>Ga0207841_1000052_pt1 | contig 193864 bp, 197 predicted proteins | sample HigsolmetaGSP18D_FD_184846 | JGI IMG/M metagenome (GOLD analysis project Ga0207841, IMG submission 184846) | High solid enriched microbial communities from the Joint BioEnergy Institute, USA - SP1-8-D (SPAdes) | ecosystem: Engineered > Bioreactor > SSF (Solid state fermentation) > Aerobic >...
TGATCCTCTGATCCCCGGATCAGTTGGATCAGTATGCCAAGAATTGATCGCACTGATCCAGTCACATGACTGTCCGGAAATAAGTAATTCCTTCTTCCGACTAGGATCTAGAGATGCCCTTGTAACAACCAGGTGATTTGACCGGATCGGATTATCTTTATTCCTTGCGTCCACGTAACCCTTGCATCCAGGGTCTTGCTGACATTTCTATATCTTCTGTACAGGAAATCATCTCTCCACAATACATCTTCCTTGATTCCTTCTTCAAACGGCCCTACCTCCCTCAAACAAATTCACCATGAACATTGGCTGAAACTTGAGGCAGTGCTATACAAGTGGATTTCACAGGCAGAGAAAGATATCCCAAATTCTGCAGATATTATTTGGGCAAAGGCACAGTTTTATTGGTCAAGAATGTCTCTTTATCGCAAGAAGGAGATGCCGTTATTCAGTAATGAATGGCTATACAAGTTCCAGTCTCAACATACAATCAAACTTCACAAACTCCATGGAGAAGCTGGAAATGTCCAAGAGAATGCTTCTCAGGCAATGATACTAATCTGTCAAGCCCTTGCAAACTACAGTCCAAAGGATATCTTCAATTGTGATGAGTCTGCCCTATTTTGGAAGCTTCGGCTCTATGAGGAACAGCAAGATGAGGGGTATCAGCCTATCCTTTGTGAATTTGATCAATTTGAGCAAATCCTATTGGCCAGGAGGGTCAACAATGCTGTACAGAAGGATATATGAGGCTATTTTCAGGGCGATTCTATATAGCGGAAAATCCTGTATAACGGAATATCAAGGCTGCCAAGAAGTATCCGTACTAGCGGGGGGTTACTGTATAACATCTGTAGTGCCCGCGCGCTCAGGCGCCCCAGCGCAGATAAGTTTTTAACGCTGCAGTGCATCGACAGTAGCCCGCAAGGTGCGGATAACATCGTCTCGCTGTCCCTGGCAATACAGTGTTCAATTTTCACAGCAGGCATTTTTTTATTTGGAATTGACAGCAGCGCTATAGAAGTCATGGAGCCCGCAGCGTCACTCACTGTCAGATCACTGAAGCTGTATGTTTATTTGAACACAGTGCATGCATACGCACATGTATGCCTAATTGCATTGGAGTCTCAGGGAATATCGCTGCCTGTTCTAGCATCAGACTCCGGGAGTGATGCGAACCATTCTGAAGGAATACGCATTTAGTCAGTGAAGAGTTGTTGCTCTCGCATTGCATGTGCAGACGACCATTGCCTCAGCTGCTCGGATTCTTCCGCTGCTCGGATTCTTCCAGTGGAGGATTCGTCAAAGGGTGGCTGCAGAACGCATCATAACACCAATCACGGGTCTCTGTGGTGTAGTTGGTTATCACGTGGGTCTCATACGCAAGTATGACATGGGAGCATAACTCCCATGACATCCCAAGGTCGGGAGTTCGAACCTCCCCGGGGACAGTGATTTCTTTTTCCCCCTCCGCCGGGGACGGAACTCTTGGCAGTTCCACGGGTGGCTGCTGCGGCAGATCGCCTGTTCGGTGGAGATGGTGATAAAGTGGGCCGATCGCCCCCGCAGATTATTGGCGACTCGATCTTAAGGATATCAAATGGTTCTTTTTTTTTTTCTTTGGAGCATCGGCGAGGCTGTACCGTGTCTGTGCTGACAGGAATGGAATCTTGCATCCAATAGTTCCTTGGTTTCTTCCTCCTATTCAGCTGCGGAGATGTCTTTTCCTGTCTAACTTCAGCTCTGGATCCCCGCTGGTTACATACGTAGCAGCGACTGGTCGAGCCCCTGGATGTGAGACGACGCAAGCTCCAGGGACAACAAGCTGTTTGGGGCACGGCGATGGCGCTGAGACACCGCGCAGCCCTTACCGGGGGCTTATCACTCGGCCGCTCCACTCGCGATGGAGCGTTGCGACGGTGATGCTTCACGGCCGCCTCAGCTCTGACGCAAACCCACGGATCGCCATCCTCATCTGGTCTGGGCGCCCCCGGAGCATCGATTGAGATCGTGTCCGGCACGCCTGAATATCGACCGGACGGGCCACCAGGAGATCCAGGCCGCTTCGCGGTTGGCTGGGTCTCTGGAACATGCGATAGTCCCAGGATCACGGTGGACGGGCTGCTGCAGTGCGACCTTGTCTGCCGTTCCTTTGTGTCTGCGACCTATTTTTGCCTTCTCGCCTTTGTGTCCCTTTCCCCTAGGGTCACGCAGATTCTCTCGTTGTCACTTGGTCGCTACCTAATTCACTGGGTGTCTGGTCGCCGGTATAGAAATCGACACTCCTCTGGAGTTGCTCGAGACAGTCCCATCCGAGTAGCGGTATCTTAATCTCTAGAGTCAGTCCGCTGAGACACCATGCCATCCTTTACCAAGTTCGCTGCGGCCGCTCTCGCAGCGTCGCTGCCGTTCGCTTCTGCTCAGACGTACACATCCTGCGATCCCACCAAATCCAGTATGTCCATTGCCCCTCGAATTTAAATGCTTTCCCCAGGCTAATCCATAAAACCTCACAGCCTCATGTTCTCCCGATCCGGGGTTGGACGCTTCAACCTACCACATAGACTTCAGAGGCGCCTCGTCGCCCTTCCAAGGATGGAACACCGTCGCAGGGACCGTCAACACGGGAGACAGCGGCGCAGAGTTCACCATCCAGAAGCAGGGTGATGCGCCCACAATCGAGACGGCCTTTTATTTCTTGTTTGGCAGGGTTGATGTTACGATGAAGGTTGCTCCGGGGACGGGCATTGTCAGCAGCATTGTCCTCGAGTCGGACGACCTGGACGAGATCGACTGGGTATGTATCTTATATAAAGCATATGAACAATGGGATTATATGATCGACATACACAACCAGAGTAGACAACAGCTAACTCCGCGCAGGAGGCCCTCGGCGGCGACACGACCCAAGTCCAAACCAACTACTTCGGCAAAGGGGACACGTCGTCCTACGACCGCGCCACCTTCGTCAACGTCAACTCCCCGCAGACCACCTTCCACACCTACTCCGTCGACTGGACCTCCAGCGCCATCAACTGGCTCATCGATGGCAACGTCGTCCGCACCCTCAACTACGCCGACGCCCAGGGCGGCTCCCGCTTCCCGCAGACGCCCGCCCGCCTGCGCCTGGGCATCTGGGCCGGCGGCGACCCGTCCAACCCCCAGGGCACCATCGAGTGGGCCGGCGGTGTGACCGACTACTCCCAGGCCCCCTTCACCATGTACGTCCAGTCAGTCGATATCACCAACTACACGCCCGCGTCCGAGTACCAGTACACGGACACGTCCGGGTCGTGGCAGAGCATCAAAGCTATCAACGGCACCACGACGCAGAGCACCATGAGCGGCACCACCACCACCACCACCACTACCACGGTCCGCTCGACGATCGGGGACAGCTCCAGCTCCAGCACCGCTACGGCCAACACTGGCACTACTACTGGCACCGGCTCCAGCACTGCCACCGGCACCGGCACGAGCGCGCCCAGCTCGACCGCCTCTTCTTCGTCTTCGTCGCCGTCATCGGGCTCTGCCTCCAGCTCGAGCCCATCCTCAACCGGCACTACTGGCTCCAGCGCTGGTGGTGCATCGGAGTCCGCATCCGCATCCAGCTCGGCGGTGTCCTCTACCTCCACCTCGGCCTCGGCCTCGATCGCGCCAGAGTCGCTCTCGGGCGGTGCGGGCTCCACCGTCCGCGCGTCGTTCGGGCTTGGGCCGCTGCTGGCGCTGTGCGTCTTCGTGGCTGCGGCGATCGCGCATGTCTAATCCGGCCTAGTCTGGTCCAATCTATCTGCATTCGGAAAGGGGGAACGATAAGGTTGGATTTACCTACTACCTGATACGTATTCCGATTGACGGGTGGTCGATCGACTATGGAGCAGTCGAACTAGACGTCGGTCTAGAACGCACGGATTGAATAATGGTAGATAAGGTATCAAGACAAGGCACGGTACGGTGTACACGATACGACACAGAACATACATACATATGAAAAAAAGCCTTTTTGACTGCTACTACTTGCTGGCTGGCTGGCACATAACTTGAAACTTGATTCAAACTTGGACTTCTGTGCATGATATTGATACTGGGACGATATTGGGGTTTGGAAATCAAAAAAAGAACAAACTTGACTATGAACATGGACATGGACATCACATGGAAAATGGAAAATGGACAAGGTTTGTGTGTGTATTGTACTGTGTACATGGGACTTTATGTAACAACAGGCCTAGATGACTAGACCAAAGGGGGTCGTTGGTTTATCTTGAGAACAGAAAACAAGGGGGTGAGCAATATAATAGTAAGAACAAGCCTGTGTTACTAGCAATGCCTATACGCCAGGTTGCTATGTGAGTCGACCACGTTTTTCTGTCTTCAAGATAAACCAAACAACCTTTTAGGCCTAGTCTCTAGGGCCTGTTGTTACATAGTAATAACTTTTTTTTTTATCTTTGGGGGCTATGTATAAAAAAACCCGTTGGGATTTTTTTAAAATGACAAAAGAAAAATGAAAAAAAAATTGTCTACATAGATATCAAACATATTAACTTGGTAATCTTTCTGTGGCGAAAGCAAATGGTTTTTTGTTTTTTTATTTGTTTTTGGTTACCTGCATTATTTTTTTGCCTTGCATTACTTGCATCACTTTCATTACATTGTATTGTCATGTTCCCCCCGTGTCTCCTTCTACATTCCCCCCCTCCCCCCCAAAAACAAAAAGCCTCAAGAAGTCTCACTTGGATCTTGGATTTCGTTCATGATTCATACGTACCATACATAGGTACTTCACATACATACATACATGCGTAATCCATCCATTCATTCATTAAAGATAGACATAAACAAAAACGCAAAAACAAGCATAGATGAAATGCCGTTGTCGCTGTAAGTAAGACCAGGCAAGGCCAGACCAGACCGAACTTGTATATAAACGTCATTCTTCAGAAAAAAAATGAGGAAAAAAATTGAAACAAAAGCACCCGAAACGTCATGAATAGGTATCATGAATATCATATCATCATCACATATGATCTATCCTTATCCTATCCTATCGCTACCGCCTCCCCTGCACCACCTGCACCTGCACCGCCTGCAGCTCCCCCTCCAACTTCCTGACCACGTCCCCGACGGCGCGGTGATGCGACCCTGCTTGCCGCAAGCTCGAGGCCAGGGAACCGTGCTCCTTCTCCTTCGAAGAAGACGAAGACGAAGACCCATCAGGACCAGGTAACAGCTGACGCAGCGGTCCGGGAAGCGAGGAGAAAAGTCGGGATACCGAGGAGTCGGATCCTGATCCCGATCCTGATCCCGATCCTGATCCTGAACTTGATCCTGGGGTGGTAGTGGTGGTAGCACGCTGCGCCTCCCGGGAGACGATCTCCTCGATCGACTCGAGGTGGTCGTCGAGCGTCGCAATGCGCCGGAGGAGCGAGTCCGCTTTGGATCGGAGCTGTGTGGTCGCTTTGTCGAGGAGTTCGGCGTGGCGGGTTATAGTTATCTGGAACGGGGTGCTCTTGCTTTTGTCCATACCTGCTGGGTCACGACGGGAGAGGATACGGGAGAGATGGCTCTTATTCTCCCCATCATTAGGGGTTGTTTTGTCTTTATCTTCCCTTTTCCCGCTCTGCTTTGCGTTCATGATCCGCGCCCCCTGCGCAGCTAGACTATCGACGCTCGAGCTGAGCTCTGCTTTCAGGGCGTCAAAGTCCCGCGAGGCGGTGCGCGCGGCGGCCCAGGCGCCTTCAAACTCGAGGTCCAGCTCGTGCTTGGCCTCGGGGTACGTGGTCTTTAGCTGCGCATGGAGGTCGCGGAGGGCGGACTCACTATGTTTGAAGGGATTGGTGCTGGTTAAGGGGGCGAGGTCTTGCATGGTACTGTTCAGGAGGGTTTCGAGTTGTCTGTGCGATGTGAGGATGGATTCGTATCTTGAGGGTATGATGCGCGTGGCATGGGGATTGATGAAGTTGAGCTTGCGTAGGGTGGAGCAGCTCGTGGGGTAGAGTGCTGCTGCAGACGGTAACATGCTGCAGAGACTCGGATATTGGTAGAATAGTTCCGGGAGGACGAGGATGTGGAGGATGGGGAGGAGCAGGAAGAATGACACCGCCGTCCGGAGGAGCTTTTCTGTCTCTGGGTTTTGAAAGATTGTCGTCGTCGAGAGGTATTTGAGAAGTTGCCCTTTCATCCCTTGTGCTCTGGCAGCAGCCGTTGGAGGAGAAGATGGAGGAGGACCAGCGGCCGCGGCTTCAGAGGGCTTTTCGGTTTCAGTTTCAGTCTTCCTCTTTTGATCATCCTGCCCCTGATCCTGCTCCTGCACCTGCAGGATGTCTGAGAAACTGACGGACTTGCGTTTGCTCTGAGATTGAGATTGAGACGAACGCGACGAGCGGCGTCGAGAGGACCGCATCTTCGGCGCAATCCAGGATGCTTCTGAAATGGGCTCGTCACATATCGACGGCATGATGAGCTCCGGGCCTGATATTACGGAAGAAGAAGAAACTGCGCTTGTTATAGATGCGGATAGATCGTCAAACTTCTGCGATGTAGGACTTGATGGATCTCGTCTCTCTTGATTGTCAGGGCTGACGGTGTCCTCCTCTTGCGATGAGCTCTTCGCGGTCGTCACCACCCATGATTCTCCCAGGACGGAGTTCTCCTGGAGTCGGGTGGAGCCCGTAGACATGGTGGAAGGTTTGTAGACTTGAAAAGGTTGTAGATGTAATGTCGTTAAAAAGACTGATAGACAACCCGCAAGAATGGCAGAAAAGTGGGCTGAATAGTTGTGATGTTTATGTTTTCCCGCTGTATGTAGATTAGGCACTTAGAATGACAAGGTGGGGAATCCCATCCCGAGGATAGATCAGCAGAATGTGTCTATTTGCAAGTAGGTTCCAGACAAGTCCAGGGGCATGTCATCAGAAACTGGAAGAATATCACGAAAGAAACATCACTGTTTTGGATGTTCTATGGAGGACGGAGCAGCTATCGAGGCGGGCAAGCGGCGGCGGACGTGGTCGGTCGCGTCTCCGCCGGCGGGACCGAAGACCAGCAGCAGACTGGCAAAAGCTCTTCCGATCACCTCATCCCGCCATGCGATTCAACACGCTCTGCCTGCGGCAGCAGCCCTTTTCTCGAGCGCATCCTGCCATCTACCACGATGTCCGGTGGCATCGAGCAGCCTTCCAGCGGCTGTCTGCTGTCCGGGGCTGCTCGTCGTGCTCCGCACCGCGGGCTGGCAGGTTGAGTGCAGTCCCAGCCAGGAGTGCCAGCGGCGATGCCTCCGTCGTCCAACCTCACATACCAGCAGCGGACCATCGAGTCCTGGGGACGGTCCAGGAGCTCTTCATCACGTCGCCGTACAGCCCCGGATCGCCGCTCTTCCTCCCCAACGGCACGCACGTCGTCAACAAGCTCATCGCCTTCCTCCGCGCGCAGTACCGACAGTACGGCTTCCGAGAGGTCCTGACCCCGAACATCTACAAGCGGTCTCTTTGGGAGGTCTCGGGCCACTGGCAAAACTACAAGGATGACATGTACGAGGTGCGCGGGCGCGGCGCGACCGGCGAGACGCAGGGACAGGTGGGCGAAGACGAGTCCTACGGGTTGAAACCGATGAATTGCCCGGGCCATTGCCTCCTGTTCAAGTCGCAGAACCACTCATACCGAGAGCTGCCGCTGCGCTATGCGGACTTCAGTCCCCTGCACCGCAACGAGATCTCCGGGTCGCTGAGCGGGCTCACCCGCGTGCGTCGTTTCCACCAGGACGACGGCCATATCTTCTGCCGGCCGCAGCAGATCAAGAGGGAGATCGCGCTGGCGCTGGGGTTTGTCGACATGGTGATGAAGACCTTCAATCTGGGGCAGTACAGGCTGGTGCTGTCTACGCGGCCGGAGAAGGACTTCATCGGGAGCCTGGAGATGTGGGAGAGCGCCGAAGCGCAGCTGCGGGAAGCGCTGGACAACACCGGCCGACCGTGGGAGGTGAACGAGGGAGACGGCGCGTTCTACGGCCCGAAGATCGATATCCAGCTGCAGGACTCTGACGGGAAATACCACCAGCTCTCCACAATCCAGCTCGACATGAACCTGCCCCAGCGGTTCGGCCTGGAGTACCAGGTCCCAGAGGGCGAGGAGGACTACAACCCCGAGACCCCGGGCAGGGCGACGCCGGTTCTGATCCACCGGGCGATCTTTGGATCCCTGGAGCGATTCCTGGCCCTGTTGATCGAGCACTATGCGGGCCGCTGGCCGTTCTGGCTCTCCCCCCGCCAGGGTATCATCCTGACCGTCCAGCAGGACGAGGCGGTGCTTCGTCTGGCGCAGGAGGCTGCGGCGAAGTTCTCAGGCTTTCGCGCGCTCCTGCAGGACCGGGATGAGGCTGACGTACCAACTCCACTCTCCTCGGTTGACCCTACGTTCCTGATCGATGTCGACACCAGCAGCCAGTCCCTTGGGAAGAAGATCCAGCGGGCCAAGCAGATGAAGTACAACCTCATCTTTGTTCTTGGCTCGAGGAATCTTGCAGACGGGACCGTGGAGCTGGACATCACTGGGCAGATGCAGAGCAAGGTCGATGAGGGTGGACAGAAGCTGCAGAGGGTTGTGGAGGCATGTCTGGGAGCGGATGTCCTGCAGAACCCGCGAGCCGTCAAGGTGAAGATCGACGAGGTGCATAACCTGCTGCTGCAGCTGGAGAAGGGGTTCCTGTGATATCAAATAACCAGCGACCGCTTTCGGGCACCAAACTAGCAGTATGCATATGCCGCCTCTAGCCTGTCCTGTCCCCCTGGCTCCCGTTCTGACGCTATACCGTAGACGTTGAGACCTGTGTGATGATGATGCATCATATGTCCTGTATACTACCTCAATGGATGGATCTCCTGGATTATCAGTATTTTGGATAGTTAGACATGCGTCCTCCCCAGCCCACGGGCCGTCTGTGCTGATCAGATAACGGGATCTTCACACCGTCAGCATCAGCCACCGCCCGCGGCTCCACAGTCCACACGGTGACTCCGTCAGGATCGTCGTCCGAAGTCATTCCGGAGTTTACCCGCCTTGTGAGTTATGACTGCTAGCAGCTGACGACAGGGGATGCTTCGCCACGAATTCACGGAGTCTTGCCTGGATGCGCTGCCCAGCCAGGACGGCATCCCGAGCGCAGGAGGACGCGTCCTCGTGCCTGACATGCCCGACTCCAGCGTGGCCGTTGACGACTTTTTGGCCCCAACTCGCGGCGTGGATCCGCTAGCCTCCTAGGGCGCTCTTCTCATTCTTCAGGCAAACGGTCGAGGCCCAAACCATTTTAACATCCCAAGTCCGGAGCGTCGGGTGGCCCGCCAAGTGGGCCGTCGTCGCGACTCTCCTCTCCCAGCGGATCCGAACAACAGGTGGCCAGACGGCGGTTCGCTGGAGAACGCCCCCGCCGTCGCCGCTGAGCAACGCTGTTCCCCGCGAATTAGTCCGCCCCACGACCTTTTTTCCCTCGTGGGTTGCTGATAATAATCCCAGTAATAATCCCAGATGGCGAGCCTCAGGGGCATCATCCTCTGCTCGATCGCCTGCGAGCCCGTTCCGGCCTCGCAATTGCTTCTTATCAATGGCGGACGCGCCGGTCAGGACGAGTCTCCCGAGGAAGAGCGCCTTCTCCTGCGAGGCCTGTCGGAAGCGAAAGGTGGTCCCTCTCCCTCGGCGCGGTTCCGAACTGTCATGGCTGACATCCGTCCAGGTGAAATGCAACGGAGCCAGTCCGTCGTGCTCGCGGTGCGCTGCTCGCGGGGAGGTCTGCGTGTATAGCCTGTGAGTATAATTATGCTTAAATCCTAATTCCTGCCCGGCGAATCAGTGCTCATCATCTGCCTTTTTAAGGGCGCCGACCTTGTCCTATACCAAGACGCTCGAAGCCCGCGTCGCGCAGCTGGAAGATGCCTTGGCCAAGCTGCAGAGCCAGCAGCAGGCTCGAGATGCGGAGAAGCTGCAGGGCGCTTCCCACGGCGCGTCACGAGATATTCGTGGCAGTCCAGCTGTCAAGTCCGAGCAGGACGAGGGGGATGGCCAGCTCGACCTGCCGAGGGATTTCGAAGGCCTGAAGGTCGAGGACGATGGCCGGATATCTTTCCACGGGCCGACCAGTCTCTTCCAGCTCCCCAGCGGGATCGTGAGCGAGACGTCGACGACCACGCATTTTGCCCTCGAGCTCGAGGCGCGGAAGGAGAGATTGATCAACAATGCGTGGCGTGAGAGGGCAAACGAGCATAGCATACCGGTATATCGAATCTGTTCTGCTTCATATTTACTCGAACGAGGTCTGAATGCTTTCATCAGGAACCGTTCCAGTATCTCCTCGACTCCCACTGGTGCTGGATCCAGCCGCTTTTCAACTTCGTCTATCGGCCTGCGTTCACCCGTTAGTGATTCCCTCCTGATACCCTGCAGGGGTTTGACTGCTGACGGAAATAGGCGACATGAAAGTGGACGGTCCGTACTATTCCGACACGCTGTTAAATGCCATACTATCACACTCTGTACGATGGTGCAAGACGGAGCCGAAGATCGGTCCACTGCTGGAGGCGTTCGACGGCGGCCAGCAATTCTTCCAGCGCGCCCTCCAAGGCCTCTATGACAGTCTCAAGATGGGTTACGTCAATATTCCTACCATCCAAGCGCTGCTCCTGCTGAGTGCGCAGGAGTGCGGTCGCGGGAATAGGTCACAGGCATGGTTGTACAGCGGGATGGCGTTCAGGCTGTTGGATGACCTGGGGATAACGATAGACAGCAGCAAGTATTCCGGATCGGTCCAGTTTAGCGACGAGGACATTGAGATCAGAAACCGGCTCTTCTGGAGCTGTTACTTCTGGGACAAGCTCGTTTCGCTCTACTTCGGCAGGTCTCCGGCCATGCAGAACTCACGCGTCAGCCCTCCCAGGATGATATGTGAGGACCCTTAATCCTAAGAATTGGAACTCGAGTACTGATAAGCTGGACTGTGCAGTGGACGACACATCTGAGGTGGAACCATGGACGCCACACGGCGTCATCTTCCCAGAGGGCACGCATTATCCGCCTACGCAGGCACACTCGACGTCGTGTTTTATGAGGATGTGTGGGCTCGCGGAGATCCTCAATCAGATTATCATCCACATCTATGACCCGGTTCGAAAGAGCACCGAAGCGGAGTTTTACGCCTGCGTCCAGGAGCAGGGCAAGAATCTAAAGCAGTGGTGGGATGACCTGCCGGACTTCCTGCGACTGGTGGCCACGGACCTCCCTCCTTACTGTCCGCCGAGCCACATTGTCACTCTGAAGTATGTTTTGAAAAAGCAAGCGTCTGATGGCTGAAGTTGACAGTGATTGACCCCTGCAGCTGCCTCTACCACACCATCAACATCCTCCTCCACCGTCCGATCCTCTGCTCGCGGTCGCTGGTGTCGAAGATGGAGACCCCTGACATGACTCACCTGGTGCAATGCATGTCGTCCGCGACCACGATCCTGTCCCTCTTCGACCTCTACCGCCGCACCTTCGGCGACGGCCACGTCGTCCTCTCCCTCGCCTACAGCGTCTACACGGCGGCGTCGATATTCCTGCTCGAGATCCAAGCTCTGAAGTACGCTGCTCCGGGCACGCTTGACAAGCTCAAGTACTGCATCTTCGCCCTGGAGCGGGTCAAGGTCGCGAATCCTGGTAAGTCTGAACCATTTCCATTTGGCCATCTATACCCATTCTCTCCGCAGCGCAATGCTAACGAACATGGCTCATCAGTGATCAACACGGGTCTCAGCCTGATCTATCAGGAGCTGCAGAAGCTTCAGATCGACATTCACGTCACAGTGCCAGCACCACAACCACAGCCGCAACCATCGCAATCCCATACGAACTCCCCCAACCATCCTCATCAACCGCACCATCATCACCACCACCACCGCCAACAACCACCTTCGCGCCATGCGTCCCCCTCGCAGCATCACCCCGGAACTCCCACCCCCGCGCCGGTCGCCGCAGGCGCCGCTCCCCCTTCCTCCGTGCCCACCCTGCCAGAATACTCTTTCCAACAGCCCCTCGCGAGCTTCGAACTGTCCCAAGGATCGCCCATGTCGTCCCTGAGCCCGGACCCGAGCCAGACGGTTCCGGTCCAGATGTCCACGCACCACCTGGGCGGGATGCCCGGCGCGGTGATGAACCCGGACGGCACTGGCACGTACGAGATCGCGCCCGAGGTGTTCGAGGCCTTCTCGTACGTCGAGCCCATCACGACGAACATGACGCCTACGTATGATACCGGGTGGGCAGGCGGGGTTGGACCGCGACCGTCCTAAGGCGGGAGTGATGGTATATACACATATATATTTTCCATATTCTTATATATAGGGACATTATACCCACAACATCTATATCTGTTGCTCTTGTTCCTTGCTTTCATCTTGGTACTTGTTCAGTGGAGGAAAAAGTAAAAAGAAAAGCCCTGGTGGATTGGATTGGGTTGCTGTTTTTTGCGCTGGTGATGATTTGATTTGATAGAAATGCAATTTTATTTGATTAATCATGATTTCGCTTTTGCTTCGGTCGTTTGTTTGGAAAACAGGTGGGTGGGTAGTTATTTTATCTATTTATTTGTTGCATTTTAACTGCTTTACTCTTTATCAGCCGGTTCTTGGCCTTTTTTTTCCCATAAAATGCTCCAGGCTTGGAGGGGACTGCTGATTTCTAGTTGAGATATGACGATGGGAATGCAATGCAAGGGAGTCGAATTAGGGAGGCAAGAAGATACTTATACGTATGTCATGCCGTGTGTGCATATAGCATCCAGTTGAGCTCCAGATGAATGTGATCTCCCATGTGAAAAAAAACCACTTCCTCCATAAATACAATCAGATCAACGACCTCGCACAATCAGATTGATTGGACAGCTGCGTTCCACAACTGCACGCGTCCAGGGTCCCTAACATCAGCGCCGCTTGGAGGGCAAGAGGCAGCTCCCATCCAGAGTGAGACTCGCAAAAGCGGTCGAAGCGGTGCAACTACGCTACGTAAATGACCTCCGGAACGTCCTTCCCAATGGAAGGAGAGGCCAGTCCCGGTTCGGCCAAGGTTCGAGACCAGCGCCAATTCTTCCGCGACAAACACAGTAACATTCTCAACTCGGGTCAGGCTTTTCTATTTTATTTCTTACAGCTCCAGCTTCAATTCTTTTTTTTTTCTTTTGTTTTATTTGGCCGAACATGCCCTTTCGTATTGTCTTACCACCGGTTCGACCGCAGTTGGACAAGCACATCCCACGCAGAGCCGCTCAACTCCAATCTCCTGGTTCCGTTCCATTCCAGCCATTCATGTCCACGAGGGTTGCGCAACAACGCCTTGCGGCCACACATGCATCATGTATGTATATATGTACTGTACGGAGTAAAATGAATGAACGAACGAACGAACGAATGAATGAATGAATGCACCCTACAGTAGAGATGCAAGGAAGGGGGCAGTTAATTGATGCTTGCTGTGTTGTTCAAGTTGCAATTGATTGAACATTGGTAAGAGATAGATGGATGGATAAGATGAGATGAGATGAGAGAGAGGGTGTTGTTGGTTGTTCCTCTTGAAAACGAAACCATGATGTAAAGACCCTGTATGGTATTATTAATGAGGTCCCTCTTTTATTATTATTATTGTTGTTTTATTTTGCTTCTCTCTCTCTTTTTTTTGCTCATTTCTCTATCCGTGTGTTGTTCGGTTGTCAAATTCAAATTTCTAGGATATAAGATGCGGTAAGAGATAAATAAGATAAGGAGTATGTCTTGGAACGAATTGAGACTCTGATTGAACTCCGTACTATTATTTATTTTGGATTCGACTGTGTACTGTACTGTACATTCGATTGGAGTGGTTGGGAGAAAGGATGTCCGAGTGATGTGATATGTTGGGGGGAGTATATACATATATACATACATACATACATACGGGGCTTTCTTTTCTTCTCTTGGACATTTTGTCGATCGGTCGACCCGGGGAGGAATTGTGTGAGTTTGTGATTGTGATTGTGATGGGATGGGATGAGAGCCATGTGAGATTATTAGAGATGGAGAAGTTTCCCTTCCACTATATATAATAATACTAATTGAAGATTGTCTTCTCAAGTTCTTCCTCGAGATCACTGGTACTGCAGTACAGTGCAGTGCGCAGGGAGTCCGCCCTAGTCAGTCATGTGCAGCTCTGGTCTGGATATTGTCGTGACAGATGACGATTCGAGGGTTCCCCGTACATTTAAAGCCCATGGAAGATCGGTCACTTATCTAAATAAGCAGTCATCGACACATGCATTCGTTCTGCTTTCCGCTCTATATCTCTATATACAGTCTATCTATCTCGTGTATGTACTGTACATATACACGCTGTACATCTAAAAACCGTATCCAATAATACACAAGTGCCATTCCAAATGCACCCAAATTGACCCCATTCAATGGCGAAAAAATTCATTTCGAGACTTCAACATCCCACAGCTCCTCCGCATTGCGCCGGAAGAGCCGCTCCGCGAGCCCCGGCTCCGCGGCGCACCACTGCAGGCACGACTCGGTAAAGGGCCGGATATCCAGCCCGTCGAAACGCGTGTGCGGCCAGTCCGTCCCGAAGACGAGCCGGGTCGGGGCCACGCGGATCAGCTCCCGCGCGATGGCCTGGATGTCCCGCATCTGGGGGTCCTTGGAGAGGCGGTAGGGCGCGGAGAGCTTGACGTATGTCTGGCCGCCCTGGAGGAGGGCGACCAGGGAGGAGAATCCGGGGAGGGAGTACGGGTCGAGAGGCTGTTTGTCGGTATCGTTGTTTTTGATGGAGGAGGATGAGAAAGAAGAAGGCAGGTCTGGACTGCCAAAGTGGTCGAGACAGATTCTCACCCCGTCGAGTCGGGGCACGATCTTCTCCAGCGCGGTGGCCATCTCCAGCGGGACGTAGAGCTGGATGATCCAGCCAAAGGGGCGGACGACGTCCGCATGCCGGACCAGCGTCTCCGCCAGCTCGTCCTCGCTCATCACCTTGCCCACGGACTTCAGGTTCACCCTTACCCCGCGGACGCCCAGAGCATGCCACTCCGCCAGCGTCTCGGGCTCAATTGTGTCCGGGTCGATCACGACGACTCCGCGCGCGCGCGCAGGGCCGAGCTGCTTCAGAGCGTCGAGCAGACACGAGTTGTCGAAGCCGTAGATGGACGGCTGCACGAGCACGACGTTCTCGAAGCCCATGGAAGACTCAAAGGCCAGGGCCTCGGACAGCGTGTGCGGCGATGAGGGCTTGTACGCCGCATTCGCAGTGAGGGGATACCGCTGCGGATCATCCACGACGTGCATGTGGCTGTCCCATGACTGCGGCGGGATCCTTTGCGCCAGGGGCAGCCGCTGAGCCTGCTGCTGCTGCTGCTGCCTCTGTTTCTTGCTGTCGCTGTGATCATGAAAATATGACCGTCGTCCTCCTGATGTTGATAGTTTAAACCGGGGATTCCGCTGCAGGAGGCGAATCCTGGACTTGAGGAAGGTGAGCGGTACGCACAGGGTCAGTTTCATCATCACCGTAGAGACGGGCACGAAACGACGGACAAAAAAAAGTAGAGGTTTGATGAGCTCTACAACTCATCCATCAACCTTGCGGACGCAACAAACGACTCACAGGAGCAACAGGAACGACTGGACAGCGGCTGGCGGCCAGGCCACACCGCAGATACAGCGCGGGAACCATGATGGGGTATATATGTATCAAAATCTAATATAGACAAACGGTCTTTCCGGCCTGGAGAGCCGACATTATCAGAGTACTCCGTAGAAGACCCACAGACAGCAAAGATGGTCTGACGTGAAAGTGCGACTCGCGAGAGATCCGAAGGCATAGCTGGAGCGGAAGAAGGCCGAGGCGTGAACGGAGAGGAGAGAAGCAGAGAGAAAAAACGGGTCCCTCGGGCTTAATTCGATATACCCAGGTCTGGAAGTTCAGTAGATATTCTTCTCTGCGGTTTGGTTAGCAGAAGCCGAGACGGGACCTCGGCGGAGCCCTGAGAGGGGCACCCAAGGTCTTTATCATGTTTGAAGTCCGAACAGGAGGTGGACTGCTCGAGTAAGAGATCGGTCAGCAAGAGGAAAAGACATCATCACATGCAGGGTCCGTATACTCCGTGGACTCCAGATAGAGAAACGCGGTCTGTGCCGTCTATGCAAAAAATTATTAATCTGGGGTCGGTGACGTTAAAGGTTGTTCGCGTTCCGATCTGACTCGGACGCTGTTCTCATCACGACATCCGCCTTCCGACTCGGAACTTGACCGAGCCTATGCCTCGCTCGGGATAGACCGTGCAGAGCATCTCGCGACGACAGAAGATCTCGGCGCCCTTGAGCAAGCTCAGATGCCGGAAACGCGTGGAGCCGAGACGTCTTAAGTCCAGTTAGGCGGCGGCTCTACCCGTCGCCCAGACTCTGCAGTTGCTGCAGCGCAAGCAGCGTGGAGGGTGTGAGGAGAACGGGAGGTGAGTATCGCAGTTGCATTCCAATCCCTGCATGACGAGGGGTTAGGACCCCTCAATATGGTTCTGAATGATAATGAATATTAATTGACTGTCCGCACAGATCCTCGAGTGTCCTGCTCGTCCCTCTTCTCTCGTCCATGTCGCGTGCGCGATGGAGCTGAAGCGCTTTGTCGACAAGTCCAGATGGACGACCAACCCCTACTATGCCGCTGTCGTTGCCGTCATCGCCTGCGGGAGCATTCCAAAGGGTATGCCATGCATTCTATGCACACAATGATATCGATTTTATCCTCTTCGTCGCCCTCCACGTCCACGTCTTCATCCGACTGACATGTATCTCCACCACAGGCTACGATGAAGGCGGCTTCAGCGCCAGCGTCGGCCTCAAGTCGTTCCAGAACGACTTCAACCTGGTCGCGTCGCACTGGACGCACGATCCCACGGGCCTCGCCAACCGCAAGGCCAACATCACCTCGTTCAACGTGCTGGGCGCTGCCTTCGGCTCGCTGCTCGCGCTCTTCTTCAACGACCGGCTGGGCCGCCTGCGCGCGTGGCAGCTGGCCGTTCTCGTCTGGGCCACGGGCCTCTTCATCCAGGTCTTCTCGTCGGGCATCTATGGGCTCCTCTTGTTCGCGCGCATCTGGGGCGGGCTGGGCGCGGGCGCCCTGACCGGTAGGTTAACCATCGGGTTCTGATTGTTTCGATGAAATGGAGCGATATCTGATGGTGTATGTATATTGTAGTCATTGCGCCGCTGTATTTATCTGAGATTGCGCCCGCGAGGACGAGGGGCTTGGTCGTGAGCATCTACATGGTCGTTTTGCTGTTTATATTGGCGTTGGGTATGTTGTCTTCTTAGTCATGCATCAAGATGATGATCTGCAACTAACCGACAGGGGTCATGGACAGGGTTTTTCATCAACTACGCTGCAAACGCTGGGATGGCGCCCACGCGCACGCAGTACCGCCTCGTGCAGGCCATCCCCTTGATCCCCGTCGGGATCTGCTTCCTCCTGTCCTTCTTCCTCCCCGAGACCCCGCGCTACCTGGCCTCGAAGGAGCGACACGACGAGGCGCGCGCCGTCCTCGCGCGCCTCCGCGGCAAACCCGCCACCGACCCGGCCGTCGAGCACGAGTTCGACGAGATCGACGCGCAGGTGCGCGCGCGGCGCGCGGCGACGGCCGACCTGGAGGACGGCGGCGTGGGCGCCATGTGGCGCGTCTTCAAAGAGATGCAGCTCGACGCGAACCTCCGGCAGCGGTTCTGGCTGGTGATGACGATGCAGACGATCGCGCAGTGGACGGGCGGCAACGGGATCACGTACTACGTGCCGCAGATCTTCGAGTACGCGGGCGTCAGGGGGTCATCCCAGTCACTGATCTCCTCCGGAGCCTACGGCATCGTCAAGCTCGTCTTCACGATGGCCTTCACCTGGGGGCTGATCGACCTGATCGGTCGCCGACGGTGCATGCTCGCGGGGTTGACCCTGCAGCTGGCCGCGCACGTCTACATGGCCGTGTACATGGCCGTGTCCCAGTCGGAAGACAACTTCAACAAGCCGGCCTCGGACGCGGCCATCGCGTCCGTCTTCGTCTACGCCGTCGGCTGGTCCATCGGCCTGTGCACGATCCCTTACCTGTACGGCACCGAGGTCTTCCCCACGCGCGTCCGCAGCGTCGCCTACGCCGTTAGCATGTCGCTGCACTGGTTCTTCCAGTTCGCCGTCGTGCGCGTCACGCCCAACATGTTCGTGTCGCTGGACGTGTGGGGTGCGTACGTCTTCTGGGCCGGCGTCTGCTTCGCGGGCATCGTCATCCTGGGCCTGTGGGCGCCCGAGACGAAAGGGGTGCCCATGGAGCGCATGGGCGAGCTCTTCGAGGGTCCCTGGCTGTGGGGGTGGCGTGCGAAGCTGCACGATAACCCTGATGACTCTCGTCGCTCGTCTGAGGGGGGCGAGGTCAGCAGGGAGGAGACAAAGCAGCCTGTGACGAAGGACGTGGCTGTTTAAATATGGTATATACGATGGTATATATATATGTATGTATGTATGTATGGTATGCAACAGGAGTTGCTGGGATTGATGAATCGGATAATGATAATCTAATGTAACCCTCCTAGCCTCTATTTTTTTAATCTTCTATGCAGACCGGGTTGTATACGATCACCGTGTATTCATGTATCTTATAAAAATGAAGCTCAAATCTAAAGGAATAATATAGCAGACTTAAGAAAAAGATACTTCGAAGAGATTGCCGACTTACCAGGTATGGTCACATACCTTTTCCAGCCATCCATGTTCCTTCATCTACTCGGTGCTTAAATGACCGAAAAGAACGTAACATACTCTTATGTATTCTGCATATATCCATAAACCATGAGATAAATCAACTGCAGCTCAACTCGAGTCCGATGGGTAACTAATCCAAGAACCTGGAATCAGTCATTTAAAGTCGCGAATCGTGATATAATCCTTACCGCACATGTTCCGGCTTTCATTTATCGGCTCCGCAGGGGTCTCATTGAGTTTGTTGCAGCTCAGACTCCGCAAGACTCTGCTTCTTCACGTACTCAATCACGATGTCTATCTCCGCCTGTTCCTGCCGGGCTCGCCTCTCTGCCTCTTCATGTGTCTGTTTTGATTTCGCAAGTGCTCGTTGGAGATCAGCGTCCTCGCCTGTCGTAGACGGCGGAGGGCGCTGCAGCAACACGAGACAGAAGCCGTGGTTGCTGGGATGCAGACGACAGCTGCTCAATAATGACTGTAGGATTATTATTCCTCTTAGGGCTGGAGGAGGTCGTGATAAAAGGCTGCATCTTCCACCCGTACACGCTTCGCTTCTATGATGCTGCTGGCCCTGATGGTGCGGTGACTGATAAAAGTCTTGAGACTCCTTTTTCCTTTGGATTTCAGGTTGATTGAGGCGTCATTGTCTCAAGATATCTGCCCGCTCTTCAGCAGTAGAGCGCGAGCACTCTTCGGCACCCTGGGCGCAACGGGAGGCTATTATGTAGTTTTCAACGTTCTCGCCGAACCACTTCCGGAGCTGCTTGTAGATGCCATTCACCGTATAGCCGGTCAAGCCCCAGACACCTAAGAAACGCCCTTTTAAGAATGAGTATATGACCATTTCATGAGGCTTAATGCTTACCTGCAGCTGGCTTGAGGACCAGTCCTCCAACTCCCTTCCCAAGTCCCTTAATAGCTCCTGCAGCACCATCCTTTCTCGCTCCAGCCAGGGGCTGTGTTGCCAACCCGGAAATACTGTCGTAGAAACCATACCCCAAACTCCTAACAGGACTGTCAGCAACAAATACGCAGTTGTGACTACACATGGGACGCCAGCCTTTCCAGCAGCCTTGAAACCGCTTTTAATTCCGGTAATTCTGTGCGCCTCTCTTACGGTGTTGTCACCGTACAGAAGAGGCGCGTTGTGGAACCTCTTGGCTATTGCCAAGGTCAAATTCATTGGAGCTAGAAAGTTCTTTAAAGATCTCTAAAAATGCTCAACAGTCCTTTCTAATTCTTGAAAAAAAACTCTTATAAATTTATATATGGTCATATTAGATCAATAGAAGAGATATACATTAAGAAGCTGTATTAAACACTCTTAGAGATTCAGAGTGTCTTTAAAGGTAGGAAAGGATGACCAGCAGCAATATACCAGAAGGGAACATCAAGAGGCTGGGATTTGCCAGAATTCCAGTCTGTGGGGAGTACCAGGGAATTCCACTGTGATCAACCATAGTAAGTACGTAGTACAGCAGCCGAGAGACATACATGTACGCATGGTTGACCTCAAAGATTTTTAAAATGTCACAAGGAGTGCCGATCCGTGAAGGTGTGAAGAGCATGCATAGACCGGCAACCGAGACTGGTTACACAGTACCGTTTGGAATTTATACCATTCTGCACTAAGTGCAGCCGTCCTTGCATTTATTCAGGTCAAACATGACTAATGGTTTATCGAGTTATCGAGACAGTCGAGTTGTCTATACTAGTACGTACTAGTACAGTATACTTCTGTCATTGCCAAGGGTTACATGGCGCACTCAAACCTACGTGACCGAAAAATGTGATATATCAAAAGTTATAACAAAGGAAAATAGGCGACTATGGGAATAGGCAGTATGATTCCTTTACTGCAGGGATTCTGACCGGATTGGCGTGTGCTGACTAGGTTGATAAGATTCTTGGTGGTAATATTCGGCCGACACTCATCAACCTAGTCAGCACTAGCCGACCCGGACCCTTCCTATTCCCACATTTTTCGGGCTTCCATATTCGGAAGGTCATAGGCCCCTAATCCATGAATAAATAGCTGGTCAGATAGGTAGATTAAGAAAATCAGAGCTTCGTCATTCATACCCTCGGATTACTAGGTTCGCTTAGTCTGACACATATTTACCTATCCAAATGGCAGGGTCTGCTGAGATCAAAACGCGTCCCATAGTGCCTGAGCCAGCGGTCGAAGTGGACAATGAGGATGTATGTCTTCCTTTCCTAGGAATCTGCGGAGGTCTGTTGCTGATCGAGTTCCAACAGGAAACTGATTCGGCATATGGTGATGAACTGTAGGATGTTACGCTTCTATTCAAAATTGCATTTGGCTCATTGGAACCATAGCGCAAGCTATACCACGTCCATAACCTCCAGTGTGAAAAACTACGAGTGGAAGCACGGGCGCCGTTATCACAGCTATCAAGCAGGAAGTAATGCTGCCCTTATCCAAAGTCCTACGTGTTTCACACAAGTAACAGCAACCAGGCTACCAGTGGCCGAATGACGAGAGTGAGCAGAATCGTCTTGACTTACGTCACCATGTCTGCTGCAAGATTATGGGCGATCGGTTGTTTTTGGCCCCAATCAACCCAGACGGGATGCGAATTCTAGATATAGGCACGGGCACGGGAGTTTGGGCCATGCAGATGGGTACTACCTAGATCTTCCCTGTCACATTTGTCGCATGCTAACATTTACCCAAAGGTGATGGGTATCCGAAAGCGGAATTGGTAAGGCATCCGTTTCATGATCTAGGAAACTACATATACTGATTCTGGATCTTCTCTAGATCGTTGGCAATGATCTCAGCCCAATTCAACCGCAATGGTGTGTTGGAAGCGGCCCTCCCCCCCAATGCATGGACTTTAAACTCATCTCTGACTATGCAAAGGGTCCCTCCAAATGTCAAGTTCGTGGTAGATGACGTTGAACAGGACTGGGCAGAATCTCAACCATATGACTACATCCACTGCCGGTACATGACCGGATCAATTCGTGACTGGCCAAGACTTGTGCGGCAGTGCTACAAGTAAGACAATTCAAGCATTTAAAAAGGAGGCTTCTTGGACTCTTGACTAATACTTCCCTTTTTTCACTTTCTTTTGCATCATACAGCAACCTCAAACCTGGCGGCTGGCTTGAGTTTCAAGAATTCGATCCGAACCTATACTCCGACGACGATACGCTCAAGCCCAACAATAACGTGACCTACATGTTGAAGCTTCTCTCCGAAGCGTGCGACAAAGTAGGCCGAACATTGAATCCAGCCCCGTCCTTCAAACGCTGGGTTGAAGAGGCTGGGTTCAAAAACGTTGAACAGAAAATTTTCAAATCGCCCATAGGGACTTGGCCAAAAGATCAGAGAATGGTGAGTGTTTTTTTTCTCTTCCCCCTCCCCTGTCTCCCTGCAAACGTTCCTATCTGTCTCTCTTACTAATTGATACCGGTTAATATAGAAAGAGATCGGAGCCTTCATGGCAGTTGACTTCATTGAAGGGGTTGAAGCCTTCACCCTCGTTCCCTTCACAGAGGTCCTAGGCTGGTCCAAGGAAGAAGTCGCTGTTTTGAATGCGAAGGTGCGACAGGATATAAAAAGAAAAGACATCCATTATCTTTTCAACTAGTAAGTGCCCTTTCTGGCTCAGTTCTCGTTTGTATTATCAGCAGTCAGACGACAGAGTTCAAGAGAACTGCACACAGCGCATACTAATGATGTGGTGACAGCTATGTTGTAACGGCACAGAAGCCGCAATAGAATGAAGGACTCAGCTTCCCATTATGTCCTCAGGACGTTAGCGACCAGGCTATAGAGAGGAGGTTTTCATGTTGCAACTGGGAAGGATGAAATTGCATACTGACTCCCGTAACTTCCAGTTATCGAGCACTAGGGATAATCAGATATATCGCGCAATTTAGCTAGACATAAAGAGTTCCAGAACGTCGTGTTGAGTCTTTCTTCTATATCTCTTACCATACCATGTGAGGTTGATCCCATACTTGCTGAAATTAATAGTGAAATTCTCGCTTCAGAATGTTCACGCAACATTTAAGTGAGAGTGACAAGAAAAGGCCTGAATGATATCGGCTTCCTCCATTTCTCTACTTGACCGGCATGTCCAGGTTGAGGTCAGCACCGCCCAAGGTCTTTGCTCAGTCCCGAATTCCTGCGATTGGAAGCTACAAAGTAGTCTAACTTATACCCCATTTATCATGTGCTATTCAGTAGAAAGAACTGTGGACATAAACTCCTCTTAATTAGAGACAATAAAATGAAGGTACATACAATTAGACTATCTCGACAGGTTGTTGTTCTTTCGCGTGTGTTGTATTGTACCAGATACCTGACTAGCACCGCTCTTCCATTTCAAAGACACATGCACATGGTCCCTCTCTAATCCGATAGATTAGGAGACTCCCCTCCTAATCAATTCCGAACCTCTCCCCCACCCCTAGCAAGGAACAGGATCTTCGTCCCTTTCAAGATCCGAATTATCCGCTGCCGATTCAGCACCCACCTTGAAGTCTCCAGCAGCCCCTCCGCCCTCAGACAGAGAAACTCCCAGTCCACGTCCGCGGGCGGCGTCCATTCTTCAATCTCGAATATGATGTCCCGCGGGAACCGGGCACGCCAGTACCAGTCGGGCGCCTGCCATCCCATTGCGGCGAGGAAGTTCGAGGCGTCCCATTCGCAGAGGTGGTCAAGGAGTAGGTATATAATGTCATTGGGAAGATCGAAACGAAGAGGCTTCTTCTTCTCAACAACAGCAGGATTAGAGGGATGATTGTTCCAGCTTCTCAACTTCTCCCGAAACCGCTTGATGGAATTCTGTTCCGCACAGCGGCGGAAGAGAGCCCCGATGTCCGGGATGTTGATCGGATCTTTGACTGCTATTCGGGCTTCGGGCTGGGCTATGTGGGAATCAGGATGGCAGCGACCGTGGCCGCTGCCGTGCTTAGAGTTCACCTCTGGGTTCCAAAACCTGCCATCCAGGCAGTTGCTCACCTCGAATTGGCTGTGACTGCTCATTTCATCGTTCATAGAGAACCTGAATCAAGAGCTCTAATTGCCGCTCAGCACATGGGCCAATGACTCGCTCGACCAAGGTCCAGCAATGAGCGTGAATCGGAAAGCCGCGAGGGTAGATATTATTATTATTATCATCATCACCATCATAGTCCAGACCATCCCAGAAACTGACGGGGTAGACCAAGAGCCTTGGAACCTTCTAAGGATATCTGAGCTTGGGATTATTGAGCTCGTAATAGCTTGTGGAGACTACATCTCTATTTCAGGGTACGTAGAAGTTTGTCTCTTCGATGTGGTGTGGGAAGTTGAAGCGATAGCCAAATTGGCATACACCGGATAGGTGGTACGAGTCGCCTTTGTGCCACTTGACTATTGTTTCCCATGTTAGGGTAGCCTGTCGTTTGCGAACTAGGAAAAGGGGTGGGGGGAAAGCCTACTCACTAACTTAATACACATCCACAAAGCTGGATCCTTAGACCTCGGGCATACCCTTCCTTTTCAATCATGTCATCAAATGTTACATTATCAACAGCAGAAGGGCAGCAGACAGTTTGGCTGACATCGCTCAAGCATTGAATTGAAACAGTCAAATGAAACAGCCCTAGGAGAAGAAAAGGCAGCGGTTTATCTTTGTCCCTCTATTAAAAAAATACACTGGAGGTATTTTAAAACTGTGATAGCTATATGGATCACTGGTTTATGTAGCTGTTCATAGAGGAAGCAGGGTAGATCGTAAAAGGTTAAAAATCCAAGGAAGATCAATGTTCAGCGACTGAAGGAGATACAGCTGTCATGTCAGGTCAGCATGCTTCTCAGTACAAGATGTATACATATGTTAGCAAGAAGGCTCTGCCTGACGTCAGAATGAATGCAAAATGACCCAGCGGTATGAGGAGGTATGTAAATTTTGGAGAGAAGCCTAGCTGTTCCGGGATCCAAAAAAATCCTTGCAAGGTGGAATGTGGAGTGGTTCTGTCTTCTGCCTGTCCCAAACCGTGTGTACAATAACTGTAATGACTCGGGTCTCTTCTGACATTTACCACACCAGTTCCAAATCCACTAACTGGACTAAGGCCATAAAACATAAACACACCTCTTCTTACCCAATAACCCTGCATAAGTCAAGTACACTGCATCCGCGATGAATTAATTTGACACCATCACAAATCAATCATGTTATTCAGATCAAGTTGTTGAGGAACAAAAAAAATCAAAATCAGAAAGTCCAAAAAAGAAACCCGAACCCGACCAATCAGGTGACTGATTGGTCGGAGTCCGGATGATCCTCACGACCGACGCAGGATTCGAACCTGCAATCTCTTGATCCGTAGTCAAGCGCCTTACCATTGGGCCAGCCGGCCTTGAGTGAGTGGTGACTTTTTAGCATTCTATTTCTCTCTCTATAGTTCAGTGTACATAAGGGAAGAAAAGAAGGGAGGGAGGGATTCCACTACTACTAATACTAGGAAGGAGTGTGTCTGCTTGCTTACTTAGAGTTCGAGATTCGTATGGGATTGCAGAATCGAATCGATGTGGACTGTGACCATGGACAATGGGCCATGGATCATTGAATGCATTGGCGGGCCTCATAAGTAGTGAAGTTAAAACGCGAGCGTTTTTGTTTGCCGCTGGCTGGCCAGGTGAGGATCAATCGTACTGTATAGCCACTAGCTAAATGAATAGAGCTTTCTCGTAAAAGATAAGCCAATAGAATTTATCCGAAGGCATTTTGTGGCCCTTTAAACAATGATCTACATAGCGATAGATGCTAGTAGTGGTATAGATGAGCACAGGCTATGCTAGTCAAACTCGTTGCGAAAGGGTTGTGCGATAATCACCATTTCTCACCCGTCTCTTCATCTTCATTTAGATTCTGACGAGTTCAGTGCGTCGCTCACATACTAAAGCAAGAAAGGCAGTCGACAGGTGACCACGGATGTTTGATCGGTAGCTGCTGTACATGCATATATGTGCAATACAACAGTGCATACCCGGAAATCCTACATAGAACAATTTCACCAGCTTTGGCTAGGTAGATATAGAAAGATCATAGGCAAATAATATAGTATGCAGATTACACCAGACGCAACTCTGCCGGCCCCGTGAGCGCCAGCTTCGTTTCCACTGTCACGCTCGAGGCATGGTCACCGTACGTGAATGCCACGCCCTCGGTTCGGTTGACAGTCTGAGGCTTCGTCAACGAATTCTGACCCAACAGCGTGATAGACTCGATCTGGACGCTGGCGTTGAACGCAAAGACGCCATCCATCCGGAACACGCCGTGGCCGTAGTCGAAGTTGACCTCGAGCGTGGCGGGCTGCTCGAGCGAGTCCCCGTCGTCGAGGTACAGGCTGCCCTTGGCGGTGCCGTCCAGGCCCGGCGCGATGATGATATTGAAGCCCTTCGTGCGCAGCTCGGTTGTCGTGTTTGCGCTTGAGCTCCGCAGGGGAATGATGCTGCCGCCGCGGATGTGCAGCGGGATCGAGGTGAGGTCAATGTCCGTCAGAGTGACAGTCTCGCCTTTCCCGCGGACCGGGGCGCCGGTGTACCAGTCGTAGAAGATGTCGTTGGGGAAGTAGGCGTCGACGGAGGTTGCGTTTTCCTCCGTGACGGGGCTGACGAGGATGGCGTCACCGTAGAAGAATTGCAAGTCGATTCCGAAGGTATTCGTGTCCTCGGGGTAGAGGTAGAAGAGTGGCTGCAGGAACGGTTCACCAGTCTTGCTCTGCCGATAGAAAGAGGTGTAAAGGTAGTCCAAGAGACGGTAGCGGATGTCGATGACCTTGCGGGCTGCCTCTGCTACCGTATCCCAGCGATAGAACTCTTGGTCGATACTGCCCAGTTGATTGTGATTACGGTAGAACGGAGAGAAGGCTCCGAGAGTAGCCCATCTCGCACACAGGCTCTCGGTCGTGTTGTCGCCGAAGCCGCATACGTCGGATCCAACCATGGGTACCTGGAAAATGGATGCAAAAGAAAGCATCTGGGAAATGGAGACGCGGTATTTTTCCCATTGGCTGAGGTTATCTCCCAACCTGCTCATGTATTAGAGATATCTTCTGCGGAATACAGAAAGTGTATATGGGTAATGAATATATGAACACAAGACTCACCAGTGACCAACATGGGCTCCAGCCCCTGCAAACGTGCTCCGAGTAATGACCAATGGCCTCACTTTAGGACGTCGCTGGAGCATAGCATTGCGGGAAGCCGAACTCATCACTAGAAAATTTTAATCAGCAGAGGTTAAGTAGAGGAGAAATTAACTGGTTCCTTACTCGTTCCGTATAGATTGTGAGTATCATACTCGGCATATCCCTCACCAGCGTGGATCAAATCAGTAGCAATTGTCAGGTTGCTGATACTTCCAGCGGCATTCGCTATGTGATATGGCGGGTCTATTAGATCACGACCCGGGAGCCCAATCTTTTTGCCCTTCTGGTTATTTGCCCTTTTGGCAGCCCTCTTCGTCGCAGTTGGCTGGTAGTCAACAGGGAATCCCGGTAACGGACGTGGATTCGGTCTAACTGGGGGTGGTGTGGGTGGCAGGTCATTCTCTTCGGAATAGGCTGCGGCGTCAGGACATGGCCAAGGACAAAAGTTGGACGCTTCATTCATGTCGATCCAAAGGCCGTCAATATTAACTCCAGTGTTAGGATCAAAGAAGATATTAAACTCTCCGTTCCACCAGGGCCCCGTAGCTTCATTAAACCAGTCAGGAAAGACGGTCACACCGGGCCATACAGCACCTGCTGCAAGTTAGCTCCGGAGGCGTATTTAATTGTCCCTATGTTGCGTACCTTCAAATAACGAGCTGTCTGCGCGTTTCAAGAAAATGCCCTTCTCTGCTCCACGATTGAAAGCTCCGTTGTCTAAAAGACTAAATCAGCATCAATGTCCTAGTTATGAAAACCTTGATGCAGTTAATGTTACTTACCGCTCTTACTGACAGCTGGATCCACCATCATAATGTATTTCTGATTGCGGTCGTGAAGATACTCAACAAGCTCTTGCATCTTCTTGAGTGGAAACCGGCTGTACCAACGTTAGTTGAGAATAGATTGGGAACGCATCCGCTCAGAATTACCTAGGATCCAGTGTAAATACTCTCCGACGGTCCATGTAGTCTATATCGGTCCACATGGTCTCCAGGGGAATCCCAGCCTGGCTATAGTTGTAGACAACTTCGGCCACCTCGAAGACATCCCGGTAGCCGTATCTACATTGGTGAAACTATTCATAGTTAGCTCCCAATCTCCCAAATCCATTATACGCTGAGATGAAAAAGGTAGGGAGTGTTGAAATATCATACCCCGAAAGTCCAATAACTCATCATAGCCGGATGACCAACCACATCCGCATACTGCTTACTGACTTCCTTAGGAGTCGGTCCAGCCAAGAAGTAAAAGTCAAAAACGCCGCCAAGAGTGTTGTATTCCAGATACTGCTGACCGTCCGCCGTCTTGTCGATCTTGATATCCATACCGTTTGAGTTCAGCAGGAAGACACCATGAGAACCGGCCTTGCCACGGTGATCAATGTAGACAGGATGGTTTCCGTAAAGATTGGTCTTCTCTGGGATGCCGTATGCATCGCGGCTCCACAGGGTGCGGGTATAGTTCGTAGTCTGGAGGCGGAGAGGGTCACTGTGCTCTCCCAGTCCGTAGAGGTTCGGGTTGTTAGGGAGCGAGGTACGGAGATTCAGGTACTGGGACTGGAAGACCAGATTTGAGATGGAGGTGTCGAATAGGACTTCGTTGGTATGTTTCCGCACAACTGAGAATGAGAACGGATCCTCTTTATACTTGAATTGCAGGGCCGAGTTTAAGCTTCCGGTACCATTACCGGGCTCTGGACGAGGAAGAACCGACTCTGGAACTTGATAGACCTCCTCGTCGGCATCATAGATCATTACATGAAGCCGATCATCTAATGCGCTTGATCAGCTGAAAGAGTTCTCTATGGATCAAGGGTTCACTGCGACTTACCTGTCTGGTACTCCACTTTGAGCTTGAGATCCTTCAGATCTGTGCCATAGGTGTTACAGGGCTTCCCTGCCAGCTTCAGGTCTGCTGTCAGAGAATTCCATTCTTCTCTCACGTTAATCGCCTTGTACCCGGGGCAGTTCTGGAGGGGCAAGGCCGCCCCGGATCCCAGGGCGGCTGCGCTCACGACTAGCAGTGCGACTCCTAGCATAATGGATTATTTGGACCCGAGATGACGCATTGAGGAGGCTACCTGAGATCTGACTCGGAAACTGAGTGCAGGAGCTTCAATTTATGCTAGTTGCAAGCTCCGTATGGAGCTTCCCTGCTCCACGGACACATCCCTCTGCCGAGGTTCTTGGCTGGTGCCAAGTCGTGCTTCATACGACAGTAACATGACCCAAGTCTGACAGTTCCATAAGCAGCAAGGGGATCAACTGGATGATTCCCCCTAGTGGGCATCGAGATCGCCCTGTGTGGAGATCTTTCCATTGGGTAGTCCGGGGAGCTGTGCGGGAGGGTCCAATAGCAATCAGAGCTCCCCTTGGCCTTGTGCTGCTAATCTGTGAGACCCAAGGGCCTCTCCGCGGGGTCATGCTTCTTGACTAAATCGGGCGGATATTTATCGGGGCCGCCAACACTGTTCTGTGGGGAGCGCATCCCATCCCCGGGTGCAAGACCCCATTCCGAGGACATTTCTGTTACGATCCGTTCCTCGTCTGTACCACTGCTCGGTGTTCGGCACGTTCAGAGATCTGCGACACGTGACAGACTGCATACCAGGTATTTCCCTCGTGTTGACTTGCATGTACATCTCTATCAGTGGAGACCGGATTTCTCAAAGGGGCTGGGACCTTAGGAGGAGTACTTGGCATCTAGGTAATTCGTATCAGCACGGTTTTATAAGCTCTCGGGGAGAACTGTACCACGACCGTGCTGAGGTCATCATCACACAAGTTTCTCTGGCGCATAACCGCTACTTTTCAACCGGAAGTTACCGTCCTTTCTTTGTTGCGCATATTACCTTTTTCAATTCCATCTAGCCTCACTCGTACAACTGCGATCCAAGTCCCACTATAGTGGCTGAGTAAAACCAGGGAAGCCTTTGTTGCAGAATGCTGGGCATTTCATTAAGGCCCCGAGCGTAGCCGCCACGAGCCAAGAAATGCGGGGTAGGAGAACACAGCCCTTGAGGATGGTTTAACGCTTGCTTTCCCTTCACGAAGGAGCAGGATTGGATAAATGATAGCTTACCTTGTCCATCATTCACCTATTCGTTCGGCCGTACTTGCGTCAGGTGTCTGGGGTACTTCGGACGGCGATACCATGGGTCGGGTTGTAGTCGGATCTCTTTGCTTCGCTTCGCATCGGGAGGCCCGTGACTTTGGACCGTTCATCAGATAATATTAGAGGGACACCCGTTGGGACGAAGTCCTGCACTTTAAAGTTGTATCTGACCTCGGAGCTTCGAAGTCATATGCACGATATATGCATCACAGGGAATAAAATAGCATTCCTATCAGAATCTCTATACCCCCAATCCCGCTTCATCATAACAATGCAAAAGTATATACATGACATGCATTCACCTCGAAAAAAAAATAAATGAATATAATGGATAACGCTTCTCTCCTCATAGGATGAGGCTTCAAGTCATTCAGATCTTTGCTGTGGCAGCCTTGATGTCCTCTTCTGAGCTCATAATCTGGACCTTGATGGCGCCCGTCTTCGGGTTCGCAGCTGTCTCGAAGGCCTTGACCGCATCCTCCAGCGGGAAGCGGTGTGTGACGAGCCTCTTCAAGTCAATGACACCGTTCCTGACCAGTCGGATAGCCCTTGGCCAGGTATTGCAGTAGCGGTACTGGTATTGGAGGTCAATCTCCATGGTGCTCAGACGCATGAATGGGATGCGCATCTCGTTCTTGCCCACTCCAATCACAAACACCTTGCCGCCGAACTTGACGCTCCAGATTGCGGAGGCGACACTGCTCTCCACACCTGTGCATTCGAGAGCGATGCGGGGTCGGAGCGCATCAGGCCCGCTGCCCTGGCCATCATTCATGGCGTTGATGATGCCCTCCGCATTCTGCTCTGGAGACAGGTCCGTCTGCACATGATAGGTGCGGACTTCCGGCACGAGCGACTTGGCATAGCGCAATCTACCCTCATCGATATCCGTGACGACAATCGGTGTCGCGCCTGCGGCGCGGACACTGAGAAGGGTTACCAGACCGATTGGGCCGGCGCCTGCCACCACGACCGGGTCGCCCAGACGGACACCGCTGCGTTCGACTGCGGCCAGAGCCACGCTGAGGGGCTCCAGCAGCGCGCCTTCCTCGAAGCTCATGTCTCCAATCTTGTGACACCAGATCGCCGGGTGGTTGACATACCGCCGCAGCAGGCCGTTGATCGGGGGTGTTGACAGGAACTCCACGTTCTCGCAACCATTGTAGCGTCCGGTCAGGCAGGGTTCGCACTTGTTGCAGATGATGTTGGGCTCGATGGCGACGCGGTCTCCTGGCTTGAGGGTCGTAACGTCGGGCGCGACGGCAATGACCACGCCCGCGGATTCATGGCCGAGGATATGGTCCCCAGTAACGATCATGGGACCGATACAGCCCGCATGCCAAAAGTGGACATCAGACCTGAATTGCAACGCCATATCAGCGAGTCGATTCATCAACATCCGTCGAGACAGGACTCGTACCCGCAAATCCCGGTACTGCGCACCTCAACGGTGACCTCTCCTGGTTTCAGTCCCTTTCCACTCTTCACGTCCTCCAGCGATGGTGTTGCCTCTGCAACCCACAGATCATGGTTCGGATTTGTATAGACTCCGATGTTGGGCTTCGTAGGCACCGGGACGCTTGTTTCGACGGTCATCTCGTCGTCACTGCTGCTCACAAACGGAAATCGAGGGGTAACTAGAATGTACCTGTATGTACCTTAGGTATATGTACCCAGGTGCGTCTGAGGGAAGAACAGGAAAAGAGAAAAATCGAAAAATCCCAGGAGGAAATCCCACCACTAAATATGACGCAGCAGACAGACAGCAACTAGGCCGTCAACAGCCGTGCAGGACGCTGCCCCTCCTGCGACACGAACGCCTGCGGAGGCGTCGTGGCACGAGTAAAAAGAGCAGGCATGCTGCTTCTCCAGAGAGGGCAATTATCCGGCGAGGGGGCATGCGGGCGCGGGGTGGAATAGCCGTGATTGGAGCCCGTGGGGAAGGTGCGCCGGGCCAGACCCGTCGGGCTGCCTCCGGGGCTGGTCACGCTGCACGCAAAAAAAGTGACGGGGGAGCTCCGAGGCGCGGAAAAGAGGAGATGGCATGGTTCTGTGGAACTCAAGATGGAACTTTCGGTTCCCTTCCAAATTTGGCTATCCGGGGAGGCGTCGAAATAAGCCATTGGTATATCACGATCCTGCTATGGTCAACTTCGAGAATATCTTAGAATATTTTTATTGCGATAAGCAGGGCCGGTGACAAGGGTCTTTAACACGTGGTTAAACCACTAGCACTTCCAGGGCGGAAACCCTAAATGTAGGGAGCCCTCCAACTGATACTTAGATTTTAGGGAACATGCTACATGGAAAGGAGCCCAATCTCTTAGTGAGGATTTCGTTGGACAATTGGCTCTTAGTCAGATCTACTACTGCTGTATGCGCATGAAAAATCACGCGATCACCATCGATCCACCTATCCGATAGGGAAAACCCGATTAGACCACTACCTAGTCACCGCGGCTCTGCTCCGGAAAAATGCCCGATGCAGGCTAGATGTTTCTGTAGAATTCCATTTTGCCCCTCAAAACCCCATAGGCTTAGGTAGTAAGCAATGCAAGTGTCTCGGGATGGCGTCTGCTGGTGTATTTGGAAATTGTGCGTGATTGCTCGTCAAGCAAAATACTTCGAAGAAGCTAACTTGCTCCTTATTTTGAACTATAGAGGAACACGGTATTCGTCATCGTTTATTCCGAGCCCCCGCTCGACCTTATGAGTTGACCTGGCTGCGTTGGTACTTTTCACTAGCTGATTGAATCAAATAGATTTATTCAATGTGCTATAAAGTCTCGATTGTAATTTGCAATAGCATGAAGAATCTATCATAAGTCCAGATCTTGCTTCTTGTTAGCCATTTGGAGGAAATGAGTCCTAGTCTCATACAAAATATCCATGATCCGCTGCCGATTCAGCAACGCATCTGAGTTTTCCAGCAGGCTTTCCACCTCTAGGCAGGCATTAGGCCAGTCTATCTCCCCCAAATCCATATCCTTGACTTCAAAGATGAAATGTTGGAGTAACCGTTTCCGCCAGGAATCATCTGTTGATAAGCACGTTTTGGATATCCCTGTGGTCAAGTAAATCTAGAATCAGAAACTGAACGTCCAGAGGAACCTCGACTTTGAGGACGAGGCGATTGGCACGGTTACGGCTCTATGCTCTGGTCTTGCTCTTCATGTAATCTCCCGCTCGTCGTTTAAGCAGATTTTGCAAAACAGGGACGTTGATGGGGTCCTTGAGGGGTCTGTTTTCGTCATAACGACGCCAGAAACGCGTATGGCTTTTCTGGATCACCCGAGGCAACTGGCTTCTGTGTGCTGCGCAAAAAAGTAACTTTTGTGTGTTATCGCTCCAACTGTTATACAGAGCGTGAATGACCAGCCTCAGCTCTGCGTTCGTTTGTGGTTTTATGGTTTTCTCAATCATGGTCCAGCATCGCATGGATTGGATAACCATAGATATCGTAACCTTCAGGGTTTGGGTTGTGATCTTCAAAGGAGTGATAATCCTTATAATTGGAGACCCTCAAAGTCGTTGGATATATCCAAATAATTTTCGAGTTGCGTATTTGAGCTCCAATGCATGCCACGTTTTTGTCTCGGGGAACAAGAAGGTATTTATAAGACACTATAGCCCCAGGAAGTTGTCCGATCCCCGAGACGTGATATTCAGGCGAATCATTTTCATCCTTCTCTGCGAAAACTGCGCTCCATTCGAAGTGTTAGATAAATATCTTAGTTCAGCCTGTGTAAAGACATGGAAGAGACAGGCTATGAGGTCAGCTGTTTTCACCCACTCGTTCGAAAGAAGCTGGACCACACCTAAGGATTCTGGAAACTCATATCAAGCTCTGATGCTGACAGGCGAATGAAAAAGCGGTTCTTTTGTGCTTCTTAGATCTGTTGTGTTTCTTGTTGTATTTCTGCCACTCACTTTCCCACTGGAGTTTTTCAGAGAATATCTTGGAATCGTCTTCATGGATCAATGTGCGGCATGCATAGCAGTGGAACCCTGGGTTACTCATATACCAATAAGACATCTTCGCTTCACTGTTTGCTTCAGCTCCTACTCAGAAGAGTAGCGCACACAAGGTAACAAAGGATGAGGCAAAAAGATAAAACAGAAAAAGACACTATCATAAGGGTAATCAGTGTTCTCAGAAGAGTTTCTGACTTGTATATGAGTACCTAACAGGGTAGAATGAGCGGTATTGTTGAAAACAAGAACTGGAACTGTATCTGCTTAATAGTTCATGGGCTCGAAAACACTTGTAGTTAAACTCATGGTTGTAGTCTGAGAGTATTCCTTGACATCAGAATTAGGCATCGATTCAGAGGCATTCAATTCGTACGTCGATAATTGAGTTCATAGTGGCACAGGGTGCGAAGTAGCATCTAAATGGAAAGCCACTGGCTCGTGCCTCTGAGCAGCGATCTGGACGACTGCCAGCGAAACGTGCACCCTCCCAAGAATGACCTTAGTCATTGGATCCACATGATAACCCAGACTTGACCAATCCAGCCATTTGTTCGTTGGGAACCTGGAAAACTTGGTCTCCCCCGTAGTAGATCTGAGCAGACTCGTCTTAAGAAGCCACGAATAAGGTACTGCCACAACTGGCTGAGAAACAAAAACTTATGTGTTGCAGTTTGAAATAATGGGGGTTCCACTGCAGCTGCGGTGCTGTTGATCTCAATTTTTCTCCCCTTATCAGGAAACAAACTTTGGCGGGCCGGAGATTTTTATCGGGCCTATCCTTTCCTATACTGGTTTAGCGTTGTTGATAAGCTTGCCAGGAGCCTAGCACACCGCTCTCGCAGGAACAAGAAATTTGGACCTAGGAAGCTCGACTTTCAGTCCCACTCGCCACGCTCGAAGATCGCGTGTTTTGTTTTCAAGAATTTTTTCTCGCTTCATCCGTCTGCGGGAGATCATGTATTGTGTTACTGGCTCTCAGGATCCCTCTTTTCTGCAACATTGGTGCTGCAGGTAGTGGCGTGCGCTTTATGACGTGAGGAAGTCTGCTGGTGCGAAGTTCTCGCCCTCGGTGTTTTGCTGTACAGTCGCACCCCCGCCCGATCGAGAGTTTGCTTTATATCGCCTGCTCTTCAAAGAGCACATGTGAGATCTGACGTTCAACGAGAGTCAAACCTCTGAAAATGGCCTGTGAGTTCCCCAGCTCCCCCAGGCGAATACATCTTGAAGCTTAGTCCAGAACCTCGCTTAACATGTCCAATAAACAGCTCGGGACTTGCGACGATTCATCGTCAGGTGTGCAGCAACTATACTCCCACCTTTCAACTTTTTAACCCTTCACTATGCATATTTCATCGTGACAATCCTCGTCTGCAGCATTATCTTTTGGGGCGCTTCAACCCCCTTTGGGAGCGTCAGTTACCCAGACGCACTGTTCCTATGTGCGAGTGCAATGACAGGAGCTGGGTTGAACACGGTATGGCTTTCAAATTTCTTTAACTAATGTTATTCATTCGCTTATCTGTTTCCCACAGGTGAATCTTTCCACTTTGAACACCTTTCAGCAGGTGATGCTCTTCTTCCTCATCGTAATCGGCTCTACTATTCTAGTTTCAAGTGCCGTTCTTTATGTTCGAAAGCGGGCTTTCGAATCCAAATTTAGAGGAATTGCAGAGAGCCGGAAGCACGGAAAGTCTCTTCGCCGTAAATCTACGTTCAACCTTTCCTTGTCTAGGCTCAACAGCAGGTTGCGGTCTCCAGAAGTATCAGGAGCCCCAGAAGCTGACTTGGAGGGCCAATTGGGAGATTCCGGTATCCGGTTATCGCGTCCAGACGAATTTGCAATGTCCACGCCCACAGCAACAGGGAGGAAAACTGATTGTTCTTCCTCCCCATTGCCCTCGGCGGAGGACCACGTTTCGTCGCCAACGAATCAGTCACATGAGGATGATCGCATCCAATGGGCTGATGATGATCAAGCTACAATCAGTGCCTCTTCACGAGCTAGGACGCGACCTCACCACCGAGTCTTTCCAATGGCCGGAGTAGGGGCTCGTCCTGATCTTAGGAATCACCCAAAGAATGCCTTGCCTAATTCGCCCCTATACGAGGTGAAAAGGCCTTCTGCGTTAGAAAGCCCGGTCAAAGGAAGTAAGAAGTACTTTTCCTTGAAAGGATTCATTTCACGGAACTCACAGTTCTACGGTCTGACTCAAGAGGAACGCGAGAGGCTCGGTGGAGTGGAATACAAAGCAGTATCTTTTCTATCGATTCTTGTCCCGGTGTACTTTTTTATGTTTCACATCTGTGGACTGGTGGGTCTTGGAAGCTGGCTCTCTGTCAACCGTCCAAACGTCGCTCGGGAGAATGGTTTGTCACCTTTCTGGGTTGGCGCCTTTTTTTCTGCTTCGGCTTTTGGAAACAGTGGGATGGCGCTCCTCGACAAAAACATGACTGCTTTACAAACAAGGTCTTCAATACTGTATCCCACCGAGATTCGTGAAGACGCTAACGAGTAATAGTGCATATATGATGATTACAATGGGCATGTTGATTCTCGCGGGAAATACACTATATCCATGTCTCCTTCGACTTATTATATGGACGATCAGACGCCTTTTGCCGGATAAACCGTCGTATCATGAATGGAAGGTTGTGCTCGATTTTATCCTGGATCATCCAAGAAGGGTATGTGTTTCAAACGCGGGCCGTTGCTCTATGGAGACTGACGATTGGCTAGGTTTATACGAATCTTTTCCCTGCACGTCATACGTGGTATCTACTGGCCACTGTTATAATTTTAAACGGAATCGACTGGGCTGGGTTTGAGCTGCTGTCGATGGGTAATAAGGAAGTCGAGAGCCTCCCAGTCGGCTATCGAGTTCTGGCAGGTTTATTTCAGGCTTTCGGTTAGTGTCTTAATCTTGACCAACGTTCTCGTATTTTCCCGCTGACTTTAGCTCAAAGCTGTGCGTTCTGGCGGTTTCTATGTTGTCAACATCTCGGGCCTTCGTCAGGGCTTGCTTGTTCTATATGGTAAGGACTAATCTCGTACATTGTCATTCATGGTAACGAAAGAAGTATTCTAATGTGAATTGCAGCAATTATGATGGTTAGCCTCCTCCCACTATTTGGCTGTCGTGGACATTATGTGTGCCTGACAATACTAACACACCGCGCCACAGTATGTATCGGCGTTTCCAGTGCTGGTCACTATAAGGTTCGTGTTTCCCCTTTAACCCAACGGGCTTCTCTGACTCATGAATCTCCTAGAAACACAAATGTCTACGAAGAACGCTCCTTAGGCATCTACGCCGATCAAAACCTGCCCGATGACCAAGAGACTTCGCACGGTCCCATTGTCGATTTTCTCAGAAGACGTCTTTTAGGACACGAAGAGCCTGAGCATACAAAAAACGAGACATCACGAAGTTATTTCATACGGCAGCAGCTTCGCTCGCAGCTTAGCCACGACATCTGGTGGATTGCACTTGCAGTCCTCATCATCACGATCATTGAGTCATCTTCCTTCGAGCGCGATCCAGTCTCTTTTTCAACATTCAACATCATCTTCGAGGTCGTTTCCGCCTATGGCTGCGTCGGGATCAGTGTCGGGGTGCCTGGGCAGAATTATTCGTTCTGTGGCTCTTGGCACGCGGCCAGTAAGCTGGTTCTGGCTGCAGTTACGATCAGGGGACGGCATCGAGGCTTGCCGGTGGCAATTGATAAAGCCGTGATGCTGCCGAACGAGGCTCTGGCGTGGGCGGAAGAGGAGGATGCTGCCTTGAGACTCGAGAGATCGAGGTCGAGGGCGTGGAATGCTGGGACTCTTGAGTCCCGTGGCTGAGGCATGAATGTTCGCTCTAACTCAAACAGGTATATATCAACCAGTGAGGTGAATCCAATCCGTTATAAAATATGATCTGCATCTCGGTTTAGAACCTCGCCGGCCGGGTGAATGTCTTTGAACGACACCGTCAGATATGTTTATGAAGAAGAGGGATGTGGACTTTTGGACTATTTCATTTGTCAACTGGCAATTTTGGAATGTTTGATAATGTTGCGCAGGAGGCTTTACGGGTCTACGTCAGGTTCAACATAGACTTCATGAAGGATGACGATACCTCTCGGAGCACTAATACCAGTCAATATATATACGAACGTTTATCTATAGAACCTAATAGACGATATGTTCTATAGACAATACGATTTTCGATATTGGAAATGTATGAACTTTCTTGACCACATGCCAGAGCCATCCCACGGAAATAAGATACAAGTAGAGAAAGGAAATGTGCATGAAGAAGATACAGAGGGGGTAATATATGCCTTATGATCTAATCCTCATCCTCCTCCTCCTCTTCCTCCTCGTCTTCGTCTTCTTCCTCATCTTCATCTTCATCTCCAGAAGATCCGCTAGCTTCATCATCATCTTGTTCTTCCTCTTCATCCTCTTCCTCATTCTCACTAGCCACATATTCCTTCAATTCATCCTCGTCTCTCTTCTTCTCCTCGGCCCTTCTCTTCTCTTCCTCCCTGCGTCCCTTCTCCAAGAGCGCAGCCCTCTCCTCCCTCAGCTTCCGCTGCGTCTTGACGAACGCTCCGAGCGGCGTCGTCTCCCACTCGACCTCTTTCAGGAACGACTCGACCTCGGCACGGTCCTTGGGCGCAAAGTTGACCTTGGACCGCCGCTCCTCGATCCACCGCGTGTTCAGCTCGACCTTCTGCACGAGCACGAGGATCATCTGGTTCACCTTAGCATTGCGGTTGCCGCGCGAGCGCGACCCGACCTCCTTCAGCCAGCGCTTCAGCATGACCACGACAGGGAGCGAGAGTTCCGGGAAGGCGATGTGCTTCGTCCACAGGACGAAGAACTCGGACAGCAGCTCCGCGACCTGCTCGCCCACGCCGTCCTGGTAGACGCGGGTGCGGAGGTAGGACTTCGGCGCGCGGATGGCCGTGCTGAAGTCGAGCTGCTTGAGCGTGCTCGACTTGGGGGGCTTGCGCATCTCGGCCGACTGAAGCACCTCGAGCAGGGCGGAGGCGAGCGGGATGTAGGTGCCCGTGGTGCGGGAGATGCGGAGGAGGGAGCGGACCAGCTGGAAGCGCAGCGGGAAGTACTGGGCCGTGGGGATCAGGCGCATGGCGCCGATGGTGATCTGCACGACGGGATAGATGAGCGGGCGCAGGGCGGACTGCTTGCCCGCCTTGGCCTCGGCCAGCGCGTCACAGTGCTGGGAGAGCACTCGAGACCAGAAGTCAAGGGAGTGGACGTACTGCCAGTTGTAGATGGTCTTGTAGGAGTCCTTGGTTGGGCGGGTGATGCTTCCGCGGAGGTGGATCGCCAGCTGGCGGATGAAGGTGAATCCGGTCGTGTAGGAGACGTTCTGGTCAATTCCCCAGATCTCCGCGGCGGAGTTCTTCATGAGGTTGACTGCCGGAAGGGTGTGGACGGTGGTATTCCGGCTGCCCTTGACGACGCCCTCGTAGGTGGCCTTGAGGACTGCCTCCCTGATACCAGGATCGCCAATCACCATCAGACGCCGCATGAGAAGGAACGCGGTTATGCGTGTCGCTTCTGTGTTGGAGAAATCAGACCAGACCTCGACAACGGTCTTGACGAGGACCTTGAGCAGCTTCCTAAACTGCAGGAGGTATGGAAGCATGGGCTCTATCGACGAGAGAGTCAATTTCAGAGTCGGCGCATCGGACAGGTTGGTGAGAAGGTGGTGCACCGAAGACGTATGGGACTTGATGAGAGGCGTGAGAGTCTTGAACTTCTTCGAGTCCGTCGACACTCTGACCTTGCCAGAGGGCGTCTCCTTGACCGGCAGGTGGTGGTTCAAGACCTTGGGGACCATCTCGAGAGCCGTGATGAGGACCTGGTGATACACATCGGGATCGGATATCGAGTACTTCTGGTCCTGGCCCTCCTCTTCGTTGATGTATGCCGCGGCACGGAAAGCGAGGACAGCCTGCCGCATGGCTCTCATCGAGTGCTGCTCCTCCATCGACTTCTGCCACTTCTTCACCGTCGCGACGGTGAGCTGGTTGTCCTCCGCCTCCTCCTCCTCCTCTTCCTCTGCTTTGCCCTTCTTCTTCTTCTTCTTCGCGGGTCCCTCTTCCTCCCCCTCGCTCAGTTCGTCCACTTCTGCCAGATCTGGGTGGTCGCCGAATTCGAGGAGTTCCGCGTCATTCTCCTTCAGATATTTGTAGAATTCCGGGTCCTTTTCCTTCAATGCCTCCAACTGGCCCTTGTGCTCCTCTATGTCGTCGTTGATACTGCTGGCCTGGGAACCCGTCTCGTCGTCACTCTGGGAAGCGGCATCATCGTTTCCGCTGCCAGACCCAGCAGCCTCCTCGTCGTCCTCCTGGTCTTCTTCTGATCGCTTCCGCTTTCCGGTCTTGGGCGTGACATCCTTCTTCTTGGCCTTCTTTTCCGTTTCCGCAGCGCCGTCCGGGACGTCGAAACCGCCCGCGAAGAAGTCGTCGACGCTCATCTGCGTAAAGGCATCCTGCTTCTGCTGCTCCGGATCCACCTCCCCGTTCTCCTCGGCCTCTTTCGCGCGCTTGGCGGCATTTTGCGCTTTTTTCTTCTCCCTGAGCTGGATGCGCTGCTTGATCTTGGCGAATTCCTTGCGCTGCTCGAGCGTGCGCTTGAGGTGCTTCTTCTCGAATTTCTTGGTCGACTTCTTCATGCGACCGGTGCCCATCTTGACGGACGCAGTGCCCAGACGGCACAGATCCTCGGGAAATCGGTGTGTGGTGGGCGCGTGGATCGTGCTGCCGGGGAGGGCGTTTTCGCTGCTGCGCTCAAGAAATTTCAGCGCCCGGCAGAAAAACGTTCGCACGGAGCGCCCCATTCTGCCCGCGCCCGCCGCCTTCACCTGATGCTCCTCCGCCCGCCGCCGCGCCCGCGGGGCTTCGAGGCAGCAGACCACCATGTATCCCCAGCGCCCGCTCTCCTACGCGCCCACGCCCTACAGCTACACGCCCAACCCGGCGTTGTCGGCTTCCATCAACCTCGATGAGGTGTGTCCTTATATTCCCTGTTGCGATGACTGATCACCCACTCACTGCCGCTGCAGGAAGTCAAGCTTGCCGCGAGCTCCGCGGAGCGGGATCTTTACGAGTCCCTGGCCGAGATCTACAGCATCATCGTAACGCTGGACGGGCTGGAGAAGGCCTATATCAAAGATGCGATCACAGAGGCCGAGTACACGGAAACATGCACGCGGCTGTTGAAGCAGTACAAGTCCAGCCTGGGCGACGAGGCCGTCGCACGTGAGTTTGTCGACCTGGAGACCTTCAAGCGGACGTGGGGAGTACGTCTCTCTATTTTATATCGATATGGCGGCCAGATAATAACCAATGCTTGACATCTACAGCTGGAATGTCCTCGGGCTACAGAGCGCCTCCGCATCGGACTGCCCGCGACCGTCGAGCAGGCCTCCCACAGCGCGCCTCCCCCGGGCAATGGCGCAGGCACCGCAGGGCCCCCTGGCGGCGCATCGGGCAGCCTGATCCTGACGGCAACGGAGAATTTCATCACCTTCCTCGACGCGCTGAAGCTGAACATGGTGTCGAAGGACGCGCTTCATCCGCTGCTGTCCGAGGTCATCCAGTCCGTGAACAAGGTCACGGACCGCGACTTCGAGAACCGGGGCAAGATCATCCAGTGGCTTATCACGCTGAACCAGATGCGGGCGACGGAGGAGCTGAACGAAGAGCAGGCCAGAGAGTTGGCGTTTGACATTGAGCAGGCGTACCAGGGCTTCAAGGCGACTTTGTCCTGAGCAGTGCGGGGGATTATCAATTTCCGGGCCTGGGAGTTCGGCGTTGACTATGGCACGGCGTTATGTGTTTGTCTGATACGAATCTGTATCATTTCTTCAGCTTTCTGCCCCATCTTTCAAGGTCTCTTATCCCCGAACCCGACTGCTTCCCCTCGGACCGGGCGGTGTCCACCATCCCCGTCCGGCTCGCCGATAGGAGGACGCGACCCACGGGATGCACAGACTCGCCTTTCCCTTTTTGGTAATATCGACTTTTTTTCACACCTTTACCAGATGTCGCCAAAGAACAGCCTGCTCCACAGGGGCGGGCTCCTTTTAAAGCGTCCCGGGGCATTTACATCACCTGTCGACAGGCCGCCAGCACCCCAGAACCCCAGCAGCCATGATAAGTGCTGACAATGACGAGCCACTTCATGGTACAGCACCTAGAAACCCTATATCCGCCCCTCCTCTGTTCCACCCTGATATGATCTGGGCCGGTAAGCTGATAAGTGTGCACCTGTTCTAAGGAACACAGTGCTCGACCTTCCCCAGCTCTACGCCAAACCGTCTGCAACCGAGCTCCTGAAGGCCCTGGAGCTCCTGGCTGTGCAGCCGCGTAGTTTTGGGAGCAGCGCTCATGAGGCGGTCAAGAGGCCGGCTGTCCAACCTGCGGGAGTTACGCGGTATCTGACCTCTATCGTCTCAAGTCCACTCTCGTGGTTGGAGTCCGATGAGTTGAGGGAAGCGGTTTGGGATGCGGCTGCCGCTCGACTCAGTGAGCGGTCTGGACGGACCGGTAGGTGTGGTCTTCCCTCAATGCTCGTCATGAAGGTCAATATTGACGCTCTCTCCGACTAGCCATGCCGGCACTATCCCGCGTCTTCACCATCCCCACATCTTCCGGCGAAGAGTTTGCCCTGACACTCCATGAACCCTCTCTCACCTCTGACAACCTGGGCATGAAGACCTGGGTCTCCTCGTACCTCCTCTCCCGCCGCCTCCATAACCTCCTCGAGTCCACACCACAGCTCGTGCCGTCCACATCTACATCCATATCCCAGAAGGACTCCAGTCCGCTCCGAGCCTTAGAGCTAGGTGCCGGAACCGGCCTCGTCGGGCTCTCCTTCGCCGTTCTCCGCGGTGCCTCAGCCACCATCCACCTCACCGACCTGCCAGCCATCGTCCCGAACCTCGCCCACAACGTGAGCCTCAACGCAGAACTCCTCAAGAAGTCCGGCGCAACCGTCACCACCGGCGTCCTGGACTGGTCCGTGACTCCCGACCCCCTCCCCGCCCCGGACGACCGCTACGATGTCATCCTCGCCGCAGACCCGCTGTACTCCCCCGAGCACCCCAAGTGGCTCGTCGACACCATCGAGCGCTGGCTCAGCCGCGGCCTGGACGCGCGGGTCGTCGTCGAGATGCCGCTGCGCGACGCGTACTTGCCGCAGGTGCAGGAGTTCCGGGCGCGGATGGGCGATGTCGGCCTCGCGGTCGTCGAGGAGGGGGAGGAGGTCGGGTACGATGACTGGGAGGGTGCGGACGGCGAGTCGGTCGAGGTGCGCTGCTGGTGGTCGGTGTGGGGGTGGAGTGAGAGGATCTAGAGCCGTTTATCTAGGTACCTAGGAGGGACCTAGGTATTATTTTTTTGGTTGCATTGTATTGGACGATGGTACGACGTTGATGATAGACGATAGATGGTAGATCTTTATCTTAGATTATAGATAGGCGTCATCGATACATATCGTAGTGCATTAATGAATTTTGGTTCGAGGATTATATATATGTTTGGGTATTTGAATGAGATCTTGTAGCTACAGAATAATAGGTACTTGGGAACGTACTGCGACGTACTGTACAGTCTTAGATCCCGAGTCCCTCCCCGATCTTGGTCTGCTCCTATGTATTCTATCACGTGCGACCTATGTCTGATAATAGATAGTCTGTCATCATTTGATGAACATTAGTTGTGTTCATTGTATACACTGTATACAAACCATGCTGCACATTCATCCATGTTGGAAATCGATTGTACAGTACTGTACAGTGTCGTGTCGAGACTCTATCATCTCATCTCGTCTCGACTCGAAGAGAACGTATAGATCGTTGCATTATACACAAAAAGTCCCAATGTTCGAACTTCAAGTCTAGTCATCAAACCCATTCCACTCATCGTCATCCTCACTCCCCGAGAAGTTCTGCTGCTGCTGCTGCTGCTGCTGCTGCTGCTCCATGACCTTCTTCCTCCTGCGACTCGCCTCCGCCGCGGCCTTGCGCTTATTCTCCACGCGGCGCTCGTACCCGCTCTTGGTGCTGATGCGCATCCGGCTGCGCAGCTTCGGATCGACGTCGTCGCCTTTGAACACGGATATAGATCTGGCCTTCACGCCGTGCCGCTTGAGCTCCCTCTTGTCCTTCTTGCTCAGGTCCGGCAAAGCGTCGAGGAGCCACTTCTGCACGGACTTCTCGTGGTCGGGCTTGCCCCGGAGCTTCTCGCTCGCGTCGATGATGTTCGCGATGCTCTTGACGTAGGGGATGTCTTCCTTGGTGTAGAAGGTGACGGCGATGCCGCCCTCGCGGCCGGCGCGCCCCGTGCGCCCGACGCGGTGGACGTAGGCGGCCGCCGAGTTGGGGATGTCGTAGTTGACGACGCCGTTGATGCCGCGGAAGTCGACCCCCCGGGCGAGCAGGTCCGTCGTGACAAGCACCCAGATCTCCCCCTTGCGGAAGCCCTTCATGATCTCGGAGCGCTGGGTGTCCGACAGGTCTGAGTGCAGGACGGCGATGCGCGACGAGCCGCCCGCCTCGGCGGGGATGTCGTACAGCAGCTCCGAGTGCAGCGCCACCGCGCGCGGGATGGTCTGCGTGAAGATGAGGAAGGGCGGGCGCAGGCGGATATCCGTGGGGGAGATGGTCGCCGTCGGGTGCAGGAGCTGGCGCAGGCCGAGCAGCTTGCCGTGCTCGGTGGCGGCGTAGATGAGCTTGTGCGTGATGTTGGGGATGGCGGTGTCCTTGAGCCCGACGACGAGACGGAGCAGAGGAACCTTGTTAATAGACTCGTCTTCTGCTGCGGCGGCGACGGGGGCGAGGGATTCCCGTCGCGACTTGATTGTCGATTTGATGAGCTCTTCGACGCTCGAGGGCATGGTGGCGGACCACATGCTGACCCGGAGCTCGGGGCGCGTGCAGGCGCGCCAGATGGTGAGCGTCTGCTCGCGGAACAGGGGATCCAGGAGGACATCTGCCTCGTCAAGAACCAGATTCATGACTGTAGGTAGGGGAGCGACTTCCTTGGTCTGGTTTGCGGTCAGGGCGTTGACTAGAAGTAATGGAGTAGTCACCAGGATATCACTCTTGGTCACGGTGCCCTTCTTTCTTCTCCTGCTCTGCTTCTTCCCAACAGAGTTCTTCTCCTTGTCTTCCTTGTCTTCTTCATCAGAATCAGACTCCGAAGAAGAGGAGGAACCCTCGCTCTCGCTGTCCTTCTCATCGAGAATCTTCTCATCCTCCTCATCCTCATCATCACGCTCCACAACCCTCATCCCCTTCTTCATCAGCGTAATCTTCACCCCGGTCCCAAGCACCAGCTTCCGCCCCTCATTGACAATCTGCCCCGCAAGCTCCTTCGTCGGGGCCACAATAATCGCAAAGATCCCCCGCTCCTCCGGCCTCTCATGGTGATGCTTCACGATCTTATTGATGACGGGGATCAGGAAGGACAGCGTCTTGCCGCTCCCCGTCGGCGCGACGACCAGCAGGTCCGGCTCCGTGCCCTCTCTGCATCCGGTCTTCTGCCACACGGACGAGTCCCCGCCCAGCAGGAGCGGCAGACTGCCCAGCTGGACCTCGGTCGGCACGGAGAAGCCCTGCTCGGCGATGTTCTCCGAGAGCCGTCGCGAGATGTGGTATCTGGTGCGTAGTTGCTGGAAGGAGGTCAGGGGCTGGGGGTAGAGCCTCCGGGCTTCCTTTTGCTGCTTTTTGCTGAGAATGGGAGTAGTGGATTCTTCCTGCTGATTCTTCTCCCTCTTCTTCTTTCTCTTCTTCTTTTCCGGCTCCTCTTCTTTGACCTTAATAGTAGGCTTCATTGCAGGGATCTCTTCCAGATCACGCAGATCCGTAACCTTGATCTTGTGAGTCTTGAGAATCGAGCGCCGCTGGCTCTCATCCATCTCTTCTTCCTCGACAGACTCTTCAGAATCCTTCTTCACCCCATTTGTAGTCTTTGATGATGATGATGATGATGTAGTGGCTGCAGGCCCCTTGGCCGAGCTGAAGAAATCCAAGTTCACATCTTGGGCCTCAACGCCCGTTTCAGTCTCATCTTCAGGCCTCTTCCTCTTCTTGCCCTGCTGCTTGCTCCCCTCATCCGACTTGGACTTGGATTTATCATCGTCAGAGCTACGAAAGAGCTGCGGGTTCTCCGCCTTGCCGGCGGACGGGAGGCGGCTTGTCAGAGTCGACGATGAAGCCGTCTGCGCAGCGTACCCCGCCGACTTGAGCTTCGTCGAGCGGGTGAGGAGCTTGAAGGCGTCCATTCCTTCCTGAGATGGAAGATCAGAATAGATCTTTTCTCTCGGAGGAGGAGGAAAGCCGTTATAGCTGTGGTTTCTGGTGGTTTTTGTTCAGGATTTTTGTTCTGTATGGTCGCGGAGACCCAGACCAGCACCCGCGTCGGGGGTTGCAGAATTCTTCCGACACGGACCAATCAGAGGCTGCGGAAAGGGACCTCGACAAGGATGTACCGTACTGTACAACGGGGCGACGCGACTTCATAATAATCTCCAGGTCGTATAATATAATTCAGTGCCTTTTTTTTTCAAATATTAATTTATAATATTTGGAGGTCATTTACTAGATTGCATGTTTTACAATAACCTTGATATGGCATCGAATATCTTTCCTAGAAAAGCAAATATGGGGAACGTGACAACCACAAAACCGAAATTAACTAGGTACAGTGCAGTACTTCTACCTAGCAATGCAACGCTGCATTGATCCATCTCTAGTCTACCTGCATGTTCTCGAAGAGCGTGCCTTTTGGTCGGATGGAGGGTGGAAGTCCCTGTATCTTTATGGAGATATTATTCAAAGGAAACGTCTAGACTAGTTATCTGTATCTAATCCTGCCTCGTGCTTCACTCCGTCAACTCGCTCCAAGAATAGCGCTCACCGTCCCCTAGACAAGCCAACCTGAGATTCGAAAACTCGCCATCCGCCTATCCACCTCTATACCTCTCCAGATCAGAGAGAAACCACCGACCAGACACAACAGTTTATATTCCATCGTCTATCATACAAATAGTACAAGACGCAGCGAGGAGGGGGAAAAATAGGAAAAGAAAACGGCTGGGGTCGGGTAAAAAAAATCTGCGACAAATAAAATCAATTTCTCTCTTTCTCTAGTGACCATGCGCGGGCTCTCCCCTGTATCCCACAATCTTTCTCCTGCCGATCATCTCACCGACCGACCAGAATCCCAGAATCTCAGCGGCCGTCACGCCGTAGAAAGCCAGCTCCTTCCTGTCGCGGTCGCGAATGCGGGCTATGATCTGTTGCGGGTTGGGGAAGTTGATGTTCTTGAGGGCGGAGGGGTTGCGGAGGGTGTTGAGCAGAGACTGGAAGTACGACTGGAATGTCGCGAGGCTTCTATATATTAGTCTGGCGTTAGCCGGACTGGGTTCCTATCTACCCATAGCTGAGGAGAGGCGAGTTGGGGCCGCTTACGGAGGAGCCATGTTCTGGCCCTTGAACACCAGCTTCGCAAGCTCGATGCCGACTTTCGAGTAGTAGACGGTAGGGGGTATCAATGCTGGTTGAGAAAAACACGACAACTGTCAGCAATGGCGGTCGCAAGGAGTCGACTCGAGTAGCACAATCGGGAAAGCCGCTGGCAATGGCATTCCCGATCGAGCAATTCTCTCAAATCGAAAGAGAAGACGACTGCCTCTACTCTACTCTACTTTACCGCAGAGCGGAGCAGAGGTCGCAATGCCAGTCGGAGAGGTGTGTTCCCTTACAGTCCACAAAGGCGATGACTTTTCCGGTCCTTCCCCCGACTCTCCTCAGCGCGTTCCCGAGGTTCTGCGCGGCATTCGCGATCGCGGGCCCAGCGGTCGCTGTCAGCTTGGACAGACTCTGCTGCGCCTTGGCGGCGGTCTCCTTGGCCTTGGAGGCAGCGTCGGAGGCGGACGAGGCGTGTCGTCTGACAGCGGGCGTCCTTCGGAAGAGGAAGCGCTGCGACGGCCGCAGCACAGCACGGGATGATGCCGGCGTGACGGGCATCCTGAGCGATTGGGCTTTTTCTCTGCGGAAAGGAGAAAAGGCGTGGAGGGAGTGGAGGGATGGAACGAAGAGGGAGAAGTTCCCAATGGGGGCTGGTTTTTGGCCTGGGATCCTTCGCGCAGGAGCACAGAAACCCAGAGGGAGCCAAATCTGAGATGTGAGGCGCTCGGGACGTTCAGGGAAAAACCTCGCCGGCGCTCGGCTCCTCACGTGATGGGCGTGCCTGCACCCTCCGTTTCCCCAGATGCTCGTCCTCCGCCCTGATCTCAATTGACAGACTTTTTTTGTTTGTCTGTCTCTGTTTACAATGCATGATTGTTTAATATAACCTGTTCTACTGTGTCCACTGTCGAATTGGTGTGCGTTGTGGAAAAACCGTGATGCTACACCTGGCATGCCCGATGCTCCGGTTGCGCACAGATGCGCTTGATATCTCCGCACACATCGACACTCTCGCACATGGCTCATAGTAAACTCACAGTCAATAAAATCTTGCTTCTGCAAAAAAAAACCATATTTTGAAACACAACTAATATTTCATCTTATACATTTTAAACATTCAGCGCATGTGTACGTACCTAAGCAATCAAGGTCCAAGAACATAGTACTCTGTTTTCTCGATTTAGTCTTACAGGGACACCCCTTGCAGCACCAATTCCTCGATGGTCTAGTGGTTATGATTTCCGCTTGTCATCCACTGTGGAAGCAAGCGCGGGAGACCGGGGTTCGATTCCCCGTCGGGGAGAGGCGAATTTCTTTTTTCCCTCTTAATCCCCCAAGCATCGACATAGATCTGACGAAGTTGGTGAATGCTGCAGCGGAAGAAAAAATATATATATAAAAAAAGGATAGTACTTCCATCTTTTGCAAAATAAAGTCGGCCACTGCTGTCAAGTGCATCTGCATCTTTTCTTTTTATTTTCATAGCCAGTGATTTTTTTTCTTTTTTATTTAATGTTTGTCGATTAACTGTTCCTCGAACTAGATAGAACTATCCCTTTCTGTTTAATAGCTTAGATAGTACTGTAATCGGTTGATCCCCGATCAGATTCCTTGCTCTTCTCTGTACTTTCATCCATTGCAACTTTCCGTCCCCGAACCCAATGCCCGCTCTTCCCGCCCATCTTCTCAATCACCTGCACATCGCCAATGACCATCCCCTTATCAACCGCCTTGCACATATCGTAGACCGTCAACGCGGCCCCCATGACGGCAGTCATGGCCTCCATCTCGACGCCTGTCCGCCCAAGACAGGTCACCGTAGCGACGATGCGCAGTGAACCATACGTGGAGCCTCCCTGGCCCTGGTTCTGGACCGCTGGTTCCGGTTCCTCCATGGTAATATCGACCTCCACTCCCGTGATCCCGATCCCTGGATGACACAGCGGCACGATATCCGCCGTCCGCTTGGCGGCCATGATGCCCGCGACGCGGGCGACGCTGAAGACGTCGCCCTTGCGTGTGCCGCCGCCGTGTTTGCGGAGGAGCTCCCAGGGCCTGGGGTTGGAGAAGGAGACGACGCAGGCGGCGGTTGCGAGGCGCTTGGTGATGGGCTTCTGGTCGACCGGGGTCATGTGGACTTTGTGCGAGGGGGTGAGGTGCGGGAGGTCCGGGTCTGAGGCCGTGGGGAGGGAGCCTACAGATACAGATGCAGAGATGGGCTGTTCGGCTTCCGGCTCGTTTGTAGTGGGTTGTTGTTTTTCCTCCGCTGCGGGGTTGTTCGAGGGCGTTTTCCCTGATCGTTCGGTGCTGTAAGGACGGATTTGAAGGCCAGGAGATGCGCCAGACGGGAGAAGGTGCGATGGGATTCTGGACCATTGACTCTTACTGATCGATAGCGCCGATGGAGGACGGCTTGCAGAAAAGGCAGGTGTACTGACAGCGGCTGGTTGCTCATCTAATTCCGCCTGTCAGCGTAGTTTAGGAATAAGGTGGAATAAATGTGGTCTGAGAAATGGTATTCATTTGATATAGTCCTGGTATCCCAACTCCCAATGAAAATCATTCAGATGCATGCATGCAGTCATTATAGTTCATAAAGTAAATATAATCGTATACGCCTCCCACTGAGAAAAGAAAAAGGACGTGCCTACCCACCGATAAGAATCATAGGCCGGTTCTTCATGTTCTCCAGCTCGCCCATGCCAGCATGTTTGGCCTTCTTGCGCTTTACAGCCATGCCTATGATATTCAAGAGTTCCCGCTCCCTCTCGTTCACGATGCCGCCCTCGTCATGAATGCGAGCAGCCGCTCGCGCAGACTCCAGCAAATTCAGCCTCTCCATCGCCTGTTCGTCGATGGGCTGGCCGTTGTTTCCCTTCCGGATCATGTCGCGGAGGGAGACCTCCGCGTTCCCGAACAGACAGACCTTCAGATTCCCATCAGAAGTGATGCGCAGCCGGTTGCAGGTGCCACAGAAATTGTGAGTCATGCTGGTGATGAATCCGACCCGGCCTTCGAAACCTGGGACACGGTACGTCTTGCTCGTGTCGTTCTTGTGGTCCGCGACTTTCTCCAGATTTGGATACTTCGCTCGGATCACAGCGAGCATCTCCCGGTAGGTAAACATCTTGCCCTGGCTCCACTTGTTCCCGTCGAACGGCATGTACTCGATGAAGCGCACCTCGAGGGGTTTGTCGCGCCCGAGTTCCACGAACGGGAGGATCTCGCGGTTATTGAGCCCGCGCATCACGACGCAGTTGATCTTGAGCTTGATCCCCGCTCCCATCCTGTTCATCTCCAATATCCGGTCGATGCTCTTCATGACGGCCTCGAATCCTTTCCGTCTGGTCATTATTTGAAACTGAAACGGATCCAGAGTATCCAGGCTGAGGTTCACGCCTGTCAACCCAGCTTCCACCATCGCATCGAGCTTTCGATGCAAGGATATGCCGTTGGTCGTTATGCATAGCTCTCGAAGCCCGTCGCGCCGCAGGTTGCCAATTGCCTGCATCAGCGGGATGATGTCCTTGCGTACTGTCGGCTCACCACCCGTCAACCGGATCTTTGTCACTCCCTGCGAGACGAACAGGGTAGAGAGGTAGACGATCTCCGGCGTCGTGAGAAGATGTGCAGGCGGAGAGAGGGGCACTCCTTCCTCCGGCATGCAGTAGAGACACCGGAGATTGCAGCGCTCCGTGATACTGATCCGGAGATAGTCATGCTGGCGATTGAAGCTGTCCGTGAGGAACTCGGAGAAGGGCTTCGCGGATTTCAGTGCGGAGAGCCTTGGAGACGGTGCTGGCCGCTTCTGAGAGGGTGCCGGGGATGGAACGGGTTCCGACACAGGCGGATAGTGAGGGGACGACGACTCTTCTCCCTTGAACGTATCGTACGCACCGGCCGCACTGGTGCTCTGGTGTCGAACAGAGGAGATCTTGATTCCACCGCTCGACGGGCTCCAGCCCCTCCGGCGAGACCACGGCAGGGATGACAGCACAGAGGCTGCTCGCCTCTGGAGGAAGGGAGCGGCCATCTTCAGCGGATACCGCGTTCAGCAGAGATGGCAGTCCGACAGCGCCCTTCCATCTCGTGTCGAGGCGAAGTGGAGGAGGCGAATCGAGTCCTATATATTATGGGCTAATAGAAGGATAGATATTGGTGGAGAGTGGAGATCCGCTCTGATCGGCGTGCCCCAGCTTGAAGTCCGCGGAGTGTGCCGCGGCGTCCGGCTTAGTCATTTGCTTTGTGAGATATCACCGGCGATACCAACTCCGGCCGACAGTGTGGCAGATGCAGTGCATCCTTTGTCTGGACAATAATGATCGAGTGCGCGTTCAGATCGAGATGCGAGCGTTGCAGGTGTACAATGCAAGGCGACCACTGCGTTGCCCCTCCCGCGGTGCAACCTGGATCGCTCAACCTGGGGGCTGACAGCAAATAGATGGGACCCCTCGGTTTCGAAAGGATGAATCAGCGTTGGTTTTTGCCATCAAGGTCTTCTCCAGGGTGACTGACTCAGCATGCAGATGAAGACATTATGCTGTTGGATCTGGCCTCACAAGGGCCAGGTTCGCTTTGATTACCTGCCTGCGTTTTCTGCTTCGACTTCCCCCAGGCTGTTCATCTACCCCTTTAAGGCTTTCGTCTAATTCGGTGTCTGTGTCCATCTTGCCTTCAATGACAGAGCAGAGCAGGAAACGTCATACAAAACTGACAAAACCGCTCCATTGAACTGGGTATTGCACTATCTACAAAATGGCTGTGTATATCTCTCACGGACGGCTTTCTCCTGCCTCTGATCCGATGCCCCGTTTGCTTTGATTCTCTCAAGCTCCGATGGCACCAACCTCTGCCCTGACAACCTCGAACACTGCTGAGACCTTGTTCTTCCCTTCCAATTTGATATCCCTACCGCCTCTGCTGCGCGCGTTATCCCGGCCTTGCCTGATGGCCACAGCCTTGTGCGCCTCCCACTGGCGCGCGTTCATCAGATTATCCTCCTCTCCCTCCTCCGGCGCCGGAATCAAGCTGTCTCCTCCGGTGAGCCTCTTCATCGGCGCGTTGCCGTCTGGCCGTACAAGGTATGCGAGACTGTACCTTGTCACTCGGCTCTGCTCGCCCGGCGCAAAGGTCACGCGGTGCATGTTGCTCCGCAGAATGCCAGCGGTCCACTCGACCATGGCGTCGCCGAGGTTGACGATCGCGCACCCGGGGACCGGTTGCACGTAGACCCAGCTGCCCTCGTCGCGCGGATCCGCACCCGGAGCGAGCAGCTGCAGGCCGCCGGTGATGTTGAAGAGGATGGTCAGCGTCCCGATGTCCGTGTGGCCGAGCAGGCTGGTGCGCCGGTCGTCCGCTGGCTGCGGCGGGTAGCGCAGCATGCGGAGCGAGGTGCCCGACGGGGTGCTTATCGGCTGCGGCGAGGCGAGCGTGCCTGGAGCAAGACGCAGTTGGGCGTCGAGGTGGGAGCAGATCAGCTCGACGATGGAGTGCGCTTGCTCCATGTAGGCTTTGATCTTAGCACGGCGAGCCTCGATGCACGGTGGATTCGACAACGGCTTGGAGACGCCCGTCATATCGTCCTGGCCGACATTGTAGAATTCAACGCGGTCAGGCCTGCCGTCTTCGATTTTAAGATTGCCAATGTGTTTGTACCTGAACTGGTAAGCCCAGAACAAGAAGCTGGAAGTTCGCAAGACTACGGGACAACGGGGGCAAAGCAACCAGAGTTATCAAGGCGCAAGGGACAGCAAGCAAGCCCACTCACCCAAACAGCGAGTGCGGCGGCTGGTAAGCGTACTTCATCAGCTCGCCAACATCCATGGCGTTGACTTCCTCGTTGATGTCGAACATGGTCTCCGCCTTCTTGAGGAACGACTCGCCTTCAGGGCAGCCCTGGAAGTCGAGCAGGAAGAAGCCCATGGCCCTGCATGCCTCGAACAGGGCATCGGACTCGCTCTCGTCACGGGCCAGGAGCTTCGCAAACGACAGGCGGGGAAGCTTCGCAACTGGGACGTCGCCGGGAAAGGGAGGGTATCTGTCAAAGTAGGCTTGGGTGGGCATCTTTGATGCAGCGAAGATAGGATAGAACCTGATTCAACCAAAATGACAGCGACGTCTTGAAGCAATAGCAAATGGGGGTAATGACCTGGTCGAGGACGGTCGAGTTTATATGCCCAGCTTCGCTCAGATGTCAGCGTAGAATTGACGGTCCAGCCATCCAGCCACACCTCCGGCCATGCTTCGAGAGCGTGTAGCAATCCCCAACCCTCCTTCAACGGTGACTGCGCCAAGGATGCGGACGGTAGCAGGTCGTACGTCAGCTGCAGTGTCTCCCGTGCCTAGCGCCCTGCACGCTGTACAGTCCGTCGAGAACAAACATTATCGACGTGCAACCTTTCAGCTGGAAGTAGACGCGAGCGAGTCGGTAATCGCGAGCTTCTCAGGAAATGTTGTGCTGGCTCTGGTTGGCGTCCCCCGCTCTCTCTCTCTCCACCATCCAACGTGCCGCCCACACTGACGGCTCCAGGGAGGAGCAAGAACTTTAGGCCCCCCAAGGCCCCGTCCATGAATCCGGTATAATGTCAGATATCTTGTTGATATCTGTGTCAAAGGCCAGCATTACTGATTTCTTGTGTTTTGATGTACATGTATCTTCGCCATTCCTCTAACTAACTGCCCCCTTGTTGTTATACCGTGCCGATGGCGCTGTTTCCGCTGGCCACATCGACGAGTACGCTCTTTGCAATCCACTATCTTCTGCCGTTTCTACTGGTATATGTCTGTACTACCATCCTTGGACCGCGTGCGTTGGCATTTCATATATAAGAACCAAGAACGGCTAACCGGCGCGTGAATGACATAGGGGCTGCTTCGCTGTGTATACCGTCTAACTCTGCATCCTCTTGCCAAAGTTCCAGGGCCGTTCCTCAATCGTATCTCAAGCTGGCCCGATTTTCTGGCGGCGGCCTCGGGCGACCGTCACGTCCGACTATGGCAGCTTCACGAAATCTACGGACCTGTGGTCCGCGTTGCGCCCAACCGCGTCTCTTTCAACACCGTGGGGGCATATAAAGCCATCTATGACGGCAAGGCGAACGTCAAGAATGGTCTGCTCCACAGGACCTTTATCGCTTCGAACCGTGGCAGAGTCGATATACTCAGTGCCGAACGTGAAGTGCACAGCAGGAAGCGCAAGATCATCTCGCGGGCGTTCTCTGAGAAGGCGCTCCGGATGAATGAGCCCGCCATTCTCGAGAACCAGCGGATCTGGCTGGAACAGGTTGCAAAATCGGACGGCGACGACGCTTGGTCAGAGCCGGCTGATATGAGCAGATGGCTTCCGTATCTGACGGTGGATACTGTGGGCGAGATTGGCTTCAGTAGGCATTTCGGGATGACGAGACATGGGCGTTTCCGGCATCTGCCTCAGATGTCTGCTGGGCTGGTTGCAACCAACTTTAAGGTAGGGAGTCATTGTGTTTTGTGCGACAAGGGGTCTGGACTAAAAGTATCTTCTAGTTTGGACACACGCCGCCCCTGCTTCAATCACTCCTGAATGCCCTGTTTAAATTCCCGATAATGAGCCTCTTTATTCCTCTGGAGGCCCAAAAATTCGACAAATTCACCGATGATCTGATTGCGGAACGTGTTGCCCAAGAGCTGAATCAACAAAAGTCTGCAAACAACGACGAGCCGGAGTTGCGAGACGACTTCGTCCGCCTCTTCCGTGACCACGAGGGAAACCTCAGCAAAGCGGGCGTGGAGGAAATAAAGACCGAGGCGACGACATTACTCATTGCGGGGTCCGACACCGTCGCTACTGCTCTCTCAGGAGTCCTCTTCTACTTGACTCATAGCCCTCGATGCCTCGCAAGAGCAACGGCGGAGATCCGTTCCTTATCCTCAACAGTCGAAGACATAAAACGTGGCCCTGAGTTGTCTTGCGCCAGATACCTCCGGGCCTGCATAGACGAATCTCTCCGGTTATCACCGTCTGTTCCCGGCTACCTCCCTCGTGAAGTGCTGCCGGGGGGAATCACCGTCGAAGGGCAAGATCTCCCTGCCGGAATCGAGGTCGGTGTTCCCGCTTATGCCCTGCATCTCAATCCAGAGTACTATCCTCGCCCCTTTGAGTACTGGCCAGAAAGATGGCTCGAAGACACCGCCAACGACAGCAATATCTCGAAGCGTGGTGATTTCAAAGTCGATGGCGCCGAAAACAATGAATCAACCGCACCGGCGCAGGATCCTGCGCTTGCGAGAGCTGCCTTTGCCGCCTTCAGCGCCGGCAGCCATTCGTGTGCGGGTAAGGAACTAGCGTACATGGAGATGACCCTGCTTTTAGCACGAATACTTTACCTCTATGATATCAAGCTGGCCGAAGACGAGACGAAGAGACATGTTGGCGAGGGACAAGGGCCGAAAGGCCAGTGGGGGAGAAGAATGAGAGGCCAGTATCAGGTTCGAGACTACTTCACTGGGAGGAGCGACGGGCCGTGGATTCAATTCCGGCGAAGGAAGTAATTCTGTTTCTCTCGAGGTTAGGTGGCTTTCTCAGGTTCTTTTCTTTCGCAGAAAGATTCATCAGGGTTAGCCTTCTCTGCTGCTTTCTTCCGTTCGCGCCACTCATCGAAAGTGCCGTTAGCTATTGCTCTCTCCGACTCCAGCCATTCCAAGTGCTGCTGGAAGAACACAGGAGCATTCGTGGGCCTGCTGAGCCTGGACCAGTCAAGCTGCAACGGCGAGGTGAGGTCGGACATATCAACACGCCACGGCCCGCCCAATTTTCCAGCTTCCATCCTGCCAAGCTAAATCCATCCAGGTAGTAGAAATCAAGTTGTGATTGAGCCACGCTCAAAGCGAACTCATCCGGGGGAATATATGTGTAGACAATGGCATAGTACTCAAGCCTGGGATTAAATCTAGAAGGCTGGAGGGGGACAAACCACTTTCAGAGCAACTGGATGCCTGTTTCCAAATTGCACAAGGAAAACAACTCCGTCGATTCCCTCTCCCAGGTATCGGTGAAACAGATCTTGTCAGCGTGGTTCGGATACTTGCGAAGAAGCGGCCTTTCAAAGGAGTGCCAGTCGAGAGATGCTGGAGGCCCGTCTAAAGGGTGAGCTGACAGGGATGCGTGCCCCGGGGACTTTGTATGCACAATAGCTTGCGGAACCCAAGCTCCGTGGGCAATGGCGGCAGCTGGGTAGACAACATGCCGGCGATAAAGATTATAGTTGATATCTGGGGAGGGTCTGGCAAGGAGACGTGAATGCGAGAGCAATGTATGAATCAACAACTCTCCAAGACGAACAGCCTAGCTAGGCCGAATCCGGGTGAGAGATCCCCGACCTCGACATGCATTCTCCGGAGAGGAAAGATCATGATCCTTGTGTATTGTGCTCCTGAGCCTTAAATTACTGTCCGATTACTAATTTGGCAGGCCATGACGCTGGCTCCATTACCTTATCTCGTCAAATATGGCAGTGACAGGCATATAGTAATAGTAGGCTCGACAAGCAGCCCAACATTCTTCTTCTTCAACCTCTAGAATACTGCAGCTGCTTCTCAGAAGTTGATGGGTCTCAGCCAGAAGTCCTTGACCAGTCTGCTGTCATGCAGCACATCGATATACTGCACCCTACAATGCAGTACGTCAAAGTCGGACAGTGCAGGAGGACAGTTCAGAGGAATCGTAAAAAATCACTGGAGGATTTAATATATGATCACCTATCACGATGGAACTGAAAACATGATGATCAAAATGTGACCTAAGCAAAAAGCCTGCATACATACTTACAATTCCTTGTCGGGTTGAGAGGGCGTGAGCATTGAAATGTAAGAATCTCTAGGCCAATTTTGGCCCTGAGATGGTCTCTCATACCTCATCCATACCTTGTTCCAAACTATACTTTGTGCCACAATTTCTGCATTTCAAGTTGATCTGTTGGTGCTCTTCATAAATATCACAGGTCCACAGGTCCCAGTTACGGCAGCGAGCATGTTCGCGGAACAATTTCGCAAGTCTCCTTCTTCTTTCATTGAACCGCACCATGACATCCCATGCGCAACTCTCAAATCCAGTGAAAATGCTCGCAAGATCATCCTCAGCAAAAAGACTAGGTGTCTTGACGATTCTCTCTGCAAGAATATCACGAAGTTCACGGTCGACGCTAGAGGTCGTCTGATACACTTCCGGGATAATAGCAGCAATCACTTTGCCTTTTTCTTTGATGTCTTTTAGATATTTTAGACAAGATAGTCGTTTCGAAAATCTCTCTGCTGCTAGCTTCTTAAGCTTTGGAAGGCAGAGCCTCTCCGCACTTGCGTATATTTGCACGTGCCAGTTTGCGAGGACTGCAAGTTCCTCTGCTGCTGGCGGTTTCGCGTTGGTCTCTTCCTCAGATGCGGAGACATTGCAGTCTTGTACTTCTTCATCTTCATTGTAATCAGCCGCATTGTCTCTGATCTTCTCCGGAAACGTGAACCTACCATTACCAGGTATCTTGTAGTCTCCCGTGTAGAGGAAGCTCAAAACACCCTCAAACACTTCCGGGTCCTCCTGTAGTTCCAGACGCCTACTGGTTCCTTCCTTAAAGCTCTCCTCCTTGCACGCCGCCCGGAAGTATCGAGACTGGGCGCAGAGGACTACTCGGTGGACTTTGAACTCTCGGTCTCCGCAGACGATGGTAAAGTCGGAGAAATCCCCTGTGGAAAGGAACTGGTCCCATTTGGGACTGTCGTCATCGCTCATTCTGAGACAAGGGTACGATGGAGGCAACGTAAACTGCTTGTAGGAGATCGAGACGAGGCAATGAATTCAACTCATAGAAGGTTGACGCTGTGGTGGAGTTGGTTGTATGAGTAGAATCTTGAGGTGCGTCTTATGTCTTGTGGAGGAGGTAGAAGTGGGGGACCTGATGGAGCAGATTTCTCTGGCTTGTCTTAGGTGATTGGTCTGAGGAAACGGTGAAAGATGCAGCGGTTCACGTTAGTTGGGTTCAGTCTGCAGAAGCCAGTGACAGCTGCATGGCACTAGCAGCTAGTATGCCTTGCATCGCCTTCCAACTGTTGTAGGTAGGAATTCTAGTCTCATCGCCCTATGTCTGTAGTTCGAAGATTTGGCCATGGCAAAGGATTTGGATGCAAAATATTTTGATGATGATATATATGGGAACTCCCCAGTCCCATCATCATCGCACGTAGGAGGCTGTTGAACAAGGCAGTCTCAGACCACCCGTTAAAGAGCTCCGCCCATAGATCCGCTGCATGGTCTCATATGCGCGCATCCAGGATCTCAATTAGATCCTTCAAAAGTGTATACCAGCTTCTTTATTAGGATTGTTTTTGTGTATCGGAGGTAGTAGAACCTATGTGAAAGGCCAAAGGATTAGTAAAGGATTCTCCAGAAGAATCCCAAGCCGCCAAAGAGAGGCAATTACCTATTGTCAGCCGAATATTACCACTATAACCTAGTGGTATGCCAAGAGACCTATGAGCCTAGTCAGCACACGCCGATTCGGATCTGGAAAGGGTCATAATCCCTGCAATAAAGGGATCATACTGTCTCTACCCGAAACACCTATTTTCCTTTGTTATTTCACGAAAATGTCTCGGGATCATTAAACAAAGAAGTATTCGGAAGGTCTTAACCCCTAAAGTCCATAAATAGTGGTCAGATAGTTAGGTAGATTGGAATAATCAGAGCTTTTCATCATGATATCTTCGGATTACTAGGTTCGCGCAGTCCGACACCTATCAATCAGAACTGGATTCCCTTGAGGATGATTCTAGTATTCATCACCGCACATACCTTTGGCATAAGGTGGTCAAATCAATTAATTCATGTTGCTTCCTAAGTCACTTAGTTTGATCCGGTGCCGTCGTATTTTCCAAAGTGGAAGGAGCATCCTAGTCCCAGACGAAACCTGACAAAACGACACATCATATGACAACGTTACACTGGACGACTTCACAAAATGGACTTTTCATTCATCAATGGCTTTGATGATTTATTGTTTTGCACTTTTCTGAACTGGAATGCCTTTACCAATAGGCAATTTATCTGCTAAATGGTGCCGTAGGGAAGTACACTCCAATCGATTTAGTACTTTATAATTTCCAATTCCGCAACAGCAATAGCCATATAGCGCGATAGTCTTATGCACTATATCTGTCTTGAACGCTGAATTGCAGACAACCAGACAGGAAGCCTGCGCGTGCTCTCGTCGAGCAACTCACAGCATGACTCCATCCTTAGAACACTCATATTCTCAGAGTCCAGATTGATCGAATCCCGTCCATTATAGACATGGTGCCCTCCGCAACCCATGATATAATCTACAACCGCTGCCGCATTGCTCTCATCCGAAATAGGTATTTCCACGGGTGCGGAAGTTTTCCCGATGATTCTGGTTCTGGTAAGGATATTTATATAGATAGCAAGTTTTTTTTTCTTTAGATTGAGTATTTATTGCCTTAGGCGCCGCGGCCTGCTCTCAAGCCCACGCTCACCCCGCACCCGACCAATCATCCCTTACCTAATAAATAACAGAGTACCTAGTTCCTACCGGAGGTAGATCATAGAATATAGATAGATAGATAGGTTCTCTGCTGTGCGCTGCAGGGACCCAAATCAAAACCTAATAATAATATTATTAATCACATTCTGTTTGTTTTTCTTTTTGTCGATCTGATCCTAGCTAGATAGGTAATCCGAGAAGCTCGGCCTAAGTTTCCTAGATAAGTAAGTAGATTGCTTCAGGTAGGTTAGGCTCGGACCGAGGTCGCTTTTGCAGTACTGCACTATTGATTAATAGTCTTCGACTCTGTACAGGACGTAAACTACTGCCTGTTTTGTTTTGTTTTGCTGGATAAGGATAAGGGAAAAAAAATCAGCTGTTCATTTTTTCTTCTTGAGAATGGACGTTTAAAAAGGAAAAAAAAAAAAAAAAAAAACCTCCGATGTATGGCGCTGATATTTGAGTTCGAGACTCTGACTGAAAAAGGAGAAGAGAGAGGAAGAGAGAGGAAGGACGGAGCTGACTGTATGTAAATTTAAACGGAGTTTATGCATAGACGTTTAGCGAGTAACCTAGCCTTTCTTTCGGGCTTTTAGGGATTTGAGTGGATGGATGGATGAATGATTAGGTTACCGTTTCCGTGATTATTTTATGTACAGTACATGAGACTCGTCTAAGGGCATGTATGCATTACGTTAGTGCAAAGTCTATCCAATGGATGTCCTGGAAGATGCACAGGCCAGAATCCAGACTTGATGAACTGGAAATACGAGTCTGAAAGCAGGTAGTTGCGTCTGTCCCTATCCAGACAACAAGAAAATGAATAAGAATCATATCATAGTACAAATCTGAAGGACGCTTCTCAGAAAGAAAGCAGGACGCTGGCGGAGTACTCCGTATGCATTGATCTTAATGCACTCCAGTTCCATTCTTTGATAATATCTCCTGCTAAGGGATTGCTCTTGCAAGGATAGGAGGTCGATATAAAACAGCTGGAAGTGGCCAGAACATACTCACATTTGGAGCATTACCAAGTTACAGCGTTCAGGATAGTTCTTGTTAGAGACCTGCAAGGCGGTGTTCGCATTGTTCATGCTTGGGTTAGGTGCACATAGTCCTACCTACATGGCTCCGAGACGTAGTATGGTGGAAGGATATCTCTATCCAGATGCATCTCGTCCGAGTCTCTCAGGTCTCTTTTCGTGTTCTTGGCGGTGATGATGATGTGTTCTTGCAGGATCCAAGCCTCTCGATGAAGAGCAGTTGACCGAGTGAAACGGGTGAATATTTCTGCAGTGCAGTCTAGAAGCTATGCATCTGTGCCATAAACTTGTCCATTAGACTACTCCGACAGGGCCGGGAGGCTCCTATCAGATCCGATCAAGACAAGAACCCGGCGAATGGGAACGGCGGATGCTTCAGCGCGGGCTCGATGCCAGCTGAAAGAAGCTTCTGCTGCCAATGGCGTCCCATGTCGGGACTTGGGGTGGCTTGGGCACCGACGGCATAACCTAGCCTACGGAGGATAGGGTCTCGCGGGCCGTTGCAAGAACATGTCCGTCGGGATAAGGAGGCCGTTTCGCCGGTCGACATGTGGCAGTGCTGCAGGCTCCTTGCCTGGTTGAGAGGAATGTCACGGCCGGACGGATAGCTTGACCCTTGGATCTCGAGGCCCTGCAAAAGGCCAAGCTTTCTCCACTGCGGCTTGTCCAAAGGGCAGAACTTCGGGCGTTCGTTTCATGCCCTCGGGGCCATGGGTCCATGTCGGTCAAGCTCCGGCGCAGATCGATTCGCCGGGCCCGTTGGAGCTGCTCCCTGGTTTCCCTGGCCGCTTTCTCCGTGGAATCTTGGATCCTGCTCTGTTCCCTGGGTCTGCAGACAATGTGTCCATGATTCTATGGTGGAGTTTCTCCTCCAGCAAGCACTCTCAGACTCGGCGATCTGAAACAGCACACTGGGGCAGATCAGCCAGATAACAGACTGTAGCTTGAGATGCTTTCTCTCGAGGACTCGGATACAAAGACGTGTTGAGTGGATAGAAAAATCGCTCTTCTGCTCCGTGAAGAAAAGGTCGAGACCATTTTTGGAGGACGGCCTTGGCAGCTGAAGAACCCACCCGATCTGCCTGTTCGGGGCCAGTGCGATGCACGGTCGATCACGCTGGCTCACTAGCCCAACTGGCTGTCCTCCGTACGGTCGCTGGGAGGCAGTGGGAGCGCTGTTCAAGCGGAGACGAGACGGAGGGAGGACATACAAAGTCTGGAGTAGGCTCGACGCATGGACGGCGGGTTTCCGATCGAGGCATAACAGCCAGTTGTCGTGCGATGCTGAGGCCCGTCGCGGGTGGCAGCGGCTGGCCAGGCAGCAGGCCGACCGGTCGAGCCACCTGCGTCTGCTCCGCACCGCGTCCCAAAAGGGGAGCGAGGTAGGGCTTAGGGCCTGCGTGCCGAGGGAGGCGCCCCTCGTGCACCGCCCCGCTTCAGCCCAGCGGTGGGGCCGCTGGCCAATCAGCAGCAGGGCTCAGCCTCACCAGCTCTGACGGTGGGCCGGCCCGGTCGCGACGCCGGCGACTGGTCCACGAGCCGTCTCAGCGCCGTCTCGGATGAAGCTCTGAAACACGGCTGCAGAACGGAGAAGACAGCAGACAGCAGACCCCGAAGAGGCACGGTTGCTCAGACATGTCTGCCGGAGGAAATGAGCTCTGTTGCGATGTCTGCCCTCCAGCCAGCTCCTCCGGGGCAGATAATCGCGATCGTTTCGAGGAGATCTTACATGGTAACAGTCGCCGGTGGGGTGTTTCAAGCTCCGGGCTTTTCTGGCGGCCTTCCAGACGGCTTGTCTGCGGCTGCCGCAGCCAATCAGCGCGCGGCGACAGGGGTTCCCCGGCTGACTCAGCCGGCAGGACGCGCAAGCGCGCTAGCCCGATCGGGCCTCGTTTTCTATTCTTGGGCGCGCCGGAGACGCCGTCTGTGCGCCGCTCTCCTCCTCCTGTCCATCGCTGTTCCATCGCATCCGGCCCCGTCCCCTATCTCATCTCCCATGCCAGCCCCCGGTTCCCCTCGCTCCCCTTCAACAAAAACTCCATCTGTCCCCATCTCAAGAATCCAACCGCTCCCTCGTTCCCATGCTCTCCGTCTCTGATCCTCCCACCGTCTGAACCATCCTCCCGTCCTTTGTTTCCCTCCCTACAGCCTTCACGACACGTTGACCGGTTGATCCGTTCCCTATATTGACCTGTTCCTCGCACCCACGATCGCGCCCCTGAACAGCCTGCAAAAGGCTCAGAAGCCATCATGACGACTCTCGAGGAGCCCTCCGCTCCCCCCACGGCGACCTCCGCCTCGCCAATGCCCAACCTCAATGCCTGCTATGACCCGGATATCGAGTCTTTCCTCAACCTCGACCAGCTCACCTACACGTCCTCCGACTCCGCGAGACCGAAGCCTGCTTTGTCGAGCCAGCCCTCCACCGCGAGCTCCGACTCCGGCTCCAGCGACATCGGCAGTGTCAGCTTCCCCTCGAGCGATCAGTCTCAGGCCCCCTTTCCCGGCCCCAGCCACCAGTATGAGGACCACAAGCAGCAGACCGGGCTGCCTCCGGGGGCATTAGCACACGCCATGGCTTTCAATCCCGCCGGCGGCATGGGCTTCGGTGCCGGAAACCAAGGCTTCTCCACGAACATGCCCCTGTATTCCGGCTATGGCTTCAGGAACGACGAGACCCAAATCGACTTCGGCACAGTTCCCACCCGCACGCCGTCCGAGATGGACCTCGAGTCGGACAATATGGGCGCGTTGCCGGCATACCTCGTCCCGTCGAATCAGACCAACAGGAATCAGTTTGTGGACCCCAACGCTTTGGGCGGACATGAGTCGTCCTCGATCGGCCCAGCAACCCAGGTCGGCCGCATGTATCCGGGGATGCACCAGCAGCAGGCCGCCATGGCCCGGGCGGCCCAGCAGCAGAGACAGCAGGAGATGTTCCGGCAGCAGCAGCTGCAGCAGCGCCGTCAGCAGAGCCGCGTGAACCGTCACCCCGACCCGGTGGTCGAGGAGCGTATTTCCCGTCTGTTGCAGCAGATGAGACAGAGCTGCCTGGCTGCGGCGCGGGAAGAGCCTCCCCCACCCCCACCGGTGCTCCCGCAGATGACCAAGAAGCCGAAGGACGAGGACGAGATGGACGAGGACGAGAAACTTCTCGCGAGCGAGGAAGGAAAGAAACTCAGCAGCAAGGAGCGCCGTCAGCTCCGTAACAAAGTATCCGCCCGCGCGTTCCGGTCCCGCCGGAAGGGTATGGCTCCATTTCACCGATCGTGTGCGCACGAAATGCTAACAGCCGTCTAGAATACATCGCCCAGCTCGAGAACGAGGTTGCTGCCAAGACCAACGAGGCCAACGACCTGCGCATGCAGAACCGCGTTCTGTTCGAGGAGAACGCCCGTCTCACTGATCTGACCCGGATGCTTCTGTCGTCGCCCCACTTCTCGGCCTTCCTGAACGATTTGACGGTGAACGGTCTGCCTCCGCACCTGGGGCAGCAGTCTCAGCCGCAACAGCAGCCCGTTGTCTCGCAGCCACCAATGCAGCCTAACACCCACAAGGATGTGAATCCAAACCGTGTCGCTCAGGAGTTCCAGCTGCAGCAAAACCCGCAGGTTGGGATGGTCATGGTTCCCGACCACACCTTGGACAGGTCGGCGATTGATATGCCAGGGGGAGGCTGGAACTCGGGTATCGACGTGAGCTTCACTAATACTCCTGTTTTCGCGGTATTGGATGTCCCAGAGGGCCCTGCTATCGACACAGGGCTGCTCTCCGGGAAAACCTCGAACTTCGTTGGCTCCGCTACCATGTCAGAGAGCACCAAGGAGGACATTCCTTGTATCGAATGCCCGCCAGTTGTTGATGCACCTTCAGGCGTACCGCAGGAAGAGTCAAGGGTGGGCGTTCCCGATCCTGATGTCGAGATTGATGAGTCAGACCCTGCGTTTGCTCTCTTCCTTGACTCATCACCCGCTCCCAAATCGTCGCCGGAACCGTTTGAAGATCTCTTTGGAGGAATTGGACCGGAAAAGGTGTTTGCGAGGTTCGAGCTTGTTGTCGAGGACGAGTCGAATGAAGTCAGCGCTGCCGCCATGTATCGCTTCGAGCGTCTATGCCAGAGCATAGAAGCCGCATTCCAACGCGTGTCGATGGTTACCTCGCATCTTTCGTGACCTTTCCGTGACCAAATGCATGATTGCAGAAGCGGAGTGCTCTGCTATCCGGGACTCCATATAGTGCGACATATACTGGTCCATCATCTCTACGAGCAGCTGTCGTGTGTAGTATGCACCCTGGGACGGTAGTTTCCGTCATCGTCACGGCCGATGTTTTTTGTGTTTATGATTTACTCCGCGCTTCTCACTGATCTCCATTCGCCTTTCTTATCACTATCTGTTTTCGTCGTGAATATGCGATATGCGTTGGCGTTGAACGGATGTTTGGTCTTACGTCAAGGGAAAGGATTCAGGGATCGGGATATCTTCTGCTGGCAGGAGTTCGGTATCATACGTGTTTAGTGCTCAGACAGCTGTCCAATCAAGGATATTTATCGAAATACTTTCCAGGGATTGTGTGCTTGTCCTGATGTCGTAGGCCTGGTCGTAACCAAGTTTTGCGCGGTTGGCTTGCCGCGGTCGTAGTGCTCCGCAGAAAATTTGGGAACTTTTTACTGCCGCTCTGGACTCGGAGACCTTCGACTACCAGCACCCGGCAGCAGCCAACCAACGTCCTATTTCTCAAGGACGCTTGTCCTATTTATGTCCTGATTGACATGCCCGTCTGCTAGAATCTGGCTTTTGCTGTTCTTTATCTTTCTCATCGCCTTCTTGCCTGCAATTCAGTCAAGTTGGCTGCCCTTCACTTAGCCAGAAGGCTGTACTCGACAGCCTTCCGGGGAGCCTTCCTGCCATCAGCAGGCTCCTTCTGGGCACGCAGTGCCTTCTCCCGATCCCAGAGCCTCCGGCGATTCTCCGCAAGTGCATCGCTGTTCAACACGGTTTCTCCTCCCGGCGCTGCAAGTCCGCACCTGACCTCGGCCGGCGAACGCGAATCCCTCATCGAACAGCGTCCCCTCAGCCCCAAATCGCATCTCTTTCCGTCTCCCCGGCTGGCCTCCGAGTCCGGACCCCGTTCGAACAACCGCTACATTGCCTGGGATCCATCGTTGTCTGCGGAACTTGAACCGTTGCCCAACCCGCCCGTGGGGACCCAACCGATGAAGTGCTGGTTCCAAATCCTCACGACGCCGACGGCCGACACGCCGGGGACCACCATCCTTCTTCACTTCCCGGACAAGCGCTACTTCTTTGGGCAAATCCCGGAGGGCACCCAGAGAGCATGCACGGAGCGTGGCATCAAGGTCGCCTACCTCACCGATATCTTCCTCACCGGACGGACCGAGTGGGCCAACAATGGCGGGCTGCTCGGTCTGGTCCTGACGCAGGCGGATGCCATCGCCAGCGCCGCCGCGGCGTTGGAGGAGGCGAGGCGTGAGAAGGAGGCACGCCTCCGGGCGAATGAGACCCCTGAGCAGACGGCCCAGCGGGAGGCGCGGACCAAGGAGGAGCTCGGCCAGAGCTTCTTCAGAAAACATGGCGGGGTATATGCCAAGCAAAACGGGCAGATTGTCGAGCAGAGGGGCAACCTGACCATCCACGGAGGCCGGAATGTGGCGCATATGCTGGCGACCGCGCGGAGGTTCATCTTCCGCAAGGGCATGCCGGTGTTCACGAAGGAGTACGATTCGGAGAGCCTGGCAGCACGGCGCGCGGATGGCAAGGCAGAAGATCCTTTCGAGCAGCCGACATGGGAGGATAACAATATCAAGGTTTGGGCGATGTCCATTTCTCCTTCTTCTTCGACTGCGCAGGGTTCGGGTAGAGTCTCCGAGAGCAGCCCTCCTAAAAGCCCGAGAAAGAGGAGTCTGGACGAATTCGAGGAGCGAGATGTTGCGGGTGAGACTCTTGACCAGCGTACCAGGGACCAGTTGGTCCGACAGGCAGTCATCAACGATATGTTCAACTCTCAGTGGCGCCTGGACTCGCTGATTGAGATGCCACTGGCCGAAGTCAAGTTGCCGGCGACCATCTTCGTCCGTAATCCCGAAACCAAGGATCTTGAGCAGTACAAGGGGCCTCTGCCGGGCGACAAGGAACCGCTCCCAGACATCAAGGTCCTGGTCCGGGAACCGTGGCCGGCTACTACGGTCGCGAAGCTGCCTCCCACGAGCCGTTCAGAGGAAGCGTTGTCCTACATCGTCCGGAACCACGATATCAGGGGCAAATTTGACCCCAACAAGGCGCGGGAGTTGAAAGTTCGGAGGGGACCGGACTACGCCGCTCTCACCAGGGGACAGAGTGTGCAGTCCGAGGATGGCAAGACAATTACCCCCGATATGGTCCTTGGACCACCGCGTCGCGGCAAGGCGATAGCGATCATCGACCTTCCAACGGTGGACTACGTCGAGAACTTGGTCAACCGCCCGGAGTGGAAGTCGCCTGCCATCGCGTCGAGCCTGGAAGCGTTTATCTGGATACTCGGCCCCGGTGTTGGGGAGCATCCGCGACTGCGAGAGTTTGTGGCCAGTATGTCCCACTGCAAGCACATTGTATCCGGCACGGATTACTGCCCTAATTATCTTGCGCTGCACAGTGTGGCTGCGGCATCGATCCGCCTGGCAAGGCTCAAAGGCGACAGCTATTCGGTGCCGGTCCATGACAATGTGACTCTCCCACAGCCAGGTACTCCCACGGCGGGATCGCAGAAGACCATAGAGGCAATCCGGAACTCTCCTTTCGAGCCCGCGCAGCGTGGTCTCGTGATCGACGTTGAGCCGAGCTTCGGTTTGAACAGAAATGAGGTCGTTCCCCTATTCAACCCGGCCCAGACGGTGCAGAGGATCCCTCGCTCTGTGGAGCAGCGGATGAAAGCTATCCATCACCGGATAAAGAAGCCCTCCTTTCAAGCTGAGCTGGACGAGCTGCGGAAGGATCTTCCCGGCGCGGATGCGGAGATTATCACGTTGGGAACGGGTTCATCGCTGCCTTCCAAGTATCGCAATGTCTCTGCCACCCTCGTTAATGTGCCGGGATACGGATACTACCTGCTCGACTGCGGCGAGAACACGCTTGGCCAGATGAAGCGTGTCTACGAACCTGACCAGCTGCGCGAGGTGTTGCGGAACCTCCGGATGATCTGGATCAGCCACCTGCACGCGGACCACCATCTTGGTACCGTGTCGGTGATCAAGGCATGGTACGATGAGAACTACGGAGGCCGGCCCCCGTCGACGACGGATGCTGTTGAGACCGATATGGCCAAGATTCTGCAAGAGAAACGCTTGTTTATAGTGTCGGACGAGATGATGATTAACTGGCTCGAGGAGTACGCCTCGGTCGAGAACTACGGTTTCGACAAGCTAGTGCCCCTGGCTGCTTATCCCTACTGGAACTCGGACAACGAGATTAAGACCAACTTCGTGTACCGTCACTGCCGCAGTGACGGCACTTTTCCAGACTATCAGGAGAAGGGCAAAATCCCTTCGACAACTCTCCGTTTCGATGACATGTCTTCTCCGCTCACCCCACTACTCCGCTCCGCCACAGGTCTTTCCGACATTCTCACTACCAAGGTCGCGCACTGCCGTGGTGCTCTGGCCGTCTCACTGGTATTCCCGGACGGTTTCAAGGTTTCGTACTCGGGTGACTGTCGACCATCCAACAACTTCGCCAACATTGGTCGTGACTCGACCTTGCTGCTGCACGAGGCCACCTTCGAGAACGACATGCAGGGAATGGCAATGGCCAAGAAACATTCCACCATGGCCGAGGCGCTCGAGGTCGGCCGCCGGATGCGCGCTCGCACTATCCTCCTGACACACTTCAGCCAACGCTACCAGAAGATCGCCCGCGTGGACCAGCGCCTGGGGACCGTCAAGCGGGAGGATGCGGAGCTCGACGAAGCCGCTGCGTCCCGTGAACCGGTCAACATGCTCACGGAGCCGGAGGACTCCCCTCTCAACGACAATGCTGTTTCCGCCGGCGACGACATCGCCGTGTCCGAACCTCAACCGGCCGAACAGCAACAAAGACAGCAACAGCAACAAAAGAAACGAGCTCCCTTCGCGACGGCCTTTGATTACATGCGCATCCGCGTCGGTGACATCCCGATCGCCCAGGCATTCGTCCCCGCCTTGGAGAAGCTGTTCACGATCCTGGAGCGCGCGGAGGACGAAGAGGTGGAGATGAAGAAGAAGGAGCGCCAGGAGGAGATGGAGAGCAGGAAGCGGGAAAAGCAGGCGAAACACCAGCAGAAGGGGAAGAAGGACCAGAAAGACCAGAAGGAAGCTCCTGCAGCTGCCCCTGCGGAGGAGGCTGAGAAGAAGGCACAGGCACAGAGACAGCGGCGGGTGTCAGTCTGGAGCGCGAGCGAGAGCGAGAGCGGGTGGAGTGTCAGTGAGAGTGAGAGCGAGAGTGAGGCGGAGCGAAAGAGTCGAAGCGCTGATGATGGCCGGGACGTGAAGATGAAGGATGCTGCGTAGTCCTGTCCTGCACGTCCTTGTACACCTACCTACCTGTGTTAGGTGGATGGAATTACCTTGCTTGAATCGTTAGATAGAGGATCTGGGAACCAAAAAAGTATTTCTTGTATAGTACTTAGAGTACCGTAGTTAATATATTAGGATCATGAATGAGGTTGTTGTTGCATGTTCCATTCCACTCTAGATTTGACTGACTCTGCCGGGTAGGGCTATTGGCGTTAATTAATACATGGAATGAAAGATGGATGATTTTATATTATTGAGGTCAAACAGACAAAAGCACCTCGATATCTCTGAATTGAACAGAAGAAAATAGAACGCACATGCTGCTGTATGCTCCCCTAGAACTTGTCAAGTACTGTACAGTACCTATGTATCATGCATATTTACACGCGCCGCTCCAAGCAGCAATGTCGACCATGCAGCAAGCAGTATGTATGTATGTACGTACGATCTATGAAGCATGCTCTTTCTCTTCTGTACTATTTGTTGTATACAGCCGTTTCTATACAAAGTCTGCCCCAAATACTGAGTGAGTGAGAACAGCACAGCACAGCACATGGCCTGTATCTGTATGTATCGTATCTGTATCCCCCCCTTTCTCTCTCTACACACACACACTCTCTCTCTCATCCTCCCAGGTTAGGTAGGTATCTCGGTATCTAATTAGTTAAATCAATACCCCGCAGGCACAGCCTCCTTCCCATCCTTCCCGAACATCCCCTCGTCGATATTCTGCATGCACTCCTCCCTCCAGCTCTTCGGGGTGAACTTGTCCGCGATCTCCTTGAAAGCTTCGAGCGTGCAGAACGTCTCGTCGCCCGGTAGGTGGTTTGTAGGGTTCGCGGCGCACCCGGGGATCCGCATCGGTTGGTCGTTGTAGCGGATGCGGACGTAGTGGTTGCGCAGGGTTTCGCGGGCCGAGGGGGGAAGGGAGGAGAGGGGTTTGCGGGCTGTTGAGGATGGGGGTGGTGGTTGTTGCGGAGAAGATGAAGATGACGAGGAGGAGATAGTGGAGGAGATGGAGGATGAGCGGCCGAGGAGGTAGGAGAGGAAACTGGTGGGCTGGTGCTTTGTGGAATAAGATGGGGTAGGGGTATCGGGGGGTGGGACGGGGTTGGTGTATTCCAGGTTTTGACTCTTATCGTCTTGCTTAGAGAAGAGCTCGATCGCGATGGAGGAGGTGAAAGGAGGCCACTTCCCGTTCTCGAACGCGCCCATGCTCGCCAGGATCGCGGCCAGCGTCGTGTCGTGGCATCCGCTGATGGCGAACTTGATCGCTTTGCCCTCTCCTGCTTTCCTCGCAGTCCCCGAGGCGGATGACTCGCTGCGCCAGCCCCCGTCCACTGCGGTGCTGACCATCCGGTCGACAATGTCGCCCATCAGCGCGCCGATGCCGAGTCGTCGGTACTCGGCGCTCTCCTTGTACCCCGAGTACCATTCGTCGACGGCGATCTTGTCGATGATCTCCTTGGCCTTGGGGTCGTAGAACTCTGGGGGAAGCTTCGTGGCGGGGCCGTGGGCCATGGAGGCGTTGATGGTGTCCATGATTCCGGACAGGCGGGGGTGGGAGTCGACGGCAACTCTGGGGGAGCTGGCGGGCATCCACTTTGACCAGAGCCTGTTGAGGTAGTCCATCTCTTCTGTGTTGTTCCCTGCATAAGACGCGTTAATCACTGTATAGACGTATTTCCCGTAGTTGGAGCGATCTACATCTATCTGCCGCGCGCTGCGCAAACATCCTGGCCAACTGCCTGAACCGGCGGCAGTTACCCTCGTTCGGGAACAGGTTCTCCTCCGCTGGTGTCCTTGCGACGATCACAGGAGGCGGGAAGTCGGCTGTTCGTGCGCTGGGCGGGTACATGCCCCAGAATACCTGCTGGAGGGACTCGAGGGCTCGAGGGACCGGGGTCGAACGGAGGTACATGTCTTCGGTGTCCGACTTGATCTTGGGCATGAAACCCAGCTGGTCGACGTAGAGATGTCGCAGTCGCTGACCCAGGGCGTATGTCGTTTGCCGTCCGCGGTCCGTGAGCTCTCCGAGTTGGCTTGCGGCCAGTTAGCAGAGCAATTCCCCTTCACATCTCTATCTCTCTCCCTCTGCGGGTTCTCGAGACACACCATATTCCCTCAGCTTCCCCCTCAGGGCCGACGGCGACCACAGCTTCATCGTCATGGCCAAAGGCCTCCATCTGTCTCCGCCACTGGAAGGTATCCCAGGTCGAAGTATCTTGCTTGCTGGCCGCCATGGCGGCCATCCGGCGGGCTACATTGCAGTATGGCCAGTCTCGAAAAACGGGTCAGTCTAAGGACGAGGAGGAGCGAGGAGGATATTTACATGCTGGGAGGCCTGCCTTTCAAGGTGTCAGCTAGTGCAATAGCCAATTAAATGGCGGAGGGAGTCTATATGTGCATACATTCTGAAATCGAGAGGACACAGGCGTTCGTTCACCTTGGGCGGTCAGTCTCAGCATTCCTTGGTCAAGAACCGCGTCAATGACTATTTACCGTGGCGGAGGAACTATTTAAGCTGTCAGCAGAGACTTGTCACTACGTCTCTTGTCGATAAAACTGACCACTTGGACCAATTGGAGCTTCAATTCCCTCGGGTAGAGGCGTTCGAGCTCCTCCTTGGAGTACGGCTCGCGGGGGTTGAGGCTCGTCATTTTGCGCCAACAACGAGGTCAAGGAGAGAATGGGTAAAGGAGCCTAGAAACCGACAACAGGCGACCTCACACAAGCCCCAGCTCGTCGGACGGGCTATTGAGAGAGCGTGCGCATCCTGGGTCTTCCTGAATCCCCACGGGGACAGGCGTCTTTTACGTGCATGACGTTAAGGCAGGCGGTGAGCGTTCTGAGTAGTTGCGGCGGCGCCAAGATGAACCGACTTGCGCTCGTCGGGCTTCATCGGAGGCTGCCGGCAACATCTCCAGACTCCAGCTCTTTACACGGTAGACGTCGATGGTGATGCATTTGCCGTGGTGACTCAGTTATTGTTGCTATTGTTGTTGCATTGCTACATTGTTTTGCTGACTCCCGGTCAATGTATTGTATTATCACTGGAGAAATAAGTGCCCGCCAGTTGATATAACGGATTTGGTCAAAGCGCTTAATTCGAGCACACTGATTTCCTTCCTAGGTACCTACTTTCTGATCAGCTTGAAGACGTAACAAGTTGTCTTTCAAGCACAGCTCTTGCGTGCAGTCGTCTTGCCCTGTGGAACACCTGCGACCCTCCCTGACTACGAAGTTGCGCAGCGGCCTAGAAGCCAGACCAGAGATCGGCTCCTCTTCAGTTATCTCGAGATCGTCACATTGATTTAAACAGTGAGCAAATGGACCGCTAGTTTTGCATACGTCTATTCATTCTACCATTCTAGTCTTGTTTGATGGGTTGATACGTGTATCGGGTCTGTGGACCGGCTTCAAATGGGAGGTTCATGGATCACATTGGCTGTGTGGTTCTGATACTCTTGTCGTATATGTTTTGATTAAAAGAGCTCCGGGAGTCGAGCCTCTCAGCTGATCTATGTATTGCAGGAGCAATTAGATCGAACTTCTCAGAGGACAATCGTCTACAGGGAAAATTATTCTGCCACCAGGACACAACATCTCGGCTTCTATGTTACTCTTGCTTTTTCTTCTCGTCGATGTTCTTAAGGTCTTTCATATACTTTGTGATGATTGCTTGCACGATCTTTTCAGGGAGCCAGTCAAAGCAAGTGCGCTGGATCGCATGCCCCCAGTATCCCCAGACCAGCGACCTGCCACAGCCAACCCTGTCCAAGGCTGCACTTGCCATCGTCCTTGACGTCGGGGTGAACAGACCGGTTGCCACAGGATACTTCGGGGTGCTCGTACTTCCAACTCGGATTCCCAGAACCTCGACCTTCCTGCCCTCCGCCCTCATCTCTGCGTTCAGAGCATTGCTGAATGAATCGACATATCCCTTGGCGCTGCCGTAGACGCTCAGCCATGGCAAGCCCGTCGACGATGCTGATGAGATGTTGATGATCAAACTAGGTTCATTCTTCTCCAGGATGGGGAGAAGAACCCGGGTGAGCTCCGTCATGAAAATCGCATTGAGGCTGATCACGCCTTGGACCTCTGCCTGGGTCATGTCCTCGAGTCGTTTGAAGGCAGGGGACACCATGTCACCTCCGCCGACGTTGTTGATGAGGACTGTGAGATGGGCGTCGCCCACATCGTGAGCTATTTCGACAATATGGTCTGTCGGTCCAGCCGCGTCAAAGACGATTATCTTGGTCTTTGCAGATGGGTATTCTGCTCTGAGCTGTTCCTGGACTCGGAGCAACTTCTCGCGACTCCGGCCGTGGAGAAAGACGTTGAACCCGCGCTTGCAGAGCTCCTGAGCGAAACCAAGTCCGATCCCATCACTGGCGCCGGTGACGAGTGCCCATGACTCCTTTCCTGGGGCACGGTACCGTTGAAGTGAAGAGGGACGAAGATAGCAATAGAGGTGCTGGGTGATTTGGGCCAGCAGGTAGCAAGACGTCGCAACCCCTAGGTAGTGGAAAGCGTCCGACAAGGCCATTGTTTAGTTCCCAGAATAGGTGGGCAAGCTCCCTGTCGGATCCTTTAGTTCAATAAAAAGATAGTGTACTTATCGTCACGGCGCCTGTCAAAGGAGGAACAGGACAAGGTCGTTTGGAATGGTGAATTAAGTGCCCCGTACTCCGCATCTTGGCGACAAAGGAGACGCATTTATTGACATTGTGGGGTCACACACCAAAGTGGGACAAGGGCCCAGTCTCTAAAACAGAACCTGTTGTAGATTACAGCCTTTCCTCTGAACTGAAACCTTGCAGCGGAGTTCGCCAGACTTTTGAACTGAGCACTCGATGGTATTCTTGCCAATAATGCAGCTTATAGGAAAGCCGTCGAAGGACGGGTGGAGCTAGGTCAAAATTTCCGATCCCTGAAAGCATCACGGTGGCCCCTGAGAGTTGATGATTCCGTCCATTACCTTCCAGCCCCTGCTTTCGACTTGCCGGTATCTGAGAATTTGTCCTCGAGTTGCTCACTGATGTCTGACTGCTATCATCTCGCATCATAATTTTTTTTTCAGTACACTAGTTCTTTACGACAGAAATTTCCTTACAATACAAAGGAAGGAACTTGGCCTGGAGGGATTCCCTCGATTTTACACTGCAACCAGAGCCGTTATCAGACTTAACTGATTGAAACTACCTACTTGCGTGACTCGTGGCTGGAAAAAATATGCTATGAGGTTGCTCAACAACAACATGCGGACAACTTCTATGAGGGCCAGCATAGATGTGCACATAGCAATAAGCATCAAGTCTAATGTTTCGGATAATTTGAATGGTCTGTTTATGATGTACCTATTATTAAAACCTAAACGAGATGTACAGGATCATTTGAGAAACCAGTTTTCCGCTCAATGCATAACATATAAATCAGCTCTCAAGCTAGGTAGCATGTAGCATCCCTGATTAAATGTAGTACTATATTTGCGGCCTCCCAGTCCAGCTAGAGACTGTTGTCATCCTTTCAAAGGGTCCTCTACATGTTCCCGATTCCACCTCACCCTGTCGCTATCCCCGAAAGATGTATAGTCTCCCCAAATCCATCGGCTTCAATCAACTCCTCGCCCGAGAAATCATCTGTTCCATTTTCTTCCGTCTCCCATTGTTTGTATGGGTGCATCGCTATCCACTGGGCCAGGCTGATGTGTTCCGGCGAGAAAGAGAAATCAATAGTACCAACGCCATCAGCAAACTGAAAGACGCCAGTAAGTTCCAGTCGTGGGGTGGTTGAGACAGTCTTGAGTTCATTTGAGGGAAGAGGGTCCTTCTTCTTTTTCTTGTTCTTAGTCGGATTGTCGTTTTTAATCGGCTGCTGCTTGTCGTTTGTCGGTTGAGAAACACCAGCAGACCCAGGCCCAGACGAGGAGGCGTCTGGACAGTTGCGCAGATTCCTCCGACGCTTCTCTCCCTCCAGCGCCTTCGCAAGAGCGAGTTTCTTGAGAAACTTTCCTCCTGTCTGAGCCTTGGGGCGGCGCGATATCTTGTCCAAATCATCGTAAACTGCCCACTCGGGCGGCGGCGGCGGTGGTGGTGGAGGCAAAGGGTCAGCCTCGGACACGATGGTTTTCTCCTGACATGCGGCCAGTTCCTGTTGCAGCGACATGGTTGTGTTGCGCGGCTCGGTCGGGTCGTTGTCACGGTTGTCTTCCTTCTCGTCGTACTCGTAGACTGGGTACTTCACCCATGCCCATCTTGGAGAGGCAATCCAGAGGACCATCTTGGTTTATATAGTTTCTGGACAGAAGGTTGAGAGATGAGATGACCAGTCTATCAGGAGAACGGTGTCAAAGCTATGGACAATGGGGAAATGGTAGTCCAAGGAAGACGAAATAATGCCATTGATTCTTACATATAAGACTGCGTGGCAGAACTAGTTGATGTTCCTTTGCCTAGCAATGAAAAACAACGGACGGAAGTTGGAAGACAACGAGCCATGGACTCGTCAAAGAGAATCCTAGAATGAGCATCGGTAAGATCCAAACGAAGCTTTGTCCTAATATCCAAAGTCGACGTTCTCGGCCTTGTCTACCGTTATCGCTCTTAGCATCCGGCTGATATACCCGACCATAGGTTGTCTTCAGCTCACCGGCTTAGTATCTCAGAATCCTGAAATCTGAACAGAGTCAAGAGGATAAAAAATATTTATGGATTTATCTGCCAGACTCTATCTCAGGGTCAACTAGCCTTTGTCTGTCCTTTCGAGCTTGGCCATCACACTCAATAGACATACAGCATTGTCATCCAACAGACAAAGGGCTGCAAGACAGCAGGATTCTGGGGAGGCATCAGTATTGGACGCACTTAGCCATATACTTCATTTGCAGAGTAGTTGTAGCAACAGAAGGTAGATGCGCCATTACTGCAAAGGGTCTGAAAACCGCGTCTTTGTATTCTGTGTAGCACAGTGAGGTCCCACAAAGAAAGAGTCAATCTATGCAGCGCAATAGAGTGTCCAACCCGGGCCACGTCCAGCACTTTCTTTGTGTAGTCAACAGCTCCGATTGCAGGTGTTCCAGCCGGGAGCTGTGAAACGCATCTCCAGTGCGATGGGAAGATGGAGGTGCGGGACAAGACCCGCGCGATGGGACGATCGCCAGCAAGCCGGCCGCCAAGCCTGTCGCCGGCATCCTGCTCACCACCGCATCCTGTTGCAGCGCATCTCTGTATCTCATTGTCTGCCGCATCCCGCTCCCTTTTTCCACGCCCTTTGCAGGCAATTTCCAATTTCTGAACATTCTGGCCTAAGGTGTTCTCTTCAGAGTCTGGCAGGCGTGCATCACAGTCACCGCCTGCGGGATATCAGCCATCTTAATCCGCCTAGGCCGGTCAATTGAGCTCCTTTCCCCTGTCCAGCCCTACACAGCAGCAGCAGACTACTATGCAACACTCCGTCTGATATCCACTGTGTAAACCATTCCAATAGTAGTTCTGTTGCAGCTTCGATACTGCCAGAACTGGGCTGTTCTTGTCATGACTGAACCCCGTTGAAGCACCTGTATTTTTCCCTTTGCGTGCTGCAAGCCAATCAACCAAGTACACCCGTGACAGGGCAGTGCCCTAGAGGTCCAATCCTGATAGTTTCAAGGGACAATCTCATCGTGGAGTCCCCCTTCTCCATTCGCCGTTTCTGGTCGTCGCCGAGAAAGCGGGTTTGTCGTCGTGAGGGAGGAAAGAAAACAGTAGCTGGCACCTGTCACCCCTCATTCTATTCACTCTCTTCCTCTTCCTCATCTTCAATCTCATCCACCCCACGTCCTCGAGCTATCTTGATCAACGGCGAGTCTCGATCGGTGAGTCATCCCACTCCTCTTAAAGCTTCGAGCCTGTGCCGCCAAGACACCTGCATATTGGCTGTCAAACTGATATCATTCGCCTGTAGATGCCTTGAGCCTACGCTCTGATTGCCTTAGAAGATCTTGCGGTCGGGACTGAAATATGGAGGTAAGTGACCGCGTCTCTGGACTCGTTCAGCACCCGACGGCGTGTATAACCTTTTGCTCCCGATTCCTGCTCTGTGACTCGTGTCATTGGTGTCTGCTTGCACTTCTGCATCAGCTGTGTTCCACATTCGCGTCTGCCCGGGGGCTGCGGCATCATGTCCTTGATAGGATTGTGTTGTCCATTCTTGACTTACATTCTCGGGTCCATCGATGACTGCTGTCTTTGAACAAAACGTCCCTCTCTTCGTCACCTTACACAAAGCTGCTGCTCTCTTATCTCCCTGTGGTGTGTATCCTTGGGCTTGCCTCTGTTCATGTCCTGGTTCTGGCACTCGATGTGATGACGCAGCATTCAATACTGCTGTCGAGCATCAGGGTCAGAATGTTTAACACCTCTCAAGAGCTTCAGAGGTCGGAGATCACCGTTGATGGCTGTCTCCATGGCAGTTGATAGCACGTGATCCAGAGATGCAAGCATTCACAGGAAGCCTTCCCAGCGTTACTTCTGCCTCTTTTTGACCTGCAGTTTGTCTCTTTGCTTTCTTTGACATCTGTGATCCTTGTTTTCCCTCTTCACCAGCTGTTTTGGCGTAAATATGTCAATTCCTCCACGTCGCAGTCTTCCTTCTGTCCCTCAGGGACAGGAGAGACGCGTCTACACGGACAGCTCAATCCTACATGGAAAGGCGCCAATAATAAAAACGGACGCACAGCTGAGTCTCGAAAAACACCTACAGGGATCGAACCAGGCGCTGGCCCAGCCGGTACAGAGCAAGTCGGGACAGCTTCCCCAGCACAAGTTACGCGACGCAAAGCCCCGTCTGCTCTTGATGGGACTTCGCAGGTAAGCAAGCCTGGTTCGCACTGTGTAACTGGGATCATGGCAGTTAACCATGAGCAGGAGCGGCAAGTCCTCCATCTCCAGCGTTGTCTTTCACAAGATGCCTCCGAATGAGACGCTCTTTCTCGAGTCGACCACCCGCATCCAGAAGGACTCCATTCAGTGGGTATAATCTTACCATTCTTTAGGTTGGCGCTAACTTATTATCTCAGCTCCTTCATGGACTTCCAAGTTTGGGACTTCCCCGGCCAGCTTGAGTACCTCGAGCCGTCCTTCGATCTGGAGGATATCTTTGGCACTCTCGGTGCTTTGGTCTGGGTTATCGATGCCCAGGATGACTACCTCGACTCCGTGGCGCGTCTGAACCGTACCATCTTGACCGTCCAGCAGTACTACCCGAACATCAACATCGAGGTCTTCATCCACAAGGTCGATGGGCTCTCTGACGAGTACCGCACCGACGTGTTCCAGGACATCGTCCAGCGTATCTCGGACGAGCTTAGCGATGCCGGCTATGAGAATGCTCCCGTGCATTACTATCTCACGTCCATTTATGACTACTCCGTCTTCGAGGCCTTTAGCAAGGTGATCCAGAAGCTGATTCCTCAGCTGTCCACGTTGGAGAACCTGATCAACATTCTCGCTAATAACTGCGGGTTTGAAAAGACGTACCTTTTCGACGTCCTCAGCAAGATATACATCGCCTCCGACACGCGTCCAGTCGACATGGCCTGCTACGAGATGTGCTCGGACTACATCGACGTCATCGTCGACATCTCTGAGCTCTACTCGTGGGACCACCCGGACCGCAAGCCCAAGGGAGACCAGATGCGCGAGGCAGAGAGCCATGTGATCCTGCACGACGACACCATGATCCACCTGATGGAGATCAACAAGTACGTCTATCCAGCCCCTGCATCATAGTAATCCTCGTATCAAGTGCTGATTTAAACTCCAGGTACCTCTGTCTCGTGTCCGTCATCAGGAACCCGGAGGCCAAGGAGAAAAAGGGCCTGATCGACATGAACTGCCGCACCTTCCAGGAGGCGGTCAACGAGGTCTTTGCTCGCGGCTGGGAGCAGGAACAGGAGCAACAGGAGGAATGAAGGTCGAAACCGTTGCATGGCGATTGACCTGCATGGGTCTGATTGCCGTGAACGGGACCGGCTATTATTCCCCATACTTTTGTTTTCACGCGATACAAATGCTGGACTGGTGGTTTGGTTTTTTTCTTTTCTCTGAAATACTTCTCCATGGCACATAGCCTGCATGTGACATACTAGCACAGCTGCCCATGGGGCCTCGATTAATGCGAGATGTACTATTAACCGCTTAAAGTTGACCTGTTTAAAATCTAACTGTAGTCGGTATTCCGTATCAGCTAAAATGTAGAAAATTGCCCAGGTATGCGAGCAATTTGAGCTGAGAAAGATGGGCTGGCAGATTACACCTGCTCAGACCTTCAGTTATCAGCCTGTTCAAAAGAAAATATCGGTAATTTATCAATCATCAACTTAGGGAATGACGTATGCTGCAAGCTTGAGGTTACCTAGACTCTAGATCGACCCGGCTCTCGGCTAGCGCTGCCGACGCCGTTGGCGTCGGAGCCTGGACCACATCGAAATTGCTTTTTTGGACCACTTTCTTTGCTTTCCCTCTTCGCTCATGCTTCACGTTCTGTGGTGATGAGCGACGGCTCGTGCTCCGAAAGGAGCACTCTTCTTCTAATTCTCATCACTATCACTAACACTCCCATCTGTCTATATACATGTACATACTCACAGCTCTATCTACCTTGGTAAGTCGGTCCAACTCAAATCTCAAGCAGTTTGATCCCTCTTTCGTCTCGCCTCGCCTCGACTAGTCTACGTCACATCACAATCTGCGACGCTCGAAGGCTTCCTCCCTCACAAAAACATTCAATGATGAAAAACTTCCTCAAATTCGCAGTTTCCACGCTAGCTCGTCGACGAGGAACGAACCAAATAAACCGTAGACGGTGCTCTGTGCGCGATTGAGTCCTTGGATGTCTGATTTGCTGTTTACCTCTTTTTTATAATAACTGTGTTATGTTGTTGCGTGTGATATATTATATAAGGTTTGAAGAGGGAGTTTTGCTAATGTGTTTAATAGGATTGGATAGGTGATCTATCTGGTTCGTGTCCTTGGGCAGGAAATAATAAACAAATACTTGGTTAGGTGGATGGTTTGTTGGGCTTTCGTTGCTTGGACTTCATTCAAGAGTGCTCTGTGTTGACTACCTTCTCTGGCCTTTTTTTCGTAAGAACACATCTGTGTCAATTTATGTCCATTGTGCCTCGTGTGGACTGGCATGGGTTATGTTTAGGTGCTATGGCAAATAATGTTAATGGGAATAGAGCTCCAAGTTCAATGGAAAAAAAAATTTTGTTTTTGCTTCTGGGTAGCTGTAGCCTTGGAGTTCTCCAGGAGAGGTTCTTCGGTGTAAATTTACTTGCACTGACGTCTTTACTCGACGGGCCCAAAGAGAAGATCAGGCTCCTGACGGCGCCCTCGTCCTACGTGAATAGAAAGTGTTGTCGATAAGTTTGGCATTTAGAGATGTCGTCCATAAGAAATTCTATTTTTGCGTAAGCTTGCATCCGGTTCGGAGTGCAAGCAAGAAGCTCGCCGAGGCTTAAGCAAATAACGGGCCCAGACCAGCGTTGCGGGGATCTATGGATCTGGACCCATGGATATTACGATTATCACAACAGCTAAGCAGAGAGTCCAGACACTCCATCCGACGATGACCCGTTTCTAATCATACCTACACATCTCCCTCCCTTGCTTCTTCGTTGGATAATTACTCAATGCGCGCCGGACGAGCTTCTTGAAATTCATCGTTTTTTAAACCTTACGTATTCATTCGCTGACCTGACCGACCATGTCCGAAGCCGAACTCCGCCAGAGACCAGCCCCCCGCTCAGAGTCCGACGACTCTCCGTCCAGCAGAAAGACGAGGAAAGAGGAGAAGGAAGAGGAGAAGAAGAAAACGTGGAAAGACGAGGATGACAGCGGCATCAGCTTCGCGGACATAATCCGCGTGCTGGTCACGCTGGTCATCGCCTCGTGCGGGCTGTCCTACTACCTGACCTCCTCGCAGTCGCTACTCTGGGGGCAGCGGCCGTGGTTTACGAGGCCGGAGGTGCTGATGCGGTATTTGGTAGGTTTTATGATTTCCCGTCGCGAGCTCGCTCGTGGTATACGATGTTGTGCCATGGGCTTGGAGCATTCGTCATTGTCATCAATGAACCGTAATGCTAACAGACATAATCATTTCTACAGCGCGGCCCCCTCTACCTCACCCCCGAGCAACTCTCCCTCTACAACGGCACCGATCCCTCCCTCCCCATCTACCTCGCCGTCAACGGCACCATCTTCGACGTCTCCGCCAACCGCGCCATGTACGGGCCCGGCGGCAGCTACAACTTCTTCACGGGCCGCGACGCCACGCGCGCCTTCGTCACGGGCTGCTTCCAGGAGGACCTGACCCCGGACCTGGACGGCGTCGAGGAGATGTTCATCCCCGTCGACGACGAGGAGGAGGACAGGAAGCTGAGCAGCCGCGAGCGCAAGATCCGGCGCGAGCGGGAGACGCGCGAGGCCAAGGCCAAGGTCCGCGCGCAGGTGCAGCATTGGGAGAACTTCTTCCGGAATCATAAGAAGTATTTTGAGGTCGGGAAGGTGGTGGGTGCGAAGCCAAAGGCTCCTGGGGAGGGCAAGAGGGAGCTGTGCGAGGCTGCGAAGAGGAATAGGCCGAAGAGGGGGCAGAATAATAATGACGGGGACAAATAATGGGAAGGAAATGGTCGATTTGGATCTGCTTCGAAAGGATGAATACTCCACGCTCTGCATGTCTACATTTAATAGCCATATAATGTCACTTATGAGCTTCTCGAATGTTACGTTTACAGGTGTTTGTAGAGTCTTCAGATTTCTGAGTAATTCGCCAAAATTTTTTATTGCGCTACTTGAAGTAACACTTCGCGCTAAGTGCGATCGTGAAAATGGGCTCGAGTTTCATTCAGCCAACTCTAGGCGGAGCAGATTGTGATCAATTCGACTCTCATCTTATTTGACATGTCCAGTAACCGTGCATAATCCACACACACTCCGAACAATGCCGTAGAGCCCTGTATTCATCAATCGCCCACCCGAACTTTTTTTTTGTCGGACGTCGCAGGATATATGCGTTCGTAACAAGGAAATTTTCGCTTGAAGAGACGAAGGGAAACGTTTACTCAGCGGCAGCGCTCACCGCACGAGCTGCAAAAAAGGAACAAGTCAGCACAATATCCAGTAATTTGACGTCCTCGCAGCTTTCCACAGATCGATACGGATGGAGGACATTTTCCAAAGCTAACGAAGACAACAAAAGGGGAAACGTACTGTAGATGTTCAGCTTAGAGTGACCAACGACCTTCTTGATCAGTCCCTTCTCCTCGAGGTCGGCCAGAGCCTGGCGGGCGAGAGAGCCGTTGATCTTGAGACGGTCGACCAGGGTGGCGACGGTGATCAGACGGTAGGACTGGACATCCTTGTAGAGCTTCTCAGAGGTGGTCTTGTCGAGGACAACGGCGTGGTTGGCCTTGTCCTTGACTGTATAAAAAAACAAATGCGTCAGCTTAATGTTCTATTCCATGTGCTTCGATGAACCGCGCCTCCAATTTCTGGATCCCGGATCCGGGTTTTTTCTCTGAAATGTCATTTGTGCGCGGTGGATGGATCATGCCGGGTGTAAGTTGGAGACGGTGGTGATGCGCAACGTACCCTTGCCCTTGGACCACTTCTTCTTCTGCTTCTTGCCACCAGAGGTGTTCTCGGGAGCCTGGATTATTTCAAGAAGCGGTTAATTTCTCGGATGCATTTGCGGGATTCATAGCGGTCGGCAACTCACCATTTTGACGGTTGCGGCGGTTCTTCGAGGAGTGAGGAGCTGCGTTCCAAACGGGGGCGAGAAGTTTGGGAGGCCAAATGCGAAATTCGAGTGGGGGATGACTAAGCGTAGGGTTTTCCCGAGCCCTAAACCCTCATTGTTGAGACAGGCTCGGTTAGCGCTGACTTGACCCTATCAGGTATGCGCCGACGCCGCCGACCACATCTGCGTACGGAGTAGTGGTTGAGATACGGCTATGAGGTTTCATAGTCTACATTGAGAGATTGTACTCTGGAATTTTCCTTTTTTCTTATTTAGCAGAATCTTGCACCTGACTTAGTTGCTCGCCAATCAAGGCACTTTTGTGGACAATTGCAGTATCGGCCTTGACCTCGACCGGACCAATAAATAGGACCTACCTCGAAAGCATTTAGGGGTTGGAACTATAAATGAAATACGAAGCATGAAAATTTAATTGATACCCGGTGAGAAATATGGCTTTCCTTGTTATTTCTATGCTCCGTGCATGCCCGTATATACGTACATAAACCTCACACCAAAGACGTCAACTGTCCTCAATGATTGTAGACTTCAGAACCGCTCTAGTCCAAGAATGAACTACTTCCTCAATCAAACAATTAGTGTCCCCGCTAAGTAGCGTATTGGCTGATTGTCATAATGTCAAAGCTGTTCGCATCTACATTGCTGTTCACCACATAGAGCACGTTGAATTGGGCATTGCCCTCCTGTAGAGCCAAAGTCCCAAGGGCGTATTCTTCAGGCGTACCAAACCAAAAGAGAGAATGCCCGGGTCGATCTGTCTTAACCCAACTCACTTCATACTTCCCGGCCTCGCTCCTTGCTATAGGAACACGCGCAATGGCTGGATCTCGATCGAGAGACCAGAGGTGTACAGCAGCGACAGCACTGTTGCTAGTGGAGATGAGCAGCTCCGGCTTGCTAGGATGCCATGAAAGCTGTCTGACCGAGTGCTCATGGACTAACGCGGATTGAAGTCTTGGAGCGTTGCCTAATGACCATATCCAGACGACATTTGGTCGAGATTGGTCAACAGTCGCCAAAAGGCTACCATCGAAGCTGAACACAACCATAGATATGCCACGGGGAAGGCCGGATGAATCTGCGGGCGCTGTGAACGCAGATGAACTTGATGCTTCGGCATATTCAAGGTCTCTACCTGCGTTCGAATAACGCTCCCGCCAGATACTGGGGAAGTGTTGGTCTATGTGAAAGGTGTGGGAGAGTGACGTTGAGCAAGAAAACTAGGCAGTGTTAGTGAAAATTGCTTGTTTCACAGGAATTGAATCGCTTACAGTTCTGCTGTTGAGAATGTCTACAGTACCGTCGAACTTTGCAACAGCCAAATACCCAGAGCTACGACCATGTCCAGTGGCTGGACTCCATTCTATTGTTCTGACCCCCAGATCATAGCCGCTATCGGAATCTGCTGGCGCAGTATATGCTCTGAAGAGCTGTCCGTCGGCGGTATATATTAGAACCTTCGTGCCAGCACTCGCGGCCTCCCAGACAGCGATCCATCTGCCGTCTGGGCTCCATTTCAGGCCTTGCGCGTCTACTGTTGGCAATACCGCACGGGCGATAAGCTCATATGTTTGAGCCTCATGTATAGTAAGCACATCATTCGCATCAGGTTTCAATAAGACCGCCAACTGTCTTGTGCGCGGTCGATAACCGTAGCCATTCGGGTGGGAGAATTTTGGTGACTTGATGACGAGTTGGCTTCGGCTGATATCCAGTGTAAAGATGGTCATTTTTGTGTTCCACGAGTGGAAGCAAATAATCTCATTTTCGTTTCCGCCAAAGTCAACGTACGTCAATCCAGACTCAACGTTTTCGATCTCAGCATGCCATTTCAGCGGGTGCAATTGCCATACTGAGACGCGAACATCTGTGGCGCAGAGCAGATGCTGGCGTGGTACAAGGACAAGTTCTTCCGCATTTTCAGGTTCACAGGAGAATGAATGAGAGAATTTCAGGAATTTTGCCTGCGATGCCAGAGGCTCTTTCAGCTTGATAATTCCAAGCACTCTTGGACTTTGAACAGCTGAGCCAGTGTGGATAACGAGATCTTTCCCGTTTAGCCGAGCGGCGTAGTCGCCATCCTGGGATAGAACTGTCGGAAGCGATGCTGCAGTACTGATCAGAAGCGGGCTTCATGTTGACGCAAAAGAGAATTCAATTGTTACCTCCACCGCCCGTTGAAGCCATTGTGCAATTGTCTGTGAGCGGCGCGCACAGAGCTTGGAAATGTTAGACTGGACAACTAAGTGTAAGAAAAAGAAGTGTAATAGCTAAACCATTCTTCATATTGTTGCCAACGTTTAATGTTTTCAGGAATCAGTACTTGTGCTTCTGCTCCCTCCGGGACAACCTTCACATAAGCCATCGACAGCAGGCAGCTTTCCCTTTTGTATCGTTATCACAGGCAGTGCCAAGCCTGCAGACATGTATTACGTAATACACAGTACAGCCGAATCAAACCAGGTCTGGAGCAAAGCTGCGAAAAGAAATTATTGATTGATTTATTTTCTCATTTTCTCAAGTTCTACGTCTAGATGTGTAGAAAACGCATATTTCTGGATGGCTCAATGGGGAGATCCAGATTCAAATGCGATAGAACTTCTCTCGGCGCTTCATTATTATCAATGTCCGTCCATCTGTTGTTACTGCCAGACCCTCCTTGCTTCTCCTATAGTGCATATTTCCTGTTTCGGAGCATCATAAGCATTGTTATCTCACAATTATTAAGCCTCCTATTCCCCCAGGTGTCTTGAGAGCCTGAGTCGACTGGTCTCCGCAACTGACGATGATCTTTATGAACGATTTCCAGATTATATATAAGCTTAGTTTTCAGTGATCGGAGAGTTATGAGATTTGTTTGGCGGTATTTTGAACAGGTTATTGCCCCCTAACACAAACACATAGTTCATCCTAAAGAGGACAACAGACAACAGGTCCAGGACCATGGATGGCAAGGGATAGGGTTGCGTGGCAACGGAGCGGCGCGGCGGGAAGTAAACGCTGCGCCGAAGTTTCGGCGAAGTCTCTGTGGCGGCGGGACCAGTCAGGATCGATAAGATACGGAGTATATCGGGTCAAATTTGTTCCGCCCCGCGATAAAGCACGAGGAAAAGTCGCGGTCCCCGCAGATTCGCAGCGTTTTTGCCATTCGTGATTTTCTTTGGGAATTCGCAGACTTAGGGTGTTTAATCCCCAGTCTGACCAAGATAGGGCTGATTCGGCGTCCGGCCCCGGGCTGGGGCCAAAATATCCTAAAGTCTTTTCGGCAGCTCTTGGCCAGAATGGCCGATCCAGGAAAATCGCAAGCGCCGTCCGAAGGCGCTGCCGGGCCAAATGCATCTACGAGCTCGGATCAGGCCCCTCGGAAGAAGTTATTTGGGCGAGAGTTCTACGAGAGCATTGGAAGCCCAAAATACATCGTCGCTCCGATGGTGGATCGGTCTGAATTCGTAAGTCTCCCTTTTCTTCGATTGTGCCATTTCAAATATGTAGGTGCTAACCATTAGAAGGCATGGCGCATGCTCACCCGCTCGTTCATGGGACCAAAAGACTCGAATAAACTACTCGCGTATTCACCGATGTTCCATGCGCGTCTATTTCGAGAAACAGCCAGCGTCCGTAATCAATGTTTCCAGCCCACACGCTCCGCCGTTGTTGAAGGCGCCGACAACAAGACTCCGTATCTCGACGGCAATCCGTCGATAGACCGTCCTCTTTTTGTGCAGTTTTGTGCGAATGACCCTGATGACCTGTTGGATGCTGCGCGTTATGTAGCTCCATACTGCGACGCTGTCGATCTCAACCTTGGATGCCCTCAAGGAATCGCCAGGAAGGGCTACTACGGGGCTTTCCTTCAAGACGACTGGGATTTGATATACAGGATGATCAACAAACTACATAAGGAACTCCCTGTCCCAGTGACGGCCAAGTTTCGCATCCTGGAGACGAAGGAGAGGACGTTAGAGTACGCGAAGATGATACTGTCCGCGGGCGCCAGCATAATTACGGTCCACGGGCGAACAAGAGAGCAGAAGGGTCACAATACTGGTTTGGCGGATTGGAGTTATATTCGATATCTGAGGGACAATCTCCCGCCAGAGACCGTCATTTTTGCAAACGGCAACATTCTCAACCATGACGATATCGAAGAATGCCTCGAAGCCACGGGTGCAGACGGCGTGATGAGTGCAGAAGGAAATCTGTCAGATCCGGCTATCTTCAGCGAACCGCCTCCCGTTGGCCAAGAAGGGAGGGAATACTGGCGAGGTAGAGATGGAAAGGGAGGATGGCGGATGGACGCCGTTTTCCGCCGGTATCTGGACATAATCTATAAGTATGTTCTCGAAGTGCCGCCTCCCAAAAGGAAGCCCCTGTACATCCCGGGAGACCCAGTGGAGGAAGACGAAGAGCCAAAACAGGAACCTGTCAAGGAACCGGTCAGGAATGGCGACGCGGATGCCGAGGAAGGGCCGCCGAGGAAGAAGCAAAAACGTGCAAAGGAAAAGAAGCCTAACTCTCCCAGCCTTGTCAACATCCAAGGACATCTATTTCAGCTTCTTCGACCTTTAGTTACGAAACACACACACATCCGAGACGCACTCGCCAAGACACGTTCAAGCAATATGGAATCGTTCGAACACATCTTGTCCCTTGTCGAAGAAGCAGTCAAGGCCGGTATCCAGGAATACGAGCAATTCCCGGAGAGATTCGAGGTGCCATCGGAATCGCCAAACGGCGAGAGTCTGACAGGCTCCATGGCCACCATTGCGGAGTACAGCAGGCCTTGGTGGGTATGCCAGCCGTACATTCGTCCATTGCCAGAAGAGGCTCTGGAAAGCGGAGCCCTTAAATTGAAGCAGAAGAAGGAGCTTCTCGAGAAAGCAAGGGCGAAGGCTCAATCACACGAGATGCCTCCAACTCCTGATCTTAAAGGGCCAGAAACTTCCCTAGGCACCGGATGTGACTGCCCAGTCCCAGTCTCCACAGACGAGACTGTGCGTGCGTGATGTTGATTAGCACTTCATATCCAAATATCATTTCTTGGAAGCCAAGAAACGCTGTCGCGTTTATTCAACGCCATGACTCGACTTTGGGAAGGATGTGGAGTCAGCTCCTCACCTGTGTACAACACGATGTAGATCCCAAGCACCGATATGAGGCCATCCTCTACGTGAATGCCCCGCTGGAATTGGGGTTTGAACCGTTCTATTCATCTGTCACATTTAACGCCTCGGTACATACCATGGACGTCAATGTATACCCGGAGTCTCATTATTTGGCGCTAGATAGACAATTTATACCACAATTAGAGTATAGATCCCTCTTAGGTATAGACAATTGAAATACATGTGTACATAAATAAGGCAAATTCTGCTGTCAGGGAAAGGCTGTTTGCATGACTTTGTTATCTGCATACTCAGCTTAGCTACTTATAATCTCTAGCATGTTTGGATTGCATGTTTTGATTAAAAGCAGTTGCTGGAGGACTTTAGCAACAAATGATCCGGTATGGTGTAGTGGCTAACATCGCTGTCTCTCACACAGCAGCCGGGGGTTCGATTCCCCCTACCGGAGAGATTAACAGTTTATTTCTATTTTTCCTTTTAAAACCTCATGTCTGCCTAACAATACTCAGATGCGTCATGCCTTCGATGTTTTTTTGTTTGATTTGCTGGACATTCCTACAATAATCATAGGCGAAAGCCGTTCATGACTTAAATCCCATGAGTCAACACTGCGGGGCAATACTGCGGCTGGCATAGATCGGCACCGACCACGTTCCAGCCTTTCGACTGAATTGCTTTCTTTTTGTGCTATATTTTTTTCCAGGGCATTAAACGGTCTGGTTGTATGTTTAGGAGGGACTGTTTGGTGTTGGAGCCGGCGACGTCCCACTCTTACAAGGTGTGACGCACACTGTTGGATGAAGCCTAAGCTGGAGATGAGTCATCTGCCTAGGTAGATGATTGTTCCAAGCTTTATGGCTCTTGGGCTAGCTTTGTTTGGGCGCTGGCTCAGGTATTCACCTCTTGGGTGACACGCTTGGGGTTGAAAGCCTACTCCGCCCCTTCTTGAAATCCCTCCAGGGAACCCAAACATATTCATTGTCACATATAGGCTAAGGCTAATGTATTATGTATGCTATTATGTATGCTACTTCAGTAGCTAGAAAACTGCCTGCGCCACTCCTATAAAAGATGCGAGGCGTGGACTCTGGATTCGCATTTCACTAGGTCACTTCAAATCACCCTTTGATTCAAGTCTTTGTTTCTCTCCACCGCATTTTCATTTCACCGCAACCATCTCTTCTCATATACCCATTCTCACTATTCTACAGTTTATTACAGATACCTTTGTCGTATCCTAATTATGGCGTCGGACATTGCACCAGGCGTGCCGGGACATGCCAGCCATGGCGCTGCTCCTCCTGATAATGATCCTGACCTAATCAAATCAGCAAGGCAGTTTTTGCTGGTTCACAAGTTTCTGCCATCGCCAGAGAACGTTGCGACCAGGGAAAAGATATTTACGGACTTTTCCAAGATCCTGCTCGGTGATCAGTTACGAAGGGTGAAAATCGGACAAGGAGGAATGCCGGACGGATATAAATCAGTTTTCGAGGATGGACATCTACTCATCGTGCAGGTTGGCTCTCACGGACTTGGGATTTGGCATCCTTCTGATCCCATGTCCTGCTTGTGTCTCGGTTCTGTGAGCCAGTCTACCTTCTACAGCGCTGCAGAGAGGAAACTGCGATCAGCTGAAGAGAATGCGCAACTGCGGATCCTGGACAAGTTCTGGGATCCAGAGACGGAGTCTGGCGCTGCGTTCCATGTAGACATGCGGGGGGTTCTGATCAAACTCCAGTACTGTTGTCTTGGAGTTTACGAGATGTCGAGGTATGTTTCTATTGTGTGCTGTAACCTGCCTTCACTTTCTAACGAGTTCAGGTGGGAGTCTCTTCTTGTTCATCCACCTCAGCAGGTTACCCTTCCGTCGGAAGTACTGGTGAACTTGAACACCTGTAGGGATATTCGATATATCTGCGATACCATCCCGAATCTCGAGAAGTTTCGGATCGTCTATCGCATTCTCGAACTATGGTCACGTTGCAGGGGGATTTACTCCGGCCCACTGGGATACCTTGACCGCGACATTCTTGTGTTCCTTTTGAATCATTTTTGGAAAGTTCGGCCTGTCAACGATGCTTCAGTGCTCTCCGCAGTCAGGGAGTTCTTCGCCTACTACAGCATTTTCAACTGGGAGAAAGAAACGATTGTCGATCCAACAGATGACTACGCCAAACACTCAGCACAGTACGGTAGGCGGAAAGATATTCCAGCAGAAATCACGACTATTTTACCTCCTGCAAAGAATGTAGCCTCCTTGATCTCTAAGAACACCCTTCAAATCCTGCGGAGGGAGTTTACTCGTGCGAGGGACCTGACGAGCACTGCTAGTATAAGCTGGCAGGATCTGATGGGCTTGAGTGGAGAAACTAATTCTTGCAGTCCCTTTCCTACTGCTATGGCGGAGTTTATGCGGACCTTCAATATTTTTGTGCGATTTGATATGCGATACTGGGGCTTGAGTCCTGCCAGCAGGGCTCGTTTCTTTTACTATATGGGGAGGGAGTATGCTTCACTTTTCACTAGACTGAGCGAGTTGGACTTGAGGGTCTATCTACGAAGTTACGACGGTCTACTCTTTGCATGGCCATATCGTCTTACAGAGACTGCGACAAACGTCGAAGACGATAAGTTGTTTTATCTCATTGGTATTGGCTACGATGTCGCTGTTAACAGTCGACAGTCCTTCTTTGAGCGCCTGAAACTCGAATGCGAGAAATTCGCGCACAAGGTATCTGAGGGTAGTATCTTCGATCCGACCACTGCGTGGATACAAATTTCTGTCATTGAGAAGCGACATCTCGGTGAAATAGCTCTGGACAGAGAAGTTGGGATTAACGAAGTTCTTACGACGATGCCTCCATCTTGCTATGATGGAAATTCGAGCTTTGCACGAGAGATATTGCCTAGTAACCATCAGCTTATCCATCAGCTTGTCCAGAGGGAAGGCGAAAAGACAGACACGAAGCGAAAGGAGAAAAAGCCAGCTCACAGCAAGCTGCGGCCAGCAGTCGGTAGGATACTATTAACCATACTTCAACAAGAATGGCATATTGACACAGATATATAGATATACTCAACCGTCTCACCTGGGACGCGAACTTTGACCGAAAGGACTACATCATCGGGTACGAGGATAGGTTTGCTGGCTCTTTGGAGATTCCGCTTGATTCCTGGAAGGTAGACTCGACGGACGAGGAGTTCATCCCCCGGCATCGGATCCTGTATTTCAAACGGAAAAGTGACAACGAAATCGTTTGGGACAGAAACAAAAAGATCGACAAGATCTTTGGGAGTGGGAATGGATAGGTTTTGTTGGCCTTCTGGATAGTTCAGTATGCTCTTCCTTAAGATAGCAAGATAAAGTAGTTATGGCGTTTGCCGTACCATCAATGTGTCTTCTTCATCGGCTGCGTCAATTTGCAAACCCAGGTTCCTAACAGGTATCTCAAATATCCACTGCAGATTGCAAGTCAGGCTCCTGCCAGAATCCATCGGCAGAGGTGCTCCGCTCATTGTTGGCTCTGATAAGTCGCGCAGGCACAGCGGCCGCCCGTCTAACCAACAACCCGATCACGCGACGGTGCATACAACAAGTGACGCGTTGTTATCAGCGGGACTTCATCTGCAACATCAACATTCTCTTTCTCTAAATCATTGTATGCCTCTTTTCTTCAGTGCATGTCTTCCTTTACTTCTTTGGAAATTTGGAAAATCATACATGAGTTCATTCTCTAGATCAGTCCACGAGCTGCATGGATAAGAAGACTGCACCATTGAAACTTTTGTCACTCCTTAAGACTGCCTCTTTCTTCTCCATCTTTCCCAGCAAAGGTCTCGACAAGTTTCATACCTAGATACTCAGGTATGCCTCCAAAGCTGTGAATGTCAGCGTTGCCGCTATTCAGGAGTATCGCAATCTTCTAATAATATTTGCTGTGTTCTGAGGGATCTAGACGAGAAGAGTGAAAAGGCAACAGATATTGCGCACAAGGAATTTCAGCTCTGTTGCAATTTTCTAAGACCATACCAGCAATTGCCCCCAGATACAGGAAGCTAATCCTGATGAAAATATCATTCAAAGCGGTCCTTCTATTTTTGAAGAAGAGACATACTATCCAAGTTTCTTCAACTTGTGGGGAATTAACAGTGCCAGTTCTGCAGTCACCTGCAGAATACCCCGCGTCGCGTGCAAGTGACTGTTCAGAAATATCACAGATACACACGAGGAGAGTCCAGCAGGCTACTATGTCTTCCGTCATTCCTGAGGAGGAAGAGAATAGTCTCACCCGCGAGCTGACGCGTGGTACCCCTGCGGACGGCGGTTCTCTGTCCAAGGTAGAGAAAGGGCCCAATGAGCAGGAACTTGCGAAGAAAAGAAGCCAGTACTATGAGAACGCCTTCAGCGCCCGCGAGCCACATAATACTCCCAGGGACAGGGTGAATCAAGACTCTATCGTCGTTATCGAAATCAAGATCAATGCTAAGGTATTTCGTCACCAAGTTCTGCTGACTGAGATCCTGGCGTGTCTAGGGCTGACATTCATAATGTATCCAGGTGGCTGCGGATGAATTCCAGCTTGTATCGGATCTCTCCTTGCGGCTTGCCCAAATCTATCAGCGACCGGAAAACTCCATCCTGGTCACAGTTGAGCAGAACGCTTGCCTCCTGTTTGGCAGCTCTCCTGCCCCTGCTTATCTGATGACGGTTTCCGCACTTGCCTTTCTCTTCGCTCCCGTTACCAATCTCCGCAACACCATCTTGATCCAGTCAGCCATGCATGAAATTCTGAGAATCCCACCAAGCCGAGGAGTGGTCAGATACATACCGCTTGCGGAAGAGAACTTCGCGACGAATGGTGCCACCTTCCTGGGTGAGATCGAGAAGCTCGAGCGCAGTTCTCAGGACGAGTACCCCGGGGTCCTCAAAAGCATCTCTCGCTCCATGAGCAGGAGGATCAGATCTAGCAGCATTCAGAGCTCACCCATGTCCGTGAGGACTACTGCATCTTCGTTTCCCTTGATCGCTGAGGCTCCCGAGCAGACGTCGACCCCAGAAGCAGCAACCGACAGTAACGTCCAAGCTGCCGCCGCCGACGGGGATAAAGCACGAGCGGTCAAAAAGACCAAGAGCCTGCGACAGTTCCTTGCTCGTCGCCTGTCGAACCTCGGATCCATGGGGGATATGCAGTGAGTTCGCCTAGCTGCACCTTGCAACTATCTGTTTTTGCTTCAGGGTTGGTTTAAGCTGAGGATGACTTAAATGTGCGGTCTTCGCACTGCGGTGTTCTTGGAAGGATGATCAAAAGGGTGAAATGGGGTGTCGATTGATGCTTGTTATTGTTTCTGACAAGTGAGTTGAAAAGACATGGATGTTAAGCAAAACATGAAGGCTCCTCATGCAAGCATCTTAATGGAGATGTGATTTCTTGAGCACGAGTAATAATTTATGTACCTTCAAACTAATAGAGGTGGACTGCTGAAAATCCTTCGACAAAGAATGTATGGCTTCCTAGTTCAGTAATCATCGTGTACAGTATCCGAGTATTCTAATCAATCAGGTCTTATGTGGGAATATCGGGGTCTTAGGATATCAAAGATCCCTTAACAGCAACGTCTGTATGATACAAATCTAGATCTAGTTCTAAACGGATCCAGCATCTAATATACACTCGCTCCGTTTCTAGGGCCTATAACGCCAGCCACATTGGATCTCGACCTAACCATATGACTGGTATCGAACAACGCACAACGAAGAAACCGGATTTATTTCCAAGCAAGGTTCAGATCCGCTGCCAGAGGCCTCCCATCGACAAGATAATACAGTTCGATTCGTTTTGCTCTTTCAAATTCTACATCTCCGTCCATCACATATTTCTTTTTGCTCTCACAATAATTTTAGTTCTTGTTCACGGCCATGGGAGATCCATAAATCTAAAGCAAACTAGACATATCCGACACGCTAGGTCACAGATACCTCTTGACGCGATGATCCTCGCGGCCCGTCGGAAGCGGGGATATTCGGGTTTAAGGTTGGTGGTTGCATTCTGAAGGTTTGAGAGAAAGCTTGTTGTTGTTCGACGAGAGGACACAAATTCGAGCGTTGAGCTAGGCAGAATCTCGTCCAATTTTCTGAGTCATTACAATACTACAATAGACTGTCCAGCGGACGCATCCAGGTGATTCGCTCTCTCCCCCTGGACGTATTTTCTCTTGGTCTTAATATTTTGTTATGATATTATTTCCTTACTCCCTTTGTTGAACACATAGTACCCACATGCAGACGTGCGACTGTTCTTTAACCACACGTTCTTGATACACATACCGCCTTACCCTAACCTACCATATTCTGAGAGGGAAGAAAAGCGATTTCAAAAATCCCTCTAATTTACTCGCGACAGGACAAATGGAACCCGCCTCGAGAAGCATGATTACGGAGGTCGAGGGAGACCTATTCGATGCGCCGGACGGTGCGGTTTTGATCCGTACGTACATGAGATTCCAGCTGGATTGCTTTGTGGCTGATGTGTCTCTCTTACCTACGAAAGATGCTTGCAACTGCAAAGGCTCGTGGGGTGCTGGAATTGCCGAGGCGTTCAGGGACAAGGTCAGCTATCCTCTTTCGATTTTGATTTGAGAAAAGGCACGTTCTGTCTGGAGGTGTTCCTACCACTTCGTGACCGGCACGTCTTTCCTCTTATGATCTGGAATTTGCTTTCTTCTGCTCGGCCCTCAGTGCAATTCCTTGGCATTTCGATGTGGCGCAATCAGGCTTTATCCGATGCTTACGATCTCATGTCAACTAGTATCCCGCGGCGTTCGAGGTTTATCACTCTCACTGCCAGTCTCTTCTGATAGAGACCAAATATACCACTGTATCCTCCGCCAAAAGTGATTCAAATGGCCAATCTCCAAAGCCAAGAAGGCTTCGGCTCCCAGAAGGTACTGCTCTGATCATTCCGCCTCAAGAGCGAGACTACCTCCCCAGTCTCGCGCAACAATCACGACGAACTGTAGGGAGGCATACAAGAAGCACAGAAACAGATATACACCAGACTGAGCGAAAGAAGAAACATTGGATCGTTTGCCTATTTACGTCGCGTGGTTACGGGCGCACTCTGAGCCCACTGAATGTCGTTCTTGAGAACACAGCTCTTGCTGTGGAGGACATGAAGAGGCAATTGGCAGAGCTGGAGAAAGCAGCAGAAGATGATGGCTCTGAGAACAAGCCTGGAGAACTGTGGTCCTGTAGATTTAATTCCGGGCTATTTGCTGTGGACTGGAATGATTCACGAAAGATCCTTGAGGATGCGGGGTTGAAGGTGACCGTTGTTAGGCCTCCGGACGCATAATTAATGTCTGTAACGCGCTGTGTATTTAGATCAGCGGGAAATATGTGATCTATAGAACGGACTTGCGCCAGAACGTAAAGTCCAAATATGGGAAAGGGTTAGTGATAGAAGTCAACTTTAATTCCGCGGAAATGTTCCGATTTGGGTACGACAACGCCCGCTATTTTATGGACTCCTGTTGACTGAAAATACCGCTCGACTACAAAAAGAGGCCAGGGCCACTAGTTGCAGTCGATACTGGTATTTTGGCTGTCTGACAACTCAAAACCCGTTGACTTTCCATAGCAATCTATTAAAACATGTGTTCATTAGGTAGGCATTTTGATTTAGTGAATACAGAGATAGAGAATTCAATGGAGGAAAAGGAGGAAATATCGTGTTATCTAAGCCAGAAACTCGGTCACCTGACCTCGCGTTCTGGGGATTGCGATTTGGTTGAAACCGCGTCAGTGATCTTGACAGTTGAGATCAACGGACAATTATTAGTTGCCCTCTTCCGTCGCAACAATCAAATTCAAATTACATGAGGGCCGGAATTATTTATTCGAACCCTGCCGATATTTCTCGATTTCCTTTTTAAGATGCCCGTTGAACGCCAACCTGCGGCTCAGAAGCGCAGACGGCTTCCGTTTAATCCACCGCGACCGCGCGCATCAGCAAGTGCGGAGGCGTCGACATCGGCGTCCAAGTCCAAATCGAAGACCATTTCCCGTACCTCTACGGCTTCAGCATCGAAGTCTACCAACAAATCAGCGTCCTCCCGTCGCCGATCTCCTTCTCCGCCTTCGCGCTCTGCATCCCCTGCCTCAGACTCGGCATCGGAGTCGGGCTCGGATTCAGCCTCCGCTCGCTCTGAGCGTTCCCTCTCGCAAGAACCGGACTACATTATAGCTGAGATCATTGACGACAAATCAAAAGATGTCCACTCCAGCGATCCTACCATTCCTCCGAAATTACTGACAAGGATATTACACCATCACTTTCAGAGCGACAAGACAAAGATCGCCAAAGACGCCAACCTTCTCGTTGCAAAATATGTGGATATCTTCGTGAGGGAGGCTCTGGCCAGGGCTGCATATGAGAGGGCAGAGAGCGAAGGCAATAGGGATGCTGGTAGGAGTATCGGGGATGGATTTCTGGAGGTATGATGCGGCAGTTTCAACCAGCACCACTCTTTCGATTCATCACTTTTATTATGCGGTGGCTAACTATGACACTGTTATTCTTAGGTCGAGGACCTCGAAAAGCTGGCACCACAATTGGTTCTAGATTTTTGATTGCCTTCTATGTTCGGTTCAAAAAGGGGCTTCTGGCGTTCGCGGTGCTTGATTTAACTCCGTTCGAGATATTCTAGGATGCCAATAGAGGGAACGAAGTTATGATTCTCTACGGAACACTGGCTCATTATGACTATTTGGAAATATTACGCTGGACGATTATCCGTTCTGAGGGGATGTTTCTTGGTTTGTCCTGGGATGCGAAAGGGCTGTTTAGGCGGGAATCGCACATACACGAAAGCGATATAAATAATTACTATTCGTCTTACGACCATCTCCGACAAATTAAGGTTCCCGTGTGCTTTGCGTTCTGGAGCGGAGATATCTGTGCGCCCACATTGATAGCATGAGACTGGAGCTGTGTTTTCAACATTACTGCAAGGGTGGAAGTTCGGCATGGGAGTTCAGACTGGAGCTGCAAGACGAAGCTTCGCCGTGGGTCCATAAAAAACTGGACAATGGTGTCAGCCTGAGTTTGCTAACAATAATCGGCCAGTCTAAGAAAAGCGTAAAGAGGGATCTTGAAGACATAATAATACGGAGTAGGAGGGTCATAATATTGGCGATTCGCTTCCAAATCGGCTGAAGCAGTTCGGCTTCCGAGGTCTCTTCAGGTTGGAGCATCACATGACCTCAGTGACGCTTAACCCTTCAGGGACGACCCCTGGAGATCTACCGTTCGAGATTGGTTTCGTCGCAGAGGTGCGACACATGTTAAACCCCCAGCTGCTTCACCTCCTCGACCTTCCTCATGCATGCATGATACACTGTATGTCTTCATTGCGTGTGAGGTACTGAGGAGTAAGATGTGTCCTTTTTGGCAGACGACTATGCTCGCAGCATTTCTCTTGAATTTACTGTACAATCTCAACAGGTCTTTTCCGAACTTTGACACCACTTGTTGCGAGGGTTAACGGCAATAATGATGCATATTATACCTTCTCTGGTTTCTTGGCTGATACTCTTATGGGCGCCACAAATGCCTAATTAATAAAATATGGAATAAGCGACTTTCTAATTACGGACCTAGTAGCCCGTTAGGGCAAGTTGCAAGATTCTGCGACGCAGCCTGTTTGATGGCAGTACTCCCAGACAGGAAGATGGATACCCCGTTCCCTTCATTGTCCAGAAATGGCAATCATTGTCAGAGTATGATGGCTGAAAGCTCCACGCAGCTGTTCTACCGTCGAAACAATTACTTTTGTTTTCCATGATGAGGAATCCAATAGGTCGGTGAGGTGTGAGCCCTGTAACATCGGCTTCTAATTCAGAACCTGCCCCTGTTTCTTAACATGAGACCAACTTGGCTTCTTTATGCCTTAAATAAACCCTCGTCTCCTCTCTTCCTCTCTTGCTTTTCTTCTACACAGAAAACTCACTGCTCCTCAGCTTCCTTTCTCTTTTATTTTCTACATTGTTTCTTTCGTGCATAGCAGTTTTCGCTCACTCTATTATTAGCCTTAAAGCGCTAGCCGCTTTTTAATTCTTACATTCTCTCTCGAGTCTTTGCTGCCAATATATACACTTTTTTGGCACCATGCAGTTCAAGGACCTGGTTTTGTCTACGCTCTGCCTCGCTGCGGCAGTTAGGGCCCAGAGTTCTGGACAGGTCAAAGTGCACGCCGTCCAGGTTGGCGCCAACGGGACCTTGACGTTCAATCCGAATCAATTGCAAGTGAATCCTGGCGAATTTGTCCAGTTCCAATTCCACCCGAAGGTAGGAGACTTTTGCGCCAAGGTCGTGAGCAGATGAGCTGATGCAAGTGCCGCTAGAATCACTCGGTCGTCCAGTCAACGTTTAATAACCCTTGCACTCCCATGGAAGAGACTATGCCCGGTATGGTTGGTATCAAATCTGGGTTCATGCCCGTTGCCGCAGATGCCACCGAGATTCCTGTTTTTACGATCAGGGTCAACGATACAAAGCCCATTTGGCTGTACTGCAGCCAGGCCACGCATTGTCAGAAGGGGATGGTCATGGCTATCAACGTGTAAGTGACATTAGCCCTTCAACTTAGAAGCGGTTACTAAGTTGTATTTCAGAGCTCAGGGAACCAACAAGACCTTTGAAGCCTTCAGGGCTCTCGCTATGCAATCCGGCAGCACTACCTCTTCTACGGGCTCGTCTAGTACTGGAACAACCGACAGTTCAAGCAGTTCGAGCAGTTCGGACAGCTCCAACACTTCGGGAAGTTCCAGCACTTCTGACACTTCTAGCACTTCGGGCAGCTCTACCAGCAGTTCGGACAGTTCCAGCTCTACGGCCACGATCAGTTCAAGCAACAGCACTGCGACCTCGAGCGTTCCTGTTCAGACGGCGAACGGGGCTGCCCGACCAGTTGTCAACGCCGGTCTCTTGGCACTCTTTATTGCGGGATTCGCGTATATCGGACTGTGATGTTGAATACCAGTCTGATTATACCGGGGACGGAAGAGCTCATGACATTATCTATTTTTATAGTTTTGTATTCTAATATACCGGCTGGTCCGTTATAACTCATAAATTCGGAGCATTTTTTTTTCTTAACATTGGGACCAAGTATAAGTTCCTGTTCATCTGAGAACACAGCCTAGATCCCAGAGTGTTTCTCTGTGACTGGAATTGGTAGTCCACAAGTAAACGATGGTTTCTTGATGTAGAGAGTAGTCGAATGGACGTACAAATTAAATACTGCATATATTGTGAATGCACGTGATTATTCCTGTACTCCGCATCCCTTATGAGATGCTCCGCAGTAGTGTTGAGGCCTGGGTCCTCGGCTACCCTTCCCGTTCCGGTCTCCGCCCGCGCCAGATCGCGTCGACGGGGGTGGTGCTACAACACCGCGCGTCCGCCACAAGTGAAGCTTGCATTTAGCAATTGGGGGAAGATGCCTATGTTCAGAAGAACTCTACCAAGATGAACGATGCGACGACTTCCCTGCTCACGGAGCACTTCAGTTACACGCCTCTGGTGAGTCCACAGGATCAACAGCGCGGTCTCTCGGCGACCATCTTCAAAGTCATTGCAACGCATTGGAATTAGAAGTTTGCGATAACAAAATCTCATTGCTAACGCATGGTCTCATCCTCGCAGTCCCTAATAGACGACATAATAAACTCCATCAACAATCTAATATACCAAGCCATTTCCAGTCTTGAACACGGCCTATTGAATACCCCTCCCGAGCGCCTGGGCTTCGCGCACGCCAACAATTCATCGACCATCCCGGACACCGATGCGGACGGCAATGTACAGTATCCGGAGGCGAAGCTCGAGATCGAAAATGGACTAAACCAGCTGGAGACCCTGCTTGAGGCTACTGTCGACAAGGCGTTTGACAAGTTCGAGATTTACGTGCTGAGAAATATCTTGACTGTACCAGAGGATTTGGTTGGTTGGATACGGCTGGGACATTATGAGGTAAATCCTGAGATTGGCAATTTACGCCTCATCTTACAAGAAGCTCGCTGACTGACCGCTTGTGATTCGACTAACAGAATCTCCAATTTGGCGACCAAGGCCCCAACGCACCTACACCCGAATCGATAAACCAGCTACGGAAAAAGCTCCACGAAACCAGAAAACTCCAGCGCGCCCTGAAGCAAGAATACGCGCGCAACGAAGCCATCATTTCCCAGTTGCGCTCCGTGCTCTCAGGCGCGCAGTCAGCTGCCACGAAGCAATCGCGAGAAGGCGACAAGAGTGAAACGGAAGCGTCTTCGGTTACTGCCAGGGAAACATTGCTTCCAGACCTCTCATTTTTGACCTCTGACCCCGCGGCAAAACAATTGAGAATAGGCAACGGGGCTACTCCCCTCACAACAAATACTACCTTCATCTTATCCCAGCTTCCAGCGTTGCGCGCAATGCTGGAACAGCTCCGGCCGAAGCTGGCCACGTTGCCGAGGTCCATTGACGAGATGGATCTCGACGCAAAGAAGGATGAGAGACGGGAATATATCGAGAGCAGAATCAGGTTGCACCTTGAACGAGCCGGGGAACTGGCCATGGGTGATGGGAACACCGTTGTCGCGAGCAGGAAAATCCGTCGCTCGGAAGCCCAGGCGCTTGAGAGTGTCACGGGGATGCTTACGGATGAACAAAAGTCGTAGCAGCTCTTTTTTTCTGTGCATATATATATGGCATCATGGTTAAGGCGTTTTCTGGACTAGGGATTCTGGAGTTTTGGGATTTTGATTAATCCATGGATGGGTGAATGGGTGGAGGGAGAGACGGCCGGACCGGTTAATAATCTATGCGACCTTGATTCCTTTTATTTAAAGGATGTTAGTTTAAAAATTGCAGTATAAAGGAGGATTCCGTCCCCGCTTGTCGAGAATGCAACATGCATTCCGCCCCTTGTTCATCCCGCTGACCAATTCTTGCTGTAATTGCCGATTCTGACTTTCTTTTTATCGATGCACGACTGCTACCGAGCCCGCGACTTGGACATTATGCTTGAGAGGTGCAGGAGTGTCTGTGCCTGGTTGAGCATTCCTCTGCTGCTATCCACCAAAGCACTGGGAGTCGACACGCGGGAGTGAACGAAGGGGATTGCGGACTGAGGGATTATTGTAGCTATTTCTGTCATTCCCCCTGTCAGCTCTTCTGCTGGTTAAAAAAGAAGTGCGCAGTACAGATATGGTAGGTTTTGTATGCAGATGCCCGCCTCAGGACCAATCACTACCCCGCGCTGCTCTTCTCTAGCCGCCCACTTGATACACAGCGCCGCTCTCGCAGCAACCAGCGCTTCTCTTGGGCCTATCGCTCTTTACATCACACCTGCCGCAGACCTTCCCCTCTGATTGAACAAAAAAGGTATAATCGATTTGTCCATGCCACAGCTGATTCGTTCCGTACACAGCGCCGGCTACCTGCGTTGGCGCTTCTGTACATCAGACCCAAGCTGGCTCTTCTAGATCCTCTCGAAACTTGCCTAGATATGGCACGATTTCTTTTTTCAGTCATTGCCCTCCTAACCTAGGCGCCTTTCCTTGCCCTCTGGCTGCATGCAACAAATCAAATAGTCCGGTTTGCCCCGCAGAGAGCCTCATCGCTCCCATTTAGCAGCATGATTCGTCCAGTGAGCGGTAGACTTTATGTCCTGTCCCGACTTCTTGTTTCTACGTGCATGAACATGTCGTTCATGGAGGACGTCAGACATCCAGCTGCTCCTGCGTGGGGGACAGATACATATCCCAGCTCTCGTCCCCTTTTTCGTTCCTTTCTCTCTCAATTCGACTTTGTCTAGTCTCGTCTTTGTATTCTTGGTAATTCTGTTTTAGTTCTACTTTTTCCAAGGTTGCTCTGGTTAGCACCCATTCTCTCCATTTGCGTTTCGAATCTCTCCTCTCTTAATTACTATTCCGCTGCTTTTGGGATCGCAACTTTGGGATCCGGTGATTAAGATCCCGTGTCTCAAACAGTTTTCAAAGATTATCGTCAACCGGGCTGTGACTGTATTTCTTATTATATTTCTCTTCAAACCTCACCATCAACTGCACGATGAGTTCTGGATCGTCCATTTCGGGGTCGTTCCATCCGTCCCTCGCCTCCGACGAGGAAGAATCGGTATATCTTTCTCGGGCCCGCCTGCTCAACTGGATTCGTCTTGGACTGGCGCTTGTGATCTTGGGTGCTGCCGCTGCGATTGTTGGCTGTGAAGCCGTTCCTCTCAATCATTACAAGAGCACCTCTTCGTTCGAGAAGTTCTGGCTCTTCCTTTGGCCGTTAAATTTCGATCTGCGTCCGACAAACGCCCTCCTGGCTTGCGGAGTTCTCATCATGTTTCAAGCCTTGGTTTATATCGTTGTGGCTCTTTTACCTTCGGTATGTCTTTCTGAATTCTACTTGTTATTCGATCGATGTTAACACCACACCAGCCCCATCCACGTATTAGACTTCTCAATGTCCTGGCCACCGCGGTCTCCTGTGCTGGGTTCATAACGGCCGTCACCGGCGTCGCCTTCGCCATCTACCTCCCGTCATCCACGTACCCTAGCGGATTTACATACAACGAGACCCTTCACTCCTGGACCTGCAAGTGGAAGTCCTTGCGGGACGTCAACGCCCTCGACGATGATGGCGATCCTCTCCACGCGCCGGCTGACTTCTCGCGCGATTGCATGGAAACTCGGGCCGGGTTTATTCTGCTTGGTTTCCTGATTGGTCTCGAGGTCATGATGGGCGCTGCGGCTGCGGCTGGATGGTGGCTTGAGGGGATTGTCCGAATGCAGAGGAAGATTGAGAAAGTCGAGCTTGGAAAGGTGGAGCCTAGTGCGAAGAGGACCTGAGGCAATTGTAGTAGTTGCAGTCTGCAGTGTCTACTATTGTGCCCTTCACTGGAGACGAGAGGGGCAGTACGAAGAGAAGGTACTATATATGGAGGAATTAAATATCCACTGTCAGGCAAGTGTACAGAATACAGGTACGAGGTAGGAATCGAAGGAAGCACTGGTGGGGCGTTGGCTGCGGAGGAAGTAGGACTCCGGAGAACTCCTGGCATTATTATTTATTAACTAGTTGCGTATAGCCATTTTCAACAGTCGCTTTGCATCCATGGTTGCTGCTGAATTTAATCTTTGTTCGGTTCGGGTCTCTATCCATGGATCTGTATTTGATTATATAATCACATAAAATCTCACTTGATAGTTCGCACCGCCTCTGGCAGAATTCGCGCCTCCATCCACTTAACGCGAACCTCACGCCGCAATTCGCGACAGCAAAAGCTGCGAGATACCCAGTTCGGGCACCATTACGCGCGCATCTCGTCTCTCTTATTTCTTAGGCTAATTACCTTCGTTATCTGATGCGCTACGTCATCCTCTCTTTAAGAAGATAAGAACACAAATCATGTCCGAAGACCCGCCCGCGATAACCCGCCCCGCCGTGGACGGCGACACCGACCTCCTCGACCTCGACGACGACTACAACTCCTCTGAGGATGAGGACTTTCAGCCTGACGATGCTGATGGCGCCGGCCAGGAAGATTCGGATCTCTCGTCGTCCGAAGCAGAAGAGGATGAGGATGAGGCAGCTGCCGAGCAGCGGCCAGTGAAGAGGCGGAAGGTAGAGGGGAAAGAGAAAAACAAGGCAGACGAAGATGCCGTGGAGATGGAGCTGGATTCGGGAGATGAGGCGATGATACGGAAGGCGAAGGAGAGGAAGGAGAGGAAGAAGAAGGGAAAAGGGAAGGGCAGTGATGAGGACGATGAGGATGATGTCGATTTCGACGATGATGATGAGGGCGGCGAAGGAGGGTTCGTGAAGACGAGGTCGATGAGGATGAGGATGTAAGTTACTGTTCTATCCTTATGATCACTGGGGCTTTGGATTTAACGGAGCTGACCATTTGCGCTCGCGCGCTGTGCAGGCAAGAAGAGCGCAAACCGCTAGCGAAGATCGAGGGCGCCACGATCGACGTCGATGCGCTGTGGGAAAAGATGAATACCCCCGGTACGGATTCGGGTCTTCTACCTTCGCAGCTTGGAAAGGAAAAGGACGATACGCCTGCAGGGGAAGAGAATAAAGAGACAAACGGCGAGGCCGAGCAGCAGGGGCAAAAGTCACAGCAACCAGTGCTCCCGGGGGAGGAGATGATCAAGATAAAGCGAACCTACAAGTTCGCTGGAGAGGTCATCACTGAGGAGAAGCTGGTCCCGAAGGATTCGGCCGAAGCGAAGCTCTACCTCTCGAGCAACGAAGCAAACGTCGAAACCGTGACGACGACCAATGCGGACGATCCCGAGGCGAAAGATAAGTCCGCCCCCAAGCTCCGCAGACCTTTGCGCAGGATTTCGCGCTTCGATCCGAACCCTGCCGGGTTCATAAAGAGGAGCTGGGAGAAGCAGCCGACCGGCGATGCCGCGGCCGCCAACAACAATAATAACAACACGGATACGCCCGCCAAGGGCCCCAAGCTCAATACGGTTGAGAAGTCGAGGCTCGACTGGGCGGCGTACGTGGATCAGGAGGGTCTCAAGGAAGAGTTGGAGGTCCACAGCAAGGCCAAGGAAGGGTACCTTGGAAGGATGGACTTCCTGAGTCGCGTGGAGGCGAAGAGGGAAGAGGAGAGGAGAAATGCGCGGTTAAAGGCGATGTAAACCTACGGTTGTCTCTCTGTCTGTCGCACCTTTCTTCAGCGGCAGGGACTTGACACTCCTCTTTCTCAACTTCGCCACTCTGGTGCTGTTTTAAAAGGCTCCAGTTGATTATGAGAATTAGAGAGTCAGAACCGCTCTACCCAGAAGTGAGATGGAGCTTCTGGGGAAGCTGCAGGTCTAGCTCTAGCATCAGATCCAGAATCCTGCGTGGATTCACGCCCACCTTATTCCACGAGCTACGAGTGCCTTGGCCATACATGGAGCGACGCCTCTATCTCAGGCCGCAAGCGTGGCATTCCTCGCGACCTCGATGGGCTGTATCCTTTCTCACCCCTCCGCGATCAACCCCTAGAAGAGCCTGATCGTCCAGGTATAATCTGAGTCGATATTCAGGTCTACTGCCTTCCTGCCTTCTTCGCACCTGGCACAAAGATAGGGGAACGCGGCCTTGCAACAAGCATGCTTGCCGCATGTCTTGCAAGCAGAACGACTTTTCTGGGTACAATACTGGAGGGAATTCAAGATATGTTCATATTTAAGCTGGATACATCACAATGCCACATATCTACAGGAGAAGCAGGGAAAGAAGCCGTTGCAATCCAGGGTCTGGATTCAAGCCCAAGGCTGCGAATCTAGTTGTTCTTGGGCAAGTATCTGATGCCAGAAGAAGGGCAGGTGGAGTCGGCAACTGGAAGACAAGCAGGTTAGCGAGCTGTTCGAGAGTTTGCCGTCCTTATACAGCACTTGCAGAAGCATGACATACCTGAATCGGTAGCGACGTATGTTCCGGTGATGGCGTTGCCTCTGACGTTGAAGTAGTACCAGATCTCGTTCAGCCTGTTGCCGTCGCAGCCGATCATCACCGTGTGGCCGCCGTTGGCTTGGGAAATGGCGTCCTGGAGCTCGCTGAGTCTGTACGTCTTTGATGAGGAGGGCGTGATACCAGCGGCGGCGAGGGCCTGGCGTAATTGATCGGATGTTAGCTCAATAGAACATTATATGTGCTATATCGGGGATTTACGGACCTTGTAGGTATCCAGCCCCTGGAAGAGATCCACCACCTTCTGGAAGAAGTCGCCGACCTCCTCCTGCGGGTAGTAGTCCGTGTAGCAGCTGGGCTCGATGGTGTTGATGCACGTGCCGTGCTTGTTCCATTCGTGCTCCCAGAAGCCCTCGTCGTCACCCTCGTCGTCCTTCCAGTAGGTCTGCATGTAGTCGAGCAGCTCCGTCCGGCCCTGCGCCCGCAGGATGGCCGTGATGTTGCTGTACTCGCGCGACGGGTCGCAGTTGGAAGCGTAGGTGCCGTCGCAGTTGTCGGGCCTGAAATCCTGTCAGGAATTGCATTATTTCGCTAAATAGGTATTTGGTTGATGCTTGCTCACCAGAGCCCGTGGATAGTCCACGAGTCGGACGGCCCCGTCGCCGGATCCGTGTCCCAGAACTGCGTCTGCAGCAGCAGACCCCCGGGGCTGTTGAAGCAGCAGGTGTCCGTCACCTTGGAGGTGTTGTGGCAGCTGAGCTGGGAGCTGTCCAGTGAACAGGACGTCACGTCCGCGAGGGCTCCGCCGGCGAAAAAGAGCTGTGCGGCAGCAGCGCCCAGCGCTAGCGCAGCTGCGGAGCGAGATGATGGCATTGTCATTTGTTTTATTATATTATCGTGATGAGAAGCAAGTAAGTAGACTTGGGCAGGTCAATCAATCAATTGACGTTCAAGAAAACAGTGGCGCTGTACTGTACAATAGTGAAGGGAGTGTAGATTGAATCTTTGGACCAAGCACGGGGGGAGGTACCAGCTCTATTTTGTAGTTTTCTCCTCTCCCCTCAGTATAGGGTGGGTAGTTTCCCCGCCCCATCTGCGCGTTGTTAGTAACTTATTCGCTCGACGACTCGGGATATCAAAACAGACGGATTCCCGGCGGCGAATTGCCATGACGTGATGCGATGACAACGCTGATTCGACGGGAAGAAAAACAAGCCTGAAGAAGGCTGAAGCTGTGGATCTTCACTGCAACGTCAAGTAGCAGTAGCGTTGTCAGGGAACACACAGATGGGGGCGGGGCGGAGAAAGTCCTATCTCTACATACATTAGCAGGACCAGACGACACTTGGCTTCAAGTTAGACCCGGAGGAGATATCCACGGGTATGCAATCAGATCGCTAGTGCGGGCACGTGTGATAACGGCAGGTCGACGATTTGCCAATATAATCATAATCATAATAATGGGGGCGACTGTCTACTGTATGTACCTAAGAGCGGTACCCCCGTCGCCGGACAAGGATGACAGCCCCTGAAGTCTGAAGGAATCCCCAGCCTGGTAGCAGCAGTGCTTCAGTGGCGCGGGAAAGAAAAAAGGGGCGGATGTTGCTTGTTTTGCGGCTCCAGCATCGCTCATTGGCACGCGTGTTTTTACTTGCAGGACGTTGCGTTTTGCTGATGTGGGAAAGCTGGGGATGCTGGCCGATTCGCGTCGCGATCAAAGCTCTTTAGCTTTAGGCGACGGGCAGATCCCGGCGTCGTCCCAGTAGTGGCTCCAGCCGAGTCGATTAGATGTGCATAGGTATCGTCCATCCCGCTCACGGTGTAACGTCGCTCGTTTTCATATCTCATGCTGTTTCATGATCAATAGGTTAGGTGGGTCTGTCCATGGTCGAGAGGAGATTACCATGTGTTATGTACTTGTACTTATCAAGAGACAGCATGTCACTAGGACGGATTTCGAACATTTGAGATCTGTTGTTCGCTTATCTTCCATATCATCGATTGCTGATGTCCAAGTGGCTTTTCTAAAACCAGAAACGAAAGGCGGGTCAGGTGCCCGGAATCTTTACCCGCGTGGGCAGTTTCAGGACACCCATGGATGGAACCTACGATTGTTCAAGCTTCAACACGACAAGCCGGCCGTCAGTATCTACCGACTGAACGGCAGTCTGGAGTGTTGGCATATCATATTATTCATTACATCTAAATATATTCCGGAGCAAATTACCGGATTGCAACGGGATATACCGTCGGAACACATCTGGACCTTGGCCCTTATGCCGGCAGACCGGTGTTGCAACAAAGTATGGCTGTCTATTGTGAGCAATTGATCTTATTGAAATGAAAAAAGACGGCAAACAACGTGGGATTAGATCAACTCAGATGGGCACTTGATCTGAACCGCCTTCACAGAATGGTTTGTGTCGGGACTCGAACTAAGCCGATGTCCAACGACATCACAATGCGGGACCAGCAGCCCAGCTTAGGACCAGGCTGAGTTTATTGACGGCGCTTCTTTACTCCTCACATCACCAGCTGCATCATCCAAAAGCCCACGGCGCCAGCCACACAAGCAGCGGCAGCTGCTCCCAAAGCCGCACCTCTCGCAACGGTACTGAGCTGAGCCTCAGGGCACGGCTCCTCGAGGAGGAAGGTGTTGTTGGGCCATGAGGCAGTGGTGCAGGAGGCCAGTAAAAAGAGCGCGCCCTGGTTCCTGCAGCTTGGCTCTATGGACCTGGGCCCCTGTCTGTTGGTCAAATCCAAGACTCCAAGAGTCCGCCAAACCGACCAAGATAACTACCGGTCGTGGCAGCTAACCTCAATTCACCTTTACAATCTTTCAGAGGCAACGGTTGACCATGTGTGCCTTAGTGCAGATCTTGCTGCCATGCTGGGCAATCATCTGTTGCATATGGACCATGCTGGTCGGCCAGAACGGCCTGCTCTAGCGAGCGAGGCCTGGCAATCAGAAACAGCCCTGCTGCAGCACATGGGATGTCAAAATCAGCATTCAACCCTCTGTTGACAGTGAATGACCCGGAGAATTGGCTCAACAACACGGTCGGATGGAAGAATCAATGGCGGGCTTATCCATGCAACGGGCCGTGATTTGTACGTTGGTGCAGCAGCTGCTCTGGGAGGTCCGAGGCCGCCGGGAGCGGTATCACTGTTGTAAGTAATGATTTTTATTATCTGACCTGTTACATACACATTCAACAGCTATTTCATTCAAGTCCTTGCAAAATATCCCTTTTGAATATGCCTTGCCTGTGGTGATTGACCAACGTCCTTTTTTTTTTCCAAGGGTGCGAAGTGAATTTATGGGCAAATAATCTCTCTCTATCGACTTCAATCACGCTGGTAGTGAGAACAGAGAGGGCCGGCGAACAGCCGTCTTGATCTTTGCCAATTCGCTATAGTTACTATACGGAGATACGAACGGTTAACCGCTTGCCTCGTTCGGGCCGAATGGGCAATTATGACTGTTCTAGCTACTATTTTATTATTCCCTTCCTTCTACTAGCCCAGTCCTGCCTGTCCCTTTGACGTTGAGTCCATATACAGTCAACTCTCCTTATAACGAACCTCCTTATAACGATGTTCTCCCTATAGCGATATTTTCCGCCATCCTCAATTATTTTTTTGCATACAAATTCCTCAATCTCTTGATACTTGCGATATCGTTACCCTTTGGCCCAAATATCGCTATATCAAGTCAATCCAGGACCAATAAAATGCCTCATCAGCCAATCTCAGAGAGTCAACAGAAGGCACTACGGGCCTGGTATTTTCACCAATATCCAAGACCTCGTCAAAAGGACTGTATAGAGTGGTTTACAAGCAATTTAATCATCAGATAAGTCAGTCTACAGTCTCAGAGAGCCTTTCCGAAAGAGTACTGTCATACAGCCTCAAATCTCAACCCTACCAATGGATCCACAGCCAGACATATCAAGCCTTTACCATAGGGCTCGGGAGGCAGGTCAAATCAGAGATATGATGAGCCTTAGCAACTTTCTTAACCCCCCTGATGAGGATCTTATGGAGGGGAGCGCTAGGATACTCTACAGTTAATTATTGCCTACCATACAAGCGATGGAAGCAGGGATACTATGAGGAGCCTAAGTCTGATATTGAGGAAGGAACAGCACCCATAGTGGTGCCATCTCTATAACAGGCTCTAGAGGGTCTTTGTATGCTTCTTTGCTATAAGGAGCATTGTGAGGATACTAGAATCGAGGCTATAAGAGCTTTGGAGAGGTCGGAGAGGGAACTAGCTTCTAAGGAGCTTAATAATAGGAGTCAGGGCACTCTAGACTCCTGGATTATATAAGGCTTCTATATAGCGATATCTGGTTATAGCGATAATTTTTAGTTGCCGGGATTAGATCGTTATAAGGAGAGTTGACTGTAGCTTTAAACTCCTCCATAGATCTCCATTCATCTAAATAATCATTAACAGTTAGTTAGAGGCCCCCGCTTATGATCTACAAGTCATGGCCTTCCATTTATTGCCTGATTTCTAGTCTTAATTTCCAATTCCTCCTCACCTCCCCGTTACACCCCGTTCATCGATATATCATTAATCATGTTATAATCAACCTCATGAGCAGCCTCATAATCTAAATCACATGATTGTAGATCACATGAGATAACTTAATTCTAAATTGATAAAGCTTTCTAATGAGTGTATTATTATCTGGGCAACTTCCGCCCACAAAGTTTCATAAGATAAAGACTGTTAAGGAAGCTTCCGTTAAGGCCTGAAAGGAGCTATCGCAGGAGCATATTCAGCAATAATTTGAACAGATTCAGTCCAATATTCAAGAAGAAATAATAGTTTATTCTGTAATTAATGATACTCAAGTACTGTAATATAACAAGAGTAATTTAAGAGAATCCGCAGACAATGAAAAACACACTCCCCCGTCCACTATCACTGATTAGAGTTTCCAAGCTTTCTCACCATCCTCCGGCTTCCTTTCCGTTGCTCAGTGCTGACTGTCCTTGGTAGGAATCGACATTGCCATCTTTCCACAGTTTCAAGCAACAGCCGTGGTCTCGGTCGGCGTCATCTCGAAATTGGCGGGCGGAGCGGCGAAGGCGTTGTAGACTGCATCAGCGTACGCAGTGTAGGAATACCGTGCGCTACAGAAGAAAAACAAAACAGTCAGCACCTCCATCCTTCTCTTCTTTACTACTCAAACAACCACGTCTATCCATTTTCCACGTACCCGTCCTGATACCCCACCAGATAGTTGACAGCAATCTGCTTGGGCCCAAATTCCGGGTGCTGCTGGTCGCGCTCGAGGTACTTCGCGGCCACGCCTACGTTGTTGTCGCCGCCTTCGAGCAGGCGGCAGGGCGTGAACTGGCTACCGTTCTCCATCCCGGAGCAGTACGCCTTGACTCCCGGGATGTCGGACGTCGCCGGGATGGTGACGTTGAAGTCGTAGCTGCACTGCCGGGCGCAGCCGCCGTTGTAGTTGGTCACGCTCCATTTCCAGTTCGAGGGCGTGCGCCCCTGCTGGCGTGCGACGAGGACATTGCTGCTGGGCGCTGCGAGGGCGCTGCCGGCGGCGAGAAGGACGAAGAGAGAGGTGAAGGAGACCATTTTTGTTTGTTATGGTTGTTTGGATGATGGAGGTGCTCGGCTCGTGGAAAGAGAAGAAGGCTTATTTGTTTTCTGCGAGTATTAGAGCTGTCTGTCTGACTGAGTGATGGATCTGTTCAACAGCGAGGAAGATGAATCCACCTTTATACGTCTACTGCGGTTGACCCCGGGCAGAATCACTGGTCTGCCAAGCCAGATCCACCGACAGGGGTGTTAATTTGATGCTGCCTTACGGGGTAGATGTTGCCCATTAGACAGCTATCATAGCGGTGGCAGTGACGTCCTAGGTCCTTGGCAATATCAAGGCTAATTGAATTGGGTGAGAACGCTGGCAGTGATACGTTGGAGGGAAGCATCAAATCAGCAACCTACCTAGCATACACCAGGGATTCCTTCTGAGATTCAGGTATTCACTATTTACCTTTTTTCCATCCGCCCTTTCCTTGAGGCATTTGACGCAGCCCTTTTTAACCCGATGTTCTATCCATTGTCGTATATCGTTTTTGCTATATCGGTATATTGTACAATGATACCGAAAGTACGGAGAACTCCATACGCCGATGATGTACCGTGCGCTCGTTGAATCGTCAAGAAAGCCTCTAATTGGAAGGGATCTTCATTTCCAGAAAGCTGCCGCAAAGCTGCTGGTGGAGACCTGTGTGGGATTAATAACAACAAAGGAAAAGAATCAGCTGGAAAGGGACAAAAAAAAGGCGGTGCTGAGGAGATCAATGACATCAAGAGAGGCTAGCTTGTGGGGGCACTTTGTGAGACATCACGGAGATACTCCGTAGAGAGCACCTGAAGTCTAAACTTATCAACCTTAGAGTATGGAGTAAAAACTGGAATTGTAATTAGCGTGGTCCACCTTGGCTAATTTTAAATTTAGTGTTTTTAGCATATGGACTAAAAACTCCACACTTTCCTTGGAATAGTTAGTCCTTAAGGCTGCCCAGACTTCCAAGCTGCCTTGCTGGGGAGCGCCAAGCGGCTAAAACCTCCGATCAATGACCTTCATGGAGCATTACCATCGGCGTCGCCGTGACTCTCTGGCCATTATGACCATTTGCCACCGGAGTGTTGATGGTGACTTCTTCAGAGTATGCGTTTGGAAGACTACCTACCTAGCTGTTACATTGACGTCGTCGTTGTCGTCGCGGTGAACAGGAGAGACGTCGTCAGATTCTTGAACGCGAACGCGAGAGGTATTGCGGAATTATGTAGGTGAACATGAGAGATGTAGTTGGATTATATATTGAACAAATCAGCTCCTTTTGTATGTACATGTACAGTACCAACAGGATCGGATCGGAAACCACCAAGGAAGCAGCCACGCTATGATGTAGGAACAGGAAATGCTTTTGAAAGACACATCAAACAGAAATTTAGGCAGCAATAGCAGAACTGTCGGTCGAACAACAGAAACAGAGTTTGTTGAATGATAAAAATATCTTTGGCGGTGAGATTCTTTGCTGAAGAAGTAAATAATGACATTGAGCGATCTGTTCAGGTACATGTACCTAGGTATGTTCATATCCCTTTTTACATGTACATTCAAATTCAGAGAATAGCTGATCTCGTCCAGTTCCGCATTGATTTCACGCAGACTAAGTTACGCCTGGGATACCGTGTCCCCGGACATTTGAGCTTCGTTTAGAACGAGGACAATGCTATCCGTCCTGCCTGCTTCCGCTTCTTGCTTGAAACGCAATTGACACCACTACTAGTGACATGTGAGCAGAAGTCCGACCGATAATTGCCAAAGAAAATCCGATATACTTATCTCTCTACAACTGGTAGGCTCAAACCATTTGAGACGGATACTCCGCGTACACATGATGGCGATACGGAAACGGCCTCGTTGTTTGAAATTGAAACCTGCGAATTCTGGTTAGCGGGCCTACCAAGTTCTGAGAGAAAAAGAAGCAAGGCTCTTGCGAAGAAAAATGGCATTGAAATCCAATCTTTAGGAGTTGTATTCAGCGCCACCGGGTGGACGGTACTCAGCCACCCCCGTTTGTGATCCGCATCAGATAGTGTAACGACGCATGTGCCCTCGACTGGGGGCGCAAGAATCCATTCCCCGCTACGCTGCAGCCCTCTGCAGACATCCTGCCACAGCAGCGCGAGGCACTGCAGGTCCGTTGTGGCTGCCCAGACCGCCATTGTCCCTCAGGACTGCCGCCGTCTGCTCGTTTTTTGCAGCTTTGGTTAAAAGTTGAGGATACCGTAGGCAACGGAATACGTGGTCGAATGGTGGAAGGCATTTTCTGGCAGGTCAAGCGTCAGGGAGAAGATCCCTACAAGTCGTCGGGCCAGAGTCAGGTATGCTGATTTGAAGCCTGGCAAGTTAGACGTCTTCTCCCGGACGAAGTTTTCGTGGCGGATATCTGCAAGGACCTCTCTGAAGGGATCGTAGAGAGGTCAACTGGGTGCGGAAAGGAGTCGTACTTGGGGTCGTAGTCAGGGGTGATCGCCAGGCAAACTCTCTTCCACGTCTATATAACTAATGTCGTACAGATCCAGGTGGAAAGGGTTAGGACTGTTCAAAAAAAGCATATGCGCCGTATTATGATCTACAGTGCAACATCTGCATAGGTATGCACGATCCCGATTCTGTCGGGCTGGCCCAGCGTGCCCCAAACGACTTATGTCCGTTGAAGAATCTAGACCGAGAAGCGCTTGAGCGCTCTTTGACCTCCTTAGGATGGTTAAGGAAACTATGATCTCTGTGAGTGCAAGTCCATCTAGTATCTACCGAAAAGTACATTTCGCAGTTCCTTCTCGAATTTTCAGTCTGCAATTCCGTGGTTCCTGTTATATGTAGAAGGCGGATCTGCGCAGTGACCGCCCTCTCAGCGATGTAGATCGGTTCCAGATTGATCACAGGGATCTCTGATTCGGAGCATGGCAGTGGGAGTGCCTTCGAGACGGTACCATAGACTGGACTGTAGGCGGTGCGGAGGCGTAGTTAGAATGTCTCAGGTGCGGTAGCCATGTTCTTTTTGTTTTCGTGTGCAACGTAGGCCTAGCACAATGATAGCATAATCAGATTAAACGAGATGGATGCCCCATCATCCGGGGATATTGTACAGTATGCATCGTGCAAGCTCCCTATCTTTATGAAGTCGCAAGCGTTCATATGGGCAGTGTTTGAAGGACAGTAAATAGCATGGAGGGACCATTGGAGCCGGCGGAGGACCGCTGCTCGAAGGTCGCTCTTAGCTCACCTCCTATTATACAAAGGCCTCGGCTAGAGCACTCATATCGTCTTATCCCGCTGTACCCCGGACAACGGACAAACATACTACTAATCCATTCCAGAGGCCAGTGTGATGTCAAATGACTGAGTGCAAGATAAAGCGTCGAAGAAGAATCACATCTGGTTACTACATCTAGGAAGAGACGATGACAATCATTCATCTTAGCGACTCGAATCCTCGACAGAGCCTTCATAACCGTCTGAGGCCAATCACGATTATCCTTTCTCGACAGAATAAGGGGGTTTACAAGATTCAGAACGTCTCTCTTCATTGAATTATCCCCTGAGTGGAGGAGGGTTCCAACACCTCTGAGAAACAGCGGTCAAGACAGTTCTATCAGTAAGCTTGGTAGTACTACCTTTCACAGAACTTGCGGGCACCCGAGACTTACAACCCCGGCTTCTTGCAGATAATCCTAAAGCTTGAACTGACTTGCGATTATACAGATACTATCCTTTAACAGTTACTATCGCAGTCCACGACTGGTCTTACAGGCTCGATCCATACTTCTACATACGTCCTAAGCATCCTGGGCCCAAGGAGGTTGAACAGCCGTTATACATGAACCTAATCATCGAGCAACTGACGATACTGCCATTAGTTAGATGGTCAAGTCCACTACCTAACGACAGTCGATAAGGATATTTGTGGCTGAATATGGATCTCACCCCGTCTTTGGTTGGGATGACAGGTCCTCCCACTCCCCAGACCCAGCATGACGGCTGATCCGCAACCATCTAAGGCTTATGAGCCACTCGTCCAACGCAGTCTATTCTCGCAGTGTTACATTTTGTCGTCCATGCGGCATTTTGGATAGTTTCGAATTGAGTACGACATCTGGTGGGTCAAGGTTGGCATGCTGCTGCATCCAAAGATAGGTTCGTACTCAGCTGAAGATGTCAACGTTCACTGCTGATAGCATTTTTTCTGCCCATTCAAATCACGATGCCATTATCATGATCTGCGATTTTTCAGCTTGACAGAAGTTACTTTCATGCGGTTGTACATTGCCAGAACTCAGCCCCAAGGGCTTCGAGTGACAAGACGCCGAGAACGGTTATGGTGACGCCGTTTCAACAAGATGATGCCTGTCTTTCCACCCTTACCATATCCTCTGTGCTTCCCAGTGTGACGACCCAGATGCTGTGGGATAAGCTAGAGGTAAAATCAGGCGTCCAGGACAATGATGGGTGTTCCCAATTGACATGTTATTATGGAAAGCGGCCCGCTTTCTCCACGGTGCCCACTGGGTAGTAGGCATTTCTCTCTTTTCAGACAGCAGATATGACGGGCTTTGCTTCGAGGCTGAAGTCCAGGCTCGTGATTCACGAAAAGAATGCGAATGGAGAGTTGCAACCCGTCGATTTCCTGAGCAATGAGGATATCCGGCCGGTCAAGATCCAGGATCGAACGTGGACTTTCAGCACGTATCTCATTTTCTGGTTCTCCGCCATCGCCACAGTGAGCAATTGGTATGTAGCGTCCGTGGGTCTATCCGTGGGATTGAGCGTCTGGGAGAGTATCGGATGCATGTTCGGTGGTCAAATCCTCGCCGGGATCCTCGTCGCTTTCAACGGTCGAGCGGGCGCCGTTTACCGTATCGGATATCCAGTCTTTGCGCGCGCCAGTTTCGGAGTATACGGTGCTTGGTGGCCAGCGTTCAATAGAGTTATCATGGCCATCGTGTGGAATGGCGTCAATATGGTGCAGGGTGGACAATGTGTATAGTATGTTTGGATTCGTGCTATCGACATGGAGCAATATCCTCTAACTTCAGTCATGATAGCGTAATGCTGCATGCGATTTTCCCCAGCATTGCAAGGATGAAGAACACCATGGGACCGGGTTCTGCTCTGAGCTCTGCACAGATGATCTGTTTTGCTGTCTTTTGGTATATCTGACACCACCAACATAGCTTTATGGAATATGCACTTTGGAATTATTCTTACTGACGGGAAATCTAGGATCGTCGTATGTGCTTTTCTTGTCATTCCAATACCGAAGATGAGAGGACTTGTCTACGCAAAACTTGTTGTCTTCGTCTGCTCGGCAATTGCCATGCTGGCATGGACTCTTACACTCGCGGGTGGGATCGGGCCAGTCGTAACCCAGGGTTCCACGATTCACGGAACTGAAAAGTCCTGGATGCTTGCCAAATTCTTTTGGCTTGGCCTTGCCTCCTATGGCACGTTCATCTCAAACGCGGCAGACTTTCAAAGATATGCTCGACGGCCAAACGACACAATCGCGGGGCAGGTTATCTCCTTCCCCCTTGCCAACCTCGTTGTCATGTTGGTCGGTACGATCATCGCAGCAAGTAGTCAGATAATCTTCGGGGAGGTCCGTATATTCCTCTCCTGTGAGGGTCTCGGCACTCAATGTCTATACTAACGTTGAACAGCTTGTATGGAATCCGCTTGATGTGCTGAACAGATTAATGGAAGGGGAGAAATACACGCCTGGCAATCGTGCTGGATGCTTTTTTATCTCATTAGCTTTTGTGTACTCGGGGATTTTCTCTTCCATCTTCGAAAATTTCATTCCGTAAGACTCGTTCAAATTCAGCTCTTTGCATTCTTTCCAACATACTACCTACCTACCGCTGTCTGGCTTGCTGATGATCTGCTAGAGCGGGAAACGACATCGCTGCTCTTTTGCCAAAATGCTTGAATATTAAACGAGCATTCTTCGTTTGTGCAGGTACATAAAAATTCTGTTTTGTGCAGTCATCATATTCCCGAAATTCAACGACCAATATATGGTCGAGCATATTGGAGCTAACATCTTGTCTTAGTCGTCTCAATTGCAATCTGCCCTTGGTACCTCCTCGCATCCGCATCCGTATTTATCAATTTCCTCTCCTCATACCAAATCTTCCTGTCCGCGATCGGGGGCATCCTCATCTGCGATTACTACGTCATCAACCGCGGCGACCTGGTAATTTCCGCCTTGTACACGCGAGACCCCACGGAACCCTACCACTTCCTGCACGGCTTCAACCTGCGCGCGTTCGCGGCGTACATCGTCGCCGTCGCGCCCAACTTCTACGGCTTCCTCAACGCGCTGGGCGTGCCCGCGCCGGCCGGGGTCGAGCGGTTCTACTACGTCGCGTACCCGGTGGGCTTTCTGATCGCGTTCTTCGTCTACTGGGGCCTTTGCCTGGCGTTCCCGCCGCAGAAGATGAACGACTGGCGGGTGTGGAGCGAGCCGAGGGATTATGTCGATGAGCATGATCCTTCTGGGCCGTTGCAAGGGCAATCCTGCCAGTCCATGTCCATGGGCGATAGCGAGGTGAGACGAGTCCTCGTGACTGGAAAGAGCAGTTCAGAAAAAGCGTAGGCTCGTTCATCATTGTTGTCACAGAATCTGAAAACTCGGTCATAGGTATGGAATTAAGATATAAAGTCCTATAGAAACTTCTCATATGAAATTCAATCCTAAAGCTCTGTAGCACCCGCACACAACACAAGACAGAATAAATGCAAATCAATGAATAAACGTATATTATTTCTTCACACTTCATCAATCAGGCCCAGGGACTTTGTTTCTCCTGACTCAGACTGTTGAGCTTGATTTTTGTTGTTGGCTGCACTCCTCGGCAAGCATGGTGACATATACCTGCATGCATTGCCTCGCGCAGAAGAGAAAGAGTCATCATTGTCCAGGAGATGGGAGAATAAGACATTTTCCTGAGCAAGCAGCAGTGACTTCTTCACGCAGATTCTTGAGAGAGATAGGTTCAATGGATGAGTGAATGGATGAATCATCATATTAAGTCCAGACTCCATTAGGGTGCAGAAGATTGTATTTTTTTGCCTCTCCTCTTGTCGCATAATGGACGTCATGTTCATCATGATCAGCCACTGCCACAACATGTGATGAAGTGTGACACTATAGGGCGTGCACTGGTATCAAGAGACTCCAAGGAATCATGATACTCGCAGGGCAGCCTGAGTGTACTGTAGAGAAAAATACACCGACAAGAGTCCAAAAGTCAAGATCCATCATTCAATCTGTGTCGAGCATTGTTAATATTGTTGCACACTGTGAGTGTAATAAAGTAATCGTGACAGTAGGTTATCATCATCGATAATAATAAAAGCCTTCTTTTGTCCCTCTCATTCTACTGGCTGGTTAGGCTCCCAGCCAGTAGTGCGCACGTATGCAAAGCATGATGATGATGATGATGATGATGAAAGCACAGCATAAAAGATATGAACAAAAAATAATGAACACAAAATTGTGCGGACAACTTTCCTGACTCCAGGTAGCCAGTTAAACCACTGTTGCATTTTCTTACATAATCACCACAACTCGACAGGAGGTATGCGTTCCGATTGGTCAAGTGTAAATCACTCCCTAAAAAAGAAATGTGATGCAATCCACCGCCCCTGAGGTCGTGGATCTGGCATCAACGGTTTATGGACCAGGGTCGGGTCACTGACTGACCGGGATCTTGGTATCTGATACTGATGCTTGATTTTTTACTTATCCGGAACCTTTTCTTGCCCGCAGACATGGAGTGGAATTGAATGAAGATATAGATAGTTCAGTTTCACTGATTCAGGTCCTAATGTACTACTGGAATTCTAAGTCATTATATCATACCGAGTTCTCCAGAGTCCGGACATGTAGAGACAGGTATGTACATACATACATATGTATACCTCAAGTGGGAAGGACGGGTCTTCTTCTCTCATCTCTGCCTAGCAGATTGGTTCAACGTTTGAAGTATTCACTACTTACGTATTTGATATTTTCTATTTCTGATAATTCCAGTTTCTGGCTTATGTATGACCTTAGGGTTTACCTGCGGCGACTATATCTCGACGTCGACCACCGTCTTCACATTCCACATTGGCACAAACTGTCGAAATCTGCGGGCACTGGTCAGCCCAGGCCCGTCCAGAACTTACAGTGAAGCGACAAGTTAATCTGATCGCGAATACGAGATGTGCACTGCGGGGTTATCCACCCGGCATCAAATCCGAAGGTTAGATACTTAGGATAGTGATGGAGAGGGCTATTATCAATTGAATTTTGACGATGAGTTTTTCCCTAGAAGCAATTTTTGCGCACTCTGTGCTGTATTTGAAAAGAGATGACGGATGATGTTTCGCGCTCAAGCCCTTCTTCTTCGCAGAAAAGAAGGAAACGCCAGCTTGTGTTTGTTTATCTCAATTTTGTTCAAAGATCCGTGTGAAAAGAAAAAGAAGGCAGAGCTGATTGATTGGCTGGATGGGTGGATTATATCACATTCCTTAGGTACGGAATACATGCTAATGTTAGCCTGAAGATCTGCCTGGAGTTCTTCGATTTCGAAACATTCAGTCTTACCTACTCCATATGGAGTAGTTAGGGAGCACGGAGAAGTGGCTCGTAGATGCTTTAGATACTGGTAATCAATCTACATATGCACCGTATGTACGGAGATTCTGCAAATCCTCAGCGTTATTCTTTTCGTTCTTCTACAATACCTAAGGGAAAAAAAAATCTCTTCGGCGGACCCGCGCACGTTCTCTGTGAGGCTCCACCGACGCAGGGCAGGATTCAGAAACAGTAATAGCAGCTGCCGATAAGCAACGTCATGGACGAGGGGAAACTTTTTAATCAACTTTAACTGAGATTTAGCACGCGGCTAAGCATTTCGGCAGCTGCTAGGTCGTTTATTGGTATGCTGCTGACCTACCGAAAGCTCGAGGATTCGTCGCTCTTGATTGGTGCCCAAAGGATTGTTGTCTATACTCCGTGATAGGTACCTAGTTACGTCTGGTTCCTTTCATTATGACGACATCCCGAAGTCCCCTAGATCTCCTAACTGGGAAGTATCAACTGTTCCCGTCTGGAACTAGTAGTAGATAGGCCATAAGGCATAAAACGGGTTTTTTTTAATTATTCTCAAGGAATCATCGATGAAGCTTGGCTGTAGCTAATTGCTTGTTTTGTTCGTCGTGAGAATTTCACTGTTCCCTTCTTTTCCTCATCAAGTAAAGGAAGGAAAAGATCATGAAGGCAATTGTTGTCGAGGACTACGGACCAGTTGAGAATCTAAAGGCGAAACAAGTTCCTGATCCGAGCGGTCCGGAGGGTCGCGATCTATTAGTACGGTGAGCAGGTCTAACTAACCATCCTCACGGCGTAAACATCAGTTGTTGACTAAATCCAATGCTAACAGGGTCGAGGCGTGTTCTGTGAATCCAGTCGATACCAAAGTCCGCGCAGGAACATACGATGATATTCCAGGTATGGCACGGAAAGAGAAAAGAAAAAGACGGCGACTTGCCTGATGACGACTCTCTTCAGATTACCACCGGTACCGCCCGCGGCCGTATCAGATACCCGGCTACGACGCTGCCGGAACAGTCATAGCAGTGGGCCCCGATTGTAACATCTTCAAGAAGGGCGACGAGGTCTACTACGCCTGTAGTCCGATAAGACAGGGATCGTACGCGGAGTATCAAGTCGTCGACGAGAGGAGGGCGGGCCACAAACCAAGGACCTTGGACATGACGGAGGCAGCTGCTATGCCGCTGACATACCTCACCGCGTACGAGGCACTAGTGGAGCGACTTGAGATTAAGAAAGGGGAGAAAGCTGCCCTGCTCATCATCAATGGGGCGGGAGGTGTAGGCGCCGTCGCAAGCCAGATCGCACGCGAGATCCTCAACTTGCCGGTTGTGATCACGACCGCTTCAAGGCCGAACACGATCGAGTTCACGAAGCGGATGGGAGCAACGCATGTGTTGAACCACAGAGAGGATCTCGAGAAGCAACTGAAGGAACTGAACCTGGAGGTACCATTGAAGTAAGGGGGACCTAAGTCATTGCTTACCGGATCTTTCACACTCCCTCTCTGCTGGCTAACCAATGCCGAAGGTACATATTCATGGCCCATACGACCGACGAATACATGGAGGTCTGCGCACGAATCGCAGCTCCGTTTGGCAAGATCTGCTCGATAGTGCAAGGCCAGGCGAAAATGTATGGAACACAGTTCTTGGCCAAGTCTCTCTCATTCGTCTGGTGTTTCCTTGGAACGAGATCATTGCACCAAGTGGATGTAGAGTCGCACCATAGGATCTTAGAAGAGTTGGCGGAGCTGGTCGACTCTGGGAAAGTCAAGTGCCATCTTGTACAGCGGTTGAGACTGACGTTGGATGGTGTCCGAGAAGCACATAGGATCATCGAGAAGGGTGCAAGCATCGGAAAATGTGCTCTTGGATTAACTGAGCAGGGGAACGGAGAGTTATTTGTCTGATGGTCGTGCTGTTGCTCGGCGCAGATGTTGTGGAGATACGTTGATCTCATGAAAATAAGCGAGTGCCTGAATAGAAATCTTCAGAGTATGTCATGATTCATCTTTAGATGAGTCGCGAAACAATATCTTATCATCCTAGAGCTGCAGGCCCCATTGTTAGTAACATTAGTATAGAGCTGGCAGCCTCCATGACCATATTCCTGGGGGATGAAGCACGAGAGTATGGAGAAGTTGGCCAATTTCAATGAAGTAAGGGGGAAATAATACACTTTTGTTTAGCTAAGTATCGCCTAGTGGCTCCAATCCAATGCCAATTATTCCACACAAGTATTTCACGAGCAATACAACATGATTGGTGATCATACGGGAACAGAAAGAGAAATAGAGAAGCACAAATTAGCCACCCATCCCGCCCGATATCCACAATCCAGTATCCAAAAGATGCAATGTGGAACAAATATAAAAATCCAGACAGCAAAGAGGAACTATGCCACATAAAAAAAATGCGTCTCAAAATTGCCCGCGGTGTGTTGTACAAGGGCACCGCAAGGCGCCAGTCAGGGTCTGCCTTGCCGTGTCTGTACTGTCTAAAGATAGAGGAAAAAAGATAGCCTCCCAAGTAGTATAATGGTGGCCAATCGAGTTCTGGATATTTATCGTGACACGGCCTCTCCATCAGCATCCTGGCTCTGAGACATCGGGTCATCGAGCGTCGAGCCGTAAATCGGCCGACCGTCAGGTGTCAGTTGGCCACGGAAGTCAGGATCGTAGTCTGGACTTGTCTCATCCAACGTGGCAACGTATCTGTTTCGACCTCCCCGCTTGCCGTGCGTCTTGGTGTAGTGTGCATTGAGGTTGTCACACCTCGAGAAGGCCCTATGGCAACCCGGCACCCAGCACACATATGGCCTTTCATTCGAGTGACTCTTCATGTGTCTCTTGAGATGTTCCTGCCGCTTGAAACGTCCCTTGCAACCAGGCTCTCTGCACCGGAACTGTACCTGTTTGAAAATGGAAGGGAGATCCTCCAGCTTCATGCTATGTTTCGAGGGTTTTTTCTTTACCGTCTTCTTCGTCGAAGGCCGTCGATGAGGCCGTTGTTTGAAGCTCTCCTGAAGTTCAGGGGAGATTTGCAAATTCTCTTCGTTGTAGTCCTGAGTACTTCCTGACACGCGAGTCATCGCACTGTCGGTTCTAGACGGTGTTGTCAGAGGGCTCGACCTCATAGATGCCGTTGGCGTCTGCGTTCTGAGGCTGCTCAACGGGGAGGGAAATGCCGAGTACGACGGTGGAGGCGTCACGGGGGCATCAGTGAATGCTCGAGAGGGAATGACCGTTTGGGGCGAGATGGTTTCAGCGGATGACGTCCACTGAGGGATGCTGTTCATCGACATGGAATTGGACAGGTGCTCCTGCTGGTGGAAGATGGGTTGCGAGAGACAGGAGTTTGAGGCAGATTCAGGAAGGAAAGGCGTTTGGTTATTGCGGCAACAGTTTCGTGCCATCTGGGGATACTGCGTCATCGGTGGCTGACAGGAGAAGGGGTTTCCATTGTCATATCCCTTAGGCATATCCGACAGGATCCAGAATTGGTCGACCTCCTCGCCATAACTAGGGACACAGTCAAAGAGTGGCACCCTTTCTTGCACGTCCACACTGCCGTAAGGCAGTTGCATTCCGTCAGTTGATGCCAAGTCTGGCAGTCGAAAACCACCTTTCAGCGGCGTGGATGACCGTGCTGCGTCGAAGTTTTGACCCGGGAAGGACCCCTCTTCAGGCCAGTCTGGAGAAGCAAGTGATCCCTGACTATATAGAGTTGTCGGGGCTGGAATCGGTAAATCCATCGGTGAGAAGCTGGAGGCCATTGATGGACACCCGCTCGAACGCAACGAAAGGCAGTCGACGTCGATAGTGAGTCTGTCCGACATGTACTCAGACCTCATGTCTTCAGCGTCCTCGGTTTCGTGGTCGCTTTGGTGGAAGACAGGGTCGACAAGGTCTCCGCCTGTCCACTGTTAGGCTCCTGTACTCACGAACTTCATGGATGAAAGTCGGAGAGAATTCAGGACGTTGGAGCACCAAGAATTTTGCTCGCGCTCAGGTGGTAAAGAACGTGTGAGGGAATGATAAAGAATGCTGGGGTAAGTGGAGGAAGAAGCAGGCTTGGTGAATAGAGGGCAACGAGGCCAAATAACAGATTCCAGGCCTCATATGTTGAGGCCGATGGACGGAGACGATCACTCACAGTCATGCGCCATCACTATTTTGAGAGAACGTGGAGGTAAAAAGCCTTATTGATGGCCTGCCACCTCAAAAGGGTCGCGACTGTCTTGAACGAATTTTGATAGGGTTGGATGGGAACAGCCCGGATCCTCGTGCAAGACCAGCCCTTAAACGCGCTTCGAATCTAGGTCTCAGTCGAAATTGGGATCCTGAAGGCCAGCAAGGAGACCGACGGGAGAGGTTGTATGAGACTCAAAAGATAGAGTTGTCTTACTCCTGAACGAGGGAGTGGATTTGGTTTATAGGTTTCGCTGCCTGTTGAGCTTCCCTGACAGCTCGACCCTGCGGTGTGGCCCTACGACTTCCTCGCGAAGGTTTCCGAGCCTCTTTCAGCAATCCCTCACTTTTTTGCCATGCGTCGGTGGTACTGTGTTAGTGCTGGTAATCGCTAGACCGGTATGGACTCCGATAGCAGTGATGGACGATAGAATGCTCACAATAGACACGGCTCCTCCGTTCCAGAGGAACAGACGCTTCTTCCGAAAGGTGAACGCGCCTGAACCTTGACCTCCTCCGTTTTGCTGCTTCCCTTTAGGATTCCTCCTAGAGTTTACCAGCGTTGCTAAGCCGCCTGCTTCGTCTGCTAAGACTCTCCACACCCATCCTGCTGCCGGAGCGGCGGCTGGGACCTGCGTACATATGCGATACACGAGCAGAACTCTGAACGATCTGCGCGACTGTGCATTTCCATGCGGGGAAGACGAGTGGTAGGGCTCTCTGGTGGGATGAATGGCATTCTGATGCCCTGTCCAGGTACAGTGCGACCGAGCGCCACACAGGACATGATCAATGATCGAGGTACGCCACCATCTAGACCCGTCTGGAGCAAGCGCGAAGAAAGGTACAGACGTATTGCTGCGATGCCCTACCCGATAAGGCGGGCAGAAACCAGCTGGACTTCGGAGTTAACTACCAACAGTGTGAGACCAGCAGGCCCCCAATACACAGTAGATTCAGGGCAAGCCATTGAATCCTAACTGCCTGTCACCAGCGTTCCTCCCGCTGAAACAAAGCCCTGGAGAAGGCGATTGTCGGAAGCTGGGCTGAACTCCCGAGTATCAAAAGCGGGCAAATAATCTGATATGATACTCTACGTAACTCCGTATATGAAAACAGATCAGATCAATAGGCATAGGTGCCCCAAATCCAGATGGATTAACGTGTCAAATGGCTATAGCCTGGTGTAGGTAGGTAGGTAAGTTAGTCAGATTTGGAGAAGTCACTGGCCGCTGGAGGCTGAAGCCTGAGGGAGTATAGTAGATTATTGCTTGCTTGGTTTGCTAATGGCTTGTTTCTCACCCCCTTGCTTTCCGGGAAGAGTCCTTCCCTTTCCTGTTTTGGTTATGTCTCATGTATAAGAACAACCTCTTGGCAAAGAACTCATTCTGGGAAGCTCGGTTTGGGGGAAGACTTAGTTTCCCTTCAGTCTCAGGTCGAGAGCAAAATACGGTAGGTTAGCCTCCAGACCCGCACAAGCGCTTTAATAGACAAGATAAAATGGGAATCGGTAAGGAAGTAGTAGAGCGGACGAAAGGCTAGATCTCACTCCTTAGGACAACCTTCTCAGCATCTTCTTCCAGCGTGATAATAATAACCGGCAGCTTATTCAGGCGCTGATGGCCAAAGGCCGTAGAAAGGATAAACGCCCCAAAAGGAGCTATGGAACGTGCTGGTTCTCAGAATGATAATAGAATGACATTGAGGGTCAATAATAAATACACACATAATGATAAGTTTTGCATACATACATACATACACGACCATTGCCGCGAGCTCCAGCCATGCCAATCACACCGACAGTAAAGCGAAAGATGCAAAGCGGATGGGCCAGATTCGGTGCAAGAAAGGCCACTTGAACTCCTTGAGGACCTTGGAAAGGAAGCGAAGTCGAAAAAAGGGCAATAATAATAAAACGGACAAGTAGAAGAAAAGAAGAAAAACACACAGCCACCCACCCACCCAGGGTCCAATGAACAGAATTTGAAAGTCATCTCTTCTAACCGGGCTTTTTTTTCAAGGCACTTCTCTAGCCTTGCCTGTCTTTAACAATGTCCTTTCACTGCCCGTTATCAATCCATTCCTCTGAGAAGTAGTCTCTCCCTTATCCTACACAATTGCCGAGAAATTGTGAAGGAAACCGAGGACATGGACAAACAATGTGAAAAAGCCATATGCAAAAATGGTATCAAGTCTCCAGAGGCTTTCCTTTCCTTGTGCCGTTCTTGCAAGCCCGCATGAAGAAATATATAAAGAAACCACAAAAGCACAAACACGCCGCAGATGAAAACGCCAACTCGAGTTTAGAGATCCGACAGCTGCTGTATGGCCCTCTCCAAGACGGAAAAAAAGAAAGCATAAAGACTGCCCAGACGCACTACCATAACTCCCATCCCGATTCTGAACATTGGAAAAAGATCAAACAAGGGAAAAACATTATTATCATTCCACACAACCATCCCAGCCAGCATCATACCACGGTAGATGTTATTTCCCCATCCCGTTGTGCATCATATTTTGTTGCTGCTGTTGCATCATCTGCGCCTGAGCGGCAGCCTGCGAAGCGCGCTGCTGCTGCTGCTGCGCCTCGCGCTCTCGACGCATCACTTCCTGCACCCACATCCGGGCGCTCTTTTCCAAACCCGGTCCGTACTGCTGTGCAATCTGCGGCGGATACTGAGAGGGCGGTCCATACTGGGCCATGTATCGTTGTGCCATTTCTTGTCGCAGGCGAAGGAGTCGCTGCTGGTACAGCTGCTGATATCGCTGGCTCATGTTGAAGGCTTGAAAGTTTTGCGGTAGGTGGCCACCGTTGGCTTGCGCCGCCGCAGCGAGCATCTGCTGCTGTTGCTGCTGTTGGGGAGTCATTTGATGTGGACTGCCTTGGTGATGCTGTTGTTGCTGATTGTGCTGTTGCTGTTGCTGCTGCTGTTGTTGAGCCATCTGCATCTGAACAAGTTGTGCACGCATTAGCTGGGCTTGGTACGCCTGTTGGTTCTGCTGTAATTTTTGCATCGAATTGTGTTGCTGCTGCTGCTGGTGGTGATGCTGGTTTTGCTGGGCTTGGTGCACTTGCATCATGTGCTGCTGGATGTTTTGTTGAGCATGGGCATTCGCCTGCATCTGTGCTATCTGCTGGGGAGTGAATTGCCCATGTCCAACGTGACCTTGCTGCGCTAACATCTGCTGCTGCCTCTGTTGCATCAACATCTGCTGTTGCTGTGGGGTTAGTACCATGCCATTGCTCATTTGCGGCGTGCCCATCATAGCATGGTTCATCACCGGTGTCTGAGCCATGGTTGTGTTGTTTGGACTAGCATGGCCCATCCGCTGTGTAGGAGTAACGTTGCGCATGACGGGAGTAGCATGGGACATTGCTGGAGTTCCCTGGGTCATCTGCGGCGTTCCATGTCGGCTTTGCCCTTGCTGGCTCCTTGAGGGAGCCATTGGATGGCCCATGGCCCCTGGATGACCGTGTTGCAAGGCCGAGGGTGGTCGCTGCTGTGGACTTCCTGCTCCCTGGGCGGAAGCCGTTATGCTCATTGGCACGCCACCTTGAGAGGCCATGGTGCTTCCAACAAGCGGTGATGAAGTGCTGTGAGGAGTTTGGTTGCGGACTATCGGCGAAGACTGTGGTCCCTGGGATACCTGGGCCATTCCGTTGGCCTGAGTCATGGCTTGTCTATTCTGCTGCTGCGCTGCAAGCTGCGCCTGTGCTTGTTGAGCGGCGAGTTGTTGCCTCCGAGCCTCCTCCTTGGCATTCTCTTCGGCTTGCCGCTGTTCCAAAGCACGACGCCGTTCTCTTTCTTGCTCCTGCTGCTGCCTCTTAGCATGATCTTGCTGAAGCTTTCGTTCATGCTCCCGTCTCGCCTTCTCTTCATGCTGCATACGAATATTCTCGAGAGTTTTGAACCTAGAGAATCGCGGCTCAAACGGTGCAACACCGCCTGCGTCATCGACAGCAGACTTGGCACCGCCGGCAGTCGCTGAGGCAGTAGGTTCAAGCCGTTCATCCATGATAAGCATAAACCTCTCCTCCTCAGCAGCCAATGCCTCATCGGCAGCAAGCTCTGCCACTGTTCGTTTTCTCCTCTTCGGTAACGGAGGAGGATCACGATGCAGTGGGCTCTCTAGGAATTTGAGCAAGTCGTGAACAGCGTCAAGACTATCCACTGGTTCCAAATAGAGAGGAGGGGCCAACGCCCGGATCAGCTTGGCTTCACATTCCAAAAGATCCTGTGGCTCAACAAGCATCTTTTGTCTCTTAGGACCACGCTCAGCTGCGTTCGTTGTTGACGACGAAGCCGACTGATGAGGAACAGTAGTAGATGAAGGTGTGCGTGAAGCACCATGGGAACCAGTTTGTTTCTTGTTCGCTGCTCTGGGGTCAGGGGTCGTAGATAGCAGAGTCAACTCTGCTAGGAGAGACCGGGGAGTGGGATGCAGGACAGTGGTGAAAACTCTAGGGTTCGGAGGGGGCTGTTTATGTGACTCTCCCTCCTCGGACTCGGCCTGTGTGTCGGTTTCATGTGGTGCATCGGCGTCCTCGCCATCGGTCTTTGCATCTGATTGACTTCCGGTCGCTGTTCCTGTGCTCTTCACGTCTGTTTTACTGGGGAGTGTTTGATTTTGCTTTGGATATGGGACATAAGGCGACGGGGTCACATGCTGGTTATAATTATGCATTGAAAATGGGGCACTCTTTTCATCGCCCGACGCGCCGGACGATTTATTCGCTTGAGCCGACACGGACTTGTGGTCCACAACACGAACAATGAGACAGCCTGGGAGCGCATGAGCACAGGTAGGCTGTATGAATGAGATAGTATCAGCTCACCTTCATAGAACCGCACGCCAGCTCGAAGGAGCTCTTCCAGCATATCATGGGGAACGGTTCCCGCTCGGATATGTTCGATGATAACCTTCATTTCCGAGTTATATGGAAAGCTTCCATCTTGTTGCTCGAACCGGAAATGTGTTGGATGGAGGTGTACAGTGAGGGAGGGAGGACATTTTGCGTATTTCTTAAGGATGTAGGAGGTCGTTTTGACTAGAGGAACGACATGCATCAGTACTATGTGTTCTATGCCTCAGCGGCCCATTGCACTTGGAGCATGGGTCACCAACCGTAAGGTTCGGGAAATTTCTTAGCTACCCGACGATCAACTTCCGCTGAAGCTGTTCTTGTCGTTGGTCTCTGTGGTCGCGACGACGACGGCTCTCCCTGTTTCTGCATTTCCTTTTTCGGCCGGTTTACAGCCCGGTTGTTCGCATTGTTCGCCGCGGAACTACTGGCGGAGTTCGCAGAAGCAGATTGATTCGCGCCAGGGAGTCGCTTCGAAGCGGTCGACGGCGAGGACGAGGGCTGAGAGGGCTTGACACCATTGACCCCGTTCTGGGCGAAAGGCGGGGGAGGGCGCTTCATCTTCGGAGGGTGAGAGGCGGGTTTGGAAACGGCAGTTGCCATGCTTCGACGGGGGAGAGTCGCGCGATGCGACTGCGACCAGCGGTTCTCAGGCGCGACTTATCAAATCGCCACCACGAGGATGTAGGACACGTCCCGAGCGCCAAAGATCGATGATATTGCCGACGCGCGAGACATGTGGGGAACAGAGACACGGTGCAGGACAGCGAGGTCACCGGAAAGATCGCGGGTAGAAGTAGATAAATGAGAGGACTAGGGACATGAAAAATCAGGCATCCGTGGAGGGTCTGGCGCCGGAGGAATGTGGAACGATGGGTAGGAGCGACGCCTCGACGATGATGCTCTCCATGGGGAGATGGAGTTCTTGATGCCAAGAACTGGCGACTTGAGCCTCAATGATGTCGGGCGCATCACATGACTACCGGATCAGGATTAGCTCCTATCGAGAGGCCAAGGACATTGAACGCAGGGCCAAAGCTCAAGCATAACGTCTATTCTATTCCTGTCACCTGAATTGCCTTTTTCGACAGGTAAAGGTTCTTTTATTTAAGTGGTCTTCCTTTTTCAGGAATTTATATTTGGCGATACTTACTTGTAATCTCTATCCGCATACCTACGTAGATGTACGGAGTACCTCTCAGCAATCTAGCTATTACGTTAAACCGGGAGCGTAAATTTAAATGAAGACCCCGATGTTCACATTCAACCTGCAGCTCCCCTTCGATTGAAGCCATGCTTGCTTGGACTCTCAGTGCAGCTCTCTCATCATGATGCTCCGTTTTGCTGCTACTAGACCCTCTGCTGCTGTGTGCGGTCTCAGAAATAATATAGCAAACATTCGACACTATTATCCAGCTACAGCCGACTTCATCCACTACGGTCCCGATGGAAAACCAGTCACGAGCAAGGTGCCTATCAGGATCGGTGATCCTGAAGAAACCTATGTCACGATTCCCCCCGATGTTGGCCGTGCTCTCCAGACTGCAAGCCTCACGGGCGATGTTTCTTCCTCTTCTCCAGAGAGCCTAGGAGACAGATTTAAGCTGACCTGTTCCACGATACTCAAGACTTTGCTTGTGGTAACTCGACTCTCTGGATTTTTTTTCCCCTACGCTTCCATTAACTGCCACTAAAACTCATCATCTTCTCTAGAATCGTCACAAACTTGTCCACGTCTAAAAATATCCAAGGACCTTCGACGTCAGACAGACACAAAGTCCAGCGACGCTCTTCCTCTATGGAAAAATGCACACACTAGCTATTGATGGAACTGCCCATGGTAAGTCACTCCACAATTTGATGAAGTTTATACAATATTCTGACCTCAATTAGCGTACTTCGCTGGGATAGCAAGTACAATAGGTCCGGACCTTGGACCCGTTCTGGATAAACTGAAGGATATGTGATCAAAACCTCGAACTGCTTGAAGTTGTATGGTTCGAATTTATCCTTTTTCATCTTTTTTCCTCCCTTTTTTTTTACTTGTTATCCTCAGGAGCCAGGCATGGGCGTCTTTTCTCAATGACGACAGGCTGCAACGGGCAACAAGGGTGTTGAGGAACTTCTAAACTGCACTTTTCACTGCTGGTTACAGTGAGAAACTTCAATCAGCACATTTCTTAATTGGCTTCTGTCTTCGATAATAAGGTCATCGTATTGCTCACGAGTTACGGTTCAGCAAAGACAAGACCGATGGCACAGGTTGCATTCCGAACAGACAAAACTATGGGGAATCAGATTGCCATCATTCATTCAAAGAATAAAGCATGAAAAAAAGATAAGTACATCAGATTTCATACCATAAGTTACCAAAGAGCAGTTCAATGGTACCCATTAATCATAGCCGGAAACTCGTCGTCTCCAATCCTCTCCTGCCCGGAGTCCATCCACAACGTCAATCCGCTTCCCTAGACCCATGACCCCTTCCTTCTGCCACCACTTTTCGCCCTTATCTGCAACATCAGATTCATCCTCGCTGTCAATGAGGTCACCGCGCCCGCCTTCGTCGCCCACAACAACCACCACCTGCCGTACCCAGCCAGAAATGAGCTGGACATTCTCGCCTTCATTGCCAGTCAGCGATTCTTGAATGTAAACAATCTCCGGTGAGAGATGTCGCAGAATATGCACGTGGCCAGTGGGCGTGCTGAACGGCATGATCATGGTCTCCTTCTCAACAATATTCTGGGCTTGGCTGTACAGGGTTTTGAAGAGGGGAGTTGCCCCTTCGACATCATCGGCGGCTCGAGGCTCGATCGTTGACATTTCCGCCTCAGCAGGCTCGTTTGTAGCTTCTGCCTCTTCGGTGCCGATGTTAGAGTAAGATGAAGAGACAGAGGCTGTAGTTCGAGGGGGAGACCCTCGACTGATGGAATGCTTTAAACCAGGAGCGTAAATTAAAATGAAGACCCTGGTAGTATCTGCATCGATATGCTCAGGCAGATGGGAAAGGATAGACTATAAGAATAGTCAGCGTAAGCCCTCTGGAAACAAAACTACGACGGATAGAGAACATACAACATGCTCAGAGGTCTCAGAGGTCGATTCTTCCACAGCATCATGCGACGAAACGGAAGATACAACGATAGCCACGGTCTTCTTCTTCTTCTTTTCAAGAGGGGCTTGTCCGCCTGCTGCTCCACGGGCTGGCAGCGCTCCACTCATAGTCGGCTCTGCAGCCGTCGCCCTCGCCGCATTGTTCCTCGACTCGACTTCCTCAGACCATCTCGAATGGTCTTCGAAGTCGCCCCGGCCTTCTTCCCTTACGGAGGTCAGCGCGCCCCCGACTAGAGCGCCGGCTGCGGATATGCCCGCGGCAACTCTTCTGCTGGCGCCCTCGAAGATCTCCTGCGGACTGGGGGTGCTGCGCAGTGCGCCTTGCACGCGTGCTATCACACTACCGTCATCGGTCTGGGTTTGGCCGCGGATATCGGTTGCCGTCGTCCTGGCGGTGTCCTCGGCGCCGGGTTCGCCAGGAGGGAAGTCTTCCCCGTCTCGCTCCCGGTGCTCCTTGTTGAAATCCTCATCTCCGTCATCGTCATTGCGCTCACTCCATATCCAGGCTGCCAGGCCAACGGCCGCGATACCGACAGTCAGGACCAGAGGTACCCAGTACCCAAGCGCTGTCCGCCGGCCTGATGCGCCGAAGCCGCCCCGTCGCCGACGGTTATCTCCGAGGTAGGACATGGCGGGCGCAAGTAGCGGCTATGTATTAGGATTACACACAGGGTGGGGTATGAAAGACTGGATTCAGAAGTGACATTTCATCTCACTCTCCAAGGAAAGGAAACACAGAAAGCGAAATCAAGAGGAGAGAGAGAGCGATGGGGAAGGTCAGCCTCGGAGGTCGAGGCCAGAAACATGTGGCTGGTGACCACGCTGTTTGCCCCGTTTGTCCCGCCCGCCGCGCCCAAAAATCCGGAGGCGGGTCACGGCTGAGTCAGCAGCGCGTATCTGCACGTGATTGGGCTTGGCATCGGCGGGATGTCGATTTTGTCGTTTGATTTGATATGTCGAGTCATCCGAGCAGTTGCACCGGAGGAATAAGCCGTCTTTTGCACCGTCTGTCGCGGCTGCTGCATTGAAGTCAGCTTGGTGGGCCTTTGGTGGAATGGCCGTTATGACAGGTTCACACTGCTAAATCCTTGGGTCATATTTCCATTTTTGAAGAACCAACCACTTAGGCGCTTTCCCCTCATCGAAACCGCAATCACAGCCAAGAAACAGCTTTCTCTCTGTTCTATATCTCTTCTATAGAGAGAGTGACTCTCAGTGGCCGATAGAGTAAAGCCTGCTGTCCAGCAGGCTTGCGTACCAAAATGCCTCACTCCGTTGCCGTTCCTCACACGGGCTTCCAGGCCCTCATCCTGTGCGGGCCTGGAGTCTCCCTCAACACGTTCACCTCGAATCCCGAAGAATTCCCTAAAGCTCTTGTTCCTATTGCTAACCGTCCGATGGTATGGTATCCCCTCGACTGGTGCTATCGGATGGGAATTACAAGTAAGTATATGACTTGATGATTTTGGAGCATCATCTGTCTATGGAGAAGACATGTCCTGTATATCATCCATTCCCATTTAGATTTTTAATAATTTCTCTTAATATGTTATTTGTTTTGCACATTCCAATGTCCATCTGCCTCTGTTCCTAGCCCGACGCCTCTTCAAAACTGGACAAGATGTCTGGATGTCAACCCCACTCTGGTCATACTAGCTCTCCGTCCAATGATTCTCCAAACATACTTCTTCATTTCCTAACATGTTGCACTAAAGCTCCTCAAACTAACGAAATCCAGACATCACACTGATCACTCCCCCCGCAAGTCGGGCTCCACTGGAAGCCGCTCTGTCGCAGAACCCGCATCTCACATCCCTCCCGGCTCCGTCGCCGTCGGTGCTCGCGCCGGCAGACTTGACCTTCACCACGGGAACCGCGGAGCTTCTCCGCCTGCCCGAGGTCCAGGCGTGCATCAAGACTGACTTCATCGTACTGCCCTGCGATCTCGTATGCGAGATCCCGGGCGAATCGCTCCTGGAAGCATGGATGGTCACCCAGGCTGCGCTTGGTGGCTCTACAGGCGATAGTGGTGTGCGAGGCCCCAGGGGAGCCAGGATGGTTGGAATGGCCGGGGAGAAGAGCGGCCGGAGAGGTGGCCTCGGCGTGTGGTATCAGACCAAGGACCGGGAAGAGAGTGTGAAAGGCGAGGTCACGGACTTTGTCGCCACGGCGTCGCTAGAGCAGGATGAGGCGCCCGTCGTGCAACCACCGACAGACGGGCCGGGCTCGATACGATATGGCCTGTCGAAGCTGGTCCTTGCCATGCCGATGGACAGTCTGAAGGAGAGGATGGAGGACAAGAAGGCGTTCCTGGTCCGGCATTCGCTCGTGCGGAAGCACGCCCGGGTGAAGATGCTGACTACGTACCGCGACGCGCACATCTACCTCTTCCCGTACTGGGTCAAGGAGATGGCGAGCCGCAACGAGCGGTTTGAGAGCATCAGCGAGGACCTGATCGGCTGGTGGGCAAAGGCAGGCTGGCAGACCGGTCTGGGGGACAAGTTGGGGCTCCGCGAGGTGTTCGAGCCGAAAGATGAAGGAGTCGGCGAGAGCGGGAGTCACGATGGAGACACCCTCGAGGAGGAGATTGACCTGCAAGCCATGAGCACGACAAAGACGGGCGCTGATAATGGCACCACCACTACCACCACCGCGACCCACGAGCCTCATGAACCCCGATGGGCATCTCGAGTCACCACCTCTACCTCTCTAGACGCCACACCAGAGTCGTTGTCAGCAGAAAAGAGCAAGCTCACCATCCCCCCGATCCTCGCGTACATCCACCCCTCCCAACCCTCCGCCCCTCTGATCCGCCGCGTCGACAGCTCCGCCCTCCTGCTCTCCGTCTCCCTCCGTCTCGCCAAGCTAGAGTCGATCGAGGAGGTCGGCCGCGCCGCGGCCTCGCCCTTCGCGCACGCCGCCAAGATCGCGTACCCCGCGGGCGTGGCGCAGCGCTGCACCGTGACCAAGAACGACTGCCTGCTGGCGGAGAACGTCACGGTCGAGGAGAAGTGCGTGATCAAGGAGTCCGTGGTTGGCGCCAACTGCCACATCGCGAGCGGGGCGCGCCTGACGCGGTGCCTGCTCATGGACGGCGCCGTCGTCGGCGAGCGCTGCCAGCTGACGGGCTGCATCATCGGGCGGCGGAGCAAGATCGGCCGCGAGTGCGTGCTCAAGGACTGCGAGGTGCAGGACGGGAACGTCGTTCCCGACGAGACGGACGCGAAGAATGAGAAGTTCATGGTCTTTGAGGGCCTCGAGGAGGACGAGGAGGATGCGGACGAGGATATGGATGATGCGGGTGAGAATCTCGAGGAGGGTGAGGATGACGAAGGGTTTTGATCGTGTACGAGATCCCTGTATTGTTACCACATGTTATGGAGATGATGTCTCTCTAATGAATGAGTAGACGCCCATGGATGAGAGATTTAGATAATTTTTATGGATACCAAAAAAAAGGATTGATTGCACTAAAGGGATCATCATTTTCATTGTCATGTCTGGTCTGTACCGAAAATACAATAGAGAAAACAACAATTAAAATCACCATGCTAAGGAAAAATTAATATGACCAAAACTTAACCTAAGAGGTATGTAAACTCAAGCGTGGAGGGGAAAAAAATGAACTCTATCTGAGATTCCTTCATAGTTTGGGTATGAGTATGAATATGAAAATCGAAAAGGGAATTGCCAGCCCTGATGGAGAAAATAAAAAAAATGGTAAAGTAAAGGAGCTCTGTTGAAGGTTTGCTTCCTTCACATTCGTGGGGATGATGAGTTCGCCAATCTGGATCCAAAAAAAGGAAGAAGAGTGGAGTTCTGGACAATTAGAAGGAAAATCAGAGAGAATAAAGTCTGAACAGGTTGCATTCAAACACCTTGCAACGCCTTGCATGACTCAGTGCAGTACCGCGTGTACTGCACTGGTGAATAGTAGGCAGGCACAGTCAGTGCTTGAATAAAAGGTGAGTGAAGCCTGAGGGGTCAACTGACTAGGTTAGATACCTGATAGGCACGTATCACAGTCCCAGAGCTCGAAGAGATGGTTTTCGGATCCTACTGCTCCTACGAGGACGGGCTGCTGATCCTCCCTCCTTGTTGTTATTGTCGGCAGGCTGCTGCTGAGCGTGTTGCTGAGCCTGCTGAGCTTGCCGTTCAGATTCTTTTGGAATAATGACTCCGCTCATAGCCATGACAGCTGATTTGGACTCCGATGGAGACTTGGATTCCAGCTCTGACTCGGCAGGCTTCTCCTCACCTTTGTTTTTCTTGTCGTGTTCCGGCTTCTTTGCAGCGGTATAGAACGGTGTTAGTGGTGTCCAGTGCTGCCACTGAGTCTCAGTCCCGAGAGCCTGAGCCTTAGCCTCGGGAACAGGGGAGAAGTCTCGAGGGTACGGCGTGGGAGAGCGCTTGAACCTAGGAGTCGCGTGCCGTGCGGCTTCTTGAGCAATCATGGTGATGCGTTCAGCGTCGCTGGCCACGCGCTCACAATCGTCGGCCAGACGCTCACACTCCTCCCGCAGCACGGATAATTCCTCGCGTCGATCGGCGACTTCACGCTTCGGTACTTGGGCTCGCTGTCCTCCGCTAGGAATGCGTGGAGCCTGCTGCCGTCCAGCAAAGGCGTCCACGCGCGCGAGAAGTCGTGAATTGGAACGGATCTCCTCCGAACAGCGGATGATGTTCCTCAGAGCATTTTGCACTTCGGTGTTCTCAGGCGGAGTCTCTTCCGGAGTCTCTTCTGCATGTGACACTTTCTTCTCCGTGTTCGATGCTGTTCGCTTGGTGCCGGCTCTCGCCGTGGGAGTCTGTGGAGCAGTCTCCTTCGCTGCTGGCTTGCGCCTCGGAGTCTTGCTTGGGGCTGCTCGCTTGGTTTCTGTCTTGTTAAGCGTCGTTCCAGCCCGTTTCCGAGGAGTCTTGCCTTTTGGCTGCTGCTGCTGCTCCGGCGCTGGCGCTTCTTGATGCTCCACCGTGATCGATGGCTGCGGCTGCTGAGCTTGGAGATTGACCGTTGCTGTGTCAGCAGCAGGTCCATGGACAGTTTGGGTATTCCCGGCAATAAAAGGAACACCCTCTGCTTCAGTCGATGGGAAATGCTCCAGCGTCACCGGATCAACAAATGCAAGTATGTCCTCATGCTGTCCTCCCGCAAGCACATCGAAAAGGCCTGGAAAAGGAAGGAGTTCACCTTCATTGGTGGCAGGACCTGCTTGATCTGGTGCAACCTCAGCATTCAGCTCCGAGAGTTCAGGGGGATCAGAGTTTATCCAGTCCCTGAAAAGCTCATCAAAGTCTTTCTCTGAGGGAAGTGCCGAGTCCGTAAAGTCAGGCATCCGCTCGTCCTCGAACTGCTGCAGATCTTGCAGAGCATGAGCCAGCTGCTCGTCCTGCTGAAGGTCCCCCTTGGCTGCTGATTGCGGGGAAAATACCGTAGAATTGCCATGTTCGACGAGTTGAGTGGCTTGAAAGTGTTGCCTCGCGTAGAATTCTGCGATGATATTCAGCAAATCCGGATGATCGATGGTGATATTCAAGCTGGCTGCAATTTCTTGAACTGTCAACTGGGTGCTCCACATTGCATTAACAAAATGTGACGGCGATTCTGTACAGAGTGGGCAGGGATCATCGTTCCAGAGGGCCTGTACCTCGAACGCGTCGTGCCCTCGTGTCCCAGCTAGCGGAAAGTGCTCGTTCTGGGGCACAATGTGACCGCATTCGTGCAGATGGACGAGGAGCCGACACATGCTCACGGCTTACAGGAGATACTGTGGTTTTGTAAGTGAGAGTGTCTAGCGTTCTGCTGGCTGAGGAAAGAAAGAGGGATGCTCGCCAGATCTATCTCATTCGAAGCAATATTATAACCTAGTCTTCCTTATGGGAGATGGTCATCATGGGGTTCTGCCATCAAACAAGAGAGCTGTCAGGTAACTAGAAAGCCAATAATATTGTTGCCTCTTTATTTTGGTATTGTAAAATCACTGTTTCACGACAAAAGCAGCTCTGAGATAGGGAGAATCCGTCAGATCTATTACTGCTTGAATGTTAGCGCAAGTGGTAACGGAATACTGCAGGATAGACATCGATTTTATCTCAATAGATGAGGAGGCGAGGGAGAGCCCCAGAAAGACACGTCTCCAGAAACCGTCAACCTGTTGCGAAGACCCGTCCTTGCGATACGATAGTCGGTCGGAAGAAGTCGATGATGTGCTCTGAAAGTAGATTCTCGCGTATTGCTGTCTGTTAGGGATATGCTGGTTGCGAGGAAGGAAAGCGAAAAAAGACGCGTTCTTTCTGTCATTGTCACATATATATACCTCTGTAAGAGTCATGCGAGTCACAACGAGTCAAGGGAGTTGAGTGAATAAGGTCAAATTCATCGAGTGATTTCAAACCACAATTGACATCAGGTAAATGTCAGTTGATGCGTTGTCTTTATTGTTGCATCTATCCATTCATAGTCATATGGCCGTAGTGAAGGGACTCGTATTTACCAGGAGTTCTCATAGAATTGAGCTCATTGTTTCTTCGCCTCGTTAATGAGATACGCTTTTTGTAGTCCTGAGTTAACTTCACTGATTCACCAAGACACATATCAGTGCTTCCTGGCTCTGTTTTCAACATATCTCTTTTCAATCGTGAGAGATCTGTTGACTGTATGTTTTGTGATAAAAACAGTGCGTTGATTAAGATATGACTGAATTCAGAAATTTCGTCTGGCAGGTGGTAAACAGAAAGCACTGTTCTATGCCCAGGGGGCAGGTGGTCTTTGTCCTTGACATCTTGAGAGGATCTAAGGGAATGTTTGCCAAGTAAATGGTGTCTCGCGCATATAGGCTGATTATACAGATAGAATCTCGACAATATATCATCCAACATCGCGAGCAGCATACGAAACTCGCAAGTAAGTTGAGGGGAAAGAATGTGTTGAACAGCATAGCCAACGGCAACCGCAGATCTCTTGGCATAAACGGCAAGATAGAACGTGAGAACGGTCAACCTGCAGCGACCATGTCGCACAGAAGTCTGTCGTGTACCCAAGCCAAGACACCGCAAACTGACCAAAAATTGAAAACAAAAGACTTTGACTCAGTCCTGGGGTTTCTGGCTCTGCTAATCTCCTTTCTGTCGATCCTACTAGTGTGCACCCCGCTCATCCGAGGGTCAGATTGCGGCAACAGACGAACTTTTATCTGTTCGATTTTTATTCTTTTCATAATTTTACTTCCTCGCCATCGCAGCGGGACTGGAGGTGAACCCTGAACATGGCCTTGGCGAGGGATATTGGCTCGCACAGATTTGAGAATCGGGCCAGCGGGAAGTGGAGATTGGAGATGAGATCAGCAGTTGCAATTCTCCGGTTCTAGCTTCCCTGAAATGCTATGACGACAGGGCATCTTTTTCCATCGCCAGGCAGTGGGCACTTGCTGAAGCGGAGTTGCGTGGGTCTCGTCGCTTAAGAGCTAAATAGGTAGTTTCCGTGGTAAGCGAAGTTAGCGAACAGTAAGTATGAAGTCATAGTGGTAGTTCTTTGACTGTTGATCAGTAGTTTCGGAAATGCCCGAAGAAGAAAAGAGATCAAGATCTACATACTGTGCGGAATTAATACATATACCCTGTATGGCAATCCATGTAATCACGCAATGTAAACGGCTGCTTCAGGGACGAGATTGTGTGATTTTGCCCATGTGTGGGCTTCACGTATACCTCATTACCGAGATGGGAACCCCAAAAAAAAGATTTTCATCTGGCAGAATTAACTGCTATGAACCCTGCCAAGGCGGTAGATCTGTCGGTGAGGCAAGCGAACTTCAAAACTCCATGCGATAGTCGCTGCAACAGTGTCCAGAGCTTCAGAGGAGGTAATCTGACCGGGGCAATGTCATGCACATTAAATGAACCCGGTGCCGTCTTTCTATGCACTGTATTATGAGCAATCAGCATACCACAGGACAACAATTCTGGGCAGATTTTCCTGTATCCATGCCCTCGATGTCTGATAAGACAATCCATTGTTCATTTAGCGCCCGTTATCTGCCGTCCTTTTCAAAACTTTGTCGGCCGGAACCATGGAACATAAAGGCTACCGGCCATGTGCATCTGGACAGTGACGCAATTTCGTCAGAGACTATGCGGACAAGCGACAGCAGCTAAAATGAATGCAGATAGAATTAGCCAGGCACCACTATGAGTTGGAGACTGCCTGCAATATTGAACCCTGAAGATGGTGAGATGTGCATATATCACGGGATAGCGTTGAGTAAGACTGGACCTCGTCGTATGCTTTCGACTTCCGATATTAGATACTAATATATTTCCAGGAGTCTGTGGAGACTGAATGATATCACATTCCGGTGCAGGTGCACTCTGCACGATTGTATAGAACCGTTTCTCTCTCCGGATTATCGTCTGTATCGCCTGGGACATACGGAACTTGAGAAACAACAGTGCTCATCGATTGGGAAGGATGTTGAACAATTGGAGAAACCCATGGCGCTGGCAATGGAACTGAAGCCCATTTGGGAAATTCTTCGCATCCCCAGCTCGGGTCTTGATGAGATTGCGGGGCTAAATGTTCATAGAATAAGTTTCAAGAAAGCTTAATGAGGATGGAGATAACGTGGCAGGATCGATGGTTGCTGCTTAGTTAGCGTCGCCTGTCTTCACAGATCATCTTGGAGTACCCGTTGCGTCAGCCATTGCATATGACTGATAATGATCCTGCAACGGCCATCTCCGCTACCGTTGGCTCTTGTGCAGCAGGAGGATGTTGGCCGGAATCAGGTCAGAGGAGTTGGGCCAGAATTGCAGTGACGAGGTTGATCCATGTTGCTGGGATGCAGTTGCTTTTCCACCTGCAAACGCCATGAGAAGAAGCAGGAAGATAGAGAAGCGGAAGGAAGAAAAGCTGTCATACAGCTCTCTGACGATCATGAAGAAGAGCAGATCGGGAAGCAGATAGGATTTCTGAATCCAGCATCCTGGAGAAATGACAGGAGAGAGAGAGAGAGCGAGAAAGCAGGGAACGGGAGCGCCTGTCGGCTCTCGGCAGGTCGGATTCCAGATCTCGCGGCCCCGCAGGCGCCCAAAACGCACCTGCATCATATGGATGGCCCGGCCTGTTCCCGTTCCGGTGACGTGCAGCGCACGCGCGGCTTGTGCTGCCGCCTCTTGTTTCACTTGTCCTCGTCGCGGGAATGACCTACAGCGCCGTCAATCCCTGGTGAGACGGGGGATGCAAAGCATCATTCAACGATAATAATGCCTTCTTCGCCACCGGTTGACGGATCCCGGGCCTGGGCCGGTGCTCACGATCATTGCCTGACATTCCTCCTGGAAGCAACCAGGACAGGTAATGATTGTCAAGGAAATTGAATCACTCCGTACAACACTCGCAGTAGTAAGTGAGCGGGATCGGACTCGACGTTGCAGACTCAACGGCTGAGCAGTGCGGGGTGCGGGCTGCCGCTCGATACCTGGAAAGAGAAAAACGACTCGAGGGCAGACCGATCGCTGCTCAAGATATCAAAATAAATGCCATGGCTTTCATCCGCCGTGAGCATCGTTAGTTTCGCCACAAGCGTAGCATAAACTCTCCGTCTGACCAAGGCCGGACTGATCAAGTGCATACTGGGGGTTTATAAGACGAAAAGATGAGATAGCATAGCGAAGTACGGTGTACTTGAAGACCTAGAATGGGAGTCTTGCCGTGTTGAGCTACTTCCTTAGTAGTGCTCCGTACATACTAGTAGTAACTCGGAGTGCATACCTCTCCTGGGTGCCGGTAGATAGGTGGTGACCAAATCGGCATTGATGCCTCCCCTGGTCAAGAAGACTGAAGATCTTCTACGGAGTAATAATCTCGACTACGGTCGCCTGCAGGAACCTTGGTCCCCGGTTCCTTGGAAATTGTAACGGGGATTCGAACGCAATAATCCCCCGGGGTACGGAGTCACCGAGTACGGAAGACAAATGTGCCGGGGCCTTGCTCTGGTATCTGCGCAGGTACGGAGTACTTCTTACCTGCATACCCCGTGCGGACACTGCTCTTGGTGCTGTGTCCGTGCAGGAACTTAGGGACCTCGAAAAAAAAGAGAGATAATTGACTGAATCTGGCCCAGTCAACAATGCTCCTCCAGACATTGTTATTGTTCTATAACAATTCCAATTTTCTGATAGCCGTCATGATCCAGCAAGCTAATCTGTCCTTACGGAGATGATCTATCTGTATTTCCATGCTGCCGTGCTCTGGAAAAGCAGCGGGGTAGAGGACTGGGCTGATCATCGAGTAGAGATAGCGGTCAGTACATACATGCGTTAGATCAGGGGCAATCGTGATCCTCGGATCCGTCAAGGTTAATTGACGGCCCCTATTACCATTATTATTAATCAGTGGATGGAACCAAGCGATAAACTACTACTTATCGTTTGACACATGCTGAGTAGTAACGGGCGTGATTATTCATGGGATCATAGCGCAAGTGTGCCCTCGTCGGGTGTGCTGCCTTAGCGTTAAATAAAGACTCCGAAAATTAAGGGTTTTCTGCCCGAGCTTCAGCTGCAGCACCAGCAACGATGCGATCTGAGGGTAGTAAACAATGATACCGTTCATTTTCGTCCCATGAAACTGAATCGTCGTCATCAAGCTACTAGGATATAGGAAAGGGCAAGGTTGATAGTATGTCTCCCATATAGTTTAATAGTGGGGATTCGCAGACGACGACCATCGTATGATCAAGACTTGAGAGAGCAGATGTTATTGATCCTCAAGCTGTCAGTTTGACTCCGGAGATCAGTCAATAATTCTGTGTCGATGACGCAAGAATTCCGACACTTTCCTTCCGTGGGTCTGCGACTATTGTCCGCCAAATGAGGGGCCCGACGCTACGCGAATCTCTGGAGATAACAACACCCAGATCACGGAAGAGTGAAGACAGCGGATCCTCGTCCGTCCAGATCAGTAAACGAAGCACCCTGCTCTCGATTTAACAATCATCATCCAACTGCTTGAGCTGTGCTGCAGTTCCAGTAGTGGCTAGCTCGCTCTTCACGTGTGGTCGATTATTCAGCCACGCCGTTCTTGCAGGATGGTAAATAATCTGGATGAAGAGAAGCGCATGCACGGCTGTCGCCAAATTAATGCTTGCCGCGTTCCCCTCACGTCAACAACGCAGATAGACTCAGCCTAGCTTGCGTATAGTGGCAAAGTCGGGGAAAAATATGGCCCTATCAAGAGCAGTAGCCGTATCTTAGGTACAGGAGCTAAGTGCGCAGGTGTCGAGTCCGCCTGATGTGCCTCCCCTTAATGCAGTAGTAGTGGGTTGCTCGGCTGCCGTCCGGAGTAGCTACGTAGTAGTAGTAAACTTAGTAAAGGGACCCGGCGGACGGCCATCGACGGTTATCCTCCGCATAAAGCACCACCATTGGATCGTGTCCGTGGCGCTTAGGGCGCTGCGTCGAGAGCGGGTTGCTGCGCCATACGCCTGCTTATCTTGGCTTGTTGCGGAGAATTGTGGTAAAAGCAGGAGACGCAGTGTGGCATTATTGGGCACGGAGTATTGTAACCTTTTACCATATTATTACTGTACGGATCGCCTCTGTGTTGGTGGTGCCGGGCTCCACGATGATCGATCCCACAAAGACAATAATATTATTTTTTAATGTTTACGGGCAAGGAGGAGAGAGATGCCTTGCCTTCCAACCCCGGAAGTAGCCTCGAGTCTAGCGTCCCAAGGGTGAAAATTACCCTGGACGATGCGGCTCTTTGATATCGAACCACATCCAGGGGCTGATTTCTCTCTTTCTTTGCCACGTCAGAGAGACCCTCTGTGTATTCTGCTGCTATTTGCTGGAACAATTAGAGAAGATTCCTTACGCCATTTGCGGTGTGTTATTGAAGTAGAGTACATACGGCAGGGGATCTCTGGCATCGTCTCCATTCCCAGCAGAAATGGCATCATTTGCTTCCTGTCTCGACGCCAACCTTAATGTCCACGTCTAGATGGTGGGTCATGATCGGAGGACGATGATGAAAGGGTGTTGTTGAGGGAAAGGATCGGACCCTCGTAGACAGAAGCAGTAAAGACGCTGACTCTCTCTCCTCCGCGCACGGGGAGCACGGGTACCTGGTACCTACGCCGTCGAGCACGTTCCTGTCGAGCAGGAGGTTGACATGGACGATCATGCGAGGTAACTCGGGGCATCCATCGCTTGAAGCCCCTCGACGCCTGGCCGCGGCCCCAAGGAGGCTCCATCGCGAACGGCGTCACAGCTAAGCCGAGCCTAGCAGCGTCGCCTCGCGAAACATGGCCGGACCCTGGTGGCTGGTGAGACGGTGGACGGGGGACTCGGTCCTTGGCCCTGCCAGCACCTGGTGCATCCACCACGTTCCCCATACTCTGCGGCCAGCGAGAGACAGAGGATCGATGCTCCTTGCAGCGTGGCCGGACGACGCAGCAGCGAGGTTGTTCGAGCTGAGACCCCTGAGGCCGGAGTGACGTCTGCCGCAGCAGCAGGCGGCCAGTCGCGGCTAAGGGGGCAGACCCACGACGGCGTTCGCCGGGCTTCGAGGATCCCCCCAGAAGCGCTCGTGGATCGCCCTGGCCGCCGTAGCCCCCGCCGGACACGCTTGCCTGCGTCCCGTGCTTCTCGCGCGCTCTGGAAACCCGTCTCCGCCTCCAGTCTACTATTCCTGTCGCTCCCTGGCCTTCTCTCTGACCTCAACCCTCCTGTTCCTGCTCTTCCCTCCTGTCCTCATCCCCCCTCCCCCCTCAAACCCCTCTCCCCCAGTCCAAGAGAAAGGCCCTTCTTCTGCCTTCTTCAGAAGTCGAGGCGCCCTTCCAAGGATCTGGCTCCTCTTCTTCTGCTCCCTTCGGGTTAATGGCTTGACTCCTTGTCCTCTGCCGTCGGAGCCTTGCGTTCCTCCACCTCAATTCCCACCTCCCCCCCCCCTCTTACTTAGTCTATTTTGAGCCCTTCGTTTCTTTTTTTGTCCACATTCGTTTCCTACCCTGAGCTGAGCCTTCTTAATCCTGTATCATTATAATCTTGTTCCCTTTTGCCTTTGCAATTGTTAGCCAGGTACCGTCCCCTCCAGCGTCCCTTTCCGGTGAACAACACCTCAATCGGCTCGCATCAATGGCCCTGATCTCCCTTCCTTTCACCCACCTGACGGCACCGCGATCCTACCCCCGATGACTCAACGCGATGATGCCTGGAGCTGACTGATAGGTCCCTTCTGCAGACTTTCCCCGCCTTCCTTTCATTTCTCCCTGCACACGACTCCCTGTCGAACGTTTCTGGTCTCCGCGCGCTCCAGACATATCCTGCTCTCTGTCTCGGCCCAAGGCACGCGTTGTTACCCTCGACACCCCATAATCCCCCGCGGGAGCGATCATGGCAGCGCTGGTCCAGGCGCTCCCTCAGCAAGCTAGCACCGTGACTATGCTCCAGACCCGCCCCTCGTCCGCATCCGGCACCTTTACAGCTCCATCCCAAGCACCAAGCCAGCAGAATCTTCGTGGTCAGCAGACATCTCGGAACACATACAACGCCGCCGGTGGTTCTGGGAATTCCAGGGGCCACCAAGCCATGCCCACTGTCGCCCCTTACGCCTTCACAAGCACGCCTGGTCTGGCGAACCCTGATAGTCGTCAGACACCGAGACCGGAGAGCCCTTCAGCGCTGCAGAGCTCGCAGAAACCTTCCGCCAACGGAGTCAGCTCCCAACGCTTGCATCCTCCTGCAGCTGGTTCTGTACCTTCTTCCTCATCATCGAATTCATCCCTGCGTTCCCACGTGTCCAAAGACGACACGGCTATCCCGACAGGGCAGCGAGCGGGTGAACCTCGTCCTCTGTCCACCGTCAACCTCCCTTCATCGTCCCCGTTCCTAAACATATCCTCTCCTACCATTTCCTCGAAGCCATCGCCGGATCGCTACCGTCGCGGGAACAGGCGGCCTGAGAACGCCGCCGGTGCACAGGCATCTCTCCCGCGGGTTGTTCATCACCCTTCTGGCTCGAGCACTGGCGTGTCAAGCCACGATCCATCCTCCCAAGCAAACAACTCCACATCCCTCAATACGCAGGGGCCTTTCCAGGGGCCTGCTCGTCACGTACGCGTGTCGAGTGCAGACGACACCTCGGTCGAGAAGCCTCAGCACCCCGAGCTTGCGAAGCGGTATAGGCGCAGGAGCTTGGCAAGCATGGACACTACTGGACTGGCTGATTTACGAAACCAAATGCATTCACAAGAAACTATGTTGGTCCCTATCTCCGACCCCAAGCCTCGTGAGGAGCGCCTGCGACCTCGTTCATCCCACTCTCACAGCGACAGTTCCGATAGCGTCAGTTCGACGCGGTCGTCCAATCGCTCTGTACGTTGTTCTGCTGTGTTACTGTTGTACAATGCTGACTGGTTGGAAGGCCGTCTCGGATCCAGGTACAGTGCAGTCCGTCCCTCCTCCTAAGGAGGAAAACATGCCCTCGAGCACTTTACGCATGCCCGAGATTCCAAAGCGACAGACCAGCCCTTCGCCATTGTCGAACCAAGTGACGATGAGCCCTGTTTCTCCGGCCCCCGACTCGCCAGTGTCTCATGAGAGTGAGCGCGAGGCCACGCCGTCTGCCACTCCGAACGAGGGCTCGGCCACAAAACGTCTGGCCGAGATCACCAGAAGTGAGCAGAAGAAGTCTGGGAAGTCTAGGCTGAGGAGGGCATTTTCCTTTGGAAGCGCTGCAGATCTTCGACGCGCGACTGCCCAGAATGTTGGAAAGAAGGAGGCGACGGAGCCAGAGAAAAGCCGTAGACAGCAGCTCACTGAGGAGCTGGGTGAGGAGCAGGCTGCCATTGCGGAGCAACAGGAAGCCAGTGGGCTTGGCGAGAGCATCTATGCGAATACGGGCCACTTCTTCTCCGGTTCCACGGACAACTTGTCGGTCTCGTCTACGGCATCATCGGCGTCGGTTATGCTGCGGAAGATGAGCAAAGGCATGAAGAAGTCGACGCGATCTCTTGTTGGGCTGTTCCGCAGCAAGTCCCTCAAACACTCTACCGATCCGGCCGTCAAACAGCCGATGCCCCCGCAGGTTTCGGTGGTTAATATCGAAGCTGAGCGGGAGGGTGTTTCTGTGAACTCGGACCCCCGCGACCAGCGCGGTGGAGGGACCATCTTTTCAAAGTTGGGAGGCACGACGGGGAACACGTCCAAACCCAGTTCAGTGCGATCTGGAAGCAGTGCTGACAATGCTCGCGCGCGTAAAAGCATTGTGGGAGGGGAGAAGGAGCGTGCAGAGACTCTTACTTCAGTTACTCCAGTTAGGAAGGGTATTCTGAAGAGTGCGTCGGACAGTCAGCTCTCTCGCTGTTTGAGAGAACGTAAGGCTAACGGGATTTTTAGGACCTACTACGGACTCCGGAAACTCATCACCTTCCACGAATCAAAACGGCGAACTTGGCTTGCCGCATATTCATGCCAGCGACTCGCCGCATTCCAGCGCTCCCAGCACTCCTGACGACCAGTCTCGAAACAGACGGACAGACTCCGTCAAGATCGAAGGCGAAGATTATTTCGTACCAGGGGGCAGGTTGGCCGGCCAAGAGACCAAGGCTCCCGTCGTCAAGAATATCGTATTCAGTCCCCGTATCCAATTCCACGAGACCTGGCCCAGTGGGGAGTACGACAGACGCGGAGATATTGCCACCTGCAATAGGTTAACTCCTCTCCTCGCACAGCAGATTAAGGAAGAACTGAACAGTTTCAAGATGGTAAGCTGAAGATTCTACACTGGAGACTGTGGACTCTAACGTTTTGTCCAGGAGATGGAAGTTCACGAAACCTCGAAGGTCTACACTCACTTCCTCTGAGCTGCGGCATTTGAATGGCGTTATCTCCCGATCAATTGCGCAGGTCTTTGCTCGCATCTTGCACTGAGCATGTCACGATTATCTCGGCGGCTTTTACAAGAAAAAATGAACTCCATCAGGTCTTAGGACCTCTCCTCCAGCCGTTCTGACTGGACCAGTGGATCCGCCCGTAGCACGGCTGATCGCGCAGCTCGACTCTTGACAGAGTTTTTGCGACGCCCTCTTGATGGACCCCAGCATCGCTGTTCTGGATTCGTCAGATACCTCTTGTTCCTCCTTTCTCTCTGTGCTATGTTTTCCTGGGTGTTACGGTGGCGACGGAGTCTAATCGGGTTGTGTTAGCGTTTTTTTTTTGATGAGATCCATCTTGATTTTCCTTAATTTTCTCTCAAAACGGGTGTCCACTTGAGCGCGAGATGATAAGCCCTCTCCGCTCCCGACCGCCTGGCTCCGATCTATCTCTCTTTGACCTGTACCGATGTTTCTCTTTCTAGCGAAGATTATGTACACGAGGTTTTTTTTCCCCTCTTCCTTTTTTTTGCTACATCTCCTTCAGCCTGTTGGTTCTTGAAAGCGTGAAAAAGGGCAACATCTCTATCTCCTTGTGTTCTATCCAGAGATTAAGACCTCAGCGTCTCTGGGTCTTTTCCTGTAATGCGCTGTTTTCTTTTCGATTCATCTGTGCGTGGTGTGAGCGCAAATATCTACAAGTTCGTCCCTCCATATGCGCATTTTTTTTCTCCTTGTGTATCTGTTTTGTTTTTTCTCCTTTTTCCCCCTCTATCCTTTGGTTGGTTGGTACGGATCTGCTCGGGTGTTATCTTTTCTTTCTTCCTGCTAGTTTTCTCTCGTCCTCGCGGTGTTGGAGCCAAGGGTGATCTTTGGATCGTTGGACTCTCTGGGTGAGAGCGCGAAGAGGCACCAGATGAGCGAGAGTTTGCGGAATGGAGAACGCGATTAATCATCCCACTTCTTCCCCTTAGTGGTTCGTCTGCGTAGGCGGTACATCCTGTCTGTTGGTTGTTTCCTTTGTATGTTTGCGACAGCTTGGGTAGTTGAATACTAGGCCGTGGCAGCCCGGAGGCCGTGTTGAGATGCAGCCCGAGTAGACGTTGGCGGTGTCGCTGGCGGCCGCCAGGGCGCGTAGGGAGGTCTGTACAGTGACAAAACGTCCGTCGTAACCGTCCCAAGCACCATAGACGACCTGGGGAGGTCGAGGCGATGCCCGGTGCAGGGGATGTCGGGTTGTCGCGCTGATCCGAGCCCGCCTCGGGCTTCCCCCACGGGCGGCAGCGGGGCGATCGTCGTCCCCGTGGGCAGCTGAGCCGCGGCGACTCGGCGTCTGGTTCGGCCGTTCCGCCGGCTCGCCTGGCGGCCCGGGCGGCCTCGGCCCGTCTTGCGTTCCGGCGGGCGACTCCTGTATCGCACACAGCATGTACACAGCACCTCTGGACATGTCTCTCTCTCTGCCTGCTGACGCTGGCTGGAGACGGACACACCAGGCCCTGGGCGGACCTCCCGTTCGACCGGATCTTCTGTGCACCGGTGCACGGGGAGCCGCCTTGGCTACCAGGCTACGCTCGACAGGGACCTTCCTCCGAGGTGGGCCGTGGGATGCCGACTCTTGGCTCCTTTGCAGAAGAGGTTGGTGCGATTAAGATTCTCCCCATCCGGCCTGTCCGGCGAATCGCACAGTCGGAGCAACTCCGACGCGGCTCTTGGACTCGTTGGGGTCGTCTTGTTCTGCTGTTGACCGTCCTTTTTTTTCTTCCCCCCCCCCCCCCCCCCCCCCCCCCCCCCCCCCCCCCCCCCCCCCCCCCCCCCGGGCGTCCCCCCCGCTCCCCGCGTCGCCATTGGCCCCGGACCTCCAGACTCGAAGGCTCTGTGGGGATCGGCTTCTGTCTCTCCAGAGGCGTGGCGACGGTTACACAAAAGCTAGCAGTTGCACGGTGATCCCATGGGCACGGCACACGCTGCCGCTCGCAGCTCAAAAGGGCTCGCGGCGCCCTCGTGAAGCTCTGTTCTCTCTCTCCTCCTCCGTTCCTCCGGTTCCCCTCTTCCTGGATACATTCTCCAGTATCCTCTTTATTTCCCTTGTCCTGCTGTTCGTGTCGACACAGCCATGCCCACAGACAAGGTCTCCGCCGCCCACGACGCGGAGATTGGCGTCGCCCCGGATGCGGATGACAAGGGCCTCGCTCGCCATGTCTCCTGCGTGGACGATGGCGTCGCCAACGCGAACAGTCCCAACCTGAAGAAGGAGCCCCCGCCCTACGTCGCCAGCCTCTCCCCGGAGGAGCGAGAGCGCGCGGAGAGGGCTCTCGTCCGCAAGATCGACCTGCGGCTGTTGCCCATGATCATCCTCATCTACATCATGAACTATCTGGATAGGAACAACATTGTATGTTGCCCGTTGAGTCTGCATAGACGGTTCGTGGTATACTAACGGTCCTACAGGCGGCAGCGAGGTTGGCGGGCTTGGAGGATGACCTGGGCTTGACGAGTGTGCAGTATCAGGTACGTCCTCTGTCTCTTTTACTTCTGTCGATTGATGATGCTGATATGCTGGCTTGTAGACTTGCGTCAGCATCCTCTTCGTGGGGTACCTCTTGATGCAGGGTGCGTAACAACGAACCAGATGAAATACCTGTCAGATGGATTGACTGTCGCAGTTCCCTCCAACCTGTTCCTGAACAAGATCGGAAAGCCTGCGGTCTATCTTTCGGCCTCGATGGTCCTCTGGGGTATCATCTCCACTGCCACGGCCGGGGTGCAGAGCTACGGCGGTCTGGTGGCCGTGCGGTTCTTCCTGGGTTTCGTCGAGGCTGCTTACTTTGTAGGTTCCGTCTTTTCGTCTGCTCTCCTTTTCCCATCATTTTTTAAATATATGCGTTTTCCCCTGTAGCCTTAGCTTGTTTGTCAAACATTGAGCTGACGTCACAGCCTGGCTGCCTCTACTTCTTGAGTGCATGGTATACCCGTAAGGAGCTCGGCTTCAGAACCGCGATGCTCTACTCTGGATCCTTGATCTCAGGCGCCTTCTCTGGCCTCATCGCCGCGGGGATTACGGGCAATATGGACTACACGAGGGGTCTCCGAGCATGGTGCGTGTAGCTTTCTTTCATGGATGTTCCATGCTGACACAGCCTAGGAGATGGCTTTTCCTCATCGAAGGCTCAATCACCATCGCGATCGCCTGCTTCGCCGTCTTCATCTTGCCCAACTTTCCCCGCACTACCAGCTGGCTGAGCGAGGAGGAGAAGCAGCTGGCAGCGTGGCGTCTCGAGGAGGATATCGGTGAGGATGACTGGGTCGACAGCGAGCACCAGAGCTTCCTGGACGGGGCCAAACAGGCGGCACTGGACATCAAGACCTGGATCCTGGTACGTTGGTTTAGCCGTATCTATATTCTACCGCCTGCTGACGTCGCTAGATGGTTCTCATTTTCTGCATCGTCTCCTCCGGCTCTGTGACCAACTTCTTCCCTACCGTCGTCGAGACGCTCAACTACGGCAAGATCGAGACCCTCCTGCTCACGGCGCCCCCCTACGCCCTGGCCGTCCTCACGACCTTCCTGAACGCCTGGCACGCCGATCGCACCGGCGAGCGCTACTTCCACATCACCATCCCGCTCTACGTCTCCGTCGCGGCGTTCATCATCGCAGCCGCGACGACCAGCACGGCGCCGCGCTATCTGTCGATGATGCTGATGGTCCCGGGCATGTACTCGGGCTATGTGGTGGCGCTCGGCTGGATCTCGAACACGCTGCCACGCCCGCCGGCGAAGCGTGCTGCTGCGCTCGCGGCCATCAACGCCGTCAGCAACACGAGCAGTATCTATGCCAGTTACATGTATCCGCAGAGCGCGGGACCACGATATGGTATGTTTCACTTGTTTTTTCGTTCTTTTTTTTCTTTTTTTTTGCAATTGCCTTTTTCTGTCCTTTTTGCATATGTCAGCAAGTCTGTGCCTGTGCTGTGCACAATGTCCAATCGTGCGGTGCACAGCAGGCTCAGCAGCAGCCCCTGCTCGGAGATGACCCGAGCTCAGCGCTGGCGGGATTCGGCCCTCTCCTCCGCCTTGGCGGGGCTTGTACCCATGTCCCGGCTATACGGAGCAGAACATCATCATCTGTTATCATTTGTCAACCATCACATAGCAACCCTTTCCAACTTATGAACCCCCTTCCCAACGCTTACACCTTATCCCCACTTTTTTCCATTCAATCCATCAAAAAAAAGACAACTTGCTAACATGACTCTCCACAGTGGTCGCCATGTCCGTCAACTGCATGACCTCCTTCATCGCCATCGTCTCCGCCACCATCCTCCGCTTCATCCTCGCGCGGTTGAACAAGAAGCTCGACCGCGGCGAGGTGGTCGAGGGCGCTGTTGGCAACGGGTTCCGGTTCTTGCTGTGATCGTTGTACTGTAATTAAATTAGCCTGGCTGGCTGTTTGTCTGTTGCGTGTTTGATGCTTACCCTACCGGCTTACTGTGGCTGGTCTCCGTTTGTGCTTGTGTTCTCATTTATGTGCATGGATCATGAGATAGATGATCTTTGTAGATGCCACGCTATATCGAGGTTGGATATACAAATGAATGAATCATACATATGCTGATGAGAGGTCTGGTTCAGCCTTTCTTTGCCTTGGGTGGTAGGTACATGATATCCCTCATACTATGTACCCGGCCAGCCAAGCATGAGGCCACAGTGCATGCAGCCCTAACTATGTACTGTACCGTACTTCGAACAATCCTCCGCAGAAGTCATCGTCCTCTCTCTCCTCTCCTCTTCCTTCGGCTAAATAAAGTCGATCCCACCTGCTGTAACTTGATTTTCGTTTTATTCTTGCTTACCTCACTACAACACACAACCTAACCCTTAAAAAGAAGCCCCTTGCACAGTACTACGAAGAAACAGAACCTCCCTTCCCCCCCCCCCCGAAAAAAAAAACAAACAAAAATCAATAAACAAACTCAATCCAAGGAAGATAGATAGATAGAAAGAAAGAAAGACAGTCAGTAGAAAACCCGCGCGTACTCCCCCAGCGCCATCACCGCCATCGCCTGCCCGTACGGCATGCTCGTCAGCGGGATCTCCTTGTAGAACTGCAGCGTGCTGCCCATCGCCGTCCCGAAGCTGACGTTCCGCAGCTCCCCGTCCGGTGTCACGTTGGACAGGATCGCGCGGATCGCGGCCGCGGCGATCTCGTCGTAGCTCCTGCTGCTGCTGCTGGTGTTCCCGTTGGGGTGTTTTGGGAGGTACCGCTTCCGCCGCGCCTTGAGGATGCCGTACGCGAACCCGGCCGTCGCCGACGCCTCCGGGTACGACCCCTCGCGGGCGGGCACGTCCAGGAGGGTGCGCCACATGCCAGACTCGGGGTCCTGCAGGCGCGCGAGGGCGCGGCACTGCGCGCTCAGAGTGTCGATGAGATACAGCCTGAAGGCATCGTGCTCGCCGTCGTCGGGGGGGATCCCGCCCAGCTCGCGCGGCGCCGTCTCCAGCAGCTCCAGCATCTCCGGGATCGCGATGGTGATCCAGCTGTTGCCGCGCGCCCAGCGGGCGCGGGCGAAGTTGTGCCCGACGCTGATGCCGTGATTATTCTCATTCTCATTATCATCATCATCATTATTCCCGACGCCTTCGGCTTCGGGATCGTGGAACTCCCACCCGTGGAAGAACAGCCCCGTCGCCACATCCCCTAGGTACCGGATGTGCAACAGGAACTGCCTCTTCGCCTCCTCGACGTACCGTCTCCGCTTCAGCGCGACCCCGATCTTCGCCAGCGGCAGCACCGTCATCATCAGCGTGTCGTCCCACAACTGTCCTTGATGCCCGTCGACGTACGTGACGTGCTGCATCCCGCCGTACGGCGTGCGCGGGAGCTCGTGCAGCGCCCATTCCGCCCAGGATTCGAGCCACGGAACGTAGGCGCGGTTGCCGGTGGCTTCGTAGAGATGTGCCAGGGTGAGGAAGACGCACATTGTGTTGATGTTTTTGGTCGTGCCGGAGTGGCCGGAAACGACCGCGTCGTCGAGGTGACCTTTGAACCAGGTCTCGAGGAGGTTCAGGAGGCGAGGCTGGTTCGTGAGTTCGTGGTACTTCCAGATGCCGTAGAGGCCGATGCCGTGCGTCCATTCCCAGGCTTTGGTCACTTCTGTAGTAGTAGTAGAAGTAGTATTTGTGGTGGTGGTTAGGGTTGTGGTGGTTCTGTTCCAGCTCTTGGTGTCGATGACGCGCCCGTCTGGGAGGCGCAGGAGGTACTCGCCCGTCGTGTCTTCGATGGTGACGAGGCGGTCGATGAGGCGGGTGATGGTGGAGTGGATTTCGGCGGGGGAGATGTCACTTTTCATCTTATTTGGTGGAGATGTAGATTAGTAGATGTTTTTTAGCTATTTGGATATAGAGAGAGAGCGTTGAGATGCTGTAGCTATATATATAATATTGGGGTTTGTAGGAGGACAGTACCTTTGATTGCTTCGCTTGCGTTTAAACGAATATCAATTGTATACTTACTGGACGTGTAGTACCCGGTTGCATAATCTCTCTCTCTCTCTCTCTGTGGACAGATAGGACCGGAGTTCTCAAGGCGTTTTGTTTGTTAACAATCAATCAGTCAGTCAAACAACATAACCACATCCAGAAGAAGAAAAAAACCAGGCGATATATATCTCATGTTCCATCCACGTTATATTATCCTCAATTTGAGAGCACGCGCGGGGGGCATTTGTTTCGCCGAAGCGCGGTGCTGATGGATTCCAACTTCGGGGTGCTTTACCCCTGACCCCGGACCCTGTGCCCCCGGACCTCGTACCCCGCGGGGGAGAGGAGGAGGGGAGAGCGGGAGCGGGTGGATCTTATCCGTGATCTCTCGAATTGGGGGGCGTCGAAGCTTCGACGCACGGGAGGACTTAAAAAAAAAGAAAGAAAAAAAAGGTACATGTACCTACCGATCAAAAATCTATGAGCACCCTCTCGACTGCCCTTCCATTCTAGTAGGTGAGCAGCGCCGCCCTGAACTCACCCAATTGCGGGTGAGGGGTGGGTGAGTGGGGTGATCATTGTGCGACAGTTGCACACCTAGAGTGATTAGCAAAAGGCCAGTTCAACTTTGGTCTTTCAGCTGATATGGACTAGTCTCACATTCTTTACTCCACAGTTTCCCATTGGTGGAGTTTTCTGCACCTCAAATATGACAGTTCTGTATCTCTCATTGGTTTAGGGACATTTGCATAGCCTCTTCTATTGCTGCCTTAAGATCTGCCAATTGTGACTCTGTTGTAAAGAGGTGATCCAAAGGTGCATCTGAAGGGCCAGTAAGCAAGATCAGGCTTCCATAACATGCAAGTCCAAGTATCAACCTAATATTCAGGTGTGTGGAACTGTAAACACTGATCTTTGGTCAGACCAGCTGCATTTGCAACCAACTTCATGCCCCAATGTTTATCTAAGGTTTTTCTAGTCTCATGATTGGATAGGCCTCAATATCACATTGGCAAGGATTCAAGCAAGTTCCTGCCTTTAGTTATTGCAGAGGAACAAAGAAATGAAATTAGTGGATAAATACTGTCTAAGAAGGGGTTTGCGGAAGTACCAGGAAGCAGAATAATGGATATTCCGGCTTCAACAACCCTCTTATCAATCCAAACACAGCTTCCCAACCTTGGGCCAACATCTGATCACTAACACCACTTCTAATATCAGACAGAGCATTACCCTCATTCTACAACTGAACTAAAGCAGTTGCTGTTGGCTTCAACTCCCACATCCTCACCAGTTTCTTGATTCATTTTGTTTCCTATGAGGAAACTCCAAAGATGGATGATAAGGTAAACAGTCCCATGTCATCATACAATGTTTTATAGATCAATAACTGACAATTCATAGTTGGAACAAGATATATGCATTGCACTCTCTGACCTTGAGCGCCTTGTTCGCGCTGCCGGAAGTAATGTCAGCCACCCCATTTTTAGGGAGCTTGGACTATGTTCTAATTTGGTTTGTCTAGGAGATTGGTGATCATCTAAGAGGGATCTTGGAGTCTACCGATCAGATTGCATCTCTACATAGGGCATTTTCCAAGGGGCTTAAGCAATCCAAAGGGAGTGATATTTTGTCCTCTGAACAACATACATTCTTCACAGAATTTGTATCCCCAGACGGAGGCCGATTGTTGGATGTCCAGATCCACTGTCTTGTCTCTTTCACAAAATTCTAGGAACTTGGAGAAGACAGTGTCAATGATCTGAAGATATGTTCACTACTATGGACTGCCCGCCCTGAGCTCTTCTGGAATGGAGGAACACCTGATATGAATATTATCTGCCGCTGCTGTAATGACCTGGAAAGGATGAAAGAAGTTGATCCCTTGAAACAGAAAGTTTTACTTGTCATATTATCCCAAGTTGTTTGAGAAGAACAGCGATGTCTTCATTTTGAAGAGTGCAGAAGACAGCAGTCTTGAAAGCGCAAGATACCAGGGAGCGATGCTAGTGATTACAGTTGGAATGCAATTCTGCTTACAGCTTCATTACCTACCTTATCTTGTCGACTCTGGCCTGATCTTAAGGGAGACAAGAAAAAGAAATGAATAAAGTCACTTTCATCCCTTCTGCTGGCTGGCTGGAAGTGGAGGCAATTAGAAGACATCGAAATGATATTATCTTTGCAGCATAGCCCCGTGAAGAGGTAAGGTTTTGCTGTTAGTATTACTATTTAGTGCTGACTTTAATCAGGTTTGAGAGACATAAATGGAAACTCATTGAGGTTCAGGCAATTAACACATTTATAAAAACTCTTCCTCAATTCCGCATCAGAAAGTATCTATGGGAAGCTTGGAATTCAATTGTGTCCTATTACTGTGGAGAATGGCGGATGAATGCAACAGAACATGATGTTGACTGCTCAGTCCCAGCCACTACCTTCTCAGAGCTTACAGAACCACTGTTACTGTTGTCTTGTAGGAGATCAACCTTTGAGCCAAACACTGGATCACTTATCACCCAGCTGACAACTGTGGTGCTCCTCTTCCCAGAGACAACAGGGGACTTGTGCAGGATCACAATCCAACTCTTTGTCATGAAGAGCAAGAAGCTGCTCAGATTCTTCCCCATATCCATGACTTTTGCCATGAATTTGACAGAAACTGCACAGACCCAATGCACAGAAGCCTCTCATTTGGACTGCAGCTACACCAGGCCGCAAGTACTCCTCAGCAAACAGAACCAAGCTGAACAGATAGACAGGAGTGAATCCATCCTGTTCCAAACTATAATTCCTCCTGGCCAGCAAGAACAGGATCCACTGATGAGCAGTGCGTCTCAGGCTTCAGACTCCACTAGAAACAACATCCCCCATCAAGCAAAGTGCCAGTGTTATAACATGCACTGATCCAGTGGTGATGTGAACTCCACTCTATGGAGTATCAAACCAACAAGAAGCCACAATGCCTTACTCTCCAAGTTTCATACCCCCTTTGTTGGGCACTGTGAGGCCTTCCACCTGCCCACAGTTCATGCCTCCTGTGTCAATTGACACTTCAATGCCTTTTGCCAGTCCAAGTTTCGTACCCCCTTCATTGATCGACAGTATGATGCTTTCCACCAATCCGCAATTTGTTCACCCTATGTCAATAGATACAGCGACACTCTCCGCATATCCTCAGTTTTTCACAGAGTCGATGGACATCATGTCTTCCAGCTATTCACAATTTATGCCACAAGACCCAGTTTTTTGATGCGTACTACTTACGATCTCTCACAATAATCAAATCATTGACATATACAGCCCGGGACTTATATTCAGCTAATCATATCCAATTTGCCTATCATGCAAATTATGTACAACGCGTCCTCGCGGCTAAGCCTGGTTTGCTGAAGAGTCCGCCGGAGGGGGCAGCGCGACAATATAAAACAGTGATCCAGAGATAATCACCTCGCGTTGAAAGTGGAACGGCTCTGATTTTGGAATAAGCAGGGGCCCACCAATAATCCGAGGTTTGCCATCAATAATGCGAACTGCTAGTATGTAACCTCTCGGTCCCACCACCCTTGTATAACCTGTAGTTTTCCAAGCCTGCAACCCGCAGCCCTTAAGCGAATTCGGAAGCTCTTCTGCTACCTTGAACCAAATAGCTTCAAGGTCCGGGTCATCGCAGAAATACGTGTTCTGGCCAGTCTGTTCCCAGTGTGCATTGGGGAGAAATTCCGCAAGTTCATCCATGGGAATGATGATCTTGAGTTGCTTTAAATAGGGTGTTGGTGTAATCAGATCGCTCCTGGCTGAACGGATTTGGTAGAATTATCTAGAGCTTGGTTATATTAGAAAAACACTTTAGCAAGAAATCTATGTGACACTCACATCAGAATTTCAACAAAGAAAATGCATGTGTCCGGTTGCTTATAGAGTGGCCTTGCAGAGTATGCAGGATCTAAAAGGAAGCTATAAAAGCCAATGTCGATAATATTTAATGTTCTCCTTCTGGGGTTATATGAGCTGTTCTGTTCCAACATCCACTTTTCAAGGAGTTATACCTTACCCAGCCCAGGTCAAGTTTGCACTTGCACTGTGAAAGAATGATATTGATCAGAGCTCTCTATTAAGTAGAAGAGGAACTGCTGTATCAACACTGAAAGGTTCAAAATCGCACAGGCAAAGGACCTGATGAGAAGTCCTTATTTGCAATGATTTTCTAAGAAAGATTGTGCAGTGTGTCACAACCTTTAATAGATGCCCAAGATGTTTTCAGCGGGGTGGTGGATGCCCAATACATCATTCAATATGATCCAGTAGCGCAATTTGTCTTGCTATTGGCAGGATCCAGTTAACACAATGCTTGAGACGCATTTTCATCCTGACTGGACTTCATCTGACAAAAATCTCCCTCCTCCCCAAAAAACCCCTCAACTTTGACTCCAAATGTGATCCTCAGAATGAACAAATATTGAGATCAAGCTAGCACTCCATCATCATAGAAGCAGAGATTGCAAATTTAAAGTAACAGCTTGAAGAAGCAGGGCAAGGCCATAAAGATGTTATAGCCGGGGTTGGCATAAAGGAGGGGTATGACATACGGAGGTCACGTGACAATGGATCAAATCTGCCATTTTGATCCATCAAGGTCTTTGATCCAACACCCAGAATGATCCAACGTCCAGAATGATCCAAACGACCCATTGATCCAGGCAGACAAGCATGTATATAATGACGCTCTTTTCAGACAGAATCCGACCCTTGTGGTCGACTCACATAGCAACCTGTCATATAGGCATTGCTAGTAACACAGGCTATTCTCACTATTATATCGCTCACCCCCTTGTTTCTTGTCTTCAAGATAAACCCAAGAGCCCTTTTGGTCTAGTTATCTAGGCCTGTCGTTACATGAGTAAGCTTAACTAGCATAATCAACGGCCGAGCGGCCACTATGACTGAGCGGCCAGTTTTTGCCGCAACCACCATGTTTTTGAAACTTTTCAACCACCGACGTCATTAAATTAGACTATCTAAAAGATTGAATGAATAGTTATTTACTTGGGCAGCTTCTTCTTGTATGTCCAACAGTCCAACATCCACTGCAGCATGGTGGAGCTTGCTGGTGAGGCACAGGTGTAGGTTCATCAACCCGCTCTTCAACCTGTGTATCAAGCTGCTGAATGCAAGATATAAAGAGATAAGCTCCTAGGAGAAGCATGTTTTCTTGCCTTCTTCTTCTTCTTCCGCTCATTCTCAGCCCGTAGAACCTTGATTTCTTCTTGAAGAAGGTTCATATTCATGGCCATCTGCGCGGCCTTTTCAAGATGTTGAATATGTGATATTGGACTGCTAGAAAGATTTCTCTTTTGAAGACTTCTCTGAATGCTGCGGACCTTGTGGTCAAGCTGGTGAGGATTTTGAGGTGTCTGAAAAGTAGATGATATTGAACCTTCAATAAGAAGTGGTGGTGTTGGTGTATAAAGTTGAAAGGTAGACTTTCTCAAGAACCCAGTCTTGATCAAGCAGTTTAAGACCAGCTCCTGCAAAGCCATTGCATATATTCTTTTGTGTAAAGACTGCTTCATGTGGAGAAGAGTATACATAGAGAAAGTTGTCTTTCTCAATATGGTTGTTTCCAGCCACCATCTGGCCCTCAACCAGCTTCCCGTACGCGCGTTTAAGCGGCCCAAAAACGCGGAGTTTCGGTTTGTCGTCGTCATGATGTTCCTTTCCCTTCGTCGACAGAGGTGGGATAGGAGAGCGTGGGCATGCATTGTGGATATCTTTGACGGTATGTATAGGTTCATTTCTTATTGCTTTCTTGGATAAAGGAACAAAAGGATTGACGGCATACAGGTGTGTATTTCCCTAGGGACTTCTTATATAGATCTAAGTTCTCCCTTATACGAGAGCCCATGATTGATGTGGTCAAATGCGTGAAAGCGATGGAATTCATCCATCTCAAATGCATCAAGGATGATGCTATTCGCGCTCTCAGATCCAGGATACTGTCGAATAGGGAGTTAGAAAGAGATGAGCTGCAGTCAAGCTAACCACCAAATTGTGGAGATGTGCTTAAAGAATTACTTCTCTGATTCCCTTCTGTTGTTCATTTTTTTATTACGTGTCTCTCATTGGTTCAGAGGCAGTCTCATACCCTCTTTGTCACTGCTCTAAGACTAAAAGAAACTGCATGTCTATAGAATAAATGCAGTAGACAATATTTAGAACTGTCAAGACCTTGCGATGAAGGCAAAAACTTGGTGTATTCGAGATATCTAACCTATCGAAAAGGTGCAGAACCGACAGAGAGGGAAGGAGAAAACAAAGAAAAGCTCAATGTGCGAGTTGACGATATCTAGTAGCAAGGTCATGTGGAATCAACCATGTGACCCGCCAGGTCTGCGCCGGGGCCTGACAGCATCATATTCAATGCCGCCCAGGTCGTTCTTATTGCTCCAGATTGTAAATTCCTCAAGTTTCACCTTAGGAGTTCTATTCAGTCTGAAATATTCCCTTAACCTGAGATTATGTGTCACATACCTTGAATTTGTCAATCACAATCCTTCCAATAATCGTGTTTTTGAACACTGTGTGACGGGACAGGCATCAGCAAGGGTGTCGGAATGCTTCCTGTGATGCTGGAGGCTGGCTGGCTTCTTGAACTGTCACTCGAATTCCTTGCGTCTACAAATGACGTGTTCTCCGAAAATGCGGTCATAGTCCTCGTTATAGCAGGTGACAAGTGGAAAGGTAGAATCAGTAAGAAGTGCTAGAAAGACAAGCTGAAGCAGGATGGCAGGCAAACACAACAAAGAAGGGATTCACTGTATCGTCATCTTCCAAAATGAAGGTATAACTTTACCCAAGTTGTTAGTCATTTTATATCCTCTCTTTAAAACAAACTTCTGCAATAAATATAACTATTATTGCTGTTACCCTCTGCAAAGTTACTGTAAGCTAATATGATAAGACTTTAGAGGCCCTTTAGGCCAAAGGCCTATTTAGCAAAGGCTAAGATCTCTTCTTCTGTAGCCATTAGAACTATTAGATAGGCAAACATTGCGAACTTTTCCAGAACTACCAATAGTAAGTTTCTAATAACTATATTAAGATAGTAGAACTAACACTGATGCTACTAGCAATTATCTCAGGTGCCAGAAAGTCAATTAGATTATATCCTGTATATATGTATAGTAATTTCAACATATTAGTGTAACGACAGGCCTAGATAGCTAGACCTAATAGGGCCGTTGGTTTATCTTGAAGACAAGAAACAAGGGGGTGAGCAATATAAAAGTAAGAATAAGCCTGTGTTACTAGCAATGTCTATATGCCAAGTTGCTATGTGAGTCGACCACAAGGGTCGGATTCTGTCTGAAAGGAACGTCATTATATACATGCCAGTCTGCCTGGATCAATGGGTCGTTTGGATCATTCTGGACGTTGGATCATTCTGGGTGTTGGATCAAAGACCTTGATGGATCAAAATGGCAGATTTGATCCATTGTCACGTGACCTCCGTATGTCATACCCCTCCTTTATGCCAACCCCGGCTATAACAATTAGTTACTAGCTAGAGTCTTAAATCCAACTCCCTGGAGCAGAATCTCTTCTACCTTACTTCCTTTTTCCGCAAGCCACAATTTCGATCGAGACCATGGCACCCTCATTGCCTCGTATCTTCCTGCTATAATTCTTGCTGCATTTATCACCGTACGGGACGCCACGAACTATGCCATGGCACTTACTCCCTACCGTTTTGTCGACCGTGGGGTCAATCTCACCGTGCGGGATGCCACAGAATCCGGAGCATGGCACTGCGCCCTGCGGCCTCACCGACCCTGAGATGGAGCCGACCCTGCGGATGCCTGGTGCGTACATCCTGAGTATTCGTCCTCTCTGCGGTTTTGTGCCTCCTGTAGGCGCCTCGGGAAGCTGATATAAGCTATCCCCCAGGGATCACAAAGGCACCCTGTAACCCGCAAAATTCGAATCTTCCCAGAGCCAGATTCGAACTCATGGCCGTTTGGCTTCGCATCATGTCACGGTGTGGCTCCTTAAATATGAATGTATATGTCAATCTCAGTTGAAAATAGGCACTAAAGGCGTACTTTCATCCTCCCCCTCTTCCCGTGCAGCCACATATGCCAAAGTGTCCAACTCCAGCCATCTGAATTCCCGGATCACGGGTTCCGAAAAAAGCTCGGAAACTGTTGCTCTGCAAAGATGCCAGCTGCAGCTTAGGGATTTAACCAATCACAATAGAACATGCTGCCTATCTAGTGATCGGCTGCTGCCTGTGCACTATTCACGACCTAATTACCCCTCACTTGTGTCCTTTAAACTCAGTTTACTCCTCCCAAATCCATTGTATGTAAGGCAACTTGGGAACATCACTTAAAAACTTCGTGCTGCCTCATACGCTTTCCTATCCTATCATTCATCACTTAATACTCGTTATATGCCATATTGTGCTTCTGAGAAGTACATGAATGGCAAGTATATTAGAACCTGGTCTGTACTCTATTCAAGTTGCTGTTATTTTTTTTTTAAAAGTCCAAGATGTTAACTTCTCTGGCACTCTAGCTACCCGAGCGCATAAAGGATAGATCACAGCTTGGATCTAAGCACGATTGCATAATTATGTCGACTGATTCAAGCAAGACTGGCACTACAAGGATCTCACGGGTCACGGCGTGCAATGTCTGTCGAAATCCAACATTAAGCGGTTTTGACTTGACCATCGCAGCCTCCAATCAGCTGCGGCAACTTCGTCAAAATTCGTCAGCCAGGAAGTATGCTTTGGAATTCCAACATATCATCTCGCACTTGGATTGGAATGATGCTGCATACATTGCATATTTTTATGAGGGCCTAAAGGAAGACGTTAGGGAGGTACTGTGCATGATGGACAGGCCAACAACGCTGAGCAGTATGATCGAGACCGCTATCAGAATCGACAATCGACTGTATGAGAGACGTCTAGAGCGGGCAAAGACTGAAGTTGCGAAATACAGGGATGCGTCGGAGAGGCCATTAAGTGCACAGCGCCCCCATTAGATAGTACAGAAGATGCAGAGCAGCTGTCTCAACTGAAAAACTCAGCCATCTTTGGTTTCACAAGCTCCCAGGAAATAGGGTTCTGTATTATCACACAGCTTTCAGCGCTCGCCATGATCTAATCTGTCCCTTTAATAATAATTGATATGTCGCTATGGGGGAACAATAATTCCTGTCGTTGCTTCACTGGTTGCCCTCAGCCTGCGGTATGATCTACGAAGGGTATCCGAGAAAAGAGGAATATATGACCAAACAACCTTCAAAATGCTTGGCTGACCCTAGGGGTTCCTATAGTGGACCGTAATTTTACAGGGACAGTCAGCCACAGGGATTTTCCATCTGATTGCGACTCGCCGAGTGGCTGTTGAATAGGCCACATGTCAAGAGCGGCTTTCTGTTTGTGGAAAACATGAAAATGTTCCTCGCATGCTGCTTGAATAGTCCTGCGTATAAGGTATGAGAAAATTCCACGACGGAAGACTACAAAACACATTCAAGGCATGTTCGCTATCGTTCAGAGTAACTTCAGGCGTATCGGCCGCGCTCTTCAGAGGCCCCGGTATTGTTTGATCAGTGACTAATAGTATTTTGTGTTAGGCGAAAGACCCTGCCTTTGGTCCTCTGCTAATAACCATAGTTAGATTCTCCTCTGAAAGACGGCAGGATTGAACAAACCAAAAGTTCTCCGAAGCTTGCAACAAGCTTCTCCTCATACTTGCAGTATTCTTCCCCTTGGGAACCCATTGATTCCTTATCATTAAAGGTTGTTGCGACGTCGAAATCTATCCACAACACCCTTTCTGGGTTACCAGGAACAACAAGGATGTTTCTCGGATATATATCGTGATGGTGGATTAGAGCGCTATGAATTTCATATATTCCGTCAATTGCTTTCTGAAAGCGTTGATCTGAATACTTTGCACAATTCAGCTCCTCCGCATTTGGCAAATATTCAAGCAGAATGGCCCTCGGATTGTACTGGTCATTTGCGAAATGGTCGAGGTACGGTTGGAGCTTGGTCGGATCAAGACAATCGATGTACCCATAGTTACGCAGAACGAACCCACGCTTGCATACACCGAACAAAAGTCCAGGCCAAAAATTTAGGAAACAGGTTTCAAAATCCAAAGGATAAGCAAGACATTGCTCTGTGGACAGGGCATGCAGGACAGTGGACCTCTAACACATAGATGGGAACAAGTAAACACAAAAAATAAAAATGCATAGTATGCAGTGGGCAATCTGCCAACAAGGGAACCATCATCTTTATAACCATCAAGTCTCAGTGTAGGGAGAGATCAGTAAAGCAGGTATAGATAGCTTGCACTGTGCTAGCTTTGGCTTATACTGCAAGTTATACATGCTCTTCAGTCTTGGCCTGCTAACTACATTTAGCTCATCATGCTAAAGGCCGGGAGTGTTACATTGTGACACTCCCAGAATTAGTGCCGCGGTCTATGCAGATCATGGACCTATCAGAATAATATATTGGGTTTAAGGCGCGCTGTTGGCTCAATATCTGTGGTTCATTCCACCTTCCCATGTTCCCCGCGCTAAAAACTGGGAGTCTCATGCTGTGAGCTAAACTGACACAAAGTAGCCTACAAAGCTCATTGTTCTCCCATCTTCTCTCATCACTGCAGAATATCTTAGAAATGGATCTTACAGTGCTGAAATCTTTCACCAATTGCCTTGCTTTGGCCTGCCTCCAAACTGAGAAACGCAGGGAGAATACATTGGATAATGAATTCTTTAGTGATGCCACAGTATGAGTGGTCTATCAGCTGCAAGGAAGTATAGCTAATTCAGCCAGGTCACTGTGTGCTTTATTGCCTTCTGGAGAGCGCTTCCTGCTGATTTCAAATCAAGAGTCTACACTTACTCTCAAAGGACCAAACCACAGAGCACAACACAGTCAGCACCTAACATCAAACTCTCTCCACATGTTGAGTTGGTCTTCAACAAATGGAAGGTCAACTTCTTGCATTTTTACATGCAGATAGAGGGTGCAAACTTTGAGCCAGAGCAGAGTCCACTTGCTGGAGTGTATTCCTTTCTCTGCCAGGCTGAAATGTGCCATGCCACAGACCAAATTTGTAAGAAGTTGCTTTATATGGTTTTCTTTAGGCTGAAAGCAGTGTTTGGTCGCACTCAGCTGAGAGGTAATATTTTGACACAATTTGCTTGTCTCATCAGACAGTCAGGGCTGACTGACAATCTGTTGAAAGACATTGAAAAACAGATGGGAACATAGGTGTGCTAAGGTGATTGATATCAGCTGCTGTCAGAGGAATTGAGATCTCGGGTTTGGGGGCTCTGATCCTGCCGCTGGACAACATTGGTGATTCTGTGTAAGTTTCAGGAGGTCAAAGAGCGCCATTTCTTACTAACATGCCAATAGCTGGGAAAGGAAATTAGCAAAATAAGGACCAGTCCATCAGACTTTGATCAAATCACTTCTGAAACAAGGGATATGCACAGAAGCAGACCGCATTGGCGCCCATGAAGTGGTGAATTGGATTATTGACAACCTATTCTGGACAGTCGCTCAGCATACAGCAACTGTCCTCAAAAGTTTCGGTAGCTTTGCTTGAGTTATCGGGCCGGGCTCCTGCTGCTCATCGATCGGTTGCTGCCTCAACTGAAATTGCAGATCCCCATTCAATGCAAAATACGAACTCTATCAGTGATCTCCATTGTTCTGACCAAGGCTCTGCAAACGTGCGAACACTATTGAATGGTGAAATCAAGATCTGAGAAGAGTCAAGACCTGTAGTTAAGCAGGCAATGCAATCTATTTCAAACCAAAAGATAGAGGACAATTCGGTCCAGCAATCCAACAGACTCCAAGCAGGACATACACTTGGTTGGACCTCAACAAGTGGAACCGCATTTACTACAGCACCTAATGGTTTGTATCCCTGACAGTATACGCTCCAGCAATCTAAAGTATAACAATTGCATAGGACATCACCAGGCACGCGGCAGAGAGGAGACAACATCAGATCAGAGACTTTCGGAGCAACTGATAACACCCTATCAGCTTCCAAGTCCTTCAGAGCCACCACACCCAGAGACATCAATATGCTTGGAAAATATGCGGCAGCAGATGGCTGTTTCCAACCAGATATCAAATGCCCTGTCAATGCTCCCATCACTGCAAACCGTAGATACTTCTGTCTGCTCCGAAAATATGCAGCAACCCTCTTTTATTCTGTCTCAGGACTCCGATGTGACCCAGCCAGTGCCACTCTATTCACAGACGATCGATATGTCGCTGTGCTCTGAAAGCATGCCGGGGCCGAATCCAAGCATAAGCCATCAATTCCATGGATGCAAACTGTTGACACAACCTAGTGCTCTGAAAACATGCAACATTTTATACCAACATTGCAACTGGGACTCCAAAATATGCAATCCATAGTCCACATTGTAAATACGCCGATTCGCTCCCATCATATGCAATATTCAATGCCGTCCTATTAACCTACAACCGGGATGCGAGTCCCTAACGAATTCAGCCCTGTGCAGGCCTGATCTTCCTCCTCGCGTTCGAAATGTACACGCAACTCATTGGTGGGCTCACATAGTCATCGTTGGTGATCATGTTGACTGATCCAGGTTGAACTGCAGGTCCCGACCCAATCATTGGAGTTCCCGAGAGAACAATAAGCTCCCCATAACCGGCTTTGCTGGTAAACTGGGCGTACACTACAGTTTTCCAGGCCGAGTATTCAAATCCCTATACCATCGTCATCTAGTGTTTACCTATTTGCTTGATCTAAGTTTTCCTACTGCTTCGTAATAATCGCTAAGCAGGTCCCACACCTTGTCGCGAAGCGCGGGATCGTTGCAGTTGTAAACACCATCCTTGAATTGTCTGAAACTTGCTTTGTCGAACCATTCCAGAAATTCCTTTCGGCGATCTTCGTCGAGCCTCCAGGGCTCGGCATCTGGTGTTGGCGTAGCCATGGTTCTACGGCTTGACTCGCGAGGCAAGCAGGCGGAAATCCGGCAAAAGTAGATTGGAAAACCAGGATGCTCCTTCAATGTTTTAGGTCTAATTAGCTGGTGTTCTTGCTGTGTAGGTGACTCAAATATGAAATTTTGGCTCACCTTGTAATCTTCAGACTGCCAAAATTCTTTGGGTGCAGTCGCATCTGGCGATAAGGGAGGAGGGGAAAGCGATTTTGTGATGTCCAAGCGGCTAACCCCCCCCCCCCAACTGCATCACTGGTATATATATAGACAGCCGTAGAGGATACAGCCGGACTGGGAGCTTGATTGTCATCGGGGCTTCCACATGAGCCTCAATTTATTAATCTGCAATCATGATTTTACTTTATGCTTCATGACCCATTTTGTCCGATGACGCATGAAAATACAGCATGTTTGATACCTTTGGGTGGGGAAGTTCTCAACTCGCGAATATTCGTTTTAATGTAGCTGGTGGGGGTTTGTGAAGACTGTAACACCCTGGCTGTCATCTGATATTATTGGGGCGCAGTTGGCCGAGACTTACGGACGTATCTACCAGTCACTTCAGGTATGAGTCTTTGCGAGCGATGTTAGTTGCACATGTGAAATTTTGCTAGTGTTTTGGAAAGCTAGCGCCCGGAGGGGCTTGCTTGATTACATATTGTTCTCTGAGCAGGGCACGTCTTCCCGCATATCTCAGGAGCATGGACATGCACTATACCGTAACTATCAGTCCCTTAGATGTAGACCACTCTTCTTTGTCAGTCATTGTCAAAAGCAAGAGAGATTTGAAATATGAAGCTAATACTTTGAATTCCCAGTTGTCATTTCTGAGAAGGATCCCACATTAAAGCAAGCACAGTCTAGGAAAAGACATCACAGTGACTATGAACATGAGGCCCAAGGTCGAGTACCAGTGCGCCACTGTGACGCTCAGGATTGCAACTTGTCAAGTATGCAAATCACATCAGAGGAATCACATGTAGGGGTAGACAGTGAAGAGAGAGACAATCACATTCAAGGTCACCATAAAGATCGACAGCCTCTTCAGACAGCCTGTCTTGTTCCTTCTAATGTATTAGATATGTTCTATATGCTGCACAAGCAATCAACGGCTTCTCAGCACCACTCACCTATCCTCACTATTCCAACACAAGACCATGTTGCGACACTTGTCCTCTCAATACCCTGTACCCGTTGTTCCTGATTTATATACCCTTATACACCCGAGTAATTTCTTGGAATCCCGCAGTCGAAAAACAATAAGGCGTTTGGCCGGGTGACCTTTGATCAGTCTCGCAGTATAGGGCGTCCAAACATTGTTGGTTTCAACTTCAGATTCTTGGAGCACAGGTTTGAGCTCAAGTTTCTGATATCAGTGCTGGATGTCATAGAAACTAGAGTGACAGACCTCCTTAGCCATTTTAAGTAGTCCCGATTTGTCGTTCTCAATTTCCGGGGATATTATGGTGTAGAATGGATCTGTGGCCATGTTTCTAAATCAAATGCGAGTTTCTGAGGATTATATTAGTCACCTATTCTCTGGAATTTTCGTGCGGGTCGCGTTGGCAAGGATAGGGAACCACTCACTTAGGAATGCCAAGTTCATTTTCTTGTTACTGTTTATGTTCAGTGTGTTGGTAGAAATCTATGTCTTTTAAGAAGCCAGTTTGTAAATATGTCATGATCATCTCAGATGATATCTGAATTTTATTTCACTACAGTCTGAGTTGAAAGCCGGACAGTTTCAATGTAGGGCAGCAATGTGCCCCTCCAGTGTCATGTGACATCATTTAGCTTCATTATAATGTGGTTCAGGCAACAAGAGAATGCCAAATTGAATGTAACATGTATTGTCACCTTCTTTGAAACTTCTCTTCAGCTGAGGATTTACATTAAGTTGTACATTTGATAGGAATTCATAACTGCAATCCTGCCTTACTTGTGCCAAAGTAATACATGTTTTCCCCAGTAAACTGTCCTGTTCGGAATTATGTACGTGGCAGAGTTGAGAGGGGCACAAGTGCAAGAAGATAGGGGCACAAGGATGAGAAGTTCATTGAAGAACAGAACAAAATGGAACAAATTAAAATAAACAGATAAGCAAGTATCAGGACAGAAAGGAACAGAATGGGGCAGGACAGAATAAGACAAAAGCATAGCTCCAATATAGCTAGTCTCCACTACTAGTAACTGCATAAGTACTACAGATATCTCATAAAACCAAACTTCCTCACTAATGTTGCAATTATTGGGGCTCAAGATCCAGGATCCAAAATGATGAGCTGTTAACTAGTCATGCATAATGCAGAACATGAAAAAGATGAGCCAGGCAAAGGTGGTACTCTTGCTTAGTCGAGCCATTGTCTATGTTTGACCTCATTGATATAATAAGTTGTTCAAGATCCTTGAAATTGTTTCATGCTCACTCCGCATAGCGTACTTGGAATTACAGTTAGGAAAGCTATTGCTTCATCAATATTTGAGATAGAATTCAATGGCAACTGCTACACGATGAAACTTGTGAGTGCAGTACCTCTTCCACCAGAATAACACTGACATCGCAGTTTCATGACAACGGTGACCCAGGTTTTACCAAGAAAGGCCGTGATTTGAACCGTTTTCGCTGCGAATTAAGGGCTTACAGAAACCTCCTCCACTTATTTACTAATCAACGACAATGGAAGCTCGCGCATGAATGTGTCTATAGGACTGACCAAATTATTGGCAAGTTATTTTCTATTGGCAATTTATGTATTAAATTAATTATCTTGTAGGTGACCAAGAGTCTCTTAAGAAAGTTATTGGATATGCCAAGTTTGAGAGTATTGTGGTTAATCAGGCATGTGGTATTAATGACGCTGTCTTTGCTGTGAAGGATGTTGATAACTTTTATTACTGCTTACATTGTCTGTTTGGGGTCTTGCAAGCTGCAGAGGAGATAGGATGTCAGCTGGTACCTAATAGCATGTGGGCTTCTTTGCAGGGACACAGCGCTCATGTTATCTATATCTAGGTAATAATGACTTCTTTTCCAGTTTTTCACATGGGATTGTCTCCTTGAGATCAGCGCTAAGACAACAGACCAAATGCCCTACAGTTATTTGATACCCCAGTATTGCCAGGCCATCAAAGGCTTTCCTACTTAGTTTCTCTCCTGTGTCTGAACCAGATGAACTGAGCCATTGGCCAAGAGATCTTGAGAACAAAATCTAGATTTATTTGAATAGCATCTTTCTAATGTATAAGATGGCTTCCTGTCTTGTAATCAACTAGTGTAGCTACCAATTTATCACAGGTACTTTCTTTTGCTGTTCACAGTCATGATTGACGAGACATTCCTATCTATAAGATACCCCCCTTGAGACTTTGAATATTGGTTTCGACTGTATATGCATGCAAAGTTCTTCCTACTCAAGAGACATTTTCCTCCCAAACATAATTTCGAACAGGAGTCTTGATAAAGGAAATTCATCAAAGAATAATGTATGTCTTAAGATTCTCCCTTTGTGTGTATTTCTACTAATACATAGCAGGGATTCGTCCTCTTCTATTCCACTAAATATTGACCTGGAAAGAGGGTCCAAACTTTCGCAAGAAAAGAGGGCAAGAAATGCTGCCTCGAGCAGGAAAAGATGATTCAGTGTCCACATCCATATTGCCAGGGGAAGCAGTATGCCGGAGTATTGGAGCTTCGTTGTCATTTTTTCAACTTCCACTCAATTGAAGAGCCTCGTCGTAACTGTATTACTCGGAAACGGAAGTAGGATTTTGGCTGAGGATCGGAGATTTCAGTCAATGGGAATTTGCAATGTGAACGACTTAGGCTACCATAGAGAAATGATATATTTAGATTACTGTTATTCATATTAATATTTACTGTCTAGCCCAGGTGGGCCTAAGCAAGGGCTCGCATAGGTATAAAAACCAATGTAGCTGAAATTTCTGCAGACAAGACTTAGAAATCTTGACTCTTGTTACCTTACCATACTCAGTCTCACCGACGGCTTCCAACACATATAGTACGACTGGCGACGCTACTTGTATTCAATCCTCAGTGACGCAGCAAAATTGGAGCGCAGAAACATAATCGAACTTAGTAACATGATATATCAGGCAAATGATGGGACTGTTTGTTTGTTTGATGTAGGATATTCGAGGCATTCATTTCCGTCACTTTGCCACCTACAACATCATTGTCTTTTAAAAAGGTTGGATCTTCTCTCATGTAGATCAGCATACCGTTGCAGGTTATCTCATTGTGGATATTTGCGACAACAAGACGGAAACACATGAGTGTGGAGGCAGCACCGCAACGAGAATCCGATTTTGATGGAATAGGGTCTATTGGACCAAGACGAGAGAATACATGTTCTATGAGTATGATATTTGGCCCGACGTGTGCCCAGTATCCTAGGTCCCCAGGCGCTGCAGGGATACGGACCTATGACCTCTGCGGTCCTCTGTTCAGAGTAGCAAAAGGTAATCAGTTCTGGGCCTGACTCGGGCGCGGGTGGGTTTGTAGTCCGAGGTCTGATGAGGTTATAGGTCCAGTGACCTCGCTCTTTCTACCTGGTACAGTGGACAGAGGACCCAGAGTCCATGAATTTGAGGTTGATATGACTGCTGTGGCTGTCTACAACTAACAGATGGTATTGAACAGATTTGAGAAATCCACGAATTGAGCCAGTCACTCATGATTTTTATACCGAATAACCTATCAAGGGAAAGCAGTTGACCAGCCTCCTTGTTTGCTGTTCTGTAGATTTCTGATAATACTAGAGGTGCTCGCGCTTACAACCTGCACTCCGTACTCCACAGCTGGCCGGATGATGCATGTCACAAGATCCCGACGCAGATTGTTGCGGCCATGCAAACTGGCTACAGCAGGCTACTGGTTTATGAAAATGCAGTTCCCGATGTTGGAGCTGACTCGCAGGCGACGGCTCTAGATCTCATGATGATGAATGATACTGGTCTCATCTCGGGAGGGCAGACCTGAAAATCCTTAATATCTGGAGGCATGCTAACAGGGTGGAAAGGTTGATTGATATAAGCAGCATATCAACCGAATTTACGTATGGCCCGCAGCAAAGTATCGATAGAAAAGAGCTTGGCCTCATTGAGGTCTTACCCATACTGCTGTGATTTAGTAATCTGTCCTTAGCTCCCGTTCTAAATAATAATAATAATAATAACGCAGGATCTCGTCCCAGTGGGTATTTTATGACCGAAAACCAAACGACACGTGCAATCTAGTAGCCATTGCAGGGTCATACAGCTGCTAGAGCAGATATAGGCAAATGGGTTTAGACCCCTGGGCACGGGTAGCCAAATCACTGGTCAGATTGCGCCAAATTTCCACTCTGGTTGCCAAGGCAGAATCCGTACTTGAGAGCATAGTGAAAGCAACCTGTAGGCAAGAAGATCCCTGTACGAACTGGAAGGAATGCCAGATTGAAAGATGCGCTTGGGGCAAACTCGATATTACGCGGCTTGCCTGTTGCCAAGCATGGACTTAGAAAACACGCGCCGCTCGACAAGCTCTTTCTCTCGGTCGGGCATTTCGACCACCATTTGTTGAATCTCTCTATTACCTCTTCCGTCCATTCATCTTCCCCTCGCCTCCAAGCGCCGGAGCTGTTCTCACTTGTGAGATGTCGCTTTCCCCCTCTAAGATGTCTCTCTCAAGGGCAGAGATCATCAGAACGAAACCCATCGGAGGGGGGCTGGACAAGTTTCGTGACTCTTTTTAAGTCAACATGTCAAGACTTAGGGCTCCCTGATTCTTTCAGTGCTCTAAGACAACTTGAGAACGAAGGTAATATTCACGAGCAGATCCCAGAATTTTGCTAACTACGCGCAGTTATCCAAAATCTAGCCTTGGACCTGATATTGGCGCTGCAAACTCTTCCAGCTTCACGTGTCCTACGCTCGACTAGCGGTAGCAAAAACCTCTTCAGCGATCTATTGAGACTGAGCTCAGCCGTAAACTCAGATGACTTTGAAGTCGACCGACTGATTCCTCTCCTGACTGCGGTCCTTAATAATGAATGTGACGAGGTGACTTGGGACCACGTATACATTGCCGTTACCGAACACTCCCCCCCCCCCCCCCGGTCGCTGCCCTTCCTTGGTCAAACACCATATCTACATAATACCAGCAGTTTCGTCAATTCCTCGGAACACCGCAAATATGTGGACGCTGTACTGAAGGAGGAACTTGGGTCTCTCTTCGTTGGCGTGCCCGACTTTTATAAGGCTTTCTTTGGAGACATAGAAAATCTTGAAGAGGCAGGAATCGCTGTCTTCCGAAGATGTAAAGGAGACAGTCCCATATACAGTGACGAGGCGGGCTGGCGTGACTGGCCAGAACATGCGACCCAAAATGAAGTCTTACAGTGGCTCACAAGTCAAGTCAATTTGTTCCGTGACTTGGCTGAAGAACAGGGTTTTACCACAAACACTGATCGAAGGATCTGGGCGCGGCCTTCAAGATTTTCAACTGGCAACTTGATGATGAACGAGGACAAAGACAATCCTTCTCAGCGAGCGTTTTTAATCGACTTAGATCTTGCGATAAGGCTGCAGCGAGATGAACCTTCGGGAGCACGAGGCAAAACTGGTACTAGGGCATTCATGCCAATAGACTTGCTCCTTGGAGAAAAGCAATCTTTCATGCATGGGTTGGAAACCTTCTTCTGGTACATTTTCTGGGTATGCATCCATCACAATGGACCGGAGGAGAGCAGAGTCGTGCCCATGTTTGATAAGTGGAATTATGTTGATATGGAAGAGTTGGCTAAGTTGAAGTTGGACACCGTGGCACAAGAAACAATCTTTCTCAGGACGGTAACCGAGAACTTTACGCCTTACTATAAACCATTGATTCCATGGGTGAACCGGCTACGGAAAGTGGTTTTTGGACAAACCATGGGAGAAAGAAGATCGATCGCTCTATTCCCGGTTCAGAGCAATTCTCAAGAAGGCAAAAGAAGATCCACGAGTGATAGAGGAACATTGAGCTTTAGGTTACCCCTCTTTCCTCCACCCAAGACTCGTGGATACAGTACTACCTAATTAAATGTAATATTGCTTGCCCATACTCTGCATGGTTGTCTAGAACACCTGTCACCTGGGTAAGCGCGCTTTGGAGCCAGCATGACGCTGTAAACATGTCAAAAATTTTCCTGGCTGGTCGACGTATGTGAGAGCTGCTATGCATAGCAGATCGAAGGGGGAGGGCACAATCTGTAGTTTGTGCACGTTGATACCTGATCCCATTTCCTCAATACTGCCATGCTGTGGTCGCAGAACGTAACACAGGCCAGGTAGATTAAAAGGTCACTCAGTATTGCTGATGACTATTCCATATCAATTTTTGTGTTCTCAAGGTCCTCCACTAGCTCAGTGGAATAGTGCAAGAATCAATGCTAAATATTCCACAGACATCTCAACATGAGGATGTTATAATCTAAGACAGCAATTCTGTCCGTCTAGTGTACAGAGCCAGGAAATTCAGGCCGGTAGTGATGCTTTGCTGATGCGTCAGTAGGACTGTTACTATGCGCGGCCTTTTTTGGATCGAACGTCGACATATATTCTTCAAAGTGCATCAATGGCGTGCGATGTTCCTGATTTGTAGACACAATAATAAGTCCTGTCTCTCGGCCTGTCTCATAGACGTCCTTGGCGTTTACATATGTGATTCCGTTCTCTTGGTACGCCAGGAAGTGGTGGTTATTTGAGAGGGAGGCCACAAATGATCTCAGGTGGTATCCGCGGTCTGGAACGTTAATCAATTCAAGTATCTCCTCAAGCATCCCCTTAGTGAATATGACAATCATCTTTGTCCCCAATCCATCAAATCAAGCGGATTGTACATGACATTGGCTCCACAATCGGCAAATATGGCAGCAGTTTCGGAACAGACCATTCCAACTAACTTCACCGACACTGTTGATTGTAATCACCTAATCCTCACCGCGCCAGTAGGCTAGAATCTTTTCAACTCTCATGTGCACCTTGGAGATTGCTTCAGCGTTCTGCTTTCCATAGATCTTCAGGAACGGTGTATATTGATCCCGAACATAAGCATGGACAGTAAGCTCGCAAGAACTCAGAGCGGACCTCCCAACGAGGTTTGCATATGTTGAAGAGATAAGGTGATGGATCTCAGTCCTGTCGGTGGGCGGCATCTTAGGGTACTCTTGGTTAAGCTTGCGCCATAAATCTTCATCGATCCTCGCTCTTCTTGCCTTAAAATTGGATGTCACTTTCTCAAAGACATCACTGGGAACACAGATACCTATGTGCGCGGCAGGCTTTTTCCGAGACTCACTGCGCTGTAGAGGGTAAGCTTCAGTAAAGTAACAAACACTGTCAAGCTTACATAGACCGCATATACTGCTCTTTTGGATTCCTGCGTGAGCTTGCGGCAGTGCCGAGTAATAAAGACATTACCAGACGGCACAAACACGTATCCCGCGGGTGAATTGTGTTCATTGAATAGAATCTATATCAGCCAGGCTGTTGCATGAGCAATCAGATTGCCACAACGATAACCCTAACAAAAAAACATAGCGACCAAGGTACATACAGTTTCCCCTTTCCTGTTCGTGTAAACAACCTTGCAGTCTGTTGTTTTCGGAATCTCGCTCTCCCTATACATGTGGCCAGTGTGGATGTCCATGTTGAAAACTCTCACTGCTTGAATACCGAGGACGGCTCTGAACAACCTCTTGGGAAGAGGTCGAGGTAACCGTGGAAAATGGAACATCTTCCAGTTTGCTAAAGTCGTACACGGGTAAATTCGAATCAATGCACAATGATGTGTAGATGAGGATATCTGGAGATGGCACTGCCTGACACGTTGACTTGGAATGGGCTGGGGTTGAAGAATCTCAAGAGTCACATGTCGGAGCCGTTCGAGAATCTCGCAGTCAGCAGTGTTTCTGATGGTCAGTATTTCTCTTTGATTTTGCCGTTGATAAAGTCTTCTGCCGCCTTATGCTCAGGAATTGGTAGTAGAAGTCCTGGAGGATCAAGAGCCTAGCAGGTGCAAGAGGCAACAGACGAGCTGGAGAGAAAGAAGTGATGACAGGCAGGAGACTAGTAGGAGACTAGCAGAAGGTGACCAGCAGAGTGACCGGCAGTGTCACGGCTCAGTCGAAATGAATCAGATCATATTGGTAGCCATCTAACTAAGATTTCGAAGCTGGAGAGAAGAAAAAGAAAGGAGAGCTAGGAGGGCTTGCGAAGGAGGCATTTGATATGGAACAGAGAAACCAACCCTTTTCCTAATTAGGAAAGCACCTGGTCCGGGTCACCTGACCACATCTCCGAGCCTCGCTGTCACAGGCAGTAAGTGACTGGCAGAATCAATGACAACCTGCCAAATCGGATGTAGGTGCCTGAAATGGACAAATTGGTCCCAAATTCGTTCGGCGCTCATCTAATCTCCCCAAGCAAGAAGCCCACAATTTGGGGACGCAATTAGATAGCGTCTTGACAGAAATTGTGGCCAGTCTTAAGAGCTGTGGCGCTTCGCTTTAGAAATGTAAAGCACATATACAACGTTGCGCCTTCTCTACTTGCTGGGACAAAGAAGTCTTCCTCAGCTTCTAAATCTCTGGTAAATTCCTGACGCACTCGTCAACACGGTCAGCTATTTCGTGAAGTCTATCTGAGGTGACACGCTTCCATGCTTCAGACTTCGCACGATCGGATCAAGAAGCTGGAAAATCTCAATCACTTTGGGATAGCATTCAAGAATATGATTTCTAACATCTTGTGTAGTGATTCCTCTCCAACTATCTCGGTTTCTATGTAAGGACATATCAGCCTCGTACATACCATGTCAAGGATCAAGTAGACAAACATTGCATTTGCTGTCCACACAGTATAATGCTGTAACAACAGGCCCTAGTAACTAGGCCTAAAGGGTCGTTTAGTTTATCTTGAAGACAGAAAACAAGGGGGTGAGCAATATGACAGTAAGAATGAGCCTGTGTTACTAGCAATGTAAGGTGTCTGATTGCTGCATGAGTCAACCATAAGGTCAGAATCTATCTGAAAGGAGTATCATTATATACATGTTGTCTTCCTGGGTTCCTGAGTGTCAAATTCTATGGGTATCAACTGACTAAGAGTTGATAGAAAGCTTCTTAATGTGAGTGAAGTAGGTAAGAAGTCACAGAAGAACTAGTTGATTCCCTATAGACTCTAGGTCTGCTTTGAGAATAAGACGCGGTAGACTAGATACATGTCTGGGTGGAAGGCCCTATTTATGTTTGATCCTGTCAGACCTTCTCTCAGTTTATCCTTTGGTAGTGCACTATTCCTGGTCACCGTGTCCTTGGTCGCTGCCATAGTCCTTGGTTGTCACTGTAGTCCTTGGTTGTATTGTCCTTATCATGTGACTTCCCGTTGGTCGTCCATTCACGTGACATTTACCCAACTATTGGTTCCATTGTTTTCCTTGCGCGCCAGGGTCTCTTTCATTTCTTGACACTGAGTCATAGAATGGGGCTATAGTCTTGGGTCAGTTGGATCAGTAGGAATCTGAACTAATCCTTTGATCCCCAGATCAGTTGGATTAGTATGTCAAGAGTTTGATTGCACTGATCCAGTCATATGATCTTCTAGAATAAAGTAATGTCAGCCGAATATTACCACTATACCCTAGTGGTATACCAAGAGACCTATCAGCCTATTCAGCACACGCCGATCCAGGCATCTCGAAGGTTATAATCCCTGCAATAAAGGGATCATACTGTCTATACCCGAAACACCTATTTTCCTTTGTTATTTCACGAAAATGTCTCGGGATCATTAAACAAAGAAGTATTCGGAAGGTCTTAACCCCTAAGTCCATAAATAGTGGTCAGATAGTTAGGTAGATTGGAATGATCAGAGCTTTTCATCATGATATCTTCGGATTACTAGGTTCGCGCAGTCCGACAGGAGGTCTCTAGAGTGCATCAACAGGAGGCTATCCCAAACAAACACCAGGGTACTGTGACACACTCCCAAGAATCAAGGATCCAGCTAGTCCAGTTTCTGCGTCATCCACTGCCAAATAACTTCTAGACAGGTAGTCGAAGACAAAAAAATGGCCTTGGCTAGGCTTGTGCCGGCATAAGTGCGACACGACAGGAGATCTTTTCAGCACCGTTTGAGTTTGAGATGATAGCTAGCTGGTTGCAGATTTAGCTCGAATCGGATCTTGTCAGGAGCTTTCTCTCCCCTTTGTCATGCTGACTGGCCAGCCAAAAAAAGAGGCAGTTGAAAGGACCGTTTGCACAGAGCAATGGCGTACCATTCTTGCATTCAATTTCTCCATAGTAAGATGCCGTCAATGGAATTGAATTTGATGCTTGATGCTTCTCACTGAGATTCGACAGTGACAGCCAAGATTCCATCTGTGACGTCAATGATAATTAAACCACAGTTCCTATCTACTTAGGTACCTATCTACCTCTATAGTCTGTAAGTCGGAGGGAATGACGCCTTTTTCGGCGACATTTGACGCCGCTTTTTGCGTCCTTTCATTATAACAGACCTCCTTTCTGGCACTAGCTAATAGAAGTGGTTTCCAGTCACTACACCCCTTTACTCTATAGAGGTTAATTCTGAATCACATCTGTCCACCTGCCTACTGCAAAACTTCTAACTTTACACTGATTAGGTGTTCTGTATATAGTGTAGAATAGGTGCCTCAGGTTACCTGTAAGATGCACTGCTCCCAAACTATGCATGTGATTCATGCACCTATATTATTCTCGCTGGTGCCAGTCACACGGCAAACAAGCGATCAGTACGATTAAACATATATTGCGGATGAGAGGGGTAGCTGATTGCTGACTTCCTGGGGATCGGTTCTACATACAGGAATTGCGGCCCAACTAGTGCCCAACAGATAGGGGTTCTTCGGCACCTGCGGCCGACCACAACTGCCGACCAGGCCTACACCTGGCAAATTTCAATATTAAGGTACGATCTAGGTTAAGTGAAAATTTCTGTGGCTTTTATACAAACAGGAGACACCACACCAAAACTTACATGTTTTTAAATTAACTAAAGTGCGTTTAGTTTCTCTAAGTAATTCTCTATATCTTTCTATATTCTATTTTATATTTAGAGTGAAATCTAATTGCGAAGTTGGCTCATATCAGCAACTTAGGATAGCAGCAAAGACCAATAACGTAATCAACCACCGAGTGACGAATACCACCGAGCGACGAATTTTCACCGCACCCACTATAATTTTGAAGCTTTTCAACCACCAATACAATTAAATTAGACTATCTAGTAGTTGAATATATAGCTATTTATTAGGACAATTCCTTATGGTATGTCCAATAGTCCCACAGCCACTGCAGCATTGTGGAGCTCGCTATCAAGGCATAGGTGTAGGCTCATCAAGCTTCTCATTAAGCTGTGTATCAAGCTGCTGAATGCGATTTTTGGCCTTCTTGTACAGATAAAAGGGTATCATTACCTAGAATAGCACACCTTCTTGCCTTCTTTCTAGTTTTCCGCTCAGTCTCAGCTTGTAGAGTCCTAATTTTATCTTGAAGAAGAAGGTTCATATTCATTGCCATCTGCACAGCCTTTTTAAGATGATGAATATGAGACATTGGGCTGCTAGAAAGCTTTTGCTTTCTTGCACTAAGGCTTTTTTGCAAGCTGCGAATCTTGTGATCCAGCTGGCGAGGATTCTGAGGAGTTTGAAAAGCAGAGGAGACTGAACTTTCAACTGAAGCTGGTGGTGTTGGCATACAAAGCTGAAAGGTAATCTTTGCAAGAACCCACTCTTTATCAAGTGGCTTAAGTCCAGCTCCTGCAAAGCCTTTGCATATATTGTCTGGAGTAAACACTTTTGCACAAGCAGGTGGATATAGGGATAGAAAGTCTTCCTTGTCAATATGGTTGTTGCCAGCAATCATTCTCTTTTCAAGCAGTTTTCCGTACGCGCGCTTAAGCGGGCCAAAAACACCAACATCAAGTGGTTGCAGGAGATGAGAGGCATGTGCAGGCATGCAAAGACAGACAATTGCATTCTCCTTGCAGAAAGTATCAAACTCTGCAGTTAAATGGCTACTATGGCCATCAAGAATAAGCAACCGCTTTGCACCAGTTGTATAGCATCTGGAATATGGTTCAAACACCTCTTTCAACTTTGCACGCTGGTATGTAATCCTTCAATTATATCTTGTACGCAGCTCAGGATGGCGCTTGACAAATTTATAAGCCCAGTTGATGCCAAGGACTGCAGTAGGATCCTGTAGACACTCACAGAGTAATATTTGTGCCATTGAACACAGAAACTCTGGCCAAATTGGAAAACCTCATTTATCTGCCTCTAGTAATTGCTGAATAAGTGTTTCCTCTTCAATAGCCTTTAATCTATGGCCATTAGCACGTGTTTCTGCGTGTGGTTGTCTTCCTTTAAGGCAAGCGCAAAGGGTAGCCTCAGGCACCCCAAAAATCTCTGCAGCCTTCAGTTTTGATTTGACTTTTTGATTTTTATAAGCTGCAACAGCCATTTGAATTCGGTTTTCTTGAGATGAAGGCATTTTTGATAGTGGTGGTGATAAAATGATGTGTTGAAAAAAGGAAGTGGTAGGGTAGAGGAAAATTCGTCGCTCGGTGGTATTCGTTGCTCGGTGGTTGATTACGTTACACTCAAGTCGAGATCACTGAAAGGGTTCTGTGATGGATCCTTCATCAACTTGGCTCTATTTGAGATAAATAATAGATCAGGCCAGTCGCACCCTTCCTCAAAGGTAGAAGAAGTGGGAATGGTACCTATGCTTCTTTGAAGATGGACAAATCGTCTCAGGGTGGACTTGTAGCGAGCCGCGGAGTATAAAAGGTCCAGTGTCGGTGCAGAAAATCTAACACTCTGTCTTTGAGTTCCAGGTTCTTGTTGAGCGGGATCACCAAAAAATGGGTTCCTTGATACTGCTAGCAAAGCTACCTGGCTCTTTGGGTTGCGATAATATCCTTCACTCCTCACCTCTTTTGCTGTCCCATTTTTCGCTCGCCTGTGATATTTGACCATTGACCCTCATTCCTTACCTGGCGACCTTGCCCTGATGGCTTGTTGTGGCTGTACTGCCTGTCCCCAACATCTTGCCTTGTAGCTTTTTGTTCCCCGCCTTTCCGCTGCACAGCTTTACACCTCAAATCCGCCTCTGGTCCCTTTTTGCCCTTGTAAACAGCCTTCTGCTACATCTGTAGGTGCTGAGCTGTTATTGGACCATTGCATATGTTGTTGAGGAGGGAGTATGCAAGATATGGTGAAATGTACTATTAGTTACGTAAATAGAGTGGCTGAGGAGTTTAGGATGGACTACAAGCCGCGCTCAAGCAACTTGATGCGCTGAGGCTGTGCAAGCTGATGATCAGCCCAGCGCAGTGAGGGGTACATTCAGCCTTGTATTCATTTTTGGGAATCCTCAATCGCCACTTCTAACGTCAATACAAGCCTGCATATTCATTCTTCTGGAGGCCAATGATACTGCTTCTACTTCTACAACATTACTCTGCATAATGGACCCGCTTAGCGTCGTCAGCCTTGTCGGAAACATTGTTCAGTTTGTTGATTTCACAGGGAAGTTAATATCTACATCTGTCTTCCTCTACCACTCTGGAAAAGGCGCATTACCGGAAAACACTGATATTGAGACTGCAACAAAACACCTGGTCCTACTGAATACTAAGCTTAAGGATGCTGCAACTTCCACCGGTAGCAGAGAACTTCAAAGACTCTGCACATCATGCGGTGACGTCGCAGACGAGCTGCTCGCGGTGTTAGATAAAGTCAAGGTTAAGGGCGAGCCAGGGAAATGGAAGAGTGTACAGAAGGCACTACGAAGTGTTTGGAGCAAGGATGATATTGAGGGATTAGAAAAACGCCTGGCAAGGTTCCGCGAGGAGCTGAACCTGCACATAGCGGTTGAGATTCGGTAATACTTGTCTGTAACCAATAAGTGTAGCTTAATTTTGCTGACTCCAAGTGCGATGCAGGGATCGTGTTGCTGAGTTTAGAACAGAGTACTCGCATCGCCTCCAAGAACTCAACTCTACAACGAAGAAAGTTCTTGACGCCATCATCAGGCAAAGAGATGTTTTTCAACCGGCACATGAAGCACAACTTACTCTCATGAAAGATCTGCACGGAGAAACAGTAACAAGAATCGAAGATGAGCATGAGATCACGCGCCGTGAGATAATTCATGAGATTAGAAAGAGGCTGCCTGGACCTGGACATGATATGAGCGGGCAGGAACAGGGCACACCCCAGCAACAAGATCCTTGCTTCTCTGTTCCCTTTATAAGAAACCGACAGTTTGTAAACCGCGGGCAACTTGATGAAGTCGAGAGAAGGCTTTTTATAGAAGGCAACTGCCCGAAAATCGCAATCTACGGTCTCGGAGGAGTAGGCAAAACCCAAATCGCACTTGAGTTGGCTTACCGAACAAGAGAACAAAGACCAGACTACTCTGTCTTCTGGGTGCCTGCAACGACCGTTGAGAACTTTCAACAAGCATATCTAGATATTGGACGGAAGCTGCATTTACTGCAGCCTAAGGAGCAAAAGGAAGACATCAAGAAGATTGTGCAAGACTATTTAAGTCAAGAAAGTTCGGGCCATTGGTTACTAATATATGACAATGCTGACGATATTGACATGTGGGTCGAGAACACGAACGCCACAAATGAGCCAACTTTAATCAATTACATACCGAGAAGCAACAAAGGATCCATAATTTTCACAACACGGAACCGAAAGGCCGCGGTCAAGCTCGCTCACCAAAATGTGGTGGGAATCCGCGAGATGGATGAGGATGCAGCAATCCAGATGCTAAGCAGACTCCTGATTGATCAACAAATCCTGAATGATCGGCATATCATCCTTGACCTCCTTGAGCAACTTACCTTTCTCCCTCTTGCCATTGCGCAAGCAGCTGCATACATGAATGAAAACGGCATAACAGTGTCAGAGTACTTGTTGCTTCTAAGGGATAAAGAACAAAATATTGTTGAAGTCCTGAGTGAAAACTTTGAAGATGAAGGAAGATACCGTCATGTCCAGAATCCTGTCGCAACCACATGGCTGATTTCGTTTGATCAGATCAGGTGTCGCGATCCTCTGGCGGCTGAGTATCTCTCATTTATGGCATGTCTTAATCCAAAGGCAATTCCGCAGTCGCTTTTGCCTCCGGCGCCGTCCAAAAAACGGATGACCGATGCAATTGGAACCCTAAGTGGTTACTCTTTTATTACAAGGCGGCCAGCAGATGAGTCTCTAGACCTCCATCGCCTAGTACATCTTGCCACTAGGAATTGGCTGCGAATGGAAAACTGCGATACAGAGTGGGTAGCAAAGGCCATTGCACGATTGGACTGTGTCTTCCCAAGTCACGATCATAAAAACAGAGACTTGTGGAGAGCTTACCTACCACATGCACAATATCTTGTTGGGTCTGATCTCGGCAATGGGGTTAGAGAGAGACTATCACTGCTTATGAAGCTCGGACAATGTCTGCTCAGTGATGGAAGGTATAATGACGCTGAAAAACCATTCCTGGAGGTGATGGAGGCAAATAAAATGGTGCTGGGAGAGGAGCACCCAGCTACACTTACCAGTATGGCCAATCTTGCATCAACATACTGCAATCAAGGACGATGGAAGGAGGCAGAGGAGCTAGAGAAATATGTCATGAAGGCAAGAACAAGGATGCTGGGAGAGGAGCATCCAGATACACTTACTAGTATGGCCAATCTTGCATCAACATACTGCAATCAGGGACAATGGAAGGAGGCAGAGGAGCTGGAGAAATATGTCATAGAGATAAGAAAAAGGGTGCTGGGAGAGAAGCATCCAGATACACTTACTAGTATGGCCAATCTTGCATCAATATACCGGAATCAGGGACAATGGAAGGAGGCAGAGAAGCTGGAAAAATATATCATGAAGGCAAGCAAAAGAGTGCTGGGAGAGGAGCATCCTGACACACTCACCAGCATGGCCAATCTTGCATCAACATACTGGAATCAGGGACGATGGAAGGAGGCAGAGGAGCTGGGGAAATATGTTATGGAGGCAAGAGAAAGGGTGCTGGGAGAGGAGCACCCAGCTACACTCACCAGTATGGCCAATCTTGCATCAACATACTGGAATCAGGGACGATGGAAGGAAGCAGAGAAGCTGGAGAAATATGTCATAGAGACAAGACAAAGGGTGCTGGGAGAGGAGCATCCAGATACACTCATCAGCATGGCCAATCTTGCATCAACATACTGCAATCAAGGACAATGGAAGGAGGCAGAGGAGCTGGAGAAATATGTTATGAAAACAAGAGAAAGAGTACTGGGAGAGGAGCATCCTGACACACTCATCAGCATGGCCAATCTTGCATCAACATACTGGAATCAAGGACAATGGAAGAAGGCAGAGGAGCTGACAAAATATGTTATAGAGGTAAGCAAAAGGGTGCTAGGAGAGGAGCACCCAGCTACACTTACCAGTATGATCAATCTTGCATCAACATACTGGAATCAAGGACAATGGAAGGAGGCAGAGGAGCTGGAGAAATATGTCATAGAGACAAGCAAAAGAGTGCTGGGAGAGGAGCACCCAGCTACACTTACCAGTATGGCCAATCTTGCATTAACATACCAGAATCAAGGACAATGGAAGGAGGCAGAGGAGCTGGGGAAATATGTCATGAAGACAAGAGAAAGAGTGCTGGGAGAGGAGCACCCAGATACACTCACCAGCATGGCCAATCTTGCATTCACATGGAAATCTTTAGAACATAATAAAGATGCAATAGGTTTGATGGAGAAATGCTTCCGGTTGCAGAAAGTAAGATTAGGTTCCAATCATCCTGACACTGTATCTTCCCTTCATACATTGGATGAGTGGAGAGTGGCTGGTTTAGCAATTGATGATTAGATTACTTGGTAGCAACAATCTGTTTTAGATGCTGCAATGCACTCAAATAGATTACCATTCCTAGGTGTTTCAACTTGTAATCAACTGGAATATTGGAAAAGATCGTTATTATCTGGCTCAATTACAGCCCGTCAGGACAGTTTGCTCTATATCTACACAGGCATCATAGATGAAAAAGGTCACATTCTCCACCAGGAAAACCTCCTTCAAGTTTGCCAGGTTCTTGTGTGAGATATCTGTATGAAATAAGGCAGGCTCGTCTGGTTTACTCATTGTAGGACATTCTTATTATCAAGATGGACGCGCTCGGTTTGTCCAACCTGTTGTAACAACAGGCCTAGATGACTAGACCTCAAAAGGGCCGTTGGTTTATCTTGAGGACAGAAAACAAGGGGGTGAGCAGAGATATAATCAATAGGCCTTGGGTTACTAGCAATGTAGGATGTCCGATTGCTATGTGAGTCGACCACGAGGGTCGAAATCTGTCTGAAAGGAGCGTCATTATATACATGCCTGTCTGTCTGGATCGATGGGTTGTTTGGATGATTCTGGGCGTTGGATCATAGACCTTGTTGGATCAAGATGGCAGATGGATCATTTTGATCCATGTCACGTGACCCTTGTGTGTTGTGCCCCTCTTTCATGCCGATTCTGACTATAATGCTGGAGAGATAAAAATGTCAATGCCCGCTTTTCATCCGGCCTATTTAAGTTACTATATAAATTTCTTAGCATGGTCTTCCTATTCAAGTGACCATGACTCTCGCCTAGTAGGCGGCCTCACATCTAGTAGCTTATTAACTATATAGATCCCCTTAAATGCTTTATCTATAATGCCAAGGACAATCAAATAAAAGATGAAGTTTTTCCTAAGTACCGAAGTAATGTACTTTTTCCTTATGCTTCTAAGTTATATGTACACCGGAATCAGGATTGTGATCGTACTTTGCAATCTTAATATTAATGTCTCAAAATCAATCAGGGGAAGAAAAATGCCAGCACATCCATAACCCAGGTAGAGAAATTGCCCATCTGGGATGGAAATCCACGTCTTATAAGACGAGATCTCAAGCTAGGTGACCAATCAACGACATCAGTTCGTCAATTTGAATCAAACCTTGGCCCACCGAAGCTGAAGCGCAATCACAATAACCGGCACTACACTGACGAGTTCCCCCAATCCCGCGTACTGCGGCGGAATTCGCGCATGGACGAACGCTCCTGCAGCGAGCAGGATCGCGAAGACATTGTACACAAACACCCAAGCAAAGTTGAAGGCGATGTGAATGAATGCCGCCCGGGAAAGGTCGATGAGAGCCAAAATCCCTGACAGAGCCGGTCGCATGAGGACTGCATCAGCAGCGGATTGGGCGATGTCTGTTCCCTCGTTGATGTGAATCCCAATGGTCGCTTGTGCGAGCGCCACGGCGTCGTTGGTGCCGTCGCCGCAGAAAATGACCACCCGTCCCTTGTTGTTCTCGTCTGTCATGATCTCATCTAGATATTTCCACTTGTCAGCCGGAGAACAGCCTGATCTGATGTGAGAGGTGGGAATGCCGAGTCTGGCCCCGACAGCCTTGATGGCACCATCATCATCGCCACTGACAATCGAGACGCTGATATTACAGTGTTGGAGCGAAGAGACAACTGTCGCTGCGTCAGGACGGAGTGTGGCTTCTAGGCCAAAGACGGCGCAGAGCTCTCCATTAATATGAACTGACAACCAATGCGGAATCGAGCCAAGACGAAGCAACTGAAGAAGAATGGGAAGTTGAGAAGATCCTAGCACGAAAATTAGACAAAGGACGGATCTACTACCTAGTCAGGTGGGAAGGATACCCACCAGAAGAAAATACATGGGAACCGGGTAGGAACCTGAATTGCCCTGAGAAGATTCGCGAATTCCATCAACAGAAGGGAAGATGGTAGTATCACCTGGGGACCATCGCAGGATCTCATTGATTTGACTGTCGGACAACTGGGGGAAGAGCTGGAGAAGAAGACAACTGACGAGCCTCAGACTCATTGGCAAGACGTTCAAGCTCTGCAAGTCCTTCAGGAGAGGGAGGATTTTCTCTGTCCAAGTTCTCCATGACAAGGGTATCGTGCTCTAGCATTGATGAACCACGCTTGTTTAAAAACTTCTGCTGTTTTCGAAGACGAGCTATTCGCGCCAGCAGCTCGGCAAGACGACTTGACAATTCAGCTGACTCTTGCTCTGCAGCATAAAGATCATTGTCGATTTTCTAATGAGCTTTCTCAAGCTCGTTCCACTCCTTTTTGCTATGAAATTGCCTTTCACACCTCCGACCGCGACGAGTGCAGGATGCGCAGTTCCGACTTCGACCATTTGGATGCATGATGCGGATGCGATTCATTCGAACACAGGAATCACAAGGAATAATTGCGGGAATCCCTCTTAGTTCAATCTCATTAGCTTGACGAAGACGGTTACGATTGCGAGTTGATTCTTTGGGAGGAGAAGGAGGAAGGCTTTGTTGACAATCCATGGCAGTGAAGGGACATACCAAGACTGCTAACACTGCAGATGATGAAAGGAAGTTCTGCTGCTTAAATACTTTCGAGGACGAAAGCCTAGGAGAAGGGGGGATTGTCAAAGAATGAAGAAACCCTGGAAGGCAGGGCTGGTATGAAATCCAATGAAAGGGTGAGCGAGGCTGAAAGGTTACACAAACAGCAAGAAAGGATCAAGTCACGTGAAGATAAAAGGACGCTCGGATATGGAGATAAGGAAAGCGTCCTTGGGACGTCCAGGACGAACTGGGGACGACAAACAGGACGACAGGAAGTGTCCCTTGGAGTGTCTTGAGAGCGACTGGAAGGAACATATAAGGAGCTTGACTGTTAGCTTGTGTTCGCTCTACCGCGTCTTATTGTCATACAGATCTTAAGATCTAGGTATTTAACTGGGTTACTTGTCTTTAGTTCCTTGACTCCTATCAACTATCTCACTTTAAGAATAACAGTTCAACTGTTAGACAGTTGATACCTTTTGACAGATATGGATGTTCTTCACTCATTATATTTCTTTTCTCTCTGTCTGATTGGTAGAATGGCAAAGTATCCCATTGTTTATAACATCATAGCTAGCATAGAAAGAATATACAATGCCTTGCCGTGCCAGAACAGAACAAGCTGGATTAGTACAACCTCGATTCTGACTTCATGCCAAGGAATATTCCTGGAGAACGTCTCTAACACAGCACTGTCGAAGCGCTGAAAACGGAGATGAAGTCCCCAATCGTATACCGACCAAGTTCGAAAGGTAAAACGACCTTTGGACATTTTAAGATTGACAGAAGGGCCATTGAGCATTGCTGCCGCACACCTTGCTGTCCAGAATTTTCTGCGAGGTCCATTTTTTGTAACATCCTCGAAGAGACCAGGCGTCTTCAATCACGCGGCTATTTCCTGAATAAGCCCCTTGAGCATGGCATCTTTTTGGTTGCGTGTGAACGGGGGCTTGGCTATATCATCCCCGTATTGCAATTGCTTATCCTCTCGAATTGCATCTAGCTTGGTGCCTTTACCATCAGGGAGCACGATGCTCGAAGTAGGTATTCCATTGGCCCATATAAGGTGGATAGTCACAGGATCGTGTCTCGGCTTTCGAAAGATTTAACAAATGTTGTCCAAAGTGTCACGGTTTTCCGAAAATTGGAAGGATAGATAGTAGTACTGCAGGATACCATAAGGATGGTCTAGTGAGCGCTGCAAAAATAATTATCAAACAGGTGTATCTGCATGTAAACAGAAAAGGAGTGTAGTCGGACGTCGGACGTAGTTATGATGAAGGCCCGAAGAAATGGTGCTGGTTAGCTTGAGAGGTACATGGGCACGACACTAATTTTGAGAACCGTGTCTTCGGAGGCAGATCCCAGCATGATAGCAAGTTGGGTTGATAGCCGCTGGGAAGACTATCTATGGCAACCATTCAGTGCCATACAGAGGCTCCGACAAATGATAAACCCTGCATAGGTCAGACAAAGAATCACTGCCTAATTGCCAGTATACTTCTACCGCACTAAAATCTGCACTAGATACCCCTATGGTTTTGGTAGTATTTTTCAATTGCCACTTGTTTTGTATAAGCTCTCTGCCGTGAATCATGATGATTATCTACCTAAAAGAAGAATGAAGCCATATCTACACCATCTTAGATTGATGAAGAATCTAACTTAAGATATAGTCACATCAACGTCATTAGCCGGATGGATCTCGGAGAAAAAGTTGACCAGAGACGGACTATCAATAAGTCGAAGATCTTCAACATTAGCAAGCCCATTACGAATCTGATGGAGCATTTCCAAGTCATCTAGGGCAATGGTCGAGTAGAATCCTGACACCTGAAAGATACAGATCCTTATGCCTTGCTTCTTTGCCCGTGCCATTGCCTGCATCGTCCTCTCTAGATGATCAGGAAGGAATATTTCCAGTCCATGAACACACGAGGAGCAAGCCATCTGAACGGCGGTTTCACGCCGCACACAAAATGTAGCTGGAAAGTTGTCAGGCTTGAGAAGCGGGGCAAGGCCCAACAGAGGATCTCTACATCTTTGCGTTCTCCAAGGATCATCTGCTGCTCTCGGGATCGGCGGCTGAAATAGGTATGTATTGAGCCATATGTAATTTCCCTCACAGAGAAGTTCCAACGGCCCTCCCGTTGGTCCTGGACATATTCAGCAGGCGTATAGAAACGTTTGGAAAGAACCCCAATGTTGGATTACTAGGGAATTGTTATTGACAAGCAGGCACACGACCACTAGCAACTTACTGGGATCGACGAGCTCAGCAGCTCTGTAGCGTATCACCCTGACATGATGAGCAATCCGTGAACAGGAAGCCTGCTCCAAACGATCAAGTCCCGCTGATGAGAAAGCAATGGTCAACACACGAAACAGGTAAGGTATACATAGATGTCGAAACTGTGTATTGACGAGTGACAGGCATTGTAATGAATTGTCCATGTACAGGTCAACAATGATCACTGGAGCAACTCCACCGGCAGTTGGTCGAGCCGAAAGGTTGTCTTTTTGGGAGATTCCATTTCAACAAGGCAGAAGAAAGAGAAACACCAAGTATATACTTTTCTTCTCTGTCTCTGATAAAGGTTCAAATACATTGTTGAGACAGCGGCTGATCGACTATTTGAGTTTCAGACCACGAGCGAAGCAACACACACTGCAATCCTGAAACGGCTTGCAGATAACACCAAAACGGCTCGCATGATAGATGGTCCTGGAACTCCTGCCAGAGCAACATAGGACATTGCGAGTAGGCAAAGAGTGAAATAAACAAAAGTGTCAGGCTATTGTATAGAACTACTCACCGTCGACGGATCTCAAAATTGGGGCTTGTTCTAAATCTAATGTATACTCACCGGCGGGATCAAGGTGAAGGCTCTTGGAATTCCTATCCATGGCCAGCAGCATGCCCGCCTGATTTTGCCTTTCAGTGGACAATTCGTCGGTCTTTATTCTGACGTGTCCACTCTGACCGAAGCGATCTCCTGGCGGAGAGCGATCGCATCCTTGCTGTGCGCGCTCTTGCCTCTTCGAATGGGTAGATGCAACAGCAGGGAGCAAGGCAGCAATGTTTCATGTAACAAAGTCCCAGACAACGCATACCTTCGGATTACCAGGTTCGTGCAGTCTGACAGCAGACAAGACCACCCTAGATATTGTTCTCCCAGGCATAGACCAGCCGGTGATCCAGTCGGAATAATATCGGTCCGAACATACCACATGACATCTCCCAGTTGGCAATGTGCCAACGCCAACTCAAGGATTGCCCAGTGTCAGCAACACCTGTCGCATATCATATGTGAGAAACAGAATGGCATCAAAGGAAAGACAGCTGTGTCGGCAACTCTTGCATATAGCCTTGGTTGCGGTGACTATGCTTTACAAGAACAATCTTAAAAGTTGCTGTCTTGTGTGCCTGAAGGGCTATGCTAGGGATGATAAGACAATAGAGCATGTGCAAAAGGATCATAAGGGCTCACTGATTGCCCAGAAAGCTCCCTAAGTGATGAGTACTACCAAATGACTGAGGGCTACAAGTCGATCTTGTTATCCTATCTTTATTGGAGAGAATCGGAGATGCCTGAACCGAGTCAACTCTTCGAGGCGCTCTATTTGCTCGTGCATTCTTCCCATCAATCTTATCAAGAGGTGGAAGAGCTGTTAAAGCTGCTTCTGTCTTGTGGTAAATCAAGACCTGTCTTTTGGTTGGTTGAAATCTTGCTGATAGCTTTGACATCAAGAATCAGCTGTTCCAGCTGCTAGAGGCTCGCTCGTCTCCAGCTGCGCGCCAATTTCGGAAGAAAGGACATTCACCTACAAGTAGGTACACCGATTAAATCTAACGCTCCTGCTCACTTTTCTGATCAAATCTCTGCATTCAACAATATCCATTCTGCATTGCAGCGGCTAGAGAATGAACTGGGGCAGTACCTACAAGCTGAAGGTATCGTGAGCCTTTGTGCCAGGGAAACTATATGTGCCTTTGTTGACACAGTGTGAAACAGGTGAAGTGTCGAAGCTTTGCTGCGAATATTTGGAGCTTCGCTGCGAATATTTAAGATTCCTTTATCCATGAAAGCACAAAGTTGACAGAAATGGCAGAATTATGTAAAAGAGCAATTGAAGGAATTATAGTAAAGGACCGCCAGACACATAACCCAGTGGAAGGGATAATTGGATTAGGGAGCAAGGACTAGAAGAGCAACAAAAGATATGATTCCGTTGTATAGTTATGCATGTCTGCCCGAATTCTAGTTTAGCTGATCATGCTGAAGATGGCAAGCGATAAATCCTGTTTCTCAAGGATTCACTGATGCTTCTGCTTATGGTCGTTAGTAATCGGGAAATGAAAGTCTCAGAGAGCTGGTCGATGATTACGCACCTTGCGTCTCTGTATCCCCCCGCCTTGCAGCTCTGACCTGTGATCGAATTTGTCTCTCTTGCTGCATTCTCGAGCTCAAAGGCGACAGCAGTAGCCGAAAATTTCTTAGATTCATTGTCATATGAAATCCAGCGTTTGAACTTTGTCATATGTTAGCAGGACGATATTATAATAATTACTTTTTATTTCGATGGCAAACTCACCGTCGCAATGCGAACCCCTAGCCAAAGACATCGATGTGTCCGTGAGATGACAATTGAAGGAAGTTCAAGGGACCGCTCATCATCCTCAACATAAGAATCTTCGAAGAACCCATCAGGGTAGTAGAGCTGGCTCCATGCCTGACCACGGATAGGGAAATCCTCAGGCAATTGCTGCACAGTGCCGGCCTCAGAACAAGGAAACTCCTCACTCTCAATTTTGGCTATGTCTGTATCACCGCAAATCAACTTGTTGAGGAATGTAGCGATCCGCCTCCATGGAACCTTTGTCTCAATGTATTTCATGCTCTCTGGGTTCAGTGCCAGACACCAAAGAAATGCTAACAAGGTATGGACATGTGGTAGGACATTTTTGTTGCTGATGTGTCAGAGGACTATTGCTAATGTGGAAAATGTAAGGTGAGTTCTGTGTGAGATGATCTGAATGGGGCTTGAAAATTGAACACCTCCTGATATTGAAGACTTGGCCGGAGAGACCAGAAGATCTTTGGATGATGATGGATTTTCCCAATACTGTCGAGCAGATCTATATATCTCTGACTCTGGCAAGTATGGCTTTTTATTCTTCTGCTCCTCAAATAGTTTTGTCATTATTGGCTTCTGCCCTGTTGTTTCCAGGTCATATTTGAAGATAGCCGCATAATTGGATGATGCAATATAGACGCCTTGCTCCTGAAAGAATTCCTTAACTTTGTTGGTATAATCATTGAGAAGGGACAGGAACCTAGACCCAATTTGTTGACAAGTTCCTGTCCCTTCTCAATGATTATATCATAGGCGGGAGTCATATCCCGCAAAAGATGCCTCCAAATCCTGCAGAAGACATTGATGACTTTGACCGTGGTCCCTCACATTCAGGACCGGGGATAGTCCTTTTCAACCCAGACCTGGATGATGTTA
>Ga0207841_1000053_pt1 | contig 193472 bp, 192 predicted proteins | sample HigsolmetaGSP18D_FD_184846 | JGI IMG/M metagenome (GOLD analysis project Ga0207841, IMG submission 184846) | High solid enriched microbial communities from the Joint BioEnergy Institute, USA - SP1-8-D (SPAdes) | ecosystem: Engineered > Bioreactor > SSF (Solid state fermentation) > Aerobic >...
TCTCTCTCTCTCTCTCTCTCTCTCTCTCTCTCTCTCTCTCTCTCTCTCTCTCTCTCTCTCTCTCAGAGCCCTACCTCTCCGGAGAGTTCGTTGCTTCTCTTTTCTTTTCCTTTAAGTTGTTTCTTAATCCTGCATCGAGCCTGTCTGTCTATCTGTCGAGACTCGGGAGACAGATATCTAGTTTAGTTGTGTCGATCCGACACAGTCCAGACGGAATATTATCTCTCCTCCGCCCGCAGTTCAGACAGATAGATGGCTGGACAGACCTTGACGCGTCGCGTCGAGAGACAAAGGAAGAGAGCAGAGGACTCCCGGGAGAGGGTCGATGTAACCCTACCTTAGCTGGAAGTGAGTGAAGTGCAGGCACGGCTGCGGGCGCTCGCCGGACGGGACGGGACGCGTGCCCTACACAGGTCATGTCGGGTCAGGTGGTGAGTTACCTTACCCTATCTGACCTACTAGTAGTAGGTACATAGATAGGTACTGTACTCGACCGGACCCTATAACAACTTTGGTTGTTGAGCCAGGTTCAGATCGAGTCCAAGCACGCCTTGGCTGATAGGTTAAGTTTATGAGCAAGCTGATGACGCGTTGCTTGCTCTTGATGTGGTCTGATGGAGGCTAGAAAGAGTGACGGAGCTTGCACTGGCTGGCTGACTGGCAGGTAGGGAATCTAGAGGATATGACCATATGGATCAGTCTTCGATGGCCCCAAATGGTGAGATCGAGAACCTCAAGAGACGCCATGCCGTAGTAAATAGATCTGACAGTTTGAGATATAGGGAGAGAGGAAGAAAAGAAGACGTAAAATGACATGACAAAAAAGAGTGGCTTGCTCGATCAATCGTACAGGACATGAAAGATACCTACCTAGGGTCAAGGGAAGCAGGAATCCCACCTACATACCTCCTAGGACTAGGATATAGATATAAAACGAAATTACCTCGCTGCGTCAGACGTAGGTATCATCCCCAGCCAACAGAGGAAGCACGTCCACACGATTCTGTCCGGTCCGTAGACCTCGTCATATGAGAACCAGACTCTTTCCGCGAGTCTCGAGACGGGCTTTGTAAATATCAGACGTCCGACCTGCTGGTCACGCTTGACAATGGTTCTGTCTGTCTAAGGAGATAGATAGAGATACCGGGGAAAGGAAAAAAACAAATGGAATGAATCGCATATAGGATACGATAGAATAGGATGGGATAGGTAGAAAAGGAAATCATACCCACAAATCGTACCGCACGTACTGTACGTCGATGATAGATAATACATAGAGGGATCAGGAAACAGAAACAAGGTCAATCAACATTTACCCTTTCTTTTTCTTTTTCTTTCTTTCTTTCTTTTTTGTTTAGCCTGCAACAAGAACAGTATGTATGCATCATAGATATTTTCATTTTCATTTTCCCCTTTTCTTTTTTCTTTCCCTCTTTCATACCATTCATCACCACCATCGCCATCACCCCAGAAACCGACGTAATATATCAAGTAGGGAAAGCGAAAAATGAACAGAGGGAAAAAAAAAGATAGAGAAACCACTTGACATCTATAGAGCAAGCAGAAAACATTGCAAAAAACATGCCGTGGCCACCGCCGAAACGGAGGAATAAAAAAAAAGTATAGTTGGACAAACGAAACAATACCACAACCATCACATCAACCATATAGACACGATCAATCAGTCCTTCAATCGACCGACAAACGACGCGCCGGGTATGGGGCATACGGAAAGGGGCCGAGGCAAGGAAATCTAGTTAGATAGATAGAATCCGATAAAGCCAGGCATCGAACGAGGCTAGTCCAAAAAGGAAAAATGGAACCCATATTCTGATATTTTCTCCTCATTTTCTTTTTACAGGCCAACGAAAAGAAGCGTGCCAATCTATGTATGTTCTCTGATCTACTCCAGTGGAATGCCTTCGTACTCCGAGTACCCAAGGGCGAGGTTCATGTTTTCTGTACGGGGAAGAGCGTCAGTATTCAATATTCTGCTATCAGGTGACAATGGTAACTTACGCAGACACTGGGTCGCCGCTCCCTTCAGCAGGTTGTCGATGGTGGCGCAGACAACTACCCTCTTGCCGCTCGAGTGGACGGCAAAACCGCCGATCTCGACGCCGTGACGGCCAGCGATGTTCTTGACCAGGGGCGGCTCACCGACAATCTTGACGAGCTTCTCGCCAGCGTAACGCTCCTGGTAGATGTTTCGGATATCGCGAGAGGTCATTTCCTCCTTGAGGGGCATGCTGATGGTGTGCTGGAGGAAGTTAGCAAGCGTACTCATTTGCAAACGTGAAACATGATAGGAAGGGATGACTTACGTGGATACCCTGGAACCAAACGGCAACGTGAGGGATGAAGGCAACGTTGGTTCCCAGCTGGGAGCTAATCTCCCTCTCGTGGATATGGTCCGTCAGGCTGTAGGGGATGATGTTGTCCGTGAGGAGGTTAACATCGTTCTTCGGGCTTGGCTTCGTGCCCGCCCCCGAGTATCCGGAAACACCAAAGATGGTCGGTTGGCCACCAAGATACGGGACGAGAGGTGCGATAGCGAGCTGGGCAGCAGTGGCATAGCAGCCTGGGTTTGCGATGCGCGTCGCGCGGGCGATGCTGGGACGGCTGACCAGCTCGGGGAGACCGTAGGTCCAGTTCGGGTCAAAACGGTAGTCGGCGCTCAGGTCAACGATGACGCTGCCCTTGTTGGAACCCTCATCGACGGCGTCAACGTAGGGCTTGCACACTCCGTTTGGCAGAGCCATGACCCAGCAGTCCACGTCTCCATTCTGAGCCATGCGCCGTACGTCCTCCGGGCTGAGGTTCTCGTACGTGATGTCACGCTTGTCATATCCCTGGAGCTTCTTGCCGGCCAGCTCACGGGACGAGACGTGGCGCAAGTCCATGTGAGGGTGGTTGTTGAGCAGGTTGATCAGAGCCTGACCGGTGTAACCGCGAGCTCCGATGAGAGCGACCTTGGACGGCTGAGAGTTCGAAATGTTCTTCTCCGCAAGTGGAGGGTTAGGGTTTGTAGTAGTCGAGTACGAGCGGGTTGCATACCCAACCCCAGCGGCGGGCCTCCGTCGAGCAGCACGAAGGGCGTTGGCATCACTGATGGTCGAGAACGCCCGCTTCTGCTGAGAAACCGTAGCGCTGGCACCAGCACCGCCAGCGAGAGCAGCTGCAGCCTGCGCAGCAGCGCGGTGAAGCTGCGATTCAAGGTTGATATCGCCGAGCATCTCCCGCCCGTGCTTGCTGAACTCGGAGACCAATTCCTTGACCTCGTCCCCGTTCTCCAGACCGTACCAGAAGAGAACCTCGCCATCGCGGGTCAGGCTGCCATCGGCCTTGTCGAAGAACCAGGTGAGATTCTCGTCATCCTCCTTGACCGTCCACACCAGCTTGGGGAAGTCCTTCCGGATGCTGGAGAAGACATTATCAGCAACGTTGGTCAGCCAGCCGGACTTGGTGATGGTGAACGTGGCCAGGTGCGCAAAGGGAGATCCCTTCTGCGCAGGCAGAACGACGGCCAGAGCCTCCATGGGTTCATCGAAGTAAGCCTTGAACTCCCGGTGCTTCAAGCTCTCGACATAGCGGTCCACAGTCGCCCTGGCATCCAGGCCCTCACGGTCCCGGACCAGAGCATCCTTCAGCGCCTGCAGATCCTCGAACTCCGAGATCGACGACTTGGTGTGCACCTTGTTTCCTCTCCTGATCAGAGTGCCCGCTCCGGAGTCCGTGAACAGTTCCTTCTGGAGATCCGCAGGGTGGATGATGGCAACGCTCGAAGTGCGAGGCAGGTCGTTCAGTAGCTCCCTCATCTCCTTGATCTTCAGGCGCGTTCCGTGACGCACCCACCACTGCTGCATCAGGTGGTCGTATTCCTCGTCCAGGTTGATGACCGAGATCTTCTCGCCCGTGTCGCCGTTGAACAGGCCGCCTTTCTCGGCGAGGTAGACAATCTTCAGCGGCTGCAGGGCGCGTGCCAGCTCGCCGGCCGCCACGTCCGCATTGACGTTGAGCACCTGTCCCTCGGGAGTCTCCGCCATGGAGGTCAGGATCGGGAGGCAGCCGGCCTGGATGGCCGCCTCAATGGGCGTCTTGTCCACCTTGGTAATCTTGCCAACAAGGTTGTACTTCTCCCTGTCCAGGTAGTCCGCAGTGAAGACCCCCGTGGTGATGGGGCGCGCCCTCACACCCAGTCTCTCCAGCTCCTGCACGAGCCTCAGGTTCTCCTCCAGGAACAGCTTCCTGGCCAGAGCCAGGGTCTTGCCATCCGTCACTCTGATGCCATCCTCGAAGTGCGGCTCCACGCCCGCATCCTCCAGGATCTTGTTGAGCTGCGGGCCCGCACCGTGGACGACAATCGGGTAGAGACCGACATGGTTGAGGAACGCGAGGGCCGACGACAGAGTCTGCAGATGGTCTGTGAGGATGGCACCGCCGACCTTGATCACGGCGAACTGCTGCGAGGACACGGAGGTGAAGTGGGAGAGGTACTGCTGGACCTCGCGCTTGGAGCCGATATTGCTCAACAGCTGCACGACGGTCTCACGGGTGGCAGCCAGCTGGGGATCGGTGGACCGCGAGTAGAGACGCCTCTGCAACGAGAGGGAGGAGGAGGACGCAGTCAAGGCCTGCCTGGACCGCAGGGCACCAAGTCGTGCTGGGGAGGAGAGCGCATGCGGTGCGGAGAGCGCACGGAGGAGGGGCTTCGCGGCGGCTCTCCGCACAGCAGGGCGAAGGGACAGCATCTTGTCGACCAACATGCGGCAGCTTCAGTGGCCGGCGGACGGGGCCCTGGGCACGGTCAAGAGAGTCAATGGGGGTTTAAAAATGTGAGTTCTGGAGGAGAAAAGCCGGACGACGGGGGTTTGACTGCGCGGGATGGAAGGGATTTTCTGCTCCCCAGCTTGACCGGCCCTGCGAAATTTGCGGCGCTTGCGTCGGAGCGACTTTTTGCTGGGTCTGGGGTGGGAGCGGGCGGTGTCCGCGGACCGAGTGCAGCAGATCACCTTCGAAAACTTCCACCACGACCGCTGAGGAAATTCCTCCCGTGCAACGAAAAGAAAAAAAGCAATTATGATCGTTTAATCGATATATCACGCAAACTACTCCCCGATCGACACCCCTCGCTGCAGAATGGACGGTGGTGAGGGGTGGCTGGTGAAAAGGCGCTTCGCCTGTTCTTTTTTTCTTGGCTGCGACTTTCGGAGGCCCAAAGCGATCGCCCCCACGGCGTCCCTCGTTGAGGCTGCTGCTCTCCAGGACGGAGCGCCTAAGCCGACAACGCGTGACCCTTGGAAGCTCCGATCTTTGCTACGACGGAAGCAAAAAGTCGTGAACGTAGAGAACCTAGTGAAGGGAGCATACCCCACCCGTCCGGCGTCCGGTGGCAGCGGCGGTGCCGGTCGAGAACCCGATCTCGAGCCGATCTCAGCCCGAAAGCTCATTCGCCCGAGATTATCAATCATCGACTTAGACTCTGCAGCGCGTGCTCTGGTCTGACGCCGATGACATGCGTCCCTCCGGAGAGGACAGAGGTCTCCCCTATTTATAGTATCTCTTAGACAACAGATTTACGATCAGAGAGCGGTCCAGAACGCGAGTGCCAGTTGCATAAGAAAAACAGTCCGACAGACATTTCATTACAATAACCCGCTAAGAGGTGCTACTAGGAGAATAGAACAGGGTCAAAAACACACACAGAGACAAATCGCCAGAGTATCATTTACAGCTTCACCATCGACGAGTCATATACCATCGCCCATCCCGGAGAATCAGATCAGCTCGCCGCGCCGACGGTGGAGAGAAGGGTGCATGTCATGACAGCAGGTGGTCTACGCCCGACAACAGAAACAGAGAGCAAAGGCTGAGGGAACGGAGCTCCTCGGGGGAAAAGAGCTCTTCTCCGCATCGTCCATAACAGAAATACACCGTAAAGCAAACCCAAAATCCGTACTGAAGAACAGTTTCACCGTATGCGTAGTGAGCTCAGTGCTTGGTTACGACCACTACACGAGAGGGGTTAGAGCCTCCGTCCAGGTCTGCGGCGAAAGGGGGGCAGGGCATACCAGCAGGGACAATGATGATGACCAGCAGGATGATGATGGCCACGATCATGCATATGCGCATCTTGACATCCTTCCACCACATCTGCTTCCTCACGCGGTTGGCTCCCCGGCGGAAGCCCTGGGCAGAGACGGCCAGGTTGTCAGTCTTATCCTGGAGGGCGTCCAGACGCTCTCCACGCTGCGAGACCTTGTTGATGTTCTCACGCATCACACCGACGGTGTCATCGATTTGCTACACATGATTTAGTCAGCACACGTCACGCAACTGAGACAGACAATATATTTGCATCCGCTGTGAACCACAGCCTAGCGTCGATGGACAAGTGCATGCCCCAGGCAAGGCATGCCGTGGGCGGTGGATACACAATTGATCCATGGCCGCTCAGGCAGACATGCGATGCCTCGATGATCACAAAGGCCAGGTCGAGGGGTCACCTACCGCCTGCAATGCGGCTGTCCTCGAGTTTCCGCTATAGGAGTGGCTCCCGCCGGCACCGGAGCCGGAGGGGATGTAGGGGTCGTAGGGCTGGTCGGTCATGGTGACGGGGTCGAGGTGGTTGGAAGGCTTGCAAGTTCAAGTGAGTGGTCGCGGAATCAGGTGGACCCGCGGGCGAGCTGGCAGAGGCTGGAGCACGAGAGAGCTCTTCTTCAGTCGAGAGGATGCGATGCGGATGGCAGCCGTCAACGGCGATGGAGGAGTCAGAGGAGGACCGGATGGTGATGGAGAGGCGCGTGATGGGGAATTACGAAGCCCAGAAGGACAGGAGGGAAGACACGGGCTGGGCTGACGGGGTGCGATGGGCGCCGCCCGCCGCCTGGAGGAGGAAGCGTTTCGGCTTTGTCAGGGCGCCGACACGTGACTGGGCCGCATGGCATGCTATTTTTGCTACCGTCTGATGCTACGAGGAGAAAAGATCTTCTATCGTACGCCTCGGATCCCCTGTCCAACACTGTTCTTCTGCAGCCATCGTGCGTCCACTGCAGAAAAACCAATACTTGCTGAGACTTGTCCCGCCTGCTGCGACGAACGGTGACCTGCCTCTGTTGCTGTGAGACCAATGATGAGGCTGTGCGATACAACGTCGGGACCTGAGCCACTTTGCGTGGCAATCAGAAACGGAGGGACCATGGGCAAGCTGCAGGATGCCGATGCAGCTAGTGTGCCTGGCCCTAGAGGAAAATATTTTTTTTTCTGGGGCTATCGATTGCAAGAGTCGCGGGATTGCTCCATACAGAAAATGGCTGCCTAAGAGGGGCAAAATACTGGATGCACTGGCATTTCATAAGAAAGCTTGTGTATCCTCCGGAGAGTCTTTTTTTTTTAAAAAAAAAAAAGTAAATAAAATAAAAAAATACCATTTTAGTCCCGTTTGATGAAAGTCGCCAATAGTCCCGTGCACCACGCTGTGTCGGCGGTAGTATCTGGTGATCTTTGCTCCGGCTGCAACTAGGCCGTCAGACGATCGCAACCACAGTGGGGGATGGAGGTCTCAGACGCTGCCCTGGATGAGGCCTCTGTCCGACCGCATCCTTCACATCGGGTGCACCGTACGAGATACGCTGTGGTGTCGCATGTCCGCGACGATCGGCGTGGCGCCGGCAGCCCGTTCCACTCCCGCCCAGACCGGAAAATCCGGGGATCCGCGGCCTCTCCTCCATCGCCTCGACATCCACGTCCAGCCCTCGTCCGCATGTCCAGCTCTCAGGGCCTCGCGCTGAGAGGAGCAGGCTTCATCGGGACTGCTTCTGGAGCCGCCCGCCGCAGCACCCTCCGGCCAAGCCCCGCGAAACGCTCCTGTCGCTAGGCCTGCTTGGCAGTGGAGGGCGACTGGCCCGCGGCCTCCGGTGGCGGCCTCTTGGCGACGCTTCCGGCGCGCGCGCGACCTGCTGGGATTGGGCTTGATAACAGTGGACGAGCGCTCTCGCTCCCTCTCCTGCTTCCTCTCCGTTGCCGTCATCGACACTCCTCCCTCCAGCCCCTCCTCGTCCTCCGCTCAGGCTGCCTGCCTGGTTGTATGCCAGCGTCCGCTCGTTGACACGCCTTGCTTTCTTTTTCCCCAATCGCATCCTTGCAGCACCCTCTCCTCGGGCACTCGCCCCGCTAACTGTGCCCCCTGACTCTCCGCCGTCGTCTTGGCTCTGGCGTGATCCTTCCGGCGGTCCTGCTGGTCCCCGGACGAGTCTTCGCAGCAAGCAGCCCTTCTCACTTCCTCCCCAAGGTAACAGCTGTTGGATATCACTCGAGGCATCCGTTACCGCCCGCTGTACTGCACGCCTCCAACTCACGTGGTTCTCTGTGTCTCTCACGCCGCTCTCATGACGTGACCACGACCACCACTGGACTCTCCATCATTCTTGCAGTAGCCTCTCGTTGTTTGGCCGGCAGCGTTTGCCAGCCCTGACATTCGTTACCCTTGTTCCGCTGTGAGATCTGTTTTGTCCCTCGACGATGAGATTGTCACGATACTTTCCCCGCGGGGGGTTCCCCTCGTGGGGAGCCCTTTTCTCGGGCGCTCTGCTTGCAGCCCAGGTGGCGCAGGCGTCCATTGATCTCAATTTGGATGACCCAAGTAAGTCGCAGCGACTTGCCGGACCCCGCCATCGTTGAAGGGTCGTCCTTGATACGCTCGTGGATTGCTCACCGTGCCCCGCAGATTCCATCAAGAAGGCAGCAAAGATCGCGGCGGAGGGGATGCTGAAATACTACACGGGATACCGGCCGGGTGATGTCCCTGGCAACCTGCCCGATCCGTACTACTGGTGGGAGGCTGGCGCGATGTTTGGAGCCCTGGTGGACTACTACTATTACACCGGGGACAAGAGCTATGTCGACATAACAACCCAGGCGCTGTTGTGGCAGGTCGGCCCCGACAGAAACTACATGCCGCCAAACCAGACAAAGACGCTGGGAAACGATGACCAGGGCTTTTGGGGCATGGCGGCCATGTCTGCCGCCGAGGTCAACTTTCCCAACCCTCCCGAGGACCAGCCGCAGTGGCTTGCGCTGGCGCAGGCCGTCTTCAACACACAGTATCCCCGCTGGGACAACACGACGTGTGGTGGAGGTCTCAAGTGGCAGATCTTCACGTTCAACAACGGTTACAACTACAAGAACACCATCTCGAACGGCATCTTCTTCAATATAGCCTCCCGGCTCGCGCTGTACACCGGCAACAAGACGTATGCCGAGTGGGCAGAGAAAGCCTGGGACTGGGTCATAGCCATCGGGCTTGGAAGCCCGACGTACCAGTTTTTCGACGGCACGGATGACACGCAGAACTGCACGAGCATCAACCACATCCAGTGGTCATACAATACCGGGGTCTTCATGCATGGTGCGGCTACCATGTACAACTTCGTATGTTTCTCGAGTCTCCACAATGATTTTCACATGATCTGGTATCGACTAACTCTTAATACCCAGACCAATGGCGACGAACGCTGGAAGGAGCGTCTCCAGGGCATCATCAAGGCCTCGGAGCTCTTCTTCTCGAAAGAACCGCCCAATGTCATGACCGAGGTCGCCTGTGAGGGCAACGGCAAGTGCAACATCGACCAGCGCTCCTTCAAGGCCTACCTCTCGCGCTGGATGGCGGCGACCGTCAAGTTGGCGCCGTTCACGCACGACCTCATCATGCCGAAGCTGCGGGCCTCCGCTCAGGCCGCCGCCCTGCAGTGCAACGGTCCCGACAACGCCTGCGGACTGCGTTGGACGCAGGGCGCAGAGTACGATGGGAGCACCGGCGTCGGTGAGCAGATGAGCGCGATGGAGGTCATCCAGTCCAATCTCATCGACTATGTTCCCCCGCGGTTCACGAACAAGACCGGAGGCACGAGCAAGGGTGACCCGAATGCGGGAATGAGCAAGACTCCGGGGCCGCTTGGGATCTATCAGGATGAGATCACGGTCGCCGACCGAGCGGGTGCCGGAATCCTGACGGGATTCATACTGATCTGCGCAGTGGGCGGTGCCTGGTGGGTGGTATCGTAGTCTGTCAGGTACCCACTTGGAAGAAGGACTGCGATGTCTTGAAGAGCTCGAAGAACATTTGGAACTAAGCAGGCAGATTTATCAGCTTTCAACGGATAATTGGGACCTGGTCTGGGAGTGCGTGGTGTTAGATTTCGAGTCGTCTTTCTGTGTCGTCCTACTTATTGCTTGTCGATTTTGCTGATCTTCAATCGGTAAAGCTGGACAAGATTTTGGCCTGTATTTAGGTATCCACTCCTTTGGCATTCTATTTCTTGTCTTAATAGCCTCATTTTCTCGCATAGCCCGGATGCAGCACGTATCCCGACTTGTGTCTTCCACAACCACTTTTCCCTTTTCATCTTTCCAGTGTGAGCCAGTGACAAGGGCGGACCTTGAGCCATTCCATACTCAATCAGAACATACGGACACTCGGTTGACTTTGCAACTGCTAGTCTTTCTCCATATGCCACCATATCCGCAATTTTTTTTTCGTGCCTTTCTGCAGCTAGCACCAGACAGGGAAAGAAAAGCTATCGTTTTCAATCCCACCCTTTTATTCATTTCTTGAACAAACCCCGCCACCTTCCCTGCCTTTCAGGACCTATCCATCCTGACCTGCCCTCTTACTCTACTGCGCTCTGCTCTACAACTCATCATGTCTTCTTTCTCTCCCCTCTTGTCCTTCTCCCTCCCCTCCTTCCCTACCGTCACCATCCCTCTCATTTCCTTCGTCACCACCATCCACAGCTCCATCATGATGATGATGATCATCATCATCATCAAACACCCACACCCCCGGCCTCGCCTCCCCCCGCAACACACCCAGCAGCATCCGCTCCACCTGCTCCGCCTCGATCGCTCTCCCCTGGGGGTACACGTACACCCGATCGTTCACGATATCGTGCACCGCAAGAGCGGGGAACAAGTCCTCTAGCTGTTGCTGCTGCTGCTGCCGTTCTTCTTGTTCCTGTTGCTGCTGATACCGGTGGTGGTGCTGGTTATACTGCAGCCCCAGACTCGCAGCCATGTTCGCCCCGTACTCGCCCGCATCGATGGTCACGAAGGTGACGTGCGCTCGGAACCGCGACGCGGTGGGCGTGAGGTCGCGGCGCAGCGAGCGCCGGGAGGACAGGGAGGGGTAGAAGATGTATGTGAGGTAGGGGGTCTCGGGATTGAGGATGTACCCGTACATGTTCCGCCTGGTCATCTCCCCGATCACCCCCGGCCTCCTCCGCGTGCCCACAGCACGCACGAACCCCTCTAGCTGCTCCTGCGTAAAGACGCCCGTTACCGCTTCGGCCTCGGTGTCGATGTCAATGTCACCACCACCACCACCACCACCACCCTCGCCCTCGCGAAGGAGGAGGAGGTTGTTGCTGCTGCGGTAGCATACGACAGCAGGAACAGACAGGCCCTCGAGCGCCGCGAGCTCCGCAGCGAAGGTCATCCCGAAGACGAAGTCGTTGCGGTGTGATTCCGCGACGGCGGTGAAGACGGATGCGAGGTTTGTCGTCTCATCGTCGGCCTTGGTCTCACCATCTGTTTCGGTGTCGGTCTCATTGGTTTTGGGTTCGGGTTGGGAAGAGGGACGAGGAGGAGGTGGAAGATACGCGATAAACACCGTCGGGTCGATGTGCTTGAATCTTTCGATGCTGGTGCTGTCGTTGTTGTTGCTGTTGTCGAGGACAGTCACGGGAGGTAGTAGGGACGCTTTGAGCAAGAAGGATGTGATCCTGTCATTTTTTTTCCGTTTTCGAGTTAACATATATATATATATATATATATATATGATAATATATAGTTAAAAAAGATATACATATATACTTACACCTCAGCAGTCCTCTCCCCTCGATACCGGGTAACAGTATAATTCTGACCACTGTGGTGACCTCTGAATCTGAAGAGCCTGACGGCCGGGTACGCGTTGACGTCGTATCGGGCGCAGAGCGCCGTCTCGACGGAGCAGTCGACGTTGAGGAGCTGAAGACGAGGCGTGTTGATGTTGATGTTGAGGTTGTTGAAAATGTACGCGGCCGCGAGGTCGAGTTCGGAGAGGAGGCTGTTGCTGGGTTCGCTGTTGTTTCATTTTCAACATTTTGGTCAGTCAGTCAAGTAAGCAGATTTTTTTTCCGGTGGGTTGGGATAGGTTGGAAGATGATTATATCTATAGTGAAGCTATTAGGGTTGGGGGGAAGGGGGGAAGGGTGGGGGATGTTTCCAAGAGAAAGAAAGAGATCTATCTGGTTATCACTTACTTACCTTGCGGGCTATATGGCAGTCATGTAAGTCGGGTAAGTAAGTATACAGATGGATGGGAAAGTATTCCAGGTCAGGAACGGCGACCATCAGTCCCGTCAGGATGGAATGAGCAAGAAAAGGGAAAACATACAGAAGTAACTGTTCATAGTGTAATTGGTCAGCTTTTTCTTTCCTCCCCCTCGTGGAATCGAGTTGCCTATTCTCTCAGGTATTTGTGCCGCAGAGAAATTTGATCATATGGTCATATAGATATAGAGATGATTGATCATCGATAGGGATGGGGTTTGTCTGTATGTAGGGTTTACGAACACGCAACCAGAACCACCTTGTCGTTATCATTATTATTGTCATTATCCTTCTTGTCCCCCGAATAGTAAATCACGGAATTGAATTCCTCTTCGGAGACGCGGCGGACGTGTTGTTCGGCGTTTATCAGTGCGGTCAAAGCAAAGAATAATAACCATGATATTAGTGAAGATATAAGCGATGATGATGATGATGGGCCAGCCATTATTGTTGTAGACGGTGTCGAAGGTCCCTCAGACCCGTTTAAGGAAGGATGGATTAAATAAAGGTATGTATTACAAGGCTAGTAAGAAGAATGGAAGGGGAAGGATTATGAGCACGATGGAAAAAAAAAAAAGCAAGTGAGTGGTTGTCATTCCGGAAGAAAATGGATTAAGATCAATAGAATGCTAGACTGAATCTACTCCGTATCTAGGCTGATGCATACTAGGTTAGGCACTAGGTCGATACTAGGTTTTAGTGGCTTCCAGCTCGAGACGTCCAAGTCCAGGTCAAACAGGCTGACCTAGTAAAAGGAATGGGTATTTTTCGCTTTTGACGTTGGGAACTGATCCATATAGTTCCCCGAATTAGCGGCACGATCTGCGCACCGGAATCAATATGCAGTTGATAAGAGTCTGTCATCTTCCAGTTAGTCTGAGTCCTCCAGATTCAACATTTTTTAATTAAAAAAGGAACGAATGTCTTATTGAGAAAAGTATATATAGGGGAGTACTGTGTAAGAAGTCCTGGTGGAAGCTTTCCACACTCCCATCGAACAAGAATCAGTTGGTAGTTCGTGGATGAGACAAGACGGGAATTAGGAGTGGGTTTCCAACACAAGCTCAGACGCACACCGTCTCATCAGCACAGCAGCTCGTATCATCGACCTCTGTACTCCGTACCCCACAAGCTTGTTACCAGAGAAGGTTTAGAAATATGGGTGATCAAATAATTTCTGGAAAAAAGGAAAACAACGCAGATATGACCTTTTGGTTCCTAGAAAGTGGACAAGTTGAAATACTATTTCCTAGGTAACCTACCATTGCCCCGAAGGGGAAACACGAAATTTCGTCCTATGGAAGTGTGATTTCCAGGGTCAATTATTACTTTCAGTCTCTGATACCCTCAGCTACTTTACTGCTACAGCTACAGACAACAGCATGAGACGAGGACTCTTCTATCTCGTTACGATATTATCATCCCTGCTATCTCTCAGCTTCGCCAGCTCCTCCGAGCAGATAGCCCTAGGGGAAGAAGAGGACAGATCATTATCGGATTACACATGCCCCGATCATCGCTATCCAGTACATCTGTTTTCCCATGATCCCCTGGTGATCTACATACCCGAGTTCATCACCGAGGAGGAGGCTGCGCATGTGGTGGCAGTTAGGTAAGATACTGTTCATTAACTAGAGGAAGCTCTGTGAACTTATAAATGCTACCGCAATCCTATTACATACTGGACTGTCTTTTTCTCATCACATATAAAGGCATACTGACCTATCACCAGCAAAGACAGATTCACCCACTCCGAAGTCATCGACAACGCCTCCGGCGCCAAAGCCAACTCCACCGTCCGCCGCTCCCGCTCCACCGTCCCCCCGCGCGACGCCGTTATCCGGTGCATCGAGGACCGCGCCCTCGCCTTTCAGGGCCCGGACATTCCGCGCTCACACCTCGAGCCCCTCCAGCTCGTCACCTACTCCGCCGGCGAGACCTACCGGCACCACACGGACTGGTTCGAGCAGCCCGCCCACACGGCCGACGAGTTCGGCGGCAACCGCCTGACCTCGTTCTTCGTGTACGTCGCCGCGTCCGAGGACCTCACGGGCGGCGGGACGAATTTTCCCCTGCTAGACGCGCCGGAGGATACTACGGAGAGGTGGTGCCGGTTCGTCAATTGCGACGAGCCCTGGGAGAACGGGGTCACGTTCAGACCGGTCCCGCGGAATGCGGTGTTCTGGCGGAATCTGCGGGGCGATGGGAGCGGGGATCCGAGGACGCTGCATGCCGGGCTGCCCGTGACGAGTGGGACGAAGATGGGGATGAATATCTGGACGAGGGAGAGGGCGTTGAGTCCGGTGTATAGGGGGGAGGATTGACATTGTCAGTTACTAGGCACTAGTAGAAAACATTCATATGCATTTGAATGTGTGTATTCTGCGGTTTGACCTAAGTTATGAGAGTCGGTCTACTGGTTCTCACCTTTAATACAGAGCAAAGTATCACTGTTATGGGAAAAGCAAGTTGCATCATAACATCCGAACGCAGTTGAGTGGATGATCTGCAAGCCATTAAACAAGGCTCGTGTATCACTGCCCTCTTCTGGATTTGGTTCCATTTTCCTATTACCACTCTACTCGATCCTAGTGGTCTTGGCTCCTCGCAGAGGAACCATGATCGCTTGCTCGATTGACACATAGTCCATTCTTTTTCACTTCAATTCCATCAATGTTGTCTTATAACATTCGTTTTCAGACATATTATGAATGGAGTTAGTCGGACATACATGAACAGTGCATAAAAGGTACACAGTTCCGGAGAACCAACAAAGGTAGACCGATCTCAGTTCACAAGGACGGTTTGCGGGCAACGTCACTCTAGCCGCCTCGAGAAGAGTCTCTTCAGCAGAAGCAGGGGAATTCCCCCCAAATTCAATGTATTGGCAAACGACGCAGAGATCTGTCGAGAGCTTCGTTTCAGGAAGCTCAGTCGACACATACTCTCGTGGCCCGGGTCACGACAATGGACATCATACAGTCAAGAGAAAGACGTCAAGACTTGTGCCGCAGGAATAATAAGCTTTCCCGCAGACATCATTATCGATCACTCGGATCGACGGTATTCATGCGTGGCTCATTCTTTCACCCTTGCAATTCCTTCCTCATCTGCTCCGCTTGAATTCTCGCCTCCTCTTTCGCGCGCGCCGCCTGGGCTTCCATCTCCTTGCGCTTCTTCTCCTGATATTCTTGCGCCGCTATCCAGACTGTAGAGACGCATCAGTCCACGCTCATGCACGACGAATCGTCACAGCCTTATTTTTCGGCGTGTTCGTAGCAAAGCCAGCTGGGACGGAGATAGATGAGCGGATCCGGGTTAAACATACTGGACTTGTCAGATTTGGACCATTCTTTCAGCTTGTTGACGTAGTCGTCGAACTCCTGTTGACGGCGTTCACGCTCCTCGAGGCTGCGCTTTTGGAGCTCGGGGTTATATCTCTGCGAGATTGGTACTTGGTTAGCCAACGATCAGTAACACGGCGTCCGGAGACAAGAGGAAATGACGTCAAGAGACAGGGATTCGGAAATTTCGATCGATTGGAGGCATTGGATCTGCATAGCCACTGCAATGTGGAGGGCGTAGTGTACTTTGAACAGTTCTTCATCTGTCGGTCGGATGTACTCAACGAACGCAGGTCCTCCCACGCACAGAACTAGACCACTGTAATCGGGCACCTAGTTAGATCGCCTTTGCCCAACGGAACAGCTTCTGTGTGCTACGAATGAAAAGGGCCTTACACCCCCAGCATCTTCGTCCAGGTCCACGCTCGTGACATGTTGGACAAAACTCTCTCTAGACGCACGACACCGGCTGAAGACGACGATTAAGCCGAAACCTTGGCAATGTGACGTAGGTGACGGGACGTAAAACGTGTTTTCTGGATATTGCGATCGTCGTTGAGGATAAAGAAGGCTAATTGATTAGAGATCGGAGTAGTCCCTTGCGCCGCGGTTTCGCGGAGAATATGCAGGTGTGGCGCAAGAAGTGGCGCAGCACCCGGCGTTCCGCCGAAGTTTGCTCTGCGTTCTCCACTTCAATGTGCAGTGCAAAGTGCAGGAAATTATGCATCATATATTTTTCCTGACATCAGATAGATTTCTCTTCTAAAATTTACTGATTAGACTTCGGCTGTGAAATTCTGGATATTTGTAGATCTTATCATCCTCTCAGGGTGGATGCTGGACGATCGGACCCCTATCGAAAATCAATCTCTTCAGGGATCGAAGCATTGACGGCCAAGAGGTATGCTTCGACTTCTCGAAAACATCATGTTTCATGTCCGTGTTCGCAGCAGCAAGAAACGATACTCGTAGGGCGCCGGCTGTGACATCCGTCGCTGGATGTAACAGACCAAATTTTGCGGTATTTACCACCAGAGGTCTGGCGCGATGATCGCCCTCTTCAAGCGCTATGCTTCAATCTAGTCGCCCTGCTGCCATCAAATTTGCCAGTCATGGGACCGCATGCACCTCAATGAGACGTTCGTCCGGAGTATCCGGCACATCGCTCTGTACTGTACCACGGCGGATGGGCGCGTAGAGTAATCTACTCCCTACACAGCATTGTCCTCCGGCTGCAGACGGAGTAGACGTGGACGCCCAAGTTAGACGAGATGCCAATCTCCCGACGTGTGGAGAGCAAAGCAGCACGCAGGGCATCGTAGCAGCCAACATGATATCACTCCAAACCCCTGACGAGCAGGGATCCCATTGGTCTCAGCTTGCACGCCGTGCGTTCGGCCCGCACGTCGCAATTGACCGTGTCCCCAATCGCGCCGTTGGAGACGGACTTGGGAAGATACAAATTACAAACAGTCCCGAATCAGAAAAGCCATGGGCTTAGTCGCGGTCCCTGGCGGGGCCGGCGCCACTCGTTAGTTCGCCATGCTCGAGAGTCGAAGGGCTGAGGTTCGCCCAGCAGGCTTGTCTGCGGTGTAGCGCAACGATTAGTGCCCAGGGAGGCCGCTAGTTTATCCAGGACGGCGGGGAACAGCGTTGGGCCAGAGCCCTACGCAGCAACTCCGGATGTTGGGAGTGTGGCTCGTGGACGGATGGAGACCGAACGGCCCCAATCTGCGCGAACAAGTCAGCGGTGCATCAGGACTCTCTCGGGCTCTCAGCTCTCCTTGCCTTGTCAATCGTTATGCACCCTTGTGAGCGATCCCTGCTTTGCGGCATTGACGCGGGCTGCTCGAACGGGATTCGAACGTCATTGCGGTCGTTCGTCCCTGGGAGCGCGCCGGGGGGACTAAATAATTAATGCGGTAGAGGACTGCACCTCTCCACTTAAACACCGGGTCCGTCAGGCGGCCGCTGCTCCCCTCCCAATCCTTGAAACCGACTCCTCCAGAACGCCCCAAGGCGTCCTCTAGCCTGCCCACCGCTCACGGCGCTCTCCTCTCGCCTCTTCCGGTCACTTCTAGGAGAGTCGTATGGGGGTACGTCAGTTTTCGTGCCCCTGGTCGTTGCGCGAGGCCATAGCGATCCAGCCTTCTGATTTCTTCGCATTTCATGCCCATGCACCCCTTGTGTCACAGTCCCTGTTGATAATTATCGGCTCTCTATGCAGGTGCTGGCCTTTTTTCTCGAGAGTTTCGAGGATTTGACTCTTGCAGATCCTCGCCAACCAGTTGCAGCCCATTTAGCGACCTGTGTGCTTGTATCTTGAAGGTGTCGGCTTCATCTTAACTCGCACTCTGGTGAGACTTAGGCCCGCCAAGATTGACCACCCATTGCGACAGCAGCTGATTGTTTACGTTACTGCATAGTGCGCAACCAAAACGCCAGTCCCGAACTTTTTCGCGTAGAGCGCTTGGTGACGGGATTCATCAGTTCAACGGAGCGAGAGAAGCGAGATTGCCCCTTCAGTCCGAAGGGTAGGCAGAAGAGTAGCTCGCAAGTCATACATCGCGGCAATGGCATACCCTCAGCGACCCATGCAGCAGCGACTGCCTCCTCAGAGGCAGTATGACGGTCAACGTCCTCCCCAAGCTGCCGGCTGGCAGGGTCAGGCGCAGGCGCAGGACGGCTATTACGATCACGGATACCAGAACTACGGATACGACAACTACAATAGTTATTATGATAATAGAGGAGCCTATGACGATTCCGGATACGGCCAATATAATGATTATGCGAACCCGCAAGCATATGGACCACCGCGGCCGCAGTCGCGACCACAGCAGGGGGGTTATGGCCCTCACCAGGAATACCAACGGTACGACCAGGGCTATTCATACGATGGACAGCAGAACCGACATGGCTATAACGACCGCGGATATGGCGATGCTGGCGCATATCCTCCGGGGAGTTGGGGGAATGGGCAGATGAGCAGGCCCCCTCCACCCCAGCAACGGCGAAGACCCTGTAAGTTAGGAAAGCAAAGGTAAAGCTTAGATTGATGACTAAATGATCTCTCAGCTCAGGAACAGTCGGTTCATGCCCCCGTGTCACCGGACAAGACCGCCTGGGATAATCCATATCCAGCATTCTCTCCCACGGAAAGGCGTAAAAGTCCTCCTGAGACCGGTGTTGAACAGCGCATGGCGGGGCTTGACATTAGGGAGAAATCACCGCCCGCGCGGGCAGCGGAACCGCGACCAAATACGTCCCATTCGAGTCATTCTGACAGACCGAGACGTGGTGACCAACCCTATCCGAGTGATTATCCCGGACGAGGTGCGGGAGACGGTCATGATAGAGTGAAAAGGTCCGCCAGCGGAGCACGACACGGAGGGCCGCCGTCAGGATATCATACCGGAAGCCAAGCTGCCCGGCCATATCCTGATAACAACATTCCACCAGACATGCCTCAGCCAAGAAGAAGCGCAACCATGCCAGCTGCTCCTCCAACAACTATGCCGCCACCACCACCACGAAAGCCACAGTATCCTGGGCAGGCGACTTATCAGGAGCCTCCTCTTTCACCAACGTCTGGTTACCCGTCAGGCCCGCATCCCCAGGTTTCTGACTCGCGCCCAACAAGGATGCCTAGTAACGGTCGGTCAGATCCTCAGGGTCATCGTCCTCCTCAGACTTCATCGAAGGACAATTCACCTACTCAGGAAAACCGCGCCTCGGATGATATCTTAGATAATTATATCGACTCCGTTCAAGCCGACGAGCCGGAAATGCCCAACTTCGATGCTATGCCAAATGATTCTAAAACCACTGGCGAGCCTTTGATACCAGGGGTGGAGGAACCAAAAGCCCCGGGGCCTCCCAACCCGCCTGCCTCCGGGACAGGAGGTCAATACGCTGCTTACAAGCCGGAATTCGCTGCTCAAGCTCATCGCGTTCGGTCGCAGCCAAACCTGAGGTCAGCTGATCCTCCAAACAACTTTGCTAATGCAGGATTCCAGTTTGATTTTCATAATGAGACGCCTCCAATACCTCCGATGCCGCGTCAGAATAGTATAGGGGCTGGACCGCGCCGCCCGCCGAATGGATACGGCGATCCTGCGAACGGACAGTATCCCCATGGTCAACCCAACCAAGGACCTCCCTTACCAGGCTACCATGATCCCCGCGGGGGCTATGAGCCGAGGCCACCACCACAGAGATATGGGACTCCCATGCAGGACAATGGGCCTCCACGTCCCTACCGTACAAACCAGCCAGGGCCTCCAAATGACCCAAGGATGATGGGTCCCGTGGAGCCCCAGGGCGAACCCCAGAATCCTGATGCTCTACCTGCGCACCCGGCTCCCTTCCGGCCTGGGCTTGACCAAGCTAGACCAGCACCTGTGCGGCAATACGACAATCCTCAGCTACAGGCATCCCAACCAAGCGGTCCCATAGATCGCCCACCTTCTGGTCCTGTGACACATGAAGAGCTGCAGCGGCTACAGCAAATGGCCCGCGACAAGCCAAACGACCACGCGACCCACCTACTTCTCGCAAAGAAAATGATTGAAGCGGCAACGGTTCTGGCTGGCGAGGATGGCAGAGCTGATGCCAAGACGAAAAACAAGAACCGGGAGAAGTACATCATGGATGCTTATAAGATTGTGAAAAAGCTAGTGCATGCCGGCTATCCTGACGCCATGTTTTACCTAGCAGACTGCTACGGCCAGGGCCTTCTGGGCCTACCAGTCGACCCCAAGGAAGCCTTTCAGCTGTATCAGTCTGCCGGGAAGCAAGGTCATGCTCAGTCAGCCTATCGTGTTGCCGTGTGCTGCGAGTTAGGTCATGAAGAAGGCGGCGGCACCAAACGTGATCCCTTCAAGGCGGTCCAGTGGTATAAGCGTGCTGCGGCCCTGGGAGATACACCTGCCATGTACAAAATGGGGATGATCTTGCTCAAGGGATTGCTCGGACAGCCGAAGAACCCTCGGGAGGGTATTTCGTGGCTGAAGCGTGCCGCCGAACGTGCGGACGAAGAAAATCCCCATGCTTTGCACGAGCTGGGGCTTCTCTATGAGAACGCCACCAGTAACGATATTATTGTCCGCGACGTGGAATATGCCAAGCAGCTCTTCCACCAGGCTGCGGAACTGGGATATAAGTTCTCTCAATTCCGACTTGGCGTCGCCTACGAATATGGTCAGCTGAACTGTCCTGTCGATGCGCGGCAGAGTATTATCTGGTACACCCGTGCAGCAGCGCAGGGAGAGCACCAGAGCGAACTCGCTCTCAGTGGATGGTATCTGACCGGTGCGGAGGGTATTCTGCAGCAGAGCGACACCGAGGCATATCTGTGGGCGAGAAAAGCAGCTTCTGCTGGTCTTGCGAAGGCGGAGTATGCCATGGGGTACTTTACTGAAGTTGGTATCGGCGTGCCCTCTAACTTGGACGATGCGAAGAGATGGTATTGGCGGGCAGCTTGTAAGTTTTCCCTGTTTCCAAAGCAGCCCCGAGAAGCACGTTGGACCTCTTAGCTGACCTCCTTATCACAGCACAAAATTTCCCGAAAGCGCGCGAACGTCTCGAAGAGCTCAAGAAAGGCGGCAGCAAGATGCAGAAGACCCGCGTCTCGCGTTCCACTGTGAGCAAGCAGCAGAACGACGGCGATTGCATCGTCATGTAAAGAGTCTTTTTTTTCGATTTCTGGTTTACAGCGATTTCTTGGACTTTTGGTTTCTTCCGGGACGTTCTATTAACTGTCAATAATATTTATTATACATTACATATCCCCACGATAATCGGCGCATAACTTCCGGACGGGGGACGTAGTCCACTTTGACTGCACTGCGTACCCTTGTCTGTCTGGCCTTTGTCTTATTTTTGAGGGATATATTCCCAATGACGAGTAAAGAGAAAAGCGAGCAAGAGAAGATGAGATACGGGACCGCTCTCGCACGAACTCTGCACGAAAGACCGCAGGCTAGCTGGGCTGGCAAGGAAGGAAGGAAGGATATACCCCCGGGATGAGCATTGGTCATTATTCTTGAATTGTTGATCTTTTTCTGGCTTCTCCGGTCGTTCTTGGTTCAGCACGATACCCGTTGCATTCGAGAAAAGACAAGTGAGAAAAATAGAAAGAGGATCGTCTTTGAGAGGCAGCAGTTACAAAAATTCCAGATGAGAGAAAATAATAACGACGCAAAGGAGCATTCTCGGGTTGGAGTCTTTCTAATCTGTTACTAAGTAAATGTTCATTTCTTGAGCTCTGTTTGAGGTGGACACATTACATTTTGAAAGATCTGGTTCAGTTCGGAAATGCCGAAGGCATTGAGTCCTCTCTGTGTCTTACATGTGCCAGCTTGCCTTTGCATGTACAGTACCTAGCTCTCAGATTATTTCAAGGTTATCTGTCTGATCTGAATAAAGAGGAGAGTACGGGGGTAGGTAGATATGGAGCACAGCTGTACCCCGTAGTCTGTACAGTAGTAGATGGGATGGGTGCACGGGCCGAACCGCGGAGCGATTCCGCATCCCTTCGACCTTGCTTACACATCATCTGCAAGCAATTAGTAGTAAATCGAAGCACGTCAATGACGGTCGTTAATTCCTGCTCGGCCCATGTATAAATAATCTCGTGGAACTGTCTGGGTCCTGGAATATCTATGCAAGTTTATTCTCTAGACCAGTCATCTTGCAGCTAGTTTCAGGTTGTCTTGTGGAATCTGCGAATGCATATACTCAACGCTATTCCGCCATCTTGCATTAGATGTACATCCTGGGACTTCTTTATTGCATTGCATCCTTCTGACAGGTCTCATTCATCGATTGATTGATTGATTGATAAAAGAATACATCCATACATACATACCCTTCCTAGCTACTACTATCTCCTGACTGAACCTTTCTGTTCTTGCTCCGCTCACTCCGCTCGTCCAGTTCTGCAATTACCTTTCCGTACACTGGGCGGAGACAGGAGCATCATATACATCCACATCTATATATGCATTTATCCACAACCTCAACATCATCTACACCAGGACTGAACGACCGTGACCCGAAGACGAAGAAGACGAAGAAGCCAACCACCAACCAGACCCAGACCCAGAACGAGAACAAGGACCAGAACCAGAGCCAGAAACACCATCACCATACATCAGGATCAGAATCGGGATCGGAACTAAAGCGAACTCCCAGCAGCAGATCAACACTTTTCCCTTCTTCTTCTTCTTCTTCTTCTTCTTCTTCTTTTTCGTCTTATTCCTCTCTAATCACGATCCTCACCTGGCTCAGCACGCTGGTCTCAGCGGTCCTGGTCGCACACGTCGTTCATCACTCTTCTGACAACATCGCCAATCTGAATTTTTTGAATCTGAAGGGCACTGCGAGATTCTTCGACTTGCCCCTTTCCTTTTCGCACCTGATTGGCACTACAACTTCTACTGCCAGTCGAGGCCCGGCAAAATCGATCATCGAGAATAATTTTGGTGCTGAGAGCTGGAAGGAGGGGCCGTCCACGATGACGAGGACGCCGGTATATTTTCTTAGTCATGGCGGGGTGGGTATTTCAATTTCATTTCATTTCATTTGCCCTATTAATATTGATATTATTTTTTTGTTTGTACTGCGTGCATTTTCTTTTTTTCTTGCTGGTGGAGATGGGATTCTGCTGCTGTTCCTGAATTATATACCTCAAAGAGGCTGGTTGTTCCTTCATAGAATGTTGCTCATCTCCCCCCCCCCCCCATATGATAATGTTCTTTTGTTTCCAACGTTTAGAACATCAGTACTCACATCCGTGAAAAAACAGCCGAACATCATGTACAACCACGACCACCCTGCGTACCGCAAGCTGCAGGAACTCGGCCGCGAGATCACGACCAAGGTGAAGCCTCGCGCGATCGTCGTGTTCTCGGCCCACTGGCAGGGCGGCCGGGATTACGTCCAGGTGAACACCGCGGAGTCTACGGATCTGATTTACGAGTATGTCCGATGCGAGCCTTCTCTGCCTTCAACTTTGTAAGCTGTACAATACTGATGAGATTCCCTCCCTAGTTTCTATGGCTTCCCTAGCCACTACTACAAGGAGCAGTACCCGCATGTTGGCAGCAAGGAGATCGCACAGAAGGTGCTCGACGCCCTTAAAGAGGCCGGGATCAAAGCGGAGGGAGTCAAGCGCGGTCTGGACCACGGCGTCTGGGCTAGTTTCAAGTGTGGTATGTGATGTGTATTCCGTGCACGCTGCACTACGTAATAATGGTTGGGACCATCATTTAGGCTAACGTGTGCGCACCTGCCAACTCAGCGTTCGATCCCGACTCGAACCCCCTGAACGTCCCCATCGTGCAGGTGTCGCTCTTCAAGACCGAAGATCCGATCCAGCACTACCGGCTCGGCCAGGCCGTGTCGAAGCTGCGCGAGGAGAACATCCAGATCATCGTCTCCGGCATGGCCGTGCACAACCTGCGCGACATGCAGTTCACGCTGGGCGACCCCACGCCGCTCCCGTACACGGTCAGCTTCGACGAGGCGCTCAAGGACGCGGTCACGACGGCGCCGGAGAAGAGGGAGCAGGCCCTCGTGGATCTGCTGAAGAGGCCTGATGCGCGGATGGCGCACCCGTACTTCGACCACCTGCTCCCGATCCATGTCGGAGCGGGCGCTGCGGGTGATGATGTCGGGAAGAGGCTGTGGACACTGAAGGAGGGGAGCATGAGCTGGGCGCAGTTCAGGTTTGGGGAGCCGGCCGTAAATGGGTCGCTGTAGTCTAGTAGGGAGGATAAGTACAGTGGGAATAGTTCTTCGAGTCCCTGTTTATTTGTTGTTCCAAGAGCGCATTTCATGAGGTATAGGTACAGAACGAAACGCGGGATAGCGTGAGGCGTAAACACATGCAGAACTGCCCGTCTATGCAGATGCAGGCTTCACCAGAGAAGCAACCTTCTCCTCGATCTCCTTGTCCGACAGGCCTGTGTAAGAACATTTATCAGCAGAGTGTTCTGCAGCCATTGAAGCCCAAAATCACCACTACTTACCCGTCAACATCTCCATCTTCTCCTTCCCAAACTCTGCAGGAGATATCCATTAGCACAAACACATCTTCTAGGACGAATTGATTGCGACTCCAGCGTACCATATCTGGCATACACCCTCGGTTCCGTCCCCAACGCTTCCCGCATCATGATGGGCGTGTATGGGTTGTTCTTCTTCATCGTGGGGTATGCCCGTCTCAGGAACGCTCTGTCATGCGTAAGGACCCCGAGTCAATATGATATCTCCCAATTGACCACGTAGAACGTCCTGTGGAGAGTCAACCAACCTCGTGGCTTCGCTGTGTGGGGATGTGTGGCAGAAGAGGAAGCGGAGCTCCTTCAGGCTCTTGTCGAAAGCGTACTTGGCCGACATGGCGGCGAATTTTTTTAGATCCCAGGGTATATCTGAATCGCAAGACAGGGCGTCGCCGGTTTTCTGGCCAAAGAGAGAGGGATCGAGGGTATCAATGGGGGAGAGGAGGCGGAGGGCCGGGGTCACCAGCGGAGACTGGAATCCGGAGCGTTGTCGGTGGAGGTCGCGGAGCGGGTACGAGCCCCATCGGTCCGCTTACCTCAGCGGTTTTTTTACCTGACGAACCTTTCCCCATCCAGGCTGACCGGCATCCAGCCCGGCCTGGATCTGGACGACGTTCGAGCAAGTTCTGTTGTTGTCGGGTGCTGGACGAATTGTCCATCCCTGCGCTGCTACATATCCTCTCACGGACTGACACGGAGCCTTCTCCAGACCCCTCTCCACTCCCTACGCGTCGCGGACGAGAGAAAGGCACGTCTGGGACCTGATATAAAACCTTATCATTTTCACTCATATACCTCTTCTCTCATTAGTCAGTCGACTCACTCCTCAACCAACTCGACTTTTCTCCTCCCTCCTTTTCACTCCTCCCACCACAATGTCCTCCCGTGTCGGTCTCCGATTCTTCTACAACTCTAGAGCGGCGTTCCGCAATGCCTCTGCTCCCTTCCGCGGCTACATGCGCCGCTTCCAGACCACGGATGCGGGCGCCTCGGCCGAGCAGCAGCAGAGCACCTTCCAGCGCCTATGGAACAGCCCGGTCGGTATCAAGACGGTGCATTTCTGGTGAGTCTGTCCTGGTTTTCCTGTGTCTGCGGCGGAATGGCTGCTGACGTTTGAACGTGTAGGGCGCCTGTCATGAAGGTATGATGCGCTGGTCTATATCCTCTCCGTCGAGTCATGCTCGCGTGGCTACAAATCTGCACGCTATTCTGGGAACAACAATGTCGATTTCGAAAGGGGACTGACATTGTCCCGTCATAACAGTGGTCCCTCGTCCTCGCCGGTATCTCCGACCTCACTCGTCCAGCTGATAAGCTGTCCCTGACCCAGAACGCCGCGCTCATGGGCACCGGCGCCATCTGGACCCGATGGTGCTTCATCATCAAGCCTCGTAACCTTCTGTACGTGGCCCTCGATCTTCTCTCTCCATTGATGCTCCCCGCCGTCCAGCCTGCCACATACTGACATGGCTCACCAGCCTCGCCGCCGTCAACTTCTTCCTCGGATGCGTCGGTTTCATCCAGGTCACGCGTATCTTCCTGTACAGGCGCAGCCTCGAGGGCTCGTCCGCGGAGGCTGCCAAGGACATCAAGCACGAGATCACCGATTCCGCCAAGGCCGTCGTCTCGAAAAGCTGAGTCTGCCGTCGAGTCGGCTGTCAAGCAGCGCTTCTTGATCTGCGTGTCCTTTGTCTTGACTTGTATTCCTCCTAATTATTTATTAGACAATTGGAATCTATCTGCATTAGAGGGCTTCGTTTTATGTTCCTAATTACTGTTCCCTGACATCCTTGTGCATATTCCTGATCGACAGTGAAATAGAAGTAGCTGGTTTATTTTAATCAAGATTATTATTTTTAGAAAAATAAATGGAAATCTCGAAAAAGGTATATGATGTACAGTATAGTACATACATATCAAACGAGATTCGAAATGCGACTGGTCGTGATCGATCAGCTTCAATACCTTATGGTTGTCCTGTGAAGGGGGCGGGAAAAACGAACACTCGACTGCCTGCCTACTCACATGTATTATATTCGTCCAATCTCGTTTTTACTAAATATAGCCTGCAGGCTGTGGCGCTTTCTGCATGCGTGCACGGTCCACGAAGTAAATTAAGAGAGTACTGTAGGTACTGTACGTGTACCTTTTTCGCCAGTAGAAGGAATTACGATTACCAACACGGGTATATTATTCGCCGGCCTCACTGTCTCATGTTGCATTACAGGACACCGCCACACGCCCCTGGAGAAGGAAACGAGTTCTCCTCGACTAGTAGTCGATTCAACGGCAACGTAAACCAAAATAATAATAAATGCTGAAAATATATAAATGCATTCTGCATTCGTTCCTGATATGAAAAAAACCTGTTTGTATAATAATTTCGGCTTCAAGTGGAGTGGAGGACGCTGAGTGCCCTTTTTTGCCCTTGCCTTTGCCTCTGCTTTTTATTCAAACATACGGAAGTATCGTTGGCAAATATTGAATTGAATCAAGGGAAAGGAAGTGTCGTGTTTTCAACACAGAGACATAGACAACGACCATATCAGACTCTATGATCGCAGTGAATATAATTAAACAATAGCTTCTACGTTCAACCAACTGCGGGAATCTGGATCCATCCAGTTGATTCCTCCCTGTGGTGGACAGTGCTGAAAGGGAGCTGACAGAGGTCGGAATGAAGATAAGACACATTGTGAGAGATAAGAGATGGTCTAGATTTTGTGTAGCAGGGAGAATGAGAATTGACGAGTGGTTTGTTTTAGCTAGGTATTGATTTGGGATTCTTCTCTCTTCATAAATATAAATATATGTATATATATATATATAATACTATTGATCATAAATCGCGTCGATCAGCAAAATCCTTCCTCTCCACTGCTAAATTGAGCCTTGTTCTTTCTCTCTCCAAGATGGGGGAATTCGCTCTTGGGATTCGTGGCACTGGCGTTCTGCTTCCCTGCTGATCTTCTATAAGTATGCGTCTGAGATTTCCGCTGCAGCTCGACAGATAGTCCCTCTCTATGGCATAACTATTCATGGAAAGGTTAGAGCTTCTTGCTTGATTGAAGGTAGATTGGCTTGACTATGTAAAGAATGTCACTAGCTGAGAATTCATGAATGTGGTGATGAGAATGGTGGAACTTGACGAATGCCTGGTATTATAGTACACAGTAGGTTGCATGAATGATACAGATGATATATCTACGACTAACCATTGTCCAATAAAGCTGTGCTACATGTCTGAACCCATTCAATTCCATGGACACATCACGAAGAAATATCATATATCCCATGTGTCAAACAATCCGCCCCCAGCCCCAATTTCTACTGCCAAGGTTATACCAGTCGAAAGGAAATTCGACATCGCCCACCCCATCCCGGGCAAAATAATAATAATCTCCACCTGCAGTCATCATCATTGGTTCCGGCAGTTCCTGCCGCTCTTGTGAGCGAGGATCCAGAATCTGGTCGAGGATCCCTTTGAGCTTCTTCACCCCTTCCTTACAGGGGTCGTGGTTGCGGTGCCCGGGCATGGCCACCCAGTCGAGATAAGATATGAAGACGCTAAGATTCTGGATGAGTTCTGAGCGAGGAAGATGGGTCGTTCTGGTGAAGAAGGATGTCGTGATTGTGATTGCAGCAGAAGCTCGTGGGAGGGAAGCTCTGCACTTGATAGTCCGTAGAGGAGAAACTAGGGAGATGGTTAGTGAAAGAAGAAAAAAAAAAGAATAAGAAAAGAAGAAAAGAAAGTGGGATGACCATACCACCCAAGTGAGGTCGCTTTTAACACCGGAAACTCGGTTCCGCTGCAAGAGCTCCCTTGCTGTGCTGTAGAGAGCGGCTGATTTGGTCGCGGTATGCTGAGCGACCGTCATATGGATGAGGCAAAGGGAATATAAGTAATCAAGATAGGTCAGCATCAGAAACCATATCTCTTCTATGTCGCGATCTTGGTTCCATAAACTTGGCGTATAGCGCATCGAGACAGGACAAGCATTCCATGTTGCTTCTGCTCGTCGCAGGAGATTTCTAAGCAACGTACGTCAGTATTATCGCCTAGATAGGATGAAGAGCGGTCTACCGACTGTGCCTGTTCCTCAAGACCCTGCCTATCTATGACCAGCATCAAATCCAGAACTTCTTCTCGGATGATGGCTAACAGGAAGCGGAGTCGGATGAATGTGATCGGTCGCGGGACACCACCGACGTTCCAGCCGTACTCGTTCAGATACTCCGCGGTTTCGTCAACAGAAACATTACTCTGGACAGTATCCTCCTCATCATCAATGTCGAGTGGAGGCGTCAGGACGCAATACCGGCTTTGGAGTAAAGGCGGCCGGCGCAGGTAAGTGGCCAGCGATTTGTCCACGACGAAAGCGGCCGCAAAGCATCGTCTGCGCCACTGTCTCGGGAACAAAGGAAGATCATCACTGACAGCATCCAAATGCATGCTATATATATTAGGCTTGATTAGCACGTCCAAGCGAGTGCTTTCCCCGGAGGTTCCTACCTGAATAACCATGTCGAAAGGTCGCCAGCATCGAGTAATTATGATGAAAAGACACTACCAGCTCGTTCTCGTCTATTTGGTTACAGAACTTCTGGTAGCAGTCGGCTGCTGATAGGATTTCCCCCAGGAGACTTGAGCGGCTCTGATCATGATCACGGTCAGAAAGCAACCGGCTGGAGTTGGGGATGTCGATGAAAGACACTGCAGCCAATGTCAGAATGTTTCCAATAACTTCCCATCGCATGTTGGGCCCTGTTATGCTGAGATAATATTCTTTCGCCGTCAGTGACTGATGAACAACGATCGGCTGACTTGAGTTCTCGAAGATTTTCAGGCATAAATTTTGGACGCTTGCAATATCTGGCCCATTTGGCTCGGTACTGAGTGCCTCTGGTAAGGAGTCAAGAGCCGTCTTCATCAGTGGATATGGAATGATAGGAAGACGACTTCTTCGATAGTACCGGTTCACCAGGTTCCTGATGGGGACCATATTGTTTCTTAAGAGCATGAGGATCTGTGAACCGGACTGCAAGTAGTAACCAAGGCCTCTGGCTACATTTTCAATGGATCAGCAAATAGGGAGACCAAAGGTCACAATTGTGGTGTTTACTGACATAACTGGCATTCCTATCTTGAGAACTATCATCTCCAGGATCGGAATCTTGGCTGTGCAAATTAGCGCCCCAACCTTACAATAAGGGAACCCGACATTCTACTTCATTGAAGAGTTGCGCGGCTGGAATCCGACACTATGGACGATTCGTCGGCTACTTCTCTGACCTCGTTTCTTCGTCATGGGCGCTGGATGGTAGACACAACGAAGGTCTCTTGCGACACATCTGCCGCAGACGGGCCGGGCATGGTCGCACTTGATTTTCATGTTTCGGCAGGTCTCGCATGCCTGGAGTCTGCCATTTCGTCGCCTTGGCAGACGCTGGGGAGCATCCAGAGAATGCAGATACAGTTCAGAGATCGCACAGGGTGGAGCGAGCCAGTGACCTAAATAAATAATATTTCGGTGGGAAGTTTGTGTGCTTCTATTTCGGAATAAGGGATCATGATTGATGAGTATAGACATCGCTGGGGCGATGACACCCGCCTTGTCAGCAACCCACATATATTATTTAGGAATAGTTTAGCTTCTCAAGCATGCAATGCTTCATTACTATTTCCCCATATCTACTGTACAATTCAAATCATGCAAGACTTCCTCCGCGCTGCGATATTCGCCTGCCCTGCATTTTCTGATGACCGCACGGGCGGTAGCAGGAATGGTTTCTAGGTCTGGAAATTGGCGCTGACGGAGCAACTTTCGGATCTCCCCGCTGGATTTTTCAGCGTACAGCTGATGTCCATCGTGGATCTCGTAGATGACCGTTCCGAGTGCGAATAGGTCGTCGATCTCAGTAGGATCATTGGAGTCATCGTCGCCGGTCACGGTGATAGGGCGCGGGGGCCTGGTGTACCGGGTTGAATAAGACACCACAGCTGGGGTCTCATCGATCTTCGAACCGCCGAGATCCGCTAAAGCAAGGGTGCCGTCATCCTGGATGAGGAAATTATGGCTCCCGATGTCGCCGTGGATCACGTTCTTGGAGTGGATATGGCGCAGCGCTTCGGCGGCTTGAAGCGGCCATCTTTAAATAAATCCGAAGTCGGTTAGGAATAACGACCGCGAAAAAAAGGAACCCCTCTCAACTAACTTAGCCCGTTTCTCTGGTGGATACTTAGTATTCGAGAGCGCGAGATTGTCCACCAGGGTGCCGGCACGGTGGTATTGGCACACAAGTCCGTCCGGCAGTCCACTATTATTGTTATTATTATTATTATTATCTCCCTTGCAACTACGATACTCGCCGTAGTATCGCAGGCTCAATGGATAATGGCCGAGTCGCTCGTAGATGCGTTTTGTAGTCGCTTGCAAATTCCCCACGACGGGGTGATCGAGGGATTTCTTGATCACGAACCCGGTGTCGGCACCTTTGATGACCTGTGCAAAGCTGCCGATGCCTGCCAGTTCTAGCTGTTTTCGGTCTGCTTTTTCCAAGGCTTCTGCCACGGATGGGGGTAGCAGGTTCAACATTGGGGTTGTAGTGTAGTAGCCCCTCCTACTCGGTGTCTACAAATGTTCATGCCAGGTGCATTTGCATTTCTTTCACAAGGGCAGGGGGAAAAATATGGAAAATGACTGAGGCTTCGCCCGATGTGTAGATCCAATTTCAGCATTTTTACAAAGCGCGTAGGTCGCTGCGATGTTCTGCGTCTTGAACCTGAGGATTAGTTATATATATCTCTCTAACAGACTAGGTATGTGATACGGTATCTATTGATGTAAATAATGACGTTTATTTATGGGCACATGCGCAATAGATAATACTATGCAGCTATGCATTAGAAGAAGAATAAGCAACCAATGGCTGGCCAGATGACATGACCTGCTTCAAGGCAGTGAATGGCCGCAATGCTAAACATTGAGCCACAATCAATGAGGGTTCCGAGTACATAGGGAGTGTTCGATATATCATCCATGGGGAGCAAGGAAAAGAAAGAAAGAATAGAGCTGAAGACGAAACCAAACAAAGAAAAAAATCCAATGGAAACGAACTAATGAGTGACAAGTATGCAAGTCCAGAAGCGACACGGTGCACTTTGCCCAAGTGCAAAGGGGCGGGAAAAAAAGTCCGCTGGGCCGGAGTCGAACCGGCGACTCTTCGGTAGCAAGAGAAGACAAGACCCATTACAGCCGAATGCCATAACCAACTAGACCACCAGCGGTTGCGAGTGGTAGACACGTTCCAGTAATATCTTTTCAGAAAGTAAAGAGAAGCTTACACTCATTTACGTAGTTTCTGGTAGTGTTGTGTCGAGTACCTGCAGTACAGCCCAAGAGTTGCGAGAGCATAAGAAGGATGCATGTTTGGGTGGAGAGGGAAGCTGTTTAAGCTCAGACACGTGACTAGTCTAAGTAAAGTGGGATGTGCCTACAACTTTCTTTGGAACAATGGGAAGAATATGTTCTTTATTTTCTTACTAGGTGCCTACATATTTTCATGTCGAGTGCATTGGTGTTTCTTTCACAGGAACAGGGAGGGGAAAAATTGGAAAGGGCTGCGCTGATAGGGGCTACAAGGATGAATCAGAAATGTAAAATGGTGTAAAGAAATGAAGCATTAATATTTGAGATCGATAATCGCCTGTTAACTGGAAAATTTCAGGTTCTCCAGCAAGCCTAGATGTTGGCTTCCTGGCACTGCTAAGCTTCCTAGCAACCCGGAGATTTCCATTTCTAGCACGTCAGTGCTTGCCAGGGACTATCATGGCACTGAAGATAGGGACGTGGAACATCTGACCAACGGCTGCAACGACCCATCCCAAGCTCCGTCGTGCGTCATTACCAACACTAACATATCCATAACGGACTGCTTGTTTCCAAAATATCTACTGTACGACCTAGACATCAAATATGTACTCCGCACATACAATAAATAAAGACAGTCAATATCCAACACGCGAAGGAAGAGATGAGACTACCTATACAAAAACTTGCTAAGTCGGGTATTTGCTCAGTTTATCCGTGGATGTAGGAGGTAAGATCCAATGACCGTGACCGGTGGGCGGAAAGCTTGTCAGAAAGCTTATCTCATCTTACTCAGACTTGGTTCCGCCTCAGAAATCCACACCGTGCTCGCCGCTCGGCAACCAGAGCAGCTGAGTCTGAAGTTCTCCGAAATATGTGCACGAAATGACCCTTACACACTGTAAACCTTCTTTTGACTTTGCGAGGTCCCGTAAGCGGCTTTCGTAGGCCATATCACATGTTTCAGTCAATTGACCAGTCACGGTTCGATTCGTTGCCGTCTTGAGGATGATCTCACCCACCCAGTCGTCGTCATCAACCGCGGGAGTTGTACAGTCGCACGTTGACGCCGTTCTCGTGCGCCATCGTCAGCGAGTGGTTCAGGACGGGCTGCGACCCCAGATCTGGGCCTGGGTCCGCGTTCTCGAGGGTGTCGAAGCGCTGGAGGAGCTTGACGATGACGTAGCTTGCCTCTGTTAGGGCGTATTGCTCTGTTGTTTTCCGTTAGCAGCCGTCTCGAGATCGTAGGTCTCGTATGTGGATATCTTGGTCACTCACGTCCGAGACAGATCCGCGGACCTCCGTTGAAGGGGATATACTCCCATCCCTTCGGGGTGAACTCGCGCCACCTCTCCGGGCGGAACTCGTCCGCATCGGCGCCCCAGATGTCGTGGCGTCGGTGTAAAGTCCACACGGTGTATACGACGCTCTGGCCCTTCCGGATATACACCGGAGAGCGGCCGTCTGGACCACCGCCAACGGGGAGAGTGGTATCCTTTACAGCGAAACGCGCGTTCGATGGCACTGGTGGAAGGAGTCGCAGGGCTATATGATACAACGCAGTTAACATGATTGAGGACGTTGCGCACAGGAACAAGGGGATGGAGCTTACTTTCATTAATGACGTGGCGCAGGTACTGGAGGTCTTTGAGGGAACTGAAGTTGATCTCCTCCTTCTCACCATGTTCTCCAAATCGGTCGAGAATTTCCCTTCTGAGGTTGTGGAAGACCGCTGGATGGCGTGCCAAAAAGTAGAAGACCGAGCTGAGCAGACTGGACGTGGTGTCCCGGCCGGCGATGAGGATGTTGAGCAGCTGGTCTCGCAGGGCTTTCCGGTCCCTGGTCTCTCTCGCGAGCGCCTCTAGGAAGATATACCGTCCTTTGTCGTTAGGGGCTTTGATGTCACCGTCGCTGCTGGTCGTGTAGCGAAGAGCCTTGTCAACGTAGTAGTCTACAAAACGGTGGATGACCTTTTTCTCTTCCCGGAACTTCTTCGGGTTGATCAGCCAGTAGAAAGACCGTGCTCGGCTGCGCAGAGCAAGGACATGCATGCAATAGTTCCACGCGTCCGTAAAGCGCTGTTTCTCTGCCTTTCCGATGCCTTTTCGGCTTGCTGATGCAAGGGACTCGACGGACTCCCCAAACAGAAAGTCCGTGGAGGAGTCCAGGGTCAGCTGGAAGAACAGTTCCTGGATGTCGAAAGCGCTGCGATCCTTTGGGAACGCATCTATCAGGCGCTGGATGTGGATGTCCAGTTGGTCGAGGTCAGAGACCTAATCATCTGTTAGACGTCATGTACATTCAGTACATACATAGGACGACTTGCTCGACTAGCAAACGGGAAAAAGACGAACATACCTGGTCTCGAGTGAACTGCGGACGGAGAAGCGTCCTCGAGTGCCACCAGCCCGTTCCGTCGAGGGTGAAGATGCCATCACCCAGCACTGGTCCAAAGCTCTTCGGGCGCAATCCCAACCCAAAGTCGTTGAACTGGGTCGCCAGGACCGCCTTTATGTTCTCCGGTTCGACGGTGAAGGCCGCTGGATTGCCAACGACTTTCAGCTCGAAGGTATTTCCATACTTCTCATGCAGTTCCCGGACACGGTAGACAATCCGCCCTTTCCGCTGAGCCCTCTGAAGGTCCAGAAAGGCCTTGATGCCAAAGAGCCCGCTCGGGCAATGCGGTGCAGGCCGGCAGGACCATGCCTTGGCCTGCCTGCGGTGTCTGTAGCGGTTAACAAGAAGACGACCTGCAACAAGAAAGATGCCAGCGAAGGCAAAGCAGAGAGCCGCAGTAAAGATCAACATGGTGTTCGAGTGGTCAGCGGGGGTGGTTCAAACAAAGGTGTCTAGAGATTTTCTCAAGCGTTTATAACAGTGGCTCATCTCTCCCCGATCGCCGGGCTGATTCTGAAATGCAGATTCGAGCAGTGACAAAGAAACTCAGGGGCAGTGAAAGCCAATTTGTGATCCAACCGGTCCGGACGTCGCCTTTCACAGCGATGCCGGGAGCCACAGGATATATCGACAACGTCGCTGGGTCGAGTGCTGTGGGGTCTGATGTCCAAACCGTCAAGCGTCCATCAGCGGAGGGGTGCTGAGCTGACGGAGCTGTCCATCATCCATGGTATCCCATAGCCATCCGGGCCTCGAGGGGCAGAGACGAGGAGAGGCGCACATGCGCGGTGGAGCTTACGGCCGTAGCGGGCACAAACGCCGACGGGCCTCGGATACTCCCCGCGTCTCCTTGTCAGCTTCTCCTCCATGGACAGACATCCTTGTCGAGCAGCACAGCCCTATCGATTACTCATCCTGCAACCGGGTTGTCGCTGTTTCATAAGCTTGTCGCAGCGAAAGGCGAGAGGTCCAGCCATGACGTTGGGGCTCTTGCCAAAACCACAGTTTCCATTGTTCACTAAGGTTCTGTCCAACCCCAAATATCAGAACCACACATACTATCGCTCCGTTGACAAATAGGACGCATACAAAGAGCAGCTCGCATACGATCTACGGAATTTTTTTATTCATCCTTGAGCGCCCCACACCAGCTCACAAAGCCCCAGCAGTTCGCGCAATTCCACTCCCACGCCTCCTGCGCAAAAGACGGCGAGCTCGTCGCGCACGCATCCCGAAGGAGGACACAGTCATATCCCTTGCTGAATGCGTCCATCAGCGTCCCCCCAACACACTGATCCGTGTTGACACCCGCAAACAGCAACGTCGTGATACCCTCCTTGCGCAGGAAGCTCTCCAGCTCCGTCCCGGGACCCCAGAGGCCCGACATGCGGTTCTTGTGGATCCAGACGTCCGGCCTCGAGGCTCGCTGGAGACCTTCGCGATAGACGGCGTCGAGGGGCGCATAGAGCGCCGTGTTCCATGTGTCGCGCATCAGCACGCGGCCACCCTCGACGACGGTGCCGTCGCCCAAGTCGATCGGGCCCAGATCGGCCCCGATGCCTTTGTAGATGCGTCTGTTCTTCTTCTTTTTGATCTTTTGTTCCGCACCGTCACCGTTACCATTGCTATTTGCAATGCTCTCGTAGACCCCAAACGCCCGTGCCACGCCCGGGGGCATGGTCTCCACCTCTTCCTCCGTCAGCCCCCAATTGACCCAGATGACGCGGATGCCCTTCTCCCGTGCGGCCGGGATACCCGTCTCCAGAAGTTTCTGGGCAGCCTCCAGGCCGGCACTACGCTCGGGACGTCCCAGGGCCGGTGACAGGAAGAAGTTCTGCATGTCGATGATGACGAGAGCGGTGCGGTCGGGGGAAAGACGGACGGGGTTCGTGGTCGTCTTCAGCGTGATGGAAGAGGATGAGGAATCCCGTGTAAGATCGATAAGACCAGTACTTTTGTCGTAGCGCCAGTGGTTGGCGGGGTCTTTGCCGACTTGCTGCCCCTGGTCTGCTTCGGTGACGGCCATTGTTGTGGTAGTAAGCAGCAGTAGTACGCAGTAGTATCCTGGTATCCGTAGTTACAAAAGCTGCTGTGCAAGTTAGTAATAAGCAAGATTTCGACCGTGAGGAAGTGTCTAATACTGCGCCTATCTTATTACCCCTCATACAGATGCCGTCACAGGCAAATCCAATGACGAAGAGTGGAGAAGCCCCAGATGATCGACGCCGTTGCAGGTTGCCGATAAGAAGACAAAAGTACTGCGTTCTGTACAGTCATAATCCAATCCCGACCAGCAGGTATACAGCAGATAAGAGATATCTAACTTCCACTTGCCGCATAAGGAAGCTGAATAGATGCCCCGCCCTGCGTACCGAGGTAGATACCCATGATGACTATGGCCTAAGAGATTAAGGTTCGGTAAGCAATTGTCATGGAGTACATCCTTCAAGGAGATGGGAGAAAACAATCTATGTCCCAAAGTTTGATTTTTTCTGCTTCCCCGCACGAGTTCCTCATCCGCTTGACAATACTCTTCTTGTACCATTTTAATCAAGGAATTAATTAAATTCCAGTAAAGCAAGAAATGAACTAGTACCCATCATAGCAAACTATTTCCCATCCCAGCTGATGATAATAGGCTCTTCACACGGAAACAGTAGTGGCAATTAACGGTAACGGCGGGCACCTACGATAAGCACTAATAAGCAAGTAGTGACGTATTAAGATGAGATGACGAAGTCTAGAGGTTCCAAGAAATGCAAGCTGACGCTTAATGATTCTTGGTAGGTAGGTACATGTACAGTGCAGGGTACATGAGAATAAGCACCTAATGTATGGCATGGTCTACGTTGCGGGTTCTCCAATAAAAGATGAATAAGACTGAAATGTCAGCCACGGTATTGTAGAGTGGTGTAGTAATTTCAAAAAGTAACATTCATAGCAGAGTTTGGTTTCTAGATTTACTGTTGTAAGGAGTGTCGGTTATGACTGGTAGACATAATTAAAAACCAGCAAGTACGATATATATATATATATATATATATATATACAAATTTTTGAAATAGTAGAGATCTCCCTTATGCTCGATTAATAACATAGGATTTGATTTTCGCTCTCCAGTCCATGAAGGCTAGTATTTGCGATAGCAGCACGATTAGAAGTACCTATGTTGTCAAACTGAGGCACTTAGGTTCCAGTCTTGATAGACTTTATTTCTTCGTTCCAGAATAGTATATGCTCATATGGATATCTTGCCTTTTGCCTGTAATGTGCAGTCGGTATTATATCGCAGGTTTCTACCGAGATACCAGAAAAGCACACATATGCCTACCGCTGGCGGAGAATTAATCAGGTCTTCGTCATCACATATTTCCTTCTCTCATTCACGCCATGATGTATCTCGAGTCTAAGACAACTAATTTCCCAATTAACAGCAGTAATCTGTGCATTTATGCTGTTAGGAGGTATTTAAGTATATTTGCAGGTCTTATGATTCACACAGAACCCGCAAAAGACCTAATCGCTTGAATTGGTACATATATTCTTCCTAATCTCTCGGGAAAGACTGGATCTTGTAGAAGCTGGGATCTCCTCATTAATAAGGCGTGGGAGCACTCCATAAAGCATCGACTAGCAACCTGCAACAGAACGAAACTCGAAGCTTCATCAGCTATTGTACACAATAAGCAGGCATAAAAGTATTTCACGCTTCAGCAGACAACATATAGTATACATGGCAAGGAAGGAGGCAAAGTCTGTAACTTAGGATTCAATTGACCTTGGCAGCGACGATGAATTTTTCCTTCCAATCGGCCGTTGGCCAGCGGAATTATCCCTCCTATCAGAAGCGACGAGTCCCATCAGAGAGCTCTCTGAGTCTCTGTCTGCAAAAAAGACACAACGTCCGGCCCCAGCCCCATCAACCCCACAGAAGCTTCTCCGCACCTTCGTCTCCCCCAGTGAAGTTGCCCTGGAGAGTGGATACGCTTGAGCGGGCCGTTCGACAGCCCTGGAGTATATTGCTGCTAAGAGCGCTTCATGCTTTGTACTGTACTTGGTAGATGCTCCCGATGCTGGATATGTCGGCACGGCATAGATGAGGTCCAAACCTGGAGCTCTCTCCACTGACACAAGGACCGTATTTCAGCATGCTAGGGATGGAAATAGAAGACCTGTGACTTTGAATCTTGACCTGGAGTTCCAGCTAGACCTGGGAATCAATTGCACAGCATAGAATACTTCCTACCATGAAATTCCCCCACATCCTAATCCAGGCACTCAGCCTGCTCTCGCTGAGTGCATCGGGCGAAGCAACCTCCATATCAAGAGACGATCTCTGCTGGCCCCATCGTCCCTTCAAGCCTCTTCCACCGTCGTCTCACAGAAAGAAAGTCTGCCACGTCCCCAGCCGCGGCGACGGCTCCGACGACTCTGCGGCCATCCTGCGCGCCCTGCGCAATTGCAACAATGGCGGCAAGGTCGTCTTCGACAGGGACAATCATTACACAATCGGGACCGCTCTCGATCTGACGTTTCTGAGACATATCGATCTCGGTAGGACCGACATATCCGTCCCATCTTACCTTTGTATATACAATACAAGATGGCTGACAAGATTTATTTCGACCAGAAATCCTCGGAACGATCCAATTCACCAACGACACCGACTACTGGCAGGCCCACTCCTTCCGGCAGGTCTTCCAGAACGCGACGACCTTCTTCCAGCTGGGCGGCGAGGACGTCAACGTCTACGGCGGCGGCACGCTGGACGGCAACGGCCAGGTCTGGTACGACCTGTACGCCAGGGACAACCTGATCCTGCGGCCCATCCTGGTGGGCATCGTCGGGCTGCATGGGGCCACGATCGGCCCGCTGAAGCTGCGGCACTCGCCGCAGTGGTACCATCTGGTGGCGAACTCGTCTGACGTGTTGTTTGACGGGATCGATATCGCGGGGTATAGTTCGAGTGGGAATGAGGCGAAGAATACGGATGGGTGGTGAGTTCTTTGGGCATATATCTGTATAGGTACCTAGTGATGAGGGAAGTTTTATACTTACTATTAATTGCTTGAATGCAGGGACACATACCGCTCCGACAACATCGTCATCCAGAATTCTGTGATCAACAACGGCGACGGTACGTCCAAATCTCCTCCTTTCCAAGTTCCAGCATATCCATCTAAACTTGTCCTGCTGATGCTGTCCATTCCATTCTATTCCACTGCAGACTGCGTCGCCTTCAAACCCAACAGCAGCAACATCCTCGTCCAGAATCTGCACTGCAACGGCTCGCACGGCATCTCCGTCGGCTCCCTCGGCCAGTACAAGGGTGAGACCGACATCGTCGAGAACGTGCTCGTATACAACATCTCCATGTTTAACGCATCTGTAAGTAAAACTCCTGGACATCCATATATGTATATGTACTGACTGAATGAAAGGACGGCGCCCGCATCAAAGTCTGGCCCGGCGTGCCCTCCGCCCTGTCCGAGGACCTCCAGGGCGGCGGCGGCTCCGGCAGCGTGCGGAACGTCACGTACGACACGATGCGCATCGACAACGTCGACTGGGCGATCGAGCTCACGCAGTGCTATGGGCAGAAGAACGAGACGCTGTGTAGGGAGTATCCGGTGAGTATACCCCCCTATCTTTTCATACAAAAGATGCAGTACGTCTCCATGTACATGAACTGGTTTATATATATATATCCATCAAGAAAACCGCTAATAAGAACGTTCCCAAACAGAGCAACCTCACAATCACAGACATCCACTTCCGGAACTTCGAGGGCGTGACGTCGGACGCTCACGACCCGTACGTCGGAACCCTCGTCTGCTCGAGCCCTAACGTAAGTACAGATACAGTACAGCAAGCACCTCCCTCCCGACCTACTGAGTTCTCTCTGATAAATAATTCCTCTCCGCACAAATATGCCATAGTATACTGACTGAAGCTATTCACAGGTCTGCTCGGACATCCACGCCTCAAACATCAACGTCGTCAGCCCCTCCGGCACCAACGACTTCATCTGCTCTAATGTATGTTTATTCTTTCTGCAGTGCAACATAATTATGATTATGGATTTGGCATAAAACACTAACAACATGGTTGTTTAATACAGGTCGACGAGTCGCTTCTAGACGTAAACTGTACGTCGGGTTGGAGTTCGGATTCTTGACTTGGAGCGATTGATTGAACGGTTCTCTTTCTTTCTTTCCCCTCTCGGTATGGGGTGGGATGGGGCTTTATTACATAAGTATATACATACAGATATGTATATAAGGTGCGCAATCATCCTTAGTTTTTATATACTATTGATCATCATGCGAAGATATATACTATTTAAAAAATTGCGCATGGCATACGGAATGGATATGAGTATGTTCTATGCCTCTCCTCCACCTTTATGGAGGTTGAATATCTACATGCCCGAATGGCGTAAAGATCGTTGCCCGCTGAGAGCGTCCATCTATATTTACTGTACTGTACTTTCAAGACGTTACTACAACCTGTTCGCGATATTGTGCCGGTACACCCAGCTCCGGGCCCGTTTGCCGTAGATATACCTAAATGGAGAAGAGCACTATCAGAAAACCGATCCCACTTTCAGAGGCAAAAGCTTAGTCAATCGAAGACTTACATCGGCACAGTCAACAGCGTCACACCGACCGTGATGCCGCCGATCGTGAAGAACACATTCCGCACGCCCTGGCTGTCGATCCACCCGTTCAGGTAGAACGTCATCCCGAACGCGAAGAGGTTCTTGATGAAGTTCATCGCGGCGAACGCCTCGCCGGCCTTCTCGCGGTGGCAGTCCACGATGTAGGCCACCACGCCCGTGGTGCCGAGCTGGACGCCCAGGTTGATGAGGCCCAGGCCGACGATGACGGGGACGGGCCAGGGGTCCTGGGCGTACGAGGACTGGCCCCAGGCAAAGAAGCCGGTGGCTGTGAAGAGGAGGTAGGTGACCATGATGGGGAGGCGGAATTCGGGTTCTATATAACGAAGTGCCTTGTTTAGTAGAGTCCGGATTTTGATTTTCATGTTGCCTGTTCAAAACTCACCGAAGATACCCCTGTTCATCTTGGACATCCTCGTCACGACACCGTCGATCAGAGGTCTTGCGACCAGGGTGCCAATGAGCGATGCCACAAAGGAAGACATGTTGGTCGCTCCGACAGCGCCGACGGAGAAGTTGTACGGCGGCGCAGAGAAGATTTGAGACAGCGTAATGGAGATCCCGACCAGCCACGAGATGCACGTGGTAAACAGAATGACCGCCCACAGGACGGCCGGAGAGGCCAGAAGGTAGAATGGACGGATAAGGGTGTTCCAGAACGAGACATGGTTGACGTAGCCATTGTACGGAAGCAGTTCCCTGGCCCAGGACATGGGTCTGGCTGGGGTGTGTTCAGTGGTCGATGAAGGAGCCCTGCTCTGTTCTTCGACATGCTCTACGTTGTTCTTTCCTTCGATGGTAATCTACATGAAGTCAGAATAACAGAATATTGTATAGGAACTACAACTTAAAAAAATGCACTTACAGCCTGGTTAGTTGTATCGATGTTTAGAGCACCATGCCTTTTATACGCCGATTCAGGCATCCAGAAAAAGACCATAATCAGCATCAGGGCGAAGGCGCCCCCTATCGAGTGCAATGCGATTTTGTAGGAGCCATATTCGATGATCGCACCAGCTGGACATCAGAGAATTAGCAAATCGGTTCATGCAGCGCCATTCTGGCTGCACACGCCCAGCAACACACCTATCGGAGTAGCCAGATTAATTCCACCCAACACGCCCAGGTTAAAAATGGCGGTGCGGTAGCCACGCTCATGAACGAACCTGTATTGATAATTAGCCTTTTGCCAGCGGCAGAAAGGGTCGGCGTGTAAAGTAATCACCAGATATCGGCAATAGAAGCGGGAATCAGAGCCTCCATTGGTCCCATGCAGAGACCCTGGACTACTCGAGCAGCCACAAACGAAGGAAAACTGCGCGCCTCTGCAGCCCAGAAGGAGGTAACCATCAATCCGACCGTGGTCGCAAGGTAGATGGGACGCTTTCCGTATTTGACGGCCAGGGAATTGAAAAGCAGACTGCCCACGGCGATAGCTGCAATCATACCACCCTGGACACCGGCGATGAAGTTATCAAGCGGCACACCGAATTCCTTCGCGAGAGGTACAAAAGCCGCTCCTAGGAGAGGACCAACAGCTGTTGAGATGTTGTCAGTTTCAAGGACATGCTATCTACTACGCAAAGCTGCAATCAATCCTACCTCCAACGCACCCGCATCCCCACGCATATGCGACGGTAAACAGTTCCTTCTTCTTTCGAGGCCAATTGTAGGGGTCATCTGGCGAGTCGGAGGGCTGGGGAACGAGCACTATCTGGCCAGTGGGATCGCGTTTCAAGAGGCTGACATCGACGCCTGAGAGGTTGATGTCCTCGCGGCCAATCTCGTTCAGGGGAGCAGTGCCGGGGACATGTTCCAGCTTGGTGTCCTCGAGAATCCCCAAAGGCATGATTTAAAACTTCAAAATGTAGCACAAGAATCAGTGTTACAATAGAAGACGTTTCTAGGAAGAATAAGCAACTGACGATCCTAAGGGATGCTCCGCCAGTGATGCAAGAGGTGCTGGAGCTTTATAGTCTGAATCAGGATGCGTCAACGTCTAGTTCAGAATCCGCGAACCGGACAACAGGGGGTATTGAGATTTAGCCTGCCCATGTTTGATGTTTCCCTGATGCAGGCTGGACCTGAGAAAAGCCCCCCGTCTAACTGCAACACGGAAGAATTGCATTCCTCCCCGACCGGGGACCCCAGGCTCCATCTGTTGGGAGCGACAGACTGCGGGTGCCCCGGTCTCTGGTCGTCTGGGGAATCCCGGAGATGGAGAAGTGTGGGGAAGGGAAGCCTGTCCACAATGTTGTCATCAGAGGAGAATGAGGAAATGCTTAATCCGGGGAGGATCTACTCCTCAAGTTTGAGTTCCCAATCCCTGTTAGGAAGACGGACGCACCGCTAATCCGAACAGATGGCCTGGAAAAAGGGCGGGGTTTTTCCTGGGATCGGAGGGGACGAGGATGGGGTATGTCCGTGTGGTCAAAAAAGTGAATAATAATTAGAGCCGTCCATATAAGGGCAAGATACTAGACCATGTCGAAACCTGAGGCATTCTCTAAGATTCTGGCGGACAGTCCTGCCGATTTCGGTTTCTGGAGAGGGCGTCAGTAGCCCGCGGCAAAACCCCTGCTAGAACGGTTGTGAGGGGTCTTGCAGAGCGGCGTCTTTTGCGATTCAAATAATATCCCGACCGGAAACAATCTGGGGACGAGTTCCAGCCTCGGAAATTGCTCCAGCGGGACAGGTTCTGGAGGGCATCTTGTTTGCCACCTTCCCCGCACCTTTCCCCTTCCCCAGGCGGAGACTTATGGAGATGACAGGCACGCGGATCGAGCAAACATCTCAAACCGTACAGGCACATACGATTCCTGGTCTAAGGAGTATCACTGTTGAGTAGTGGTTGACTTATGTCTACGGTTGTATACTCCTATCATGTCGAACCCGTCGTAAAATATCGATCCTTCGGACATTCTCCCTGAAGTTCATCTCTGGATTGCGTTACATAAATCTAAACTGCATTGTACCATGTGAAGACTAGAGAACCAGTGTCCTATGCTCACTCGTTTTCTTATCCATTGACATGCGATTTTAAATGGAACCTTACACCTCAGGCTTCCTATAAAAGAATAGCTAGTAGATACCTAGTTTGTAATACATCATCAATATTCAAAAGTCGTATTGACATACTTCCAAGCGTAGATACTAGACATACTTGCATACATTCATCAACTGAGAGAGTCTAGAAAGCACTCCCAAAGTTCCTTTCTGAAATTGTTCAGTACTCGTATACTCATTGAGTAGGCAAAATATCAGAAATAAAGTTCTGAAGTCCCATTTTCGGGGACACCAGCAATTTGCTTTTGGTGATCCACTTCGTAGGTAGTCACTTTTTCGTTTCCCCATCCGTAAGCCTGAAATATAAGTCAGTATACACATGTACAGTACATCGATCTCGAGAGATACTTTATATAAAAAAGAAAATATTAAAAATGAGAAAAAAAAAAAGGAAAGCAACACTCACCGCCCCAATCAACACCTGCGTCCTCCTCAGATCCTCCACCCACTCCTCCCCTCCCAGCCACTCCCCATCCAACCGCTCAATGCCCTCCTCAACATTGAACGCCCTCCCACCAGCTACATACACCGCCTTCCCATGCGCCTTCCCATCGGCAGCCACCTGCACGATGACCTTAGCCACTTCCTCCGGCGTGTTCATGTGGATGTTGTTGTCCCGGACGGACTCCGTGTTCAGCCCGCGCATCATCCGCGTGTTCGTGAGCGAGGGGCAGATGGCGTTGACGCGGACGCTGAAGACGGACGGGGTGTGCGGGCGGAGAGCCCGCATCAGGCCCAGCACGCCGTGCTTGCTGGCGGAGTAGGCGAAGAGGCCTGGGAAGCCTTTGAAGCCGGCGGAGGAGGCGATGAAGGTTATGGATTTTGATGGGGATGGGGTGGAAGGATTGGAGTGGTGAGTAGGATTATTCTTATGCTTGAGGTAGGCCAGGGAGAGGCGGGTGAAGTAGAGGATGCCGGTGAGGTTGATGTCTACCACGTCTGTGATAGGCGTGGGGATCTAGATATTTTATAGCATGAATTCAGCATTTATATAGTTCTTATCTATGTTAGTTGCCATATATATGACAGAGAGAATAGGCTTACCTCCCTCACGCTCTCCAAATTGAAACCATCAGGCCCAAACCATCCAAGCTGATCCCCAACTCCAGCGCAGTAAATGGCCATATCGACCCGGCCATGTTGTTCAAGAGCGGCATCGAACAGCGCGAGCTGCGATTCATAGTCGCGCACGTCCACCTTGACAAATTGCACGCTGCCGTGTGTACGGCCATTGCCATTTGTCAGTTCTCCAGGACGGAGACTCGACTTGAGCGTCTCGTCAAGCTCAGCGCCTTTCTCGACGTCCAGGTCGCCGTAGAAGACGTGTGCGCCGGCATGGAAGAGGTGGGCGACTGTTGCGGCGCCGATGCCGTGGGCGCCACCTGAGGATATTTGTATACATTGTTATTTTTCCGGGTGAAAACGACAAGTTTGAGAAGGCAAGGTAGGTAGATAGAGGACAGATATAACAGAAAAGACACATGCCTGTAAGAACAACGACTTTGTCCTTGACTGACGCTAGCGTCGCATTGTCTATGATGATCTCCGCCATTGACCAGATATGAATTGGCTCCTTGTTCAGTTGAAGAGTTGTAGTATGTATGTGAACTAACTGTTCCGATAATCAGCTGTTAGCATGCTTTCATCTCATGACAGGTACAGTCTCCACGGTGCAGTATATAGTAAGTATTGTATCAACATACATTGATGCTTCGCAGGTACAGTACTATATCAAAGTATAACTACCTAGCTTAGGTAGCAGTACCAACTGATTCGTTTCTTCACGAGAATATCTCACAGACCTATCCCCCCAGGGCGCCGCCACACCGTCTTGGTCTGCAGTTTTTAGCTACCCTCCCCCATGTCGTACAGAAGAGGACACTCCGCACAGAAATCTTCACGTTGTACAGGAAAAGAAGGGCCGACGCCCACGCGAAACAAGAAAAAGCTCCGTGTCGCATCGGCTGCAAGTCATGTGTTTCGTTTTGGATAAGCAATTGCTGCATTTGCTGCATTTGGATACGAGGTCTGGATACCTACTGAACAAAAATCTACAGGACCCCATCGACTACCTTTCCTGTTCCTATTAGGTGAGCAGCGCCATTTTGCATGTTTGGTAGGGGTCATTTGTTCTTTTGTCAGAGGTTATATTAACTTGAATCATGTCATCAAGTATATAACAAAGCTGGGGCTGCTGGAATTGCTCTTCCTGATGATAGTCTTGCATGTTATTAATCATAACATCAAGATCATATTGAATAGGAGAAGCAGGGAGGTATCAAAAACTACTGGAACACAAATAGATGGTCATCTAATGCTTCTTGGTTGTCAGGATTCATATTAGTTGATGAATAGTCCTTCCTCGCCCCTCTGTGTTATATACATTGCAACCCTGCTGGGCTATACAAGGCAGAATTTAAAAGCAGAATCACATCAGATGACTCATGACTTCATTATTCTAACCACTATACCGACAATGCTGATTCTAAAAGCCTTTAGCCGTAGGATTTTTCCATCAAGTCAATTCTATGGAAATTGAATTATAGAACTCTTTAGCTGTCTATTGTAAAGACTCGCTTGCTAGAGATAAACTTTGCCTGAGGCAACTATCAAAAGTGATCTCGGGCGTCGACTTTGTTGAGGTTATGGTTATAAGCATGTAAGGGAGAAGCAAGTAGAAACACTATTACGAAAGGACAATGTGATAGTAGAAAATTAATTCTAGTCATATTGTACAATACAAGATGGATCTTTTTTTATCAAGTACATGCCGCTTTCTCGTACAATTGACATGAGATTAGGAAGAAATCCAGGAGTCTGAACCCTTCCATGGAATCCCCTTCCACACGGAACCTCTCTCCGCATGGAACCTACTTTCACGCGGAACGTCTCTCCTCATGGAAACTCTCTCCGCGTGGATCCCCTTTCCATACAGAGCCTCCTCACACGTGGAATCTCTTTCCATATGGAGTCTCTCTCCATATGAACACTGCTTTCATATGGAATCTTTCTCCTCATAGAATATCTCTCCTTTTACGGCTATTGGGCAGCTTATTAGCTCTACAATCTTATCTGCGAAAGATGCTCTGTGTTGCCAGCTTCTACTGAGCAATGTATCATCAAACTATGACAGGTGCATAGCTTCTAACCAGCCAAATATGGAAACAGATCTTTTCTGTTTCAAGACAAATTTAATTATAAACATTGACCTATCCATGATATTGTTTCAGCACGATTCAGACTGCAGCAGGGAATATATTGCCCTAAGTACTAGTAAAAATCACATGCAGAATGGAATCGGCTTAGAGTGCATCAAAATGGCTCACAACAAGACAAAATTGGATTGCACAGAGCTGACACCCCCGCAATCAGCCTGCCGACTGCTAGATGAAATATATTTACTTGATCATATAAATATGGTGACTGCTCCCGCTTCTGGCACTGTTCGAAATACAGTTACCTCTCTTACTTATCCTGAGACTGGAAGAACATTTGTCTGACTAATTGAAAGGATGCATTCACTCCTGCATACATAAGGAGTCAAATATTCTCTCTAGATAATTAGGATAGAGAATTTTACACACATCTTCCTGGTCCTCATATAGGATTCTTTTTATATAGAAGAGATCTTCGGAAAGGTTAGCAAGAAAGGGCGGTCAACAGTGGCACAGTTCACCTGGATCTTAGGTCAGCTGCTCGACCCGTGGACTAGGGCATAGGGTATAGGGCCAGGGCTGGTAGGGGCTTATACGAGTCACCTCCCAGCAGCCACTCCCACACACACCAAAAATCCAAGCTCTTCCATCCATCTAACTAGTCTCTAAGGTCGCTACCACGTCAAAATCTATCAACTACTATTAGATTCTTGATCCTACCAACTCTGCGCATGCTTGTCTTCTTATATCAACAATACATTGCGGTGGAGGCTATTCACTAATCTACATGCAGTCTACTGACGTCACTATCCGTAATCAACCACTTTGTGAATCAGAATGACCTGTCTTGGAAATGAAGCTTCCGAAAGCTACTCCTCACTTGGCCTATCCGCCAGATCAACAGTAGCTCCGTCCACAAAAATGTCTGGCAGCTCCGTTTATCAGGATTTTGGATCCTTGTCCGAAGCGATTCTAGTCCCTGCGTCTTCTGACTTGGCGCTTACAGAGACCGACCTATCCTCCAGTTATGTTTACAACAATGAGGGAAATGAAGAAAAATCATTGCCTCCCAGTACAAGAAACTGGCACAGGGGGACGAAAACCAATATCTTACTTTCAGTCATGTAACACCCGAACAATTCGAGAAAATCGAAAAGCAGAGAACGGATCTTGGGCGCCCTGTCCGTTTCACCTATTTTGCCGACATCGAGACCCTGGCCGTTAAGCTTCCAACGGAAGCTCATGAGAGGGCGCACGTGACCTTTGGACAGCATATCGACCGTACCATTGCAGCAATGGGACTCGGGTATGACGAATTCTATGGGCTCGGAGCAACGAAGTATGTTGGCAGAAACGCCTCCGCAAAGGAAAGCGATTCTTCCTGGAAGAATCTGCGTATCAGATCGAACAAAGGTGATTGGCCATCCCTCGTCGAGGCCGGAATGTCTGAATCGCTGCCACGACTACATTCAGATGCTAGGTGGTGGATCGAACATTCGGGCGGGAAAGTGAACATCGTTCTGCTTATTTGGATTCGCCCCGCCATTAAAACGATCAAGATCGAGAAATGGGAACCAGGACAGGCGCCCATTACGAGAACAAGTGCTCGCCTCAATCCATCGAACGCTTTTCCAACACAGACCGCAGATATCACCATCCAATCGGGTTCGAACACTGTCGTCACAGGCGCACCTCTGTCTCTCGAATTTAGCAAGATTTTCGATCGCCCTGCCGTCCCACCTACAGAGCACGATTGTATACTCACCGTCCAGGATCTTACCGACTGGGCCACATTGTTGTGGATAGGGCTGTAGGCGACTGAGATGCGCGTTTCCGTGTCCGACCTCAGTTGACAGGCACTCTTTGTGCGGTTCATGGGTCGGAATTGGTTGTTGTCGATCTCTTCACTCCAGTCCTGGATTGCTTTCCCTCCCTAGGCGGTTTATCACCATTTTGTACTTTTCCTTGCTTATATGTATGATACCCGAGATTAGAAAATATCAAGAATATGGTTGAGCTCCCTTGCATCTTAGTAGTAGCTCCCAAGTTTGTGATTAGTACTAGATTTTTAGCCAACCCACTCTAAGGCTTATAAATGGGTTAAAGTCCAAGGGGAAAGTACATACATAAGTATATATGTACCCAATCCTTTGAGTATTCCATCTAAATTAGAATTGACGTGAAGTCATCGTTTCCGTCCGAACATCTCCTGCTCCAATGTACATATATAATAAGCCCATCCTCATAACAAAGATACGATGCAGTCATCAAGACGGATGAACAAGCTGGCATGGATTCCTTGATGGGGAAAAGTGGGATATCGGATACTACTTCTGCTATTATCTTGTCTTTTTTGGGGTTGCAGGAAATTACCTACTGTAACCTTTAGTTTTCTATTTATTCAATATATAGAGGCTTCTTAGATGGATGTTAAACAACTAGTGTGAGTATCAGGGCAGAATGGGTAAGGATAGGGTGAGTATAAATGAAATTGGGTGAGCGAATCACCTGACTCACCCAGCTCACCCCGTTAAAGGGGCAGTGGCAGTGTTCAAGTAAGGCAGGAATGAGCTGCTCGCAGATTTTTGAACGATATTTTGACCTACCTAGGTAGAGCAATGGTTTACCGATCCGTGGTTCTGCTCGGAATAACCCCGTTATCTCGGGCCTGGACTCTGCTACCCCTCTCCACAGGAAGGATGTGGAGAGTCCTGGGGGAGAGCGGATGATCTCGAAATGTGGAGTATCCTGAATCATGTGTGGTGGGGTCAGAGAAGAAGAGATGGACAGTTTCATGATATGGTAGTTGAGACAATCAGACAGAAGTCCCTCAAAGGCATCTGTTGCATGGATTTCCAGTTTTGATTTATGATTCCTCACTCGTCTTGGAACCCTGCATAGTATAATCATTGTAAACGAACCCTTCCCATCCGTGATATCCCAACAACAATCATGACTGCTATCAAGAAAACAATCATCGTCACCGGTTAGTACCTATTCAGTCCATCAGCCAGTCCCAAACACAACAAAAATAATCAACAAGAAATAACAAAACCATATACCTTGCTACGTAATACAGAGTACAGAATAATTAACACCCGCTTCCAGGCGGTGCATCCGGCATCGGCCTCGGCATCACCCGGCACCTCGCATCCCAAGCTCAAGCTCAAACCCAACCCCAACCCCAACCCAAGGACACTCATCATACACATACACATACACACATCTCCATCTTCGACATCAACCCCTCCGCGGGCACCGCGGTCCTCTCATCCCTGGCCCGAGAGTTCCCCAGCACGAGCCACAACGTCAGCTTCAGCTTCAAGCACTGTGACGTCGCGTCGTGGGAGAGCCAGGCGGCGGCGTTCGCGCAGGTCTATGCCGAGCAGGGCCGGATCGACGTCGTGTTTGCGAACGCGGGGATCACGGAAAAGGGGACGTTGCTTGTTGATAAGCAGACACAGCAGGATGGAGAAGGAGAGGGGGAGGGAGAGGGAAAGGGGCCGGTGAAGCCGGATCTGAGGACGTTGGAGGTGAATCTGCTTGGTGTGATCTATTGTATGGATCTATTTTTTTCCTTTTTTTCCCCATTGCTTTCCTGCCAACAGGACTGTCTGATATTAACGAGATAATTGGTGATATAACAGCGGTCAAACTCGCCATCCACTACATCTCCAAGAACGAGCCTGCCACCTCCTCGACATCAACATCAACCACTACCTCCTCAGCAGGTACTACTACTGCTGCTGCTACCATTAAGAGCAAAGGCAGCATCATCTGCACCGCCTCCAACGCGGGTCTGTACCCGTTCCCGATCGCGCCCATCTACGCGACGGCCAAGCACGGCGTCATCGGGCTGGTGCGGTCGCTGGCGCGGCCGCTGCAGAAGGAACACATCCAGATCAATGCGCTCGCGCCGGCTGTGATTGGTACGTGTCGTTGACATCCTCTTCTCATTCATGCATCTTACTTCAGAGATGACTAATACCGGTTCTGGTTGTATGTTACAGAAACCAACATCTCCTCCGACCACTCGCTGTTCAAGTCGATGGTGCTCACGCCCATGTCGACGGCCACGAGGGCGGTCGCGCAGCTGCTCGCCGACCCGGGGCTGACGGGCAAGGTTGCCGAGCTGCACGGGGAGAACGTGACGTTTGCGGAGCCGCCGCCGTACGTGGACGAGGATACGGGGCGGAACATCGAGATGTTTTGGACGCTGGGGTATGCGTGATTGCCTAGGTCTGAGGGAAGCTGAAGCTTGCAGTGGAAGGAAGGCAAGGGAGAGAAAGAAATCTTTCTAGTCTCTCATGGTGTCCATGTATGTATGTATGTGCTGTACTGTACATATCAGACATGAGATGTCCATCAACGCCAGCGAATACATACACACACACACACACACACACACATATATATATATATATGACCATACACGTTTTTAACCGCCCAGATTGTCCCGTCAGTGTCATCCTTGAGGCAACCAAACAGGTACCCATCCGAACCCAGGACGTTGCGATATCTCTATCCCAACTCCACATCCGACATCGTAACCCAATCCATCCGCCAACAGAGTAACATGGGAACATGGCACGTAACCTCACAGTCTACCCGCTGTAGAACCTAGTCTTATCCAACTCTTTGCAACAAACATGGAATATATGAAAGACAGAGAAGGGGCAGCAAAATATCACATTGTCAATCATTTTCATCCTGCAACAACACCTTGAGCATCTTGAGTTTGTCCTCGCACTTGACCTCCATCCGCATCGCAACGTCCACGCTGTCCTTCTTGGTAATCAGCAGCTGTGCCACGAGCCAGAAGTTGTACCCGTTCTTGCAGAATCCCATGGTAGCCCATTCGTGGCTGGGTATCTCGGTGCGAAGCACCATCCAGATCGCGCGCCACCGTGCCAGCGCGGTGCGGATAGACGCCAGGATGGAGTCCTCCGGGATGAAGCTGCTGTTTTTGCTAGCAGTGAGAGATGGAACTTGGGATTGCTGTTGAGATTTTCGCATTCGAATGAGGGGAATGAGGAGCGTCATGTGGGTGTTGATGAAAGCGTATAGAACTGTCTTCACTTAGTACCACGGACCAACTATCACAAGGGAAGGGTGCATACGGTGTATGAGAATAAACATATCCAGAACCGTCAACTTCATATCATTAGGCGCATTCGAGGAAACAGAAGACCATGAGGAAGACTGCGAGCTGCTGCTGGGCTGGTCCTCAGCGAAAAGCTTCTGGAAAGCCTCGCAGACGGTGAGGTCGCGGGTGAAACGGAAATTGGGCTCCGCAAAAGGATGTTGGGAGGAGAACAGTGACTCTTCGCAAGGAAGATCGCACTCCATCTCTGTGTGCGTAAGGCGGCATGGATAGTTCTGGTAGAACGAGAAGGCACAATCCAAGAGGGAAACGATGTTTATTGTGCTAAAAAAATGTCAGCTTAAAAACGACGCTCTGGCAATGTAGAACGAATGTTCGTACCGTATCCGCGATTCTTTCTGAATCCACAGATATTCGTGAATCCGGTCTTCTGGTAAGTGGCGGCATTTCAGAAGACCCATTGTTCGTGCAACCTATAATGTGGTTAGAGACCATGGTCAGACGGATCACAAGTTCGGAGTAAGCACCTTGATGATCTCACTGAATCGGTTCTCCATAGCTCGGTTTCGTGAGACCCGACTTCCCGCCCAGTACTGTATGACCACCATGAGATACCCTGCCTGGAAGTTTTGGAAATGCAGCCAATCGTCCCTCTCTGAATCAGGTGTCGTCAAGCCATTAAAAACACGGCTGACCTCGAGTTCGCATGAGAAGGTTTCAGTCGAGAAGACAAACAGCTCGGCGAAATCGAGCACCCTCTTCGCCGCGTACGTTTCCCGCTCGTCATCCGAGTACATCGCGCCCATGAACACGACCGATGCCAGGAGCGACAGCGGGACATGCTCCGGATCAAATGAAGGGGGGTGTATGATCGGACAGTTGGGGTGCCAGTATCTGAAGTACATATTTATGAACTTCCGTATCCGTTTCGTCGTGAGCAGATATTGCAGATCAGCAGATATCTCTTCCTGCGCCTTCGGATCGAGGTTCACGGTCCATGCCTTTGCCAAAATCGACTGGACCAAGGCAGTAGCAAATGGGCTTTCTGGCTCGTAGAAGGAGTGGTTCCCAGGCACCGAGAGCTCAGGGTCCTGCCCCGAAGGAACGATCGCCTGATATGCCAACCCTCCCACAAATGGATCCTGCAACGTCTTGTGTGCGTCTGAGAACGGACCATTGAAAAAATTGACGAACGTGTCCTGGAAAAATGACATGCCTGCAGGGTCAGGCTCAACGAATGTGGACACATATTCAGGTTGCCGACTGCCGTCCAGGGTGTACGGGATTGCATGGTTCATAGTCTGCTCCAACTCTTTCTGGTTGTGATAGACCACGCCCCTTGTACGGTCACCGCGGGGAGGAAGATGGAACTTCTCTGTGAAGCTGTCCGTGCCTGCATTGAGAAGGAACTTGATCGAGCCGCGGTCCGAGGCCGGGTCGTAGTCTTCTAGCTTTGTAGGTGAGGATCCTAAATGGATAAATCTATCAGTACGATTTAAGAGTCCAATCCAGAAAAGAAAAAAAAAATGCACGAACCCTTGCCGGGATCGCTGCCCTTGGCCTGATTCTGCTTCTTGCTCTGGTTGTTGCATTTCAGATTTCGCTTGATGCACGAGCTGCATGGGTTCTCCCCGTCGCAGCGGAGTTTCATCGAAGTACACTGCGGGGCATTAATAACCAGATCATTCTTTCAGAGGAGATGATAGACATACCGACTCGCACGCATGACGCCGCCTGCCTCTCTGGCCGGTCTCTGGAATCTGACGATCTCCGCGCTGGCTGCAGTCGGTATAATGGTCCCGTAAATTGTCACTATCGCGGTGGTCAGTTTTCATCAGCTCAAAAGGAAGAAAAAAGATTTCAGCCAAACTCACCAGCGTGCAAAGGCCTCGCTGCAAAAGATGCACGAATAGGGTTTGAGGCCGGAATCTGGAGGTTGACACACACGGTCAGCAACAGCTCCGCAGGCCGTGCAGCAAGGCCAGGAACACGGGTGGGGCGAGGCATGGACGCACGGCGTAGATGATGTCTCTTGAGATGATCGATGCGAGTGAAGCCGCGTTGGCAGATGGTGCAGCGAAAATGCTTCTCGGAGGCGGGTTTCATGCTGGGAGTAGGGGGGCATCGGGGGGAAGCTCCACGAGCTGGAGAGTCTGGGGTAGGGGGAGGGGGAAAATCTGGGGGAGAAATCAGAAAGCCGCGACGGTGGCGACCAGCGTGGAGCGCCGGCCGGGGAGGAGCAGCAGCGCGGTGGAGCGCCGAGAGGCCGGGCTGATGCTTGGGTACAGAAGCAGACGTTCAGCAGGACACAGCAGATCCATGTCGGATGCCAGATATATCACGGTCTGCTTCCCTTCTCGCGTCTGTCTCTCCTCTCCTGTCTCTCCCTCTGAACGTCCCTCGGCTACTCGCGCACTGCCTGTCGCCGCCCACCCCGTCATCTCCACCGACCCAGCCTCTAGCGCAGCTCCTCAAACTGCGGGGATGGTCACAGCTTCACAGCAGACTGGAGCCCCATCATTTTCTTCCCATGGATCACAACTCCTCAGTGTCCAGAGTGTCCAAGACTCCCGCGGCTCTCGTCTGGCAGGAAAGCGGGCAGAACAGGTGGGAGGTCATGTACAACTCCATCCATGGCATCCAACTCGCTGTGCGAGCATGTACTGCTGGCTCACCAGTGGAAGACGCGGAGCCACTCACCTGTGGGATTCCCTGACATGACTTGCTCCAGGTCTTCACAGCGCACAGCGACATCCAGAGATCTTCAGCGTAGAGCAACATGCCTAATGTCTAATGTCACTGCTGGGAACGGGCATTCGCTCTCTACTTCCCACATCCGCACACTTGGGCCAAGTCCCTTTCCGTACGCAGCAATCGATGGAATCTGGTTCTGGTTGATTTCAGTTTCCAGGTTCCAAGGGCGGTCCGTACCTCTTTGGAAAGCTGGCCAAAGTGGCACACACGAGAAAATAACCGATCACCTTGAGGGAAAATGGATCTGACCATGCCAAGCATACAAGACGCTCTACCACCGTTGCGGTGTGCCATATCAAAGACAGTATTAATGAGAGTCAATTTTCATTCCTGCATAACAGATTGATGGCGCTTTACGCAAGGTCAAAGGATTCATGAAGTACGGATCTTGAACACGCTACATACCGGCACCAGTATTCATGCACATTAGAGAGGCTACACCTAGGTAGCTGCCGGGAACGTCACCAAGTACATGAAAACTCACAGGACATACAATTGACATAACAGACCTTCGGATTCGAATGCCCATAAGTCTCACAACCTCAGACACTACTTTTTTCTTGGCTTTTGCCTCAGAACCATTGGTTCCTTGAATGGAAAAACAAGATTACATATTCTCGCTAGTAATAACCTTGAAATGACAACAACAAATACGGAATACAACTACTCGCGATGAACGTCCTAAGCACTGCTACTGCACCCCGTACGGAATGGGCAAACGGACCCCAGCCTCAAGAAAGGAATCATGATCCGTCGTCGATCATGTCCCGAAAAGTACACCGAGTCGGATTGGAACTTCCAAAAGTGGGCCTGGGGAAAAACGTTGAACGGTTGAAGCTGTTCCGACGCAGCGGGACCCTCCGGATTTGGATGTCTTGGGGTGTCGATCCTCCAGAGGCCCATCAGCAGTGGCCTGCGAAGTTGTCCATGCAGAATGTCCGTCAAGACCAATTGGGGTGTTATATTGTGAAATTACTGGTATCTGCATCTGGCTTCCTGATCTGGGATCCAGATGTTGACTTGATAGGCTGATTGTACTTGCCCTACGGAATAGGTGGTGGCTTATGAGGTCCTGCTCCGGAGGTAAGTATGCAGACTACAGGATGCCTCTTGGCCAAGTCGCATGCCAGAGGTGCTTGCCTGTTCCAGGTAAGTATACATCTAGTGGGTATCAATATCAAGTAAGTGCCATGTTTATATTATATTCGATAGTATGTCAATAACCGCTATCTCGCGCTCTGTCGCAATGTTCAGACGGGGAGGCCATCATTCATGCTTGTCTCAACCAAGACCGGCTAACGATCCTACTATTTAGTTTTGGAAAGATCGACATATTTCAAGGTAACCTCTCATACGTAGTTCTGATGTTTCATCCTTCTTCTTGTGTACATGTACTCCATACTAGTTTCTGAAGCAAGGCACGAAGTGACGTGAAACGCGTTCGAGAATATATACACCGACAGATCAACGGACTCACGAATGCAATAATCAATGCACGCCATTGGATTTGGTCCCATTAGCAGTCCCATCTAGCGCTGAGTCCGCTGTACCGTTCTCTCCGTTTTGCGCTACTGGGCTATCAAGATTCTCAACGACCGGAGGGAAATCGATCTTATCGTCATCCAGATAGTCGACGTTGATAGTCTTCTTCTTCTCGTTCTCGGTCCAGCCGTCCCCGAGCCAGCCCATCGGGTTGTCGTTGATGTACTCGTATTCGAAGTCCTCCCAGCGTGGGTGGGCGAGGGCTTTCATAGAGTGGAGGGAGGAGCCTGGTCATGTCAGTCAGTAGTTCGATTCAATGGACTGAAATCTACCTAACCAGGCAGGCAGTCGGCAGATTCTGTTGGGATCGAAATAGGGTGTAACTCACCAGGCCAAAGAGCCGTGACCCTCCCGTCCTCCGTCCCTCCCTTATACCAACTGCGGCACTTCATGCTAAACACCGTCCGCGAGAAGTACTGGTCGCAGTACTTGGTGAAGCGCTCCACCGCCTCCCGTCGCGGCCACATCGCCCGGATATTCTCCCGCTGCATCTTGGCCACGCACATAGTGAAATAGTCCAGCACTCTCTCGACCAGGACCAGGAGGTTGCCCTCCCCCAGAGCCGCGTTGGGGCCCAGGGAGATAAAGTAGTTGGGGAACCCATCCGTGGCGAGCGAGAGGTACGTTTCCGGGATATGCTTCCATCTATCGGCCAGCGAGAGCCCGTTGCGGCCGATGATGGGGAAGCGCGGGGTGAAGGTGGTGTCGAAGCCGGTCGCGCAGACGAGGACATCCACGGGACGGTGTTTCCCGTCGGCCGTGATGATCCCCTCTGCGTCGACCTTGACGATCTCGGAGGTGATCACGTCCACCTTGTCGTCTGTGAGGGCTTCGAGGTACCCCGGGCCCGGGGTGAGTCTGCGGCAGACGGGAGGGAAAGAGGGCATGAGCTGCTCGACCAGCTCCGGCTTCTTTGCTAGACGTCGCTTCATGTTCGCCGCGAATACCTCTTTTGCGCCGATCTGCTCGGGCGAGCCCTTTATTGTCACGCCGTGGACAGATTGGAGCTCAAGCTCGATATCTAAAAGTCGTCAGGATAGGCTTTCCCCATAGTATAGAGGTGGAGCATATGTATGGACCTACCTTTCCTGAACTTCTGATAGGCCTGGTGGTCTGTTTTGAACTTTTCAATCTCCTCAGCAGTGAAAGAAACTACTGAAATGTCAGCGTGCTCTGCAGATGAGGTACTTAGACCTCTCAGCTTACTGTTGTCCAACCCGGCACCGCCCCTTTCGTCGATCTTTTCCCGAGCAAATGTCGGAGACAACCACGTTCTCCCACGGATATAGTGGTCGATATGTGATACATCCGGAAGTATAGCGGGAACAATCTGAATGCCACTCGACCCGTTACCGATCACCGCTACTCTCTTGCCCTGTGGACCAGCTTGTCAGTCCGCTGTTCAACATGGGACAACAGCATTTGGTTTTATCTGACTTACAGTATAGTCATAGCTCTCGTCCCAGTTCGCGCTATGCATCAATTTCCCTTTGAAGTCATGGAGGCCTGGGATGTTCGGCCACTTCCAGTCATTCAGAGCGCCGGTGCATGAGATCAAAACGTTGCAAGAGTCTTCATACACAGAGCCGCTGTCGACGTCTTGAATCTATACATGACTGTGAGCTATACGAATTAACTAAGCGACTTCTGACAGGTATACGAACCTTTATCAGCCACTTGGCGTTCTCTTCGTCCCACCGCGCCTCTACGACCTTCCGCTTCAATTTGATATACTTCATAGCGCCGTACTTGCGCGCCACGCGCTTCCAGTACTGAAGAATCTCCTTTGCGGAGGCATAGAACTGCGACCATTCCTTGTTCGGCTCGAAGGTCGCTTGGTAGGTGTGCGCAGGGATATCTTTCGACGAAGTTAGTTTTTCAATGAGAAACAAACTCTATATTTGACGAATACTTTGAAAACATACCACACGCACATCCGGGATACCTGTTCTCGAACCAGGTGCCTCCGACATCAGCGTTCTTCTCGTACACACAAAGCTCCAGGTTCGGGATCCTCTGGGCGAAGCGGATGGAGGCAATGATCCCTGAGATCCCAGCGCCGATGATTACGACGCGAATAGGCCTGCATGCGTCGATGGAGCGGTCCTCGACGATCCATCTTTCCTCATTCTTCTGGGGGCCGTCTTCCACCTTGGTCGACATGCTCTTGCTGACGCGGTGTTGGAATAGACCGGAAAGGCGACGCATTGAAACGGAGAAGCAGTGTTGACGCTGAATAGAATACACCCTGCTGAAGATTATTGGCAGAACAAAGGATACAATATCCCAGAGACCGAAAGAGACGCCGGCACAAAGCCCAATATAAGAGAAGAGAACCCGTTAGAACAATCCTCGTTATTCACCCTTAGCTGTCACTTCCGTAATGTATCCAAGAGCCCGCCCCCGTCCATGGCTATGCCATTTGGAGGACTAATTTCCCCGGCCTCGACAAACAAAGCTCGACCGAATCCACCCGCCGCTGAAGGCCCCAAACAAAGATTCCGCCCCCGCACGGAGCCATCGCATGCTCCTCCTCTTTCTTTTCCGCCTCCTCCCCGGGGAGATGGCGCCGGAGTCAGAATTCGTTTTGTGACCTGTCGTTGCCATTCTTCACACGGCAAAAGGGGCGCAGCCCGGTCCCGGAAATCCCCCTTCGTCAGTGGACAGCCCTCTCCACAATGCGGAGGAGTTCGGCTGCGGGGATGCCCCACAATCTATTCGTATTAACCCTGTCGCAGAGTCTGCCGAACTTGGCCGGCTGCTGCGCTATGGAGGATTTGCCTTTGCCGGTTCTGTTGTGTGGATACGTGGACTTGACGACTTGGCTGGGGAGAGCGGGACGGTGCAGGAACGTTGAGCCGAGGATAAGGTACTACTGTACTGTGTCTACGTGTCTGTCTGTTCTGGAGAGATTAGCTGATTTGAATGCCGTGCGATCGGGATCAGAAACGAAAACTCCCTAGTACTGCTCTATCTCGTGGCAAGGTCGTTCCCGGCCAGCAGGATGATACTTCTGCAAAACCACACCATCGTAGCGGGATAGGTGCTTAACCTTTTGGTCTGCTTATGTGTTCTTCGGACTAGATTTTTTTTTCCTACTATTCCCCATTTCCTTAATAAAAAAAGGTACCTCGAGTATGTTCCTCCGCTAGAGTGGAATCGATGAGACCGCAAAAAGATTAGGGCTTCTAACTCTCTGTTGGGGCTTTAGAACCGAAAATATCCGCGGCAAACCATATCTACCTATATTAAGCACTGTACATAAAATAAAGTATCTACTCAGGACAGTACAAATAGACAGATCGCCTGCTGCTAATTAACTCCTTGAACATTGCAGCAGCAATTTCAATACATCGATCCATCCATCCATAGATCCAATCACCTTTGCAACAGTGCTAACATTATTATTGTCAATACCACGCCAGGAACGGGTTGACCTCCAGTCGATTATTTCTTCAATACCCCAGATCCGGAAATACCCCCTGTGTAACCCGAAAAATCCGGGGGAAATATATTAATCAATGAAGACAGCAAGGTGGGAGACAACCCATTTCTGAGCCACCATAATCGCAATGGCCTCATCTCATAATATTAATTAGGTTGTTGTCAAAACAACCAATCTGCATAGCAAAAAAAAGCAAAGACCTGCAGTGGCGAGGCTTGTGTTCGTTGCGAGCTGTTCAGGTTATGTAGGCAGGTATCCACTAGCAATTAATTCATTGCGGTCGTGCGTCGAATATTCCAGGGATGCTATACTCTCTCTCTCCAGTAACATGCGTTTCCAAAGTTTTGAATAAAACTCGATAGGGAATAGGGGCCAGAATGAGTTTTTCAAGACAACTGTAAATACGACTATTGGGGTACGTAGACAACTGTGACTTAAGTCGGTATCCGATATCCGATCATCCGTGCTTTGAGACATACATACAGTAAAAGCGCAGTCGATTGGGCCGCTACTAATTTTGGCCATAGAACTATTTACTGCCTTTTGAACTGCGCTTGTGGATCGATTAAGTGGCTTACGCCTTCGTGTGATCCCTATTCTGCTGGCAGGGAAAAAAAAAATCTTTTGGACAGGTCTCACTTACAACCTTCCATGCCAATCATGCCCTCTGCGTCGCTATTCAGCGAACAGATATTGAACTACCACTTGAAAATATTTAAATAGAAAAAGTTATTTATCTGGAACTACAAGCAGATTATTGCAATTGAGATTTTTTTCAGTGCAAAATAGGGTGATTTCACTGGTCAGTTCAAAAATTACAAGTTTAACGGTCTGCAGAAGTCCTAATATATGTATGGCTGACAATAATAATGTACTGTGGTTGACAGAATGGATGGTCTTACAGAAGACACAAATACATGCATGCAGTGTTTATCATACACTTCATGGAAAATAACAGGGACCAAGTACACAGATCTATGCAAACACAGCAAAATGGATGCGGGTGCAATGACACCTTTCTAGGAAGCTCCGCAGGCAAAAGAACCATTGGATTACTCATATATTGTATCCACTGAGATCCTATTTTCTGTTTGTGCTATGCATTGCTCCTTTACATGGTAGACTTGTCTCAGGTCAGGTATCTATAAAGATAAAGTCAGGTCATATATTACTCTACAGAATTCGAGATCAGTCCATCGGTGTCTCCCTCATAACGGAGAGATTATCTCTAGGCGTTGAGGGTTTGGGGGGGGGGGGGGGGGGGGGGGGGGCTATGGCGATGGAGAAAATTCAATGACTACGATTACAGGTTCATTGCGACAAAGACACAGTTAGAAGGGCACGGAGAAAAGAACAGAGAAGGAAGGAAGGAATGAAGTTCAAAAAACAATTTAGTAATCAAGACTGGTGGAGATTAAGCGTTAGTATCTTGTATGCCTCATAGACAGTCTCTTAAACTATATGTATGATTTTGTTATACAATACACGTTCAATTGATAACCTAAAATTTATCTGGTGACAGCTAGATCTGATATTTAGATCAATAAAGCTCAGTTCTGCGCCGTCAGTTCCGAGAAAGTAATAGTTTTAGATGTACATCTATGTACCTGTTGTCGAGATTGAGAGGTGTATAACTCAAGATCTCAACTCCACTTATAATTATGGAATTACATACCCTTGAGCATGACATCGTTTTGTATTCCCTGGGAGAGAAAATTCATACAATTTGTGAAGACCAGATAGATTCCAGTATCATTATAGCACATACACATGGAATCAGGTCATTCATATTCTGAGATCAAAAGATTCCTGACTCTGGTATCTCCAGCACCCCAAAACGCCGGCCGACGTATCTGCATTTTATCCATCCACTAAAATGGTCTGGAAGAGCAATTTAACGTCGAAGAAATGGCTGAAAGAGCAATTCATGTTCCCAATCAAGCAGGACGATTCGACGCCAGCAATGGCTGCATCAAGAAGTCGTCGTACGCCAGGCTACCCCGCGTCCGGTCTCCTCAGGCACCCAGCGCAACATTCTTCGTAGGAACTTTAAAAAAAAGCACATGGTCTTCGTCGTTGAGACTCCATTCACGCGTTTCGCGAGATTGATCTGGAATCGGCACGGAGCCTTTCCAGTTGCCCGCCATAAAAAAAGTCGGGTACTGTTAGCAGACAATGACTCGAGGAAGACACTCTATTCTCCTCTTCTAGGAGGATAGGTGGGCGGAAATTTGTCCATAATAGAATACCTTGCTCATCCCAATACTGCTTGCACTTTTCGCTCCGTCTGAGAAATTCTGCGGGCGGAGGGCCCAGAAGTGACACCATCTCCGCGAGATGCTGCTCATCTAGGATTCCATTTTTCTTTGCAATGAACAGGCGGTCGCCCTCGAAAAGGTCCCACGTCTAGATAAGAGAAACTAGCACCAACTTATCCTGTTGCTAGCTCAACGAGTTGACATAAACCGGACTGGTTTGAAGGGATTCTCTAAGGCGACACTTCAACTGTACGTGCAGAACATCGCCAACGATGCCCATTTTGTCGTTATACATGTCCACTTACCATGAGGCCAACAGACCAAATATCCACCTCATAGTCCCATCCCATTCCCAAGACCACCTCCGGTGCCCTGTAAACGCCAGGCATGATATCTCTGTGCTTCTGATTTCCAACCATAGCCTCGCCAAGGTTGCAGAGAACCAGTAGGCTGTGCTCACCGGCATAGGCCGGGAGCAGTAGATAGTACGGTCACTAAGTATTTTTCGGGGTATTGGTCGTTCGATCTCGTCCTGCTCGATCTGGGAGAAAATTGAGGCGTCATTGATACCTTGGAGTATGTTGTCAGGCGAGATGTCTAGAGATGTGCCAACTTTCAAGCACTATTTACAAGTTACCTTTTTTTTTCTTTGTTTCGCATAGTATACCTGTGTGAACAACATGGCATTTATTCAGATAATCCAAGGCTGCGAGGAAAAGCTGGACACTCTGGAGAAGATCCTTTGGAAACATTTTCTGAGGGAGAATGTTGAGGAATTCAGTGAAACTCATCCCGAGCGGTTGATATAGCAGACATTGGTGTTTATTTGCATTAGGGCCTGTGATCTCAAAGGAATCAAAAACAACACGAACCAGGTTCTTTCCAGAATAATGATCATTGACCAGGAAGCTTTTCAGATGGTTGGATATTGCAATTTCGTGATTTTGCTGGTTTGTTCAGGTGCACACTTTGAGCGTGAGATATCGATGCTCTCTACTAAAATATTAGAACCAAGTCTGAATTTCTTCTGCATTGTAAGATGGAAGGTTTTCTTCCTCGATCTTCTCCGTGGAATTCAATACTGGAAACCCCGAAGCGGGGAATTTGCGGGGAGGTGATGGGGGAAGGGAGGTCGCAGTTCTGACAGATACTTTGGGAAAAGGGAAGAGAAACCGATGGGAGAAGCGAGAAGCAGGGATGAGGGAATTTGGTGGCCTTTTCAGTGTGAGTCTGAATGCGCATTTCCCAGTCATTATGATGATGGAACGATAGAAGAACCTGCGGGCTGACAAGCTGCTCAAACGACGCTGCGTTCCCCAGCTTTCAGTCTGCGACCTCTTCGCTTATCGATGAGATTGATATATGCAGTCTATCTCGATGGCTGCTTCGCGCTGTGAAGTCATCGTTGGACGTGCACCTTCTGCTCAGATAGTAGTTCCTCAGTCGCACGAGGCCGCCCTTACGGTAGCTATAGAAAGGATCACATGATTCATTCCTCTTTCATTTCAGCCAGTTTTGGATAGTCCGCAGTACCACGTAGTGCTAGACGGAACAGATCTTTGACTTTAAAGCTATCTACAAGTCTATATCAAAGTGAATAAACATAAAAGAAGTGAGAAAGTCCTTGAAGGAATACCGCATACCGAAGTATCAACATGCGGATGCATACGTGAATGAACACAGGTAGCTGGAATCCGTACTATGCTTGTTGAAGCAAGCAGAACTATTAATTGACAAGGATCCTACTACGTCTACGTAACTACGTAGTAGTATGTAGAGACTATGGTGCACTCCGTAGAGACATCTTCCCAAAAAGGGTGAGGCTGTGCTGATCGGATTTCCTCGGATAGGAGAACCGATCGAGGATGGATTCCAAAGCACAAGAGAGAAGCAGAAAGAGGGCATTGTGATAGAACTGCGTATGATCGTCGATGCAACAACGAAGCATGCCAATAGCAATAACAATGGGGAGGCTTTACCTGCAACACGGTCAGTACAATACCATGTCCTGTGTACGTAGTCCAAAGTATTTTCTGTTTGCCACGTTTATGAGAGTTGTTAATAATAGGCTGCATAGAGGCAATGGCGTCCCAAGACCATTTGAGGCAGCAGCATTATTGGCGCTTCGGCTAGTAGCACATGAGGGTGACAGGGAAATACCGACCCCCCAGCAAATAGTTCGAATCACACACTTTAAATATTATTAGGCGAACTTTGCAGTGATCCGTGAGTGAATAACGAACCGAGTCCGAGTGATGGGTGTATATACTGCGTAGAGCACTTCATAATGTTATGTCGACCACCCAAATCATTTATGAGCAGCAGTGGTCGCACTATTTGACCATAACCCATTTATTGTATGGAAGACGGGGTATTTAAATGGCTAGGCACCCCGTAGCGGAGGGTCCAGGAGCAACCGTCTGTCAAACTCTTCAAGAAGAGGAAAGCAACGTGGCCCGGGCGTCGACGGTCTGGCAATTTGCTCCGTACTGCCGGGCCGAAGACTCGAAGTTTTCGTGCAGATCGTTTGCAAACCCCCTTGCCGTAGAAAAGCCGCCCGTGACGTATAAGGCGCCTTAAAGCCCACAGGCAAATATCTTGTGGCCTATCAACGTCAGGTATCAACCTCACAGCAATGGGAAAACATTAAGGGTATGGCCTGTGCTGCATACAGGGGGTAAGGAGTGCAAGGAGTACGTATGTCTCTGCCGCCGTCCCCAGCTCAAGACAATAATCGCTAGGCAAATTCGAGAACCGGCACTAGAAGAGTCAGTAGTTTCCGTCGCTTCCGCCAGATCCACAGAGCGGCGGTTCTCATGCCCATCAACTCTTGAGGCAGAAGAACAGAGATGAGGCACATGGCGACTTGTTATTCCACGGACGTTCCCTGTAGTCCTCACCCTCTGATGTCAAGTTGCACAGTCGGTGTGGGTAGGACGGGTTGTGGGATTGATATCGCCAGCAGCAAATGATCTGCGAGAATCCTGCCAATGAGCATGCGCGCTTGCGACGAGTTTAAGGGCTGCTTAATCTGAACTTAGCTGCTGACTCCCCGCTGGCATTCTCCGTACGCCGTCTGCTGGTAACTCTCGGGCAGCGTCCACGGATCGGCTGAGGTGTGTCCATAGCCAAGAACTGTTGTGTACCTAGTTATACAGTGAGTTGAATTGAGGTCGACAGGCCACCGGACCCTGCATACCCTGCAGGGAAGCCTCAGATCGGTTGGTTCACATCTCTGCCCTGGGGATCTGCACGATAAGCTGCGGCCCGACGATGATTGAAACCAGGCACGCGACATGTCAGCGTCATGCCTCAGACCGTCACTGGCCCTGCGCGCAAACTGCTGGAAAACGAGAGGCCGTCGAGCCTCGACGGTGGGGTCTTGTTCTTCACGGCGGCGCCGGCCATGGTGTTGGAGAGGGTCGACTTGTTCGACGTGGGCTTAGCGGGGATGCGTTGCGAGGGCGCGATTCGCCTGGGCCGCTGGGCGAGACGCCGTGAGCAGCGTCGGGCGCCCGCGCTTGCCAGAGGCGCCCGCAACGCTCCAGGTGGCTCGACTCCGCACTCCCCATTTAAGATAGACAGCTCTGCCTCTCCAATGTCTTCGTCTCGCTCTGTTTCACGGCCCCAGGCGTTCTCTGCGGAGCTCGTCGGCCATTGCAGCTCCTCGTGCCGCCAGAGGCCCCGGCTTTGTTCGACGGATGCGTTGCTCCTGACCACCGCTCACACCCCCATCGACCCGGCTGCTTCTTTGTACCGTCTGATGAAGGGGAAAGGGGGAGGAGAAATACAAGCAGAAAGCGAGGAGGATGCATGAATCCGCCAGCATCGTGTGCTGATCATCTGGAGGTCCGGATTTGTCTCATCAGCAACCATCTCAGGCAGACCTCCGTCCGAGCCCCGCGCCATTCCACTCTTTACAAGGCCTCGTTCCTGCATAGAGAACATCGATATCACCATCTCTCTCTTCTGCTGCGGCCATAAGAATGACCAGCTCACAAATTGCCTTGTTCTCATTATGGCGTTGCGCGGTGTTGCTCCTTTCCTTTTTCCTGTCGGGACAATCGATGGCAGAAGCTCCCCCGGGCTATGTCATTGCCACAGACTCCGCCGGTAATAGGGTGTATGTCCCGGATAACAGACGGCCGTCCCTGTACACACAGAGCTTCGGCGATTGCCAGGGAAATTCGTTGATAAATGTGACACGGTTCGACGGTGCATATTACCGAGACAACATGACCGTGACATTTAACCTGGAGGGCCATACATCTGTCAAGAACGACACCGTGATGCGTGAGCTTACCGTTGCTCCTTTGGATGTCTCTCGCGGGCACTGACAGTGTAATCAGTCTATATCGGGGTCTACGCGTACGGCGAAAGCAGATTCGACTTCACGTTCAACCCGTGCAAGGCAAACATCTTCAGGTCAGCTTGCTACATCCGGTTCAACTCATTGGTTGCTAACTAAATACAGTTTATGTCCCATGAATGCCAGCGTTCCTATCCAGGCGCAGGGCATGATTCAGGTCAACCAGCAAGATGTCTCTGGAATTCCTCCAATAGCAATGACCATCCCCGACTTTGAAGGTCAAGCTATATTGCGAATCTTTTCAAACTCGACCCAGTCGCAGATCGCATGCTTCTCGTCAGTACTAACCAACGGCAACACTTTTTCACAGCCAACGGCAGTTGGAAGTACGTTGGGGGCCTTTACGGTTGTCGCCATACTCTCCTCACTGGCCGTGGCCATCTACGGTTCCGACGTCTCCTCGACCCGCAGCCATTATGCCCATTCGCTTTCTATCTTCGTCGTATTCTCCGTGTTCCATCACATCTACTTCACGGGAGCTTTGTCCGTGAACTGGCCTAGCGTCCTCGTGGCGTTCTGGTCGAATTATGCGTGGTCGGCAGGCTTCATATACACCGAGAAGATGCAGAATTCAATCAACCAGTTTCTTGGAAGCAACAAGGGCAACATCAGCATGGTTGGAGCCGCTGCTGCTGGAACAACCGTGAGCGATGTCGGCGGCGGATACGACATTTCCAAGCTCTACAAACGAGATGTTGTTGGTAACACCCTGAGTAATGCAACTCGAGCTGTTGGTCCGACAATTTTTAGGAGATTTGAGAACACACTTGCCAAACGGGCGGATTCGGATGCGCTCAATGTGTATCCCTGGCATGGCTGGCCTGTCAAGCCTGGTCTCCCTTTGCCAGGAAATTACTCGGGTTTCGCTGGGACGCTCGCGCAGCAAAATATACCGGCCTCCAACGCTTTCATGACAGGATTTATTTGGTTTCTTGTTCTACTGGGTGGCGTCGCTGCTTCCATCGTCATGCTGAAGCTGCTAATCGAATTTCTCGCTCTTGTCAGGGTGGTCAAATCGCAACGTTTTGACTATTTCAGAGCTCACTGGCTGAGATTTGTTGTATCCGGCTCGCTGAGGACTTTTTTTATTGCCTTCTACATGATGATTTTTCTAACTCTCTTTCAATTCACCTTTGGTGGATCAGCAGGAGTCAAGGCGGTCGCTGCTGTGGTGTTCGTCATCTTCCTGGTAGGCATGTTAGGCACTGCGGGATACGCGCTGTACTATCGTTTAAGAGGCGGCAGGTTTGTTTCCGAGCCGGACAGGTTGCTTTTGAAACGGGAAAAGCTGTTGTTCTGTCTGCCGTGGGTCAGTTTACACCGCCAAAGCAAGCTGGATGAGAAAGACAAGGAGAGTAAATTCGTAGCCTCCTTTCCATGGTGGAGATTCGATTACGTTGAGCCTGAAGAGCGGACGCCCATTCACGAAGACGAAGACTATCTGAAGAAGTTTGGGTGGTTATCTGCGCGCTTCCGGAGAAGAAGGTGGTGGTCCTTTTCTATCTGGTTGATATATGAGTTCGTCCGTGCGTGTTTCTTCGGCGGAGCCGTTGGCCACCCTATGACGCAGGTGTTTGGCATCCTCGCAGTCGAATTCATCGCTTTGATCGCCATAATATGGATGAGGCCTTTCGAGGCGACACGCCTGAATGCGTTGATGGTCTACTTCCTGGGCTTCAGCAAGGTTTCGACGGTAGCTCTCTCAGCAGCCTTTGATCCCCGGTTCAACCTCAACCGCATCACCACAACCGTGATTGGCATTGTCATCATCGTCATTCAGGGCGTTCTCACATGTTTTCTCCTCTGTGCCATTGTCATCGGAGCAATTTCGAGTTACATGTCTGTTACAAGACACAAGAAGCTCGAAGAATTCAGGCCGCGTTCATGGCGTGAAAGGCGCACGAAATACCTTGCGCATGTTGAAAAGGCGGCCGCCGACCTTCCTCCCCCTCCACCGCCTCCACCACCTCCTCCACCGGAGAGCCCGAAAGGGCCTTCGTTCAATGTGTACACAGTGCAACGATACCCGAAGATTGAGGATGAGGACGAAGACAATATTCGGTTACGGAGTCTCAATGCTTCCGGGACATTGGTTTCAAGCGACGATCTGAGTGTACCGTCGCGAACGCAGAACCGGCCAATGTCCCTGCATTCGCACTTGAGTTATTCAAACCTGCCGTTCGGAGCACGTCCTGTGCGTGCCAGCTGGAGCAGTCGGGACTTCGAGGCCTGGGATGAAGACCAGAGGATCCGGAGCAGTTCCCGCGCAGAGAGGTTCTCAATAGACGGTCAGTCACTAAGACGACCGAGAGAGAGCAGCAGCATGAGCCTGCGTGATAGCTCTATGCTACAAGCAGGAGGAACTATGACAAGAGCCGAGTCACCCGCAAGAGCGCCAAGTCGTGCCTCCACCGTGATGACGGGCAGATCAACACCAGGCATTTTCAGAACGCGTAACAGTGTTTTGTACGGTGTCGAGGAGGACGATGCAGCTGAAGAATTGAGCAGCAAGGGAAATCTAACTGAGAGTCCACACGAAGTTTCGACACAAACTTCAAACGAGACTCCGACTGGAACTTCGCACGGGGACCAGGCAAATGCAGCAGAGCGAAACCTTCACGAAGCTCCCAAGGAAGACGGGACTCGAGCGACAAACGGAGACTCGGCTGAGACAGTCATGCGCTGATCTTTTATCGATTTTCGAACTTATTGCCTATCTATTACGGAGCTGGTCCTCGCTCGCGTTTAGACTTGCATTTACCTACGTCACATACTTGAACGTATGTACTGTACATACCGACTTCGGTGACGACTAAGCTGCCTGCATTTCAGATCCCATGCATGACTATATACCATGGATATTGATGCCCCCATCCCATGTCACGTCCGGGTTACAATATTGCTGGGAATATATCATACATACCGTGCATATATGCATATACATATATGACTCACGGTTTTTTATTATTAGACGGGTGATGCATTAATGCCATACATAGAACATTCAATGTTGGCGGGGCCTGACGCAGAGCTGGATGGCGAAAAAGAGCTCAAGCTCCTCATCCTGAGGACACTCGCGTCCAGACAGATGTACATAGTTTCGTCACTTCGAACATTGAAGTTTATCTGAATATAAATTCCTCGAGATACCCTGTTTACTTAGGTAGGTAGAGGGTAGACAGAGGCATTATGTTAGGTTATATTATTATTAATAATATTAGTAATTATTAATAGACTTGAAACTTCTTTTGGGTATTTGTGAAAGGGGGTATGTAGATTTTTGCTTTGAAGAATGTTCTTTCAACAGTATGCCGTGGAATGTCAACTTGTGTAATATTTTGTCTGGAGTTTAATATCAAGGGAATCAGAGCAGAGCGGAGCGGAACAGGACAGAACAGCGTAGTGTAATGCGATCAGATCTGATCCGGATCAGAGCTAGATAAAGTAAAACATGAAAGCATAGGTGGGAAGTACTGTATGCTCCTACTCCTAGGGGAAAAAAAAAGTAGATATGTGTACACATGCTGCAGATACCATACCATATGATGATGAAAAAAAAAGCCAGACAAATAGAGTCAAGTGGCTGGCTGGCTGGCTTGCTAGCTGAGGGGGACCTCGCTCACTCAGTCCTTGGGAGTTTTGATCTGGTTTGATTTGATTTGATTCTATTTCATCTAAAATAGCTTTCCTATCTTGTCTTCATATGAAGAAAGAATATGGATCAATCCGACCTGATTTGATTTGATTGGAGCATCACATCACCAGTCTGGCTTGGCTCTCAACAATGCATGTATGTATATCAACTGCAGATGAATGAACGCATAGAACTGAGAGCAGTAAGTGATAATTTTGTAGAAGATGTGTACATATATCTATGTATGCTCTTTTTTATTACCTTTTTAAGTACCAGCTGACCTTGGTTGTTGCAGCGGGAGTCGTACTGTACAGTATACACATGAACGGCACATAGATGCGAAAGACAAGGGGGATGAAAAATGAGAGGCACAGACGAGTCTCGAGGCAGAGATGAGACAGATGTATGGCCGTGTTAATCAGCTGAGCGCTGCAAGAGGTGGTGTATGTATAAGTGGAATGGAAGTCCAGATGGATCTGCTTGACGTTGTTGATATGGAAATATATATGTATTGTACCGTACATGTGCAGATGGATACAACATGTACCACAGAAGGAACAGACAGTCTTTTGGAAGAATAACCTATTTGTAAAGACAGTACACGGAAAGCAGAAGATAATTTGCTGATATACTTTGCTGCATTGAAGGGTTGTTCCTCTGTTTCTCCCTGCATCATGGAAGCGGAACTGACAGCCTTTGCAACTATGTCATATTCTGCTAGTTCTCTTTATCCTGTAAGCTGCTTACCGAACCTTTTGTCAGTCATTAATCACTATTTTCTAGCATGATCATATTGTTAGTAAACAGTATGTAATGTACTGTATGACACCTCTCAGATGAGGCATCAGCAAAAGCAAACACTGAGCTGTAGACGGTGGACCAAAGAAGTAGTATCCAGATATGCGCCTTGGAGGTTGGAAGTTTGTTTTGATTTCTTCAGACGAACCATTGAAAGGCTCAGCCGACGACCAACTAGCTTGCTGTAAAACACGTGCAGAAGCAATCCCGCAGTCCTGAGCTGAGCAGGGATACCAGGGGTTTGCAAAACAAGAACCGATGTCTGAGCTTCTGCGAGATCAGATTTTTCTTTATCTCCGACTGCCAGGTTCTTCCCTGGGAAATGGATGCTTCCCGCTCGAGGCGTAGGGAGCACTGTGCGCAACGCAAGGCCAAGGAGGGGTCCCCTCCGGGTCACAGAAACTGCGGAGTATGCTGCAGCGTGGCTATGACGCTCTGCACATACTACTCCGTACTTCGAACTGGAAGGACACACGGGCCTCCTGGCCCTGGGTCCTGAGGTCTCCTGGATATTATTGCACTTGCAGCGGCGGTCGCGGGCTGGTGTGACACAGAAGGAAAAAGAAAAATCAGCTAGGTGTGTATCATTGTGATCTTGGACGGGCCCCTTGGTGCCCTTGGGTCATCAGTATAGTATAGTGGTACTAATGTCCGAAACACACAAAGACCTTCGGAGGAAAAAAATGTCTCAGCCTCAGCCTGTTCCTCCATGCCATGCAGCAGCTCATGCTGCAGCAGGGGTCTTAGCCTTTTCGCGTGCGTGACTCGACTGCATGGCATGCGGCAGCGCAACGTGGCCGGGCTGGGAGACGGCCGGTCGGCCCAAGCAACTCCATCTGATCTACGGAGTACATCTTGGCCCGGAACGTCATTGGATTGCTGCGCACGCGGGCATCTCCGTCACCAGATATGGCGGCATCGCCCCATCTTGCCTGCCGTTCTCTGGCAGTCATCCGATGTTGGGCGTCCATCGGGATCGCCCTACTCTCCAAAGTCAACGGCAACTTTATTGCTGACGACTCGACGGTTATTCGTCCGTTATTTCCTTTTGACAGGCATGAAAAGCCGATCGACATGATACGGTCCCGATCTGGTGCGCGGGCTTGATTCTCCCATTGGCGGAGTTTCCAAGAGGAGCCAGAGCCTTTGAAAGTTTCCAGAAAGCCATCAATAATGATCAAACAATGTTCAGAACCTGGTTTCTGGCGTCTTTCCGAATGCTGGGGGGTCAGATAATTTCCAAATGCCCTTCCATCCGGATTCCCTCGCATCGCTTTCGGTAGGAATTTAGATATACAAGGCGAGACTGGTCACGAGTCCGGTGGGGTTGCCGAAGGAAAAAGAGCTGTGAAGTCACCGAATACCTGGTAGATGCAGATGTGTACATTAGATACTTGATCCTGGTTGCTCGTCACAGGCGCGGTACCACCCGAGAGACCGGGTGACGATCTCTGATTCTAACCACGCGTGTACCGCGTCTGCAGGGGTCCAGGGGTGGCTCTTCCATTTATCCACCAGCCGGGACATGAGGTATTCACGCTCTGAACTCGATTGATCGCCGTTCAAGGTTCTGGAAACTCCCCCATAACAATCTCCCGTATGTTGCTGTACAATGCTGCCGACGGACGGCGGATCATCATCCACCAGTGCAGATGCCAACATGTATCAGCAACCGGGATCGAGATCGATCAAGCAGAGCGGCCCAGCGGGAGAGCGGTAGGTAGTGCACGGTGCGATGGGCAGGGCCAGTAGTGGGCTTCTATGACAGGTGGGGTTTGTTGCACGCTGTCCAAAGAGACAGGACTCTCCACGTTTCAAACATTTCAAGAGTTAGCTCGGGGATCAGCACGCGTAACTTACATGAACAAAAAAATCTACGGTACAAGTGCAGCATAAATGCCATCATTAAAATTCGCATGGCTTTGTGAAAAAAAAAAGAAAAAAAAAGAAAAAAGAAAAAAAAAAAAAGAGCCGTGCCACCTTTTGCAGGAGGGTCTGTGGCCTGTCATCTGACGCTGAGATGCTGAGGCTTTGGCATTTTCGCCCACTATCTCCGTTTCAACTGCGCTTTGGACGCTTTTCTGAATAACAATAGCGGTAGAGTCATTTCCTTGATTGGCGAGAAGTGGAGACGTCTCCTGCCTAGCGCTGTGTGCACGGAGGATTTCTGCCATTCTGAGGAAGGCAAGCTCAGCAACTCCCTTTTTCAAGAGCCTCTGTTCTCCATCATCGCAGCGATCCTTTTCTTTTTTTTTTTTTTTTTCTTTTTGTTTACCTAAGAGAGGCCTAATGTTGAGCAACTGTGCTGCAGGACGCTGAGAGCTCAGATGTCTATGATTTGACGGTGTCCCACGTACTTTTTCTTAGTGTGATCGATGCTATTTGCACAGACCATCAGTAGAGATCAGAAGAGGGAGTTGTTCTGTATGGAATGGTGGAGAAATCTGCCCGACACACGTTCGTGTTGGACGGTGTTCGAACAGCCTTGCGGTTCTGTGTCAGTGCGTCCCGCAGCTTGCGGGCCAAGAGCCTAAAGGCATTTTATATGAGGATCATATGCACTCTTGAGAGCTGTCGGGGATATTATCGAAGCCAGCCGTCGCCCATTTTTTTCATGTATGCTTGCCTTTAACGATAAAGATCTGCCTGCGGCACAAGGTTGGGGTGACGTACGCTGCTGTGCAGGTCTGATTAGATCATTATTAGTAGTAGCCCGTGTATCAGTGCGCAAATCATGTGGCTTGCAAGCATACGAAGAAGAGTTACCTTTAAATGATGATGCGCAAGACTTGTGGAGGACAGCCAAATAAATCTTAGCATCGATCTTGAGATGGATCATGGATGCTGGATCTGTTGTCAATCAACGCCCAGTCACCTTTGATACCACGTACAGACGCACATCACACATTTCAATTCCCGGGGCATGAGCACCACGTGGGTGTCTGAATGCGCATGAGATAATGTAGTGCTTTCCATCCCTGCTACTGTGTGCCAAATGGATATGGGCTCAGCTGATTATAGGCAAGACCCGGGATCATCACTGGCGGTATGTCATATATCATGGATCTCCTTGACAAAGTGATCCTGCTGCCATGCCGACAATCATGCCTTGGGATTTGCAGTTGACCTCCAAGGTTAGGCACCGATTTGGGAATGGGCCGTTGTAGGGCTTAATCTGAAACGAGCGGGCCTTGAATCCTACAAGGATGCATGATGATCAAAGGGTCCATGGATGATTCCTGGGAAGAGATCATCGTAGGTTGAAAGATCCTATCTCGCTAATACCTTCTCTTTGTGGCAACCTCAGTGAGTTTTATACTTCGGCACGAGTCCTCCGCGGCAGTAAACTCAAGAGCTATGACCAATTACTGCGCTCTGGTCACATCCAGAGATTGGGTCAATGTTGCAAGTCACCTTCTGTACGTAGGTATCTTACAGTCCCCGTACAAGGGTTCTGTATGTCGCAATATCCCTGGGTGAATACTATGCTTCAAGGACTCCGTAAAAGTATCGTGGAGGATTCGAGACGCACGACCTGAGCAGGTTTAGTCCAGTGAGCACACCGCAGCATCTCAAAAATCATGGAGAGGTTGATCCATGCTCCAGACCATAGAACAGACCGTGGAATATGCCACGGTTGTCCCACCGACGGAAAAAGACATCCGTGGCATATCTTGACCAGGAGATCCTGCGACGGCGAGGCTGGAAGCATCGAGAGCTGACGGGATCTGGCAAACGTGACGCCACCACAGCCGAGCAAGGAGGCCCGGTCTGCCCAGGAGATCTCAAGCAGCGCAAAGGGAAAACAAGGCACGCAGATCGATGGCGGTCGGGCCAGTTACGAAGGAGCAGCATCTGATCGGCGGCCAATGACAGAAGGTGCATGACTCGGCATACGCAGCATGGTGGCCTGTATATAGTCCGTCGTACTCGAGTGATTACAGGTGTCTTGGCGGAGGGGCCTGTAGGAGGTCAGCACAAGTCTTGTCAGGTTGATAACGTCTTGCTGCTGCTGCTGTGAGGTCGAAGATGCGAGCCAGCAGGACATGGACGTCCCAGCCTCTGGCCGACATCCCAGGTCCAGGTTCGCGGACTCGATGTCGACGAGCGCTGCGCCAAGCAGAGGGATGCTCGGCATGAGTTCCCAACGGGGCATGCGCCAAAATTAAACGGCGCCACGGAGCCGCGGGCGCCACGTGAGGCGCAGGGGTCCAGAACGCGGCGCTAGCTGTTCTAGGGCCCGTCGCCGCGTTCTAGCGCCAGGTGATGCTCGGCGATGCGGTGCCCCTGTTCCCTGGCGACGATCCTGCTGAGATGCTGCTTACCAATGCCCGTCCTAGGCCCGGCTCGCCAACGTGGCAGGCCGGGACTCCCCTCGTCCGCTCCCGTGCAACCTGCCCCTGTCATGTCGCAGCCGGACCACCTCGTCATCAGTCCTCTTCTGTATGGTGGGAACGGGCGTTCACGGCGCTCCCGACCCTTCCAAAGTTGGCGGCTGCTGGCTACAGCATCTGGGACGCAGGTAGAGGCGCTGGTTGATGGCCGTCCTTCTCCAAACAGTGTAGTATAAAGCAGGTATGCCGGTGGCAGAGCAGGAACCAGGCCACCCGCATAAGCTACATCTGCCTCGACCGCTTTCGAGGCCGTTGCTCGACTTGGCTGCGATGCTACCAAGGCGATCGCACCGTCGTATTACCCCACGCATGTGCTATGCGCTCGATTGAGATGGTTCCCAGACTTCCCAGGAACTCAGCGTAGAACACCAGCACGACTCAGTGATGCCCCATGTTGGATTTCGCTTTCTTCTGCTGCTACCCGAGGCTGCATTGGAGGTCGCGTGCAGCGGCCAGGAGCGCTGCGCTCGCGATAATAATAGGTCGCCTCGTTAATGCAGCACGACTGGGGAGACGTTGGGGGACTGCCCACCAGGGCCCGATGGCATGATTCGAATCTGGCGGTTGCTCCGAACCCCATGGATCGGCAAGCAGGACGACAAGATGGGCATCTTCCTGGGCCTGTGTGGCTTGTGGGAGTAATAAAACAGCTGCCGTGGATTGGCCTGACTTCCCTGAAGCTCTGGACGCCAACCCCTCCAAGAAAACCGTGACGGTTGATGCGCCACAAAGCACATTCCGGGCTTAGATTTGACACAACTTGAAATAACGCCGGCTAGCTGGTCTCAGAGGGACAGATGTGCTCGAGGACTCGAGGCAGGGCGCGGCGCATTGCTACGGGGATTCGCACTGTACGGTACAACTGCAGACCAGAATCAGCCGCGAGTCACCCGCTGCTCTCCCCGTGGGTGACGATACTTACGCTATATGCAAGAGGATGGGAGGAATGACATCAAGCGCTGCGACGTTGGAGGTGTTGGCGATCACGCACATCATCGGCCATCGGGTCAAGTTTATCTCTTCTAGACCCCTTGGGCGGGCGGCGCACTGGCCGCCGGGAGGATTTAGCTGCATCAGACACGTCCGCAGCACCGCATCCTTTTTTACCTTCGTCCAGACGGTTACAGGAACACGCAGAAGCTAGACTTGGAACCTTCAGAAGTCAAGAGAGCTACTAGTGGCGCCGAGAACAGCGTCTGCATGTTCGGCCGGCCAGCAGCGTCGGGAAGCGTCCGACGGTGACGATCTGTATGATGTCCCGCCAGACCGGTCAGGACGAGCACGAGAAACCCGTCATCCATGCTCCCAGGGCCATCCATCGAGAAACCCACGAACCCGGGCGGTTCTCCTCGTTGAACGGAGCGCAGTCATCCGTCTACCTTCTCCGCGTCCGGATCGGAACCGTTGGGAGCGTTCGTGGCTTCACCTCCAGCACCGGGATCCATGGAGCCGCCTGTCCGTCAATGTGTTTTCCCGCCATCGTTAATAAGATTGCCGGCCTGGGCCTGGGTCCAGCAGGCGTCGTCGGACGACTCCCGATGACGATCAGCCACGATCCTTGAGGATCATCGCTCCGTCGCGGGCCTCCGTGGATCGTAACGCCCAGGCCCCAGCCCTGGGACGGCCAGCTTCGCGGATCGCCGACTTTCCCACCAACCCTCGCGCGTCTGGGCATGAGGATGGGCGAGGATGGGCCAATTAGCCGAGTCAAGCTTCGCTACCACGAGGCATTTAACCGTCTTGAGACGTCGTCCCGCACCATCGCTCGCTTCCCTGCGGAAGATCGTCCCGTCGCTCCTGGTGCATGAAAATCCCACTGCATCTGCCCTCCCCCATCCCCCCGTCCCCGGAAGCCTTCTGATGGCGGATTCCGACTGCTTAATGCGGCAACATCCGGCCGGTCGTAACCGCCTGCTCGCAGGGGCGATTGTTGGCCGCCGTGGCGGACCACAGTCGCGAGCCAATACCGCCTGTCGAAACCTTGTACGGACTGCCGTGGAGTCTAAAGGGCAGTTGCTCCAGAGGGATTTACCCACTGTGATCCCCCAACGTCTCCATTGCCGCCTCTGGAGCCGGAGACCCGCACGCGGTTGCGCCTCGGTCACTCTGGGCGCGCTCCTCGGCTCCTCATCACCAAGTCTCACGAAGCTGTGGCTTGGGGTGGGTACCGGCAAGAGGAACACACGGGAGAGTGGAGAAGGAATAATAATAATATGAAGCAAAGCCGTGCCTCCGTGCCGTACGTGGCCTTCAAAGCGACCCCGGGGGATTTTCCCACCGAACCTGCGAACTGACCATTAACCAGAACCGGAGCCTGGAACCAGGGAACGGGAGCGCCGTGATGTGCAAAATAATCGACAATCAGCCGGGGAGCCACTGGGGCTCACATCTGGTTCTGTCTTTGCCATCCCGTAGCAACATGCAGGGCCACTCCCCCAGGCGGAGGGTTAGATCTGCCAACCGTCAGACGGCAGGATGCTACGGCACATTAAGCAACGTTACTGGGCGGCCGTCCGCCAGGGGAACTGAGATCCCCAATCGCACGAGTGCGCCGGATGTTGGCGTTCGACAGATTTTTTTTTTCTACGGGGTCCGTAGGGAACGGAGGGATCGGTAAACTTACGCATTGCAGAGCCGTGTCAGTGGCTGCCGCTAAATTTCCCCGTCCCTTTTGAGTATTGGCCAGCGACGCCACGATAAACTCCGGCTCCATCCTTTGCACTAATCTCTTGCACAGGCCGCCCAGCGTTATCGTTCAAAGATTCCCTTCTTGGTATCTGGCTAGGCCCTTCCTGGTAGAAACCTCTTTCACGCATGGTCCGTGGCCGTCTCCCGCCCCCAAGGCCCTGGGCACGGAACTCTCCGAACGCTGGGACGGCGACGCTGGTGTTAAGCGCACCGCATTCAGGTACCCCGGAGAGGCGGACTCGTCATGGACGAGCTTAGTCGGGTTTATGCCTGCTGACATCGTTCGGAGAGAAACGTGGGCTGGACGACCAACCACATATGAGATCTCCACGAGATCAGTTCTCAGAACGCAGTGATCCCGCGGCCACCATCAGCCGTTTACGGGGCATGGATCGTTGTGACAGGTAGGCCAAGTACCCACTGGTCGGGATCGACTGCTAGAGAGTCAGGAATGGGGCCGCCAGCCGGTGGCTCCAAGACGATATGAATCCCGTCCCACGATAGCATCCTCTTCCTGTGGATCTGCACTAGCACCCGTAGTTCGATACGGAGCACCCTCCCCCCCCCCCCCCCCCTCAACGTTGTAATACGGTTGCCAACGTGACTGATTGGTTTGGACGATCTGTCGAGGTGAAAGCCATGTAACTGCAAGCCGTGCCGGACTGGTGCTGTTCACCACGAGACAGCTAGCAAGGGGGGCGTGGGCGCACGTTCTAACCAAATCCTGGTCTAGGTCAACGGGGAGCGCTCCATGATTTCCACCCATCTTGACTGTTTGCAATGGAAAGTTTAACGATCCTCACCTTGCTGAATCACCCCGGCGGTCATTAAGCTTTCGTACCGGGGGTTTGGATGCATTTATTACAGTACTGGCGAAGCGAGTGAGGATGCTTTGGCTCCTTTCCCCGGTCCCAGGGCTAATAAATAATACATAATCCCTGGCGAGTTCATATGCCCTGTGCGTGTGGGCTTCATCCGCTCTCTTGCTCCATATCAACGTGCTTCATGTTCCATGCTGCTGTCCTCCCTATCTGACCGGCAACCCAGCAGCTACCTTCAATCTGCAATTGCTTGTCTTGCGTCAAACACCCTCAACACTCGCGTATAGACTCTCAACTATATATAGACATAAGTCGATGGGAGTCTGGTTTCATTCTTAAACACCAGATCAACCGTCGTTCTTATATATATATATACATCGGGGGATACTCGCATAGTTTTCAGCAGTCATGGATCTGGCCACGATGGTTACGAGCAACGGACCTGACCCCGTTGCAGAGTCGAGACGGGAATCGGTTTATAAATCTCCAACCTCCCAACGGAGAACATACGAACAACATCAAGAGACAGCCTCTTCGAAATCATACTTTGCGCCCTCGACGTCGACGGCATATACTTGGTCACCCCAACCTCCATTATCACCGCCGGCTGAGGACCAACGAAAATGCTCACTTCCATCCATTTCCACCCTTCTTCAAGGAGCGGATGACCTTGCGATTCACGCATCCAGTATGTTTGGTTTCTCCCAGTTGAGTTTGGGTTCAACAATCTATTGCTAACAGCGTGGAACAGAACGACAGAGGCCGGTCTCCCCAACACAGAGAGATGCGGACTCCCGAGGGTACCCTCAAACCAACGACCATGTCATGTTGAATGGCTCAAAAGTATTCTTGCCTCCTACGCCTCCGTTGCGACCTGGCTCTGGATTTCACAGCAACAGCCATTCTCCTTCGGCATCCTCCTCTCATTCTGCAGTCTCGACGTCCAACGTCAGCGGGGGAAGTTCTCTCAGAACTCCGGATCCGTATCAACAGCAGCATCCCCCTCACACACTACCGACCCCAACAGAGCCGTTGCCAGCGTCTCAGGGATCGCATTCGCGGTATCTTGGGCCGCCTTACGCTTCTCCGGCACCGAGTATCGGCGCCTATGCCTCACCCGTTGAGCCACCGGCGTCCGCAGCCTACTACCAGGGACCGCCTCAGTCAGGCACTTACAAGCCTCAAAATTACGTTCCTCCTCCTCCTCCTCCCATGGCCCCTTCTGCACATCCTCAGATGATCTCGCCCGTGAACCCGGCCTGGCAACACCACCACTACTTTCCTCCGTCGAGCTCGACTCCATACCCGCAGAACAACGACCGCTACGTCTGCAGAACCTGCCACAAGGCTTTCTCGCGGCCGTCCAGCCTCCGGATTCATTCCCACAGCCACACCGGTGAGAAGCCATTCCGTTGCACGCATGCAGGCTGTGGGAAGGCTTTCAGTGTTAGAAGTAACATGAAGCGTCACGAAAGGGGCTGTCACTCAGGACGGCAAGTCACGGCTACCCTGGTATAAGGAGTCCTAGGCGAGGCAGGATGAGAAAAGAGCAAAGGCGGGATGGAAACCGCCTTGGTTGAGATGAGACACATGACATGTGAGACTCGACATGGTCCTGTGACCAAACGTGGTAACGGGACGACAGTCGATGTTCTCAAAGGATGGTGCCGGATGACTGATCAGCCTCGAAGTCTGCAAAAGGTATTAGAAATAATACAGAAATAAGGCTGTCAGAGGGGACTACCAGACTCCCTTTATGGAAAGAAGGAAATCGGGCGATCATTGGAAATGATGATTGCGACGATGACAAAAGTCATTTTGTCGCTAGATAAACGCCGTCGTGGTATACGACGGACGGGCACAGTCGGTGGATTTCCCTTTTCCGAGACACTCGATATGCCGGTATCCTTCATCACGACGTGGCGCCATCCTTTTTTACCCCCTGCCGGGGAGAATTCCTGCCACCAAGCATCCGGACGCGTCGAGAGTTTCTTTCTCTTTGGCTTTTCGGAGAGCTCTGGTATGACTTGTATGTATATATATGTATTCATGGTTTCTCACGGGCGCAAATTCGGTTGGAAAGGTGAAAAAAGAAAGGGGGCATAAAAAAATTTCGCACATGTTTACGAAGCGTTGCAACATGAAGGGGTTCTTTGACTGGATGGCCTTCTTTTTCTATTTTTCGTTCTTATTTCTGTCTTATAGCTGGGCGTCCGGACGCCATGCCCATGGCGTTCATAGCCATTGTGGCCATCTTTTTCGCTTCGTTTCTGGCATGTTTTTGGATACTGATCTACCTTATCCTGACTCTTGATCATACCCGATCCTGGAGAGACGCTATCCGTTCGTGGAATGCGAGATCGTTCCGATCCATTACTTATCTATTCTATATGTATTTATTGTTTATTGTCTAGTTTGCCTGTGATCTTGCCTTGACTGTTCGATTCGGACTGTCCGATGTCGTCTTTGGTGTTTACAGCGTCTCGCTGTTTTACCACTGAAATGAGCGTGTCGGAGATTTTTACCCTCATATCAGATTTACTACTGCTCCATACCTTGCGTCAAGAATTAGGGATAGGGATTGCCTACGTCATAGAGAATCGATTGCTCGGAGCTCCTCCGTTCCTTCATGAAGAAGGGGGGGAAGGGAGGGAGAGGAGGGGCTCCTGCGCCGCTTTTATTCAATATATCATTATTAATCAAGCACTGTTTTTCCCCCCAGTATCGTTTCGGCGTTATCCGACCTCTTTCCATCTTATTAATACTCTGTATTAAGTGCTGCACTAAGTCCATGTTAAGCTAAGAAGACTTACGGAGCACGGAGTTAAGATCCCTCCGAGGTCCGTCACAAAAGAAGAAACAAGACGAGACGAGACAAGCCTGACTCTGACACTTTGACACTCTGACTTGTCTTCGGCAGTTGATGCAGCCGCCAGCGCCGCGCGTCAAGCGGGCCGGGTGGAGTTTTTCTCGACCGAGTGAGACTTGAACTTTTTTCTTCCTCGGTCTTTCGGTCTATATTGCTAATGCTAATACTGTTATGCTTGCTACGTTATTATCATTATTATGCTATGCGATGCTATGTTTAGACCTCATAATTTGTAGCACAATTACCGTGTATACCATTACTACTATGGATTGACCTGATCTCATGGATCGCTATTAGTAATGTACGGAGTATACTGCTGTACGTGTACGGTGTACCTGGACAGTAGTAGTGCAAGCGCAAGTGCAAGCGCAAGCCCAAATGCAGGTGCTGAGGTGCAGGTGCAAAAATGACAAAAGAAAGGACGACAACAAACAGACCTGACTGCAGCTGTGTCCACTAATGCCCACGGTCCAGGCGTTGGCCGGGTGGAGCCATAACAACAACAAGAGCTTAGTATCAAGTGCTCCGGGAGTACTCCGTAAGCAACGGGGCTCCAGGCCAGGGACCAGGGGGAGGGAGGGGAGGGGCTCCATCCAGTTTCGAGTAGGTTCTTTTTCAACAACTGCCTTTTTGGGATTAGATGTACGGAGTAGGCCTACCTAATCGCAGCATCATCGCTTATCAGATTCAGACTCAGATTCAGATTCAGCGCTGAGTGCCTGAGGCAAGGATACAAACTGCCTAGGTACCTACCCAAGACAGTTAGGTGAGATTTGCACCCGGGATGCCACCAAACTACTGTGTGCAGGAGCAGGGGTGGTTGTTGGTTGTTGGTCTAGGCTCGCCTTAGCCTGGATTATATCATCATTATCTAAGGCTTTCTTTTGTTTGTTTCATCTGTTGAGTGCTGTTCATCAGTATCCAGGGTGTTTTTTTCTTTTCTTACCTCCTCCCTTGCTCTTGTTTCTCTTGTCCTTTTTTTCGTTCCTTAGTTCTTCTCATCCGGCTATCGTCGGGACAGATAAACGCGAAAGGATGATGCTCGGTCGGAGGAGATCCACATGCATATATACTGTATAGACCTTTTTTAGGGCCTTGGGCATATCCATGGGTGATGGCAGTTGCAAATAATCAAAAAGGCACTGGAGTCATGGGGAAAAAAAATGTACCGCGTAAAACGAAAATTGAATTAACCGAGAGAACGCCATGGATAGAATGAGTGATTACAGTAGGTACAGTAGTTTATATTCAGATTTTAGATTTCAGATAGATCAGAAAAAAAAGTGGAATGATAATATAGAAATATGTACTCCGTTCGGAGTAATTACCTACTAAGGTAGGTGTAGGCAAGGTATACTTTCCCCGGCTTCGAATTCTTTCATTCCCCCCGGCTTTTTTTATAGTTCAGAAGTTGCTTAGTGAATATCGTGTAATCGACGATGCGGTTTGGACGTGAATTGATCGATCGACTCGTCGTTCTTTTTGTCTTGTTTAATTTATCTTTCTTTCATTTCCCCCTTGACTCCGGGGAAAAATTGGAAAAGAAAAGGAAGAATATATGCCCGTCGAGTCGAGCCTTGTCAGGACGTCCACCCACCCGCACGTTCCAAGCCGGAGAGAGAGCCACATGGCTTTTTAGACAGGTCAGATCCATCATCAGATCACATCACCCCGGGAGCTGGAGCTAGCAGCTAGCTAGCCCGGGCCTGGGGGATCATCCTCGATCGGGGCCCGCTCGTCGGGTAATTGATCAGTTAGATTAGATTGCTAGATCGATTCGATTAGCCCATGGATAGAAATAGAATTAATACCTATTGCAGTGGTAAGATACTTGTCTAAGTCTTCGCTTCCATATTCTCCGGCTGTAATTTAATTATACTTAGATTTCTTTTTTTTCCCACGTTTTCTCGTTGGTTTCCTTTTTTTTCTTTGTGTTTTTTGATCTATCCATAGGTAGGTATATGTATCCGTGGTTTCTTTGGCTTGGTTTGGCGTGTCGGTTTGATATTCAGTCATTACCTACCTAACGTACTGTATGGAGTACTCCTATGCTGATTATTAAATTTCGTCCTTTCCCCTCTTTATACCGGTTAATTACTATGTATATTATCACTAACCATGCAGGCTATTCTAGGAGGTATGTACCTACCTACCTAATGTAATTAAAATTAATCAGGCAAACCTACCTACCGCTGTTTGGATATCTGGCAATTCGGACAGAGGGATGGGATGGCTGCATTGTGTGTTCTCAACCAAGGAGAAGCATATTATTATCCATCTGTCTGTCCATCCAATCCCTCCCATTCTTTTTCTGGCCGGTTGGTTGGGGGGGGGGGGGGGAAGGTGAATGAATGGATGCATTCCCCGTCTGCCTTTCCGGGATGCGGATGATCATAAAAGAAGCCGTCGGAAAGGCTGATATGTCAAATGTTGTATCGGATCCTGTCAACGGCGGTGGCCGGCTGTCCATGTACAAGGCACAGTACAGTACCTACCTACCTACCTACCTAGGTAGGTAGATATGTAGGATGTACGTAGTCGCAGGTTCCAGAAAAATAAGTAGTAGTATGTATCGACCTCACTTCTGGTGGCGTTCCAAAGCCAATCCCTGCTCTGCCTTGCCCTGCTCTGTCCTATCCTGGCCTGGTGATCATGATCCCAATGATGTGGTATGATGGATAGATATACCATCTTCCTTTCGGGGCTCGGACTACTGCGTTATGATAATATTTAATAATAACTTTTGAGGGTTTTTGGTCTCTATTTGGGTACATACAGGGTCCTGTGCAGTACGGAGTACATATGCTTAAGCGCCGCGCCGCATTTCAAATGCAACGCTTTTTTATCCCTTGATTAACTTTTCAAATTCCGCTGGGCGTCCGCTGTGGCTGCGCCCGGGTCGGGAACGTAGTGGCCTGATCCTGGTCCTGACTCTCTTGCCCTTGTGCGGCGCCATGGGAGAGTCATGGACCGCGGCAGTTCCAACTTCCATGCACGCTGGCCACGAGGCACGTGGGAGTGTAGGATCTTTTTCCTACCTCGCTTCGCTGCATTTTTGACTTTCTGCTCTTCTTGCAGGGTTGAGTTTGGGTAACGTTTGACCCGTTGCCATGTGCGGCGGCAGCGGCGCAGTAGAAAGTTCGAACGGTGATGTCAGGGTAGGGTTAACTACTGCCCAGGAAGAAAGAGGGAGGCCTCCCAGTGGGTTGTATTCCACCTCCTCGGTAACGGATCCGAGTATGATAATACTGTACGGAGTACGAACGGCCTGGAGACGGTGGTCGACCGCGCAGCGTCCAGACCGAACAGATCCTGGTCGAAACCGGGCAGCTGGGGGTTATAAGGTATTTTTGGGTTCCGGGAACCTCGGCAACGTGGGAGGGAGCGAACGTCAATAGCCACGCTTGCACATCATGGAATCCGAGTTTTTGAGCAGCCGGGCTGGCTGCATGGCCATCGCTGCTGATTCGTCCGTTTTGAGCATGAGTTGTAGATGAGGCGAGTGACGGGTGTTTGAATGTAGTACTACCCAAGGCGCGTCGGTTTCAAAGATCAGTCGGAATGAAAAAGGTCAGTTGAAGGAGGACATTCATATTTTGCCAAAATGGACCATCAGCCTCATCAGTTCATGCGCATGTGGAAAGGAAGTGGTATGTTTATAAATCACAAAAATGCGGACCAAACGATACACAACGACGCTCTATCCAAAATGTCATCTCTATATGATTAACATGATTATGCCTGTGGCGTCTTTGTGTTTCATGCTGACCATCTATAACCAGTTCCACTATGTACCAAGAAACCGCTAATCATGTAACTATCCAATGTTGAGTTCTCATCAATCATGGCTCTTGCGTTGCTGCCCGCCGGTTCGAATCACCAGTGCTTTCAATATATATATTGTCGTTTCTCCGTGACAGCACAAACGGACCTCATCCAGTAAGGTCAAAGCTTTTACGCGTCCAGGTTGAGTTCTTCGAGAAGCCTGTCTAGCTTCTCCATAAGGATTTGATAGTTCATCGCGTCGCTGGCGAATTCATCACCCGCAATCTGGCCATCTAAAGTTTTGATGACAGGACCATGCTCCTGGAGCTGCCTGGGCTTTCGCTGTGCCTCCGCGCCCATGTCCTCAGGTTGCGTTGAACCCCAACGTGGGACATCAAGTGCTTCTACTCCGTCAGTGATCGCTTTGATTCCTTCATTGACGGCTTCAGCATTCTCTTTCTCTTTCTGTGCCTCTTCCATCATCTCTTCCAGGCCAGCGTCGTCGAACCTTAATCTAAAACGTTCGCTGAGATAGAAGCGAATATCGTCGACCAATTCGATGGTATCTGTTTCCTGTCTCTTCTGAATCCGCGCGGCTGACTCTTTAATCAGCTCCGCAAACTCTGGAGAGTCAATATGCGCTTCCAGCCGGTACGCCAGGTACCGCGCGCCAAACTCCTCGAGTCGCTGGACGCGAGTAAGCCAGGCAGCGCGGATAATTTCATAAATGTCAATTTCTTCCTCGTCTTCGATTTCATCTTGGCCATCACCATGTGCTGCTTTCTTTGGTCTTGTCTTCCCGGCCTCGGCCTGGGATATTTTACCGCTCCCCAGTGAACTAATTACCACGGCCGCTTTTGTCTTCAACTTTTCGATAAAGAGTAAATCGGCTGCAAAGAGGACGTCAACTGCTATATCAAGCCCGAAATCCGCTTTCTCTGTGTAAAGGAAGGTGAGGACAATCTCTAGGACCTCGGGCGAACAGTCAACACGGATGATATGTAGATATTCGGATGCCTGAGCTTCGCGGAATGGCGATGAAAACATAGCGGAGAAAAATTCAGAACGTAGAAGCATTGCTCGATGGACTGGGAATAGGGTCGACATCCGTTTTCGACCTTCCCGAGAGACCGCTGCCGCTGAAGCCGCAGGGCCAACCGGAATAGAACTGGAACCGCCGTTCTCCTGCCCATTGGGGATCTGGTGGTCTTGTTCCTCTGGTTCTTCGATCACTTCGTCAGCTCGAAGCAAGACGTCGGCGAAGATTGCATTGTTGCGATCCCATTTGACGTCGTTAGCTTTGCTCGTCTCAACAACCACCTTGTTGCCAAGGACATTTTCTCGAAACCACGATTCCAATTGATCTCGACCTTTAGCAACCTCCGCCGTCCTTCTCTGTCTCGTGCGCCTCCTATCCCCGGTGTCGAGAATACTGTCGACAAGGTTCTGGATCTCCAGGTGCTTGGCGATTTTATCTATTCCCGCGAAGACCTCTGACTCAGTGAAATCTGTTCCAGGCCCACTGCGCAAGTCCCGAGGTGGCTCCCCAAGGTAAAGGTATTTGATCGCCGCAGCGAAAGCCTGCGGGGGAATTGTATTGGGCAGTTTCCATGATGACGTCCCAGGGGCCGCTGCTAATTTCTTCCTGAAGTATGGAGACCGCGCAGCGAGTATAAACTTGTGTAAATATAGTGATTCGTCTCCTGCCGTAACCACTATATCGGATGTCTTAGGATGATCTCGGGTCAGAAGCGATGAGATATGAGCGGCGAACGGTTGAAGTGGATCTGTGCTTTTAGAATAGTCGTATTCTAGCAGCAAATTGCGGATACGGTCATTAAGAGCGTTATATAGACATCTGCAAAGATACTCGATGTCAGCAAGTCATCTGGACAGGAGGGGTAAAAAGAAAGTTATAGAAACTAGTAGATACCTACCTTTCGCCCTGAAATGTATCCCGTTCGCACAAAGCACCCGAGTCAAGAAGAAGCTGTACGACCTCATAATGGCCACAAAGACTAGCCTTTTGCCTCGGTTATCTAACCATCCCCTTAAAACTGGGCTCATTGGACACAAAGGCGATGTGGCAAGCCAGGGGCCGAAACTTTAGATTACAAGTGCAACAGGACAGACTTACCAGAATCAGAGGAGTGTAGTCGAAGATGTCTCTGGCATTGATATTTACGCCTTCAGCGATCTTCTCCTGACATACCTTCAAATCACCTCTTCGACAGGCATCACAGAGAACACGGAAGGGCTCGCTGAGGTCCAGGGGGTTGTCGTCCTTCAGAAGCCCTTCCTTGATGAGCTTCTTTTCGTTGTGCAAGCTCACCTCAAGCTGGTCCTTGCGAAGCACTCTATCAGTCATCGCGAGACTCTCTGTATCTCCGTGCGCTGTCGCTGGAGGGCAGAAGGTATGGCAGGCGAAGATGGTCTTCTGCTGTGCGGGGAGTGAAGTGGATGGCATGCAGCCGCTTATCGATAACAGTCACGTGGCGGCATCTCAACCGGAGGAAACACCCCAGGGGGCTCATGGGAGCACACATTGTCAGCAAACATGGGAGCAGCCTTGAACACACCAGTTCTCTTTATCTCAATGCACAAGAGGCCCCAGACATGCCCCCGGCAGCGTCAAGGCGCATGTCGCTGTGATGTCTCTGAACGGGCACAGACGGGGGGCACCGCCGACTGCTACACCGCTTTCCGTCCACGGCTAGGAGGGCCCATCGCCGTTGCTGAGCAACGGAGCTTCTACTAAACATTCGGGGTCTTGTACCTCGCGGCATAGTCATCCCCGTTCCTAAATTCATCCCTGTTGTGTGTCCATGGACACTTTCACTATCCACCTTGGTACTAACAAAACAGGGTCTCTATCGCAAGCAGGGTTGTTCATGAGCTGGTAGTCGTCCTTGACTCAATACGATTCTTCCGGCTGCTACCTCTACCTTACCCTATAGTTGCCGGTCCGTCAATCCAGTCAACTGTCATCACCATGGCGGCTGAAAGCTCTGAGAATGATAAATATGAGGTGTTGGAAAGGATTGGTGAGCAATTCTCTTCTTGCAATTGATCCTTCTTCCAACACTGACCAACGTTTAGGAAGTGGTTCCTTTGGTGTTATCCGGAAAGTCAAGCGCAAGTCCGATGGATTCGTAAGGGACCCAAGCTAGGCACACGCATACTATGCGACAAACATGCTGATACGGACACAGATTTTGTGCCGCAAAGAAATCAACTACCTCAAGATGTCCCAGAAAGAGCGTGAGCAACTCACCGCCGAATTCAACATCCTGAGCTCGCTGCGGCACCCGAATATCGTCGCATACTATCACCGGGAACACTTGAAGGCGACGCAGGACCTGTACCTGTACATGGAATACTGCGATGGCGGCGATCTTAGCATGGTAATAAAGAACCTCAAGAACACGAACAAGTATGCGGAAGAGGAGTTCGTCTGGCGCATCCTGGCGCAGCTGGTCACAGCGCTATACCGCTGTCACTATGGCGTTGACCCACCTGAGGTGGGAAATAACATCCTTGGACCGGCACCCAGCAAGCCACCGGGTCTGAAAGGCAAGCAGGCGCAAGTCATGATCCTGCATCGGGACCTGAAGCCCGAGAATATATTCCTGGGCAGTGACAACTCCGTCAAGCTCGGGGACTTCGGCCTATCGAAGCTGATGCACTCCCAAGATTTCGCGTCGACGTACGTCGGCACTCCTTTTTACATGTCTCCTGAGATATGTGCTGCAGAGAAGTATACTCTTTTCTCCGACATCTGGTCCGTAGGCTGCATCATGTACGAGCTCTGTCAAAAGCAACCACCCTTCAACGCAAAGACGCACGTTCAGCTGGTCCAGAAGATTCGAGAGGGAAAGTATGCACCTCTGCCGGATTTCTACTCGCCCGAATTGAAGAATGTGATTGCGAGCTGCCTGCGGGTTAACCCGGAGCAGCGTCCTGACACTGCTACCCTACTGAACCTGCCAATCATTCGCTTGATGCGAAAGGAGCGGGAGCTCATCGATCGTAGTAACGAGCTGAAAAAGAAAGAGGAGGCAGTAGCTCAGAAGATGAAAGAAATGGAGGAAAAGTTTACCCAATTTGAGAAGGAGAAGGCGCAGATGAGAACAGAAATCGAGAACGCAGTTCGCAGGGAGTGGGAGGTGAAGGCCAGGTTGGAGATCAGTCGTCAGGTCCAGATGGAGCTCGAGAAACTTCGCAAGAGATTCGAGCTCGAAGTTCAGGAACGGGTTGCGGCTGAGTTGGAGAAGCTGAAGAACGCAAATGTTCAAGCTTCGGGTTTCCCGACAAGCTCTCACGGTTCCTACTCTTCCGCCAGCGCCGGAGAAGATGCCGATTTCCCTTCTAATACCGATATGAGTCAGTTGTCACTGGACTCACCATCTTCCAACGGGAGCAGGCCACAGAAGAAAGAGACGCGCACGCCGTTTACTCGATCAAAAACAACAGTCGATTCTCCTATGGATATACAAATGGCTGAACCATCTCCCATTGCCTCGCTTTCGCTATCCCCACGGCGCACTGCGGCAGGAGGCTCATCAGGAAGGAATATATTCGCAGAGGCAGAGCGGCAGAAAGCAAAATGGGAGCCGACCATGGCGTACTCTGACGATGAAGATGATATCCCAGACCTCCCTTCTCCGACTCGTCCCAAGGCGAAGCCTGATCCTTCCAAGGCTCCACAGCGTCCACTTCTGCGGCAGAACACCACTGCTACGATGCAAAAACTGAATGCCCAACCGCCCCTCTTCCCTACAAACCCTTCAAGAATACCTCAGACGTACGGTACATCAGCTCCGTCTCAGTCCGAGTTGCCGAAGCCGAAGTCGCCCCATCGACGGTTGTCGAAGATCCCATCATCTGCCAACCTTGCAGCCGATGCAAACTCGCCGACACGCAAGGGTACCCTGAAACAGCTCCCATCAAAGGCTAACGGTGGTGGCGAGGAGATGTTCAAAGCTGTCATGCAGCGCAACATGGGAGGCAGAACCTTGGTGGAGCTGGCACAGGCGAGAGCAGGTGGCCGTCCAACTGAGGAGGTCAAGAGGACCTCAAGTGATTCGCGTGTTCCCACAGCCGGCACACAACAAACGGCTACCGCAAAGCCCGTGGAGAGAGATCCCCCTGCCACGTGGGATCCCGAGAAAGACGAAATGCCGAGCCCTTTCCTGGTCAAAGGTAACAAGGTTATCCGTAACCTAAGGTGAAACGGACACGATCACCCAGGTCACGCAGATTCCACACCGCATTTATTATCAAATCTGAGATGTGGACTGGCAGGATTTTCATGTGAGATGCCGATATATCTTATCATTCCTTGGGTACCGGTTAAAATTTACTTGTTGGCAGCGCCACGGAGACCGCTGATGGTTTCTTTTCTTTTCCGGCCCAATTCCGCTCCTTTTCTTAGATTTCTCGGTTCACGTTGGATATTCCTGGGTTAATGTTGGATAATATGGTTTCTCAGGAGGCGAAGGCAGCATTTCAAGGGGCGAAAGGCTTGATTTTCCCCCGGCCGGATTTTCTTACTTTTCTTGCTCTTGCAGCTTTTTCCCCCATCATGCCATCATTCTGGCTCTCTTTTTTACGGGACATTTTTGCATTTACATGTATACACTACATTCATTTTGGTCTTTTTGGGTGGGGCGCATTTAACATACTCCGCGGAGTGGAAAGTTGTCTTTTTACTTGCTCTGCAATTTTGTCATATCCCCTTCCTTTGATTCTTTTCCTCTTTTCCCTTTTTGGTTAATTTCATTTGTGGTTTCTCTTATGGGTTTAATGGCGCTTATTGGGTGGTTCTTTTCGGGCAGGGTTTGGTGACGGCTGGTTGTTGAAGTAAATAGTTGTTTTTTTGAGTAGGTTCAATACATCGGACTGCTTGTGAATCATGCCTCTTGCTCGTAAGTAGTTTTAATTTTTTTTATGTATGGGATTACTTACACAAATAGGTCAGCTGATGAGTTAGTTGTATTTCCCTGGTGTAGTGTAGAACCTGCTTTGGGGTGCTATTGCACAATTATTTACAGTGGTCGCTGATCTGATCATGTCAGATCATCATCAGATGTTAGCCAGCAACACCACCAACAAAGCCTGTATAGCTTCGTCAGTGTAGGTAGGGGGCATATGACGGTTCACTACGAATCGCTCCCCGTACCCTAGGACTCCCTGTAAGGTGTACTTGTACGGAGCACCACTTATCATTATAAGAGCTCGCAACCAGCAGAGCACTAGGACTCAAAAGCATCATCACAACATAGTCATAACAATACACAGCATACGTGGACAACCACATAGCAAGAAAAAAAGAGAGAGAGAGAGAGAGAAGGGCGTTTGAATTTCGGTATCGGAGTTGAACCCTAAGGTTTAGTTAGGAGAGGGCTCGGGTTAGAGAAGTGGACAACAGTATATATACAACTCTTTAGGAAGTAAACCCCGGTTCTGATCTGATCTGATCTGATCTATGAGTGTGGTCTGGTCGAGGGCCGGAGGGTGAACAATAATAACCTACTCCGTAAACAACGCGCGATTCAATGCGGCCCCCCCTCCCACTTTCTCCCTCTCTCTGTTAGTTTGATGGAATTTGCCCTCTGTAGACAGATAGATAGGTAGGTAGGTAGGTAGGTGGCCCTAGGTAGGTACGGAGTACTAAGGTGGGTGGAGATGGGATGGATAGATGGATGGACGGTATGGATGGATAACGATGAGTTTATAGTTAGTATCCGTTGAGTCCAGACTGGACGCGAGTAGAGTAGATAGATAGATGCACGGTGACTTAGGTAGTATGTACAGTACTGTACATACTCTACTACCTGTAGTATCCATATAAAGTTGCAGATTAATGAACTAGTTATCAGATAGTATTCTGTACAAGCCAGAAAATGACTAAAATCTGAAAGCGCAATTGGCATACAATTGCATTCAACCATTAATGCTCCATGCCCTGATGACAATCTAGTATACATTTTTTCCCCAAAAAAACCCGGACAACAAACACTAACGCCTTTCCGGTCCCAGATTCGGTTCTATATATGTACAGTACATATATTAAGGTACCTGGTACGGTACATGCACGAATGATCGTTATTGTTGCTCATCCTCCAACCCCTCCATCTCGACCGACTCCAACTCTCGCTTGAACCTCTCCTCTTCCTCTGCCAGCTTCGCTTCGTCGACGCTAGCAGCAGCAGCAGCGGCAGGTTTGCTTGGTTCTTGACTTTGACTCTTTGGCGGCCCGCCAGCACCAGCAGCACCGGGCACGTAGCCCGCTTTCTCAAGCCGGTCCATCTCCTCAGGTTCCAGCAGCTTCCCTTGGCCCTTGATCGCCTCCTGCTTCATCCTGACGGCCGCGGGGACGAACTTGCTGACGGCCTCCTTGCGCAGATCCCGGATCGCCGGTGCAGCCTCGTAGACCGTCTTGGCCTCTGGAACCGGCGGCTTCGGGGGCAGCGGGTGCGGTTTCCGTTCGCCGCCCTCCTCCGCAGGTTGTGCATCGGCGTCGGCGTCTCTGCGTCGCTGTCGCGGGATGGGCGGGGGCGTGTCTCTGGGCATCGGGATATTCCGCACGCTCTCGTCTGTGTCGCTGCTGTCGCTCTCCTCCCGCTGGTGCTGCTGCCTCCATGGGCCGTGTCCGTCTCTGCTCCTCTTCCCCAGGACGCTGTCGCCCTGCGGCGGAGGACCTCTTTTGGGTGGCTCGAACTTGGGCGCCTTGTCTCCCAAGGCCTCCCGGGCCTTCTTCACCGCGCGCAGGTCGCGTTCGAGCTGCTCGAGGACCTGCTTTTCGCGCGGCCGCAATGGCTGCCCGGACGCCTCGATGGCCTTGATCTCGTCGATCTGCCGCTGGATCCGGTCCGGATTGCGGCGCGCGAGCTTCTCGTTGCGGCGTGCCAGCGCCTCGGCTTTGCCTTTCTTGATGGCCCTCTGCTTCTCCAGCTTCCGCTGGGCCTGTGCGGGGTTGAGGGTGCGCTCCTTGTCCTTGGCCATGACTCGCGTCTCTGACGGTGGGGGAAAGGAAAAAAAGTCACTCGAATGGAAGAAAAGCCACGCAGGTGGATACGATCAGGTGCCTTGATGGTACGGGGTCCGTTTGGCTGCTTGTCCTGTTTTTTTCGATTGTTTGTCCGCGGATGTTCCAGACTCGAAAAATCGTTATTTGATGACGAAGCTCAAGAAAGCTGGTTTCGCGTTCGTTAGCTCTTGCAGCGGACTACTGTAGGGCCCGCGCCGCAGGACGGATTGTAGAAGCTCACAGGCTGCGAAGGATGCAAGCTGCATAAAGCAAGCAGCTTGCCTCTAACCGCGATCTGGTCTGGGGGGTTGCTCGAAACCAATGGGAAAAGCGTTGACCGCGCAGTACCTTAGCCTCACGGGTTGGGCAGCGGATGCTCGAGAGAGAACCCCGGGTACGTCAAGGCCAGCGAGGAGGACGAACCGATAGGACCTGGAGGACTTCTATCAGCGTCCAACGAGCAAGCCTCAGCGCTGGTTCCGCCAGCGAACGTTTTTCAGTTCAGCTGCGGGCGGCCAGAACGCGCGATACGCGGCACAAGTAGCAGGCCTGTATGAGGCCCGCGGAATGCGGAGGGCGAGGATGCTGTAGGAGTAGAAGAGGGCCTGTGGGGGATGACGGAGTTGGAGAGCTCAGAGCGCGACGAGTGTCCCGAGGTGGAGTTGGGATGCGGTGGCGGACGCTGGGGCGCCGTCCGCGAGACCACGATACTCGTCGATTGTTCTCTCCAGGGACGCTTGTCTGACAGCGCCATCCAGGCTGGATGGTTCTGTCTGTCTGTCTGTCTGTCTGTCTCTCTGTCTCTCTCTCTGTCTCTCTGTCTCTCCACGGTGTCTCGTCCCGCAAAAGCAGCACCAGCGAGAGCAGCCTCCCGCGGCGCTCGTCCTCGAGCAGCTCCATCACCATCTCTCTCCATCTCTCCATCCTCCCTCTCCAACCTCCTTCTCTCCTCCTTTCTCCTCCTTTCTCCTTCTTCCTCCCTCTCTCCCTCTCCCGCCCGCTCCTCCTCGGCCCCTCTGCCTCGTGCTGCAGTCCGCGGGGCTGTCGGCAGTTCCTGCGTCGCTCAGCGCTGCTCGACCCGTCACCAAGCTTTCTCCCCACACCATCTTTCTATCCCGCCGTGTAACTCGACCACCTGCTCGAGCAACCGCCGCCGCTGCCCTCGTTTTGCCGCCGACGGTTCGTTCTTCTCGGCGGTTCTGCCACATCTCACCTCGGCCTTGCCCTCCCTGTCCTCTGCCTCCCCCCTTAGGCCGCCGGTCCCTCACCGCAAGGCGGAGATAATACCACCTACCCACCTAGGTACCTAGGCACTGGCTAGCTCTCGTTGCTTGCTCCCCTGGTCCGGGCCCCCATCCGAACTACGACCTTGCTGCTCGTTCCTCTCGGCCGGCTTGTCTCCGTCATCATGAACTTCCGTCCGTCCTGTCTCTCCGCATCCAGACTGACCGGCGCTTCCTCCACCTCGTCGCTGTGAAGAGCATGTCTCTGCCGGGACCAAATGTCCGTAGCAACCTCCATCCCCGACACCTCGCTTGGCCTCACCTCCTCCGAGATCCAGATCCTCCGGCAGCAGCAGCAGATCGCGCTCCAGGGCGGCCATGGCAGTGTGGTCTCCAGAGGCAGAGGGACCGGAAGGAACAGCAACTCGAGCTCCCGGGCCGCCAGCGCGGCCAGCAGCCAGGGCCGGTTGCTGCTGGATCCTATGAGTCTGAGGGCCCTCTCGCACCAGTTGGACAACCTCCAGGAACAGATCCGGAGTCGGATCGAAGATGTATGTCGTACTCTCCTTCTCTCCAATTTACCTCTTGTGCAACCCATCCTTCTCCTACGTTTCAATACAACATCGATCTTCTTCTCTGGATCTCTAAATGCGGCTGGCTTTAGCGAAAGTCATGTACATTCGTCTTGGCTCAGTTGGAGTACGTCTGGTAGATGACGAGGAGTGTTTGCTGACTCTTTCGCAGCTGGAGGAGCAGATGCAACTCTCGATCCAGAATAGCTACGACCGTGCAGGGGCCGTCATTCGTGATGCGGACGCTGAAATCGCTCGCGCCCGCTCAATCCTTGCCTCAGTGGACGAGTTGGAGAACGAGCTCGCCAAGATCGGACACATTAGAGAAATCGTCAAGTCTTTTCGGGCTAGAATCGAGGGCTTGGACCACCGACTAGATCAATCATCGACTCCGTCTTCTCGTCGGAGACATTGACACTCCCCTCGTTCCAAGGACTTAAGTGCTATTCCCCGTTGCATTGAGGTTGCGAGTGAGCAATCGTTGGACGATTGCTACGAATCATGCCGAATTTGTGGCAGACTGTTACGCAGCAACGATGTCAAGAAACCCCCCATTCCTGCCCTGGAGGCCTCGAGCACTCCAATTTACGTTCGTGGTCGACTGCTGGATGGTCTTCATTGATGGCGTTTCTACCATACCATCACTCTGGCTTTGAAGATGCCTTGCGATACTCTTCAGAAAAGAGAAGGGAGGGAAACGTCTATATACCGACGACGTCCTCACGGACACATGCACACATCCGAGCTACGCGTAATTATGTCTCATGATGGAACGATGTTACGTGGCGACGTGAATATTACGTTGTTTATTTTTCTAACTTTGTTTTTTTTTCCCACAAATACATATTTATAAGGGGGAAGGATTCTCTCTGGGATTTGGAGAGCAAAAGTACATAAAGACTGGATATATACGCCTCGCGGCTAATTTGGATTCCCCCGGGTCGTTGGCTGGAGCTTATCTTGAAGCGAACAGCATGGTGTTGGTGATACCGGCGTTCGAATCTACCTTTTGGGTGTTGTTCTGAATGATCTCTGTCACTGCTGATATATCTCCTGCTCATGCCTCCTGCGATGTCTTTCACGACCGAAATGATTTGATCACCTCATGTTACTCAGTTCGTCTCTGACATGACCCCTTTCGATTTTCATAGCTTGCATCTGCTCCCAACGCTCGAGTTAACGATGTCTATACGACCCTCTTCACGTGGCTGTTTTGTTTCCCCAGTCCCACGCCCACTGACGATGAGCAACGCATGATATCCCTCTCCTCGGAGGTTGATGGTGTAGTGTTTATGATGTAGTGTTTATGATGTTTCTTCTTAGCGTGTGTTTTTCAAGCGTTTCATGTTCCGGGCTCTAGTTCTACAGACTTGATTACGCATCCTGCCTCTGGATATGCGAGCCTTGACTCATTGGCCGCTCTCATCCTTCTGTTATTCATACTTCTCGGAATTTGGGGGGAGGGGGCTTTGTACTCCTATTTTGCTTTCACGGCGGCCAGTTTCGAATACGTCTCCTTTCGGTGTCTGCACGTCCCTTCCAGGGTATCTTTTGAGTCCCATTGTGTATTTTGATCCGACTCGGCTAGCCAGTTGCACGTGCATCTCATGACCGACTGACATGTTGGCGATTACTTGGATTAGGATATCCTTCTGCATCTGGGCTGGGATTGACCTAGTTACCTAGGTAACTGGCACAGACTCTTGATATGTGTCTTAATGACTAACGAACAAGTGTCCATTTTTGAGCTCTAACACGGCTTCCGTGTTTGTTCATCCTTTATCTTTTTTGGCTGTCTGGTTATTTCCTTTTTTCCGTACAATGTAAGCCTTCCTTTTTAAACCCCCATTAATCAGCACACGCCTCCAGGACACCGCAATCATGTCTCTCCCTCCTCTGGACCTAACTATCTCACCGCTTTTTCAACCCTCGGGAGACGGACGGAATCGCCTTTTCCAGCGATTTCAGAATGCATCCCGGCCAATTGAAAACTCCTCGGCATATACTCCGTACAAAGGCCGAACCCAAGATCAGGAGCCTGTCTCAGGGTGGTCATAGGCACCATTCAACACTACCTAGTGCCCTGCTAGTGCCAGAATGTGAGGTTTGAGGAATTGGCGCCAGCGACTACGCTGGACGATTAAGCCTCGCACAGCTGTGATGTCATGGCCAGTCACTGTAGTAGTATGCAGTAGATCTCCATGTTTGTATGCCCGCTGGGGGAGGGCAGTGGGCCGGAGAGGGAAGACAGAGGGACTCAGGACCCCAATCTTTCACAGGCATGCCGTGTGGTCCGTATCTTCCCTCTAAAGCCGTCTTTGCAGCAAGGTAAGTTGTCCCCTATCCAGCTCCGGGAGTGTGTCCGTCCATCAGGACGCTTGTAGCCGTAGTGCCGTCTATAAAGGTTCCTAGACATTGGTAGACACACGGGAGACAAGAGGTAGAAGGATCCACAAGACGGAATCGGTTCTCAGCGCCAGGAAACCGGTCATACGACCGCACAGTAGTCAATCCAGGTAGTAGTTGTTCAGTACGTCGAGTAGTTCATGGTCCTGCTGCAGATTGTGCTTCGTCCTCCTCCTTCTTTTTCTTCTCTTCTGCCTCTTTCCGGCGCTCGGAAAGCTTCTTGCTGCGCTTCGCGTTTTGAGGAAACCGTTTCACTGTCCCGCAGGCGGTACAGCGGACCACCAGCACATCTGCCCATGGCTTCTTGCCATCCCGGCTGCGGTTTTCGATCGTTTCGGTGCAGTTGAAACCGGGAACCAAGAGGATTTCGCAGCGCTTGCAGAGGGAGCGCTTGACATCGACAGGGAGGCGGAGCTGCGATTTCAGCGACACCCCGCGCATCTGGGAGATGTACTGGCGGGGGAGACACAGTGTACGGGTGGTGGCGGTAGTCGTGATCCCTTGCTGTTTAACATGTTCATTCTTGGCCACGTCGGGAGCATTGACTATGTTCGGGACCGTCCGTGGCGCCTTTTGCGGGGTGGCATCGTCTTGCTGCTGCTGCTGTTGCTGCTGCTCACCGACACTTGGCTTGACGGTCACATCTGGCACCGTGCGCCCGGTAGACGCAGACTGGATGTATGCGGCGGCCTTGTATAGATACTCCAGACGTGCACGGAGGTGGCTGGGCCCTCCCCCGGGGCCGCCCTTCTTGCCCTTTGCCTTTGCCATGGCAGCTGTCGGATAGAGAGCTGGAGAGCTGGAGAGCTGGCGAGTGGGACAGACCGAAGATCCGCCGCATGCAAGTGGCGGTGTGGCGCTAGACCCAACGCGGCTAGCAGCTTGAGGCTGGGGATAACAAACACCTGACCTCCGGCGCCTCTTCCCTTCTTCTCCCTCGCAACCGCGACCTCTCATCCTTCCTTTCCATCACCTCGCCATCCTCCTTCGGCTCCGATCTCTTCTTCTTGCAGCTGCTTTTATCGGTAGGATTGTCGCATCGGAGCTTGCGCCTTTCTACTCTGCTCGTTTCGTCGTCGGGGTCTCGACTCTCTTTCACCTAACTCGACTTTCACGTTCCCCGGCCTTTCGCAGCCTCGGGACGCGCCCTTTTTTTTCACGACTCTTCACCTACACTCTTCCATCGCGTCTTTCTGCCATCTGTTTTCAACATGTCTCACGAGGAGGATCTCATCGACTACTCCGACGAGGAGCTTCAGACCACCGATGCGGCTGCCACCACCACAACTGCCGCCCCGGCAACCAACGGTGCCGCAGCTAAGAAGGGTGATCTGACTGTTACCGGAAATCGCCCGGATAAGAAGGGCAGCTATGTTGGCATTCACTCGACGGGCTTCCGCGACTTCCTTCTCAAGGGAGAGCTTCTGCGTGCCATCACCGATTGCGGTTTCGAGCATCCATCGGAGGGTTAGTTATCACATTTCTCCCACAAGCCTTCCTCCACTTTGCACCACCACCATCTTCCAACGTCCGTCCATCTCCGCGGAGGGAAATTGTCCATCGCCTGTCATGGTCCGGGCCTGCAGGCGACACGAGGATGTCTCTTCGAAAATCGCGCTACGCCGTATTGCGCCTGCGGCTAGCAACCGTTTCCCTCCAGCTCCAGGCAAGCCCAGAGCCTCACGTGGCGACACACGTATATTGAATCTCGCGGAAGCTTGCTGCACGAGTATGTGGGAATGCGCTTTTTTTTTCTCAAGAGACTGGGGAGCGTACCGCTCCCATCCCCTGCTGGAATGAGGTGAGCGTCCTCGTGTCGATCTGCAAAAGGCTTCTGGTCAGATCATCGCTTTGTGCAAGGAATGCCTTGATTACTCGATAGTGCCGTTGGTGGATCCGTGAAAAATACCTCTGCATTGCTTTTCTTTGAGCTTGCGATTCCGGGGGATGGACGGACATTCTGCGAATCGAATTCCTTTTTTCACAGTTCATGGGTTCGAACCAAGTCTAACATTCTTCGTTTCGCATCTCTACAGTCCAGCAAGTCTGCATCCCTACCGCGATCCTCAACGTCGATGTGCTCTGCCAGGCCAAGTCCGGTCTTGGAAAGACTGCAGTCTTCGTCTTGACGACTCTTCACCAACTGGAGCCGGTTCCCGGCGAGTGCTCCGTCCTTGTCATGTGCCACACCCGCGAGTTGGCGTTCCAGATCAAGAACGAGTACACGCGATTCAGCAAGTACCTTCCGGACGTCAAGACCGCCGTGTTCTACGGTGGTACCCCGATTCAGAAGGATATTGAGGTGCTCTCGAACAAAGACACGTTCCCCAACATCATCGTTGGCACTCCGGGTCGGTTGAACGCCCTGGTTCGCGAGAAGAAGCTGTCTCTCCGCGGCGTGAAGGCTTTCGTTCTCGACGAATGTGACAAGATGTTGGAGCAGATTGGTAGGTTCCACGCCGGGTTGAAAAGAGTTATCGACATAGATGCTGACATTTGTCAAAGATATGCGACGCGACGTCCAGGAGATCTTCCGCGCCACTCCTACCGACAAGCAGGTCATGATGTTCAGCGCCACCTTGTCGCAAGAGATCAGGCCTGTTTGCAAGAAGTTCATGAGGAATCCGCTGGAGGTTTACGTCGACGATGACACGAAGCTCACGCTTCACGGTCTTCAGCAGTACTACATCAAGCTCAGCGAGTCGGAGAAGAACCGGAAGCTGAACGAGCTCTTGGACAGCCTGGAGTTCAACCAGGTCATCATCTTCGTCAAGAGCACGCTTCGTGCAAACGAGCTGGACAGACTCCTGAGGGAGTGCAACTTCCCCAGCATTGCGGTGCACTCCGGTGTCAGTCAGGAGGAACGGTATGTCACTCTCCGTTACTGTATGAGAAGTTTTGAATTCCGTTGCTAACACTCCGCAGTATCAAACGCTACAAGGAGTTCAAGGAGTTCAACAAGCGTATCTGTGTCGCCACCGACGTCTTCGGACGTGGTATCGATATCGAACGTATCAACCTTGCCATCAACTACGACCTGCCTGCGGATGCGGACTCTTACCTGCACCGCGTTGGCCGTGCCGGTCGTTTCGGTACAAAGGGTCTTGCGATCTCTTTCGTCAGCAGCGAGGAGGACCAGCGGGTGCTCAAGGAGATCGAGAAGCGCTTCGAGGTGGCTCTTCCCGAGTATCCCGAGGGCGGTGTCGACTCCAGCACCTACATGGCGTAAACGATCTCTTACCCCGTCGACTATTCCTCTCGTCGACATGATGAACTTACCATCCCTTCTATACTTGTGTCGGGTCTATTTCCTCTTTTTGGCGTGATGGCCCGGTTGCTATTTTGTCTTTTCTTCTCGGTTCTCGTTCTGTGCCTCTTTGAAGGATACGAGGGACCTTTGAGTGTGACGGTGGAGGACATTCGAATACAAAAAAAATCAGATTCAGTGATGCTATGTACCGGTATGGAGCAAGTAATATCCTAAACCAGTGGACGGTCTTTTTTCCTTGGTACCTTAGATAGTATGTCGCTGTGTATCACCAGATTTAGGCAGCAAGTCATCGGTTTGGTCGGCCATGTTGCTTGATCCATCTAGCGTAGCTGTATTTCAAGTTGAGCAGGGAGTAAGACGAGTGTTCTGGCTGATGATTTTACTAGACTGTAGATGATTACCTGACCTGGCTACCATCGAATCTATATGTCAAGCCTGCTTGATGAACCTATCTGACCGGTAACTTCGTCTATAAAGCCTAGCTAGGTGGCATGGCAACCATAAGCTGCGGGCTGCTCCCGTGGATTATCATATGAGCCCCAAGGAAGTCTTCTGAGAAGGTCAAAACGGTAACAATAATTCAGCTTTTGGATCTCTACTATATCAACTCTGTAGCTAGCTGAACATTCCACGAACGTTCTATTCCTCTTTTTATTCCTTCTTTGTGCAGTACAAACGGGTCGTGAACGGATTCAGTGAGATGAGATGAGAAAGAGTCTTGGATCTTGAGACGGTCCTGTCTGTGTATTGCAAACATAATATTTAGATTGGTTCATCGCTACTCTGTTATGGGGGAGAGAGAGGGTGGGTAGGGGGGGGGGGGGGGGGGGGGGGTGGAAGAAATTGGATCTCATCCTTGAACTTCCGGGCCCAACTAAGCAGGAAGGTATTTGGGATCGGAAGGGAAAAAGGTCTCTTTCTTTCTTTTCTCTAGAAACGCGTGACAGTGACTGACTATCTTGTATCTTTTTTAATTTATCTGGGATTTGATTTGAGACTAAGCGGGGGTGGGAGAGGAACCCATGGATTTTCCAACGATCGAATTCTTAGAAAAGGCACTGGTAGGTACAATACCTAAATCAGGGAAGCGGGTGCTTAGGCGCGGTAGATGATTTATTCATTTGTCTCTATTTGATATCGATACCTGGCACATTGATAATCCTAACTACCTGACTTAGTGAAAAAAGGAAGCTTTACATATAGTCAGTAGTGATGATCATTCTGCAACAGTACAGTAGTACTGTACATGCCTGCGTCCTGTGGCCAGCGTGGTATGTATGACAGGCTCCATCCAGCCAGCAAAGCAGTTCTGTGTGCCTGGGGCGGAAAAGGAAAGGCCTTGATTTCATTGAGAAAGCTTGGTCCTCTGCACTTCATACACTGTTCTCTTTTTCATAGGTTATCAGGTTGATAGTGTAGATTTTGTTCTGTAAGCGACATTGAGGTACTGTAGTAATGGAGATGCCTACCTAAGATGCCATAGGAAGGTAGGGAGGGATAGGTAATGTATTTACAAAGTTGTCTCCTTGCAGATTTATGGAGTACGCATGTCTCTCTCTCGTTCTCACTCTTAATCTCTCGAAACATATCTAAAGTTGATGGCCGACAGTCGCTGGTTTGTTCAAAAGCCTACAGTCCAAGCCAATGTCCAATTGTCTGCTGTCTACTTTATATACTAACTTCCCTGTTTGGTTGAACTTGGATTGGAATGTGGTTCCTGAGCCAAGACAGGATAGGGGGTCTCAGGTTTCTCGGGTTCTTATTTTTGTCTCTATGCACGTACAGTACACAGCACGTCGCACTCAGTACAGTAAATTTATCGCCGCAGCTCTATGCAGCTGCTCTGTCGCGTCCTGGTTCGGCCAGAGGAGCCGTGGAGGACGAAAACCATTTACCTTAATAGTAATAATAATAATGTATGGAGAGGGTAGCGAACAATTTGTTCAAGCAGCGAAGCCTCCTGCGGGTAGGCAAGTGGTGTCGTGCTTGAACCTACTATTTTCAGTCAAGTGTGTAAGAGGTAGGGAGGTTATTATAATTTGCTGCACAAATCATAATAATGATTAACGCCCACAGGGTTGCTGTTGCGTTGAACACAATTTCGTTGTTTAACACAACCAGGTAGCAGATTATTATCAATGGATCTGGAAAAGAGAAAAAAAAATCTGCAATTCTTTCCGTAATGTTTTGAATTTCCCACATCAGGATAACGACAGCTCAGACTTAGGTACCTAGCCTTGACTAAGACATATTGATCCTCCCGCACAAATTTGGAAAAGAAAAGCAGACGCGGCTCCCAGGCCCCACAGGAGCTCCAATAATTTTTTTTATTTTTACGGAGTACGGTGCTTCCCCCTACTGTATGGCCCCTACTCCCTACGCGAGCAATAATCTGGAAGCTCTAGAACCCGGCAGACTGGATCCGACTTGAGTTCTGAAGAGCCGCATGGACCGCACGGAGCCCGTACTACTACTCCGTAAACAGTGATGGTGACACGCGACACAAACTTCAGAGTTCAGGGTGCTAGGCTGAGAAAGAGAAAGTGAGAAACCGGCCGGTGTGGAGAAACGCATGACCCTGTTTCAGGCTGGGGGAATGGATTAGGATGGTCTCGGTACTAGGCAGCTAGGTACCGTGTATGGAGTACGGAGTTATAGCAGGGTTTCTGATTGTTTTGTCCCTCGTTATTACTTCTCTTGCCAATTGCGATGTAGTATATACAGTACAGTACATACTGTGCATATAACGCTGCACCTACTCCGTAAGCATACTCAGTAGTAGAAGGTTGGCATGACATCGATAGGCTCGAATGAAGGTGTATAAATTCAGACGTATTACGATCCTGATTGTATGCACGAAATGCAAGATATAAGGCCAACTTCGCTTCCAGATAGATAAGGTACGGAGTAAACAGATCTCAGGATCTGCCTGCATATTCGGAGCTCCGTACTTGACATCACGACAGCGAATCGGTGTTTGAAATCTAATAATAATGTACGGAGTGCATGACGCGCTCATCACAAGAATCAAATCAGGACAAATGGTGGAAAGTGAATTTTTTTTCTCCTTTTTCTTCCTTTTTTCTGTTATAATAATAATAATCAATCTGGAAAACAGAATAAAAAGTATCAGCATCCAGGAACCGGGGCCAATCACGATGACGGATGATCCAGAACTCGACCCTGGAGACAGGGCTATGCGGAACCCTGTTCCTGTTGCCTTGCCAGGAACCATGTTTTCTTTTTCCTTTTTTCTCTCTCTCCCGTGGGGGCCAAAAAAAAGAATAAACAAAAAAGGAAAAAAAAGGGCTTGTCGTGGATTGTACTGTATTACTGTTTGTTGAATTGTTCCCCACATAGAGCTCCCTTGTTTTATTTTAAAGGCCCGACTTGACCCTGTTGGGCTGGGCTGGGCGCCTGGCCTGGAAGCATCGAGAACCGGGCCATGGGTCCCGACGGTCCATGGACCATGGTTTCCGTCTCCCGTGCGTGTCTGTTTTAGTTTTTAGTTTTGGTGTTTTTCCTCTTCCTGCCGGTGATCTTCGCGCGCCGCGCCGCGCTGGCGTGGGTTGTGGCTATTATTATTCACTGATTCGCGAAGCCCGAAGCACCCGGGGTTTTGGAACTTTGAGGTCTGCAGTACTCGTGCGTGCCGCTTTATCTGTGCAGACTGCCCTGTTGTTGGTGTTAGAACACGTTGGGATCGACGAACCTCCGGAGGTGAGTCAGTGACAGAGGGTCGATCAGGGATTTTTTTTGTTCGGTCCCATCAGATCGTAATTACTACGATCGAGGACCTGGAGCTTTTTTTTTTTTTTTTTTTTTGAAAAGAGCTTTCATGTATGTGTGTATATGAATGAGCTTTGTTTTGCAGAGAAGAGAGGGAGGTATGCGGATATAAACAACCGCGACGGGCGACCATTCCGTTGCGGGAGAACAAGTTGAACAACAGAGCGCCCAGGTGGGAACTCCCAGCTTTGGAACCTTGCAGGGAGAGGATCGCCCACAGGTTGACAGCCCTGTACCATAGGGAGCACTCCATGGCTCAGAAGCAACTGCGGGCAAAAGATCCGAGCTGCAGAATTTTTTCAAGACTACGGAAATCCTGTATATGATAGTTACAGTATTGATATCGCCATATCCGGCAGAGCAAGAGACTCAAGAGAGATCAGCTGACTGACTGACCATCTATCAAAAACCGCCGGTCGACAACCATCCTCCCGATAGGTAGGTAGCCCCGGAGGTGTCTTGGATTTTTCCAATCTCTCTCCGATCGGCGATTCGGCCTGCACTCTGCAAACGGCGGTTCTCTTCCAAATTCCTCTGATGACCCTGCATCTCGTACAACCTGGGCGGCATCTTTATTTTTTCATTGTTATTACTATGGCACTCCGCATGTATACAAAGGCAAAATAATACTCAATACTTGTACCCGACCTGACAATCGTAATCGTCAAGTCGTACTTGGGTCCGGTCCATGGACCTATTCTTTGGACTTTTCCGTCCTCGGACAAGCGCATGCACCAGGGCCACTTCGGTAAGCGCTGCCTGTGTCTAAAGATGGCACGCGTTCCCGTCCCGATTCCCGAAGGAGCTGTTTCGGTACACAGTTAGATGACTTTGAAAAAGGGTCCTTTCTTAGTTTCTCTGGACAAGGATCCCGTCCGTCCTGCACGCCATGTGAGGAATAATCCAGGATCATCATGACAAAAAAAGGGGTGAGCGCTGCTGCAGAGAAGAATTTCTTTTTTTAAAGTTGCGAGATCGACCTAAAAGGGCCCCGGTCGATAAGGTTAGGTTAGCCAGCTGGAGTGGAACGGATTTTCCATCGATCGACGATTTGACTTGGAGGAGGGATTCTAAACCAAGGATGCTGATGGATTATGGATTGCGGTGCAGGATAACGAGAGCAAAGAAAGGCTGACTGCTCAGACATACATGACAACTAAGAAAGGCGCTGGGGATGGGACGCATAATAGGCGTTATTATTATTCAACTATTCACGGGATCTAGTACTGTACTGCGTCTGATGTTGCGTATGCGCAGAGGCTATCTGTCCCTGTGTCTGCATTATTATTATTATTATATTATCCACGTCAACAACCATGCTACTGTAGACCAAAGGCTGCGTGTTTCTGAGGGTGCAGGCACGACGCACGCGTTCGCGTTCCTCGTGGGGGCTGGAGGGAGTGCTCGTGATATACGACATGTCAAGCAGCTTCTTGTGATGCCAGAGCCGCGACTGGCTTAGTCCTGATTGAGGGAATCAAGGTATTTGAAGAGCCACAGCTTGGACAGGGTGGTAGGAAACACGAGGTATATGTACTCTGTATCGTACCCGGGGCACGGTGCCCAATGGAGGAAATCGTCTGTACCCGATCAGTCTGGGCCGGTGACGAATTCGACAAACCTCCACGCGTCTCGAGTCTCGACTAGCAGAACAGCAGACCCTTGGCCATAGCAACGGACGGTGGACCGCGGTGCTGACTCCCGGGGGCTCCGTACCGGTCAGCAACCCCGTCGAGCCGCCAGCACTGTTCTCTCTCTGTTCTCCAAAGCAGCCCTTCTGGTCGTCCGCTCTCCGATTCTGAAGCCATCTGGGAAGCGGCTGCATATCTCGCATAGAGTGCACATTAGGTGCTGAGGGCCAGGATGGTCGGGCCAGAGCGCAGCGCTAGCAGCGGGTGACGTACTGGACCCATGCCGGTGGGTGCGGTGGGCTCGCGACGGTCATGCCGCTTCGTGTCGCTGGATGATGCTTCTGGAAGCCTGCTAGCCAGGCAGCTCGTTTTGCTGCTCCGTTGTTCCTCTCCGGGCCTGTTGCCAGTCAGAAGAAGAGCGACGGAAGACACAAACAAGAATCCGCTGGCCGCGGAGCTGGTGCTGCTGGCCGTCGTGGTTGCGTGGATGCTCCACGAGTGTCGCGGATCCAACCCCTCGAATTCCACCGCAACGTCGAGAACCACCCCCCCCCCCCCCCCCCCCCCCCCCCCCTCTCTCAACCCCGAGACCAGCGACGGTATCTATCTTTCTTCTCTCGCCCCCATCCTCCGTCTCGATCCTGATCCTGTCCCCGTTCCCGAATCGAGCCTGGCGTGACCGTTGCAGGGCCCTGTGCAGGCTCGCCCTCGCCCCGAGCCTCCAGAGCGCAGCCCTCCGCCGGAGCCTGGCTTGTCTCGCCCAATAGTCCGCCCGTCCTTCCATCTCCATCCATCCTTCCATCCTGCTGCTCTCCCCGTCCTCTCTCCATCGTTCCTCCTCCCCTTCCTCTCCCTCTTTCTCTCCCTTCCTCTCTCTCCCTCCCTCACTCTCTCTCTCATCCCTTCCTCTCGTTTTTCCTTCTTCCATCGACCGTCGTCGGTGATCCCTCCGACCCTCGTTTCCTTCCTTTGCTGCTTGGGATCACTCTGGCCTCGGTCCACCTGCTATCCTGCGGGCAACGTACACCGCAGACCTCGGGGGTTTTCTTTTCCTCTTTTCTTGCCGGGAGCCTCTTCCCTCGAGCACCGTCTCGCCCGTCCCGCGGTTCTGACATCGACGCTTCCTTCCGCTTTTAATCGTGGCCCGCAATGGCTCCTTCTCCGCCGCGGCAGCGCATCTTGTCCGGTGTGTGACCGTCCCGCAATCCATCCCATTCCTTTCCATTACCTGGATCGCCTTCCGATTCCACCACGCTCCTCTCCGTGACCCCAATGGCTTGTGCACAATGAACAGACAGCTAAGACGATGGTGTGTAGTGGGCGGCAATGCGATCTCGGCCTTTCTTTCGTGGAGGCTTCAGGCTTCGAACTCGTGCGATGTGACGCTCGTCTGGAAGTCCGGCTTTGAGTCGGTGGCTCAGTACGGGGTCTCATTCAAGTATGCCGTCCGATCCCGATCATCTTCTCCGACGGAACATCTATGTGACTGACACAGCGACTCGCCAGGTCGAAGGTTTTTGGAAATGAACGGTTCAGGCCCCGCCATGGTACAGTCCTACCGCCCTGAAGCGCGTCTACGATGCCATTCGCATGCTGACCCTTCTTCTGGTAGTTGTGCGCACGCCTGAGGAGGCCTCGTCGAAGGAGAACGCGTTCGATTATGTCATCCTCTGCGTCAAGGCACTGCCGGACGTCTACGACCTAGCAGGCGTCATCGAGTCCGTCGTCACGCCGCAGCATACGTGCATTCTCGTCAACACCACGAATACCCTTGGCGTCGAAGCCTACCTGGAGCAACGGTTCCCCACCAACGTTGTCCTGTCACTCGTATCGGGACTGGAGATCACGCAGACTGGGGCCAGTGAATTTGAACATACGGGTTCTACGGAGATTTGGGTGGGGCCAGCTAACAGGAACGCTGCGATCCCCGCGAATGTTCAGAACGATCTGGCGCAGGCACTGGCTACTACTCTTGCCGCTGGCCAGGTAGATTGCAAGGTCTCCCCGAATATCAGGCAGGAGCAGTTTGAACGCATGATAGGGTAAGCACTATAAACATCCGCGGCACTTGCAAACCGTACCGATTGCTGAGTGCGCGCCGACAGGCCTATTGCTTTTTATCCCACCAGCGTTCTGTTTGAAACCCCCAACTACGCTCAATTGCTCCAGAAGGTCGGTGTACGTCCGTTGGTATCCGATGTGATCGATGAACTGGTGCAGCTCGCCTCGGCGCAAGGCTGTTCCCTGCCAAGCGACTTCCGCGAGAAGACAATCGAGAAGATGATCGCCGCATCTGATACCCCAAGCACGATGTATCAGGATTTCCTGGCTAGACGGCCCATGGAAATAGAAACGTATCTTGGTTCTCCCATCAAATTGGCGACGGAATCGGGCGTCCGTGTGCCGCGGATAGAGACGTTATATGCAATTCTGCACCACGTCAATACGGTCAATCAGAGCAGGCCGCAGCAGACTGACGCATCACATCCTGTCCTGGCCCAACCTCCTCCACGGACGTCTTCTGTACCTCCCCATCAGAGACCGCCCAGCAGAGCGACATCGGGGATGGCAGCGCCCCCGCCCGGGCAGAGACGTCGGCCGTCCGTGGGTGGCCATTCGAGACCACCCAATGGCCTCACTCCTCCCCCCAACCGATTGAACCGTGAACCATCTTTCGAAGACAACGGCCTCGAGGAATTCAGCCATCTCGTCGTATATGATGATGCTCCTGCGGGCGGGGCACCCCAGAATGGTGGCGCTGCGCATTCAGATGCGCCTGCTGCAGGCCCCTCGGCAGCGGATCTCGCATTCAGGGAACGTGAGCTGGCCCTTCGCCAGCGCGAACTGGCGTTGCGAGAACAGGAGATGAACATGAGGCGAAGCGGCCGGAAGCCTCCCCCCTCTAAGTCGAAGTACGACGACGACGACGACGATGATGATTATTTCGATCCTATGGATAGTCGGTTAAACGTCCCGCAGATCGACCCCGACAATTTTGACATGTTGAGCGTGACGTCGCGTAGGACGAGAAAGGCCCCCAGCGCCAGGGAACTGCGAAAGAATCCGGAGATGACTCCCAGCAGGCCGGGTTCATCGTTGAGCCGATTTTTCCCTGGAGGGAAGAACCGCGCAAGCGCGCGCCTAATGCAGGATATCCCGAGTGTCGATGAATCGCTTCTGGATAATCCCATGATGAGTTATGCGTCGGACAGATATGGGTCTGTTGATAGGGCAGCGATGCATGTTGAATCAAGGGCCAACTCGATGACTGCCAGTCGATTGCACGACTTGGCCGGACATGGTCCTTACCCGGGTATGCGGTCCAGCCACTCGCCTGGAGCGCCTTTCGGTGCCGGCGGTCGTGGAATGAGCCGACCAAGTACGTCGTATGATCCGTCTCCTGGACCGCTGAATGGGATGCCACAAGGTGGCCGCCCATCGCCTCCGGGGAACATGCGAGGGCCCGCCCCGAGACATCCTCCCGGGCAGGGTAGCGCAGCCGGGCCGCAGCAAGGGGAGCAAGATCTTGGGGTGAGCAATTCGTATCCAGCCAAGGGCTCTCCAAATAGAAGTCTGACCGGAAGTGCGAGCGCCAGCGCGGACAGTGGTGACAGCGGAGCAAGCGCAAATCTCGATTCCGAAACCTCAGCCCACAGCAGCCAAGTCAGCCTTGGTGCACAGCAGCCTTCCATGCCAGTTCGCTGAACGACGGACGGACGATCTGGCTAACAATGTCCGCGAAGGTGTTTCTGGCGGACAGCGGAACCGGGATCTGGATCTCATTCCTGGATTTACCCTTATTCCCCGACCGATCTTCAAGTTTCATTCCTTGTTCGTACCTTTCCCTAAGCATACTACTCTTAATGCTCACCATGCCGGTAACCCTGCGCATCAAAGCGCAGCTGGTTTTAGACCATTCTACTGTCTTGTGTTTTCTGGGAAAAGGAAGGGGAATAATTCACTAATTCTCTGCTTTTCGCTTCTATACACATACATAGGGACCAAGGGACTTTTTTGCCGGTTGCTTCGGAGTGGTTGGGAAGGTGTATTTGATTTTCCTACTCTCCTTGTCGCATTGTCTACTCTAATGAGGCTAAGCGGGCAGAGCTGGCCGGAGGAAACAAACCCCCTCCCCCCCCCCCCCCCCCCCCTGTTCCATCATGCTCATACTATTTGCCTTCATCATAAGCCTCCTTGTCCACAATGAATCCCATTTTCTCTGTATGACAGGTTGTACACTGCATCACTGGCGCATTATCATTCGGAATCGTATACGGTCTCTTTCTTTTCCGTCTGGATTGCTTTCTTTGTCGTTTTCGCGTGCAAGGGCTTTCATCTTGCTTTTCAACAATCCTGTGTTATTTTATCGGGGCTGGCTGAGCCATGCGGGCCAGCCTGCCGGTCTCTCCTTGGGCGGTCTGGTTTCTGGCGCACGAAAAGAGTGGAAGATTGAATCATTCGGTTTGTTAGTTGACTTGACCGGGTTGGGCTGGGCTGCGTTTCGCTGGGATTTAATCAATGCACTGCTTCTTGTCACTCTAATGGCCGCTCACAGTTGATCAACCGAGGAAGGCTCGACTAATGGGAGTTCAAAGGCCGGTAGCTCAGATGTTCGCCTTGCCATTATAGCATAACACTTAAACCGGCCGTTTGCCGTTGTAGATAAGATAGTGCCTCCGCCGTTTCCCTTATCTTTTCCGCGAACGGCTATCCCGGCCTACTAATGCTGATAGTACATTCAGCTGGGACATCGAGACTCATGCGGTACATTTAGTGGACTTGAGATTTTTCTACTAGTCCAATTAATTAATTTCTGCATGGAGTTGTGGACGGAAGTTTCAACTTGCACGTGACTTTCCGTACTGGCTAACTTAGAGCCCATAAACAATGCGGCGAGCACTAACTCCGCCCAGCAGCTTCTCGCGAGTACGGCGACAGAGCCAAGGAATACCAATCCATCTGAACTAGATCATCGAAGAAAGAGGACGAGCGACCAAGCAGACGACAACAATGCCACAACCACCACCTTCGCACCACTACTCCCACTCCCAATCGTCTTCTCTCCCCCGCGCATCCATTCTCCCGACAACCACCTCGACATCCACCTCGACAGCCGCATCCACTGCAATAACCTCAGGAGCGCCGTCATCCTCATCATCAACGATGGCATCAGGAGGGATGTACTCCGGAATGTCCACGACCAAGGCGCGCCAGTACGCCCAGCTCCACGCGCAGCTGGCCCGGCTGCACGCCCACCTCGCCGACACGGAGAACCTGCTGCGCATGACGGCCGTGCAGGCGCGGGACATGCGGTTCCTGGGCGGGTACGTGGGCGCGCTGTTCATGGGCGCTGCGAAGGTGTTGGGGGAGGAGGGGATCCAGAAGGATGGGTTGGAGGGGGGGATTTTTGAGGGGAATGGGGGGAAGAGGGTATGAGGGGGGGTTTTTTGTTGTGAGGGCTGGGTTCTTGGGGATTTGATCTGTCTTGGAGTTTGTTGGGTTGGATTCGGTTGGGTTCGATTTGATGGGTCAGTTTGTTCGGGTTTGGTTTTTTCCTGGGTTTGTGGTGTCTGATATGTCGTCTTATGGGATCCTGGGGCTAATGGTTTTTAGTGAAACCACAGGTCTTTCCAGGACGCAGCTGGCGTTGCATTGCTTGCTTGCCCCTCTGCTTTGCTAGGGAAGGGAGGGAAGACTCTGAGGTCCTAGGGCGATGACACCCATATCCTCATGCTTATGAAGCGTCTCTATCATACATCGAGATGATAGGTCGATCTGTCTGTCGCCTTGTTGCTGTTTCTGGCCGAAGGATGGAATTTTGGAGCCGGATGAGGAGGCGCTATGGAAGGAGGACGATACAAACAAATTGAGTTCCAATTGGTGCTCTACATACATAGGCTTCTGGACATTGGGATACGCAGGCTTCTGGATATTGGGGTTGAGGGCCCTTCTACGATATTGAAATCTCGCACTCTCTCGACGGAGCCATGGTCCCTTCACTCATCGAGATAACCTCCCGTCCGAATCCATTGGTTACGCTGCCACCATATCGAGACTGGATGTCTAGCTCTCAACGACGAACCCTCCACCGAGGATAATGGCCGGTTCGTCGATATTGTGGTATTCGTAGCTGGGTGGTATCACTATTACCGGGTGTTTCGATCGATGTTGCTGCCGTTTGGATTTCCGATCCGGCTGCGCGACTTTACGATCGACTAGACAAACAAAACGAAAGAACAAAAGAACGGAGGACTTACCTTAACGTCCCGACACCGCCCGCTTCGAGTATCAGCGCCGTGTCGGTCAGCGGCCTTCCGATCCACCGCATCGTAAAGGCGCGCAGGATGTGGCCGTGCGCGACGATGAGGATGTCGCCTTTGGCCTCTGCTCTGTCTGTCGGGTTGCCGCTCTTCAGCTTCTCCATGTACGGGCGGTGGTACCTGTCGCGGATTTCGGCGATGAGGGCGTCGAGGCGGCGGATGATGTCTTGGGGGGATCTAGTTCAGACAAACACTCAGAAATAAATGAAATTAGCCATTTTCGCTCTTTGTGTTCCCTTCCTCACAACGACAATTGACCTATATGAGGGTACGAGGACACTCACTCTCCACCCGGACACCCATCCCGCCAGATATCCCACGACCCATCCCCTTCCCCACTCTGCTTCTTCCTCAACTCCCTGATCTCGGCGCTCATTAACCCTTCGCACTCGCCGTAATCCCATTCCCGGATCGCCTCGGTGACCTCGACCTGCGCTTCCGTGCGGATGGGCTCCTCGTTCTCGGGCCTCCGGCTCTCCTGCCAGGGGAGCCGCTCCCGGCACCCGATCTGCAGGAGCTCGAGGGTGCGTTGCGCGCGGAGGCGGGGGAGGAGACGTATCTTCATAGCGTTTCTGTGTCAACCGGTTGCATCGCGACAGGGGAAGTCAAGGAACTGTCTGGTCGCATGCGACCAGGACATGTAATGTAACGGACAGAGAAGGGAGGGGATGCATACACATGCGCCAACTTGCCCGGCACGATAAGCCGGTGGTCGCCGACGAGCGCCTTGCCCGTCGCCCGGATGCGCTTCTCGCCGTTGGCCGTCAGCGCGAGCTCCGTCGTGCCCGTGTGCCGGCCGTTGAGGGACCACTCGGTCTCGCCGTGCGGATGATGAAGACGCGGGGGGTTGTCATTTCTTTTTCTTTTTCTTTCTTTCCTTTTTTTCGGATTCGAATTCTTGAGAATGGATGGGTAGATATCTATCTAGGTGCCTAGGTGAGCAGGTTGGGGTATGGGCGTGGTAGGGATGGGATGGTATGCGATCGCGGAGTGGAGAGAAGAGAGAGAGAGTATGTCTCAAGGAGAATTGATATTATAGGCTTATATGGAGTACATGAACTATAATGTTAATTGAGAGAGATGTATATAAAAAAGAGTGTCGTTTTCCACTTTTCACTCCTCCCGCCGCGCCATTTGGGTAGCGATGCTGTGTCAGCCCGCGGGGTGCGGTGCGGTGCGGTGCGGACGAATTATGCCTACCAAGTACTGTTTGTTGTCCATACATAGTTCTAATGCTTACAATGTGTGCTTATGAAGATGTTATGTATGTGCTGTATTTGTACCTATATGTCTAGGTACAGTAATAGATTTAGGCCTACCATTTTTCTCAAAAGTTAGCTACCGAGTATTTATTGTCTTCTATTTGCTTGTACTGTACTCTTTATCCTCTAATTCTATTGAAGGGGTAGGTATATGATATGTTCTGTACATCTCAAAGTGAATTTAATTCAAATCAAGCTGCATAGATGCATCATACTTCTCACAGGAAGAATGGAAGAATAAGAAATACACCTGAAGAAATGCCATCCCATCTATGCCCACGCCCACAATAACAGCAGGGCTCACAATGCGCGATCCTGACCGAAATCCATACATCCTACCCAACCCTGACTTCCTCCTCCGCCAGTGTAAGTATTGGACTATATACAAGCTCAAACCATCTCAATCCCCCGGCTACCAACGCCCGTATAGCTATAGTCATACGACGTATTCATACTATCCCAATCTCTCCTCTTCTTCTCCGCCTTTTTCGCGGCCTTCTTCGCGGCCTTGATCTCCCTCTTCTCCCGCCGGCTGAGCTTGGGGAACTCCGAGTCCGGACCCTTCAGCACCCGGCCCGGGTGGAAGATGCTCATGACGACGAGAGAGAGGAACATGGGCAGCGCGTCGAGGACGTACTGGTACGCCTCATGCGTGGGGATGGGGTTGGAGGCGTCCGTGCCGCGGCTGTATTCGATCAGGCGGAAGATGATCCGGATCTGTTGTCTCTTTATTAATATGTATATAGATGTATTGGTTGAGAGACGGACTCACCGAAATCATCACCAACGCAAGGTACATGCCCCAAAACAGCCACTGCCAGGGCATGGACCCCCGACCCATCTTCTCCTCCACATCTACACCAACGACTTCATCCTCGAATGCCTCCTGGCCTGCATTGTTCTCATACCGCCGCCAGGCAGCCGCCGCGGCAGCGGCCCTGCGGATCTTCCGATGCAGCGTGACCGTCAATGCCACGAAGCACAGGATGAAGAACTGCTGCAGCCCGATGCCGCCCATGTAGATGTGGATGCCGAGCTCGATGGTGTGCTGCGAGACGTCGTTGCCCGAGAGCATGACCGCGCCGGACGCCTGGACGATGAAGGCGACAATGTCGAGCAGGACGAAGAGCAGGCCAAACCGCCGGGCGGAGACGCCGGCCAGGCGGGCGGCCTTTGCTGTCTTTGTCCCTCTTGGGAGGTTTTCTGCTAGTTCCGATGGATAGGAATATGATGGTGATGACGGAGAGAAGAAAAAGTGGAGCAGCCGGCCGACGATCATGTAGATGAAGGCGTTGATCCCTGGAGAATTCAACAATGGTCAGAAAAGAAAAGAAAAAGCATGAAAGAATGGGTGGAGGAAGAACATACACAACGGCGCAAGCAGCACTAGCAACTGATTCCCAACACTATACCCGACCACGTTCTGATGCCTCGTCAAAAGTGCGCGGAAGACATATCCCAGTAGCTCCCAGAGGGCGCCCATCATGATGACCCAGCAGAATCTCTGATCATCCCGCCATTCGTCAGCCATAGACATGCAGAGAACAATGCTAATAACGATTGAAGGGGGAAAGGGGGAAGAATTACCAACCTTCCTCAAAACAACGGCCTGCACCGTATGCACGATGAGCGCCGCCCCGAACAAGAGACAGAAGATGACCGCCGCGGCGAGCGACGGGACGTATGGCAGCAGGTCGCCGCAGGCGTCGGGAGGTAGGTATCCATTCTTTCCGGGTTTGACACTCACGCATGACGGTGTCGCTGATGTCGTCGATGTCGCTGTCCCGGTCGCCGTGCTGGTGGCGGTTGTGGTCATTTTTCGAACGATCGCTTGCTTTATATATGTAGCACTCAGGAAAAAAAACCAAAAAGGGAAAGAAATAAAAACAGAAGAATTGTCGAGCGCAGAAGTATATAACTAGCTGTCTTCAAAAAGAAAAGATAAGTACCATACCTAGGCCGGTACTGCAAGCAAAGGTGTCGACAAGATCACCAGCATGTATGTACATATATAGACTGATTGATTGAAGATGTCAGAGACACAACAGCAGCGGACATAGATGTATATATATAAGTAATTATTTCCATCCGAATCAACACATTACGAACGGGCCTGTTACCACACAGCCCGCCATCCCTCTAACCTATCTCTCGCAATAGACCCGAAAAGACACGACATGGATAGCTCAGCCTCAACAATCAGGCCCCCTGCCCTCTCCCTCCCCACCCAACTTCCCCGGACCTTATGAATATCAAGATAAATAATATCACAGATACAAGCGATGCACGAAAGCTTGTCGAGTAGGGCTGATTTGCCTGTTCGTCAAAACTTACATCGTGTCGTGTCGCACCTGGGCACTGCCACTGGGAACCAGCAGAAATTAGGCATACCATCAGGCCCCAGCTTATTTTAAGTAATACTGCCTACCCCAGTACATAATAACCAGTATGCAGCAATACTAGCATAGCCTACCCCGGACGCTTGGACAATCTGTGCTATACGACGGAGCCAATCACGGGCAAGCGTAGAATTAAAACGATGGAAAAAAAAGCAAAGATGAAAGCAAGGATATATGCATAGTTCTAGGACCTACTTAGGTATTTTTGTGCGAAAATGCATCTCTTCAGCATCTATTTTCCGACTAAGCTCATACTGCTTTGCTCCTCTGCTAGAACCCTCTTGTTCCCACGATACTCCCATATATATGCTCGCCTACGCCCACCGAAGGGCAGGTATGGCCCGGTCTTGATATCTCAACGCTTCGGCGACATATTTCGGTCGCTGTGAAGGACCAAGGTACGCGAGATGTAAAGCAGAACAAGCTGGAATGCCGTGCATCAGAAAGGGAAACTCAGCTGCTATCTGAGACACAAACACTCCGAATGCTTTTTTTTCTGTTTCCGGGCTGCAAGATATGCTCAGATACATCGAGTTCACCTAATGGTCTAGAAGGCGGGAATCGGTAGCACTGAGTGGGAGGTGACAGTTCAGTGTCTTGTGGATTCCCTCCGCGCTCTTGTCCCAAGCATCGAGAAACAAGGTTAGATTCGGTGGCAGCGACTGCTGCGCACAATCAGATATTGCGTCTGCCTGCTGTATTGGAAGAACCTATATCGCCTTTCGACACTGGCCTGTCGCACGAAGATGAGATTGTTGACGGGTCGGTAAGATATTGCAGCGCATTTCCCCTGAAGAAAGTCTGCAACTGCACCGGATGTCAGTCAAGTCTTTCGCGGCCAGGGATGCGATGGACAGACATCCAGTAATGTCATGCGCTTTTCCGTGACGCAGAGACGTTCACAGTCATCAAATCGGCACGCAAACCCATTTTGAACGGGCAGAAATGGTACGGGGAACTGCGTCGCATCTGGCGAGATCACGTCCTCGGGCGCCGCGAGTTAGAACTTGGACACGTATTCGAGAAGCGGACCTCGTTGTGCTCGATGGAGCTGATGGATGTTTTTGAGATGCCGTGCGACGGCACCGGGCTGGACTGCGTATTGACACTGCACGCATATCAGGATTTGATGCACAGGCTAATAGCAGAATAACTAATCCAGCACTGGATCACAGGATGGCTAGTGACATCAGTAAGCGTGCACAAATCTGCCAGCACCGACATCAAGGAGGTGAATAGCTTGCCCAAGGGTGATGATTAGTGAGGACAGTGTTCACTGACTGACTAGGACCTGGTAGATATGGATAGAATGGCAATGATAGGGAAATACTCCAGTCGGAAGAAATGATTCAGGCAACCTAAAGCCGCCGAATAAGAAAAGAGAGGGAGTTACGAGAGTGAACGCCTACATGCTGCGCTTCTATGTGCTAGAGCAGATCGACGCTATTCAAGCGGACAGAGCGCCTGAGGGAAGCATCGGGGACACAGCTAACACCGGCTTGTACTTTATATTTTTCTTTTATTTGTTTTATTTTGTAAAATGCTGGAGGCTTAGGATGGAGACAGTGGTACATCTATGTTACTTTTGGCCTCTATCTTTATTGAGCAGTACAACCGCTGACAGGCCCTTTCAATGGCAGGTGTTTGGTCGGGATTACTACTCTCCGGTCCGTCGCAAGCTATGTACTATATTACCGTTTATTGATTTACAGGAAACAAAACGAATACTTATATAAGGTATGACTAGAAATAAACGAGTGACTGTCAGCAGCTAGTTGGCACTCGTATAATGAGAAGGCGTATTGTCCGGTCTGCTGCGGACTGAATGATAACAAGGACATTCAATATGAAGATTTCTATCTTCATCCACTGGTGCCCTTGATGCACTTGCCCCTGTGTCAGGGGAACCATTTCTGAACTACCAGTCCTTGGTGCTTTCCTATGGAGTAGGTATCCTTGACCTAAAGTCAGAAAAACCAATTGCTTACTTCGTGGCTTGGAAACTCATTTGTGCACTCCGCCAAGGAAGTTGCAAGAATCAGTGGCAACGACTAGAGAATAGGTTCCTACCTAGGTATCCAGCTAGTTGATTCCTTTCGGCACGTTTGCTCTCTCTGGCAGGCAAAATTTCCACTGGTTTCAAGTTCACATTATCTAAAGTCTTACATATTCTCTTACATGTTCTAATTAATACAGAATTACCCTTCCTTTTGGACCTTGCAACTTGCAAGTTTCACTCATGGTTCTAAGCCCTAGTGTGATATACTAGGCATGATGTCATCTTCAATCCTGGTAAAGGTGGGGAGGCTTAAAGTTCTGTAGGTTAATATAAAAGTAAAGTACAGAAGTACACTTAATCCAACAGTAAATTCTGATGTGTTAGGTAAATGGAGTAAATCCGATAGACAAGACTAGTCAGAGTAGTGCTGACCTAAGCAATTCCCAAAGGTAATTCAACAGTTGCGTGTTAGCCTGCTAAGCTGCCAGTGTATAACTGTCACAATGTGGAAATTGAGCACGAAGAACTAGATATACGTATTCCTTTATACTAAACCACGCCTGTCTCTTCAATAACCGAAGCATTCGAGTATAATTGCGGTTCGTCATACCTAGTATACCCAGGACGTCCGGTATACTATCCCAATATCAGTTATCAAGAAATGTAAAGAACTGAGATCCTGCAAGGGAGAAGAGGGCCCATCTTCTCTGCTCGGCGTACCTCTCTCATAGGTACCTAGGTAATTAACTGGATGGGTAACACCTGGACATTTGAATAACCGGCCACGTCTCTCGAACTTCACTATTCAAGACTAGGTATATGCACGGTCTGCGAAGGGACAACTTTCCCGACTTGTACAGAAGGGCTCTAGACTCGAGAGCGATAGAAAAATCGAGTATACAGAGCATACTTCTCACGGTGCATTCTCATCGTAGCATCCGGGAATAAGAATAGGAACGTGCATGGTGACCACGGCGCGAACCGGATCCACATCGCGGACTTCCCCGCAGAAGCAAGGTCCTTTTAACTCGTCTTGGCGCGGGAGCTAACGACAAAAGAGCTAAGCTCGTGCAGTAGCGTCCTTCGGTCCCGCCGTCGGCTCTCGGCCTCGCGCTTCGGCCTCGCGCGAACTAAGCCCGAGCCGCTGATTCGTTCTACGGAGTATATACATCAACACTCTTCACTCTCTGTGGTATGTCTTTCGTTTCTATTATGGATCTATTCTAGCAATTGATATTCATTTGAGGTGGTATGGGCTTTTGACGGAGTTCCATGATGGCTTTGCAGATGGGTACGGTTGTCTTATCATTTATCACATCGGAATCTACCTGTTCCATATCATTGCTTTGGGAGTACGAGGACCATATTAGGAAAACTAATTTTTTACAGTGCAATCCACTTCCAATTTGGTACTGCGAGCCTCGTTGCGCTTAAGGGCCAGACAGAATATCGCTGCTTTTCCCATTACCGCTCCCAGAAGTATTCAAGTTAGGTATGTTCTACTTCACAATAGACGAACTTACAGACCTACCACACCTACATAGTACATACTCACAATACCCATATAGACCACAGACAGCAAAAGCAGCGACATCAATCGAAATCATCAAAACTCCCCAAAACGAAGCCAGACAAATCCTTGCCCGCCAACGCCTCAATCGTCCCGTCTCTCCCCACCTCGGCATCTACAAATGGCAGATTACCTCCGTGCTTTCTGCTCTCGAGCGCATTACTGGGATCTTCTTCGCCGGCGGCCTTTACATCTTTGGCACTGCATATGCTGTCACTCACTATCTTGGCTGGCCGGCCGGGTGGGATTTGTCGTCAGCAAGCATGGCCGCGGCGTTCGGTGCACTGCCAGTTGCGGTCAAGGTTGCGGCCAAGTTCTGCGTCGCGTGGCCGTTTGCGTTCCATTGTTTCAATGGAGCGAAGTATTTGGTGTGGAGTACGGGGAGGCTGCTTACGAATGGACAGGTTATCAGGACGGGGTGGGTGACTGTGGGTGCGGCGACAGTGAGTGCGGTTGCGGTGACGATTTTGTTGTAATGTAATGAATGCATATGGAGGGCTCATCGGTGCCTAATTAATTAATCGTGAAACATTGAGGCAGGGTGTGCTGATATGACTTGACATCAAATAAGTACCAAGGGTTGGAATGTTTTGGAAGAGAGAATGCCTTGTCTGCTCACAGGGGACATTTGAAACCATCACTTCAACTCCTCCATTATGTCTTGCATCAAGGACGCCGTAAGCAATGTACGTTCTCAATCTCACCACGTTTGGGCGACCGGAGAACCTCCTCTTCCTCCTCACAAGGCCGATAGTGGAACCCAGGATTCACGCGTTTTGTATCTGCGGCAGGTCAGGAAATAATGGCTAGACTGGTGAATATCTTAGCTGGGATTAAATGAAAAAAAAAAAAAAAAAAAAATCAAAAAGAAGGCGTTTACGTTACTCGATCCTGTGCCGCAAGGCGAGGTTCGAACCCTGGACCCCGGCCGACACCCCGACACCGAGTGCTAGCTGCTAGGTCCTTCTGGCCCAGTCGGCTTAACCAAGCTAGTCCATTCACCTGGATTTTTGTGCCAGGTGAGGGAAATCCTAAAATATAACCCAGAAACGGGGAGGGCGCCTTGTTGCCTAGGAGAGGGGTTGGGGAAGGGGGGTTAGGGGTCGAGACTTGGGTCATGTATGTACAGGTGCTGCCCATAATTGCTAAGAACAATCCAAGTATATCTCATTCATCTAATATCCCTAGCGTTGAGGTAATTTCCAGTGGATTCACACTGACATGACGCTATCCAGCCCACCGCATAGGTCCGTATCATGGGCTGCGAGTTGTACTATATAAAAAGAGCTAGGATCCCGGAGCGTAACTGTAAACCGTTGACAGTACTTTCTGTACCCGTGTGATTGAGTAGCGAAGTTCCATGAGACACGTGATGTTGATAGAAAATAGGTATACAGCTTACGTGACTGGAAATAATGTACGCCATCTTTGAGATCAATCGAGGGATGAGGCAGGAACTCTGGACTAGGTGAATGCATCAAAAACGCAGGATCTTGACAAGTAAGCAGAGGGAGCCAACAGCAGGAACAAATCCGGTATGGTGTAGTGGCTAACATCGCTGTCTCTCACACAGCAGCCGGGGGTTCGATTCCCCCTACCGGAGTAATATATGAAGTTTAATTTTTTCCCACTTTTCCGGGTTCCATTTCCAAATTTCTCCGACTTGGCACTTGATGAAGAAATTCGCTGCATTTTTACTAAGTACCTACTGGATCAAATAACCCAACTGGCGAAGCCGTTTTTAAAATATCCTCGTCGGTAATATTACTAACATTGACATCGACATTGCTGTTATGGCCTCCTCCGGTCTTGATCGACATTAACATGCTACGTGGTGCGCATTGACCTTTTTGGTCTCAAGCTTGAAATCAGGCGTTTCGATTTCGAACTCATTTCGAGGTAGGAGACATTACGGCCGACTAGGGAGGTAGAGAAGGGCTTTCTTTGCCCTATAAGGCGATGTCTCGCGGGACAGTCAACAATGAAGCAGTAAAACGAAAGTTCCAAGATCACAAGTTATATGATAGTAGAACGATATGGAAGTTTCGCATATTAGGGAATACCACAAAGATATTAGATGCTTTTAGGAAGACATATTATAGTACACGTAATGTTATCTTCTACAAAAGAGATGGGAAAAATGACCATTATATTTAGAATTATATTACTTTAAAGTAACCTATATCCTATGAAAGAACAGGCTGTATCGACTGCATAGTTCATATAATACCTCATTTGAAGGGGGGAACAGAGAGTGGTCTCTCTGACACCCTGGTAGCCGTTCTTGTCTGTCGCTTGCACAGAGTGACAAGTGAACCTCCTAGCTTTGGCAACTCAAATCTTCATACAATCCATATAGTACGCCAAATCGCCCTCGCCATTCTTCTCGCACGCACATGTGCCATTCCCCAGGAACCGGAAGCGGTTCTTCGAGTTGTATCGAATGTCGAAGTGTTCGCCGCCCATGTTCTCCAGGCACTCCTTGAAGTGGAGGACCGAGCCGGGATATACCCCGGTGAGCTGACCCGTTTTCTTGCCGTTCTTGTACCAGCTGCGGCAAGGGTCTGCCCACACGGTGCGCTTGAGGAATTCCTGAGCCCAGGTGTTGTAGTCTTCAACGGCTTCTTTCTTGACGTCGATCGACCTGTTACGAGAATGAGTCAGTGATAAATATTTCAGGAGCAATATCGAGGTACATACTTGATGTCCTCAGTGGCAATCTTCTTTGCCCACTTCAGGATGTAGTCGCAGGTGAACGAGACCTGTGTCAGAACTGACCCGTGCGAGATGGGACAGTTCGGACCGTTGAACATGAAGTAGTTGGGCATACCGTCGACTTGCACGGCAAAGAAGGCTTCAGGATTGACCTTCCACCTCTCATCCAAGGTAGCGCCGTTACGTCCCACAAACTTCCATGGAGGGATGAACGATGTGTCGAAGCCAGTGGCACAGATAATCAGGTCAAATTCTTCCTCGCCCTCAGCGGTTTTAATCCCAGTGGCTGTGATCCTCTCAATCGGTTCCCAGCGCATGCGGGTATTCGGATTATTGAAAGCTTCCAGGTATCCATCACCGGGAGTCAGACGACGGCAACCTGGCCGGAACTCGGGAATCATTCTCTTCGCGATTGAAGTGTCCGGAAGGTTTTTCATCCGCTCCTCCATCTGCTTCCTGGAGAGAGCTTCGAGACCAACCTGGGCAGGATGATCCCGGAGCATGCCATAGAAAAAGCCATTGATGCTGAAGAAAACAGAATGGTTATTACAATCATGTCATGTGCATGGAAAGTGATCGTTCCACTTACCTTGCCTCAAGTTCTCTACGCAATGCAAAGTGAGCATTAGGATCCTCCCTGAACCGCCTTTTCTCCTCTTCTGTGTAGGCAAAATTGTGGCCGTCCTTGGCTTTATCGGCGCAGAAGTTGATGGATATCCAGGTCGGATTGCGGACATAGTTGACGAGCTTTGACACCTTTGAGTGCATCGCCGAAACGCACTGAGTGCCCGAGGATCCATTTCCAATTACGGCCACACGCTTGTTGGTCCAGTCATAGGACTCGTCCCTGTGTTAATGTCAGTCATGTTACATATCCCCGTTTTTCACTACTAGCCAGAAGTAATTAGGCCATACCAGGCGGCGGTATGCATAATTTTGCCCTTGAAGTCCCAAAGGCCTTCAATCTCGGGCCATGTCCACTTGCTAGCATGACGGTTAGTGTCTGTCCTGGAAGAATGAGGGTAACATTTCTCTCACTTCAGGACTCCTGCTCCATTCACGAATATTTCTGCCTCATCTTCCTTGATCTCACCGTTCTGGTCGATCTTCAGCTTCCATTTCCCGGAATCTTCGTCCCAGATTGCTTCTGTCACTCTGGAGTTGAACTGAACACGGTCGTCCAGATTCCACTTCCGTACGGTCCTCTTGATGTATTCCCTGATCTCCGGACCAGGGGCATAGAAGTGCGACCAGTCGGGGTTTGGCTCGAAAAGGAACGTATACGCGTCTAGCCAGGGTCAGTCGATTTGGATACTGAAATCCTATCGTGGTCTATGTATCAAGTAGGGCCTTACGAGCTGGAACATCACTGTGGAAGTTAGTATGTTCATTCATATAGCACTTACTGCGAACAACGCATGACTTACCAAGCAACACCAGGATACCTATTCTCGTACCAGGTTCCCCCAACTTCCGGATTCTTTTCATAGATGACAAAGTCAATCACATCCTCAAGCTTGTACTCGTGCTTGATCTTGTGAGCAAGGGTCAGACCAGAATAACCGGCGCCCACGCAGATGATCTTGAGCTTTCTGCGAGAGTATGCGGGTTCTTCCTTGATAGGAACCCAGTTTGACGGGGTCTTGCCCTCGGCCACGAGGCCAGCTGCAGTCAGATGCACCCCGTTGATGGTCTCGTCTTTCTGCGGATGAATCTGCATGGTGAGTGTTTATGATTACGAGAAGGTATGATCTGGTGTCAAAGATAATAAGGTACTCAGTACTTCGTATAGGTAGGTCTACTATACCTTCGTTCTCGAGATTTAAATACCTACGATTAAGTACTTGCGGGGATGGCTCAGCTCAACCGGCTAAAGGATTCGGTACTTCAAATGGCATGGGGTCATGTTGATCCCAGCAGATGCCGGCGTCCCCATGACCTGCCATCTCGAGCCAAAGATAAGCGTAAAACGACGGTTCTAACTAGCGCTACGTCCTCATTTGCCGCTGAAGATTTTCAACGCCATCCGGTATGGTCAGGTGAGTTTGTGCCAAGTCCAACCGGTACCCCGTATAACGGTTGGCTCTTAGCATCTATCTAACATGTGTTCGCCGACAGGCATGATGGGAACACCAGGTTCCCCTCATTCCCATAAATTATTTGAACTTCAAATTCGGTCGAGGATCATCTTCGCCGTCTTAATGCCTCATACTGCTGGGAAACAATCCCGCTGACACCCGAGATATCAACTCCATACCCTGGGTGGTATAGACAGTACGGAGTACATATTTCAGGTAATGTACGTTTTCCCAGCACAACAGGTAGCATAACTTGGCACCAGGAGGAACCATTCTTCCCGGAACATTGGCTACGGCTGTAGCTAACTTCCATGCTGCAGAACTAAGTTCCGGCTAGTCCGACACTGACTGATCTCAACTTCCATATTACACGTAAGCTTAACGGGAAATCAATCAAACTAAGCTTTGATGATTCCTTCAGGGCACACCGGCAGCTGTGCTTATTATGCAGACGAGCATTTCTAACCCTGTCCTGAGTACTGCGGTTGGCGATGGAAGCAAACATTGTCTGTGCTAGCTCGCTGATAAGGGGCATTATTGCAATAGCTGACTTCAACTCTGGCAAGCAGGGATACTTGGACAACATTGAGAAAGCGAGAGAGTACAGCTGCGGACCTTGAAGGAGCAACAACAACAACCGGCGATAAGGGTAGCTGAAATATTAGCAGTGTACCCACATGAGACATCCTAACAATAGTGGGTGTTCCGAGCTGTCGATCAACTTTGGCTTCGGAGTCTGCAAATTAAAACGCTGAAGCCTGAAGATCTACCCCGTACCCGTCCATAATTGCGGTACAGTCGGTGCTTGCCGTGATGACGACCGCCGGTCCACAGAGTGCTCCGTGCTGTACCGGGGAAGGGTGGTCCGCTTTCGCGGCCAGACTCCAGGCTTCAACGGCTTCGCACGAGTTAGTCGGCATGTTTTCTAACCCCAGATGCTCAAGCCTGAGTCTGCCCCCTGGTCCCGGCCCCCCGGATACAGAATAACCGTGTCGGAAGCACTAACAGCTTCCCGCGGCGCGGCCGCTAACCGCCGGTGGCGGACTGCGCCGCACCTTGACATCGACTTTTTTGAGCTAATCTGGATTCTTCAGACTATCTGCTATCTGCTCTACAAATGAAGCGGCGTTCCGTACCCGTGATTCAGCGTTAGTCTCCGAGAAACCCCTGTCAGATGCTAATATGAGCTTCTCTCTTTTGTGCCGCTCTGAATACAATTCCAGGCTAGGTCTGCTCCTATATTGTGGAATCTACCTGCTCGGTCCTTGACCCGAGATCTGAGACAGTTGATTCATTGAACGGTCGTTCTTGGGACTACGGAGTAGGCCAGTCAGGCTTTTTGTCCGGGGTTCTGCGAACGGTGACCGCTGGCCGTTGCAGTTAAGCTGTTGACAGACCGCTGACGACTACTGCACCTCAAACGCTCCGCTGGTACAATACCCGCGTGATTGCCGATCTATGAAGAGGTACTATTCGTGCCTGCCACCTATCTAATGGATTCTTCACGGCACTTGAGTGGTCTCCTGAAGAATATCGGCTTCTTAACACCATGACTTTGGGTATGACCCCTGTTCAATCCCTGCTCCCCCCTGCAGAACCGGCGACACCGCCATGGATCTGGTACTCCTGCCAGGTACCGTCTGTGTGTTTTTTTGGTGGAATCGAGCTCTTTGCGGGTCACGTTTGGAAATGGCTAACCAATTTGGGTTGTTTTTCGTATTGGAATGCTGAACTGTGTATTGTTCTGTACTTGCCCTATGGGGGATCTAGATATCGATGTACAGTTTCACTGCTATCATTTTATCTTCGCTCCTAGTTATGTCTTTCTTTTCATTCAGTAAGCTGTGTGAGGAACAAGGGGATGTAACTATTATTCGCTCTTTTAGACAATTGGAAAACTGAAAATCCGAAGAGCTTTGTTGTTCTTTTTTTTCCCTTTATTCTTTTCTTCTCTCTTTCGTTCCTCCAATAATATCAAGTTTTGGTCCAGCATGTCAGCCACTGGTGACTTTGGGCCTGCACCGCCTGGCGTAGACCTTTCGGAAAACCAGACTTCGAACTTGCTCGGGTCGGTAATCCCGCTCATGATCTTAGGCACGGGGGCTGTTGCTTTGCGGGTTGCAGCCCGGTTAAAAACAAAGGAGGTTGCTTTTGCAATTGACGACTACCTCATATTTTGCGCGCTGGTGAGTTTCGATCTACTGTACATTTGTTATGTCCGCCTGCGCTTATTCTTCTCCCAGGTGTTCTCATACGGTACTGCAATAGCTTGCTTCGTCAGTAAGTCATCAGATTCCGGGCCCTGTGCTGGTCTGCAACGGGTCTAATCAGCTGTGGCCATAGGCGTGCCATATGGCGGTGGCAGACATCTGCAGGCGCTCACGAAACATGAATTTACGGTTGTGTGGAAGGTACTTTTTTGGCCTCTGTCCAAGAAAAAGAAGCTCACCGGGTCCAGAAAGTGCTGAAAGCTAGCAATAACATCAGATCCTTTTTGCATACGTTATGATCTACGCCACGGCAGTGACCTGCACGAAAGCATCCATCGTGATGTTCTACCGCCGCGTCTTCAACCTCCGGTCCTCTATTTACCTCGCGATGTTCTTCGTCCTGGGCTATTGGGTCACCATTATCGTCACGATCCTCGTCGCTTGCCGACCAATCCCATACTTCTGGAAGAAATTCACGGACCCCGAGGCCGTGGGCGTCTGCATAGATGTGAACAAGTTTTTCTATGGGAACGGCATCGTGGCGATGTTGATTGACGTTATTATCCTCTGCGTGCCGATACCTACAATATTTGGCCTGCAGATGCCATTAAGCCAGAAGTTTGCTGTGATGGGCATCTTATTACTGGGTGGCTTGTGAGTACCATACCTACCTGCATACCTAGCTGGCCTGAGCCTCCGTTACTTTACTCGAGACGCACTCCGGAACAAAATTATTGCCTGGTTCTTTCTCTGATGGATCCTGCGCAGCGTCTGTATTGCGAGCGTCGTCCGTATCATCACGCTGGACCACATCAACCACTCCGACGATCCAACCTGGTCAATGGCCCCCGTCTTCGTCTGGTCCTGCGTCGAGCCATTCACCGGAATCGTCTGCGCCTGTTTGCCCACGTTCGCTCCCTTCTTCCGCCGCTGGTGGTCGAGCGTCCGTTCAGGAAAGTCAAATTCAGGCCAGAATAACGGCTACAGTGCCTCCATCAAGATGGAATCCGGGTCGCGTTTCAAGAGCAAGAGAGAGAGCAAGAGAGATTGGGCAGTCACCACTGTAAACGCCGACTATGACAACTTCGGCCCCCATGGAGACGAGGTCCAGTTGACGAATGAGATCAGTGGACCGGGTACGTCCATGCACACGAAAGAGAGTGATGAGGAAATGGGGGCGGATGCGATGAACGGCATCACTGTCAGGGAGGATGTGGATGTTATGTGGAGTCATCCTCACCATGAGCAGTGAGGGTAAGTCTCTTGGAGACGGAGATGCGCTGAGATGGTTGACGCCATGGAGGTTCGAACCCACAGGCCCTTGTCGCGGCCGAGCGTGTCAATCGTTGGAAGGTACTTTATTATTATATTATTTATTTGTACATCCAGTCGCTCGTTCTTTGTATTATATTTTCATATACGCAGAAATTAAAGTTTCTCTATTCTATTCGTCTCCAAGGTCCTGTACTGTACATACACTTCGAGCTGTACTGGATACTCCAATGTTGTATGTGTTAAAAGTAACGTTGGGAATAACATGAATAACATGTACATATTTTACAAGAGAAGGCATCAGATAAGTATATGTTGGAGTGTAAGGTTGAAACCTTGAGAATGAAAAGTGTGGCGTCACGCTTTTTAGTCCAACAGTAGACACAAAAACTAGCACGTATAAATAATATTCACTGCTGGAACCGAGTCAGTACTGCACCTCCTGATATAGATCTTCCTTCTTATTGGACAAACAAAACCGGTCAAAGCTGCCCAGCAAACCGGTACCTAGCAAGGGTGGCCACGGGGGAGTTTATTATCGGGCTATTAGTATTCTGCAGGCCAATTAGGTGCTGACAGGGATAAAGGGGGTTTTCCGTAGTACAGTACTCCGTTCTCCATATAGGGAATTGGATGTCTGATCTAATACAGAAGTGTCTTGAAATCCAGGGTAAAGAGTTTAGGCTTATACTGTACTATTAACAGGGGGGGGGGGGGGGGGAGAATGGGGTTACCAGGGTGGCCGGACGGTTCAAGAAGGTTCTTGTTAGGCCTTGCCTTAGTAGGAAGAAATGGATCATCCCCCTGTTCTCGCCTCTATCCATCTCATGTTTTCCTTCATCGTGCATGTATGTTAGAAGACTACCTATGGAAACCATTGAACAAATTTCTATGCATCTACCTGACTCAGGGGACAGCAGAAGTCTGGAACATGCCTATCTTCAGTCGGTAATGATTGCTATGTCGTACATTAGGTACAGCTAGCCTACTCTGACACTAACCCGCAAGAATCTTGGACACTTTCAGGGGAGGAGCTGCGTCAGCATGCAGTAGTTGTGTGCAAGGCTGATGCACTTCAGGTAAAGGACCTTGTGTGCATAAATGCTGCATATCATGATAGGGTCAGCATTGTTTGATGGAATGGAAGCGCTCTACTGTAGAAAGGTTTGGAAGACATGAACCTTCCTTGGAAACCAGCTTGGGCGGGCAGAAGTACTGACAGAAAGGAGATAGGTAAACTTTTATTTCTATCTTTTGACCTTGCTCTGCGTTATCTTGCTGACTTTCCCTCCAAAACATGATTCAGGTGAACAGAATGTCCCGATGAGTTAAGTTACGCCCGAGAACTGTGACAGCACGAAGAATCTTGCGTCTACCGGTGCTCAGCCAAAGACTTCACTTGACTCTTGTAAGGGAAAGAATAAAGCGTGTGTTCGTCCGAAAGTCCGACTTTCAAAGCTGAGTAAGTAGCCCCCAAATCCATTGCCCCCAGCCGTACTTCCTTAGCTTTCTCAACCGAGTCTCACTAAGCCCATAGGCATACCAAACCGGTTTTCCAATCTTGTTTTCGACGTATTCGGGCCATTCGCTGTGGAAGAACCCCTCCATAACCATTTCCTGCACACCCCGGAACCTCGTCAGTCCCTGGACGAAGCGCTGGTCTTTCCCAGTTCCGAGGAGACCTTTCGACGGTATTGAATCGAAGTACACCTCTAAGTACCGCAAGCCCGTAGCCTCATTTGCTAATTTATCGAGCAGGATGAGCCAAATTGGCTCGATTGGTCTATGTACTCCAGTCCTCGTCGTTTTTCCAGTTTATAACGCTGGCCATAGTCGGCAGAAACGAAGATTCGAAGACGTTCCAGATACCCGATGTTTTGAGGGCCGATGGCTTTGAACCAGTCGAGGATCTGTTTGGGATAGTCGATTAGGAATGTGTTTCCTGAATAGAGGACCGGAGCAGCCTCATGATAGATCTGCTTGCATGTTCGCAGTAGAGGTGCAGCGATCGTTGAATCCCCCCTCCCTCTGCGACGCTCTGGTTTTATTTGGTTGTTGCAGACGAGTGTGTATTTATATATTTGGAGGCGTATCTCAGGCGGAAGAGATAGGAAATGCCGCCGGTCGTGGGAATCCATGATGATAATCCGTGTTTAATCCGAAATTTGGACATTGCGGTAGTGGGGATAGTCTTGTTTAAGGTTAGATTGAAACCTCTTGCAATTTTGCCTGTGATTTCCTGGGTTGATGTGGTGGCGGTGGATGTGATAGCGGATAGACGTGTCACAGGAGGAGTGGCTCTCAAGTCAGCGTTTCTCCGTTCTTTACAGGACAGCTTCATCCCTTGAAATGTAACTTTGCAAATTTCTGCATGCCTATCTTCACAGGGGTTGTAGATATCACTGTTCTGCAAGGGACTAAGATGCAGATGGTACAGTCCTTTCTAGTAAATCTGCAAAGGGAAGACACATTCCCAGGCAAGAGGTCCGATTCTTGCGCTACTGCTGATATTAACCATACTTTTATCCACCCACTTCTCTCCTTTTCCGAAGACGCTGCTTTTCTATTTGTATTATGAGCCATCATGCAAGGAATTCAACGAGCATGCCACTTACAAATATATAACAACATTTTACATAAGACTTTGTAGATAGATTGATATTTCCATCCATGTCCTTCTCCGGTGAGGTTACTAAAATAATCCTTTCACAAGTTCAGAACATCTCTTCGCAAGACAATGATTCTCTTTATCCCTTTAAAAATGATTGCAGATGGCTTCATCTGATGGTGTTAACAGGATCATTACACCTACATTAACCTTGATCCTACATTTTCCTTTTCGAAGTACGCCTCACATTGACATAAGCTTCCCAATAGTCTTCTTGGCCTCCAATACGAAATCTTATTTGCCTCCTGAAACATTTATTTTCTTTCTCTCTCCTCTCCTTCCAACTCTTATCTAGCTTTTAAGGGTCGTACATACTCTATCTCGTGGAAATATACTACACATCAGACAACGCTCCGACTCTGAAAATTAGTGCAACAGCTCATACAACACACACTATGTTTTACGATCAGGATTACGATTTTCCGAATGGTATTACCATGAGGAAGAAGGAGGGCCTCGTAATGCTAGGCCCTCCTAATGTTAAACTTGTGAAAATGACTGTTTTCATGAGCGAACTGCAGTCTTTGAAAGTCAGATGATGGATACCGAAGAGACTGTCATTGTGAAACTTCGTCTCCAGTATGTGCCTTTCCAATTCCAGCGCTTCAATACTAAGACTATCTTCGAAGGGAGGATCCACTTCCGTTGCAGAGAGATGAAGTTGAGTCAGCCGTACTTAAGGCCACTAGAGACTTCGAACACGAATGCAGGGCTCTTAAAGCATGTGAATCATGTGGGCGTACTCTCAGGTTTATATGGGCACAGAGCTCCGTCAAGACAAGACTGATTCGTTCCCCGGTGGCTATCTGCGCATCTTGGTCATGTCAATGGTTCCAGGACAATCTGTCATAAAGATAAAAAGGCTAACGCGAGAAGACCTTGCAATTATCAGACCACAGCTCACAGAGACACTCGAGTGAGCTCTCTTTTCCCTTCAGAGTGGACACTACTATCCCGTTTTCACGCACAGGCCTATGTGCCTTCGAGGATTCGTCTATGATGAGCCGGAGACCGCCCAAATACACTATGATCAGGAGCACAGGATGACGAATGTTCCACCTCTACAGCTTGTTATTCTGTCCTAGATCAGTACTGACATCCCTGATCCGCAGATATCTTACAGGGTTAGCGCGCACGGAACAGGTGGATCCAAACGAAATAGAGCCTATTACTGAGAACTCGATAAATGTGACTACCTTTGGTCTCGGATGGAGTTGACCTTTTAGATAGTCTTTTTTAGCCACAATAAGTCTGTAAAGCGGAACAGATATACCAAAAATCCTTGGCGACGATAGGTCTGGCTCTATTGTCAATGTTTGCCGTTTAATTGGAGTCTTGCTACTACGCACATTTATCCTGTAGTGTCGTACAATTCTCGTAAGTAAATTGGGTTGGATCTTGAGCGTCTGTTTCCTTTTGATGCTAATAGTTGTATCCAGGAGTTTACATCGGCTTGGGTGCCCTGAATTTGTCGAGAAGTTGCTGAGCAGATCTGGAACCAGTCTGGCAAGCCCCCTGTCCTTGTGAACATTCAAGTTTTGAGCGCAAGGACCCAGTTCGGTTTAACGCTTCTGCGCGTGTGGCCGCGAATGTGGAAGGGATCGAGACCTATGTACTGTTCTCCTTGGCTGCCAATACTGACAGAATCTATTAGGATCTGCTACGAAGCTATTGGAGTGATGCAGCCCAGAGCGTAAGCAAGAGTATACTTGTGAAGACCGAAATATCATTGCTGCACATTGTGCGATAGTAATCAAATGATGCAACTGCTCCAAGTTATCTAGCTGTGGGAATATATAAGCTATTTAAAATAATAGTAGCAGTGAGAGTGGCTTCTGGGGATCCTCATTGCTAGATCCTTTTACATAGCCTAAAGTCCAAAGCGAGTAAAAAACATTTTTTTGAAAGCTCACACCCGGTCCCCCTAATATGGGGGGGACGGGGTGTTACGAAAACCCCCCCACCTATGCTTTTGGCGGGCAGGGGATTTTACTGGATCCTTTAAGCCAAGAGGCCTCATTGATGTTAGCAGGTATCGATAAGTATCTCACCGCTGCATCTCGACCAAGGCAAGGAGAGAACTCGGGGCCTTGAGTACCGGAGGTCACTCAGCCCAGTGGTTTAACCACTAGGCCATCCCGGGTTCTGGTTGCTAGGTGAGGGCGATCTTAAGATATAACTCAGAAACGGGAGGGTGCCCGGCTTCCTAGCAGGGAAGGGGAGGGGGTCACCGGTGAATGAGGGCCAGGTCACATGTTCATCCAAGGGAAGAATATGATATTATACTGTACAATTTGCTGTAGATATGGCCCCAGTCCTTAACTAACATATGCTTGAATTATTTTGGGTATGATACAATTGGATTGGCATATAGATCTATGTTTCCTCTCTTTGATCCTGTTGTTGAAGGGATGCGCCATTCTTTCTAATTCCATCCATGTCCTATTTTTCAAGATTGCTTGAACCTCGTTTTTTGCACCTATATTATCTAATCCGCCCCGTAGGCTGCATTCTAGCCGCCAGTTGCTGTCTCTTTTCGCTCTCTCGGTTTGTCGTTAGGGGGATAAAGACAAAAAAGTAAGTCCCTTGCGGAATCCAGATTAGACTGTACGGCTGATACCATGGCTACGATCGAGCCATTCGTCACGTGATTACGAATCACAGATCATCAGATTGCGCAACGCCAGTAATTTTACTGAATGTAATGCAGGAGAGTTAGCTTGAATTATAAAATACAGAACGTGCGTTTAGCATTCTCCATTTAATGGCTTTCATTAATATCTCTTCATTTATTCTTGTGTCTGCCAAATTTCCTCTACTTTGTCGTCATCCTCGCTAAGGATCATCGCCATCATTCCTACTTACGGAGGACAAGTATCTGTCCTGAGTGTCGCGTGATCTTCTCGACATATCATTGCTTCAAAGATGCTACGTTCCAAGCAAAAAGATACCAGAGATCCCTCGAAGCTCTCTGGGAGACCTCTCTCCGAGACGCTTGAACCGTCTATCCTGGAAATCGGATCGGAGGAATGGGTCACCTCTCCAGATCTGGTGCAGGATAATCTCCCCTTCACCCCCGATATTATGTACAAGGTGACCACGTTCCTGCTGGCGAATCCGAACATAAACTCGAGCCACCTTTTCCGTGCTGATATTCTCTTTGACAGTCTGGGTGTTTTGAAAACTCCACAGGAAAAAGAAAGGTCATTTCTGGGAACTGAAAAGGAAGATGGTAGCGGTGAAATTGAACGTGTGGACCCTGTGCCTGCTAAGGATGTGTCTGGTTTTGAGCTTAAGAGGACCGTTGTCAGACGGTTCATACCTAGAAATCCCAACTTAGATCGGCCCTTGGAGCAGACGTGCCACTTCTACGAGGCGACGTCGGCCAGTACAACATCAGCGAGGGTTAATGAGAAGGCGGAACAACCTGCTCCTGATTCGTCCTTGGAACGTTTTCTTGTCTTATATACACCTCATGTATCTGAGAAAGAGGAACTCCCGTGGTATCACCCGCTCCTTCGTTCTCTGGCCTTCCTCTATGATTTCAGACGCGACTCTGCAGTGTCGACTTCGGCGGAAGAAGAAAAGCAACAGGGCTCTGGAACTCTATCTCTGCACTTCTTGCCATTCTTCTCGGAGGAACCGATCCCTACTCGCCTCGAACGCACGTTGCAGGCACTTCTCACTACGCAGGTTCGGCTGGCCCGGGGAACTCGCCCGTCCACGGATCCAGAGGGCAGCAATCACAACCCGTTCAAGGACAATATTATCCCCCAGCACCTGATTCAGAATACGTACTCGCGGCTGAAACTTAAATACGCATCTGATCTCTGCAGGGATTGGGTTGAGGATACGGAGCCTTCGAAACACGTCTTTGAAGACTTGGCGATAACTGCCTTCCTGATTGAACTGTGGCGGGATATGTACGGGGTGGTGCCTGCAGACGAGAATACCTCTGAAGATGATAATGAGGATAAAAAGACTGTTCGAGAATTCCCTGGTTTCGTGGATGTCGCGTGCGGGAATGGAGTCTTGGTCTATGTTCTTCTCATGGAAGGTTACCGTGGCTGGGGCTTCGACGCTCGCCGTCGAAAGTCATGGAGTATATTCCCACAATGGGTGCAGGAGCGCCTGAAGGAGTCGATTTACATTCCGAAGCCATTTGCGGACGCCGCGACTGCCTCTAGAACGGAGGAGTTTTTGCTCGACGTGGGAGTAGAGACGCACACAGGAATGTTTGACAAAGATACGTTTATCATCTCAAACCACGCAGACGAGCTTACGGTATGGACTCCTCTCATGGCAGCGCTTGCGAATCCAGAGTCTCCGCTGCCTTTCCTGGCTATACCGTGCTGCTCTCACTCCCTCTCGGGAGCTCGCTACCGTTATCCCCCTCCAAAATCTACGATCAAGAAGGCAGAAACTGGAGACCATGATGAAGCCGCCGACAAATCCCAGCATGAGGATAGCGGGGAAGAGGAAGAGGTAGAACAGAATCCCCAACCGGCAAGCGGCGATTTGAAAGCCCTCCGCGCGTCTAAAATGCAATCCCACACTGATCCCGGCTGGTCCAAATCCATGTACGGTTCTCTCACTGCGAAAACGATGAGTATCGCCGAAGAGGTCGGATACGAAGTGGAAAAAACACTGATACGCATCCCAAGCACGAGGAACATGGGATTGATTGGCGGGAGGAGACGGACAAAGGAAGTGTGGAATCCAGTGGGCGGCGCACAACAATGTCAGGACTCAGAAAAGGTTCTAGATCCGGAATTACTTTTTGAAACAGTCATGGCTGTTGTCAAGAGAGAGTGCGCTAGGGAAGGAGGTATTGAACTTGCCGCTAGGATATGGATAGAGAGAGCTAAAGGGTTGCACAAGGGACAAGGAAAGGGGAATCAAAAGGGGGAACATGGGCACTGAACTGAGATGATCAAAACTCCAATCACTGGGCATGGGAGAGAGAAATTTGTATCGATGGGTATGTATATACCAGCAAGAGGAGGCGGGCCTCCTCTAATCATCAGGATTAGACTACCATGCCTAATGCTGAGAGAATTAAAAAGCACCAATGACTCCTGAACCAACCAATCTCTTGGATGCGAAGAGATTATACCTTTCTGTTTAACTTCTTCATTGGTCAAGAAATTCTACCAGGGCGTAGTCTTCACGCGATTCTCGAGGGCTGGGGAATCCAACTTCCATTTCGTAACGAAATTAACTTGCTCCTTCACTTAGTACTTTTACAGAGACATTCATGTGCTGAAGAACTAGACCATAATGTTGAATAAGACGCTTAGACCACTCATCTACAGCTACCCGCATAGGTCCGCTTCAGGGTTCTATATGCCTGCATCCGAGATCTCGATCAGTTCCGTCAAAGGGTTATACCCGCTTCTTTATTAGAACTGTTTCGGGAGGACAGATAGCAGTGTAACCCATGACAAAAGGATTAGCTAAAGCTTCTAGAAAGATCTTGAGACGTCAAAGGAGGGAATTACATGTAAATATGGCCCTGTAGACTTCAGGGAGGCTTCTAATCCCTATCACTCTTATCTCCTCGCCTATGTGGCCAATTCGAACGTTAATCGATTCATTCATCACGAAGTTACTCTGTTCACTCATTTAGTATTATACTTCACATAATCATATTCACCTTGTTCTGCCCTTCCCAACCACATTTAATTGCATAAATGCCCCATCGACTCGTGTAGAACAATTTACCTTTCTTCTTAGCGCCATCCAGTTGTCCGGCATTCGCGATATATATATATCTACTCTCTTGCTATTATAAAAAGCGCCTGACTATCCTGCCTCACATAAGCCAGACTTATGGAGAGATGATCCTTAATTGTTAGAAACTTGCCTTTCACATAAATCACTACTGTATATGTGACAACTAATGCTTTGCTTTATCAATCTCATGACAATTTTTGATCATTCAAGATCTCCTACGTCCGCTGAAGTTGCGAAAGAACGGTTTCAGCCGTCCCATTAAGGAAGACCACCCCGGGCCCGCCTACAACAGCTGTTCTTATACTAATCTGCCGGCTTTAAATAGTTCGCAACTACAGTTCGTCTTCCATAATCTCCAGCAGTTGTCCAATTGATCTTTCTCAATGATATTTATGCACCCATAATGTCTATATTCGATTCTCCCTGGTGAATGCTCCCACTTCGCCACTGCAGAGGATCATTCTCGGAGCCAGGAAGCAAGCAATATCTTCACCAATTCGAGCGCTTTGAAGCAAACACAGCAGCCATCCAGGCTTCTTGACCAGTGCACGATTTCCATTCACAACCAGGTCCATACAGAACAGTACAGCCTGTTCCTCATCTAACTGTTCAGAAGGTATCCTGATGAACCCCTCACCGTTGAAAACCTTGACTATCTCAAGTTTATGAACCTGCTTTGGGTTCGGTGTCACTTTGATGACTCTCTCCATGTCCTCCAATGTTGTCTTGTATGCCATCCACACAGCCTGCTAAGCCTCAGTCTCCAAGCCTTGAACACTCCCAGTGCAGATCATGACATCACCAGCAAGATATTTCAGGTCTGCAATGAGCTGGACTGGCAGAGTTGCCTCCTCAAGATGTACAATGAGTTTGATCCCCACAAATAGAATAAATCCTTTTGTCTTCAAGATCATTGCGGCAGAGCCTCTGTCCACAGGCCCAGTTCCACCATGTGGTCTTCCAGTCTCTCGTCCAGCTGCCAACCATGTCAAGCTTCCTGTCTCTTTAGACCAGTCCTCTGTGGCTGAGCTGGTCTCCTGGGATCCTGCTGGGGATCAGTCTATGGGGGATTATTCGCCCTGTGAGTTCAGCAGCACACAACCCATATGTGGACAGTCTGTCAAAGATATTCTCCCACCCAGGCCTATCCCACACACCGCTGCTGTTGGTGTTCCTCCCATCTCCAAACTGTTTATTGGGTTGTCTTTGGGTGGCCCGGGTGACAATGTACTAAGGCGAGATCCTACCCCTGCCGACGCAAATGTCTATATGCCCCCAGAGTCATCTGTCGTTGGTGATACTCTCCCCGTTCACTTACCAGGTGTAGACTCTGGGCCTGATCCTACCGCACTTTGTATGGGCCCCGCGGCAGCTGTCCCAGCAGACAATCATGTCAGCTCTGACTGTGTCCCGACTGACACGCACAGTGATATCCCCACGAATCAGACTATTTCCAAAGCGCCTGGCCAGACCCCCCATGCAGGCAATATTGCAATTGGCACAGGCTTGCGGTCCAACCACGTATGGAAAAGAAGTATATATTTTCCCCCAGGAATGAGGTGCGAAAACAAAGTACTTCTTGGGTTGGGACACCAAGAAATTGCATCCAACAAAGTATTACGTTGTAGCAGCAGTCATTTACAACGAAATAGGCATCACAGAGTGCCCGATTGAGAATGTATTGCAGGCTGTTGGCAGTGTTTTTACTTCGTGCCAACTAAATGTTGTGTTTGGAGATGCACTGGTTGGAGGAACCAGGAGTTATCCTTATACAATCATGGTCAGACTGACAGACACCAGGGCAAAGGGTCCGTATCCGTCGCGGTACTGGCTTGCGTACTCGGTGACGGCGGATGGGCCGGGGGGCGGTGGTGGTCCCAGTGCTTTGGGAATGGCAAGGATAGCCTCCAGTCCCAGTATATCGATGTAAGATCGTTCGATACGGAGTGCTTTCAATTCCGTCTGTCGTAACTTGCGGGTCATCATGCCCCAGCCTCAAGCCTCGGAGAGTAAGTTCGCGTAACGGCTGGATGATGAAAGCGTTACTGAAAACATCAAGAAACCAGCCCTGACAGTTCGCTTCGTAAAAGTCTAGAGTCACTGTAGATTGTCAGCCACAGTCCTTGCATTTTTTTCGAGGGAGATTCACAGGAACGGAGGTTTTGCAAGATGCGATCTTCAGCCGGTTGTTCGAGATTCGTCCGTTCCAGAACATCTTCCATTCTGGACTGATCTGTTTCCCACTTTACTCCATGCTCTTCTTCGTCATCCCAGTGCCAGTAGCCTCCACGCATATGAAGCGATCGTAAATTTTCAAGTTTCTTAATGCAGGGAGCCAGTGTGCAGGAGGATAAATCTACTTTTTTGGCCATAATAATCAATGGAAAGATGAAGAACGAGAGGTGCATATCCATTTTCACTAATGGTCCGCATAAAGGAGGCTGCTTTCCCACGCCGAATACAAACTGAACGATATAAGCGCTTTGCAGCGAGTTCCCTCAGCATGCGAGCTCTTCTTGTGCATCGAGGCAATCGACAATGAGACCTATCAGCTCACAAGGAAGCTTCTCCAGAGGAAACTTGCCCATTGTTGCCTGAGACGAGCTTTCTCTCCGTGTTTAGAGACCATTTGCTTTGACAGTGAGGTGGAATGGAGACATATAAGTAGGTCGTTTTGCAAGTGACCACTCATGAGTCAATTTCATTCACACACAGCCACGACTCACAGATGAAACATGGGGGGCCAAATGTCATCTGCAACGGGAAGATCCCTGCAATGCATGTGGCTTGTGTTGGCACAGTTCAGCATACTGTTTCTTTGAGTTCTTTATTTGCTTTGAGGATCTTGCGGGCCTCGGAATTAGTATGGACAGAATTAGAAAAGACCTTACAGCTGTTATGACCATGTCTTTTACATCCCGCGGACACAACTATTGACTATTTGACGACCATATTTACAATATTTACAAACCAGTCTGCCATACATCACACCATAGCGCTCGAGATTATAATATCATTATCCCCGAAACTGTACACAAACCGGTCCAATTGCGCCCAAGTCACGTATCATATCATATCATGTCATCAAACATCCATGCGCCAAGCAGACAGCCGCCCATAAAAAAGCAGAAATAAAAAGTCACATACATACAAGAACTGTACATGTACATGCATAAGAAAAAACACTCCCTTAATCAAGCCCGGACATCGACGCTAGCATTTCTTCCGCGGGCCCGCGTCGTGCTGCCCTCGAGAGGAGCCCGCGCCTTACCCTTACCCTTATTCCTGCTGCCGCTGGCCTCGGAGACCTCTTTCATTCTGCGCACCGCACGGCCAAAGTCGACGAGGTTGTAATCCTCAGGCATGTGTTCTCCGCTGACGATGCAGAGGACCTTCATGCCGGGTTTGTAGACGAGTCCACTGAGCAGTTTCGGCGTGATCAGGAAGTACTGGCTACCTCCTCCACCACCGACATCATCGTCACCTCCGCTGCCACCAGACGGGCCGGCGCAGGCAATGTCCACCATGTGCTCGTGCACCATCCGTTCGTTGCGAGGGTCCATACCCTGATTGATCTCGTCGACGACACGGAAGGGTGACGCGGAGAGAGACTGTAGGGCCATGAGGTAGAAGATCGTGCTGACGGCTCTCTCGCCACCGGACTGTCGGTGCGAGTCCAGAAGAGAGAGATTCTCGTGTTCGCGGAACTTGACTTGGATCTGGATAGACCACTCGTCGAAGTTGCTGCCGCCAGGTTCGCCGTTCGGACCCGGTGGGTCCTCTGGCTTGTCGAGGGTGACCTGGCCAGCACAGCCGATACGAGCAAAGGAGTCCGAGAAGGCGTCGCTGATCTTCCGGACCAGCGCATCGAGCTTGGGCTCCCACTTTCCGCGGATCTCGTTTATCGCGTGATCGTAGTCCGCAAGTTGGTTCTGGAAATCGGCGAGCTTCTCCCGAAGTTTCTGGATCTGACGCTCGCGATCCTCAAACTCTTTGATGATGCTCGCGCTGCCTTCATGCGTGAGTTCCAGGCGTGCCTTTTCCGAATCGATATCGGCCTCGAGTTGCTCCGTGGTGTGATTTGACAGGGTGGGAAGCAATTCCTTCAAGTCGGGTTGGCTGTTGGCGGCTTCGACGACAGCCTGGGCCTCGCTAAGTAACCGCTTGCCAGTTTCGGTCGTTTCTTTAAGATGTCGCATGGCCTCCTTTACTTCAGTGCGTTTTGCCTCCAAGGTCTCGCGAACTTCGAGGTTGCGCTCTTTTAGCGTTTCAAAGTCTGACATTGCTTCGATATGCCGAATTTCAGCTCTGATGAGATCCTCGTGGAGTTTGCGAAGATTCTCGACAGCATTCTAGATTGTTGTCAGCAATGAAAATGGGTCTATGAGAAGATGGCTTACGTACAGCATATTCTAATGCTGTCTCTGCCTTCTCAATCGCAACCTGATCTTGTTTGCTGCGTATGTCCGCAACCCGCTTCTTCAGTTCTTGGAAGTACCGCTCGATGTCCTTCTGTTTCGCTTCCTGCTGGCCTGCGCGAAGTTAGACCAGAACATGAGACACGGAGTGAGGACACATACTGAGCTTTTCAGGAATAGCTCTCCAGTTGACTAGAGCGGTCTGTTTTGCCGACTTCTCTTGCTCCAATTCCACCTACAAAAGTTTAGCAATGTCGCATGTAAAGGGTAATTGTGTCGAAAACCTACCCTCTCCCGTTCCTTTTCTTTATAAATCTCACCCAACCGACTCAGTTCAGCCTTGTCCGTGTCAATCTTCTGCTCGATATTCCTGATTTCCTCGCTCCATTCTTGGATGCTTTGCTCTAGCTCTCGCTTCGCTGAGGAATCTACAGGTTGATTTGTCCATACTTTAGCAGGTCTTAGCTGTCTGACACGAGTGGATGTCGCGCTGGGGCCGTATTCTCGTCTTCGGACAACTTGGTAGCTGTGTTTTCCAGCAACCCAAGAGTTCAGGTTCCCACTCTCCATCCTGGAGTATTCCTCATCCGAGATGTCGCGGAGAGTAATCGGCGTTTGATGTAGCCTGTTCTCGCTACATAGCATGGCAAGAACAGGATCTGGCCCGGAGAGGAAGTCCCGTGCCCAGCCATCGAATCCTAGGCGACGTAGCTCTTCATCAGACATAGGAGGTCGGAACTCCTCCAAAGGCACCGAGCAGGTCCTGATACTGATGTCGTGGAGCTTCATCTCGATGTTTAAAGCTCTCTGGAGAGTTCTGAAGTCATTTCGGCTCTGTGTAGTGAAGGCTGTGAAATCCGTCCGCTGAAACAGTGATTCGATGGCGTCGGCATATTTCGGGTCCTTGATCGAACATGTCACAATCGGGGGACCGAAAACTTCCTTCTCAAACTTGTCTTGGTTGTTTAATATCCATTGATAAGCTCGATAAGAATCAGGGGATGCCGCCTTGAGTTTCGCCTCCTGCTGGCCAGTTTGCGACTCCAGGTTTTTGAGTTGTCTTTCTGCCTGTTGGATACGTTCCTTTTTGTCCCTGATCTCTTCAAAGAGCGGACGCCTCGCATCTTTTATGCTTTGTGCCTTAGTTTCGATTTCCCTTATCTCCCGCCTCTTTTCTCTCTGTGGAAAAGGATTAGTTCCTGCTCATAAACTTCCCTGGTGAATGCGCTTACTATTTTCTCGTTATAGAAGTCAATATCGAAATCTGCAGGCTTCTCTTCCAGCTGCCGCTTGAGTTTGTTGATGGTCTGTTGCACCTTCTGCATTTCCTGTCTATAAGTGGCCCCGCTCTTCTTTTCAGCTTCGATTTGTCCACTCAGGTCTTTCATCGCATCCTCGTGTTGTTCCATCCTCTTTCCAATCTCGGTGGCGGCAGCATCCGCTCTGTTGACAAGCTCCCGTTTGTGCTTGATTATCTGATCGAGTTTCATGCAATACGCCTGCTTGGCGTTGACTGCCCTCAGAGCAGGTTCTAATTGCGCTTTGAGCTGCTCCAACTCCCGTTCGACGTCATCCTTCCTTTTCTTGGCTTCTTGAAATACTGCGTGGTGATCCTTGTATCTCGTAATTGGGCGAACGAACTCCAGCATCTCGATACGCCTCTTTATCTGGGCTCTCTGCCTCATTCTTTCCACGTCCGCCCGCTGCAACTCTTGTCGGTTCTCCAGGTTCGCCAACAAGTCTTTATCAGCCTTGTTGTCCGCCTGAAGCTTCTTCTGCTCCGCACGCAGCTTCTTCAGATTTTCATGCCACTCGAGCATCTCCGGTCCCGCAGCCGCTCGTTGCGTGGAATGAAGCAATTCAACCGGCGAAAGAGCGGCGAACTCAGCGACCCTGTCCTGCGGAAGAAACTGGCAGAGGTTGTCGATCTGAATGGAGAACGACTGAGCAAGCTTCAACACCTGAGATCGGGATGCTGGCTCTCCGTTGATTGTGAATGTACTCTTGTTGCCGTCACGTTTGATCGTCCGAGTTATCACAGGATTGCGACGAAATTTCGGTGGTCCCGCAAGCTCGATCTCGATCGTGGCCTCTCTGCACCCATGTTTGACGAATTCGCCAGGGTCCTTGGCACGTCCCAGATGCTACAAAGAGTTGGTTTGTTAGCTAAGGGTAAAAGTAACCACAGGCACAACGGCATCTGCTCGCATTGGTTCAGGGCCAAAACAGGAATCCAACCTACCTGAGGTCCCCATCCCAATCCCAGGCATATCGCACAGACCAGCGTACTCTTCCCCGTACCATTCGGTCCAATGACCATGTTCAGTTTCGGGCCCGGGAAAAACTCCGCTGAGGTGTACGTCACGAAATCAGTTAACTTAATTCGTACGATTGAGCCGGGTTTGAATTCAGAATTTCCATAGCTATGCTTGTCCCCGCCTGGCGCCCCTAGCACTCTTGCCAGCACGGCAGATTTGGCCTCGCGCGTTTGTCGCGAGTTCGACTCTGAAGCCGAATCATCACTGACTCCATTATCATCATCATTATCCACTACCTCCTCTTCCTCCTCGTCGCCTTCCTCGTCACCTTCGTCGTCGCCCTTTCGAGTGGATTCCAGCCGCATGCGCTTGCTGCCATTCGACGCCTGGGAACGAGGGGTTTCGCGGGACTGTCTTTCGTCTGTTTCGTCATCATCGTCGGAATCTTGCGCCCGTCGGCGACGGGAGGGGCCCGGGGTCACTGAAGGCATGGATGTTTGTCTGAAGCAGTCTCGTGAAGATTGCCAGGGCAACTGCTTCGTATGCGGCTGCGGCTAGATGTTGCCGTTGTCGTCATTCGACTCCGCGCTCCGCGATAGCATACGGGATCCCGACGCGGGAGACGCGACGCGGGAGACGCGACGCGGATCGCTGACTGTCCGTTTTAGGAATTCGCTTATATGCCCCAGTTGGTCCTGGATGTTATTCCACGTGTTGCGCCTTACCTAAGATGGAATCCCTACCCCGGCACCCCGCGTAGGCGGTCTGCGCGGGCAGTTTCCAGGATCCCCTCCGGCTGTAAAACTTCCCCATGTCTTCGAACTACCTGGAGAACGGACAGAGCAGCAGGCAATCCGCAGCTCCCATTGACCCTCAAGCACTTCGTATATGACGAGGATAAGACTCTCTTCCGCCACCATGCCATCCGTTCAGACAGTGAGGCGGGTCATTCTGACCGCGGCCGTGGTCACAACCACCATAGCGGGCACCCTCTATGGCGCCGGATTGAAAACCGAGCAAGAAGTCAAGCAGGTATGAGAGCTTGGAATTACTCCGTCCTCCATTAGAAAATCAATCAATTATCGCATATATTTCCCTATTTGCAATTTTACCCGCAACGCAAACACTACAGCTATTTCTGAAGCACGATATATATCCATTAAACTGCTGGCTTACTGACGCGCGCGTTTCCCGTGCGAACTCACCAGACCACACAAAAACAAAAAGAAGCAACAATCGACGACAGGATCGAGTCCCTGCAGGTCATGCGCGCCAATCTGCTTTCCCAGAAGAACACGGTGGAGGAGCAGATCCGGAAACTTGATGCCCGAATCGAGGAGAAGAAGCGGAAAGGCATCGGCGTAGGAGGAGGGGAGCGACCGGATGGAAGATGAGCGGAACGGTTTGGTTGACCGGGACGTTCCTCTCCACCCGCTCAGGCTCCACTGTCCGTTGCTGGATGCGAGGAATTGAGCCGATTCGATAGGCGGAGAGCATCACTCCAACGTGGGAGCCGAACGGATGTGAGCACGAGCGGAGAGACGAAAGCCGTTAGACTATCCTGTACATGCGCAACGCGCACCATGCCCTGCGACCCAGATGCAGGCGATTGTTGTCGATCATTGCCAGACTGTCGAAGATAGTGACTTGGTCGCCTCGGGTTATCTCGATCGCGGGGGCCATTGAAGGCGACGCAGTACATACAACAAATATTTCGGGAGCGAGCGGATAGTCTCCATTGTTTATGACAGGGATACGATAGGATTGGGCGGAAATGAACTATATCTATGGCATACTAGTCAGCCTGTATCGAGGGAGGCAAGTGACGTTATTCGGACTGGGAGATCGCTCATGGCAGAGCATATGAGATCTATAAGACAGCAATTACGGACAGGGGCAAAGCACTGGCAAGCTTGCGGTGGGTCTACTAAATAGGCCACTGGAGAGACATGCCTGGTATTCCCCGAAAATCAGGATTGCAGGCCATGGAGGAGTTGCTGGACGAAACAGATATATAATTGGTGTCTCAGAATCCACTTATGCAACAATAAAAAATAATGATGTGGCATTTAACAAAGGAAATCTGTGTCGACTGAGTCTCTATAAGGAAATGATCCCGGTTAAGTGCAAATTGGGTATATATGTCTTTATTCAAAATAAAAATCGAACCCCCAAAAGCCGCTTCTATCCTCCTCCAAAATTTTCACCGCAATCTGGTCTAATATCATCCCCCAAGATGGGTATCATGTATGTTCCTGAACTCCAAATTTTCAAAATAGAAATCCAAAGAAATCTTTATAAGGAAATTGCATATACAAACGAGCGCAATTCTTGTGAAATGTGAATTCCATCACATGTCCATCGGCAGATATTTTCTATATATTAATCTTCAACGCCCTGAGCCAGCGCCGCAAGGCTCGCTTCATATCTGGCCGGGTTATGATCCCCTAACATCCCCGACCCGAATCTCACCTCCCCGAACCGCTCCTCGACATTGCGGATGAACTTGAACTGGACCCTCGTCGCGGGCCGTCCAAGCCGAGGGTATCCACTATCACCAGCGGCATCGGACGTGAAGGCGTCACGCTGCAGAACACGCATCGTTTCGACGACAAACACCTCGCCGGGGGGTACCAGTTTCGGGGCGACCATGTCCGCGCGGAGCATTTTCAGCGTTTTCCACGCCCACGTGTCGTTGCCGATTCCCTCGCCCGCGTTCACGAGCATGGGAGGCTGGTTGACGTAGAATTTGTTGACGATGCTCTGCTTTAAGCTTTCCCAGACGCGGGAGCGCACGTGCGATTTCGCACCGGCTGTGTCGCTCTTGAAGGCCAGGGAGACGGAGTGGATGTCTTGTAGGACGCCGAGGGAGAGACTTGGGACAACATCTTGACCGTTTATTACCGTGGTTATCAGCCCGCGCGTGGCGCGCCGCAGAAATGGAGACATGACGGCAGGGGGTCCGTATGCGTAGACGTGGATGGGGCGGCCAGCGGGTAGAGAGTAACGTCTCTGAAGTTGCTGTTCCTGGTTTGCAGTCAAGAGTAGCGGTCGGGCGGCCGAGACGGAAGACGCAGTAACAAAGGATGGGCCTGATGTATCGCTGTTTGGTTCTGATATCATCGTCGCGAGGAGTGCCGCGACTCCTCCACCCAGCGAATGGCCGCAGAGTACGACACCATAGTCAGGAAATTCTTCCAATGCAGCTTTCAGAGTCGCCATTACTTTTCCGCCTCCGCCCTCGAAGAGACGTCTTGCAGAAGCGTGCATCCCCTTGTGCACCTTCCAGTTCCTTCCTTGCCACTCGAGGTCATCATAATCGCACGTCATGTCCGTTAAGACGTCTTCGAAACCCCAAGTTCCTCTGAGCGTCAGGACAACAGCCTTGGAATCGTGATCTAAGCAGAGATAATGAACAAGAGGGAATCCCGTTCCGGTTTCGCCATCGGCATTTGAACCGCCATCAGGATCAACGAACGACGATAAGAGAATCGTGGACGGCGGAAGGCCGGTATGGTCTGAGAAAGAACTATGCTCGTGATTATCTGGATCTAGGGAACGGACGGCCTTGGTGGCCTCGGAAATGCCCATCACCTTGAGAGCATTAGGCCCGTACGATGCGGTAGAGAAACGACAAAATCGCCGGATATTTTGCACTAGATGGTTGTCAGGAAATATTCCAGGAACGCGGCCATTGCGATTTAATTCTACTAATGTTGAATGATCATCGTAAACGCTTTTTCGAGGCCGAGGAGCAAGTATAAGAGACGTTTGCGATCCTGTCGCTAACGAATAGATGCTAGGAACAAATGATCTGGAACTCCGACGTATATGGGACGAACTGGGTTGACCGTCTCCATTTACTGATACTGTCATCTCTTTCTCAGAATGTGTTGTAGACATAGCACTGTCGCTGCGTAAATGAGTCCTGGAAAACGTGGACGATCCGGGGCGGTTTTCCACAGAACGGAGCGAGTAAGTATCCGTCTGGGCAATGTACGACTCCCTATTCTTTTCGTGTACTGCATAATAATCCGTCCTTGAAGATGTCCGTCCTGGGACATCCCGCGGGTGCAACCTGCTTGGAGTTGGAGACGGGGTTGACCTGAATCGTGAACTGTCTTGTAAATGTGATTTGGGCAAGTTCCTGTTCGCCAATGCGGATGTCGGGCGTGGAGCCGGGACTTGAGAAGTAGGTGTTGGTGCTGCCAAGGAGGTTGACTTCCTAAACAAACCCTGAGAACCCGAATTCCTATCAGATGTGGTATCTCTCCGCGCTTTACTGGGCTTAGATAAAGTCGCAGAGGAATTAGCACGAGCAGATTTCTTCGAGCCCTTCTTCGAGGCTAGTTTTTTGTCGTTTTCCGGTTTCTCTCCGGGCGTTGGTTTCACCTTTTGAGCAATTTTCGAGAACGAAGATTTTCCAAAGGTGTTTTTTGGCGTCTCAGAACTGCTCAGCGATGAGGAACTCATAGTACGGCGAGGCCCTTTCTGAGACACGGGATGGAGAGCAGCCGATTCTTCTGCCTGGTAATCGTCTTGGTTCTGGGCGTTAAACCATTTGTGATGATAATGATGATCGATGCTTTTCTCCTGTTTCGTCACGGGCGACTTGACATCCGGAGACGTGTGAACATCTTCCAACCCTTCATTATGGGCATCATGCAGGTCATCGGTGTCGTGGTCTGCATTTCTCTCTACCTCCTCTTCGGTAGCTTCTGACCTGGACAGAATTGCAGAACCACTACGCACCTCAAGTCGTAAATCCGCACTTTGTGACCGATTGAAGGCGGTCCTGAACACCACTGTGTGTCTAGGAAGAGGCTGAGAGGTCGAATCTCCGGCAGCGGCGTAGTCTTGATCATGATGAAACCTTTCCTCGATCATCATGGTACCTGGCGGCGCAGCAATTTCCGCAGTGTCATCATCGAATATATCAACCGTGATGGTACGTGCAGTGACCGTCTCTGTTCTAATGGAAGCACGAGTGCCTGGTGAGAGTTGCCGCATTATATACAGGCGGATGTCCTCGTCCGATATTTGATGTTGATCCTCTGGCGGAAGAGTTAGATGAGGTCCAACAATAGGGGTAACCGAGCCCGTCCCACGTTCCACAGCATCAAAAGTGTCCTCGTCCTTTCCAGGGGATAAAAAGGAAGCTGGACGCGTTGGTTCATTGTTCAAGTTATTGCGAACGTTGTTTGTATATTCGATCTGCTGTGTCCCGATAACGTCCGCTCTTACACCGTTGTCCAGGATAACGACGTCCCAAACAATGTCCTCACCACCATTCTCTCGTATCTCCCTCTCTGTGCTCCTCCGCCCCCAGCGTTGCAACAGCGCAAACCCGATAGCGCCAACAAGGAGATCACCGACGCCGACCTTCTCCGCTCTGTCACCAGTCTCGAGGTTTCGGAACTCCCTTCGGATAAGCGTTATAATCGCCGCAATAGCCCGTGACGATTCGGTCGAGCCAAGGATCGCGTCCAGGGTTGACAAGAGGTTCTGCGATAAGTTGGAAATCGACGACAGGGTTACGGATGAGAAATGGAAACTCGCGGATGCGTAGAAAGACGCTGAAGTAATGGTCGAGTGCAAAGTAGCCAGCTACGTGATTATGGATTAGTAGGTTGTAAATGAAATACATGAGATAAATAGTGCCTACACTTCGCTCAAGTAGTGATTCTGCTTCAGCCTTTCCATACTCGCCGCTTCGCGACGTAACATCTCGCCCAGCCTTGGTCAGGATTCCTTCGATAACCGCCCTACTCAGCTCCAGGCCCGTCAACGTTGTAACCCTAGCCCCATCGATCGCAGCGCCTCCCAAAATAGTTCCTAGACGGATTGAGAGCGACGTCGATTGAGTAACGAACGACACCAGAGAGGCAACTGGTCTTGGAAGGAGTGTCGCGCCCGAGCTGGCAGTGGCATGGTTGGCATCGTCGGCACGATCCCGATTTGATCTGATCCCGTTCCGCGTCGTCAGAGCCATTTCAGGCCCTGGATTTCCAGGCATGATGGGCGCATCAGCTTCAACCGGTTGAACGTTCGTGGTTCAGGCGCATACAGAGCCACGATGCTGGAGCCATGGACAGGGGGAACGGAGGGTGTGTAAATCGAAATGGGCAATGGGCGACGTCAAATTGGCGTATCTTGTCTTAAAACATCACTAGCAGCGATTGGGATTAATAGCGAAAGACAGCATCAGCCGTTTCAGATACAGATCACATTGTTGTGTCGGTCTTGCAATTAAGAGTCATCGACTTGTTTTGTTGGGCGGACTTTGGAGATGGATCGGCGCAGATGGATTGACATGTGATCTCCCGCTTGCCAGCAAGCCACCATACGAAGAACCGATGATTCCGATTAAACCAGGTCTGGGAAAAGTTCCAAATTAACTATGTCATGATTTATTCATTACATCCAATCAGCAAAAATATAGACATATCTCGATTTTCGAGGAAAAGTGCAGTCTTGAACTGTTTCGCGTCTCAATCTATAGCCCTGCCGAGGCCCTAGTCGCGATTTTAGCGTCTCAACAAGACCCTGCAAGAACTCATTATTTTCAAACCTCAAATCTATGGACATCAAATGGTCAGCCACGTCGTCCGGCGCACATTTACGCTGATTATTCGATGAGGCCTCCACGTGACCGCGGAGAAGAAGCAATGAGCACAAACACACTGCCCGAAGGACCAAGCATTAAAATATTTTATAGGTTACAAGCGCTTCGAGCGCCTTCCTCTACATCATAGCTTTGAGATCGCCTCCATACTGCACCCTCCTAATCATATTCCTGTTGCAGTCGGCCGCCGTACGGATCCCTGACAGCCCCATGCTCTGGTACAGGTCTGCCAGCAGACCCTTCAGCACCGACTTGGCACCGTGCTTCCCATCAATGGCTAAACCGTAGATGACGGGCCTGCCGATGAGGACTCCCTTCGCCCCGAGGCAGAGAGCCTTGATGATGTCCACGCCGGTGCGGACGCCAGAGTCAAAGAGGACAGTCATCTTGTCTCCTACAGCATCGACGATCTCGGGGAGAACCTCGAGTGAGCCGATAGCGCCATCGACTTGTCGGCCTTTAGTTCAGTTAGAAGTGGGTTGAAAGATAAGAGAGGTCCTATCTGATGGCCGCATACCTCCATGGTTCGAAACAATAATCCCATCGCACCCGGCCTGAAGCGCAAGTTTCGCATCATCCACATGCTGGATTCCTTTAAGGACAATGGGGCCGTCCCAGTTCTTCCGTAGAAACGCAAGCTGGTCCCATGTGTGCGCTCTGCCGGAAAAGACATCTGCGATCCAGGCTCTCGACGCGCCAACAATATCCTCCTCAACCTTGCAGCCTGACTGCTTCTCGAATTTGGCACGGAATACTGGATCAGTAAACCCGATCTGGTTTCCCGTCCCCCTGATAAAAGGGATGTAGGCGTTATCAAGATCGGCCGGGCGCCTGCCAGTGTCAGGTTATATTATTTGAGAAGGCGCAGACGGTCAATCTTACCAAGCCAGTGACCACGTATCTAAAGTAACAACAAGCACCTCAAAGCCATTCTCCTTTGCTCTCTTTAGCAGTGAAAGCGTAATCTCGTCGTCGAGCGGCCAATACAGCTGATACCATCTTTTGCCATTACCACTTGCTGCAGCTACTTCTTCGATGGAGCTGCTGCTGGCTGTGCTCAGAATGTATGGGATGCCAATTTCAGCGCATATCTCTGCGACGCCTGTCTCTTTATCTTCGTGGAAGAGGGACTGGACACCCACAGGGGCCATGAGCAGTGGAGTGGGATACTTCTGTCCAAAGAGGTCGACTGAGAGGTCCTGCCCATCCATCTAGACATACAGACGCATCTCTATCAGCACAGACTGTCCATGGTGGTGTCAGAATGAAAGAGTTGCAGTTGGCAAACGGACCGGCTTCATCATCCTTGGAATCCTGTTTCATTTTCTTTTAGCATCGACCCCTCGCCAAAAATTGAATAGAGTTCATCTCTGCCAAGCTTATATAGGTATACCAGAGAAGCAACATCGACCCAAATTAGAAGGAGAAGCAACGTACAGCTTCCACTGACGAAATGCGAGACGATTACTATCCATCGTAGCCTTCTCGCCAGCTCCGCCTGCGACATAATTGAATGCCCTAGAGCCCAACGCCTTTCGCGCCTGTTCCTCGAGCAGCCGCGGGTCCGTTGTGACGCTGGGCAGGATGTTCATCAACGCGCCCTTGCCGTAGATTTCAACCTGGTATTGACCGTAATTCTCCGACATTTTGAACGATTGTTCTCTGAATCTTTCTGCTGTGTTACGGCAAGAATCCCCAATTGCTTTCTTTGGCACTGAAACCTTGGAAATGGATGCGTCTATTCTAAAGCAATATTGTGGAGTGTTGCAGGTCTGTCGGATATGTCGGGTAGCATTGGTTGTTGATGCCGGGTCCCATGAGATCATACCCTTGCTCGGTATTAGTCGGTACTTCTAAACAGCTTCCTCCGACAGGATGTGGGGAAGCTCCTGGAGCAGAATCTTGGACATGTAAAAGTACTTCCACATATTCAAAATCATATATTCAAGGAGGAGTTCCAGAAATGCTAGACTTCACAGTCAGTCTTATTTTCTCGCATACTCTTCTTTGAAGCTTACGTATTAGATACAACATATATTTGGCCATGAAAAGAAATATTTCCCCATTCAGGGTAGATCCATGTAGCAAATAGTGCAGCTTACTACTGCCAAGTCATGTTTCCATCGTTCCGACTTATGTAGCCTAGTGTCAAGGGTTACCGACATTCTACAACCTAATAGGCAGTGCAGCTGGGGGTGGGTAACCGGAACGGTAAGCCTTCCTAAATCCAGTGATCAGAATCTGAGGTACAAAATGCTCCTACTGCCCAGTACGTGAATGCGATCTGTCGATGGTTTATTAGTATTATTGAAACATGGGGCTCCGCACTGGACACAAACTATGGGGCAAGGATATATGCTCTACAGAACTTTACCAACTCCCGAAGATACTATCTCCTACCACGCAAATATTGTCTACCACCTATGGATGTGACCCCACCTTATACGGAGTACTACGAAGTCGAGCGCAGATACCAGCACAATGTGATCTCATCTTGATAACCAATGCTTGGCAGCGGGCGATAAGCCCGCCAAGCCCCAAAAGTGGGAGAATTGAACAGGTCCAAGGATGAAGATACGGAATGATATCTCGAGGGACGTTTCGTTCACGGTTTAACAGAGCTGGGTCCAGAAATATCATTGGAAAGAAGGCCTCGGATCATATCTGCCATCAAGAACGTGCCATTATGGGTGCAGGGAGAGCAGACAGCTGTGGTGATAATGGCAACGGATCTCGTTTCCCTCTGGCCGAGATCGCACACCACGACGGCCGTGGGACCGACCGCTGCCGTTCATCCAGACCACCTTCCACTCGCCTGTTGCGATTTTACATGTCGGTTCTACTGAAAAGTCATTGATATCGCCCGTCTTCTTATTTTTAAATATGGCCAGGGTCCTTATATAGCCAGTTCTTATGCAGTGATATCACCGCAGTCGCCGATTGCGGGGGGATCGCAAAAAATCGGAGAATCATCCCTTGGGTTGGTCAACCTGATCCCCGCGTCCACCCACCGTTAATCTGCCTTCCCTGCGGGCAGTGACCGCTGAATTATGTGCGCACAGAATTCCTATTGTCCCTATCCTAAATGGAGACCAATTGAAGTTTTCTGCTTGGATCTAGGCTAACTTGAAGCTCGCTCGCCAGCGAACCTGAAGCCGTCCCGCGAACCCGCAATGGTCCTCCAGAAAGAGCATAAAGTGGACGAAGAGTCGCCCCCAAGTCCCAATGGCTCAAGCATGCAGGATAGGAGAGACGATATGACACCGGTTGTTGACGAGAAGAGGCAGAAGGCGTTGTTGTGGAAGCTGGATTGCCACATCATACCCCTTGTCGTCGTGCTGTACCTACTGAGCTTTCTTGATAGAGGTCGGTTTTCCTTGCACATCTCTTGTGCCTCCATCGTTATTCCCGTTGACACGTTACAGTGAACATCGGAAATGCACGTCTCTACGGTATGGAAGAAGACCTGAGCCTAGTCGGCGACCAGTACCAAGTTGCGGTGTCCATCTTGTTCGTGACATACTGTGTACGTCTTAGACACGGCGTGGGATGTTAGAGGATGACAAGGGACTGACATACCGACAGCTATTCGAAGTCCCTTCCAACCTAGTGATAAAGAAGCTGACCCCTTCGCGCTACTTGGCTTCGATCGCGATAATATGGGGTACCATTGCGACTCTCACTGGGATTACCCAAAACTACGGCGGTCTTCTTGCCTGTCGCGTTCTCCTGGGGGTCGTCGAGGCGGGCCTCTTCCCAGGATTTATTACCTACCTGACGCTGTTTTACAGCAAGCAGGAAATCGCACTGCGCACTGGCTATCTATTTAGTAGCGCGGCTGTAGCAGGCGCCTTTGGTGGCCTACTAGCTTACGGGATTGGTTTTATGGACGGCGTGAGTGGTCTTAGAGGCTGGCGTTGGATTATGATACTCGAAGGTATCCCGACGGTCCTCGTCGGTGTTGCGACCTGGTTCCTCCTCCCGGATAACCCCGAAACTGCTTACTTCCTTAACGAGGAGGAAAGAACTCTCATGGTTGCGCTTCGCAGCCGCCATTTGGGCTCAACGGCCTCGGCCCAGAAGTTTCACTGGGCTGATGTCAAAGAGGGAGCATTGGACTGGGAGATCTACGCGTTCTGCATCGCCCAATTCGGCGTGGATACCATGCTATATGGCTACAGCACGTTCCTCCCAACCATCATCAAGGACATGGGATCATGGTCGACGCCTCAGGTGCAGGCCCTCACCATCCCCTGTTATGCATTGGGAGCTATCGCATATCTGATCGTCGCCTGGGTCAGCGATAGGACACAGCATCGTGCTTTGTACTGCTGCATCTTCTCGGCCATCTGTGTCGTCGGGTACGGCGTGCTGATCTCTGATTCGTCCTCCGGAGTGCACTACTTTGGGGCATTACTCGTCGCCTTGGGTCTCTATGTCGCGGTTGGCTTGCCCCTTGCTTGGCTGCCAACAAACCTTCCGCGCTACGGCAAGCGCGCGTTCGCCACGGGTTTGCAGCTGACTTTCGGAAATATCAGCGGCGTGATGTCCCCATTTCTATACAAGAACCCCGAAGCTCCGCGTTATGTCAGGGGGAACGCGGTGACACTGTCCATGGTTGGTTTTGCGGGTCTTGTCTATGGGTTTATGTGGTTCTGGTACCTGCGAGTCAATAGACGCAGAGCGCAGGGTTTGGAAGATTACAAGATTAGGGACATGAGGGAGGAGGACATACAAGAAATGGGTGATCGCAACCCGCGGTTCCGTTACACCACTTGAGAAGCTGTCCGAGTAAGAGCTTTCTTGTTCACGATTTTAGATGCTGCTCAGCACTTCTCAATTATGATTTACGAGAGGTTTGATTGATGACGCCGTGATGTGATACCATTAACCCCTTTTTCTATAAGATGGCGAGATATTTCTCCAAATATCTCTTTTAGTTAACCCGAGAACATGGACATGGATGTACTGTACATACGTCTTTATGAGGGTCTAATGGCACACCAAAAACCTTGAATTCTGTTTTATGTTGAACTTAAACGTATACCCTGTAGAGTTAGGATACGTGTTTCATCCCTGGTAAATTTCCTCCCATTGTGTATCTGCATCGTGCGTTGGGCAGCAGTCTTTCAGATCGACCGCAACTTCTACACTGAAAATGGTCTTGGCGAAAACCGGAGTGAAGCTCTCATCGCTCGCCGATGCTCCTCCGTCCGTCCACACCGCCAGCAACCAAGCTGAGCCTCACCTTTTCACCATTGCCTGTTCCATTTCAAATTTGTCTTTCTTTCATTTTGGGTTTTATTGGCGATAAAATGCTGAATACAGAAACACAAAATTAATACCTCCCAATGGCACATCTCCCTTCCCCTCTCTTGACTCTCTTCTCGCTCCTGATCTTCTCCCTTGCTGTCGTTCTCTATACCCCAGCACAATCATTATCGCCTTTCCTGTCAAATCTATCACCACTGGTATATCCACGTGGGTCTCACACTTCAATTACTCGTCCGTCTCCGTATTCTGGGAGCTGGAGAACGTGGTTCCATCCGCGGCGCACTAGAGTTGAGTCCTCAACAGAACACAGGCATGGATGGAACCTGATGTATCATCTAGGCGGGTGCGGACCGTGGGTTGAGAAGGTGGATGGACCTCCTGATGTGCAAGGGATTGCGCCCCCGGAGGGTTGCGTCGTTGAGCAAGTGCATATGGTACGTTCGTTTTTCTTTCCATATACTTTTGTGGATCTATCTCTTCTGAAATTCTACTGGATTACTATATATCGTCAATATAAACTATATTTTCAAGAAACGGCGGATGGTTCCGATGGGAAATATGCCTGAAGCCATGGTATATTCATTAAGATTGCTGTCTCTCCCGTTTTCGTGTTGCTGTTACCAACTCCCTTCCATGGGCCGTGTTCTGAGTTAACTCCAGATGTCCCGTCATGGTGAACGATACCCAACAGACTCTGCAGGAGACCGTAGGTCAACAAACCTTCCTTGCGTTCCGGCAAATCTAAAACTATCCTCCTTCAGCTGATCATATATCTAACTTGAGAAATCATACTTCAGGCCATCTCGCGCTCCTCTCACGCATCAAAGAGGCAAATGTCACACTGAACGGGTCTCTTGCATTTCTAAACGACTGGACCTATTTCACTGATGACCCGTCAAAGGACTTTAGTCAATTGACCACCACGGGTCCGTACGCCGGAACACTGGAGGCGTTTACGACAGGCGTCCGGTATCGAACCCGATATGGTCATCTCTTGCCCAAGCAATCCAAGTTGAGGTTCTGGGCAAGCGACTCACAACGCGTCATCGATACTGCGCGGTACTTTGCATTGGGCTTGTTCGGTCTCGACTGGGAAAAGAACGGGAAAGCAGAGCTGGAGATCATCCCGGAGACCTTTGACCGTCGCGCTGACACGCTCACACCCGGGGATACCTGTCGCAGATACCTCGAGGACACGTCCCGCGGTCACGACTACGGTGTCAACATGCTCAGCTTGTTCCAGGCTGCGTACATCCCAGCCATCGCAGAGCGTCTGATATCGGAGCAGGGGAACCAGGCACTCGAAAGGTTTACTGAGCTCGAGGTCTTTAGCATGCAGGAGATGTGCGGGTTTGAAACATTGGTGCGGGGATCAAGTCCCTGGTGTGATGTCTTCACCAAGGACGAGTGGGAGCATTTCGAGTACGCGAGAGATCTGATCCATTACTACCGGGGAGGGCCTGGAAACCCGTACGCGAGCGCCATGGGCTGGCTGTGGCTGAATGCGACGGCGGACCTGTTACGTTCTGGCCTGGAGGGGGGAACGATGTTTTTCAGCTTGTGAGTTTACTTCCTCCAAGTGCTCCCAATAGACCATGGTACTTCCTGTCAGTCGAATAAATGAAACTGATCCTAGAAAACAATCCACAGCGTCCACGACGGAGACATCGCCCCCATGCTCGCTGCCCTCAACATTTTCCCGGACCCCAAATACGACCCGTACCTACCGACGACGCACATCGCCACTGACCGCGTCTGGAAGACATCCACGGTCCTGCCGATGGGCGGCCGGATCACATTTGAGCGGATGGCATGCCGTTCACAGTCGATGTCTACAGAGTCGGTGGATGAGTATTTCATCCGAATCAACATCAACGATGGAATTGTGCCGTTGCCAGATTGCGACTCCGGCCCCGGGAGAAGTTGTCCGCTGGCTCAGTTTCTGGAGCGTGTGCGGAATCGGGGAACGGAGGTGGGCGATTTTGGGGAGGTCTGTGGCTTGGAGGGAGATGCGGGGAGGATTACATTTTTGCATCAGTGATAAATAGAGATGAAGTGAGCTGAATATGGCATATCGATAGAAAAATTTCATTGACCTCACAAGATACCCTATCTCGCCAAATACGGGGAACTTTTTTTTCGCTACACACTATACTAACGATACGACACGGAAATAGAGATATCAATATAAGTAATATCTTTGGAAAAAGAATTTTGATTTCGAAATGGCTGTCTCTCTACCATAGGCACTTCTGCCTCAATATTCCACGGAGCCGCAGCTCAAGTTTCACAGTGAAGAGAGGCATACTCTGTGCTACTTAGTTGTGCGCAGCAGGCCAATAGCTACCTTGAAGATTAGGTATAAAGCATAGCAGATAAAATGATCCTCGGAATCACAAAAGGAAAAGACGTGCCTGACTTCACAATCTCCTGCAAATCAGTTCAAGGTCATACATGACAGGGGCGCTGTCTATTCCCTTTTCCGTTCAAATTGTATCTGCCATATTGAGCTGTTAGACACCAAACGTTCGAGATTACCTTCTTAAAATGGCGATCCACCCTATCCTTCTCTTACTGATCAATGAGGAAACAACATCAATTGTCGTTGGCTATACAGCGCCGTCTTCCATCGTCCGAATCGGTGCTTTCCCCATCGTTATCGCCTGTACGTAGCAATGTATCTCGACCGCCATGGAATACAAAATATCGAGTCCTTTGGCGGCTCTAGTCAGCAGCTACGCCGTCTCATTCCTACTTCAATACATTGATATTGCTCTTCTGAGTCAATGGTCCTTTCTAACGGGTGGGCCAACGTCTGGATTGCTCGATCGTCTGTCTCTTCACAAATTTTCGCTGGTATGGATGCGAACAAATTGCAAGAAAACAGTATCATGAATGTCAATGAGGACTGGTGGAATCGTTTAACCTTTGGAATTTCCATCACGGCCTCGTTTCGATACCATACGAGGTGAGGAACACTCCTCGGTTTTCGAATCTTGACCTGAACTACATTCCATCGCGAGGAGTATTCCTACGACAGGCAGCTCTGAGAATTATAATATGCTACATAGCGCTGGACGTGATGACCTCACAACATACGGATCATCGGCTGAATACTAACAGTATTTCTCGATGCAGCAAATCTCCATCTTTAGACGTCTGCACGAAGTGTCTGGTACCGAACTCCTTATGCGAGCGTCAGCAGTGATTGGTATGAGGCTTATCATGATTTCATTCCAAGAAGTTACTTACAGTCTTGTCGCGTTTTTAGCTGTCCTACTTGGTCTCAGTGAACCGAAGGACTGGCCGCCATTTTATGGATCTGTATTGGATGCTTACTCTATGAGGAGGTTTTGGAAGTATGTACTGTACTGTATGACACGTATTCTCTTATTCTCTCCAGCAGCTCCTAAAAAGATATTAACAACTAAATTAACAACTAAACAATAATGTTTTTAATATAGTACCGTCTGGCACCAAACAAACACCCACAGATTCTCCTCCCTGGCCCACTTCCTCGTCCACGACGTCCTCAAGATCCCCCGGGGAAACCTACTCGCGCGATACGCACGCGTCCTGTCGGTCTTTACGATCTCAGCGATCCTTCACCTTCTCATCGGCATATCGGCGCGCATCCCGATCCACGATTCCAGCGCTGTGCAATTCTTCTGCACGCAGACCCTGGTGATTCTTATCGAGGACTCGCTTATCCGCTACCTTTTTGGAGGCTGCGAGACTGGAGGAGGAGGCACAGAGATACCCTCGCTGATTGAGAGACTAATAGGTTATGCGTGGGTTGGAGCGTTTCTAGTGTGGTCTGCTCCGGTGTATCTGTATCCGACGATGCATCGCATCCATAATATGGATCTGAATTGGGTGTTCCAGTTAGTCTTGTTGGGATGGTCTCTGCTAAGCTTAGTTGAGTGATTGAGAGCGGTCTTGAGCTTCAGTTCGTGAATCCCGTGCTGTACACACAAGGTAATTAAAAAAATAAGAACTTATAATGCTCATATTAATCTAATCCCTTGTCTGAGTTAAGTTAGACTGGGTTGGGTAGCTGCCACACATTGCATAGAGGCTAGTAGGATACAATATATCGTCTGGAGAGCGCAAGTATGTTCCTGAGAAATGATGATGAAGTATAACGCGAAATCCTCAAATATGGTACAAGACCTATCGGCTTAAAATATAAATATCTAATTTGGATCACAAATCGATAACTACAAGTTTGAAGCCTCTCAAGATATTGCCTGTCCTCGATACTACTAAGCAATTAAAGCGATTTAAAGTGGAGCTGACTAGATGCGGGATACCGGGAATACGAATTCCTTGAATGTCACCACAGGTTGGAAGACAGAATTGTTGAGGGACATGAACTGGTCGCTCACTTGGAGAATCTCAAAGTTTCGAACAATATACCGGGCAGGAAATCGGTCTATCATAGCTTACAAAATGGAGCCTGATAAATTTCAGTGAAAGGACATGGCACTCCATTAACAAGAATTCAGAATGAGATTGTATCCAACAGCCTTATTTACTTTATATATCTAACACTGATACTTCTCTGCCCTTCGAGCCAGAAAGAGAAATATTTACACCCTTTGTTCCATCTACCACATCCCAACAACATAGGAAGGCAACACTTCAGGCATTCTCACGGAACCGTAGATCCTCATTCTGATCCGCAATCGATTGCACGTGTGACGCGAGAGAGCCTTTTGCGGGGAGTTTTGCGAAAGCGCGAGTCTGTCATCATGGTTCTTATTAGCATAAATACCACTCGACGACGACAAAGAAGGAGCCCAAGTAGATATACTGTACCTCCTTCGCTTGGAGATCTCTCGCCTCGCCCTTTGTGATCTCGTTGACAGGCTTCCCGAGTACTTCGTATGCTTTCGAAGCCCATTTAGCCTCCTCGACATTAATGCTCTCTTTGGCGGCTGTTCATAAAATGTGATATTTAGTACTTGTGCCGCAGTACATCATGATCAGTATCTGGAAAGCAGTGCCTCACCTGAATGACCTCTGACAGGCTCGTTTCCCGCGAGGTCAGCTGTCTCGGTCGCCAGAGTCCCGATTTCATCCTCCGATAGAGCCTCGCCCCTCTGGGCTTTCTTGTGGATGAAGTCTCTGAATTGCAGGGTGTCCATAACGGGGTCTGAGTTGGAATTTGAGGAGTGTAGTAAGCACAAGTGCTGCTCCGTATAAAATGATAAGTTGTTGAGTCCTGCGTTTCATAGGTAAGTACCTAAGTAAATGGCGTATGCTGGTCTAAGAACTTTCAAGGTAGGTTGTTACTATTTGGATATCTCGTTTGATTTTGTTGCTGATAACTTAGGATGTGGCGGTTCACTGGGATCAGAGGGACGTAAGAGTACCTAAATATGGTAGGCCTTTCCTTTGATGCCATACGTGCGGCAAAGGTTCCCGCGAGTTGCTTGGTCAAAACTGAATACTTAGAGAGGAAAGTATGGAAAGGTGATATCGGGATGATATAATTCCCTTCTAAGCGCCACGGTGATGTTCGTCGGTTCTACCAGTTTTCTTTGGGTCACCAAGATGTGTCTTTAGGTTTCTCGCACAGGTAAGCAAGTCCAAGCAGTTATCACATAGGATTGGTCTACATGTTACCTATGCTGCATCGCACTTGTGGCTGTTGGGTGAGTCAGCACCCCCCGTTGCTGCTCACCTGCTAAAACCCTCCTGCTCTTGCGCAGCTCCGGTCTGCTGAGGAATGACTACCAGAAGCAGAAGGTAGTAGAAACAGTCCAGATGGGTGTCCACATTATTCAATTGTTGATCTAAGACGAAGTCTATCGTATGTAATCGGCAAAAGTGCACTTATTTATTTGGGGCCAATCTTATTCTTTTCTCACAATACTTCCTCCAGGTCTGAAATATGTGAACCGCGGAAGCTTATGTGGATTATAGAGATCTGAAGATGATTTACCATCATTTTTCTTGCTGCGAATACGCATCAATGAGATCGATTCTGCATAGAAGTGACACTGGCGTCCAACCATGTTCTGCAGAGCATAATTCCACCAAGTGTGGCAGTGTGAGTCTGAGATGGCATGACCATGTCATTATTCTGAAGAAGGGAAATCGATCGACGGCCACACATGTACTCCTGTATGCAGGAAGATCGTATTATTCTGTGATCGCCAGCTGTTAGGATGATGGCTAGCCTACTAACATCGGCGCGGGTAGATCGATGCTCTTACTCGCCAGTTAGCCGCCGCTAAAGTTATCGTCGCGGAGAAACCAAACAAGCCATCCAAGAACAAGCATATACACAGCGCAAGGATTGGCTCTTTGGAGCAGGCATGATGGCGACGACGAAACAGATCGTGTATCACTAAATCGCAGACTCTGCTCCTCATCGTCGAGAGCGCGCGAGCCAGCAGTTTGAAGCGCTCCCGACAGACTGCGAGGGCTAACCTCGATAAGCTGGTATGGGGTTATGAGGAAAAGTCGCGTCCACAGTCTAATAGCGGTCTTATTCCTCCCTCACAGCCTTACGGGCACGGCTGGAGATGGACAGGGCTGCATTATGATTATAACCAGCACTTAGCCCATCCCGCGAGGTCTTTCTGGAGAGATACCCTTTTTGTTGGAGCTGGCTCCATCAGGAGATAGAGAACACTCCTGGCTGTACCTGTCGTTCTTTTCACAACGGTCCGACAGCTGTAAGCACTGCCATGGGAATTGCATGGCTGCTGGCTTCTCTCCTCTTGTCATCGGTGGCCATCCGGTCTATCGAAGTCACACCCGACTCTCCCTGCTCGGTACTGTGCATCGACAAGCCGGGCCTGAATGTGTCGAATGAGTACTCGTCGAGCACGCAGACGTGGGATCTGGTCTGCCAGGACTCGGACCTGATGGGTTCGAATTCGACAGCTCTGGGCCGCAAGTGCGTGAACTGCGTCCGCTGCGAGAGCTCGAGCGATGCGAAATCGTCCAACACGGCCCCAACAGGGGAAAACGACGTCTATTGGTTTCTCTGTAAGACTTCTTACGTATCTCTCTTCTTGCTAGGCTGGGAGCTGGACGTTAATGGCTGCTAGTCAACGTCAAGTCACGATCGACTGGTGTGTCTTTGGCGTTCCCGATAACAAAGACAGCAACCCAGCCATGGACAGCTGTAGCAGCACTTGCCAGGGGATGGTGCTACCTATGACTGATAGGCTGCTGGAGACGAATATGACGCTGCAATACAACTACTGTACGAACTACGACTCGAGTTTTATGATGACGGTCGACCTCTGTACGGAGTGTTTGGAGGGCGTGAGTTCGGCCCGGGTGCTTGCGAACTGTATGTATGATTTCTGTCCCCGAGATTTCTTGCTCTTCCTTTTGACGCGGAAGCTCGTTGCTGATACCATGAGCGGAGTAGACTAGCGAGCCATGAAGATAGCCTGCGAGCAGAAGCCCGACCCCGGTACGCCGTTGAAGCTGGGCTTCGACGTCTTCAACACCAGCTACAGCACGCCTACAAGTGCGGCCCCTGCCACTCCCAGCTTGAGCAGCCACAACGGTACCAGCAGCAGTAGCGGCAGCAATGGCAGCAATGGCAACTTGGGGGCTGACGTCGGCGGCAGCGGAACCACCACCGGGAGTCCAGGAAGCGATCCACAGAGCGACAACCAGAGAAGCTTGATGGTGAAGGTGGGAGCCGGCATCGGAGGCGGACTTGGGGCAGTGATCCTCCTTACAACGGCTGCGGTCATCCTGCACCGACGGCGAAAAGGCAGGCGACACGTCCTCCCTGGCCCAGACTATAAAAACCGGCCACACCCACCACCGGCGATGGCCTACGACTACTACAGGAAGCCTCCCCATAATGAGGGGATAATGTGGCCACAGGAGCTGGATGCCGGGCCTCACCCGGTGGTGCCGGAACTGGACGCGACGACGCGAATACAGGGGCCGGTGGAACTGGAGTGTCAACCGCCACGATCTCATAGAGTCTAATGCATGCATGTATGTACTGTACATATTATATAGTTCTCTCTAGATATAGAAGTATATAGTTTGATACATATCGCGTCCCCGACCGGACAGGGTTATACACTACCGAAGTCCTTATATACTACCGTAGTGCTGCAGATCGTACAGTACCTAAGGATTTTATCGCTTTCCCTCTTATACACGCAGATGCTATATCAATATTTTTTGTGGCACAGTAAAAATTCTCAAAGGGTAAACCCAAGGTTCAATCCTAGAAGAACTAAAAATACCTCAATTAAACCACGGTGCCTAACTCGCGTGACAATATATGTATCTCGGTCTTACACTTTGATGATGAGTCCCCAGCAACAGTGAATCCCCCAGGTGATTACTAGGGAGGTAACTGCGTTGTCGGGATATTCAATCTCTCTAGACTGTGAAGTTCCTCCATTGTTGGTGGAACTCGTCAAGTGAATTCATCTGTCCCAGGGCTGAATCGTTTGTCGGCATCAGCCGCGTATCTTCTATGTACTTAATTTTACGGTTATCCATTTTCCACTTCCCGGTTTTTTTCTTTTTTTTTGCATCTAACTCTGTATATACGGCTTAACTTCCTAATTTCAGGGGTCCAGGCTTGAGTGTATATTCTTGACTCGTATACGGAGTCGAAAAAAAAGAATCGTATTTGCAATATTGCGGTTATTCCCATATTGAAAAGACCAGATATAACATTCATTGGAATCCATGCCTAACTCGATTGCTAATTGTCTCTTTATCGTTGATGACGAGATATCCCACAGAAACTGTATATGTACAACTTTATACCGGTTATAACCTATGGCATAGCGGAGCTTCTCGTTGAATATGCTGCGTACGTGATGCTTGAATTCATAGTTTCTTCGTGAATTGTAAAGAAATGTCTTCCTGGCAAGTTCCTGTCCCTTTGGTCCGGTGCGCGCTTCGAAGTAAATATTGCATTGTTTATATTTTTATATTGCCTCCAAAGAGCCTTGCTCGCATACTGCTCTCATCACTTGTGATAGAGGCATCCAATTTCTGTTCTTTCTTGGCGACGATAGTTTATTATACAACATTGGCGGCAGGGGGTATCTTGCTATCCTGTGAAATGAAAGGCTACACATCTTGATGGTGGTACATCTGGCAGGGCAGTCATTCACTGGTAGATGGCCATTCACTGGCCTGCACCTTCTGAGCAACCCCCCTGACCCCTTCTTAAGAGCTTTCACTACCTGCGCACAGGGTTGGTTTTTGGCCTCTTCCTATCCCACAGCTACAAAACAGAACACTGGCCTGGTTACTTCTTGACTCGTTACCATATCCTTCCAGACTCCTGTAATAGTACGATTGGCTAAACAGAGCTTGTGACATACAGACTGTCCGCCGTCTCCTCTCTCCCCCTTTATCACCCAGCTCGAAGCCACGTCCAAAATGGTCTCTGAGGAGAGGATCAGGTTCCTCTTGGCCCTGACGAAGGTGAGTGACTCCTCCTGATTAGATCTCAAGTGAGGGAGCAAGCCTGAGTCGGGCAAACCAAAGTTTGATACTGACATGGACTTGGTATTGTAGAGGACCTCGAATGCGCGGGAATGACCGTGACAGAAAGGCGGGAGCTCATCAAACAGGGCAAGACTCCCGCTTATGATGCCCATCCAGAGGTTCTTTCGGCACCAGAACTCGCCGAGTCTCGTGCCAATGGGGACGCCTCCGACTCCGACGAGTCGGACCTCAGTGAGGCCACCGAGCTCAGCGACGGCGAAATCCTGGAGGGTGATTCCTCTGGGCCCTCGGAGGACGGATCTGGCTCCAGCGATAGGAGTGACGGGCACTCCCTCGACAGCGATGTCGAGATTGTTGGGCCCGTCACGAACGGAGCTGGGAGCGACGGGTCCGCTGGCGAAACCACCGGTCGAGTACCAGCTCCATTGAACCCGGGCATGGAGCTCCTCGGCGAGTTAGTGTTCCCAGTCGTCTGGACTTGGTACCCCCTGCCGGACGATTGGAGGAAGCAGCCATTCATCGGGGCTGAGAGTGCAGCAGCCAGGAGTAAGGATGCCACTTCCGCCTCCCGTGGGACGGACGCGCGAGTGGGCACAGGCCTACAAGGCCTGGCTCCTCGACATCGCCAGGACGTACCCCGAACAGTGGGAGATTTTGGTGGGCGCGTACTTGCAGGAGGTGGTCAGACCTCGTGTAGTCGCGGGCCTAGGTGGAGCTCCGCTCCACGAGGGATCCTTCTGGAGAGAATGGGAACCGGACGTGTTCTCATCAGCCGTCCGCCAGTTGCGCCCGGAGATGGCCCCGGTCCCATTCTCTTTCCCGCAAGGGCCAGATGGTGAAATCCTGGAGTCCATCGCAGCCCAGATAATGGATGGCAACGAGGACGTGTTCCATGCTGCCATCAATGTCTGGGCGGAGTGGCTGTTTGCGTTCGACAGGGTCGCCCTGGAGAACCTCTCCTATATCGAGCGGGATTGTGCCGCAAGCCAGAATTTCGTGGGCTCCGGGACCACGAGCTGAATTGCCACTTCCAGGAATTGCTGGCCTTCCACGGTCATTTTTAGAGAGCGTGGATGTCGGACATGGTGAGTTCCCTGTTTCGTGGGTGACTGGTTGATCGATGCTCGTTCTGGATCGCATATGGACTCCGCGCGATGAGGTTGGGGTGGCTGTGATCACGTGACACTATCCCGGCTAACGCGCTGTTTTGTTTCTTATAGCGCGGAGGATCAACTTCTTCTCTATTCTGATCTCTCGCTTGACGCCTCCTGCCCTGAACCACATCTTGCTCGTTCTTCTGTTGTGTGGAACCGTAGGAGCGTTCCTGCGCCAGCGTGTCACCATGGAATATCACTTTGTTCCCCCGGAAGAACGTGCAAGAGATGAGAAAGGCAACCTCCTTCCCTGGGGCTACGTCTATAAAGAGTGAGTTCTTGCCGCTCATTAAATCCCTTCATTTTGCTGCTGTATCACTGTGCCCCCATATCAGTGCTAACGTGGAATCTCTCACCAGTGAGTCCCGCAATCCTCGACGACCTCCCGAAGAAACTGGACCGTTTGGCAAGAGACGCAACGCTCGTTACGACCACGCTCGATCTCGCACTCGCACTGGCACTCCAGCCAAGAAAGAAAATCCCAACGTCGCTGAGTTCAGCAGACTGTTTGCGCTGCAGCAGGAGGAAGAGAAAGCCCACAGCTTGCCGAAATCTTCATCCGCCTCCAACCTTGATGGCTCGAGAAAACCAACTGAGAAAGTTGCGACTGAGTGCATACTCTATGGATACAGAAGCAAGGATTCAGAGTGGAAAGTGATCGATAAATACGAGCGCATTTCTCAGGGTTTGATATGTGAAGACTATCCGAGAAGCGACCCCACTTCAACCAAAAGTTACTCCCATCTCCTGAGTGGCGGTGATGTTGTCATACGCGCCAACCTTTCCGCAGACGCAAACCGCAAGGCGAAAAGATACGCTGGAGGTTATCACTGGATCAAAGTCACGTTTGACTCGGCGACAGCCGCGGATCGCGCTTGCTTCTTCTCCCCACAGGAAATTGAAGGCCATCTTGTCTTTTGCGAGCTCTATCACGGTCAAGGTCCCCCGGAAGACATCCCGATCCCCAAAGGGTCCGCTGCTGCCAACCGGTTGAGGCCGAAAGCTCATCACACCCTCACTACCTCTCATTCTACCTCCTTCCTCCAGTCAAATGATATCGATCGACCAACAACCCTGCCACGCTCGCTGACCTTCAACAATCTTGCCACCGCCGCAGCTGATGCCGATGAGGAAGACTCACAAGTCTCCACAGCGACAGCTAGTTCAGCAACTGCAACTGCTACTACTGCAGAACCAGCACCTACTACTGGCCTTCGGCAGCGACAGGTGACAGAACAGAAAGAGCAAAAACCAGAGTCAGAGTTCATGACGCACATCCCCACTGTTCGCCGTGCGAAGCTCCGTCCGATTTCCGAAGCCCTACCACCTCAGCCGACTCTCACCGAGCGTATCCTTCGATCCATTCCAATACTGAGTTGGTTTACTGGCGACATTGTCGGGGACGGACCTCAGCTTCGCGAAGATGGGACCTTCGATTACGAGAGATCAAATCTGTATTGGCGCTTCTGGTACCTGGTTGACAAGATACTTGGCACCGACATATGCGGACTGAGAGAAGAGTCATGAAATCCTCCGTCGATTATACCCCATTTCTATGGCTGTCATCTGCGGTCTTCTTACACTGCGCTCCTAAACCACCTTCAGGAAGCGCACCACGCTCTACTAGTGGTCACGACATAGCTTGCGACGCTCTCGTCCTGAGGCCTTCCAAAGAACTTCCATGCGCTTCAGTCGATCCCAACCGGGCCGCCAGTGCGGATGAAGAGAAATGAATATTCTGTGACGAAATTGCAGTTTCTCCTAGTCTGACGCTACAATATCTTCCACCAGTCCTCCATGAGTCTGTAATGGATCCTGTCACGTCTACTATCCAACCGCACTCCGCCTTGCGCTTCGGTCCTTTAATGGATTCAGGAGATTCAGCGCATTGTCTTCTCTCTGTTTATGGCTGGCAAAAGGTTCATGCGCTCTTCATTTTCTCAATTGATGGATACCACGGGACCAAGTTAGCGCTGCGCCTCGATTCTCTACACGGCCTTCTTCTCTTACCTAGAAAAACGCTTTTTTTTATTTCAGTCGCTAGAGAGATACCATGATTCATTTACATTAGGGATCTCCCTTCTATTGTTCTGTTCGATATCGCTGCTTCCTCTATCCCAACGGGTCTTGTAGGGTGCGCGCATGTGTTTCTCTAATGTGTTTATTATTTTTTTCTTTCAAAACTCGACTTGGGACTGGTTCTATGAATTGGGCGTTGGGTTCGGTTCGGTTTATCCTGCATAGAATAGCATAGCATAGCGTGGTAATGGGATGGGAGCACCGGATTTGCTTTTCCTTTTTTATTTAATCTTTCCGGAGTTGTTGGTTTCTGCGTGGTCATCGGCATGATAGAGAAATAATAGCATGAGCTTCAGTTTTCTCTGTCTTGAATTCGTTACATATCATATCCTTTACGTCCGTCCGGTTTGTCTGTACTTGGTCTTAGGAAACTAAGCCGCAAGTAGCGGAGTAGATAGCCTGCTGGAATTAAGAGTAATAATAATCAGCAGAGCAAGAGGCGTAGGTAGAGTAGAGGAGAAAAAAGGTACGGAACGGGGGGTGATCGTCTTTTTCGCTTTTTGCTTCATTACCTCGTTCGATCATTCGCGCGGGTGACACGACACGACAGCCCAGCACAGCATGGCCCGTCAAGTCACGTCAAGTCACGTAAAGTTCAAGAAGACAGAGAGGTTAAGGTAGAAGGTCAGTAGATGAGATGGAACCGATAAGATAAATAGAATATCACACACAGGGTCAGGTCAGATTCACAACAGACGACGAAAGTGAGACCCGATCATGATCCCCTCTTTCTTCCCTGTCTGTCTCTCTTTCCTTTTTTTTGCACTCATTTCTTCATTTTCCTTGCCTTAGCTCAGCTTAGCTTGCCATGTCCATGTCATGTCATTGTCTCTCCCATGCGCGCGCCATTTTCCATACACACCCAACCCAGCAGCCGACCGATTCAATTCCCAGGGCTGACTCAATGGAAGTTTACTCAACCTTGCTCTCGAAGTTCTCGCCCTCGACCAGGTCCGGGATGTCGTCCTCGTCTTCCTCGCCCTCCTTCTTGCCCTCGGCTGCCTCCTTCTTCTGCAGGTTCTGGTAGCTCTCGGCCAGCTTGCGCAGCGACGCCAGGCTGTCCGGGCCCAGCTGGTTCAGGATGCCCGGGACGAGCTCGGTCAGCTCCTTCTCCTCGCCGTGGCCGTAGATAGCGAAGGTGTTGGAGGGGACGGAGGCGTGGACTGCATTTGGATTCGAGTTTGTTAGTGTTGCTTCGTGAGACGGGGATGGGGTATATCATGCGAGTCAAGTGGCAATGCGCGAGGCTAGTTGGTCGTAGAATTAAGACTTACCCTTAGGAGCAGCAAAGTGGATGACGTTTCCGTCCTCCTTGAACATGTTGACCTCCTCAATGGCCTGGATCGGCTGCACGTTCATCTTCTTCAGCGTCGTCTGCAGCTTCTTGTCGTCGGCGCCGGTGGTCTTGTGCACCCTCTTGGTCTTGCGGCGGGGAGTACCCTTGCCTCTGATGAGCTGTCAGCGATGCGATCCTTTTCTATCTGTCTATAATATACTGTCTGTGATGGAATGGAGAACGCGACGATTCCGGCAATATAGATTTTGTGTCGATGCGCCATGAGTGTTGTGCTTTCAACGTGATGGGGGTCCGGGTCTGGATATGGATATCGAAAATAATGGACAGTATACGCACCCTGGAAAGCGATATCTCGTTAGTAGCTGCTCTCGCACACCAAAATCAAGCAAAAGGACGAGGAGAATTGGCCTGCGAAATCGAAGCGATTCCCAAACGGCCCTCCTCCGCATCCTATTTGGACGCCGCGAAAATCGTCCACACAACATAGTGTTCACGTACCAATCCGCACGCTCTGCTGCAACTTGGCCAGCTTCGCCTGATCCATGATGGCTATGTTTTTCGTAAATATTCCTATATTGCGCCCTTAGAATTTTGTTCCAGTTCGAAAGGTTCCGCGACGAATTTCACGTCGTCGGGTTTCGTGGTGATGGGGGTCGGCTAGGTACGTACTAGGGTGTAAGGTTAGCGGGGAATCCGGATCGACGAAGCGAGGGATGTCTACCTCTACCGTGCGGACGAGTTAGGGGGGAGGATGGTCGAGAAGAGAGAAAAAGGGGACGAGCTCGAGGGTTTCTTTTTTCTCTTGGAGGTTTGGGTATATTGGAAAGCAGGAAGCCGAAGTGGAAGCGCTGCACATCTCGGTTCCCCGAATTAGCTCGCCCGCGCCCCAATCACCAAGTTTGTGTGCAGCGCAAAAAATGGTGGGCGATCTTCGGCAGGCGTGCGCGCAGGCGAGGGGCGGCGGGCTGGACGTGGACACGCATACCATGCGAGCTTTCTCTACGGGTCTGCGGGCTACATTCTGGAGTACTCCACGCTGGTCTACGATCTCTGGCTCTGCGATCGCGATGTTGCTGGCGTTGTGTGTAGCGAGGCTGGTGGTCGACGCCTGAGGGTGAGGCTCTGCTCGGCTAAACCCTAACGACCGGTCTGGACGCGGCAGAGTTGCGCTGGCGGAGAGGCAGCGAGAGCCATGAGCCATCATCATGATCCTGCATCAATCTCCATGAGTCCTGATGTGATTTTTCCTCATCAGATTATATATCTTGCCACCTGAGTATCACTGCAGGGCATGCGCAAACTGGTGTCACGGTCTACACCACAGAACGGAATACAAGCGAAATCTTGGCATCTACAACAAACTATATCAGAGTGAACGTGAGGTCCATATACGACGTTCGTATGACATTAACAACGTATATAGACATATATATAGGGCAGTGCAAGAACACCATGCTCAGTTCAAGATATCTTGACATACCAATCACGAGCCTTGCTTCTCACTGACCTCCGCATCCGTCCACTCCCACAGCTTCTTCCCCAGCTCCACGTCCGTAGCATGCTTATTGTTCTTCTGGATGACACCTACAGGGGTATAGTATGCGCCATTCGTCAACAGCTCTCTATTGGCTCCCGCCGCCCAGAGCTGGTTCAAGGCCCCGGTGCGCACCGTCCGCATAACCAGAGGAGCGAGGACTGCCTTCGCGTACCGTAGGAAGGCCCTCGACTCACTGCTAGTCTCGTACAGATCACTTGCAACAACCCCCGGATGCACGGAGACAGACAGGATCTGCGGATAACGCCGTGCCAGTTCAGCTGCGAAGGCAATGTTGGCAGCCTTGGACGCGGCATACCGGTGCCAGGTGCTCTCAGCCAAGAGGGCGGACGTGGAGGTCATCACCTCGAAAGGCGGCGAGATCTGAGAAGCTACCGAACTCACAGTTACCACTCTGACATCCGGTACGGGTGTGGCACTGGCGGCCGTTTTCAGCAGCGTCGGCAAGAGAAGCTTCGTAAGGAGGAAATGCCCGACATGGTTGGTCCCAAATTGGATCTCATGGCCCGCTTCCGTTGTTCCAGGAGGGTTTCCCATCGTCCCTGCATTCAGCACGAGGATATCTAAGCGGTCACATTCTGAAGTGAACTTCTCCGCAGCCGCTCGAATCGACTTGAAAGAAGCCAGATCCAACGGCATGTATCTGATATCAACAGGCGAGGAAAGATTTTCCTTGATCGAGGCGATTGCATTGTGGGCCTTGGTCTTGTTGCGAGCGGCCAGGTATATGACGGACGGCCGATGACGCGCCAGCTGCAGAACTGTCTCTTTTCCTAGACCGGTGTTGGCTGTTGTAAAGTAATGTGGTCAGCATTGGGTACGTCGCGAGCAGTCAAGTCGCAGTTATCGCAAGGACAGCTGGAGCCGAACGTACCTCCGGTGACAAATACCACTTTGCCCGTGAGGTGATTGATATCCTTTTCAGGGTTGAAAGACGATCCTAGGAGCCCAAACGTGAGTTCATTGAGTGTCGGACCAATGCTGCTGTAGAACTCAGCAGGATTGCGTAGGCCCTGTGTGATCAGGTTGGTCAATGCCGCCAGATCCTGGCGGGTCTGGGAGACAGAGGGATTGTCATGGAATCCCGAGGCCTCTCGGTCCTGGGCCTTCTCCTGGCCCTGTTCATGCTGTCCCCGATTTAACTGCATGATTATGGTTGTAGCTGTCGCGTCGTTAGCTTGATACACACATCGCATCGACCGCGGTTGAGAGCAGAGGGCACGACGAGCGCTGAAGCAGCAATTAGTAGTCTGGAAGCTAATCACCGCCGATCCCGTTCTGGCCGCCGGTCACAGACCACCGCAAGACGGACGGGAAGTGTTACGCAACACATGGTCGTTCAATTGAGTGACCTCTTGGGGTCAGAGACACCCTCGGGGCTGGCCAGTGCAGCATGCTCCGTACAGTAAAGCCGCGTCCCGACTTCCGACAGCACGGCTTCGGTCGGATCGGAGAAACAACAGACCGGCAGCCCACCGTCAAGTAAACAGCTTCTCTCAGATCAACCACACACTCCACAGCTACTTTGGAAGCTGGATTTTTTTACCAGATATCTACATCTGCTTGGTCTTTTAATCTCACGAGTGACAGAACAAGAAGGCAACTCATACTTGTCTATGCTGTACAGCTTGGAAGTTTAAATGTCGGCATCAAATCGATGTTGCTATCGGCGCAGAATCCTCGGGAATTGTCTATTCTTATCCCGAATTTAAATATGGAAGGAAATGATTCGATGGGACGCTTGGATGGACTCATTTACGCTCGTAGAAGTGGCGTCTATTTTACTCTAACAGACAGAAATCAGTTAGATTTCGATAAAAGTATATGTCCATAGAGCACTGACTGGACTGTTACCCACAAAGCCGTTTGCAGATTGCTAGCTTCAGATACTCAGAGGGTGCCGGTTCTATAGTCACCACATTCCACTATGGAACTATCCGGACTTTTACAGATTGGGACATAGGTCTAGATCATACACCCAGGAATATTTCCACAGTACATAAACACAGCAGGCAGGAGTGAGACAATGTTCCTCCCCACAGAACAACATGTTTCTTTAATCAGGACCTGTGATGAATATGTTTCAGGGAGCATCCATCACCTTGTCTGGATCCTATGGGGATCATTTAAATTTCTTTTGGCGTTAAGCAGCAACAAAGAAGCTACAATAATAAAGACCACGCCTCTTTATGTCCTTGATCGAAGCGAAGCGAGCATTGAACTTGTGCGACATTGAGGGGGGAAATAAATCCGTGTCAGATTTTACTGATGCTCAAATAAATGTCCATGCCAACACAATTGTGGAGACTATGCATCCATGGGGAGCTTGTGATAGCTAATACCCACCATTTGGTCAGTTCCTATGGCGATGAGGAACGGTCATTGGGGACCCTTGAAAGAATTTCTTTCATATCCATTCATTCAACCATTTGTCTTGGGGGTTTTCTTGTTTTGTTCTAGAAAGCAGAGACAATGCTTTTATCTCTGTCTATTATCTCTGAATTCTCCTTATCGACAGAAGACGATCCGGTCTTTGGGTCTCAAAGTTCCCTTGAATTCGTCTATAAGAGCAACGAGACCGCTCGCTGTTGTCTACCCATTGCATCTTCAGTGTGCCGGCACTGCTTGTTGCTGAGAATCCTCGTTATTTGAATCAATCCTTGCAGGTCTCACCTCCGACCGTTACAATACAGGAGAAGACACGGTACATCTTGTTCTTCGCTCAGGATGTCTGCGAATAGGGAACAGTATGCACCATACATCGAGGGGGCACAGTTTACCATCCGTCCCCATCTTCCTTATTTCATCGGACGCGCCGCTTACGCAATGGAAGGGGTACCGGAGGATGAGGAGGATATGCATCTGACGCGCGAGCAGCTCAGCTTCAAGTATCCAATGCCCTCTGGGTTTACGATCGAGCAGCAATCCGCGGAGATAGTTATTACCGAGGAGATCAAGGTCGGCCCCGAGTTGGGCGCACAAATAGTCGAGGTGAATCGATCGATGATTGCGAAGATATATGACCCATTTTGCTACCCAGGGAGTGATGAACATCCTCGCAAACCTTTCCTTGATGCGGCGACCGCTTTCCTTGCCGAGAGTGAGGCGTATCAGCGTCTACTACCCTTTTGGGGTACCTGCGTCCCCGAATACTATGACTCGTGGATCCTCGACTGGGATCTTGGAGGCGGAAAGGTGCGTTCTGTTCGACTGATCCTGCTCGAGCGCCTCCGTGGCGATCTTATGGAAGACTTCTACGACTGGAATCCATCGCGCTGGGCACGTTCACGAATCATGGAGGAAATTGTCCGCACACTATGCCATCTACTGGCAGCCGGGCTTAACCACGTCGATGTGCATCCACGGCACGTCATAATATGCGGAAATGTGCACGGCGAGTCTCTGCGCGTCGTCCATCTCGACTTTGTCAACCTGCACGCCGAGGACCCTGGTACTTGCCATCAGTCGAGAGAGGGCCGACCCACAGACGCTGAGAAGGAGCTTTCCCTGCCGGACCTCTGCTACGAACCGTTCAACCCGGCGCTGATCTTCCACGAGGAGCGCATCCAGACGGGTTTCCGCGAGCGATTTGGCAACTGGATTGACTGGAGCTGGCAAGAGTGGCTGGATGGACGCTGGATGACGAATACTCTTTTCCCAACTCTGACTGTGGAGGAGCGGCGCAAATGGGACCTCGGGGAGCGGGCACGGAAGATTAGGGAGTACATGCAGCGTAACCGTCCCGAGGACCTGGAGTTGTGGGAGAAGACCCGACCCGATCTGCAGCGGACGCATATGGGCTATTGGTGAGTGAGCTATACCCTTGCTTACTATTTCTATTTTCCGACTATCCGTCTCCGTCCACTTGCCACTGCCTGGTTTTGTCTCCCTCGCCATGATCACCACCACAGCCACGCCAAGGTAGGTCAGCAGGGTAGTCGAAGCGCGCGGGCGCGCAGAGAAGAATTGCATACAAAAATCTAGTAGACCAGTTCTATGACCATCGTCTTCCAGCTTTCATCCTTTCAGGGTAAATTTCCAATATATCTAGCCTCTGTATCTTTTATAAGACACTTTTTCATAGCACAGGATGTATGCTTGAGACTACGACGGAGATAACAGCGTTCAGATGCGACAAATGAGTATAAGTACAAGAGAGTCATGATGATAGACGTCATTTTCTTCTAGCATACTACTTATGCTTTCCTCTTCTACGTCTAGCCCCGGCTCCCCTTGAATCCGAGATATAATATATATAATCTATCATCCTCTGTGTACAGCTCAACATAGCAGCCGCTCATAAAGGCAAGACACACATAGTCAATCAGACATGACCTTCTCTAGTTTAAGCCACGTAGACACAGAGCTGCGTGTATGTAGTTGTTGGAATGGCGATAGGAATTTAGATGGGCTCTGCCATGCAAATGCATCGCGAGACAATTATCTTTCATTATCAACCCTGAGAATGACTGTGACTTGCTATTACATTACTACCATTACTACCTACCCTACAAAACTAGCTAGTAAGAATATACGTATATATATCATGAACAGATAAGGTTACCATGAGTATGATAAAACCATATCTGCCATAAAGCTCTAAGGATGATTTTGGGAATCCTAAGAATATATGTTGACCGCACATTCACAATTTCCGACATCTTTCAAGAGTTAATACAAGCTGATCCGTATTAACTCCCGAATCCTGATCATACGAACTCTGAGCAGGACGGGGAAGTTATGTGGTGAATGTTGAGGAAGTGATAGCAACTATCGACTCCCTCCTGGTATCTTCTATATCATTCATTTTCTTCCTGATACCCTGTTGCCGTTTTCCAACTTGATCCTTTCGTCTCGTTCAGAATATATACCTTCTCAGAAGGAAGTATAGCTATGCTTGGCAGTTATTATCTAATAGATATTTAGCTTGTCAGTAACAATCTCTGGACCCGATTTCTTTTTTTAATTACACAGGAAAACCTCTATCATAAACCACGGCATCATCACACCATTAATATGTACCAAATCTAGGACGTTGTTCTGAATGTTATTCCGCCACTCCCTGGTTCTCACAGGGTGAACCTGGCACCGATTTACGATGAGCGCTTTAAAGACGGATACAACAATATCCTAAACAGCGGACAGATTCTCGTTCTTGGCTTTTGTTTCTCCCAGCTAAAGAAGAGACTAAGCATCTCGGTCAGGGAAGCTGTGAAATGGTATAATAGTGAATTTCGATATATAACCTTCACTTCCCGTCGAAATTCATCAAACTGTACTAGAAACTACAAGGACTCTTTCCAACTAAGTTATGGAATCATTTAATCTCGGCGATTTCTATCTTGCTCCTCTCTCCACTTTCGTTTTTACAGTACATTTCTACGCTGTTTGCCCTTAAAACTATCCAGCATTCCTCAATTCTTTTTACACAGTCCGGAGCAGTTTGTTAATAATGCTCATGGCATTGCCAGGCTACTAGTGCCTTGTCTATATACATATAGATTTCTTACCTTATATTTCCTTAAAGAATTCACTTAACATACATATCGATTTATATTCTACCAAAACTAGTAGCATATCTCAATGAGAGAGATCTCGGCCAGTTATCCAAGTACAGGCTCTTCCCCGCTATTCTTCTTTTTTTATTTTCGGCGAGGTCAAAACACTGTGGATCACCAGGCTGAATCAGAACAGAACAATCAAAGACTTCAAGTCTGCTAATTGGTATGTACTGTACCGAATTTCCTCTAGCACATAATGCTAAAACTAGTTGGAAAACTAGGACAAGTTGTGATATACATGGATGATCATCTAACCAGATACGGCTTTCTGACTACATACAATGAAACCATCTTCGTAAAAAGATGTGGATCTTTTTCGATTTGAGCTGTTCTGTGTTCTATTATTACATACTCATCCATATCCAGTGCTCAGTCAATGGTTATTTCTCTTAGAGAGTGTAATGATCTTCTTCGGCAGGAAGTTCTGTCTGTTTCTTTTTCTTATCTTTCCTTGCCTCTTAGATCTTCACGAAGTCCTGTCATTTTAAGGGCTACAACAGAATTTTCTATGGGATCCAGATCAAGATGCCCCGCAGGAGAGTAAGCACCTGGCTACTATCATTAACGACGTATTTGGAAGCTAAAAGATAAGAGGACACACATAAGTGCTAGGCATGCAAGCAGGGCCACATGCAATATAAATGCCGCTTGCGGGCGGCAGCTGGCATTCTTATGAATGTCTTTATGAGAGTAAGCTTTCCATACTTGATTTACTAGGTAGGTAATTTTGCTGACACTTTCAGCGTGCCCTGTGCCCGCAGGTTTACCTGTTGCGGTTTTTATTCCCGCGGCTCCAACCGCGGAGGTGTTGGCTCATGTCCCCCTAATCGGGATGAAGTCTAAAACTTTAGACACAGAAATGCTGATTGGACTTGCCAGCAGCAACCTATCGGATACACCATTGAATCTCCAAGATACAGATCTGAATAAGGTATCAGGCTCAGTCTGGAATAACAAACACCTTAAGGCTTTGAGAGTCATCCGGGCTCAACAGGCTGGACCAGGAGAGACTTTTTTTCCGCAGAAATTCCTCCCAGGTCAACATGAGTATAGTTATGCTGTTTATATTACAATGCATTCATTCTTTTCTCGAAACACGAGTTCCTCGAGACCTGTCTCACCATGTTCGTTTGCACTTAACCACAATTTGACTGCGATACCCGGAAATGGGTTGTTGGCACAAGTGGGGATATCGTTTGGGCGATTGCCACATATTCTGCACAAAAGATCAAATTCTATAGTTTCTGGATCTGTTTACTTCTACATCAATAGCGTTGGGACACTTGTATCCAGAGTTTTCAGCATGCGAGTATCTTGACAATGCCGACCCGTTCATGCCACGGATGCGGAGTATGCGCCACTCGATCCGCTTGAAGTTTTGGCAACCTGTTGCAATTAAGGACTCTGTGAGTTTGCTGAGAAGGATTATCTTAGAGGCTGTTTGCTTGCGGATCATGTTGGACTTGGCAAGACATGGATCATAATTGGTTGGCTACTCTGTGTAAGTCAGAACCCTCTTCCAGATGGCTCTATAGCTAATGTTTGACAGCAATTTGAAGTCCACAGTAACATGGTGAAAAAAGGGTGCGCGCCAAAGGCAAACCCCACATGGATTGTTGTGCTCCCCAACCTCATCCGTCAATGGATCAATAAAATATCTCAAGTCACCGCCCATCTGAAAGTATGAGTGTATTGCAGTGACTAAGCCACGAGCATGGGGAACACATCAGTGATCAGTGGAAAGCTTACTCCAGATCACAACCTCTTTAAGGGGGACACCATGTCAGCTTGATCTGTTGTCATCACATTGTATCAAACAGTGAACAATTGACATGGGCTAAAGGCTTTGATCTCATCATGTACAGAAAAGAAGTGTGATGTCCCAAAGCCACTCTCAATGCTCAATGACTATCCCTTTAACATCGGAAAATGTTTTAGATGGATTGTACTTGACAAGGTGCATTTTGTCAGAAACCTGGACTCCAACCAGTCTCTTGCAATGTCATGGCTGGACAGTGATTTCCACCTCCTCCTGTCTGCTACCCCCTTATACAACAGCATAAATGATTTCAAGGGGTATGTGAGATTCCTTGTCACCTGTCCATTCATATGGACAGCTGAACATCTTGCAGCCTATGGCCTGCATGAACATTCAAACCTGTATGACCTTGAGTTTGAGCAATCAGGGAGTCACCTTCAGGTGACAGCTGAGGCAATGAACAAGTTCATCTTCCATGATCAGATGTATGCCACAGTGGCCAGAGCACAGATTGGCAAGGTCTGACAGCACCTCATGGTACAGCACATACTCTCCTCATGCATACTGTTTGAAGACAGCGACCAAATTGGCTCTGACATTTTCCCCCTCCCAGATGAAACTCTTGGAGCTGCAGTTCTTCCTCTTTGAACAAAACATGTATGATGAGCTCAGCAAACCTTTTTACAGGGGGCTCATTACAGTTCTGGAAAATGGAAGAGTTGCATAGCATATGTGAAAACTGCAAGCACTCAGTCTGCTGACAGACTGTTTAGGATTCCAATATATTGAGAGTATGCTCATGGCTGGAGACTGGAAGCAAAGAATGAGAGATTTCAGAAAGAATTGTCTGATCAAGTGGGTGATTTTTGTGCGCCAGCAGACTGCTGTGACAGATGTCGAGCAGTTTTTTAAGAAAAAGCCTGCAGACCTCCTGAAGATGGTTTCACCAGATAGTCCTATGCCTGATGAACTTGAATGTCTCAAGTTCTTGCTCTGCGGATCCCCAAGATTACAGCATATGCTCCCAATTGTATGAGACCAGGTTCTGCTTTTTGACAAAAAGGTCATCATATGGGTGATCTTCCCTGCGCAGTAAGTCCTTGTTGCTGGTGCTCTCCAAACAGCAGGCATAGACATTTGCATTTTCCATGCAGGGCTCTCGGCCCAAGAATGTGCTGAGCTAATACAGGAGTTTACAACCAAATCAGAAAAGTGTATGGCTCTTGTGTGCAGCTTCTCTGTCAACTCTGCCAGACTCAATCTACAGTGCCTTTGCAGCACAGTCCATCTCTTTGACACACCAATGTCAAATCCAATCGCACAGCAGGCCATCAGCCAAGTACGCCAACTTGGCCAGACCTGGATAGTCAAGGTATATGACTACCAGGTCCAGCAGAGCTTCAATTGTCGGCAGGTGGCAAATGATTTGAGCAAAGTGATTCCTAGTATGGTCGCCGAGTTGAATCCTGACATGTTTGCTGTTCGTATCCAAGGCATTTTGATGTTCGTCTGTCTATTGCATGATCTGACCAGCTGCTGATTAACAGGGGACTCCAAGGGAAATGATGTTCAAGTGGACGCAGTTACACTCCCAGCGGCGTCCTCAAGAACCTAAACGTGGAAGACAAGCCCCTGCCGGCCCTGAAGTCCGGAGCATAGATAAGGGGAAGAATCATTGTCGCGGTCCTGTCCTTCCTGCGCCCCCAGACAATCAAGATCCCTGATGGAAAGACTGAATATACAGGTTGTCAAGCGGCCTTCTGTGCCAATTTTGCAAGGCATAAGTTTGAGACCCGTATTGATGGTTACCTCAGGGTCAAAACAGGACACCAGCTACTGTAGAGGTCAAAGGAGGCATAAGTTTGCGAGCAGAAGTTGTTTTTGACAACGTCTTCCATCCTTCATCTTCGACCCCCGCTCAGGGTTTTCCATCGCCACCTGTAATTCAGATATTCCTAGCTCATGGTGTCACCGCCTCATCATATAAAGCCGATAACCCAATGCCTGAAGATGACACTGAGGAGAGTGACTGCTATCTCGACCAATTGCCTCCCTATTGATTCAAGCAGCCTTGGTTCTCCCCCAGATATAAGCGGGATTGCATTTGAAGACGTTGTCTTGACGGGAAAATTCCCTTTAGTTCTGACAGTATTTGATTTGACATGAGTGTGCACACAATACCAGCTTGTTTATTCCTGTGGCTGCACCCAGAATGGTCTGCAGGAACAATGTCCCGAGCGCAGAGAAACAAACACAAGATGCAAAAAGCCGCGGACTGAGACAAAGCGCATTGAAACATACTGCTTCAAGCACCTTATGGGTCCAAGTACCCGATTGGTTTACACAAATCGGAGCTCATATGACGATGTTAATTGCAGTGGACAATGCTAATCAGATTTGGGCCATATCTACGGAACTGGAAGAGGCAGATGTTGCCATTGCGGGCACTGCAACATCTAAAGAAGCTTTGGAGCTCGGCAACTAGATTCTCTGAGAACTAGCGTCTCTTTCAAGAGGCCTTAACAAGTACACTGCTAGCAGCCGGGGCTGTTACTCTATGGCCCTCTCTAGGAGTTGCAAGAAGGGGAGACGGACCAGGATGTAGTAGCAGTTGTCGACAGAGATTGTAGCGGACCCGAATTTCATGCATCAGCCTCCAGTCACATTTCTATGAAGTTATCTAGTCCTGAGAGTCTGTACGTCATCTTGGTAAGGAGAAATTATCCCAGCCTCTAACTAGCGGGTTAATTCACTCTACATCCGTTCCAGCATACTTCCAGTGATTGACAGCCAGGACGCTGTCTCCTTCAAACTTCTCTCCTTCACAAACCCTTTAGACATTAGAGATTGTGACTGATCGGAAGACTGTCATCTTGTCCACTGTCTCTTTTGTTTTTCTCACTGTTTCATACCTGGATACGGAGAATTGTTGAAGGATATTTGTTTTCTGTCCTGTCCCTGTCATTTACATACACTCTCTCCAACAATACCCATCTATACCTGTTTCCTCCGATGGCAATAGTTAAATATTGGGGAACCACTCAGCCTGTCTGTTTTCAAATTTTATATAAACGAAACTCTTCCATGTGGCCTCCAAAAGGCATAATATAATAAATAATCCTTCCAGCAATCTAGTTTATGTTAAATTTCGCCTTTTCGTCGATGCTGGCAGGAACCGCCCTCCATTCCCCGTGAGACCTCCATCGATTTTTTTTTTTTCCAGAACTTGATCTCCAGCCCCTTGCTAGAATCTTGATGGTGCCGATTGGTACTGTCAGTGACCGCGTTGAAATGCAATTTGCAAACAAGAAAATTAATTTTGTCCTACCGCGTTGTGAGCTGCCTTTTTCCTCCGAAACTTCACGGCCTACCTCAGAGATCCGTGAAAGAACTCGAAGACAGTCTAGTACTGGATATCCGTGCTAGAGATACGGACATGGAGGAAAATTGTCGGACTGCGCGAACCTAGTAATCCGAAGGTATGATGATGAAAAGCTCTGATTATTCCAATCTACCTAACTATCTGACTATTTATGGAATTAGGGGTTAAGACCTTCCGAATACTTCTTTGTTTAATGATCCCGAGATATTTTCGTGAAATAACAAAGGAAAATAGGTGTTTCGGGTATAGACAGTATGATCCCTTTATTGCAGGGATTATAGCCTTCGAGTTGCCTGGATCGGCGTGTGCTGAATAGGCTGATAGGTCTCTTGGCATACCACTAGGGTATAGTGGTAATATTCGGCTGATAAAAATGAAGGCACCTTTCAAACGCGCAATCTGCTTATTACCGGAACATATTCAGCACAACTACCTGCAAAATCATTCCAAATCGACTTAATCGCTTTATCTTAACAATATGAACGTCCACCAGCAAGCTGCTGTTGTTTCCTCACGCCTCCCCAGATCTGAGAATCCACCCACTCTCCCTCCCCTCCTCTATCAGACATGAGGTAAAGCAAGAAAATACTTAAGATATCCTGGAATAGATTAGTTCTTGCTTACTACAGGAAGAGGAAAAATTGCTGATGACCATCTGTCAATTTTCAATTAAATATGTTCATAGTTATAACACATCTTCTGGTGCGTCCACCCATCCATCTCGTACCCACTCAATCTGCTGAGAAAGTGCCTTGACGACAATGAATAATGGCTCGGGTGAACTCGCTACAGAGGACATAAACTAGTTGGGTCTCGGAGCCGGAAAGAGAGAACCGGAAAAGAAGGGTGTTCTGAAGGGAATAGCAGTTAAAGTATTCAAAAGGGGAAGAAAATAACTGCTCTGAATGATTAGATCAGACTGGAGAAGCAGAAGGTGATGGTATTTCATCAGATCTCCTGATGTTATTCCATGTCTGTTCGTCTATCTATCTATCTATCTATCTATCTAGAACTTTCAAATATGAATGAATATCCATGAATCGATCCCTTGGGTAATGTACAGTACTGTACATATATACAGTAGTTTGAGAGAGGACCTGATCGATAAGTGCCACACGGTCTACCTGCTTAGAGGAGCATCCACCTAATCTACAGTACTAATAACTTTGCCAGAAATGTCTAGGATTCTAGGTATATATGTATGTACATGTAGATATCGTACCTAATCACGGGTACGCAATGTATCTACCTACCTAAATAAGAGGATACATAGGCATGTAGTATATTTACCGATTTTATCTCAATGTCTGCGTCTGCGGCTTCGCTTTTCCATTTCAAGGCTTTAGAGGTGGGAGCAGGAGGCCTTTCACGGATCTGGAATTATTATCTGTTCACATTTAGTCGTGTGCTTAGAGCCCTTGATTAGAGTCTTTCGGTATCAGCTGCTACCCAGCCATAACTACAGAAGCTTGTAGTACTGTATGTACTGTGGCTTTGCTGTCTGGAGACATACTTTTCTTCGGTGTCGACAGGGAATTTGATATATGCATACGCAAATGTACTTAGTGCTCGAGACAATATAAATGATCTGCCATTGGATGATATGACATTGCACTCCACTTTGTCTGATTACCCTCATGGAACGTCCGATGCTATCCCACTCTATTCAGATCCAGGCTTCGGACTATTCATGTATTGGTCCGCCTCGGCCTGGATCATTTCGAAGTAGACGTCACTCCACGTCGGGCTGGGAGGTATGTCTTCATCGCTATCCTCATGCTCTGACCCATACATTTCACGTCTCACCGCCCGTCTGGCGGCTTGCTCAGCTCGTTTTCTTGCTCTCTCCTGCCGCGCCCGATGCTCGTCGTTTCGCTGCTTTATGGCCCTTCTGAACCGCCAGCAACTCTCGCATTCCGCGGTATTATTGCCGTCGTCATCCTTCGCACCCTTCTTGAAGCTTCTACAGCTCCCGCATATAACGTACAGCACGCCTTGCACGACAATCTGGGAACCGACGGTGTAGCGGGTGGTGCCCTTGGAAGGATTTATCCCGCATTCCACGCAGAAGCGGTTATTTGCGCCGGGTTCGCCTCTTCTCTTTTTCCGTACCAGCATTTTGTCTCCGAATTTGGATGCCGGCCGCAGACGGAGACAATCACGACATGCATAGAGTTTTTTTTTTTTTTTTTTTTTTTTTTTTCCGTGGCGTACAGGGTGTTTTCAGCCTCGAGGAGTTCTCTGTGCGTAAGGGGACGGATGAGGTTGTTGAACCAAGTGCATGTTATCTTCAGACAGATAATCTCGGGGAAATTGAGATATTGAATGATATGCTCTTGAACCTCGGTTGGGAGACCAAGGAGTGAAGCACGTGGCGGTATCCTGATCGAGGGCTCCATTTCCTATAGATACCTGATAAAGAAAAATGGGGGTGTAGTATGGCTCTTTATGTATATGATTCTCGCGAGAGCTGTAGATTCTCAGTTCTTGACCTTGGGTTCAAGAGGCGGGGCTGGGCCTTGTGGCAGTGGACTGTTACTAAGTATAAACCACCCAGCCGAGATAACAACCCTGGACCACTGGTCGCGCGGCCATGACTCCATCATCTGCCCAGTGACCGGGGCCCTGGGTGGCTGACAGGGGACGCGAAGAAGCAATCGGTCGAGACCACGTTATTGGCAGCATCCTGTTGTTCAATCGCAGGCGGCGGCGGTGCGCCAGCGCGACGCCTCCGCGTTCCACGCGATCTCTCATGCTTAGTGTGTTGAGGAGGGTAAGATCGAGCATGTCCATCTCGTCGGATGCAATATGCCAGATCTACATAGGTATACTTTGTGACTCGTCATGTCGTATCGATTGTGATGTCGCTGCCTTGCCTCGAACCCGAAGCTACCCCAAAACGCCGCGCCATAGATGCAGAGACAAAAAGTATATACAAGAAACTGGATCAGTAAATCGATGAGTCTTTTAATCACCAGCCAAATTGTTCCACATGCAGATAGATGCCCTGCGCACCGGTGCCTTTGTGCACGGCACGCTCGTCGCTGAGCGAGACGACGCTCCGGCGCACGTCGTCGGCGAGACCACGCGGACCACATACGACGACGGCGCTCTCGCCCTCACTTCGCTCGAGCACCTTGCGGATGATGGTGCGCGGGTGAGGCCGGCCGGTGAAGATGGGGATGTTAGGCTTGGTGCTCAGGGACGAGGCTGACGATGATGGTTTCGCCTGTGTGAGACCTGGAGACGGCGCCGCGGTGCCGGAGCAGTTACAACACTGGGGGAGCGGTGATTGACTCTCATCTTCAATCTTGACGGTGCAGCAGCATCCACCTCCAGGAAGGCAGCCGTTGCTTTTTCCAGCAGCGGGAGGTTGTGAGTTGGAGGAGTCCGATGCAGAACGGATTGAAATAGCATCCTTCTCGCTCTGCTTCTCGGCCACATTCTTCTCACCATTGCTGCCATCAGCAGAAAGGGGCTTAAACATTTGACCCGCAGCATATGATGTCTGCTGGGCAGCTTCGGGCTTTTCTTCCAGCTTTTCATCGCAAGTGACATAGACACTGAGTTCCACCTCTCTGCAGAAGTCTGGTTGTGCCTGCTGGCATGCTTTTGCGTCTTCCAGCACGGACTGCAACTGGGTTTCGAACCAGCCGAGCTGTGTTCGGGACTTGATCACCCATACGAAGCGTATCCGTTTTGTCGCAGCGAGACGGGCAGGGGTGAGGAAGGAGACCCTGGATGGAGCCGAAGATTGCAGACACTCTTGCTTCCACGCTTCAACGATATCTCTGAGAAGAGGCACGGTGAACGTGATCCCCATACCACCTGCAAGCAGCACGACGCTGTCAAACTGACGGAGAGGACGCATCTTCCCGTAAGGACCTTCGACGAAGACTGTCCTGAGGCTGCTTGAACCGGCGCTCTGTGGGGCACCCAGCAGTTCATGGTACTTCGAGGCGTATCTGAAGAATCTTCTCGTCCCGCCCTTTTCCGCACGCACAAAGAATTCCAGCTTTTGGTCCGACGGGATGGAGGCGATGGTAAACGGGTGGCTCTGCAGAGGCACGATCGAGTGGCAGGACAGGAATACGTGTTGACCCGGCTCCCAGCTGATGACGGGATTTTCGATTGTAATACGAGTGACGTTGCCCGGCAGCGGAGTGAAAGATGCCTGGTGCGCGCAGATGCCGCGCCCTTTGCGAAAGGGATGAAAGAACGAGAAATTCGAATAAAGCAGCAGCAGAAAGCGGGCCACCCGATCGAAAATGACGAGGCCGATCGGGATCCAGACCCAGACCTTAACCTCGTCCGGAGCGTGCAGATAGACGGCGGCGAGGAAACCGGCAAACATCACGATGTGCTGCACCACGAATATCTCGTAGCTCAAGCGGCGAACCGGGGCGAACGACGCGATGACGATAAAGGTGAGGATGCACCATGCAGCGAATCCGCGCTTGGTCAATGGATCATTCTTCAGCTGGTACGTGATGTAGTCGTATTGGGCCCAGTCGCGGAACCAAAAGCCCATGTGGATGGTGACCGTGAGCCACAGGGTCCGGGAGATCCAGCGGTGGAACCAATTGAGACGCTCGTAGCCCAAGCCGGTGAATAGGCCGATGATGTTCTGCTTCCCGGCAAGCAGGAAGACCAGGGGCAGCTGCGCAATGGCGACGAAACCGGTCCGGTAGCCGATATCCTCCCAGCTCCATCGGTCGGTGGTGTCGAGCTTGTAGAAGCAGAAGACAAGCACCACGACGAGGTTGGCCAGGACGACCAGCACCGGGCCCAGGGGAGCGAGATGAAGCGTATGGCCTCGGATGCGGAACGGGGGGAGGCTGGCATGGGCGACCTCCCGCGCGATGGCGGTCAGAGTGGCATACACCCTAAAGAACAGCGACTTCGGTTTGGCGGGTGTGAGGGAGGTGTCGCGCAGTCTGCCTCACATTAGCCCCAAGGATCGGGATGAGAAGGAGAGTGAAACTCACCGCTGGCGGGCCAGGACGTGGTTAAGGAGGTTGACGACCGTTGCGGCGGCGATGGCGGCGCCCACGACGGCCCAGTACATCTTCTGGAGATAGAAGAGGCCGGGCACGCCGGGGCCCATCGACATGCTGCCCATGGGCATGTCCATGGACATGCCCCCCATTGACATTGACATTGTGCCGACGAGAAATCTGAAGATGGGAGAAAAGCAGTCTGAATGAACACTCAGGTGCAGGACATGGTATCACCCCTCATCGACAGAAGAGGAAGGCGGAGAGGATAGTAGAAGAGCTGGGTAGCAGAGCCGCAGTACTTTCAACAATCTAGGATCTGGACTGAAAGCAGTACTGGAATAAACATTCACAGTATATCAACCATCTTCTTGACAGCCGTCGGGATGAGGATGAGGAAGAGAAGGAAGAAGATCTGAGCAGGACGTGATCCTGTCCGGCGCATGTCATGTCAGCGGGCTGACGAGCGGGTGAGCGGGTTCCGCAGGCGGCGGGCGCGCTGATAGGCCGGCGCCGAGAAATCTGCTCAAGCGCGCCGGCGCCCCGCCCGCGACGCCGTCGGCGGAAGAAGCTGCGTGCGGATCCTGGCCGGGATGCCTGACGGTACATATACTTGGGGCAGGTCCCCCGGTACGTGCCCTCGTGTGCCTCAATTCCTCCTCAGATCCCCTCAAATCTTCTCTCTTGACCCAGCCTCCGTTTCCTCCACATATCCAGGGTAGGTTGCACGAGGGGGGCGCAGGTGGCCCCTCCAGATAAGACAGCCCAGAAAGCGACGGAGCGCAGCCGGACTTGAATTCCTGCTTATATACTGCCGGTACCGTCCGTCAGAAGGGACAGTCCTATCCAGCTGCAGTGAGACGACTCGACACTGTGATATTTTTGTTATTTTCCTTGTCTCTTTGATGCCACCACGTCGCATCGTTCTGTCGGGCAAAACACTGAGACGACGCTGAACACCATGGACATGAGCCATTCGCACTCCATGTCGAGTTCCGACATGTCCTCCTCGACCATGATGAGCATGGTCTTCCACAACGACCAGAGCACGCCCCTCTTCTCCTCCGCCTGGACGCCCTCCTCCACCGGCGCGTACGCCGGCACCTGCATCTTCCTCATCGTCCTCGCCATCATCTCCCGCTGCCTCGTCGCCGCCAAGTCCGTCCTGGAGCAGCGCTGGCTCGCCGCGCACCTCGAGCGGCGCTACGTCCTCGTCGCGGGCAAGACGCCCGAGGCCGGCCGCATCGACGCGGACCCGACGGCCAAGACGGCCAGCCTGGTCACGGCCCAGGGGGTCGAGGAGTCGGTCAAGGTGGTGCGCCGCACCGCCCCGGAGACGGCCCCCTGGCGCTTCAGCGTCGATCTCCCGCGCGCGCTGCTGTACCTCTGCATCGCGGGCGTGTCGTATCTCCTGTACGTCCTCTCCCTTCGGCTCCCCTGCGCTGGAACCGTCTGTGCTGACGCTGCGCTAGCATGCTGGCCGTCATGACGATGAACGTGGGATACTTCTGCTCGGTTTTGGCGGGCACTTTCCTGGGCGAGCTGGCCGTGGGGCGGTACAGCCAGTGGCTTGAACACTAAGCTGACGAGAGTTACGACTGCAGCAGAGACGAAAAAAAAAAATTTTTCTTTTCTGATCTGATGTTCTCGGGCGGTCATGGGGTCTACGTGGTATATTTCTACAGGCGTTTGGCGTTCGGGGGCTGTGACACGGCCGGCCACACGACACGGCGCTGATCGGGCATTGTACATACATCGTTATGACTTGCTATTCTCAGGGTTTCGTTGCCATTGGACGAGAGATGGAAGCACGGCGGGTACCACTGTGTGTATACGGAACACGGAGAAGAATAATCCCTCCCTTGTGCACCGCGCACCACCATGTCCAGCAACACAGCACCTGTAGTACTACTGTCCGGCAGCCGGTCATCTCTGGTTCCTTGGCGTGGCCGGTTGTCCTCTGGAGGCCCGGAGCTGGTCTGTAGCTCTGTACTACGCCGTGCTGCGTGCTGCAGTTAGGTCTCGGCGCGTCAGGTGATCGGAGCCGACGCTGCCCCGTGGTTCGTCTCCGAGCCCTAAGCCGCCGGCCAGGAACATCGACAGCGACATGTGCCGGTACCTCGACCGCCATCGACCTCTCGAGCTGACTGTTCTGTATCCTGATCCTTGGCCATGTCTCCCGTCTCACTCTCACCTCAGATGTAATGTCACTGCCGGTGCCGCCGTGACCGTCGGGCCGCACCGGCCCAGGGACGGTGGACCCCCGCCGCGCGCCGGATGCGGTAAGGGTGAGCAGAAATGAGCAGATTATCGCTCGCCACCGTTCCCGGCTGCCCAAGAGCTGTTCCCCAGACTCGCCTTCTGCGGCGCGTTGCAGGAGCGTCCTGCCTCCAACTTCCCTTCCCGATCGTCTTTTCTCGGGTGGTCGCATCTGCCAGCCTCCCCTGGCTGGGCCAAACGGGACAAGGCGGCACTGCACATGTTGAACCGTGGGACGGTCAGACAGCGGCGTCCGCCCTGACCGCGATGACCGTGGTGAATTATGATGATTTCCTGTGAGATGGTCACAATGGATGGGCTGTGATCCGCCGGGCGATGGGGACCGCCGGCCTGCGGGCCCTCGAGGCTTCTTTTTATCCCTGCTCGCTGCAGCTTTATCTTGTCTTCTTCACCCTGGCTGCATCCTTCTACCGTTGACAGCTGACGCTCCACCGTTCTCCGTGAGATCTCTGCGGATCGCATCTCCACGCGATCGATCTTCGACTCGGCACTCTCGGCAGATAATCTCACCGCCGTGAAACCTCCCTTGGACCATCACTTCGTGCACCACCTCAACCAACCACGACCAGCGTCACCATGAAGCTCTCGCTCGTCTCCCTCGCCTCCCTCGTGCCCCTCGCGGCCGCCCACTTCAAGCTCGACTACCCCCCGAGCCGCGGCTTCGTCGAGGACACGATGCCCCAGTTCCCCTGCGGCGGCCGGGCCCAGTCCTCCAACCGCACCGTGCTGTCGCTGTCCGAGGGCTCCCTCCCCGTCGCCCTGACCATGGGCCACAGCCAGACCGCCGTCGAGATCCTCCTGGGCCTGGGCAACGACCCGGGCAGCAACTTCAACATCACCCTCGTGCCAACCTTCCGCCTGACGGGGCTGGGCTCGTTCTGCCTCCCGCACGTCCCTCTCGACCCGAAGGTGCTCGGGACGAACCTGACGGACGGCGCCAACGCGACGCTGCAGGTCGTCACCAACGGTGATCCCACCGGCGGCTTGTACGCGGTATGTGGACCGAACCATCCCCCATCTGACGCTCTCCTATCTGACCGACGTCTCGCAGTGCGCGGACATCACCTTCTCCAGGACCGTCGCGTCCGACACCCCCACCGGCTGCAAGAACAACACCGGCGTCAGCGCGACCCCCTTCTTGGGCGCCGCAGCCGCCCGCAACGCCAACGAGTCCACCCCCGACGGCCAGCCGCAGAGCGGAGCGTCCGCCAGCGGGACCTCCACCGGGACGACGGCGCCCTCCTCGACCGCCGGAGCCGCCGCCCTGGAGACGGCCGCGTGGGGTGTCGTCGGCGCGGCGATCGTGGGCGGCCTCGCCGTGCTGTAGGCCTCATGCGTGACATCCAGGATGGGAAAGGTCGAAGAGCGAGTCTCTTGCTGTTATGCAATTCTCCTCCGTGATCATACACGGGTGTGTAAGCGGGGGATCTTATCTTGAATGATGAAGGGAGGCAGGAACATGATGAAGATCTGTGACGGAAGCTTGCAGTGATCTAATGGGCTTTTGATGGCTGTTATTTGGCAATGGTCAGGAGAACAAAGAATGGCGATGAACAGTGGCCGTAGTGAGGGCCCGTGGCATGGCATATGCCCGGGCCAACATCTGTTATACATGCCCTAAGTCGGTAATTCCCAATTGTTGCGCCCAGGTGCAAGCTACCTCCACGGAAGCACCGTACGACTGTAAGACCGGGAGAGACGGGCAGAAAATCAATTTTCACTAGATCCTCCCGATCCCGATGACATCGAGACAAGCATAAAGTTAGTGGTTCAGGAACAGGCCGTGGCAACCACGGAACCCCAAGGCGGTGAGCGCCCTCGCCACGCCGAGGCGGCAGAATCGCCTCGTCTCGGTGTCTCCGCCGCGGGGAAGAGGGCCAGCGCATCTGCGTTCGTCGATTCACCATCGCTCAGCACCGTCGTTTTCTGCCTTCTATCCTGTCGCTTGTTTCTGCAGTACTCTTTCCTTTTTTTATTTGCCTTACTGTTGATACCCGCGACCGGTCGACTTTCGTTTACCTGGTTACTCCTGTGGCAAGCAAACATGTCCACCCGCGCGCCGTACGTCGTCCCCGCGCTGAAGAAGCACACCGCGACGGTGATCATGGCGCATGGGCTGGGAGATAGGTTTGTCTTCTTCCTTTCGCACCCTTTTCTAATCTGCTGAGGAAATTGGCTAATTGATTTCGTTTACGGTAGCGGAGCAGGATGGTACGTCTACCTCGTTTCTCTTTTTCGTCCAGCTTGCGTCCATCGGATAAGGATTGCCGCACTGGAGTCAGTTTTGCTTGCGCGAGGGCAGATGGCTCATATAATACTGTCGTCTGTGCAGGATGTCCCTCGCGCAGAACTGGCGCCGGCGCGGCAAGTTCGATGAGGTCACGTTCATTTTCCCTAATGCGCCGATGATTCCCATCACGGTGGTATGTCTATACAGTCCTTTGGTGGGTTTTTGTTGGGATGGATCACTGACGGGGATAGAACTTCGGCATAAGCATGCCCGGCTGGTACGACATTGCGAAGCTGGGTCGCGATGTACGCGCTTCCCCCTCTCTGTCTACCAGGACAGTCGAGGTCACTGACGACACAGGTCCAATACGAGGAATTCTCCCGCCACCAGGACGAGCCCGGCATCCTGCGCTCGCGCGACTACTTCACCAGCCTGATCAAGGACGAGATCAACAAGGGCATCAAGCCGTCGCGCATCGTGCTGGGCGGCTTCTCGCAGGGCGGCGCCATGTCCGTCTTCACGGGGCTCACGGGCAGCCAGAAGCTGGGCGGCGTCTTCGGCCTGTCGTGCTACCTGCTGCTGAGCGACCGCATCACGAACTACATCCCCGAGGACTGGCCCAACAAGGACACGCCGTTCTTCCTGGCGCACGGCGAGGAGGACGACGTCGTGCTGTTCGAGTTTGGCAAGAAGACGGCCGAGGCGCTCAGGGAGATGGGCGTGAACGTGAGCTTCCATTCGTATCCGTATGTTCCCGTCTCTCCTTCGTCCCGTCCTTTGTCCCGGATACTGACTGATGCTTCCAGCGGCCTCCCCCACTCCGCAGACCCCGCCGAGATCGAGGACCTCGAGCGCTTCCTCGAGAAGATCCTCCCGCCAGAGGGCGACGGCCAGGCCGCCGCGGGCTTGTGACTCGGCTCGGCACCCGGCAACAGCAAAGCAGGAATGCCAATGGCACACCCACTCGTTCTCGGACTGATCGCGCTCTTGTGCGCGATCCTGTTCTCGAAGCTGAAGCTTCGAGGGCAGGACGACAAAGCGTCGCAGAAGCGCCGATAGGCGCGTGGTGATGACATTTTTTTCAGACTTTTTTTGGTTTTAAATAAAAACCTTGCCCGGAAAAGAAATTCCGGAGCAGGTGGTAGCATGATGACGCCATCTAAAGTTCTATTTATTTTAGTCGTACGTGCAGATTCCGATTTCGAGTACTATCCATCTATCTATCCATCTATCTATCCATCTATCTCTCTTGGAATTGATTCCTTTTTTGATTAAGAAAGAAAGAGACAGATTTCGGGTTATTCATTTATTCCTTGTTTACGAGAATGTACCGAGAATATACCGTGCATATACATGTGCTTTTTGCGTATCTGATCTGAAATGAATTGAAATAAAGTGAAGTGAAATGAGATGAATAGACTATTCTAGCCTACACTAGGCTGGGCTGGTAGTCTCTCTAGTCCCATTCTCTCTCTCTTTGAATCCATGAAATGAATGGACCGTGTTGCGCATTACATTAGGCAGGGCGACACATATAATGCTGAATACAAAAGAATGCAACATTACCAGATTATCGTACACGTTTCCGACCCTATATACGCCAGCATGTTTCCATATAGCCAGCATATGACATTGTAGTTTAAGAAAAAAAAAATCAAAAAAAGTCAGCTAGGCCAAGTACAGTATGTACATACCTAACTTAAATCATCCATCCAGTTGCGATGATCCGATGTGATTGAATAATTCTTTTTCCGTAGAATTAATTGTGTGTTGCGGCAGTGCATGGTAGATAGGATAGGTGATTCTAGGATAGGATGCCCCTGGAGGATAGGAGGAGCCGGTCTTTCTTCTCCAGGGCAGAGAAGAGAGGAGGAAAGAAATAGTGTCGGGAAATTTCATCACTTTTGCAACAAAAAGGTTAGGAAATCCCCCCCCCCCTCCCCTCTCTTCCCCCACTCCCCCCTTGTGTCCCGTCCCGGCGGAAATAATAATAATAATAATAAATAACTGGGAGATTCCATCCCACATGGATGATGGGAAGTTCAGTTCCGCCGGGATCAATTGGGAGGGGGAATTGGGGGGGGGGGGGGGGG